>Ga0209935_1000200_pt1 | contig 203988 bp, 184 predicted proteins | sample ThiBio_1000_plan_2_FD_183958 | JGI IMG/M metagenome (GOLD analysis project Ga0209935, IMG submission 183958) | Wastewater bioreactor microbial communities from Cape Town, South Africa - Thiocy_cont_1000_plan (SPAdes) | ecosystem: Engineered > Bioreactor > Thiocyanate-remediating >...
TCTTTCCAGTTGCGAACTTTGTTTTATGAATTTGGCATGCATTCTTCCTTAGAATGTTGTATTCAAACCAAATTTTAATAAAATTTTAAGTTCGCAACAATTCCTTTTTTCCTATCCACGCAACAATGCCCCCTCGCAATGACGAACGTGTGATAAACACTTGTTAACCAACAACCGTCCCCCGGGTCATCCCCAACTTGATTGGGGACCAGGGCTAAAGATTGCGAGGTTCTAAGAACCGAAGCAATCTCCTTTTTAAGTAAAATGAATTGCTTCGTCGTTACACTCCTCGCACTGATGCTAGTGGAGAAAACGTCATTGTGCTCCCCAATGTCATTGCGAGGAGGGACATAGTCCCGACAAAGCAATCTAAATTTTTTAACGGTTAAATTAAGATACTTATTTTGTGTAAATACTATAAGATGATAACACACCGTATGAGATGGAGCTAAGGAGAAAAATAATGTCTTTGATATCGAAATCCCTAAGTTTTTTTATGCTATCTTTTCTATTTGTTACGCCTCTTGTGGCAGGGGCCGGAGCTTCCTTCCCTTTATGCGAAGAAGACGAACATTTGACTCTCGAGACTCTACGGACAAGACCAAACCTCAATCTGCGAAACACCAGAACAACCCCAGAAGAAGAGGACTTAATCGTTGAAGCTTTATGTCATCCTGAATCTTCCATTCAGGCTGTTTGGTTTGAAAATATTAACTGGAATAATTTTTTTCTTCAAAAAATTATAGGGAGTTTTAACCCTTTAAACCTTCAGCAAGTGTGCTTTGTTGGTTTTGTAGATTTTCCTGTTCAAAGCCTTCTTTCGTTTCTCCAAAAACCTGATTCTATTTTAAATACATTTTCTCTTCAAAAGACCCCCCTCTCAGAAACGGATTTTACTCAGCTTTGTGAATCTTTAAAGGACCTACCTTCTCTAAAATCACTCTCTCTTATGGAAAATGATCTCGGGCAAATTCACATACCTTCGATTTCTCTTCTTTTCGAGAGTAAAAGCCTAGCCTATTTAAACTTAGAAGAAAACGTGATCAGAGAAGGAGCTATCTCTCTAGCTACTGCGCTTAAAGAAAAATCTCCTCCTGGCCTTACTGACCTTACAATAGCAGCCAATGAAATTGACGAGAAAGGGATTGTTGCCTTAACAACGGCCGTAGAAGACGTCAACAAAACGCGCCCTGTCGAAGCTTATAAACGGCTTACCCTTTTAGGATCAGCGGTTCAAGGTAAAGGACCCTATGAAGTTATTATCTATGACTCCTATGATAATATAGAAATTGAAAGTTTTACAGAAAAGACACCCCACCGGAAGAGGAAGAAGATTACTCTCCGCAAGCCAAAGATGACATTTGCTCAAAAGAAGAAAAAGGAGATAATCAACAGAGGTAGAAAGCGGAAAAGGTCAAAAAGAGACTCGTCCGGTTCACGTAGAAATTTTTAGAGGACGGCCTTTGCACACGGATAATTCCCCAAAGGCCGACATACGAGGCGCTAAGGTGGAGAAAAAATCCATCTCTTGTGGCCTACTAGATTGCTTCGGAGCAAAGCTCCTTGCAATGACGAATAAGGGAAACCGTCATTGCGAGGCCACAAAGTGGCCGAAGCAATCTCATCGAACCCTCATGATGTTTCACGTGAAACATTTTGAGCAAGGACAGCTTTAGACAATCCAACCTTTACAGTACTGGCACCAATGCATAATCTAAAAAAATGCTTTATCTCGTCGCAACACCTATTGGAAACTTAAAAGATATTACCTTAAGGGCTCTAGAGACCTTGAAAGAGGTGGACGTGATTGCATGTGAAGATAAACGCGTTTCCTCAAAATTACTCAATCACTATGGAATTTCAAAGCCCCTTCTATCTTACCATGATCATAATGCGGAACAAGTACGCCCTCGTCTTTTGGCGCGTTTAAAAGAAGGAAAGAAAGTCGCTTACATCACCGATGGAGGGATGCCGCTGATTTCAGATCCCGGGTTTAAGCTCGTTGTGGCTTGTCAAAAAGAACAACTTCCCTATACCGTTATCCCAGGACCATCGGCTCCTTTGACGGCCCTTTGTCTCTCAGGGCTTTCGCCCGACCGATTTTTCTTTTGCGGATTTTTGCCTCCAAAACAAAGGGCACGAAAAGCGGCTCTCGAGGACATAAAAGGACTCCAATTCACCCTTCTTTTTTTTGAATCTCCCCAAAGAACAATCGCTTTTTTAAAGGATGCTCTTGATGTTTTCGGAGATCGTGAAGGAGCCATTTGCCGGGAAATGACTAAACTTTTTGAGGAAGTTCAAAAGGGATTGCTTTCACATTTAATCTCCCATTTTGAAGCTCATCCGCCTCGAGGAGAGGTCGTCATTGTGATTGAAGGGATGTCTTCAATTTCTTCTTTCAGAGAAGCAGATCTTGAGGCACACTTGGAACGCGCTCTTGGCATGTATTCTGTCAAAGAAGCGGTGGATCTTGTTTCAAAAGCCCTTGGACTGTCAAAACGAGAGGTATATCAACGTGCGCTTTCCCTTAAATCCGAGAAAACGAGCCTATCTTAAAGGCCAGTGGGGAGAAAAAGTAGCAGCCTTTTACCTGCGCCTTAAGGGTTATGAAATTCTTGAAAACCGGTTTAAAACACCCCTTGGAGAGATTGATCTTTTGGCACGTAAGGGCAAAACCCTCATTGCTATTGAAGTGAAAAGCAGGTCTTCTCGTGAAGAGGCATTAATGGCATTGACTCCCTTTCAACAACGGCGCATTGAAAAAGCGCTTCTCTTTTATGTAAGGCGTCATCCTTTCCCCCTTGATTTACGATTTGATGTCATCTTAATCTGCCCATGGAAATGGCCCTATCATATTCAAGGGGCCTGGTTATCTCAGTAAACGGAGGTTCATATGTTGAATAAATGTACACTCTTTCTTCCCCTTCTTCTTTCGGGGTGCGGTCTCGCCGTGGTTGGTGGGGTCGGTACGGTTGGAATGAGTGCCGTTGAGGACCGCGGTATTACGGGCGTTGCAAGTGACCAATTCTTACGCATGGAAGTAGATAATGAGATTGCAGATAAGCTCGCAGATTCTTCGGACATTGATGTAACGGCCTATAAAGGGAAAGTTCTTTTAACCGGGATTGCCTCAAGCCAAAAAGCAAAAGCGAAAGCAGTCCAAACTGCCAGAGGTGTTTCAGGTGTGAAAGAAGTCGTTGATGGAATGAATGTCGAAGGGGAAGATGGCTTTTCAGAATATACGCGCGATGCGTGGATGACAACGAAGCTAAAAGCAACTTTATACACCGATGAGGATGTTATAGCTCCTAATTACCAAGTGACGACCTTTGATAAAGTCATTTATATTTTTGGAACGGCTTACTCCAAAGAAGAAATGAAAAGAGTCGTCGATTACGCTTATGACATTACGGGAGTAAAAAAAGTTGTTAATAAAATTGAGGTCGTTAAACCCCGTTAAGGGACCCGTCTTCAATGCAATTTAAAAAGACCTGTGCGCTTCTCACTTTGATGAGTCTAGGCCTGTCGCCTCTTAAAGATTCCAAAAGTGTAAACTTGAATACAGCATCCATGTCCTTTAGCGAAGATCTGATAGGTAAAACTCTTTTTTCAAATAAAGTTGATGACTTGATGGATACAAAAACAAGTATAGAAAAGCTCCCAGATGATTACACGGAAAGGTTATTTATCATAAATGCCCTTCTCTATGACCTTCTCAAAAAAAAGAGTTTGATCAATGCAGAAGAAAGCATGGCATCGGGACCCACTGATCTCTTGCGATTTTACCCTGATACCTACCTTCTTATTTACAGTCTCTTTATGGCAGCCTACCAAGCAAACTTACAGGCTTTCATCATTAAAAGAGAGGGTCGTGAGCTCAACATTCAGCCTATTCCTTCCCCTTCGTTTTCAACAAAAGAAAAACGAATCCTCCAGGAAAAGGAAATGGGGGGATCGTATGAATTTAATGTTAAGCTGAAAACGTTAAATATATCTTCTAAGGACGGATATACTTTGACAAGAAAATATACTTATAAGGTTGAGCCTGATAAACTCATCTTGATAAAGCAGGTCGTTGAAGAAGCTAACACCTCGAATCTCGAAAAAAGTGAAGCAAAAATAGAAATAGAGTATGAAAATCTAGATTATAGCGATATACTCAAATCCTTGCAGTAACCGGGCATGCTGAGCAGGGAGGAAAAGTGTTTTCACGCCTTAATACGGTATCCTTTCAAGGCGTCGATGTTATCACCATCGATGTTCAAATCCAAATTTCGTCTGGCATGCCTGGCTTTTTCCTCGTGGGATTGCCAGATAAAGCGGTAGGAGAATCAAAAGAGCGGGTGCGCTCTGCTTTCCATGGCATGGGACTTTCCCTTCCCTATCGACGCATAACCATCAATCTTGCTCCTGCCGATGTGCAAAAAGAAGGAAGTCATTATGATCTTCCCATTGCCTTGGGGCTACTCGCCACAATGAAGGTGATTCCTTCTGATATCCTGATGGAATATGTGGTATTGGGAGAACTGTCCCTTGACGGTCGTCTCGCTCCCATCTCAGGCGTGCTTCCAGCAGCTATACACGCAGCATCCCTTAAAAAGGGGATCATTTGTCCCAAAATGTGTGGAGGAGAGGCTGCCTGGGCGGGTGATATTAATATTCTAGCAGCCGATTCCTTGCTTTCTCTTATTAATCATTTTAAAGGAACGCAGGTTCTCTCACCACCGGAGCCCTTAATGGAAGAGGAAAATGTTCAAAAAATTATCGATTTGCGTGATATCAAGGGGCAAGAAACAGCAAAAAGAGCACTTGAGGTCGCAGCCTCCGGGGGCCATAATTTATTGATGTTAGGGCCACCAGGTGCAGGAAAATCCATGTTGGCGGCCCGTCTTCCAGGCATTCTTCCTCCGTTAACACCTGCAGAAGCTTTGGAAGTCACGATGATCCAGAGTCTGGCAGGACGACTTAATGAAGGCAAACTGATCCGCAATCGTCCTTTCAGGGATCCTCACCATTCCGCCTCCATGCCAGCCTTGGTTGGTGGAGGACTGAGGGTGCAACCAGGTGAAATCTCCCTTGCCCATCATGGGGTGTTATTTTTAGATGAATTGCCGGAATTTCAGCGGAGTGCCCTTGAGGCCTTGCGCCAGCCTTTGGAATCCGGGAGAACGATCGTCGCGAGAGCCAATGCCCATGTGACCTATCCCTCACAGGTTCAGCTTGTGGCAGCGATGAATCCATGTCGCTGCGGTTATATATCAGATGCGTCTCGTGCATGCTCTCGAGCTCCCAAATGCGCTCTTGATTACCAATCAAAGATTTCAGGCCCTCTTTTTGACCGTATCGATTTACATATCGAGGTACCAGAAGTTTCAGCTGAAGATCTGACGCGAGAGTCGACGGGGGAACAAAGCTCACTTGTGGCTGCTCGGGTTAAAAAGGCACGTCAGATTCAGGAGACGCGGTATAAAGCCTTAGGGGTTTCCATTCGCCAAAATGCCCATGCAGATGGGGAGCTTCTCGATGAGATCGCCATACCCGATGAAGAAGGCCTTGCTTTGTTGAAAAAGGCAGCTGAGAATTTTAAGCTTTCCGCCAGGGGCTATCGACGGGTTTTAAGAGTGGCCCGAACGCTTGCAGATATGAACGAATCCCCCGCCGTATTAGCTGCACATATTGCCGAAGCTTTAAGCTATCGACGACTTTATTTTGCTTGAGCTCCCTTTTCTATTTTTCCCCAGATTCAGCGTTTTTATGGGCTAATGTAGAAAAATACTGGTTAAGCAAGTTATTAAACATCAACTGTGCTGAACCCCCGGATACTGTATCTCGATTGCCATGAGGTCGACAGATTGGATAATTTTGGTCTCCAATCGTTAACGACCCGTGGCTACTTCCATTTAAAGCACCTGTAACGGGGATACCCAAGCGTCGGAATTCTTGGATCGCTATGTTTACCATTTTCAAATAAGCACCATATTTGATCGGTTTTTGGGGATCTACCTGTCTTAAAGAAACCATACGTTTATTGGCAGCTGCGCGAGCACGTATATTCATCTCGCTTTGGTCAATTTTTTTCTTTGATTCGATAACAGAACGAAAGGATCTTTTTCCTTTTCTGTTGCCCTTTCCACCCCTTGTCTTTCTAAGAGCATGTTTGGCAGGCTCACCTTCAACGACCCTTTTCCTTTGTTGTTCTTGTTCGGCGAGAATCGCCTCTTCTTCTGCAACGTAAAGCTTTTCTAAAACGGCTTCATGGTTTGCAATAAGGTCTTCCAGTGGCTTATCTGGATAGCATTTTTCTATATAATCGAGACTAAAAACCACATCTGGATCTTCAGGATTCGCCTGCTGTCTATCTTGTACATCTTTTAAGTAATCAAGCTCTACTTCGAGGTGCTCTGCCTGATTATTTGGTACAGCAAACAATTTACAAGGAGCATCACCTAGGAAAGCTAAGAGGAAATCTTTCAAGCTATAAATAAGCTCCCCTGCTTTTTTTCCCATACTAGAAGAGTCGCGAATGTGAGAAGGAAGAATTTTGTTCTCTATCATGCGAATATTTTTTCCCGTGATGAAAGGAACTGGACCTTCTGCACCTGTATAAGGCATTACAGATAAGTTGCCTTCTTTTTGACTAATCAGAATTCCTGAATCTCTAATGATTTTGTAGCCCTCATCTGAGGGTAACCGTTCAGAAAATACCATTCTTCGAAATGAATTATCTGGTTCACTCATGCCATGACTAATATAAGTAACGGATAGGTTCTCGCTGATGGGACAGCAGGGAAAGAGTGTGTAAATAATGAATCCATGGGAATCACGTACATAATAAAGATGTTTAATGACTCCTGCATGGATTTTTGAAAATTTTAATTCCCCATACAAAGAAGCCTCTTCTCCCGTTAACTCTTCCCAAGCTTTCATGAAAAGATTACACCCCTTTTGGAAAGTCTTCGTAATTTCATTAAGGTCACTTTTTTCATTTTCGAAAGTTTCTTTTAGTTTAGAAGAGACTGGTTGATAATCGACGATAAAGTTAAAAAGAACATCCCAAAAAAACTTTTCTGGATTCCTTCGAATGATTTGTAATGCACCCCTAAAATCTTTATTTAAGAGGTTATATAAATCTACAAACTCATTTGTGCTTTTCCTGAACTTGGTAGGTCCTTCTAAAAATATCTCCATATATTTCCAAAGATCCTCCCTTGCTTTTTTCCATTCATTTAGAGAGACTTTCGTTTCATACGTAGAAGTAATGCTCTTAAGGCCAGTTGAGTCATATGCGTCAGGAATTTCACTTGTCTCTTTAAGATGGTGGGAGAAAGCTGAGACGAATCCTCTTATTTCTCCTTTTGTGCTATCTTCATCTTCCATTGCCCAAGAAGATGAAGCTACAGTTCCTAATAGAAAACTCGTAAAAGCTAAAGCAGAAACATGCTTTCGCATGCGATATAATTTTTTTACGCTAATCATAATTTAGCCCTATTAACAATAATAATACTTTATAGATTATATAAATTAACAGAAGTTAATTGTCAATATTATTGTTTAAAGATGAAACCGGTGTGAACTTATTGTGACTTGCTCTAATTTATTCTTGACATGTTATTACTTATGTATTAACATTATGGTAAAGGAGACTAAAGATGTTAACTTTAAAATTGAGTAAGATAGGAAATTCCGTAGGAGCAATTTTTCCTAAAGAGATGCTTTCTAAAATGCACGCACATGAAGGTGACAAAATATATGTCATTGAAACCCCAGAAGGTTACACCCTTACGCCTTATGACGAAGCATTTCTCAAGCAAATGAAACTCGCAAAAGGCATTATGCATAAGAATCGTGATGTGCTCAAAGTACTTGCGGAATGAAAGAACCAATTTGGATTTTAAATAGCATCGTCTTAGCAATTCATAATGAACAACTGTCGGAGCATAAAGGACAATCGGGTATACGAGATATAAAGCTTTTAGAATCAGCATTTGCACGTCCTCAGAACCTTTATGCATACCAAAGTCCTACCCTATTTGAGCTGGCAGCTTCATATGCATATGGTATTATCAAAAATCATCCTTTTATTGATGGGAATAAGCGAAGTTCTTTTGTTGTTAGCTTGCTGTTTTTAGAATTAAATGGATATGAACTTATTGCAAGCCGCGAAGAAAAAGTGACAACTTTTTTAAAATTAGCAAGCGGTTCTTTTACGGAACGAGAATTGTCCAATTGGTATCAAAAAGACTGTAGCCCAATCAAAATTAAACATTGAATGACTTAATTCTAACCTAGACATCATTTGTGAAATATTCTATAAGCGTCCTCAGTAAAAGGAGATTTTGTTATGAAGAAAGAGATACATCCAGATTATCATGCAATTACGGTTGTAATGACAGACGGGACAAAGTTTGAGACCCGTTCCACATGGGGAAAAGCAGGAGATACCCTGCGTCTTGACATTGACCCTAAATCTCACCCAGCTTGGACAGGTGTTCATCGCCTTCTCGATACGGGTGGTCAGCTTGCAAAATTCCAAGGCCGTTTCAAAGACTTAGGGCTTTAAAGCCTACCACTTATCTGACACTAAGGAGCCAAGGAAACACCTGTTTCCTTGGTTCCTTTAGCATTTTGTATTCTTATTCCTTTAAATAATTGAAAGCTACTTTCCCATAGGACATGGTTAAATCGGTCAAGATGTGCACGGCTGAGAGAACCTTTCAAAAACTCACGCTCTCTTTAACAGTGGAATTTTGTCCCCGATCCTCTTAAGATAAGAAAAAATGTCACCTCAAAGGCTAAAGGAATGAAATACCTGTGGGTTTTTGTAGCATTGCAATTCATAGATTATGCAAAAGCGGAAGTCATAACTGTTACAAATGTGAAGGTATCTGTAACGGATGATTCTTCAGCAACAGCACGGGAAAAAGCTCTCGAACGTGCCCATGATCTTGCTTTTCAAAAACTTTTGAATGAGAGTTTCCCAGAAAAGGCAAGTCCTCTTCCCCCCCATGATAGGGTTATGAATATGGTAACTGATTTTTCTATTGATCGGGAAAAAACAACGCCAACAAGTTATACAGCCTCTCTCACTTTTCAATTCGATGGCTCTCAAGTTCAAACCTGGTTACAACAGAAAGGTCAAACCTCACCTAAAGAAGCTTTTTCTGTTGAACAATCATCGGCGCGGGGAAAGCCCTTAAAAATGTATATTTCTTATACTTCCCTTATCCAGTGGCAAGATGTTAAAAAAGTTCTAGAGACCTTTCCTGGGGTTCAAAAATTTACCGTGCTTGCTTTCTCTCTCCAAAATGCCAGGGTGGAAGTTGCCTATTGTGGAAGTCTTGAAAAGCTACAACAGCACCTTCTTCAGAAAGGGTACCTCTTATCTCCTCAGGAAGAGGGGTGGATCATCTCATCAAATGGGCCTCTATTGCGATAAAATATTTTTACGAGACGGATGACATAGAACATGACACATACGATGAACCTTCCCAATATTATTAGTCTTGCTCGCCTATTAAGTGTGCCCCTTATTGTCTCACTCATCCTCTCCCACCAGCTGATGGCAGCTCTCCTTTTTTTCACACTCGCAGGACTATCGGATGCCCTTGACGGTTTTTTGGCGCGTATTTTCAAAGCTCGTACAACTTTAGGAGCCTACTTAGATCCCATTGCCGACAAGGCCCTTTTAGTGGGAGTTTTTGCAGCCTTAGGACAAATCGGGCTTATTGAGCTTTGGGTTGTGGTTCTTGTCGTTTTTAGGGACGTTCTCATTATTGGAGGGATAATTCTTCTCTTTCTTTTTAAGAGTACCATTGATATGAAGCCCCTCATGATTAGTAAAATCAATACGGTTGTTCAATTGATGTATGCACTTTTTGTGCTTAGTCAAGGGGAATCCTTTTTGGGATTTCCAGATTTAAATCTGTACTTTGGCTATCTCGTCGTATTAACAACTGTGCTTTCTGGTGTCAGTTATGTTAGACTCGGGCTGAGATATTTCAATAACATGGATGTTGCAAATCTGTGACTAAAAATCGACCGATATGGCTTTGGGTGGGATTGGGGGCTATCATTGTCGGAAGTCTTTATTACCTTCAAAGCATACTCATGCCGTTCCTCACAGGGCTTTTGGTAGCCTATGCCATGAATCCTGCTGTAAGGCGACTTGAAAAGTGGGGAATCCCTCGAAATGCTGGCACCATTTTAATGATCCTCAGTTTTTTTCTTCTGATCGGCCTTTTGCTTTTTATTGCCATTCCCTTTATTCAAACGGAACTTTTGCGGCTCGCTTTCCATGTCCCTCAATATGGTCAGCGTATGATGATTGCTCTCAAGCCTCTTTTGGACGAAGCCTCCGCTTATATTAAACCACAGGATATTGAGCGTCTCCGTGAACTTGCCAGTACCTATCTTGGTGACGTCATAACCTGGGGAATTAAGCTCTTAGCCGGAATTTTAACAAGCGGTCTTGCCCTTGCAAACCTCATCTCTTTGATTGTTATTACACCTATCGTGGCCTTTTACTTTTTGAGGGATTGGAATAAAATTATACAAACAATTGACCTTTGGCTTCCTCGTCCCTATGAGCCTACTTTAAGGCGCCTCTTTAAAGAAATGAATGCAAACATTGGTGGTTTTGCAAAGGGACAGGCCCTGGTATGCCTTATGGTTGGACTTTATTATATGATCGCCCTAACTTTGGCAAATCTTGATTTCAGCGTTGTGGTTGGTATGGTCATTGGTGTGGTGGCTTTTATTCCCTATGTGGGAGCTCTCTTTGGCTTTATGCTCAGTATGGGAATTGCTTTTGCTCAATTTACAGAGTGGACGTCTATTGGCATTGTGGCCGGAATATTTGTTGTAGGGCAGACTTTGGAAGCTTATCTTCTCATCCCTTATTTTGTGGGAGATCGCATAGGCCTCCACCCCGTTTGGGTGCTTTTTGCCCTTTTAGCGGGAGGAGTTCTCTATGGATTCGTAGGGATTTTATTTGCCCTTCCTGTCGCAGCAGCTGTCGGTGTTCTGGTCCGGCATGGCCTCGCACTTTATCTTAAAAGCCCATATTACCTAGGGCAATCTCCCTCAGCTCAGAAAAAGTCCCGTGAAGCAACTGATTCTGTCTCTTGAATTGCCACCGTCATTTGATGACAAAGACTTTATTGTCTCAAGCTGCAATAAGGAAGCTTATCTCTGGCTCACGCGTTGGCCCAATTGGCCCAATCGCTGTCTCGCCATTTACGGTGATGAGGGATGTGGAAAAACCCACCTTTCGAACATTTGGCAAATGAACACAAAGGCTAAATACCTTAAGGGTCAAGACTTTAACACCACAGATTTAGAAACACTTTTTGAAAAGCCAAATTTATTTGTCCTTGATGATGCTCATCTTATTGAAAAGGAAGAAAAGTTCTTTCATTTCTATAATCATCTCATCGACTCTAAGGGAGGGTTGCTACTATCCTCACGAACACCCCCAGCCCATTGGGGAAAGAGTTTACCGGACTTAAGATCTCGCTTGAATTCCATTCCCGCTTTGAAAATTCATGCCCCAGACGAGGCTCTCCTCTTTCAAGTTATTCAAAAGCTTTTTAGTGATTTTCAACTTCATGTTGACGAGACTGTGGTAAACTTTCTCCTTAAACATATGGAAAGGTCGTTTGAAAAGGCTCGTTTTTGGGTCGAAACGCTTAATGCGTATGCCCTCATTCAAAACAGACGCATCACGATTCCTATGGTGCGGGAGGCTCTGTTTGTGGAATCATTGGCTGAAATACATCTACAACCTCTCCCTTCCACCAATCTAAATCTTTCCAGTGATCAAGAGGAAACTGAAATCCCATAAGGGTTGCAGGTATAACGCCTTCTATGAGAACCTCTGGAAAGACCTTTGTAAACTTCAAAGCAGCAAAGGCAATACCAGGATTATGGCCGATATAGAGCACTCTGTTCCACTCATCTGAAACACCTTGTAAATGCTTAAGAATTTGATTTTCTGGGCTGTTATAAAACTCTTCAGAAACTTGAAATTCCTCTGTGCCCACGACGGACCGTAAAGGCTCCAAGGTTTCTCGTGCCCTTAAAGCTGCCGAACACATCACAAAATCAAAAGTCATCTTCTTTTCTTTAAGATAACTCGCAACAGCTTCTGCTTGCCTGTACCCTCTCTCATCTAAAGGACGATCAAAATCAGAGAGGCTTAGTTCGCGCGGCGCTGCATGGGCATGACGGAGAAGGTAAAGTATTTTCATTTTACTATATTACCAAAATTATCTCGATTTTTAAACCCTACAGGGGTGAAAGGACTCTTTGAGAAGAGCAGAAGACTTGACCAAGTGTTAATATTTTTCTCCTTTAAAAACATTTCATTCTAAATATGTAGCAAATAAATTTCTTGACACCTTGATTAAAAACTAAATATAGAAAAACTTCATAAGAATTCGACAAATTTTGGTTAAGAGGAATAAAATGAGTAATTTAGTGGTAAACGCATTATCTAAAGCAATCTTATTCTCAGCAGTAGCCCTTGGAATTTCTCTTTGGATGCCATCTGACAGTTGGTCAATGATCGCAGACAAAGACATTTTAGAAGAGCAAGTATCGCCTGTCAAAAAAGTGAAGGACAATTTTTACATTGGTAAGCGTCCTCAAGATACTGATTTGAATTTTTGTGCGGTGCTTTTAACAGAACAAAATTATCCTAAATGGAAAAAATTTGCAGAAGAGCAAGATAAAGCCTGTCTAAGAATTTGGAACGAAATTGCTCTAGATGAGTTTGAGTCTCTACCTCTTGAAACCAAGCGTTTTCTCGACGTGATAAATGTAACTCGTCCATCTGGTTCTGGTTTAAGTATTGCAGGGGGGCTCATAGCCTTCCGCGAATCATTAAATATTTATGAAAAGTATAAATCTGAAGTTTGGATTGCTTATGCTTTAGCGGGGAATCAGATTGATCCCGCCCAAGAGATAACGGAAAAAGAGTTTCCTCATATCGAAATGGTTCTCACAATTTTAACAAATTCTGAAGCTCCCTTTACTCTCCACATGGGAATTTGTCGGACCGTTTATTTTGAAGAAAAGGCTTTCAAAAAAGAATTACAACAACATTCTCGTTTAGCTATCCCCCTTCATGCATTCGCTGCCCAAGCGATGAAATTGTACGATCCAAGAAAAGATTGGATGACGACAAGACCTACATTTAAAATGGCCGCAATCTTAAATGAATCTTTACCAAAGGGATCTTATTTAAAAGGGATGAATGAAGTAGACCAGGCTATCCAAGAAACAGATAACGAACTTATCATTTATGGTCAGGACGAAGAGAGGCTTCTTTCTCTTCCTTTGAAAGAAATAAAAAATGATAGCAACTGGGGATGGTATTTTTCACACAGCTACTTCCGTGGTCAGCCTTTGGCTCAATATGTTGTTAATCTTGAAACGCTCGCCTCACAATTTGACAAAGCTCAATAATAGCCTGAAAATGTGCGGGCATTACGGGTAAGATGCCCCAGCACCTTTTTCTTAAATCACACCCATCAAAAAAGATAAACTGACATTTCTTTTCTTCCATTAGAACAGATCTAAAATTTCTGGATTGCTTCGGCTCTTTTAGAGCCTCGCAAAGCATGCCCCCGTGAAAACGGGGGACGGCTTAGTGGTTCCTCGCTTTCGCAAGGACAAGCTTTGCGAGGAGTACAACGACGAAGCAATCCAGAAAAATATGGAGTGTTTAATTTATCTATTTAGTATTATTTCCCTTATTCAAGCTTTCTAAGTTTTGATTCGGAGTTATTTTTTCCTAAAACCCCAATATTCTTTCTGTTGCCACTAAAGATGAATCAAACAAGATCCCGCTATTCCTATTGACCCGGTGTTACAATGGCGTACAATTTTAGAGGCTATTAGAATTATGAGAGAGATATAGGCAAAGGATAAAAAATGCTCACAGACAGCAGAAACATTGTAAAATCAATTATTTCTTCATCCATTGGCAACGTATTAGAGTGGTATGAGTATGCGCTCTATGCTTATTTTTCGACAGTCATTAGCACTCTATTTTTTCCTACCAGCGATCGTTTTGTATCAATCATCCTTACTTTTTCAACCTTTGCCGTGGGACTTGCTGCACGGCCATTTGGCGGGATTATTTTTGGATATATCGGAGATAAATTCAGTCGGAAAAAAATGTTAACCATAACCATCTTACTGATGTCTATCCCCACACTGTGCATAGGTTTTCTGCCTACTTACGAAAAAATTGGACTGGCCGCACCTCTTACATTAATCCTCCTCCGTATTATCCAAGGGGTAGCCTTAGGAGGAGAATTTGGGGCTTCTTGCGTGTACTTGTATGAATCTGTTCCCCAAAACCGACGAGGCTTCTTTGGCTCCTTTGCTTTAACGGGTGTCGGAATGGGGTTGGTTTTAAGTGCTTGTACAATTTTAATTGTTGAATCCTGGGTGAGCAAAGAAACGCTTTATGCATATGCTTGGAGAATCCCATTCTTCATCAGCGTCATCGGAAGCTTATTAGCCTTTTACATGAGAAGAAATCTTTTAGAAACGCCCGATTTCTTAATTGTACAGCAAAAACAAAACATTATTCGCAATCCTCTTTTGGAACTTTTCCGCAATCATAAAGCGTCCCTCCTTGGCTTATTTGCCATCTTTCTCACGACACAGATTTCTTTCTTTGTGGTCTTTATCTTCGGAAAAACCATGATGATTGATTTTCTGAACTATGATTCACGCACGGCTGGACAATTCAATTTACTGACCATGGTGAGCTATACAATCGCCACAATGGTTTTTGGATATTTGTCAGATAAAATTAACAAGCGTTATATCATTCTCTTTGGGACAGTCGGTATCTTCATGTCTGTCATTCCCTTCATCCATTCTTTAGAGGATGGATTGACCTCTTTGATCTTTGTCATGTCTCTCCTCCTTGGGGCTTTTATTGGCATGACGGAGGGAACGCTTAATCCCATTGTGGCTGAAACCTTCCCAACAAATATTAGAGCAACCAGCGTGGCATTCTGTTGGAATTTTACATCCATTGCCTTTGGAGGCGTTGCTCCTATTGTATCAATGTGGCTTATCCAAAATGCCGGGGGCGTAGATGCTGTTGCTTATTATTTAATGTGCGCGTGCTCCGTTACAATTGGAAGTACGCTTTATATGCTCAGTAAACTAAAAACCGCTAAAGAAAAATTGCTCGAATCACCGGAGGCTGTAACAGTTAATACGCTGTAATCTCTCTTTTGACCACAGTTGCTGCCCTTTTGCTGAAGGCAACTCTTCATCTCAGTTTTTCTCAATAATGTCATTTTTAAAAATCTTCTTTTATTGAATATCTTTTCGTGAAAGACCCTCCCCTAATGAGAAATAGTAAGAAGTAGAAATCAGAAAGGCAGCAAAAAAATTAACTAATATCATGAAGCATAAAGAGCACTTTTTAGAAAAAATATAAAGATTTTTTAAAAATATGGTTAAATAAAATGTTGACAACAACTCCTTTTCTTGAGATTTTAAATTAAGTAAACTTATGTACGTTCGCATATGAGTTTATGAAATAATAAATAAACTTCAAGGAGAGCTTTATGAAACGCCATATTTTCTTAGCATTTTCTTCATTACTATTTTGTTTTTCTGAAACGTCTGCAGATTTTTTAGGCGAAGACAGAGACGAAGATACGATATACATTTATCGTAAATCATCTATCAAAAAAGATGAAATAAGAAACCTCATTGTTCCCTTTGCTTTTGGTGATGTTGAGTCTCTTTCTATAAACAAAAACAAGAAAACAATGACGCTTTTTCAGGCTGGGCAAGATCCCATTGCAATTGAAAGTATCTTTCAACCTTCTCTTCCTTGGGATCTCTCTAAAAACCAATTGGAGCAGTTTATTAGTGCTCACACTTTTACCCTCAAACAGTTAAGCGATGACACCTGTAAGGTTGATATGTCTGTTCCGGGGTTGGGGGGAGGAAGAAAACGTACGCCTGAACAAAGAGCAATATACAGGGCAACAATGCGCAAAGCGTACGGTGCAAAACTTACACCAGAAGAAGAAAAAGCCTACCAGGCCGGTAAAAAAGCTAGACAAGCGGCTAGACAAGCAAAAGCAGCGGCAGCAGCAAGAGCAGCAGCATCAAAACCTGCTCCGGTGCGAGTGGTGTATGTAGAAAGGTCCGTTGGCGGTCATACGCCTAGCGTTGACAGTAGTACACAAGATAGGGGGAATCAGGGTTCAAGTGGTTATAGTTATGGTTTCTAATCATGCTTGAGGAAGTTTCCTCATAACGTCTATGGTTGAAAGTATATGCACGATTTGAAATCGTGCATATAACTTTCTTCAGTGACTCTCTATTTAATCGAGTTTTGGACAAGTGACCCATTTTACATGTAATGTTTTAATGCTTAAACAATGAAGAATCTCACATTTACAACTCCATCGTCATTTCTACGACACAGACTACGCCGTAGCGTGAATCATCCGGAAATAACGTATCTCAAGTCCAATGGATACGACCCCTCAAATTGTTTCATGTGAAACATTCTTCTAAGATTCAATTAGTTCCTTCGGGTACTTTGTACCCTCGCAATTGTAAAGGTTTCGTAATGACGAACAGGTGGCATATACATTCTACCTCTCACCCGTCATTGCGAACCCTGCAAAGCAGGGTGAAGCAACCTATTGCCAGCACTCAAACTCTTTCACGCGAAACAATTTTTCCCGTTTGTTTCCCTAGATCCCGGATATTAAGAAAAGCTAACGCTCACATACGTTCTCTTAGCTTTTCTAAATTCCGGGATGACACCCCGTGGATGACGCCGCTGTCCTCACAGGGCCCCCTTCACCCCCGACTAACCTAGAAGACCAGTCGTGAACCAATAATGAAGACATTGACATGGTTATTCCGAACACCCCCTATGAATTCACTGCAAGTCTTTAACACCGCAGGAGAGTTAACACGATCAGCTTCTGCGACTGCTGCAGGATTTTTCATTTGAAGGTTCGCATATTCAACGTATACGCCGAGTCCTGGCGCAAGTTTTTGATCAATAGCAACCGTTGTTCCTTTCGTTACCGCATTTCTCTTAAATAAGGGCGCGGTTACCCCTCCTCCTAACGCTTTTCTCCAGGCATAGTAATACCCAGCACTCAGCTTTGTCGAAGGACTCCATGCGTAAGAAAGCCCGAAGTCAAGAAACTGACCTGCATTCGACTTATGGCCGCCTTCTCTGAAGGACCTAGAACGAGTGTTATTGCCATATTCTACACCAAAACCAATACCCTTGAAAGAAATGCTTCCCCCAAAGGCATAAGAAGCTGTATGTTTTCGTGCAAGGGAACCACGATATTCAGAGTGCGTTTTGGCAAAGACGGATGTGAAAGAGAGACCCGTTTCAAGGCCATTGGTAAATTTATGAATAAAATTCACACCCGTTGCAATGCTATCCGAATCCCATGGTTTTTTAGGTTTAAGAACACTTCTTCGCGCTTCAATGACTTGCTGCCCTCTATGTTCCGTGCGAGGCGTATAAGATATACCGGCTTGAAGCCCCTGCCACCGTGGGCTCAAGTAGGTCAACTTTGTATCCCGACTCGTATCCCCCACCAAATCAACGGAATGGAGCGTACCGGTTGTATAATTCACAACACGATCAATAATGCCGCTGTTAAGGAACCCCGTTCCTCCCCATTGAGTGAACCCCCCAAAGCCCATTGTGTCTTCAACGCCAAACGTATCACCGGCAATAATTTTGCCCCACGTTCCAGCGAAGTAGAGGTAATTTTCGCGAAGAGTCTTATCTGAGTCTACATCTCCATCGAGGACAAACATGAGACCATATTCCATTCCCAGATCGGTTTTTCCCTCAACATTAAATTTTAACCTCGAGCTATCAACGGTAAAGAGTTGCCCTCGACCAAACTTTTTACGAGCACAGCTTCCCTTCGGACTATCAGCGCCTTCGACCTCAATTCCGTCTTGGAAAATTCTTCTATTTCTAAAAAAGAAATTGTTAAAAGAGGTTTGACCAGAAATTATAAGTTTAGGGACTGCCAACACGGGAGTTGGTTTCGTTTCAGCTGCATGAGCACAAACATTAAAAATTACAGCACTTAAAAGAGCCGTTGAGCCAAGAAGGGAGCGAGTCATTGTTTTCCTCCAGGTGTGGGGCTTGTTAACATAATCATATACTTTTAAATCATCATAAGGAAGATGAAACACTCCACCATAAAAGACACTTGATTGAAATTGTCTCAATGGTAAACTTTAACTTGAAATTATTTTTAGAGGGCATGTGACACACGTGCAACAGTATGCTATGTTACATATAAATCTTCAAATTCCTGAGGCCGTTTTAAGGGAAACTCTAGAGGAGCTTTTCCCGCAAGCTGGCATTTCTTTAAAAGAGGATGAAAGCGAATGCGATGGACTTCTATTCACCAGCCTTCGCTGCTCCACAGCTTCGGCTGGCATGCCAGAAAAGAAAGAGAAACAGCGAAGACTGCCCGACGAAGCCTTGGCGAAGGCGGGCGAACTTCCTTCCTTAAACTTTTTTAGCCTCTCAAGACCCCTCAGGTTTCGTGAACTTCTCTCTCATTTAGAAAACCTGCCCTATAGTCAAGATATACAATTTGCTCATTTTTCCTTAGATTTAAGAGAAAAAATTCTAAAAAATCTTAAGACGCAAGTGATCCAGCGTTTGACGGAAAAAGAATGCCAGCTCTTACGTTTTTTCCATCAAAACAAAGGCCAAGAGCTTTCGAAGGACAGGCTTTTGAAGGAAATTTGGGAATATCATCCTGATGCTGAGACCCATACTCTTGAAACGCATATTTATCGTTTGCGCCAAAAACTAGAGGAAGATCCAAACCTTCCCCAAATTCTCCTCAATGGTAAAGAGGGTTATTGGGTAAAGTAATACTAAATAGACAAATTAAATTGACGCATTTTCTGAATTGCTTCGGAGCAAAGCTCCTCGCAAAGCTTATCCTCGCGAAAGCGAGGAACCACTAAGCCGTTCCCCGTTTTCACGGGGGCATGCTTGGCGAGGCTCTGAAAGAGCCGAAGCAATCCAGAAATTTTTAGATCGGTTCCTATGGAAGATAAGAGATGCCAATTTATTTTTTTTGATAGGTAAAACATCACATATTAACATAGTTGGGACCAGAACCGCCTTCAGGAGGCGTCCAAGTTATGTTTTGAGTGGGATCTTTAATATCGCAGACTTTACAATGAATACAGTTTTGGGCGTTGATTTGAAGGCGAAGTCCGCCACTTCCTTCCACAAGTTCATAGACCTGGGCTGGGCAATAACGACCCTCGGGGAAATCATAAAGGGCATCATTAATAGCAATTGCTTTTTGAGGATCTTTGAGAAGCAAATTGTTGGGTTGGTTTTCATCATAACGAATATTAGAAAGATAGAGGGACGTCAGGCGGTCAAAAGTTATTTTACCATCTGGCTTAGGATAAGAAATGGGATCACATCGATCTGCAGGCTTTAGCTGCTTATAATCGGCATGATTTCGGAGTGTCCAAGGGCTTTTACCTCGAGTGATGTAGGTTTCTAAAGTCGCATTTAAGAGCCCTATCATGAGCCCCTTTTGAAAACCTGGTCTGATGTTGCGAACTTTATAAAGCTCTTCATAAACCCAGCTTCTTTCCAGACGACTTTGATAGGTATAAGGTTCATCTTTAACAAGGTGATCATAAACAGCTTCTGCTGCAACCATTCCAGATTTGAGGGCGGTATGAGACCCTTTGATTTTTGGCACGTTGAGAAATCCTGCCGCACATCCAATCAAAGACCCCCCAGGGAATTCAAGTTTTGGGATAGATTGATAGCCCCCCTCATTAAGAGCACGTGCGCCATAGGATATGCACCGCCCTCCCTCTAAAAGAGGGCAAATGGAGGGATGGACTTTAAACCTTTGGAATTCTCCAAAGGGATTCAGATATGGATTTTGGTAATCAAGGCCGACGACAAATCCGATCAAAACCTGGTTATTATTAAGATGATAAATAAATGAACCTCCAAAAGTTTTTAAATCCAAAGGCCAACCAATGGTATGGATGACTTTCCCTGGCTTACTTTTGGTGGGATCAATTTCCCAAATTTCTTTTATTCCCATACCATAGGTTTGAGGATCAGAGATCGCATCGAGTTGAAATTTTCTGATAATCTCCTGCGTTAGGGAGCCACGACATCCTTCCGCTAACAGAGTCATTTTTCCAAAAATCTTAACCCCGGGCTCAAAATGGGAAGTGGGATTTCCCATCCGATCCAGACCTTGGGGGCCGGTTTGAACACCAATGACGCGTTCGTTTTCATCGAAAAGACACAAAGCACCAGCAAAACCTGGATAAATTTCAACTCCCAAGGCTTCAGCCTCCCTAGCTAACCATTTACAAAGAGCTCCGAGGCTTCCCACAAAGTTCCCCTTATTATGCATCTGAGGAGGAGTAGGAAGCCTGATGGCAGTCGTTGAGGTGAGAAAGAGAAACTTATTTTCGCTGACAGGCGTTGCTAAAGGCGCTCCCCGTGCCTGCCAATCTGGGAATAACTCACACAACGCCCGAGGTTCAATGACGGCACCTGAAAGAATATGACTTCCAACCTCTGCCCCCTTTTCCAGAATGCAAACGCTTAATGTGGAATCGAGTTGTTTGAGCCGGATTGCGCATCCCAATCCTGCTGGTCCTGCTCCTACGATGACGATATCATAAATCAATTCTTCGTTACTCATAGGATCCTCATATGGTTTTGGTGTTACTACGCACCCATCTGTGTCATCCTTGGCAAGAAATGCTTTGTTATCCGAGGGATAACATTAGCATTTCTTGGCCGAGGATCTTTTGGCACCGAGATCCTCGGCCAAGAAAAGGTAACCCCCGCTTATATTAACTAGAAAAAACCTTTCCCACAAGGATAGGCGGGGGCAAGGATGACACCGCGGAAGAAATAGGTGATTAATTACTCTTGGGTAACTCTATGATAAATATAGAATAATCTCCAAATTTGCTTTTCACAGTGATTTGCCCGTGATGTTGATGAGTCACAATATCATAGCTTAAAGAAAGACCTAGACCCGTACCTGTACTTGAGTCTTTTGTTGTAAAGAAGGGATTAAATACTTTTTTGAGGAACCCCTGTTTTATTCCTGAGCCATTGTCTTCAAAAGTTATCTCGAAGGTCTCACCTTTATCCTGAGTTCTTACAATGAGTTGAGGTTTATAATCCTTACCGCGTTTTTTATGCTTTTCATACATAGCAAAACAAGCATTATTCACAATATTCAAAAAGACACGGACAAGATCTTGTTCCGAGCCTTGGATGGTTCCGATTTTTTGATCAAAATTCTTTGTGATTTTAGCATTAAAGCCGCTCGTCTTACCTTGAAAACCAACATAGGCGAGCTCGATGGCTTCATCTAATAGTTTATTAAGATCAAACGTTGTTATCTCACCCGTACTGCCACGGGCGTGAGCGAGCATACCTTTAACGATGGAATCGGCTCTTTCCGCATGCTCTCGCGTTTTGATCATGTTTTGTTCAATCTGGGAGAAGAGCTCATTTTCATTTGAAATTTTTTCTTTTAACTCCTGAAGATATTCAAGAGAGAGATCAGAAAAATTAATAATAAAGTTGAGGGGGTTCTTAATTTCGTGGGCAATGCCTGCGGTTAGGGCTCCAAGGCTCGCCAGTTTTTCTTGAACGATAATTTGATTTTGGGCTTTTTTAAGGTCGCTTAAGGTTTTTTCAAGCAGGAGGTTTTTTTGTTCTAATTGTTTGGTTCTGAGCGTTACCCGATTTTCTAAATCTTCCATAAGGGCCCTGTTTTCCCCAAAAATTTGGGAAACAATGTTAAACCAAGGTTGCCATCTTACAGGAATATTTTGAGGGACGCTCTTTTCCCCGCGATTTTCTTTTTCTATATGATTCACAAGCTTTTGGGCGGGAGAAATAAAATCGCGAATCACAAGGAGATACCCAAAGCCCACCACAAAAATGAGTGTGGCAGTAATGATAATAATATCAATAAAAGCTTCATCAGAAATTTGGCTAAAAAGCTCAGATTTTGATCCGGTATAAACCATAAACCAGGGAATTTCAGGCAAATGGCTCACGTAAATAAGAGCGTCCCCTTTTATGACAAACTCTTGAGTAGGATGGAGAATTTCTTGCTCAATGGTTTGAAATGTTTCACGTGAAACAAAATGCCTCAACGTATAAGTTTCGCCGGGTTTAAGCTGAGGAGACTGCAGTCCTTGCGTTGCTAGAACTTGATAATCCTTATCAATGAGAAAGAGGGAGCCTTGGAGGGAAGCGAATTGCCCCATCATCTGATTGTGGATGTCTTCCTTTCTTTCAGGAGGAATTTCAAGGTTACCTCGGTGTTCTTGAATCATTCGAATTCTTAAGCTTACATTCGTTGTATGTTCATCAAGACGATTCTTGAGATCAACCAAAATAAGATGACGGTTGTGGGTGTATTGAATATATTCAATACCTAAAGGAATAAGTATCAGAGCGAAGCCTGTCAAAAAAACAATTCGATTATAACCACGACGAAATGGGTTCATTGTTGTGCTCTCTTGCCCGTCCCCTCCCACGTGTCATCCTTGGGCTAGAAAAGACTTGTTTTTCGTAAGGAAAACAAAGCATTTCTTGCCAAGGATGACACAGACGACGGGAAGGTCACCCTTTTTTATATATCTTAACAAATCTGAAGTTAAACACCACGCTTCTTTTCAAAGAAATCCTTTAAAATTTGACCGCATTTTTGCTCCTCCACGCCTCCAATAATTTCAGGGATATGATGGCAAGAAGGCGCATTAAAAATGCGAGCCCCATGATCCACCCCCCCTCCCTTCGGATCATAGGCTCCAAAATAAAGGCGGCGGAGACGGGCAAAGCTTATGGCTTGAGCACACATCGGACAGGGCTCAAGTGTGATATAAATATCACAATCTTCGAGGCGACTCGTTTCTATTGAAAGACAGGCCCGTTGAATGGCAAGTAGCTCAGCATGTGCCGTGGGGTCTTTTTGTCCTACCATTTCATTATGGGCAAAAGCTATAATTTTCCCAGATTGTATATCCACAATGACCGCACCCACAGGTACTTCATCTTGAGCAAACGCCTTTTCAGCTTCACTAAATGCGCATTCCATTGGTTTTAAAGTCAACATATGGCATAATTTACATGAAAGAGGAGGCTTACAGCAAGGGAATGTCTTACGATGGAAGTGAATAACAAAATGCGTGAAGAAACGGATAGTTTTGGGCCCGTTCCTGTCCCAGCGGATAAGTATTGGGGAGCACAGACAGAAAGATCTCGCCAGAATTTCCGTATAGGGGTAGAAATCATGCCTCTCCCCCTTATTCGTGCTTTAGGCCTTCAAAAGAAAGCGGCAGCTCTTGTCAACATGGAGCTGGGAGATCTTGACCCTTCCCTTGGAAAAGCCATTGTGAGCGCCGCAGAAGAAGTCGCCGCTGGGAAACTCGATAGCCATTTTCCTCTGGTGGTGTGGCAAACAGGTTCAGGAACCCAAACCAATATGAACGCCAATGAAGTCATTGCGAATCGAGCGATTGAACTTTTAGGCGGGAAACTGGGATCCAAAAATCCTGTTCATCCCAATGATCATGTTAATTTAAGTCAATCGTCCAATGACACGTTTCCAACCGTTATGCACATTGCCACAGCCCTTGAAATTCACCATCTTCTCCTGCCGGCTCTTGAAAGTCTTTACAAGGCTTTAAGAGACAAGCAAGAAGCTTTTAAAAACATTATTAAAATTGGACGGACCCATCTGCAAGATGCAACCCCTCTCACATTAGGTCAGGAATTCTCAGGGTATGCGACTCAAATCAAAATGGGGATTGCTCGCATTAAAAACACGTTCCTCCATCTTTATCAATTGGCACAAGGAGGAACGGCTGTTGGGACGGGGCTTAATGCAAACCCTAAATTTGCAGAAGCCTTTGCCAAAAAAATAGCGGAACTGACAGGGCTTCCATTCGTAACTGCAGAAAATAAATTTGAGGCTCTGGCTTCTGAAGATACGATGGTGGAAGTTTCAGGGGCCCTTAATGTTCTTGCCGCTTCCTTAATGAAAATTGGAAATGATATCCGTCTTTTAGGATCAGGTCCTCGGTGTGGCCTTGGAGAGCTGCTCTTGCCAGAAAATGAACCCGGATCATCCATCATGCCTGGGAAGGTGAATCCTACCCAGTGCGAAGCGTTAACTATGGTTGCTGCCCAAGTCATGGGGAATAACGTGACGGTGACGATTGCTGGTTCAAATGGCCAATTAGAATTGAATGTCTTTAAGCCCGTTATGATTTATAATGTTATCCAATCCATCCGTTTGTTAGGGGATGCCGTTACGAGCTTTACCGAGAAAGCAATTGTTGGGATTGTGGCGAACAAAAAACGTATTGATGAATTGCTTCATAATTCCCTTATGCTGGTAACGGCTTTAAATCCTCACATTGGGTATGATAAGGCTGCCGAAATTGCCAAAAAGGCCCATAAGGAGAATAAAACGCTTTTAGAGGCCGCTCTTGATCTTCAGTATTTGACAGAAGAACAATTTCGTGAATGGGTAAAGCCTGAGGTGATGGTGGGAACGGATGTTTCAAAATCCTGAAAAAGCTCGTTTTCATAAACGCTCCGTCAGCCTCCATGGACACAAAACAAGCGTATCTCTTGAAAAGGCTTTTTGGGATGTTTTAGAAGAATCTTCCCAAGCCCAAGGCATTTCCTTAAGCCAGCTTATCAAAGACGTTGATGAGGATCGGCAAGGCAACCTTTCCAGCGCCCTTCGTCTTTATGCTTTGGCGTATGTTCAGAAATGAGGCATAGAAATTCTTTCTATAACTCAAAAAATGGGCTATTATGAGTTATAGAAAGGAATCCTATAACTCATGACCTGGAATTGGCAGAAAAAAGACTGGCCAAACTTTCGTTACGATAAAACCCAGCTCGAAGAGTTTGAGTCTCAGTTTCTTAAACAAGAAGGCATGCTAATAGGAGCCTTTAAGCATCTTGACGAAACAGATAAGACCACCCTCACAATAGACATCATAAGCAATGAGGCCCTTAAAACCTCAGAAATTGAAGGAGAATATTTAAATCGCAAAAGTGTGCAATCCTCTATTCGGCAACAATTCGGACTTCAAACAAATCACCTGAAATCCTCCCCTGCAGAGCAAGGAATTGCTGAAATGATGGTTGATTTATATCAAACTTTTCAGGAACCTCTTACCCACCTAAAGCTCTTTTCCTGGCATGAAATGGTGATGAGCGGCAGGCGCGACCTTGCTGATATGGGACGCTACCGGACCCACAAAGAATCCATGCAGGTTATCTCAGGTGATATTCATCATCCTAAGATCCATTTCGAAGCTCCACCCTCTTCAAGAATGACAACTGAAATGGAAAAATTTGTGAATTGGTTTAATGAAACATCACCCTCAGGAGAAGTGTCTTTATCCGTTTTAGGTCGGGCAGGCATTGCTCATTTATACTTTGAATCCATTCACCCGTTTGAAGATGGTAATGGTCGTATCGGACGAGCTATTGGTGAAAAGGCGCTCGCCCAATCCTTTGGAAAGCCAACCCTCATTGCCCTTTCGTATATAATCGAAAAGCATAAGAAGAGATATTATGAGGCCCTTGAGAAAGCCAACAAGTCGAACGAAGTAACAGATTGGCTCGTATATTTTTCTCGAACGATTCTCGAAGCGCAACAGCATACGCGAGCATATATTGAATTTCTGATCGAAAAAACCAAGTTTTATGACAGGCTCCGGGGAAAGCTGAATGAACGCCAACAAAAGGTTTTGGCTCGGATGTTTCGGGAAGGACCAGAGGGATTCAAAGGCGGCTTAAGCGCAGAGAACTACATTAGCCTGACCAAAACATCACGAGCAACAGCGACACGTGATCTTCAGCAGCTTGTCGCATTAGGAGCGCTTACAAGATCGGGAAAGGGGAGATACACACGGTATAACTTGAGTTTTCTCCCTTGAATATCAAAATATCTACTGTAGTATTTCTCTCGCAATAGATTTTCCCCTGCGCTATGGCGTAGAGCTTTGCTCCAATTCTTTTTATAACTCAAAAAATGGGCTATCAGGAGTTATAAAAAGGAATCCTATAACTCATGACCGCTCCTCAAAATAATAAAATCCTAATGAATTAAGAATTTATTAATAATTTTTATGTTAATTGTGGATAGTTTACACAGATATTTTAAAATTAAAAAACTATAAGAAAGGGGAACAATATCATGCTAAAAAAAACAATTTTTCCAATTTTAGCCATAGGAACCTTTTTTATTCACGATACTTTTGCTGTGACTTATCGTTGTATAGAAAAAAGTTCTAACGCAGAATATAATAAGGCACTGTGTGAGGCAGAATGTGATAATCAAGGCCTAAAGCTTCGAAACTTGGGATGTGGACCTAACTCTGATAGCTGGTGCCACACCAATGTACCAAAATTTAAAGGCATTAATACTTGCAGATGCTGGTGCATCCCAAAATAACCAATATTTTTAATCTACTCCAACCGCTTCTTAAACATCCACCCTGCTAGGGGAAGGGTAAAAAGGGCAATCAAAGCGATGGGCCAAGTGTGCATAAACACTTCAGAAGCTGGCATATTTTTTAAAAAGATCCCCTTGATAATAATAAAAAAATGCTTGATGGGGATGAGGTTGGTAAAGGGTTGAAGCCACGTTGGCATGTTCTCAATGGGCGTTGCATAGCCGGAAAGAAGCATCGTAGGCGTTATAAATACGAAGGTACCCAAGATGGATTGTTGTTGAGTGAGAGAAATTGAAGAAATGAAAAGACCAATTCCCACGATTGAAAATAAAAAGACAATCATGCTCGCATAAAGAAGCAAAAGCGATCCTACAAAAGGAATTTCAAAGAAAAAGATGGCAAGAGTCATCAGCAGAGTACTCTCCCCAATGCTGATGATCATGGCTGGAATCATTTTTCCAATAAGGATTTGCCAAGGCTGCAGAGGTGAAACAAGCAATTGGTCAAAGGTGCCATTTTCTCTCTCGCGAGAAACGGACAAGCCCGTTACCGTAAGGGCCAAAAGCATACTCAGAATGGCCACAAGGGAAGGGACCGTAAAGTAGATATAGTCAATATTTGGATTGAAGAAAGAGCGATATTGAATATCTATAGGATCAGACAGGTCAACGCCCTGATAGGTAAGGATTTCTGTATTAAAGTTTTGAACAACCTGGGTGAGATACCCTAAAACGATTTGCGAGGCGTTGGACTTTCTCCCATCTAAAATAATTTGAAGAGAGGCCGACTGGCCCCCTGCAACAAGGCGAGAAAAATCATCCTGAAATTGAATCGCTACGATCACTTCCTGTGTGTCGATACCGTGTTGAACCTCCTTAGGATTTCTGAATTCATAAACGTTTGTAAAGTATGGAGAGCCCTTAATCCGTTGAATCAGTTCATGACTATACCACCCGCTATCTTGGTTATGGACCCCCAAAGAAATATTTTTAACTTCTAAGGTTGCTGCATGGGAGAGAATAATAAGCTGAATGAGAGGAGGGGCAACAAGCATGATTCGACTTTTTTTATCCCGCCAAACCGCAAGAACTTCCTTGATAATAAGAGCTTTTATACGAACCCAGTCCTCCCACAATTTCCACGTTAAACGCATCTGAGTTAACCACACAAACAGTGTCATCCTTGCCCCCGCTTATCCTTATAGGAAAAATTGTTTCTAATTACATAAGCGGGGGTTTGTTTTCCGAAGGAAAACATTAGCAATTTCTTGGCCGAGGATCTATTTACGAACAAATCGTTTTCCATAGATCTTTCCAATTAGGATTAAACTCTTCTATTAATCGTATTTTCCAGTCTCTCTTCCAGTGTTTTAGCGTTTTTTCTCTTTGCAAAGCGTTGTGAACATAATCATAGATTTCAAAGTGGACAAGCATCTTGATTTTGTATTTTCTTGCAAACCCATCCGTGAACCCGTTTTTATGTTCATAGACGCGTCGAATTAAATTATTTGTGATACCAATGTAAAGGGTTCCTCTCGGTTTATTTGTCAGAATGTAAACAAGATATTCCATCTACAGTGTCTCAATAGATCCTCGGCCAAGAAATGCAAATTGCTTTCCCTTGGAAAACAAGCATTTCTTGCCAAGGATGACACCACACTGAGGTTTGTCAATAGAGTAAACGGCTTTTGTAAGCACAATTTGATAATATCCGTTTCTGCAATTTAGAAATGCCCATCTTTTAATCCAGCCTTTTAACTGTTTTCAGGAGAGCTATTCCAAGAAAAAAAGAGGCAATGATCAGCATCATACCTATATTTAAGAAAATAAGCTCCCAAATGATGCCACTCAAAAAATTACTTTGGAGAAGCGTTACAAAATAGCGGGGGGGCAGTATATATGTAATGACCTGAATGGCATAAGGCATCGTATTAATCTCAAAGATGAACCCAGAAAGAATGAAGGCAGGGAGAAATCCCGTCATAATAGAGACCTGACTCGCAACGAATTGGTTTCGGGCCAAAGTAGAAATCAGGAGACCTAAACCGAGAGCGGCAAGTAAAAAAGCGGACGTTGAAAAGAGCATGATGAGATAAGATCCCCGGAACGGAACATCGAATAGAGTAACCGTAAGAAAAACACAAACCGTCATAGAGCCCAGCCCAAGGAGGAAGTAGGGAACAAGCTTGGCCAATAGCATTTCCGGAATACGAATGGGGGTCGATAGCATGGTTTCCATTGTTCCTCGTTCCCATTCGCGTGCGACGACAAGGGCTGTGAGAAGGGTCCCAATGATTGACATGATAATGGCAATCGACCCTGGAAGAAGGACATAGCGGCTATTCAGACCTTCATTGAACCATACCCGTGGTTCGGGCACAATTGGGGTTACAAGAGAGGAATTTCTTTCAATAACCTGTTGAACGCCCCAATTACTGACAACCCCTTGAGCATAATTGAGAACGAATTCAGCCGTATTTGGCTCACTTCCATCAAGCAGAAATTGCAAGGGAGCAGGCACGCCGCGCAGATAGTTTTGAGAAAAATTCACAGGAATCGTCACAATCCCGCGAAGGGATCCACCGGTCAGTTCATTCTCAAGAGTAGTACGATCATAGCTTGTTTTAACCTTAAAATAATGGGTTCCAAAAAAAGCATTCTCGAGGCTGCGGGCCGTGGGGGAAGTGTCTTCGAGCAAAAGTCCAAGAGGAACTCTATCAGCATCCAAGGAAACGCCGTACCCAAAAATAAAGATCATCAGAAGAGGCAAAACAAAAGCGATGAGGAAGGTACTGGGGTCTCGTGTGATTTGTTTTCCTTCTTTTTGCAAGTAAGCAAAAAAACGACGAAAGGAAAAAGTCATGATCCTGTCCTTTCGTTCGCTTTTCTCGCATCAATTTGTTCAATGAGAGTAATAAAGGCGTCTTCGAGAGTCGGGTTTGGCATTTCCTTTGTTTTGACACTATCCTTCAGATCATCCGGTGTTCCACTCGCAATACTCATTCCTTGATAAATCAGAGAAATGCGATCACAATATTCCGCTTCTTCTAAAAAATGCGTACTCACCATAATGGTAACGCCCTTTTCAGCCATTCCATTAATGTGAGACCAAAATTCACGACGCGTGATGGGGTCAACGCCTGAAGTTGGTTCATCTAAAAATAAAACATCGGGCTCATGCATGAGAGCGCAAGCCAGGGCTAAACGTTGCTTATACCCCAAAGGAAGGAGTCCAGCATTATCATCAAGAAAGGAAGAGAGGTCAAAGATCGTGATCATTTCCTCTATTTTGTTTTTTCTCTTATTTCCGATAAGACCATATACGCCTGAAAAAAAATCCAGGTTTTCCTTAACACTTAGATCACTATATAAGGAAAATTTTTGGGCCATATAGCCAATACGAGAACGGGCTTCAGAAGAAGCCGTCTTAAGATCAAGTCCCGAGACCAACGCTTTTCCCATCGTCGGCTGCAACAGCCCACAAAGCATTTTAAAAGTAGTGGATTTTCCAGCCCCATTGGGACCCAGGAGACCAAAGACTTCTCCTCGCTTGATGGTAAAAGAAATGTCATTAACAGCTGTAAAATTTCCAAAGCGTTTCGTTAGGTGCTCGGCTTGAATGGGAGGAATATGATTTTCCTTCTTTGTTGGTATTTTATCCGCCAAGAGGGAGGCCCCTCCCGGCCCTCCCCCCAGGACATCGACAAAGGCATCTTCAAATCGGGGTTGAGTCGGTTGCCATTGAGATTCTTTTGGCCCTCGATGAAAGGAAGGAGAGCAAACAAGGCGTATCGTATTGCCTTGGAGGAGGCCATCGGTGACGTCATGGCGAGATAAGAGCTCTTTAAGATCCCTTCGACGCGTTTTAAGGGGAACATTTACCAGAAAGACACGCCCTTCAACGCGCTTGGTTAGCTCCTTTGGAGGGCCATTAAAAAGGAGCTTTCCTTCATTGAGTAATAAAACGTCTTGGCATTTATCGGCCTCATCAAGATAGGAGGTTGACCATACTACCGATATTCCTTCGTGCACCAACCCAGTCACCATTTTCCACAATTCACGGCGAGAGAGAGGATCCACCCCAACCGTAGGCTCATCGAGAAGTAAAACTTTAGGACGCCCCAGAAGGGCACATGCGAGACCCAGTTTTTGCTTCATACCACCTGACAAATTTCCTGCGAGACGATAAATAAAGGGTTTTAGGGAAGTAAACTTGAGCATGTCTTCGAAAGCCGCTTTTCTCTCCGCACCTTTTAGATCCTGCAAGTCGGCAAAAAGATTAAGGTTTTCAATGACGGTCAAATCTTCATAAAGCCCAAATTTTTGGGGCATGTAGCCGATGATTTCGTGAAGGCGATCAGCATCTTTTATGGTATTAAGACCCATGACCTGGATGTCGCCTGCTGAGGGGATGAGCAGACCTGCCATGAGGCGAATGAGGGTTGTCTTTCCAGCAGCATCGGGACCAACGAGCCCTGTGATGATTCCTTGCCGAATTGTGGCTGTGATATTATCCAACGCCGGTTTTTCCATGCCTGGAAAAGTCTTGGTGAGGTTGGTTATTTCAATGGCGGTTTTTATGATCTGCCCCCTGGTTGCGGGTACAGCCTAATGATTTTTTACCCAATTTTCAATGACAAGACCATCCACTCTTTTAAATTCGGAAATATTGTCTGAAACAAAAATAAGATTACGACTTCTTGACATTCCTGCGAGAAGAATATCATAAGGACCTATAGGTCTGCCTTCTTTTTTTAAAACACTTCGAATTTGAGCTGCATCTAAAGCATCATTTTCAGAAAAGTGAAGAATTTCAACCTGATCTTTAAATGACAACCAAAGAGGTTGAATTCGAGGCCGAAGAGCAGGATTTAAGTGCAAACCATATTCAATTTCCATAACGGTAATCGTTGATATTTTTATATCTTCAGGAGTTAATGTTTGTAATCTCTCGATGAGATTATTTTCCTTGCGAAAAAAAGCAGACACAACGCATGTATCTAAAAGGTAGGGCATGGTCAAAAAATGTCTTCTTTAGGAGGAGAAAGTTCATGACGATAACAAGAAAAATCAGGCGCCTCTTTGATAGCCTCAAAATCAAAAAAATGGGGAGGCCAACTTGAAGGAGGATAATGCTGAGTTAGCCAATCTTCCAACGCTTCCCTTACAATTGCATTTTTTGACATGTGGTGTTGTTGGGCAACAAGAGAAAGTTTGCTAACCAATTTTTGTGGCAAGTAAATGCTCAAATTCATAGGCTTTTCCTTTATTCATCACTGGATCTAATATGTTATAATATATTAGATTTTGTAAATTTGCAAAGTTTTTTATAAAAAAATGATGTACCCTTCGTTGATCCCAGTTGGGATACCATCTTGGTAAGAAATTCTTATTTAGTGCCTTAGTAGTTTGAAAATATGAAAAAATTTAATTCTTTTTTAATTTATATTATCTAAACTATAAAAAATAAATGTAGACAATTTTTTATGACAAAGGAGAATTAAAAATGAAAAATATTCTTATGTCCGCCTCTCTACTCACAGTCTTTTTCGTAAGTCAAGACTCTGCAAACGCAGCAGAAGAAGTGTTTAATCCTACAGTAACCGTCGGTCAGACGCTCAAACATCTTGCTACCGATAACCAGCTTCATGAAGTCTATTGTACAGTTCTATCTAGTTCAACTGCTAGTGCCTCAGCAGGGCGTGATCAAGCTCTATATACTAGCCCAATATATATTTATTTTAAAGGGTTGCAAGCAGGGTCAACGAGTTATGCTTGTCACCTAGACAGTGTTTCTGGGCCAATTTTAATTAAGGGTGAGATAACGGTCAAGCAACAACCTTAAGAAGCCACACCTCTTTAGAATAGCCTTATCTTATTGAGCTTTCTGCTCAGGAATCTTTATCTTAATCGTCACAGGCATCCCCTGGCGGAGTTGGCCTTCAGGGTCATCTGCAAGAATACGCAACCGATAGACAAGATCTGTGCGGAGTTCTGTTGTTTCAACCGTCTTGGGGGTGAACTCAGCTTGGGGAGAAATAAAGCCAATTTGCCCTTTAAAAGGTTTGTCTGGATGGGCATCGTTGAAAACGAGGACTTCAAAACCTGGCTTAAGGCGCCCTAAATTTGTTTCAGAGACATAGGCGCGAATCCACACCGGTTTATGGAGCGTAATCGTATAAACGATGGATTGGGGAGCAACGATGGCTCCGGGTTCTCGAACGCGGGTAAGTACAATTCCGTCGGAAGGAGCATGGATTTCGGTATCTTGCAGGTTGACCTTTGCGGTTTCAAGTTGGCCTTTTGCTGTTTCCACAGCAGCGCGACCGGCATCAATATCTTCAATACGAAATCCTTCCACTTCAAGGCTTAAAGCTTCCTGGGCATTTTTGAGTGAGGCTGCTGCTTCGGTTTGCTGAGCAAGTGCATTATCGTAGTCTTGTTGTGAGGATGATCCAGCTTTGAACTGTTGGCTCGTACGTTTGAAGGTAATTTCCGCGATATCAAGGGCCGCTTGGCGTTCATTGACTGTTGCGCGCGCTTCTTCAATTTCTTGATAGCGATTACCATGTCTTAATTTAGCATAGTTAGCTTCTGCTTGAGCAAGTTGGCCTTGAGCCGTAGCCAGATCAGCGAGATAGGGAGCTTTATCAAGAACAGCCACCAGATCCCCTGTTTTAACCTGGTCCCCTTCCTCAAAAACCATTTTTTCAAGGCGTCCACGTACACGAAACCCAAGGTCAACTTGGCGAATGTCAACATTGCCATAGAGCACCAAAAGATTATGATTTCGCTTATTTTGCCAGTAAGTTATGGCAAAATAAAGGCAGCCCATCAGGGTAAGAATGATCAGAATTATAATAAAGATACGGGTTTTTGTTAATGCCAGTGTATGTCTCCCTGTTCACACGATTATGAGCCAATAAGCTTTATAAACCATTTTAAGCTATAAGCCAAAAGGAGAGTGCAAGATAAACTCCCTATCCATAACACCATAAACCAAAGCCATGGCTTTATCTTTTCACGTGCCATGGATTAATACCATTCTTGATGGTTTGCTTTTCCCCGGAAAACGTAATATGCATAAACGGTATAGCCTAAGACAAAGGGTAAGAAAAGAGAGACCCCAACCAGCATAAGGGACAAAGACCTAGAGTCTGCAGCAGCCTCCCACAGAGAAACTTTATAAGGAACAATCCAGGGCCACAAGCTGATCCCAAGGCCCATGTACCCAAGAGAAAAGAGAGAGATGGATAATATAAAGGGTGCAACTTCTCTCTTTTTTAAGAGACTTATATAAAGACCCGCAAAAGCACAAGCCGTTAATAAGGGGATAGGAGAAAGATAAACAAGGTTTGGAAGACTGAACCAGCGTTTAAATAATTGATCGTTTAAAAAGGGAACCCATAAACTGACAAGGCCCATAAAGAGAGCGACATAAATGAGGACGTAGAACGTGACTTTGCGCGCCCATTCTTGGGTTTTATGATCCGTTTTCATAATGGTCCAGGTCGACCCCAGTAAGGCATATCCAAAAAGGAGAGCAACCCCTGTCATGATTGAAAAGGGACTGAGCCAATCAAAAGAACCTCCTGCAAAAGACCTCCCGCCAACGGTTACGCCTTCAACATAAGATCCAAGAATAATACCTTGAAACAAGGTAGCTGTAAGTGACCCAAAATGAAAGGAATAGTCCCACACTATTCGTGTTTCTTTTTTTGCTTTAAATCGAAATTCAAAAGCGACACCTCGAAAAATAAGACCTAAAAGCATGAGGATAATAGGAATATAAAAAGCCGGAAGAAGAATGGCATAAGCTAAAGGAAAAGCAGCCAAAAGACCCCCTCCTCCAAGGACAAGCCATGTTTCGTTTCCATCCCAAAAAGGAGCAACCGAATTCATCATCTTATGGCGACAATCGTCACTGGGAGCAAAAGGAAAGAGAATACCAACCCCTAAATCAAAGCCATCCAGAAGGACATAAAGAAAAATAGCGGTAGCAATGATTCCTCCCCACATCAGAGGAAGGTCTAAGAAAGAGGAAAAATCAAACATATCTTCACCTTTTAAGTGGTTTAGAGGAGAGGCTTTTTAAGACCATGGGATCCATAGACTTCTTCTTCTTTGAGGATAGGAAGAGGTCCCTTACGAATTAATTTGGCGATATAATAGATGCCTGCTCCAAAAACCAATGCATAGACGATAATAAACGCCAGGAGCGAAAGGAAAATATGTTGTCCCAGTACGGGAGAGGTAGCTTCAGATGTGCGCATAAGTCCATAAACCACATACGGCTGGCGGCCAATTTCGGTGACAAACCATCCCGCTAAGATAGCGATAAAGCCCGTTGGGGTCATGGCCAAACACCAAAACTGAAACCACTTTGTGGTAAAGAGGGCTTTTCGAAAATAAAGAATAATTGCCATAAGGCCCGTTAAAGCCATGAGAAGTCCAATGCCAACCATCACCCGAAAGGACCAGAATACAGGAAGAATTGAGGGTCTTTCGTCCTTCGGCCATGCCTTCAAGCCTTTAACTTCACCGTTCGGGTCATGGGTTAGAATCAAGCTTGCGAGCTTGGGGATTTCGACAGCATATTCTGTCGTTTCGGTTGTGGAGTCGGGCCATCCCAAAAGAACAAGGGCTGCGCCTTTTTTCGTTTCCCAAATGCCTTCAATCGCCGAAACTTTTACCGGTTGATGTTTTAAAGTGTTTATCCCATGTAGATCCCCAAGAAAAATTTGGACAGGGGTGACAAAAACCGCCATCAGCATGGCCATTCCCAACATAATTCGGGCATGAGCGAGATGGCGCTTTTTCAAAAGATACCAAGCGCCGATCCCACCTACAAAAAAAGCCGTTGTGAGATAGGCCGCTGTTACCATATGCATAAATCGATAGGGGAAAGAAGGATTGAAAATAATCTCAAGCCAATTGACAGGATGGAAAATATTCCCTGACTGTATTTCAAACCCGGCGGGCGTTTGCATCCAACTATTCGCCGCAAGTATCCAGAAAGCTGAAATGACAGTCCCCAGAGCAACAATGATTGTTGATATGAAATGCATACTTCGAGTGACGCGCTCCCACCCAAAAAGCATAATGCCCAAGAAAGATGATTCAAGAAAAAAGGCGGTTAGAACTTCAAAGGCAAGGAGGGGACCTAGAACATTTCCCGTCCGGTCAGAAAACACGGACCAGTTTGTCCCAAATTGATAAGACATGACGACACCCGATACGACACCCATACCAAAAGTTACAGCAAAAATTTTAACCCATAGTTTATAAATTTCTTGGTAAATATCGTCTCCAGTTTTAAGCCAAAGACCTTCAACGACGGCGAGCCAGCTAGCCAGTCCAATAGTGAGGGAAGGAAAAATAATGTGAAAACTGATCGTGAAAGCAAACTGGATTCGAGAAAGAAGAGTTGGATCAAATTCCATTACTTATGCCCAATTTGTGCTAAATTGTAACTATAATATACTCTTCGAGAGACTTTTCAGCAATACGATTAAGAGCACCTACCATTCTTTGGGTGGAGAAGTCATTAATTTAAATTTCTGGATCGCCACGCCCACTTTGTGGGCTGACCTCCTTTTGAATAAAAACTCCCTAACTCATCTTATGACCCAGGAAATGGGTAAACCCTTTGCGCAGGCTCAAGCTGAAATCGAAAAGTGCGCTTGGTTGTGTGACTATTTTGCTGAAAATGCAGAAAATTTCCTGAAATCTGAAATCGTCAAAACAGATGCGGAGAAGAGCTATATTGCTTACGAACCACAAGGTGTCATTCTCGCCATAATGCCGTGGAACTTTCCTTTTTGGCAAGCCTTTCGAGCTGCCGTTCCTGCCCTCATGGCTGGAAATGCTATGGTCTTAAAGCATGCCTCAAATGTCCCAGGGTGTGCGTTAGCCATCGAAACTATCTTTAAAGAGGCAGGTTTTCCTGACGGACTATTTAGAACCCTCTTAATCACAAGCACGACTGCACTTTCTCTTATCGAATCCCCTCATATTTCGGGAGTCACTCTTACAGGAAGTACCACCGCTGGACGAAGTGTGGGGGCCAAAGCAGGTCAATTTCTTAAGAAGTGTGTTCTGGAGCTGGGAGGAAGCGACCCCTATGTCATTTTAGATGATGCCAATTTTGAAGAGGCTGCCACGATTTGCGCAAATAGTCGACTCATAAATTCAGGACAAAGTTGCATTTCAGCAAAAAGATTTATCGTTCTTAAGGGACAGCAGGAACGTTTCGAAAAACTCTTTATCGAACGTATGAAAAATGCAATTTTAGGGGATCCGCTTGAAGATACGACAACCGTAGGTCCTCTTGCGCGACTCGATTTGAGGGAAATCCTTCATCGTCAAGTCTTGAAGAGCATTGAGAAAGGGGCCACCTGCCTTCTTGGTGGAAAGATTCCAGAGGGACGAGGATTCTATTACCCCCCAACAGTTTTAACAAACGTGACAAAAGGAATGCCCGCCTACGATGAAGAATTGTTTGGCCCTGTGGCCGCTATTATTACGGCTAAAGATGAAGAAGAAGCCCTTCAGATCGCAAATGATACGATCTATGGTCTGGGCGCCGCAGTCTTTACACAAGACCTCGCTCGGGGCGAGAGAATTGCTTTAAAGGAACTTTATGCGGGAAGCTGTTTTGTGAATGCCCAAGTAAAATCCGATCCTCGCCTTCCCTTCGGTGGCGTTAAAGAGAGTGGCTTTGGTCGTGAGCTTTCCTTCGTAGGAATTAAAGAGTTTGTCAATTGTAAGACGGTGTTTATGAAGTCTTAAATCAAGTTAAATTCAACCAAAAACTGGTGAGCCGCTTCAGCTGGGGTAAGTCCCTCCACATCCACCTTATAGTTAAGGTCAGTCATCTTTTCTTCACTGATAAGGCCGAGGACTGGCGCTAAGGTTTCTTGGATTTCTGGGTGGGAGATAAGAACAGCTTCTCTTATGACGGGGGCTGCGTGATAGGGGGGATAAAAATCTTTATCATCCTTCAGGGTAACTAAATTATGTTTTTGAAGTTTTCCATCTGTTGTGAAAGCGGCAATGACATCCACCTTTTGATTTTCAATGGCCGAATACATAAGATTTGGGTCAACTTGCATCATTTTTTTGAACGTCAACCCATACACCTTGCTTAATCCAGGAAGGCCGTCTGCGCGTTTTAAAAACTCAGGCGGTGCTGCAATTCTTAAATTATTTGAGATAAGCGCAAGATCACTCAAAGTATGAGTTTGATGTTTTTGAGCAAAGTCCTTTTTTACAGCAAGGGATTGAGAATTAGAAAATCCAAAGGGTTCGAGCCATATAAGTTTAAATTTTTCTTTATAAGCGGACCTCACCTTATTAAGGACAGGCTCGTTTCCACTATTGAAGGGCTCTTTCAAAACGGTCAAGTAGGCTGTTCCCGAATACTCAGGATAGAGATCAACGTTTCCTCTTAATAGGGCTTGGTGAATAATATCTGTTGCCCCCAAATTAAATTTTCGAATAACTTTCAGAGGCGTTTTTGTTTCGATCAACTGGGCCATGAGTTCAGCTAAGATATACTGTTCTGTAAAATTTTTGCTAGCAATAACAACGGATTCTGATCTCTTGTTGATGTATTCTTTGAAAAAAGAGTTCCCCACCAAAATAAGAAGGATAAAACAAATCACCACTAAAATGGCCTCTTTCACACGGGGATGTTTAGAAAGCTTCGTCTTTCGATGGTTAAGTTGGGATTCTAGATGGGAAATCCCATAATCAAAGGAAAGAGCCAGAAGAGCTGTCGGGATAGCCCCCAATAAAATCAAAGAGGAATCATTAAGAGCGAGCCCTTGTGTTATGAAATCTCCGAGACCTCCTGCTCCAATAAAAGCAGCAATCGTCGCGATACCAATGGTCATGGCCGTGGCAACACGCATTCCGGAAATAATGACCGGAAGCGCAAGGGGAAGCTCAACCCACCTTAATTTTTGAAAATTTGAAAACCCAAGCCCATCAGCTGCTTCGATACATTCTGGAGGCACGCTTTCCAATCCTGTATAAGTGCCTCTTAAAATGGGGTAAAGAGCATAAAAGGTAAGGACGACAAGGGCCGGAGCGTCACCTAAGCCTAAAAAGGGAACCAAAAAGGCAAGCATTGCCAAACTGGGAATCGTCTGTGAGACACTTCCTGCATTTAAGACAATATTCCTGAACGAAGCAAAACGATTGATGATAATCCCAAGAGGAATCGCAATTGCGGAGGCGAAAAGAAGAGCAAGAGCGACAAGAGTGAGATGCTCAAGTGTTTTTTGTTGAAGAGAAAAAGCGTGTTCTCCTAAAAAATGAAAAAAATCACTGAAAGCTCTCTCCCTCGTTTCTAAGACCTGTCTGAACCAATTGTTTTACAAAGGCCGTTTTTGGCGTTTTATAGAGTTCTTCTTTTGTCCCAATTTGCTCGATTTTTCCGTTTGCCATCACGGCTATACGATCCCCAATTTTAAAGGCTTCAGAAATATCATGGGTCACAAAAACAATTGTTTTCTTAAGTTCGTTTTTGAGACTTAAGATTTCGTCTTGTAATTCATTTCGCGTCACAGCATCCAGTGCCCCAAAAGGCTCATCCATGAGAAGACACGTAGAATCTGTTGCCAGAGCTCTGGCAACACCAACCCGCTGCTGCTCGCCACCCGAAAGCTGATCAGGATAACGATCTAGGTAAATATCAGGGTTTAGGTGCATAAACTTTAAAAGTTCACACGCTTTTTTTTGGCGAAATTCGGGCGTTTTTTTATCTAGATAGAGAACGATTTCAATATTTTCCTTCACAGTCATATGAGGGAAGAGACCTATTTTCTGGAAAACATAACCAAAAAATGTATGCCGTAACTCTCTGAAACTATAAGCCTCTATACTTTTCCCATTAATGATGATGGATCCAGATGTTGGCTTTTGCAGGCCATTAAGCATTTTAAGTAAGGTTGTCTTCCCACTCCCTGAGGATCCAATAAGGGCGAGACTTTCACCCTCTTCGATGCCCAGAGAAACATCGCAGACACTTGGCCTATCTTCATCAGGATAGACTTTTGACACATTTTTTAACTCTATGAGGGGGTTTTTAGGCAGGAAAAAACTCCTTCAGTTCTTTTTTATTTTTTTGAAGTGTGCGCCTATAAATTGTTTGAGTCAAGATGTGTATAAAACCCCCAATTGGATAGAGAACTCGCCCTGAGATTTTATTTATTTAGCATTATTTTATCTTGAAAAAGATAAACATTCATATCAATTAGTACAATTTTAATTTTCTTTATATATTCTAATAGAGGTTCGAGATAAAGGAAAAGACCTTATGAAAAAATTACAGTTCGCCGTCGCTTTTCTATCATGCATAGGGTATGGAGGAGGCATTTATGCTTACAATTCATACACCGGCTGCAGTGATTTTTGCCATTATAGACCTTACAATCCATACCCAGGCTGCAACGATTTTTGCCGTAATAAGCCAATATTTAGAACATGTATGTCTTACGGTAAGATTTACACAAGCAACACCTGTGGTTGTTGTCCCTGCTCTTCATATTAGCTTTAAGTCCGCAAGGCTCGTGAAGCTTTTGATGTTGTTTCCCGCTTCAGTTGTTTGTCAATAAAAGCTGCGGCTTTCAGAAGGTTTTGAACATCCACGTCATTTTCGATCCCAAGGCCATCAAGGAGATAGACCACATCTTCTGTCGCAACGTTACCTGAAGCCCCTGGGGCATAGGGACACCCCCCAAGGCCAGACACCGCACTATCAACGATCGAGATACCACCTTCAAGGGCTGCATAAATATTCGCAATGCCCATACCATAGGTATCGTGAAAATGGACAGCCAGCTTTCCCAGGGGAGCTGGAATGTTCTTTAGAAGTTCCTGAACTTGCAGAGGCGTTCCCACCCCTATGGTATCCCCAAGTGAAATTTCATCGCAGCCAAGATCAAGGAGTTTTGAAACGATTTCATGAACCTTCACAGGGGCGATTGGACCCTCAAAGGGACAGGCGATAGCGCAAGAAATGTATCCCCTCACCCGCAAACCTTTGGCCTTAGCATCAGGGATAAAGCTGGCAAAAGTTTGAAGACTTTGCTCAATGGAGGAATTAATGTTTTTTTGGCAAAAGGTTTCAGAAGCCGCCGTAAAAACAGCAATGGAATGAACCTCATTTTCGAGAGCAATCCCATATCCTTTTATATTAGGAACAAGGACGGAATAATCAACGCCTGTCTTTTTTTGTATCCCTTGATATACTTTATCAGTTTCTGCAAGTTGGGGGATCCATTGTGGAGAAACAAAGCTTCCCACCTCAAGGGCTCGAAGTCCAGAGTCTGAAAGTAAGTTGATCAGTTGGATTCGTGTTTCTACGGAAAGTGTTATTGACTCTGCTTGTAGACCATCGCGGGGTCCGACTTCAACGATCTTAACGTGCTTTGGTAAAATCATCCATCTTCTCCTATATCGATGACGTCAACCCCATCTTCCACCACGTCTCCCCCTTGATAAAAAATGTGTTTTATCTTTCCGTTTCGAGGAGCCGTCATCATATGCTCCATCTTCATGGCTTCGAGTATCAAAAGGGGCTGGCTCTCTTTAACAAAATCTCCTTCTTTAACAAAGATCTGAGCTATTTTTCCCGTCATAGGGGCTTTGAGGTGAGATTCACTTTTCCCTTTGTGAGGTCTTATCAGCACGGGTGAATGAGGAGTTAGATTGTATGTTTCCCCTCTGTAAATAAGGGAAATCTTTTCCCCCAATTTCCAAAAGGGAATCCGCAGATTTGAGAACGTAAGAGTATTCTTAGAGTGCTGCGCTTGAAGAGGCCACCCATCAGGGGAATAAATTAAAGAAATCGTCCTTATATCCCTCTCACACGTCCACTCAAAGGAAAGGGGGGCATAGCCTTCAAGACGCCAGTTGTGATTCTCTTCCCACGGGGAGAGAGAATTTTCGGAGCTTGAAAGGGCTTTGATGAGGGACGCGGCTAAAAAGATTTTTTCAGGAATTTTTTTTGATGGAGCAAGCGTCTTGAGATGACGATCAATATAATCCACATCACTATGATTTTCGAGAACAGCTTTGTCTTGCAAAAGTCTTTTTAAAAAAGGAACATTTGTTTTAAGACCAAGAATTTCCAAATGCTCCAAAGCGAATTCAGCTTTTTGAAGGGCTCCCAGTCGATTTTCCCCCATTACAATAAGCTTTGCGAGAAGGGGATCATAATAGGATGTGATGGTATCAACAGGATGAAGACCCGTATCAATACGCACATCTTTAGGAACTTCTTTCATCCAAACGGGGCCTGTAACAGGTTTAAAATTCTGAGAGGGATCTTCAGCGTAAAGACGAAGCTCAAGGCTATGGCCCTGCAATGCGATCTCCTTTTGAGAGAAGGGAAGCTTTTCTTTTGAGGCAACGCGAAACTGCCATTCCACAAGATCAAGTCCAGTAATAGCTTCGGTCACAGGGTGTTCGACTTGAAGGCGGGTGTTCATTTCCATGAAGTAAAAGTGACCTTTTTCGTCGACTAAAAATTCGACCGTTCCCGCGTTTTCATAGCGAATAATTTGAGCAAGTTTGAGGGCAGCTTTGTAAAGCTTTTCTTTCAGATCAGAGGGAAGAGAGGAAGGCGCTTCTTCAATGACCTTTTGATGACGTCTTTGAAGGGAACAATCTCTTTCGAAGAGGTGAATCACATTTCCATAAGCGTCACCAAAAATTTGCACCTCTATATGGCGCGGGAAGGGAATGTATTTTTCTAAAAGAACATCATCATTTCCAAAGGACGACAACGCTTCTCGCCTGCAAGCTTCAAGAGCTTTTTGAAACTCAGCTTTTGAGTTAACCTGCCGTATTCCCTTACCACCCCCACCCATAACAGCTTTGACCATCAAAGGATAACCCACGCGATCGGCTTCCTCTGAAAGTCTGTTTTGGTCACCCTCATAGCCTGGAATAACTGGGATCTTAGCTTTTCGAGCAATAGCTTTCGCCTCGCTTTTTGCTCCCATCTTTTGAAGAGCCTCCATGGGGGGACCAATAAAAATAAACCCATTTTCGCGACAGGCTTTTGCAAAAGCCTCATTCTCTGACAGAAACCCATAACCAGGGTGGACGGCCTCTACCTTGGCTTGCTTTGCAGCATTTAAAATGTTTGGAATATTAAGGTAACTTTGAGAGGCAGGGGAAAGACCAATGGAATAGGCTTCGTCAGCCATTTGAATGGCAAGGGAATCCCTATCGACTTCGGAATAAACAGCAATGGTTCGAATTCCTAAATGGCGGGCCGTTCGGATAATTCGGCAAGCAATTTCTCCGCGGTTTGCAATGAGAACAGACTTAATCATCATCTGGCTTCTTGGGACTCCAAGGAGGAGTCGTTTTTTTCAAAAAGGCTGCAATGCCTTGCTGTCCTTCTTCAGAATTGCGAAGATTGGCAATCAATTCGATTGTGCGAAGACGTATATTTTCAGGAATATCTCCTTTCATTTGATAGAGTAGCTTTTTAACTTCTTTTTCAGCTTGAGGATCACCTTCTAAAATGTTGAGAATAAATTTTTCAACTTCTTGATCGGCATGAACTGATTCCACAGTTTCATGAATAAGTCCTATTCTTTGAGCAACTTGTGCATTAAATACTTCCCCTGTTAGGAAATACCGTTTGGTTTGGCGTAAACCTAATATCCTCAAAACATAGGGGCTAATAATCGAAGGAACAAGGCCAATTCTTGTCTCAGCAAAGCTAAAACGCGTTTGAGTGTCAGCAATCACCAAATCGGAGCAGGCAAGGATGCCAATACCCCCTCCTATAACGGCCCCATGAGCGTAAGTAATTGTGGGAATGGGAATTAAGTCAAGTGAATACAACATTTGGGAAAGCAATCGTGCCTCATCATAATTTGCGCTGTCCGTAAGTTGAGCCGACTGTTGCATCCAGACGAGATCAGCACCAGAACAAAAGCACTCTCCATTTCCTCGGATAACGAGAGCTCTTAAGTTTGGTGCTTCGTGAACACTTCTAAAGTGGGTAATAAGCGTTTGAATCATTTTTTCGTTGAGTGCATTACGAACCTGAGGACGATTTAATGTAATCCAGGCTACGTTTTGATCATCAACTGTGTAGAGGACTTCTTCTTCCATACCTTTCTCCTAAAATCTAAAAACGCCAAATTGCGTGGAGGTTAATGGGGCATTGAGGGCTACTGAAAAACTTAACGCGAGAACATAACGGGTATCTTTGGGATCAATGATTCCATCATCCCAAAGCCGTGCAGTCGCATAGTAAGGGTGGCCTTGCGTTTCATATTGCAACACAATTTTTTCTTTAAAAGCATCTACGTTTTCGCTTTCAAGATCATTTTTTCGGACTTCAGCTAAAACGTTAGAGGCTTGTTCGCCTCCCATGACTGAAATACGTGCATTAGGCCACATCCATAAAAACCGTGGACTATATGCGCGTCCGCACATTCCGTAATTTCCAGCCCCAAAACTTCCTCCAATAATAACTGTGACCTTTGGAACCGCAGCGCATGCCACAGCCATCACAAGTTTAGCTCCATCTTTTGCAATGCCTTCGTTTTCGTACTTTTTTCCAACCATGAATCCGCTGATGTTCTGTAAGAAAAGGAGAGGGATCTGTCTTTGGCAGCAGAGCTCGATGAAATGAGCGCCTTTAAGAGCAGATTCAGAAAACAAAATGCCATTGTTGGCAAGAATTCCAATGGGTATCCCCCACAGGTGGGCAAAACCACAGACAAGCGTTGAGCCATAGTATTTCTTAAATTCTTCAAAATCACTATCATCGACAAGACGTGAGATGACTTCTCTGACATCATAAGACTTGTGCTGATTCACAGGCACAACCCCATAAAGGTCTTCACTCTTTAAAAGGGGTTCCTGAGGCGTTTTAAGAGGGATGGAGGTGGGCTTTTGACGATTAAGCGTTCTCATAATCTCTCGTGTGATTCTTAAGGCATCAAGGTCATTTTCTGCCAAATGGTCGGCAACTCCTGAAATCTTTGTGTGTATTTCAGCGCCCCCCAACTCTTCAGCAGAAACGCTCTCACCTGTTGCTGCTTTGACAAGAGGAGGGCCGCCTAAGAAAATCGTTCCTTGATTGCGCACGATGACCGTTTCATCAGCCATAGCTGGAACATAGGCACCCCCAGCCGTACAAGACCCCATAACCACTGCAAGTTGGGGAATGCCTTGAGCCGACATGCGGGCTTGGTTATAGAAAATACGTCCGAAATGGTCCCTATCAGGGAAAACCTCAGCTTGATGGGGAAGATTTGCGCCTCCCGAATCAACCAGATAGATGCAAGGAAGGTGATTGGCTTCTGCAATTTCTTGGGCACGGAGGTGTTTTTTCACCGTTAAGGGGTAATAGGTTCCCCCTTTGACAGTCGCGTCATTGGCGATAATAAGACACTCTTGCTCTTTGATCCGCCCGATCCCTGTAATGAGTCCTGCAGAAGGCACTTGATTTTCATAGACATTATAAGCCGCCATGGCTCCAATCTCAAGGAAAGGCGAGCCAGGATCGAGGAGTTTTTCGATCCGTACCCGAGGGAGAAGTTTGCCGCGAGTTTGATGTTTTTCTCTTGCCTTTTCTCCTCCTCCTTTTTGAATAGCTTTAAGTTTTTCTTTAAAATCAGCTACTAAAGCTTTCATATGACGGGTGTTTTCTTGAAACTCTTTAGAGGAAGTGGAAAGGCTAGATTCTAAAGTTGCCACTTTAAACCCGCTCAATAGCGATAGCAGTAGCTTCCCCTCCGCCAATGCAAAGACTTGCAATGCCTCGCCTCAATCCCTTTCGTTCAAGAGCATTGAGAAGAGTCACTATAATCCTTGCCCCAGAAGCACCGATGGGATGCCCAAGTGCAGTGGCTCCTCCATAGACGTTCACCTTCTCAGGAGGGATATGAAGATCAGCAATGGCCACCATCACAACAACAGCAAAAGCTTCATTGATCTCAAAAAGGTCGACATCTCCGATCTTCCAACCCAATTGATCAAGAAGATCCTGAATGGCGGTAATGGGCGCTGTTGTGAACCACTCTGGTTTTTGAGCACGGGAAGTGTACCCACGAATCACAGCCCGGGGTTTAAGTTTATGGTGGTCAACGTAAGAGCGGCTCGCAAGAACAAGGGCTGCAGCTCCATCACTGATGGAACTCGAATTAGCTGCCGTAATCGTTCCCCCTTCCTTAAAGGAAGGCTTTAAGGTGGGAACACGGTCAATTTTAAGGCGAAACGGACCTTCATCTTGGGTAACATTGATCGTTGTTTTACCAAGGTCTAAGCGGACAGGGACAATTTCAGCAGCGAATGTGCCATCTTCAATAGATTTTAAAGCTTTCAGGCCAGAGGAAATAGCAAACTCATCCTGCGCTTGCCGGCTGAATTTGTATTTTTGCACCGCTTCTTCTGCAAAGCACCCCATCTGACAGTGATCATAAGCATCTTCAAGACCATCGAGAAACATGTGATCGAAGATACGACCATGGCCCATACGATAACCGCTTCGGGCTTTATCGAGGAGATAGGGAGCATTGGTCATACTTTCCATCCCTCCCGCAACAGCCACATCTATATCCTTTAGGCGAATTTCAGAAGCAGCAAACATAACGGCTTTCATTGCTGAACCACAAATTTTATTAATTGTCGTACAGGGCGTACTTGTTGGAATGCCGGCGCCTATGGCAGCTTGACGTGCAGGAGCTTGTCCAAGACCCGCGGAGAGAACACATCCCATCAGGACTTCTTCAACTTGAGAAGGAGCAAGAGAAGCATCTTGAAGAGCTCCTTGAATGGCAATGGAGCCAAGCTGGGTGGCTTTGACAGAGGAGAGCTCTCCTTGAAAAGAACCGATAGGCGTCCGTTTTGCTCCCAAAATCATTACTTCTTCAGTCATTTTTTCCCTCGCATTCTTCTTAAAAAAATATCTAACGCACGATTCTGTTGGTTTTAATTATCATGCTGCCGCCTTAAGTCGATGTTAAGTAGATATGTAAAACGTATTTCATATTTATTAAATCTTACTTAATTTTTCTAAAAAATCCATTTTGCGAAGCGTCCCTTTGAAAAAGCAAGATTAGACAGCTAATTTGTCCATTTGATATAAAAGAACGGGGTAAGATTTAAATTCAATATGAAACAATAAAATTTTTGCAAAATTTTATCTAATTTAAATATTGCAATTTATCATAACATGACTATATCTAATCTAGTTATTAATTTTTAATGTGTTGGTGACTTATGAATAAGTTTATTCTTTTTTCCTCTTTCCTTCTTACAACGTCCTGCCTTTTCAATGTTTCTAGCGCGAACGCTATTAAACTTATTGAGAGTGAAAACGATATATTAGAGGTAAGTCGATCACCTTTTCTTCAAAACGAAGCAAAGAAAAAATCAGAAAAATTTGGTCTTTCTCATCTCCCAAGCATTCGTTCCGGCCATCACTATCATACCTCTCCTCGTCGTCTCTATTACATGTTGGGAGATGGAGATTGTTTTTTTCGTGCCATTCGTACGACCCGAGAAAAATCTGTTGAAAAATGGTTGAATCATTCAGATGATCCAGAAGTTCGAAAGATTGCTGCTGGAGAAATTCTGGCCATGTTTATAGCTGATGGTCAAACGATAGATGAGCAAGATGGACTTCCTGAAGCCATGAAGGCCAAACCCCAATATATCACCTTAAAAAACGCATGGAATGAAATCATTGATGCACAAAAAACAGAAGAGAGAAGCCCTCATTTTCGCTATGATTCAGACGCTTATCAAGATATTCTCATTCGAAAAGATGAGCTGAAAAACAGAATCAGAACAGAGTATTGTGAAGCTGAAGAAACCTATCGGGATTATGTTAATCTTGTTTTAAGTGACTCCAAAAAATATATAATGTTTTCTCAAGACTACCAATTTGGAGTCGATCAGGAAACATTCTTTTGTGATGCTCTGGCTGATATTGAAGGCGCAACTTTTCGCGTTTGGATGCATAATAGGACCAGCAATTTACTGCAAATCGGTCATGAACGTCTTCACGGGGATTTAGAGTGGGAAGTGCAACATGATGGGATCAATCACTTTAATCGCGTTGTACGTGATCATTATGAGGGTGACAAAGCACAAGCAGAGCAAGATGAAAAAGAGTATCTTGCCATTTTGGAAGCGTATTTTTTAAGTACACTGGAATCAAAAATAAACGATGATTTTCAGAGCTTGAAATTAGAACGTTTTAAAGCTTTATCCAATAATGATTCTGTTTCTCAAGAACAGAAAGATAAATATAAAGCAAAAGCAGAGTCTCAAAAAGAAAAAGTAAAGGAAAAAAGTCATAAAATAAGCCGTAGAGACCAAGCTGCCTATTATCAAGCTCAGGTCACTGCGTTTTCGAATCATCTTAAAATGCTTTTTGCTGAAATTAATAAAAAATTTGAGACCGTGACTGAAGATGAAAGAACACGTGCTCACGAACAGGCTGCATTACCTGGTGAAGATGCCTTCACAGCTCCCCTTGAGAGGATTCAAAAAATTGATGCACAGGTCGCTGCGCATACACTAAAACTCCCCCACCTTCGGGCAGAATATGATGCGTATTTAAAAAAGCACGCCCGCGCTGAAACTCTCTTGAATTCTTTAAATATTACGCCTACCGAAGTAGAAATCGCTGATGCCCTTTTGCATACCTCGTTATATTATGGAAATCTTGCCGAAGTAGCGTTAACAATCAGTGAGGACCAAGGGGAAAGTCAGGAAGTCCGCGTTGAGGCTAGAAAGCGGTATGAAAATCATATAGCTCGCAAAAAGCTTTTTGGTGAAACTTTTGATGCAGTACAACAAAATATGTCTGCAGATATTGAATTTAAGGTTAAGGCAAATAAACAAAAGGCAGACAATAGGCTTAAAGAAAATTTAGCTAAGAATATAAGGCTTGGAAACGACTCTTTTACAGATAATTTTAATAGGGCCCAAACCATTGTTCAAGCGTGGTCTTTGAGACAGCGTGAAAATAATGAAAAGTATTTTAATCCTCATTATTTAAGTGCTAATCCTTTCTTAGGAAGTCATATTCCTGATATTGACGAAGCTTATCCTGGGGATATCTCTAATGATGAGTGGAAGACCCTCACGGAACAATTACAACGTCACGTTCTTTATCTCTTACTGCCTGAAGATAAGCGCGCATATTTAACAGAGGCTGATCTAGAGTTACCCTCAATATTGGAATATGGGGAAGACCTGGAAAATTTGAATGAGTTCGTTGGAATTCATTTGAGGGGGGAAACAATTCTCTTCCCCTCAGAAGAGATTATCGGCCAGCGAACTGAAGAGGGGTTACCAAGAAGTTTACTAGCAGATACTTATGTTTACATGGCAGCTCTCCATGATAAGTTATCAACGGCTTTTTTTGACAATACGATGTTTGACCAAAAAATGCTTGCCCGGAAACGCATTAAAAGGATTATTGATACCTTCACGGTACGGGCTCAAGAGAATGGGGATAATGCTGCAGAAGCTTCAAAACAAGGACATATAAAGTCGGCGCTTCTATTGCATGAAAATTCAGAACGTTGTTTGGACGGAATAATATCTGATCTTGATGCTATCGAAGGTCAACTTTTTACAGGTTCAAACTCAGATTCAATCGAAAGTGTGATAAGCGCTACCCTTTCACAATATATCTATGATTTTTATCAAAGATATAATCAGTTAGTAGATCCAGAATCTGACGAATTCGAGGATATTGAATGGAGAACCAATGTCTCTCAATTCATTAAGCAACGTTTGTTCTTTTCTCTTCCCAATACGGGATCTCCCAGAACTGCATTCGTTTTTCTTCCTGGAGGGATTAGAAATGAAGCCGAGGGTATTTTAAGTGTTGAAAACCTGATGGGAACCTTTTTGGACGGAAGACGAGTTACCTATAACGGACGACAGATTGACGTTCCTGCCTTTAATGGTCGCAAGATGGTGGACCTTGTTGAGGCTGCTTATGAGAATGGATTTCAAGCCATAAAGACTGGCCCTGCTCTTAGCCAAGACCAGGTTGAAGAATTTATTGCACGCGATCCCTATATGCAATCTCTTTATGAGGCCTATCAAGATGCCTTTTTAGAAGGAGATTTTGGAGAAACTGAATTTTTCAAGAGTGTGGAAAAAGATATCCCAGGAATAGGAATTCGTCACGACATCCGATTTAAACGAGAGCTTTTCGAATATATTTTAGAAAAACTTGGATATATTATAGACCCGCAGGATATTTGGGGCCAAAGGAGTCAAGAATTCAAAGCTCAACAGCCTAAAGAAGTACCTGCTGTATTTCAGCCTCTCCCATCCGCACCTGAGCCAGAAGCTCCTGCTCAACCTGTGATAGATCAACCTGCACCACCTCAACCCGGTGATGCTCCTGCTCAACCTGTGGTCGATCAACCTGTTGTTCAGATTGAACCAGTCGCTGCACCAACCGTAACTTCGCCTGAAGGTCCCGTATCTCGTCTGATTGTTGCAGTTAAGAAGAGGCAAACTAAATCTAAAAGAACGAGAGTTAGTCTCAGAAAGAGCTCTTTATCACGTAAACGTATCAAATCTAGGCGTTTAACAGTAAGAAAGAGTCGGGTTAGTCGAAAAAGGATAACCTCGCCACGCAAGCGGAGAGCCGGTGTACGTTCAACGCGAGCTAAAAGAAGAATAAGATAATAACTTATAGAAAAAAGAGGGGCCTATTGCCCCTCTTTTATATGGATTCTTCAACAAATAAAAATCCCATAGCCCATTTTTAATCTTCATATTGTTTCTTTAAAAATTTCACGTCCAATAAGCATGCGTCGAATTTCGGAGGTGCCCGCTCCGATTTCATATAGTTTTGCGTCTCTAAGAAGCCGCCCGGTTGGATATTCATTGATATATCCATTTCCTCCTAAGCATTGGATGGCTTCGAGCGCCATTTGAGTGGCGCGTTCGGCTACGTATAAAATCACACCCGCCGAATCTTTGCGGCTTATTTTGCCATTGTCACAAGCACGAGCCGTTTCATAGACATATGCGCGACAAGCACAAAGATTAGTATACATATCAGCAAGTTTTCCCTGTATAAATTGAAACTCCCCGATGGGTTGGTTAAACTGATGACGTTCATGAACATAGGGAACGACCACATCAAGGCAAGCCTGTAGAATACCTAAGGGACCTCCTGCCAAAATAACCCGTTCATAGTCAAGCCCATTCATAAGGATCCTAACACCTTGATTAATAGCCCCAAGGACATTGTCTTCAGGTACGAGACAATCCTCAAAAACAAGTTCACACGTTCCTGACCCCCGCATGCCTAATTTGTCTAGTTTTTGAGCTGTGGAAAAACCTTTCATTCCCTTTTCAATAAGAAAAGCCGTGATTCCCTTGGAACCTGCTTCTGGTTTCGTTTTTGCGTAAACCACGATAACATCTGCATAAGGACCATTGGTGATCCACATTTTTGTGCCATTAAGGAGATAAAAATCTCCCTCTTTGCGAGCCGTTGTGCGCATACTCAGCACATCTGAGCCAGCACCGGTCTCACTCATAGCGAGAGAGCCGATATGCTCTCCACTCATAAGTTTGGGGAGAAATCTTTTTTTTTGTGCTTTCGTTCCATGGAGGCGAATTTGATTCACACAAAGATTGGAATGGGCTGCATAACTCAGGCCGACGGAAGCAGAGGCGCGAGAGAGCTCTTCCATAGCAATGACGTGCTCAAGGTATCCCATGCCTGCTCCGCCATCTTCTTCTTCAACCGTAATACCAAGAAGACCTAAGGCCCCAAGTTTAAGCCAAAGATCTCGAGGAAATTCATCTTTGCGATCAATTTCATAGGCACGTGGTGCCACTTCCTTAAGCGCAAAATTTCGGACCGTCTCTCGGACAGCTTCTGCAACATCACCCAAAAAGAATGGTAAACTCTGCAAGTTTTCTTTCTCCCTATTCCGAGTACAATGACTGTATTATTTTGCCTAATTTCCAGTTGTATTTGCCCCATGCTCTTCAACCTTATCTGGTTAATTTAGCAATAAGAACATAGTCACCTTCCCAAGTTCATGTCAAATTTAGGGGAGATTAAATCTGTTGGGCCTTAACAACCCGCCCTAAGGTCAGAGCATGAACCTCCCTCGCCCCTGCTTTCAACAGAACTTTAGAGCAGGCATTAAGGGTTGCTCCTGTTGTAAAGACATCATCGACAAGGAGAATTGTTCTCCCTCCTAGCTGGGGACTCTTTGACTGAGGAACATGAAAGGCACGACTTACATTTTTAATCCGGTCTTTTTTTGAAAGATGGCCTTGAGAGGGCGTTCGATGCTTTCTAATTAAAAGTGAAGGGGTATAGGTCCAACCCTTAAGTTTAGAAATCTCGCGGGTTAAAAGAGCTGCCTGGTTATAGGTTCTCATAAAAAGCCGTGTCCAATGGAGAGGGACGGGAATGCAAAGGGGATTCTCAATTTCAGGAAGTGAGCGCGCCATCCATGTGGCAAAGACAGGGGCTGAATGAATGCTATCCGTATGTTTAAATTTTAAAATCAGGTCTTTGCTCTCAGAAGTATAAGAAAAAACAGACCGCGATGTTTTGTAAAGAGGAAGCTCATAACTGCAGGCACCGCATAAAGCTCCCTCTTCAATTTCAAATTCAAAGGGCAGGCCACAGCAAGCGCAATAAGGCTTCGTCAAAAAAGGGATTAAAGGCCAGCAGGAGGCACAAAGGCCTTCTTTATTTTCTAAAATAGAGCCACATTTCACGCATCTTAGGGGAATCAAAAGATCTATAAACTTATTCAAGAGGGAAGGGTTGATCTGCATATCGAAAGGCTGCCTCTAAGGTATTGCGTAAAAGAGAAGCGATGGTCATCGGTCCTACACCTCCTGGAACAGGCGTAATAGCCCCCGCCCTTGTCTGGGCAGAAGAAAAATCCACATCACCGACGATTTCACCCGAAGGAAGACGGTTGATACCCACATCAATAACGGTTGCTCCCCTTTGGATCCAGTCTCCTTTAATAAAACGTGGACTCCCGATGGCGACAATAAGAATATCAGCCGTTTCGCAAAGTAAGGGCAGATTAAGAGTTTTTGAATGAGCCAACCACACAGTGCAATCTTGCTGGAGCATCAAAAGAGCCATAGGCCGTCCAACAAGGAGGGAACAACCAACAACACCTACGGTGAGCCCTTCAAGGTAGGAATGAATGGTTCGTATGAGAGCGAGACAACCGAGAGGGGTAGAGGCAATAAATCCCCCCTTTAAACCTTGGAAAAGTTTTCCGGCATTTAAGGGATGCAGTCCATCCACATCTTTAGCAGGATCAATAAGGGAGAGAAAATGAAATTTATCCAACTGTTCAGGAAGCGGAAGCTGAAGGATAATCCCATGGATATGAGAAGACTGATTGAGCTCTACGATCTTAGCCTCCAGTACCTCGGCGGGAGTCCAGGCAGGGAAAACGTGCTCTTCAAAATGGTATCCAAGCTCACTCGCTTGAGAACCTTTTAATTGAACGTAGAGTTGGCTTGCAGGATTGTCTCCTACCCTCAAAGCAGCAAAGCCGGGTTTAATACCCGTTTTCTTTTCGAGATCTTGGGCTAATGCATGTAATTTTTTTTTTAGCTCTTCCGCAACTTTACGGCCATCAATGATCTTAGACACCACTCACCATCACCATTTTGAACATAAGCCGCTCGATGACAGCTTGTAAAAACCATAAAAACAGAATGAGGACGAGAGGAGAAAGGTCAAAACCTCCTACGATGGGGAGAAACCGGCGAATTCGTTTGAAAACAGGTTCGGTGACGCGATAGAGAAAATCAATAATCATAATCACAAAATTATTTGATGAATTGATGACCTGGAAATTAACAAGCCAGCTTACAACAACACTCGCAATGACAACCCATGCATAAATTCCAATGACTGCGCTTAGCACAGCTAGAAAAGGAATAAGAATGACGTCCATGATCGTGTGTCCTTTCCTCTTTTTTTCCTAATATACAGACCTTAAAGGTTAGATGCTATGGTTTAATTTAGAGCTATTGATCAAAACTGATTCTTTCCGCTTTCACAGCGGTCTTCCTCAATAGTTAAAATTTTAGACTTGTGTTCCGTGTTTTTTGCATCTTTTCTCGATAAAGGCACGTGTTGCATTTTTTGAGAATCTTACGAAAAGTCCAGAACATTCTTATACTTCCCCCTCAAAAAATAGAAGAAACTTATATAATATTGCCATCTGAGAAGAAAAAAAAGGAAATGAGTTCTCGCAGCGTAAACTTTGAGAAGGAAGAAGAATCAAAGAAAGGAAAAGAAAAAGTTCCTCATCACAAGAGCCTGCAAAAAGAGGATTTTAGCAAGATTATTTAAGAAGAAGCCATAAGATAAAAAATGAATCGAGCAAGGAAGCCTAGAAAATGGGCTTCCTTGTCATTTAAATGAAGCTTTTCTATTTTTTCAATCCCTTATCATTGACTATTTTGGATAACATGCTGAAAAAGTCAAGACTATTTCGACATGAGCACCGAAAAAGTCAGGGTCATTTCGATCTCACAACTCGTCATTCCGGGATTTAGAACCTCTTCCGAACCCGCATAGCGGGGAGGACTAGAGGTTCTTCATACCCGGAACCTAGAGAATAATTACGAACATTCACCAGGTTCCGGGTACTAAGTCTCTCTATCATTCGCCTAAACGAGCTCATGAAGAGAGTCTAAGTCCCGGAATGACGATGATGGGTACTCTCCACTTACATCTATGGTCCTTAGGGAGCTCGCATCAAAGGAGAGGCAACATCACCACCATCAACGGGGACATCAGCTCCTGTAATATAGCCCGATACTTTTTCGTCTGCCAGAAACAGAACGACAGGGGCAATTTCTTCGGGTTGGGCTACACGTTCCATCGGCACGCCCACTGAAGCTTTAGCCCTAAATTCAGCATCGCTTCCCGGAAATGCTGCTCGTTCTAAAGGGGTATCAACGGGACCTGGTGCAATTGCATTGATTCGAATAGGTACGCGTTTTTCTTTGATAGAGCGCTGAGCGACTTGATTAGACAAAGATTTCGTTATGGAAATGATAAAGGCTTTAGCTCCCGCATAGAGAGGTCTATGGGGATCTGGGATAATGCCATTGCGACTGGACGTATTAATAATTGCCATAGGCAAATTTTTAGGCTGCTTTTCAAAAGCGTAGGCTATCTCCCACTTTAAGCTATAAAATATTCCAATGATACTGGTTGCGAGTGGACTTTCACAAAAAGGAGAAACCTTTGTGGTCTGGGATGGATCACAGGTTTTGCAGGGCTCGTTTTCGAGGTGCGGAGAGGTAGGTTGAGGAGGAGGTAAACGAAATAATATCGATCCATCTTCACCAATCAATGATTCAAACTGTAATTTTGTAATATCTCCCCCAGCAGAAACCTCTCCGGGTTGCACGCCTGCATTATTAAAGCAAATATCTAATCGACCGAATTTTGTGAACATATGCTCAATCATCTCTTTGACTTGCGATTCCACACGAACATCACAAGGTATGTATTCTATTTTTTTGATCTGTTCTTCTGTTAAATGACGTTTGATATAGTCTTGGGCCGTAGTCCATTTAGATTTATTTCTTCCACAAACGACGACATGACCTGCTCCTTCTTCTGCAAACTTAACAGCCGTTGCAAGACCAATTCCACTTGTTCCCCCCGTTATTAAGACAACTTTATCTTGAAAACGGTTTGAAAAACTTCGGCTAGGGGAAGCGTTAGGAATCTTTGTACTATCTTTCATTGGTGTCAGTTCTCCCCTGTTAATCGCATGTTATATGCTTGTTCCGTTCTTTCAGTAGAAACTTCACCTGAGACTCATCAAGATTAAAACCAATATAGATCGTAACCTCTTTATTCACGGGGACCTTTTCTTCAAGACGGACAAAACTCACTTTTGTTGTTTGCTTTTCTTCGAAGGCGACCTCAAGGTCATGATTCGACCGAGACAGCACATTCCCAGTATTATCTACCACAGCCACAAAGTATGAAGGTTTAATGGTCATTGCATTATGAAAGTTGGGGAGTGGCCTAAAACTTGTGACACGAAGGCGCAAATCTACAAATGTTTGATTGCCACCGCCACTGCACTCCGAAATAACGCTGTCCAAATCTGAACGTATGAGGATTCCATCCTGAGAATCAAAGCTTTTCGAAAATTCTGCGAGAATCGACGTCTTTGGACAACGGACTCTTTCAGAAGTTATCGCGCCGCATCCCGCAAGAGAGAGGCTGACGAATAGCCACCACATTAAAGGTGAAGAATTTGTTGATGAGCTTGAGTTTCTGGATCGCCACGCCCACTTTGTGGGCTCGCGAAGACGATCGTGGTAAGCGTCATCCACTCGTCTTTGCGAGCAGAGCGAAGCAATCCAATTTTTTTTTCTTAAGTGCATTAGGAGATATAAGAGCTGTTTCATGGTTCAATCTTGAGGTGGCTGCTATCACAGAAGGGAGGGTTTTTGGATTGTTTACATCCACAAAGCCACATTTTCCCAGTGACTTCTGCCGTAAAATACTGTGATTTAAGACCTGATCCCTTGTGAGCTCCATCGCAAAAAGGTTGTTTTTGGCTAAGGCCGCAGGTACACCAAAAATACGTCTTTCCTTCTTCAACATTGACCTCATAGGGGGTCTTTTGAGGGCAGAGGGATTGGGTCATAAAAAATTCTCCTTCAGTTTTCTCAAACTTATCGAAGGAAGAGTCTCTCGACAAGATTGATTCAACTGTGGCACTTTTCTTATCGAAAGGAACTTTCATGACGGAAAGAGTCGAGATTTATACAGATGGAGCCTGCTCGGGAAACCCTGGTCCAGGAGGGTGGGGTGTCATTTTACGTTATCAGGGTATTGAAAAAGAACTTTCAGGCTTTGAACCTGCAACAACTAATAATCGCATGGAGCTCCGTGCAGCAATTGAGGGAATCAAGGCCTTGAAAAGGTCGGCGAAAGTTGATCTTTATTCAGACAGCCAATATTTACGTGATGGAATCACGAAATGGCTTATCAAGTGGAAACAGAATAACTGGCGTCTTTCAAATAAAAAGCCCGTTAAAAATCAAGACTTGTGGGAAGAGTTAGAGGCTCAAATCCAAACCCATACGGTTAATTGGCATTGGGTAAAGGGCCATGCGGGACACCCCGAAAACGAACGCGCAGATACTCTCGCCCGTGAAGCCATTAAAGATGCCTTAAAATCTCATCGGCACAGGTAACTGTGCATTCTCTCACGCCGTTAGTCTTTTAAGAGGGATAAATGGAAGTCTATCAACGACTTTTATCATTTGGGAGCCCATTATGTGTTGGATGAAAACCTACATTTTTGAACGCTTCTTCCACGGTCCCTATCGTAAGAATTTCGGGTAAAGAGATACCTTTTGGATTTTCAGGGCCAAAAACAATATTAAAGGGAATTCCATAACGACCATGATCCTGGAGAAAACGTGTAACTCTGGGATCCTGTTTCGTCCAATCGGCTCGCATGGCAATGACATTTGGATCGGCCAGTATGCTTGTAATGCGCGGATCATTCAAAACAAGACTTTTATTCACGGCACATGTCACACACCATTCTGCTGTGGCATCCACAAAGACAGTTTTACCTTTTTTTACAAAGGCGCTAATCGCCTCAGGTTCAAAGGGTTTCCAAATTTCAAGAGTTGGAGATCCATTTGTAAGCTTAGGAACTGGGTTAACTTTTGTATTAGGAGTAACCCACGAAAGTCCCCAAGCCGCAAGAAAAAGAGGGGCAGCATAGGCCCATGCTTTTAAGGAAGGCTTTTTATGGTGCTTTATCCAAAATAGCGAGAGTGCGATGAAAGCTAAGAATGTGCTTAAAAATAAAACCCAAATGGAGAGATGAAAACTAAGGATCCAGCCAATCCACAGAGCCGTTAAAGCAAGACCTATCCCCAGGACTCCTTGTACCCATGCCATCCACGCACCGGGTTTTGGAAGGTAAATAAACCTTTGTGGAAGTAAGGATACCAAAAAGTAAGGGAATGCAAAGCCAAGTCCTAAAAAGAAAAAGACCAAAAAGATATCTCCACTTTTTCGTGCTAAGGCAAAGCTAAGAGCGGTGCCTACGAAAGGGGCTGAGCAGGGCGTTGCAAGAAGGGTTGCAAAAACACCTGAAAGGAAATCTTTGACCTTCCCCTTTCCTTCATGAGTGATGAGCCAGGTGCCAAGACCCGAGGGAAGGTCGATTTCAAAGATACCCCCAAGGCTTGCAGAAAAGGCAACAAGCACAAGAAAAATAAAGAGTAAGAAGTGAGGATTTTGAAAATGAATCCCCCACCCAAATGCGCTCCCGGATGCTTTTAAGACGACTGTTAACAAGGCAAGAAGAAAAAAAGAAGCTAAAATTCCAAGCCCTGTGATGAAAAAGCTTTGCTTAGCTTCGGCAATGTGGTTCTTTTTTGATTGCTTAATCAAAGACATAACTTTTATAGATAAAACTGGCAAGACACAGGGCATGAAATTTAAAATGAAGCCACCTAGGAGAGCAATTGTGAGAAGGGTTAAAAGAGAAAACCCTTCGCATGATTCTTCACGTTTTTTGAGGGCTTCAAAGACTTGATCCCCTTTCTCATCAGGTCGAAGAGTAATCGAGAGTGTTTCTTCAATAGGAACACACAAGGAAGAACAAGCTAGAAAAGAAACTTTTAAGTGAAGATTAATGGGGTATTTTTCCTCACCTGGGGTTAGCTCAAGAGGAATGAGGATCAGTCCTTCATAAACATAAGAGGGTTGCCCTTGGACTTCTGTTTTATGGGCAACAGGCCATAATACCTTGGCATTTTTAAGGTTTTCAGAATTTTCCCATGTAATACTTGGTTCAAAACCAGCCGCTTCTACCCCCTTTGGAGTGGGGGCATAGACGTGCCAATTTTGAGAGATTGTTAACAAAAGCCCTGCAAGAACGTGTTTACCCTGGGGACCTCCTGCTATTAATTTAAGTTCTACAGGAGCCTTATCCACGGCAGAAAGGGCAGCCGTGAAGATAAAGAGACAAAATAGTCCTCTAAAGAATCGATGACAGAGAATTTTCGTAAAATCCAGCATTTGTAATAAACTTTTAACCCATCTTATGGCATAAATATACTATGACAGAAGAAACAAAATCAAAACAAGAACTTTCGGGGTATTTGACAGGACAATTTTTGTTAGCGATGCCGCACATGCAAGATCCCAGGTATGAAAAAGCTGTCATTTATATTTGTGGCCATGATACCAATGGAGCCATGGGTCTCGTTGTAAATAAACATTTGGGAGATTTAACTCTCAAAGGATTACTAGAATACTTAAATCTTCCACAAGAGTCAATAAGAAGAGATTTGCCTATTTATTTTGGAGGACCTGTCGATACAGGTCGTGGGTTTGTGCTTCATTCTGATGATTTTACTCATCCTGGTACGGTTCCGTTAGGAAATCATATTGCCCTTACAGCTACTGTCGATGTCCTTCAAGCGATTGCAGAAGGAGGTGGGCCAAAAGAGTGCCTTCTTGCGATGGGTTATGTTGGGTGGGGACCAGGGCAGCTTGATACTGAACTTCATAGCAACCGGTGGCTCCAAGTTGAAGCTGACTCCGAGATTCTCTTCCAAATTTCCATTGAAAAAAAATGGGAAACGGCGATTGCAAAACTTGGTGTAACGCCAGAATCTCTCTCCGACGAGTTGGGGCAGGCGTAATTTAATGCTTCAAAAAAGAAGAACTGGAGTGAGTCATCACACTTTTATAAACCCTACCATCTCTTGAATTTCATTCAAATGTTGTAAAGCAAGTTCCCTCGCTTTATCTGCACCTTTCTTAAGAATGGTGTCGAGATATGTTTGATCATCCAGAAGAGAAAGAATCCGTTGCCGAATAGGCTCCATCACCATAATGGTTTGATCTGTAAGGTTTTTCTTAAAAAGAGCAAATGTTGAACCTTCAAACTGACGGCAAACCTCTTCTAAACTTTGATCAGATAAAGCTGCATAAATTCCTAAAAGGTTGAGAGCTTCTGGGCGATTTTCCATAGCCCCAGGGGTTCCTGCTATGGGGTCAGGATCAGTTTTGGCTTTACGAACTTTAAGGGCGATTGTATCTGGATCATCCATGAAATGGATACGACTATAGTCAGAAGGATCGGACTTGCTCATTTTGGAAGTTCCATCCCGGAGGCTCATCACCCGTGCTGCGGTTTTTAAAATAAGGGGCACGGGGAGCTCGAAATACTCAATCCCATACTGCCGGTTAAAAGCGCCTGCTATATCACGGGCGAGCTCAACATGTTGTTTTTGATCTTCTCCAATAGGAACGTGTGTGGCTTTGTAAATGAGGATATCTGCGGCTTGGAGAACAGGATAAGCATAAAGGCCGAGGTTAGCATTTTCTCGCTGTTTCCCTGCTTTTTCTTTAAATTGGGTCATGCGATTAAGCCATCCTAAAGGTGTAAGGCACGCAAATACCCAAGCAAGTTCACAATGAGCGGAGACTGCGCTTTGCGGAAAAATATAAGATCTTTCAGGATCAATCCCTGCTGCAATATACGCGGCGGCTATCCCCCTAATATCCAACCGAAGTTGTTTGGGATCAGGTAGGGTTGTCAGAGCATGAAGATCCACTATGCAAAAAAAACTTTCATGAAGATCTTGAAACTTAACCCAGTTGCGAATTGCGCCTAGATAATTTCCTAAGTGAAGACCACCGGTTGGTTGTATGCCTGAAAAGATCCGTCCCATTACGTCCTCGATGAAAACATGTGTTTAAGTTCATTAAATCGTAAAGCGCCCATCAGATGGGAGAGAATTAAAAAGCCCAAAAGACCAAAGCCCACAAGCCCAGCTACAGAAAGCCCCCTTATGAACTCTCCTTCGGAAAGAAGAGGGTGGAAGAGGGATTGAAGAGCTTTGAGAAGAATAATGGTTCCTCCGCAACTCAAAATCATACGAGAGGCAAATTTCTTAAGATGAGCCCCGAAGATCAAATGGCCTTGGCGCCACAAAAGGTACCCCAGCAAAACCGCATTAACCCACGCTGCAGCTGCAGTGGCAAAGGCAATTCCTATTTGATGGAATGTTCCCATCAGGATGAGGCTAAGGCCAATATCCACAACGATCCCTGCACAAGCTGTATAAACGGGCGTTAACGTGTCTTGACGAGCAAAAAAACTTGAACTGAAAACTTTGATCAGTACATAAGCGGGGAGGCCTACTGCAAAGGCTTGAAGAGTTAAAGCTGTTGCTAACGTATCTTTTTCTGTAAAGGCCCCTCGCTCAAAGACCATCATGACAAAGGGTTCGGCCAGAAAGATGAGAGCAAGAGCTGCAGGAAGGGTCAAAAACATCGAAAATTCAATAGCTTGACTCTGGGTGCTTTGCGCTTTATTCCAATCTTCCGTGCGAACTTGACGAGAAAGAATAGGTAAAAGGGCTGTGCTAACGGCAACACCAATAACGCTCAGAGGAAGTTGATTAAGCCGGTCAGCGTAATTGAGGTAGGAGATGGCGCCTGTAGGAAGCCAAGAAGCAATAAAGGTACCCACCAAAAGATTAATTTGCACCACGCCTGAGCCAAAGGCCGCGGGGGCTAAAATCTTAAAAAAGTTTTTTACATTTGCATCAAAACGTGGCCACCTAAACCTGAGGCCCATCCCCCCTTTCAGGGAAGGAATCCAAACCCAGAGCCACTGTGAAATACCGCAAGCCATAATTCCCCAAGCAAAAGCATATCCAGGGGACGTAAACTTATCATAAAGACTTAAGACAACAGCAATAATAACCATATTTCCGATCATAGGAGATGACGCAACAACGGCGAATTTACCCATAGAATTCAAGATACCGCTATAGAGAGCTGTTAAAGAAATGAAGAAAACAAAGGGGAAAGTAATGCGGCTAAATTCAATAACATAATAAAGCCGCCCTGGCGTTGATTGAAATCCTGGAACAGCAAGGGCGATAAGAAAAGGGAGGAAAAGTTCGATTCCAAGCATGAGGAGAAAAAGGACACCCGCCCAAAGTGTCAATATGTGTTCCGCAAAGGTCCGGGCTTCTTCTTTTCCTTTTGTTGCAAGAAGACCTGCGAATGACGGCACGAAAGAAGCATTAAAGGCTCCTTCGGCAAAAAGGCGACGAAACATAGAAGGGACTCTAATGGCGATCGTAAGGGCATCCGCTGTTGCTCCAGCCCCTAAGAAAGACGCTGTCAGGACTTCCCGTACAAATCCAAATAAACGGCTACCTATTGTATAGCTGCCAACTGTTGTAATAGAACGAATAAGATTCATCTTTCATTACCTACCATTCGTTTATCGTTCTTATAGAACGTTTTTTGAGGGATGCAAACCTTTCACGATAAAGACTGCGTTTTCAAAAACTTTTGAAGATCTTTAAAGTAAAAAGTTCCCACGAGACGTGCGGTCATCACATAGGCCAGAGTTCCACCCACAATCCAGAGTCCCACAATGCCTATACGCATGAGGAGAGCTTTGGGAAAAGGCGTTATCACCTGAAAACCATAACAAAGAAGTCCCATAATAAACGAGGAGGCCATAAGGCGGGGTAAAACAGCTTTCATACGCGCGTCAAACATAATCCATTCTCGAAGGAAAAGAAAAGTGCCTAGGGTGAGAGCATTAAACCAAGCAGAAAGGGCTGTCGCTAGGGCGAGTCCAACATAACTAAAGGGACCAATGAAAAGACAATTCAAGATAAAGTTTAAAGCAACAGCTGCTATAGCAACCTTCATGGGCGTCTTCGTATCCTGGTGGGCAAAAAATTGAGTGCTTAAAATTTTGACGAGTACGTAAGCAGGAAGCCCCACAGCAAACGCGGAAAGTGTATAGCCTGTCGATTGGGCATCGAGGCTTGTGAAAGCCCCCCTCTCAAAGAGAAGAGCGACAAGCGGACTTCCCAGGACAATAAGACCCACCGTTGCAGGCAAAGTGATCGCGAGAGCAAATTCAAGAGCACGATTTTGCGTGAAGTGGGCTTCTTGATGATTACCCGCCTTAACATGCTTGGAAAGCTCAGGTAAAAGAGCTGTGCTCACTGCAATCCCAATCACCCCTAGAGGAAGTTGATTGAGACGATCCGCGTAAAAAAGATAAGAGATGGCTCCCGTTGGGAGCCAGGACGCAAAAATCATATCCATGAAAAGATTCACCTGAATAACACCTGCACTGATAGCCCCTGGAATTCCTAAACGGATAAGAGATTTAGCATCAGGCGTAAGTTCTGGGAGGGAAAGTCTTATACTCATCCCGTGGAAATGACAGGAAACCCACAACCACACCAATTGGAGAATTCCCGCCAAAAAAACAGCCCATGCGAGTCCTTTTCCGGGGGAAATCCACTCAAAAAGAGCCATCATGAGAGCCACAATCATGGTTAAATTTAAGATGATGGGTGTTCCTGCAGGGGCTGCAAACTTCCCCATCGAATTCAGAATCCCACTTAAAAGGGAAGCGAGAGAGATAAAGAGGATATAAGGAAATGTAATGCGAGAGAGGGCGACTGCTAAATCAAAGCGCTCGGGAGTTGCTTCAAATCCGGGAGCAAATAAAAAGACAGCCCATGGCATGAAATTTTCGAAAAGGAATACAAATCCTGTTAAGCCAACGAGGAGCAAGGCAAAAATTTTTTCCCCATAGAGGCGAGCGGCATTTGGACCTGATGAGACAAGCATCCCAGAAAAAAGAGGCACAAAAGCTGCATTAAAAGCCCCTTCCGCAAAAAACCGTCGGAAAAAGTTGGGGAGTTTAAAAGCCACAAAAAAAGCGTCCGTTAGGCCACTTACCCCTAGAATTCCTGCAATCAAGGCGTCCCGGATAAAACCCGTCACACGGCTTAAAAAAGTAAACCCTCCAACGGTGGCGATGGATCTATAAAGATGCATACTAACCACTTACCACACGTGTCATCCTTGGGCTAGAAAAGATTTGTTTTTCGTATGAAAAACAATGACTTTTCTTGTCCCGAGGATCTTGTGGCCAAAGAGATCCTCGGCCAAGAAATGCTAATGCCCTTGCTTTCGCAAGGACAAAGCATTTCTTGCCAAGGATGACACAATAGGATGAGGGAATGCGATGCATATGGGTTCCAACATTGTTTGGAGTAAGATATAAGGCCAATAGCAAAGCGTCAATGGTGGGTTGATTCCATTTCTGGCAATGTATTAACTTGACTCACCTTATCCACCTTATCCCTTAAATCGTTTAGGGCTTGTTCGGGTGACTCATTTTTACCCAGAGGCTTGGCATATTGAATACCACAGAGATCCGCAGGGCCAGAAAAATACCGCATATAAACAATTTCGTTTCGTCCATGTTGTTCATAGGTAGCTGCCAAAGATGCCATTGTATAACTCCCTTCGTCTTTTTTGTCCTCCTTAAGAAGCTTAAAAGATGGTGTCTCTGATTCCATCCCAGATTTTATCTTATCTAAAAATGTTGAGGCGGAAACACCTGTACCAGCGAAGACATTAATGGTAATGATCTGAGAATACTTCTGTTCATCGTCTCCTTCCGGAATAAATTCCATGGACTGACTTGGAAATGTCCCCAAAGGCTTATATTTTTTTGGTATATTAACGACCAAAGAAATACGTTTTTCACTTAAATGATTGATTGGCAATAGTAAAATCCAGTCCGAATTCCCCTCTTTCGAGGATTTTTCAGCGAGTGTTGGACTATTTAAAAAACAAGACAAGAAAATAAGTGGAAAAATTAAGAATATTTTTTTCATTTAGAGATTTCCCTAAAGATTTTTTCATACAAAGAGTACATAAAAAAATAAAAAGAGGCAATCGTTCCTTCGTTAAAGGGCACAGTAATTAGGTGAAAGCCTCAATGCGAATAATGTTTACGACGAGAGTCCTCATTTTGAGTCGTGTTGAGGTATTGAAGGTATACAATTGCGGGCTTTGTCTTCTAATGTTAAAAATTACTATATTTATAAGTTTTTGTTAAATGGTGTAAATTAGACACTAATATCTCCATTAAGCCTCCTTTTTCGCTTTTCATGGAGTATATATTCTTTGTAGTTTTGAGGTTTGGGTACTTAAAAGCTTTGTTTAACGCTTACAAAAGAAAGAAATTTATGAATAAAAATAAAAAAGTCGCTGTTGTGCTTTGTGTAATAATCATGGTTATAGGTTCCCTAGCTTCCCTTTTTCTTGTTTCATTACCTTCTATCCCATTATTGCAAGTGGAAGCAAATGAAGAGGATGACACAACTGCATACAATGTAGAGAAAAAAATTAATGTTAAAAAACCTTTGTTTTATGTTGATTGTAGAGAGATAGGGTTGGAATTAGATAAGAAAAAAAGAAAGAATAATTTAAATAACCAAACATTAGAAGAAGCCCTTCAAGCCTTTTGTATAGCTCAGGAACATTATATGGAGGGAGAGCTTGAAGAAGCAATAGCACTTTATAAAAAGTCGCTCTTTTTATTTAAAAAATCAAACGAACCTTTAGGAGAAGCTTATTCATTACTTTATATAAGTGAAATAAATAAGAAACTAGATCGCTACAAAACGGCATTTGAAACCGCAGAGCAAGCTCTTCTTCTTTTTAAATCACTAAAAAGACCTAAGGAAGAAGCCTTAGCATTAGTAGAAATTGGTCATGTTCATTACCACACAAATAATTACCAGACTGCGCATAAATACTATGACCAAGCTATCCCAATTTTTAAAAAAATTAAGAAATTAAAAGAGCAGGCCTATGCTTTAAGGTATAAAGCAGACGCTGAACGTATGAGAGGCCATTTGAAGGAGGCAGAAGATTTATATTGGAATGCCCTTAAAATGTCCCGTAAAGTCTTTGATAGCCTCAACGAAGCCTACATTCTTGTAGGTTTCGGCAGATTAAGAAAATATCAAGGTGCTCCGAGGAAATCTCGGGAAGACTACAACCGAGCTTTGACCTTGTTTAAACAAGTAGGAGATCGGATAGGTGAAGCCAAAGCCTTACTGGCAATTGCAGACCTAGAAAGTAGCCTAGGCAACTACAATAAAGCACGATTCAATTACGATGAGTCCTTGAATATTTATTCTTTTGTTAAAAATCGTCGAGGACAAGCTAGGGTCTTTTTGAAGAAAGGATATTTGGAGGCAAGACTAGGAAACTACAAACAAGCACGCTATTTTTACAACTCTGCTTTAGAACTTGCTCTTAAGATCGGGGAAAAATTAATTCAAGCTCAGATTTTTCTCAATTTAGCCTCTTTAGAAGGAGAACTGACAAATTATAGCCAAGCTCAAATTTTTTTAAAGAAATCTCGAGAAATATTAGACATCATTCAAGACATAAAAAGTGACGGAAGATATTATTTAATTTCAGGACGTCTGAATTACTTAATGGAATATTTTCCCGAAGCAAGGGAATCCTACCAAAAGGCATTGGGTTATTTTTCTAAGATACAAGCTCGTAGAGGAGAATCCTATACTTATCTAGGACTTGCGGAAGTGGAATTTTTCAAAAACAATTATGATATCTGTCGCGTCTACTATGAAAAAGCATATAAACTTTTGGAGGAAGGAGAGGATCCCTATGGAAAAGCCTTCGCGCTTTCCGGATTAGGTGATCTTGAAAGATATACGAGCAATCCAAAGCAAGCCCTAAAACATTACGAAAAGTCGTTAGAAATATTTAGAAATTTAAGAAATAATTTGTGCTTAGCCAAAGTGCTCAGGCGTTTGGCTATGATTCAATATAATCTATGCAATTATGAAGCCTCCTATTCCATGTTTGATCGGTCCATTTTTTTGTTGAAACAGTTAAGAAATTTTAAAGAAGCTTCAAGAGGACTTACAATTAAAGGTTCGATTGAAAAAATCTGGGGAAGAGCTGAACATGCTCAGAACATTTATAGAGAAGCCCTGAAGCTTGCTAAGCTATCACAAGATCAATGGACAGAAGCCTTTGCTTTGGAAGAAGCCGCTGACCTTGTTTTTTCTGCTGGAAATCCCCATGAAGCACGACAAATCTATGAGAAAGCACTTAAAATGTTTAATGGTTCAGAGGAGCGCCTAGGCCAAGTGATCGTATTAAACAAATTAGCTGAACTTTATCGTCTGATAGATGATTATTCTGGTTCATTGCAATTATGCCAGAAAGCTTTAAGTATTGCTAAAAGTATTCACTATACTTTGGGAGAAGCTGAAACTCAACTCTTAATAGGGGAGGTGGAAAGGCTTGCAAATCATTATGCTAAATCCAAGTCTGCTTATGATCAGGCTCTTGCGCTCTTTAAGAAAGTTTCGAATTTGCGCGGCGAGTCTAAAGTTTTACGAGGATTAGGAGATTTAGAATATTATTTAAGTCATAATGACTTATCACGTCAATATTATGAGAAAGCATTTCTCCTCTCAAAAGAAATCGGTGAGAGACAAACTGAAGGAAGAAGCTTACTAGGATTAGCCCGCCTAGATCTTTCACAAGGGCATATTGGCCCTGCAAGAGTGAATTGCAATCAATCCCTTTTGATTTTTAGAGAAATTAATTATGCTTGGGGAAAGGTAGGGGCTTTACGCACTTTAGGAAATATTGAGGATTATAATGATCATAATGGAGAGGCAGCAAACTCATACAAACAGTCTTTATCCCTAAGCGAAAAAATAGGAGATAAAAAAGAAGCTTCTTTCTCTTTATTGGGCCTCGGATTTCTTTATTCCTACCAAGATAGTTTCGAAGAAGCAGGTTTAGCACTTAATAAGGCTTTTGAGTTGGCCAAAGAAATAAATGATATATTAGGACAAACCATTGTATTAAGATTACTGGGCCATTTAAAAAATAAGTTAGAAAATTTTAAAGAAGCTAAGGTTTTATATAAAAGTTCTTTGAACTTGGCTAGGCAGGTCGGAGATCTTTTAGGGGAAATTAAGGCTTTCAAAGCTCTTGGGAATTTAGAACGTCGTTTAGAAGAATATAAGGCCTCTATTTTATTCTTAAACAATGCCTTAAGTTTAGCTCGACAAATAAATAACCAGAATGAAGAGGCCAAAATATGGCTTTGCTTAGGAAGAACCCTAAAAAAACAAGGAAATTATAATGAAGCTCGGCAAGCTTTCTATCAATCGCTTCACCTTTTTAAACAACTCGATGATTCATGGAGTGAAGCTACAGTTTGGGGAAATATTGGAAATTTAGAACGAGACTTTGGCCATTATCCAAAAGCTTATACTGCCTATGAAAAAGCCCTCGATTTTTTTAAATATCGAGAAAACAAGTTAGACGAGAGTCATGTTATCATGAATTTGGGAATTCTTAATCAAATAACCAATCGTTTAGATGCATCTATTGCTAACTATTCTACTGCCTTGGATTACGCAAAAAAAGTTAAGAATATACGACTACAGGCAACAATTCTTTTGCATCTTGGTGATTTAGAAAAAAAGCTTGGGCATTTGGAACGCACTCAATTTTTATATAAGCAATCTTTTAGTTTATTTAAAAGAGATAAGCGAACTAAAGGTCAGGCTCAGGCCTATGGTAGATTAGCGCAATTGTGGCACTGTCGATCGCCCGACTTAGCACAAAAGTATCTCACAAAAGCCATTGCATCTTATGAGCAAATTGGGCTTATCAAGGAGCAACAAGCCCTTTCCACAATTATAAAAGGAATGTCTTGTCGATAACTAAGCCCCTTTAGATTCTTCCTCAATTTTCTTGGGAAAGGCAAATATATTATTTTCTTTTTCAGATGCCAAAGGAAAATCAGGGGGAATCTTTTCTTCTCCTTCCTTATCCTTTTTATAAGGCAAAACGAGAGTAAATTTTTTACCGTAAGGCCAAATTGATTCTAACTTACAGGTTCCGTGATGCATCTTCACAAGTTTCTCAATAGATGAAAATTCGAGGTCAATTGCGCTTCCTTTTTTAGAAGTTTTATCGGTATCAAATTTATTTGAAATTCTTTTAATATCTTCAGCATTTAATCCAAAGCCATTATCTTCAACTGTAATAGAAAGAAATTCTTTGTTTTTATTTGATTTAAGAAGTGTAGATATTTTAATAGTCCCTCCGGGAGGGGTATACTCTATTGCCAAAGCAATGAGACTAAGAAGGATTTGTTTAAACCGAAGTTCATCCGCATAAAGGGGAGGTAGTTTTTCACTCAACACGGATTTAATAATAATATCTCTTATAAGTATTGAATGGTAATGAATGTTTATACATTCTTTCACAACTTGATTAACATCAAAAAAAGTTAAGTTTAGATTAGGCGTTGTTAGAAATGACAAATGTGACGCTGCTTCATGAATTATATTCATAAATTCGATAATTCTTTCTTTACTGATCCCAACATTAATTGTACCTTTTAAATATCGCAAAACTATATCACTATAAGTTAAAATAGAAGTTACAGGATTTTGCATTTCCTGGTTAACTTGCTGCAGGAAGGTTTCTTTTGCTTTTTCAGCAGCATAGGTATCTTTCAAAATTCTTTTTCGAAAAAAATAAAGCAGCACTATGCAGAATAACCCCATTCCCCAGAGTTCTAAGAGTCGAGGTACAACGCTTAATATGAAATCTTTAGATACGACATTGTTATCAAATCCTGTCAATATAACATAAGGATAATGAGCAATTTTTTTGTAAAATAGGTATGAAATATTTTTATAAACGATGGGTTCTTCAAGGTTTGCCTTAGGAAGAACAAAAAAACTATATTTTTTTAATAAATCTCTATAATAAGAACTTTTAGGATCAATTGAATTGTCAACGGATTGAAGAACTATACGTAAATCTTCATCGAGAATGATAAAACTTATTTGATTTGAATCGAAAATCTGTTGGACCTTACTACTTATTTTAGAGATTTCAAGCCCTGTTACCAAAGTGCCTAGATATTTTCCTTTGTCATTAGTAATTCCTAACCCTATTGGGATTTCCCACAGACCACTTGGTATCCCTATGGCAGGACGAGAGACCTGAATGGTCCATGGATGTTGCGGACACTTTATAGCATAGGTACGATGTGACATATTTATCGGATTATTGCTAATGCCCGTTTGATTAACTACTAATAAATTTTTTGTATTTATCCAATCAAACATGGGCCAAGAGAGAACACCTCTATTCTTAGAAATTAACTCTGAGTTATTCGTCAAGACGTTGGCAATAAAATTTAAATTTTCTTCATCATGAGAAGCTATTTCTTTTCCAATATAGCCCATTAAATATCGCGTCTCTTCGAAGATATCCGTTAGAGTATTGTCAATGCGATCTGCGGCCAAGCTTAACTGACGTTGGCTATTTTCCTGATGGGAAGAGTAGAGAATAAACGTAAATACTATTGAAGTGATAAAAATAACAATTCCGATTATTAAAGTAAATAAGATGCTTTCTTTAGAAAAACGTAGGCTTCTAACAATAATTTTGTTTATATTCATTAAAAACTCCTTTTAGGAGAATTAAAAAGCTAAATGTTATTTTAAACCTCGTTTTATTACCCACTCCACAAAATGCTTATCTACATTATTTTTTTTACTATTCAGGGAGTAGAGATAGACTTCATCAACATAATCAAGAATTTGTCCTTTTGGGATATGAAGATTTTGGGATTTAAGGATTTTGCTAACTGTTTCAAGACTTTTTATATAGAGCTCACTTTTCCAAGGAATTTTTTCTTCTGTGTTCGAGATCCGCGGGCTCCTACCCCATTCTTCTTTTAGTAAGGAAACTGAAGGGCTCTCTCCCAACAAGTCAGAAACAGTGCAATTAAGTTCCTGAGCTATGGTTTGAATGAGAGAAACACTTGGATTTTTAGATCTTCCAGAAAGAACATTATGAACCGCACTTGGTTTTAATCCTGCCTGCTTTTCAAGTGCGTGAGCAGACAGCTTATTTTCTTCCATTTTCTTTTTGATATTGGCGCTCAAAGTAGACATTTTCCTCACCTCCAGTATCACTCTAACATCAATTTAGGTTTCTATGCAAATTATTTTTTATGGCCCTACATAAATTTATGTATATATAGAACATATCTTATCTAAAGCCAATTCCGAATCGTTATGAAAAATTTTGGTTTAAAAAAATAAATTTTTTAAACCTTTCATTGTTTGTGCAAAAAATAATAATCTATCTCATTGTTATTCATATAAAATATGGACTAAGTCTGTGAAATGATCTTGAAAAGATGTTTTGCTTGTATGCAAAAAATATATTGCTTAACCGTATAAAATTGTGTATATATACATACATGACCTGAATGAATCAGGCTAACATCTAGAAAACAAAAGGAGATTAAGATGTGTGATAAAGTTATAAAAATTCAAAAATTAAATGCAAAGCTAAAATTAGCATCTGCATACTTGACGTTAGGCTTACTTGCGTCAGTTGCAAACCTTCAGGCTGATGGAAAGCTTCCTAGAGAACTCCATGATATCGCCGAGAGTGGAAGCAGGATTAAAAAAGCAGAATATGAGGTCGTACAGGGTAAAAATTATCCTTTAAAGACCAAGACTTCAAAAGAGGATTCTGAGAAAAAGAAAAAACATAATAAAGCCAACGAATACACAATTACAAAGTTATATGAAGGAATAACGAGTATTTATTCCCGTGGTACTCCTAATATAGTTCCTATAGAGATTAATAGAGATGTGCATGAAGATGACACAGATAGCCCTATCAAACAAGAAAAGGAAACTTTTGAAGAAGAAACCACGCATAACTCCGAAGAACAGGTAAGCGACTTTAAAATTACACAGGACAATAAAGTAGATATTCATGGAGGAAATGAATATGCCGGAGCGGGAGTAACAAGTGGAGTCAAAGAGGAATATGAAAAGAAGAAGACTCGTAAAAAGGGTAAAGAGAAAAAAGAACAAGAAAGGAATAAAATAGAACATACAACGGCTGCCCGAAGTAAAAATAAAATGACCGAGGTCAAAGTAAAAGGATACGAAGATGTGCCCTCCATCAAAAGAATAAGATATGATGGTAAAGGCGAAATGAAAGTCATTTATGACAAGAAGCGTCGTATCATAGGAAGGCATCCAATTACAGTTATGACACTTTTTGAAAGGCTAGATAATTCATTAAAGAATGAGGAAACTGTTCGGAAGTATCATAATTTATATATTGATGAGGAAAATTCTTTAATGAAAGATTACTCATCTGAAATGGATAGCTTATTCGAAAAATATAAAGAAAAAGACTCTTGTCCTGAAAGTAAAAAGATCTACTTCGCAGACTTTGCTGAAATAAGGAAGGAGAAACTCAAATTTTATACAATGCTGGCAGACTTTTTCTTCCAAGAAAACAAAGGTAAAAAGAATAATAATTTTTATGTCTTGGATAGAAATGGGAGAAACATTTATCGTTTTAAAAGAGGTGGTGAGACTCCAAAAGAAGGTGAACACAACATCTACCTGAAAAACGAATAAAGCTGGCACCCAATGAGCTATCAACTGATGGGTCTTGAAAGGTGAACAACTTGCAATGCAAGTTGTTCACCTTTTTATAAAGATGACTTACAAAATCTCAAGAAAGCTTATAATTTCTGATTGGTAATAATAAAGTCCAGCCCAATTTCTTGATGGATTTTGGTGTTTCATGGCCAATTCAAAAATTTGATTTTTAAAAAAAAATCGTTTAAAATGATAAATGTAAGATGAAAGAAATATGACTTTTTTTCTTAAGCTCAGCTCAGTCGACTTAACTCAAAAGAGATCTCATGCCCCGTCCTTATATTTACGAAGAATCAAAAGGGCTTGCGATTGTTAAAGCGGGAAGCATTACCATAAAAATACCTCATAAGCCGGAAACCGCGTCTCTTTCTCCCTATCTTATTAAACGGGCTAATAACTTGGGATTTATGCTGACCCATCTCGATCCAATTGGAGAAGCTTTCATAGAGTTTTGCAGACTCAAAAAACCAGATTGTGTCGTTGATCTTGATGCATCCTTTGGAATTTCTACAGCTCACGCGTTACAAGAAAAAGTACTGCGTGTCATCGCAACCGATAGCCATGCACTCCATTTACAAATACTCACAGATTCAATTCCTGACACTTATGCTTGTAAGCTTTCAATAAGAAAGGGAAACTTTCCTGAAGACATTTCATTTGAAGAAGAATCGATTGATGCCTTCCATAGTTCGCGCATGTTCCACTTTTACGAGGGCAACAAAATCGAAAGGATTTTAAGGAGAGTTTTTAAGGCTTTGAAACGTAGAGGTAAATTTTTTGTAAGCACGGATACCCCTTACTGGGGAGTTTGGCGGGAACATGAATTTTTAAAGGAATACCAAGCTAAAAAGGAAGCAGGTGATCCTTGGCCAGGGTTCATGAAAAACGTTTCCTTATATGTACCCGAGTCTAAGGATAATATTCCCCCTTTCATGAATTTTCTAGATAAGGATACGGCGAGAGTTCATTTTGAAAAAGCGGGCTTTGAAATTGAAGATTGTTCTTATTTTGCACGAAAGACTTATCCTGATAAGCTGCAGCTGGATGGACGTGAAGGTTTGGGAATCGTTGCTGTAAAACCTTAGTAAAGATTCAGTCATTTAAGGTGCATTTTTTGTGAAGCAGCTCATGGCTCATTGTGACCACAGGACCTGCACCCAGCACCTGACGCCTGACCTTTTGATATTTCTCAAGAATTCCTTCATTCAAACGAGACCTTAAAGGAATAGCTATTATTTTAAATAATCATAAATAACCTTTCCATAAGGCAAGGTTAAATCTGTCAAAATGTGTGTTGCTGAAAGGACTTTCCGAATAGGAAGATCAGTCACTGGTGCCATAGCATGGGGAATAAGGTGTAAAGCTGCTGGACCACTCCAAGCCCCTTTGACAGTCACATCTTCTAAATAATATTCGACCAATTCACAAATGCGGGGCGACCCATCCACGTCAGGAATGATTTTAAGGAGGTAGTTGGGGGCAAGAAGGGATTTCTGTACCTCTAGAATATCTAATTCTTTGTATTTATACCCCATTGTTGCCAAAGCAACTTGGCAGTTCTCATAATGAAGTTGCCCAATGAGTGTTTCTTGTACCACTCGCAAAGTTGGGCTTGCCATTTTTTTTGGAAAGCCCCAGATCTCTCTTCCTGCAGCAATGGGTGATTCATCATTAAGATACATTGCGTGTGAATAAAGACCCTTTTTGCCCTTATAGATAACGGGAATCACTTGACCCGATTCAATATAATTTCCAAATCCAGTTGAATCTGGCATACGGATAAATTCAAATTTAACGAGAGGATCTATCACTTCCAGAGGTTCAGGAACCACTTGTTTTAATTTATCCATATCTGTTTCATAAGTAACGGTGAAAAACTCCCGATTAATAAAGCGATAAGGCCCCCTGGGATAGGAAGGCGCAGTTATGGGCATAGAAAAAGCGAATTCTTTTATGTCTGCTTTATTCATATTAAAATCTCCCGACTTACTGCATACGCCAGCCATGGCTTACAATAAGAGATTGGCCCGTCAAGGCATTTGAATCGAATGAAGCAAAAAATAAAGCGACATCAGCAACGTCTGCCGTGGTTGTAAATTCTCCATCGACCGTATCTTTAAGCATCACTTTTTTGATGACATCCTCTTCGCTTATTCCTAAATCTTTTGCCTCATTTGGAATTTGTTTTTCAACCAGAGAAGTGTGTACATATCCAGGACAAATCACGTTGGCGCGAACCTTGTGCTCGGCTCCTTCCTTTGCGACGACTTCACACAAGCCAATCAACCCGTGTTTAGCGGTCACATAGGGAGCTTTTAGTGGAGAAGCTTCTTTGGAATGAACTGAACCCATATAAATAATGCTGCCTCCTTTTCCTCTTTTATACATATTTTTTAGACAAGCACGTGTCGTGAGGAAGGCTCCATCTAGATGAGTGGCTAATAATCTTTTCCATTCATCAAAAGGTAAATCTACAATTGAAGAGATAAATTGAGTTCCCGCATCACTAACAAGAATATCAACGCCTCCATAAGCTGAAATAGCTTTTGCCACACCCGCTTCAACTTGTTCTTCCTTGGTAACATCCATTTCAACGGCCATGGCTTCATGATTGCTCTTTTGAAGAGCTTTAGCAGCGATTTCAGCTTTGTTGCCATCAAGATCTGCAATAACAACTTTTGCCCCTTCATATGCAAATTTCTCTGCAATTTCCTTTCCTATCCCGCTGGCGGCACCTGTTACAATGGCAACTTTTCCCTTGAGGCGCATATAGTTTCTCCTCTTTTGCGATCTCCGTATACGTCTTCGGTTTGAAGACGCGTTATCAAAGATTTCATTTCACCTTCGCCTGGAAACTTCTTAAATGAGTTGAGTCCTATGTTTGATGTGTTTAAGTAATAAATATGCCAGATAATGATTAAAAAAAAATTAAGGGCGGCTTAATATCTGAGGAGAAAGTTCTGGCCCCGTCATTCCGGGACTTAGACTCTCTTCATGAGCCCATCAGGGCGAGTGATAGAGAGGCTTAGTACCCGGAACCTGGAGAAACAGTATGAATACTTCGGGTCCCGGATATTAAAAAACCCTAACGCTCTCCCCCAAAAGGTGTCGCGAAGGGTTTTATAAATTCCGGGATGCCAGCCGAAGCAGCGAAGGCTGGTGGGCGCTGATGGATTCGAACCATCGACCCTCTGATTAAAAGTCAGATGCTCTACCGACTGAGCTAAGCGCCCTAAGTTGCTGCACAATAGAAGTATCTTAAAAGGAGGTCAACCCTCATCATGATTCTTGCTGCTTCGATACATTGTGTTTTGGTTCAGTGAAGACGATCATAAGTCCAGAGGCAATAATAATTCCACAGCCTATGAATAAGGACTGAGTCGGCCAATTGCCATAGAGTATAATATCCAGCATAACGCTCCACAGCATGGCCGAATAAATCATTGGGGCAAGCATACCGGCGGGAGCATGAGAATAAGCAAATGTGACACAAAGTTGTCCTAAACCACCTCCAAGACCTAAACAGATCAAAGCAATCCAACCCCAAAAATCTGGCGTGACCCAAACGAAGGGAAGAGCAAAGAGAATTAAAAGCGCAGGGATTAAGGTTCCCAAGAATGTGAGCATATAACTGTTGTGTGTCGTTGAGAGAAGACGGCCGTAAAGATTGTAAGCTGACTCCAAAAATGCGCCCATAATTACAAAAAGTGTCCCCCAATGAAAAACATCTCCGCCGGGTTTAGCAATAATCAAAACGCCAACAAAGCCTATAATAACAGACATTCCCTGAATGAGTCCGATCTTTTCCTGCAAAATAGGGTAGGATAAAATAACAAGAAAGAGGGTTGCAGAAAAATAAAGAGCCATAGAGTTAGAAAGAGGAAGCATGCCAATCCCTAAAAAAAGAATGGACAGTCCACTGGCTAAAAGGAAGGCTCTCTTAAGATGAGTTTTCCATTCAAAAGGTGAAGGAAGCATCCATCCTCCTCGAATAACAAGGAAAGAAGCCGCAGGAATTGCTGCAAAAAAACAACGAAAAAAGACGAGCTGAATGGGACTATACTGGGTTGTCGTGTCCTTAATAATCGCATTAAGAATCGAGAAAATAAGCATCGCGAGGACCATAAATAAGATTCCTCGCTTTACGGAAGAATGGGAGGCAGGTAGCATCGTGCTTCTATACCTACTCATAATCCCCGATTACTGTAATATTTCTGGTCTTTTTGATTTTTCTTCCTGGGATTGTTCTTGAGCGACTTGACGTTGGTAAAGATCCGCAAAATCTACAGGCGTTAGGAGAAGAGCTGGATAGCCACCTTCTTGGGTTGTCATAGAAACGATGTTACGGGCAAAGGGGAAGAGAATCCGAGGGCATTCGATCATGAGAATCGGGCGGAGGTATTCCTCTGGAACTTCCTCTCCGATCGTAAAAGCCCCAGCATATTCGAGGTCTAATAAAAAGACTTGGGCTTCTTTTTTCTTGGCATCAACGCGGATACGCAAGGTGACTTCAAAGGATCGATCCGCTAAATTATGCGCTTGAGCCTCAATGTGAATAGAAATCGATGGCCTTTCCTCATTTCCTGTAATATTCGTTAGGGGAGCAGGATTCTCAAAAGAAAGATCCTTCACATATTGAGCATTCACCATAAGGGGAGCTTTAACATCAGCCTCTGGTGTCGCTTCAGAGTTTGGTTTTTTAGTTGCCATTTTTTTTCCTTTCAAAAAATTCTTGTATAATACTAGGCAAAAATAAAAGGAAAAACAAGGGTTAGAAAGATTTTGTTACTTTTTTTGATAGGATCAGTCCTAGCGAATCCTTATAACCTGTGCTAAGACCATCCCACTTATAGGTTAAAAATTGATGAATAATCTGCAAATTCTTATTTTGTCTGCGGGCCATGGGACACGAATGAAGTCAGACGTGCCTAAAATTCTTCATCCCTTGGGAGGACGTCCTGTACTGCACTATGTTCTCGACTTAGTTCATCTTATGACGCCTCAAGAGGTGGTGCTGGTTGTTAGTCCTTTGTTAAAAGATATCAAAACCCCTTTTGTTCATCAAACCGTTGTTCAGCATCCAGCTCAAGGAACAGGAGATGCCGTCAAATGCGCGCTCCCTTTTTTAAAGACAACAGGTCATGTTCTCGTCCTCTATGGTGATACACCTCTTATACGACAAGAAACGCTAGACCGCATGATCTCAGCGTCTCACTCTCATCCTGAGAGGGCAGTAATTGTGTTAGGCATGCGCCCTTTGGACAAGCAAAATTACGCGCGTCTTCTCCTTAATGAAAAGGGTGAGCTTGAGGAAATCATAGAAGATAGAGATTTAACTCCTTCCCAAAAGGAAATATCTTTATGTAACTCAGGTGTTATGCTGATTCGTGGAGATCTTTTGGAATCTCTTCTCTCTGCCCTTACTCCTCAAAATGCCGCACAAGAATATTACCTTACGGACCTTGTGAAAATTGCGCGTCAGAGAGGCTATACCTGCGACTTTGTGGAAGGAGAAGCTTCGGAATTCATGGGCATTAACACACGCCAGGATCTAGCCCAAGCCGAAGCCTATCTTCAAGACAGATGGCGAAATAAAGCGATGGCAGAGGGAGTTACGCTGATGGATCCGAAAACCATCTATTTCAGCTATGATACAAAGCTAGCGTCAGATGTTACGCTTCATCCCCATGTTATATTTGGCCCTGGTGTTGAGATTGAAAAGGGTGCTGAAATCCTCTCTTTTTGTCGGCTCAGTGAGTCCCATGTAGGTCCTTATGCTCTTGTAGGTCCCTTTGCTCACCTCCGGGGCGGTGTTCATCTCCAAGAAAAGGCGGAAATTGGGAACTTTGTGGAAGTTAAAAAATCTACTTTTGGACCCAAGGCAAAAGCCAAACATCTGAGTTACATCGGAGATGCAGATATTGGATCCCAAGCTAACATTGGAGCCGGAACAATTACCTGCAACTATGATGGATTCAGTAAGTTCAAAACCCAAATTGGAGAAGGTGTTTTTATTGGCTCCAATAGCTCTCTTGTTGCACCCTTGTCGATTGGAGATTATGCGATAATAGGTGCCGGAAGTGTTGTGACTCAAGATGTCGAAAGTCGGGCTTTAGCTATCGCACGTGGCAATCAATCAACTTTTGATAAGGGTGCAGATAAGTTTCGAGAAAAGCGTAAAAAAGGAAAGGATCTTTAATTTATGTGTGGGATTATTGGGATTGTTGGGAACCATCCTGTAGGACAAAGGCTTCTTCATAGTTTAGAAAAGCTGGAATATCGCGGGTATGACTCGGCCGGCATCGGCACCATTTATAAAGGTCACATTCAAAGACTGCGTGCAGAAGGAAAATTAACGAATCTTAAAGAGAAGTTTTTAGCCCATCCCCTCCAAGGCCATAATGGTATTGGCCATACCCGTTGGGCAACGCATGGCCAACCAACCGAGATCAATTCTCATCCCCATGCAAACCCAAAAGTTGCCTTGGTCCATAATGGAATTATCGAAAACTTTGAAGAATTACGCAAGGATTTAGAATCCAAGGGGTACGTTTTCGAGAGCGAAACGGATACGGAAGTTGTGGCTCACCTTATTGCCCTTTATATGGACAAAGGACTTCCTCCTCAAGAAGCAGTGGCAAAAACGTTAAAACATCTTAAAGGCGCCTTTGCACTCGCCATTTTATTTACGGGGTATGATAATCTTCTTATTGCCGCTCGCCAGGGAGGCAGTCCCCTAGCTATTGGCTATGGAAAGGATGAGAAGTATATCGGCTCAGATGCGATAGCTCTTGTTTCTTTGACGCAAGAGGTAAGTTACCTTGAAGATGGCGATTGGGCCGTTTTATCCCCAGAAAGTGTCGCCATTTTTGACAAAGAAGGCCATTCCGTTGAAAGACCCATTGAAAAAAGCCAGGTTCTTGAAAGTGCCATAACTAAGGGAAATTATGATCATTTCATGTTGAAAGAAATTTTTGAGCAACCCCTCACCCTGGAAAGCACCATTAATGCTTATTTAAAAGAGGGAAAGCTTGAATTGCCAACCCTTCCCTGGGCATCCATTTCCCGCCTAACGATTTCCGCCTGTGGAACAGCTTATTACGCCGGCCTCGTCGCCAAATATTGGTTTGAAAAAATTGCAAAACTCCCTGTTGAAATTGATATCGCTTCTGAGTTTCGATATAGAACTCCCCCTCTTCCCGAAAACGGCTTGAGTCTTTTGATTTCTCAGTCTGGAGAAACGATAGATACTGTCGCTGTCCTTGAATACATGAAATCCCAAGGTCAAAGAATTTTGTCCATCGTTAATGTCCGTGGAAGTTCGATAGCCCGTCAGTCAGATGTTGTTCTTTTAACCCATGCGGGACCTGAGATAGGTGTGGCTTCCACGAAGGCCTTCACGGCACAACTTGTCCTTCTTTCTCTCCTTGTCCTTGAGGCAGCTCAAAAGCGAGGATTGTTAAATGAGACAACTTTTGAAGAAATGGCCTTTGGTTTACGGTTTCTCCCTGCTCTTTGTGAAAAGGTCCTTTCTCAAGAAGAGCAAATAAGAACCTGTGCCAAGACCCTTTCTAACGCCAGTGACGTGCTCTTTTTGGGGCGTGGTACCAATTTTCCCTTGGCTTTGGAAGGAGCTCTCAAAATGAAGGAACTCAGTTACATTCATGCTGAAGCTTATGCTGCTGGAGAAATGAAACATGGCCCCATCGCCCTTCTTGATAAGAACGTTCCTGTCGTGATTGTGGCTCCCTTTGATGACCTTTTTGAAAAAACAGCCTCTAATCTTCAAGAAGTCATTGCACGTGGCGCTCCCGTCATTGTTCTCACGGATAATAAAGGGGCTCAGCATTTACGGTCTCTAAAAGTGGATCTTCTGATTCTGCCTCAAACGACATCCCTAACCGCACCGATTACCTATGCGGTTGCTCTTCAGCTTTTGGCCTACCATACGGCTCTCTTCAAGGGGACAGACGTGGATCAACCGCGAAATTTGGCCAAATCGGTGACGGTTGAGTAGTGCTTTGCTTTCATACTCAAGGCTAAATAATTTTTCCTCCCCAAAGAGATTTTAAAAACTCTAAGGTGGGTAAAACGAAAATGTCTATGCCCTCACTCACTATCTTTCGAGGTCGACGTTCTTGGCAAACAAGATAAAGATTTTTTGTTTTGTGCTCTTGAGCAAAAGCTACCAACCCTTTCAAATCAGATTTCTGGATCCTATCTGATATTTTAACCTCTATAGCAACTGCAGCCTTTCCCAAAATAAAGTCAACTTCTAGACCCGTCTTTGTGCGCCAATAAGATATTTCATAGTCCAAATCATTAAGCCCCCTATAAGCAACAAGCTCGGTTAATATATAATGTTCTAAAGCTTTTCCTGCATTTATATCCTTGAGTATTTCAATTTTTCTTTTTGCTATAAAATTTGCCACACCTACATCAAAAAGGTAAAATTTAGGAATGGATAAGATGATATCTCTTTTCACCTTTTTCTGATAAGGCAATACCAAATAGCCTAAAAGAGTATCAACTAATATTTGATAATATTCTTTAACTGTTTTGGCGTTTACTCCGCACTCTCTTGCAATGTTTGTATAATTTGTGGGTTCTCCATGAGAAAAGCCCATATTATCAAAAAACCTTGTAAAAGCGGGCAAATTTCTTACTAAACCCTCAGCTTTAATTTCTTCGTTTAGATAATCCTCTACATAGGCTTGAAGAGACTTTTTAATGTTTGTCGAATTATAATGAGAAGGGATTGTTCCATGGTTAAATACTTTTAAGAGATCAAAGTTATCTATCTCTGGAAAAACAAGTGGGTAGAAATGATATCTCCAGGCTCTTCCCCCTAAGAGGTTAACTCCGGTACTTCTTAATTTGCGTGCACTCGACCCACATAAAATAAATTGTGCATTTGCATTTTCAATAAGCCAATGGATTTCATCTAATAACATAGGAACTTTTTGGACTTCATCGACAATGATAGGATGCTTTAATTTATCTTGAGGAAGCCCAAGAACTTCCTCTCTAAACACGTGTGGCTCTTTTAGATATCGTAGAAACACCTCTGAGTTAAGGAGATCATAATAACTTGCCCCTTTAAAATGACTTTTTAGATAGGTAGATTTCCCTGTTTTTCTAGCACCCCATAAAAAAGCGCTTTGCTTTGCAGGCAAATCCATTTTGAGATATCGTTTGTAGAATTTTTCCATAAGGGAACGTACTCCTTAAAAGTTGTACTTTTAGGGAGTGTATTCCATATAAGTTAAATTTTCAACCTCCCGATTATTATCTCTCGTAGGGTTTCAAGACAGTTAAGGTGAAATGAAAACTTTACCAAATTGGGAGTTGTACTCCCTAAAAAAACAACTTTTAAGGAACGCACACCGTAAAAGTTGTACTTTTAGGGAGTATATTACGGGTTAGTTAACAGAAGTTTTGCATAATAAACGGACTTTTATACGCGAAAACAGAACGTTACCACCTTTTTTGGGGAACCCAGTGGCGATGCAATCCAGAAGCCAGTATTATAAAGAAGAAATGAAATGATCCATTACTTCCTCTGCCTATTAAAATTATCCTCTTCCATAGCCCACGTAGGATAAGAAGCTAAAGTAAGAAAGCTGCGGGCTAACGTTATTAAAATCGGCTTTGATAAATTAATATTCATACCAATATTCTTTAAGAAATCTATAGTAATATTAATGTAGTCTATATTTCAAAAAAATCAATCCCTAAAACCCCTCAAGAGGTCGCAACTTAAAGAGCTTAGCAGGACCAACGGATAAGGCTTTATTTTGTATCGTGATAGGAACGGGCAGATGTTTACCTCCCCCTTCATCTTGAACACTAAAAAGACCAAGAATAAATGAAATTCCTGCTGCATTTTTTTTCTTCACCCATCCCAATTTCACGATATCAGCTAAGGCATCTTGATACCCTATGACTTTGCTTGAAAATGCCCCTAAAGGGTACATGTTCCTGTCAAGCGTTAACGTTCCATTTGCTTCTAACATGAGGGGGGGCCAGGTAAACTTGAGGAGGCCGACTTCTAAAACCCCGCCCCCATCCCGCCACTCAGCAAGCGATTTGGGCATGGCATACTTGGATTGATATCCGGAAAGAGTGGCCTCAAGATCCACAGTAAAAGGCGCATCACGTGGGGGAAGGCCTAATGTCTTTTCAAGATTAACAACGTGGGTTGTGAGCAAAAACGAGAGATTTAAAGGGTTGATCAGATTTTTAATATTTAACGACGTATCTCCAAGAGAGACAGGCTGAGGTTGATCCCCCATAAAAGATGAAATGCTGTCAATCGTAAAGTTGACCTCTTCAAGAGTCCCCCGTGAAGTCAGGGAAAAAATTCCTTCTGCTCCCTCGAATTTTAAAACCCCTAAAGGTATAGGTGTATTTTGGGGGACAATAAGCTTTTGATCTCCCGGGAAAGTGCTTGTGAAGGTAAAGGGTTGCCAAGGCTGGATGACAATAACCATTTCCTGACCTTGCCAGTCGAAACGGCCTTTGGGATCTTTCATATGAGGGTTTTGGAAAGTCACAGTCAGTAAGAAGGGGTTCCCTGCTATTACAACTTTTGAATAAGAAACAATATACCCTTTGTGTCTTAAATTTGACGTAAACTCCTCAATGCCTTTTTCAAGCCATCTGACGCTATATTCAAAAAGAATGAACCAACTGATAATCGCCAATGAGAGAAAAATGAGAAGGCTTGCAAAAAGTTTTTTACGCTTTACTAACATTATTGAGTTCCTCGCGAACAAGATCATTGGTTTTTGATTCGATTTTATTTTCGAGTATACCCATAAATTCTTGCCGCGAAAGACCCGGTTCAATGGGATCTAAAATTTCTAAAGTGATCCGACCGGGATACTTCAGGAACCCCCGACGGGGCCAAAAAAGACCCGCATTATGCGCAATAGGAACAACAGGAATTTTTAAATGAAGATAAAGGCTTGCAACTCCAGAATGATATGTTCCCTTTTGACCAGGCTTTGACCTTGTGCCTTCGGGAAAGATAAGAATAGGTTGTCCGCGAGCTGCGGATTGTTCAGCGTTTTTTAGAAGATTTTTAAGGTCTTGGGCTCCTTTTCTCTTTGATCGTGATAAAGGAATGATACCTACCTTTTTTAAATACCACCCAAAAAAAGGGATCCATAACAATTCTTGTTTTAACACAATAGAAAAATCAGAAAGAAAATAAGGAAAGATCATCGTTTCCCATGCAGATTGATGCTTTATAGCGAAGATAACGGGTTTTATCAAAAGCTTTTCCTTACCTACAACTTTAATCTGAAGCCCTAGGATGTGTTTACAAATCCAGAAAACTCCAATAATCCAAACTTTTGCAATCCTTAAAGCAAAGGGGCGTGGTAAAATAAGTACGGGGAGAAATAAAAGAGAGCAAAAAAAAGTCCAACCATAAAAAGCACTGTTAAAGGCAATTGACCTCAACCATACCATTATGCCTTCTCCTTTACTCTCAAAAGTCCTTGGAAATCTTCAAAGGGCCTACGAATAAGAGCAAAAAGAAACTTATTATATTCTTGAATAACCAAACGTAAGGTAGACGGATCCAGCCACCATTTGGGTTGTAGAAAGCTCTTCCCTACCACCGGATGAGGGAGAATCTGAACCTCAGGTAGCAAGTGGCGCAGCTCAAGAAGACTACGTGGCATATGATAATTGGACGTAATAAGCCTTAAGGTTTTAATGTGATAATCACGCGCCCAGGCGGTTGTTTCCTCCGCGTTACCCAGCGTATCACGGGCAGCATATCCCAGTGTAATATGGGATCTCAAAGGATTATGGGCTACCATTTCAGCAAGCGTTGAATGAGGATTAACGCCTGAAATCAAAAGATATTTTCCTTTTTTTTGTTCAAAAAGGCTTAAGGCAACTTTAAGTCGTGTTTCTCCTCCTGTAAAGATGACGATACCATCTACTGGATTTGCTCCGTCCTGGGGGAAAGAAGGTATGATACGCGTAAAAAGGATAAGTCCCATAAGCCAAAGAGCTCCCCCCGTCGCGGTTAGCATGAGAAATTTTAAGCTATAGAAGAGAAAAAGCCTTAACATGTCTCCTCATCGAGTAAATGAGATACGGCTTCATAAAGATTATTGCAGATGGTTATGGGTAACACCGCAGGAGGAAGTCCCTTTTCTAATGTTTTATTCCCTTTTCCTGTACGTACGAGAATACGCGGGCATTTAATTGCACTTGCCGCTTCAAGATCGCGTAAGGCATCTCCAATTAAAATGGCTTCATGAGGCTTGACTTGAAAATGATCAAGAGCATCTAAAAGAAGACCTGGATTGGGTTTGCGATGGAAATTCTTAGAATCTGTCGATGTGCAAGCATAAATTTTATCAATAAACGCCCCTTTTTTTTTCAAAATATCTTTAAAGTAATCATGGATATCCTCTAAACCATCTCTCGTCAATTCTCCCCGCCCCACGACAGCTTGGTTCGTAACAATAGCAATCGGAATGGAAGCTTCATTTAAAAGCTTAATCGCAGGGATCACATCTGGAAGTAAAGTAAATTCATCCCTTGATTTTACTGAATCAGGGCGGTCCACATTGATCACTCCATCTCGATCTAAAAGGACAAGCTTCATAAGCGAAGAGCCCTCATAACTGCCCAACGAACTGACAGCATCATTGAAAAAGCCGTGAGAAAAGGAGCAAGCATAAAAATGCAGACGGCTTCCAAAAAGAAAGAAGTATTAATGTTAAAAGGCAAACCTATTTTTTCCAAAAGAATAACTATCCCTAAAAAGGTTAAAAAAGCTAAAAAGGATCCTAAAGTACTTGCGATAAGCCCCTGTTTAAGCGCATTGGTTTGAAACTGATTAGCAATATAAGTATTTGTGGCTCCGATGAGACTCAAAACCTCAATGATTTGACGATGGATAAGAAGACTTGTGCGAGTTGCAAAAATTGTCGTTGCAAGGGCGGCAAATAAAACGAGGAACGTGATCAATAAGGCAAGCATAACACTTGTGTGGATTAAGCTTGAAACCTGACTATGCCAAGCTCGATGATCCAAAAGTTGTATGTGAGGAGAGATATTTTTCAAATGCGCCTCGAGACTCTTTGTATCAATCATTTTTTTCCCATCGAGAGTCACATCAATGATAACCGGCATTGAAAGTAAATCTATATTAACTTCTTCTCCTAAAATGGAGTGGAAAAGGTTTGCCATATCCTTTTGAGGAACAGCCACAGCATGCCTGACTCCAGGAGTGTTGTTCAAAAGTTGGAGAACTCGAGACTGTAGCATACCTGATGGGGTTCCAGGGAATGTCGGAATTTCAATAGATAAATCACTTGAAAATTGACTTTCCCAAGAATGAGTCGAATGAATCATAAAAAGTGTGAACACAAAACAAAGAGTTCCCAAATATACCATTAAGGCTACAATTTTGGGCACAAAACGAGCAGCAATATCATTTTTTAAAGGAAGGTCTTGTCGGTTATTCATTAAATCACCTTCGTTGGAAGCTTTCGAATGGTTCCCTCTTGAATGGCAAGTTGAGGATAGGGAAACATTTTTAGAAGACGTGAGTTGTGGGTTGCTATGACGATGGCCGTTCCCATTTTGTTCAATTCTTCAAAAAGATGCAAGAGCTTCATAGCCATTTCATCATCTACGTTACCCGTTGGCTCATCTGCAAGAAGGAGTTGAGGACGCGTAATCACAGCCCGTGCGATAGCGACTCGCTGTTTTTGACCTCCTGAAAGAGACTGAGGATAAGATTCAACACAATCTCCAAGTCCCACCCAATCTAAAAGTTCTTGAGCATGCTTGTGACCTCGTTTTGCCTCTACTCCCCGTACCCTCAGAGGAAGGGAAACATTATCTACGACTTTTAAATGGTCTAAAAGTTTGAATTCCTGAAAAACGACTCCCATCTTTTGGCGGAGAAGGGGGAGAAGCGATGGCTTCATTTTCAAAGTATCTTCTCCAAAAAGGTGGATACTACCCCACGTAGGCTTTAACCCTAAATATAAAATTTTTAGAAGAGAAGATTTCCCAGAACCACTAGGGCCCGTGAGAAAATGAAATGATCCTTTTTCAATATTGAAGGTCACACCTTTAAAAATTTCAGGGGCTTCCTCGTATTGATGACCCACACCTACCAGTTGTGCAATCATTTCAGACACAATTAATTATCCTTTTTGAAAATAATCTTACAAAATGCCACGTAGCGATTCTCCTCTCCCTCTAGTGTCATCCTTGGCAAGAAATGCTAATGTTTTCCGAGGGAAAACATTAGCATTTCTTGCCAAGGATGACACAGACGGGTGAATAGTTATAATGGCACAAGATAAAAACGTCGTCTACCTTGCACCATTCTTATAAAGAGCATATAACCAAAGAAGAAGATATGTAAGAGGGATTCATTCAATGATTGTCATCTGTCCCAATTGCTCAAAACGGTACATGCTTGATGATAATTTGCTTCCTCAAGAAGGGAGGCAAGTCAGATGTATTGCTTGTCATCATGTATGGCGTCAAGTTCCTGATAGAGAACCCATTATCAGTAGCCCTTCACTGCGAGGAATAACGAACGAACCTTTTGAAGTGAACCTTTCTCCAGAAAGGAAGTCTGGGTGGGTGGTTTGGACTGTACTCTTTGCAATTGTGCTGTCTCTTATTAGTGCCATGACGTTTGGGCGAGATTTTGTTGTAAAGCATTGGCCACAAACTGAAAGATTCTATGACCTTGTTGGCTTACAGGTGAGCCTCCCAGGAGCAGGACTTTCCATTGCCAATGCGTCATCCCTGATTCATCAGGAGGGCCAAATTGATTCGATTCAGATTACCGGGGATGTCATCAATACCTCTGAACGGGTGCGTGCCATTCCGCGCCTTAAGATTAGATTAATGGGACAGGCCTCTCATCCCAAGTGCGTAGAGAAGCAAGAAGAGGGTTGTGTTTTAGATTATTGGGAATATAAGCTTTCGGAAAGTTATTTGTTACCTGGTGAGCAAATTCATTTCGAAACAGAACCCCGCCCAAAAGTTGAGGGCACCCACCATATTTCCGTTGAGTTTTAAATATGACAAGTATTTTATCGACGCCCTCTTTAGATCTTCGCAGATTTTATGAAAAAGAATGGGACGAGCATCAAAGAGTGGCAACCACTACATTTGAAACTCTTTTTCCAGCTTTTACGGAATGGGTAGAGACTGCTGCCTTTGCTCTTCAGCATGGAAAGAAACTTATATTTTTTGGAAATGGAGGAAGTGCAGCAGATTCCCAACATCTGGCAGCAGAATTGACTGTTCGCTTTAAGTCTAATCGTAAGGCTCTTCCTGCTCTTTCTCTGACAACTGATACGTCTGCACTCACAGCCATTGGTAATGATCTCGGATTTGACTACATTTTCTCTCGGCAAATTGAGGCCTTAGGCCAAGAAGGAGATGTGGCTATTGGTATTTCAACTTCTGGAAAAAGTCCAAATGTGCTACAGGCTTTTAAGGAAGCTCGGAACAAAAAGCTTGTAACTGTCGGCCTTACGGGTCGTGGGGGAGATTTTCCTGGGAAAGCTGATATTATTTTAGCTGTGCCCTGCGCCACGGTCGCTCGTATACAAGAAATGCATATCACTCTTGGGCAAATGTTTGTTGGAGCTCTCGAATATCGATTAGGTTTAAATTAATATGAACGATTCTCATCTCATCAATTCATTCTCCTCAACCCGGATTTTATGTGTGGGTGACGCGATGCTTGACCAATTCGTAAGAGGAACGGTTTCAAGAATTTCTCCAGAAGCTCCCGTTCCTGTTCTGCACATCAAAGATGAATCGACAGTGTTGGGTGGTGCCGGCAATGTTGTTCGAAATCTCGAAGCTTTAGGAAGTACGATTACGTTTATCTCTGTCGTTGGTAAGGATAGGGACGGATCTCATATTCAAGAGCTTTTAAAGAGTTCTTCAAAGGTTGACCCCTACCTCATTTTTGATGAAACCAGGACAACAACTCGAAAAACCCGCTTTATAGCGGCAAATCAACAAGTTTTAAGAACGGATTGGGAAAAAACTCTTCCTTTAAAAACCGATATTGAAGTCGAGCTTTTTAACATTTATAAGAAACATCTTCCGTCCCACCAACTTATCATTCTTTCCGATTATGCAAAGGGAATTTTCTCTCCACAGCTTCTCGGGTCCCTCATCCAAGAAGCGCGTGCCCAGGGAAAACCCATTCTCGTTGACCCCAAGGGCAATGATTACGACCGTTATAAGGGAGCGACCTTTTTAACGCCTAATCGCAATGAACTGAGCCTTGCGACACGGACAACGATCCAAACGCAAGAGGAGCTCGTGTCCGTTACCCAAGACATGATAAGGGCATGTGAACTGGATGCAATGATTGTGACACGTGGTTCAGAAGGAATGACCCTTGTGGAAGCTTCCGGGGCGATCGAGCATCTTCAAACGCAAGCTCTTGAAGTTTTCGACGTTTCTGGAGCTGGGGATACGGTCATGGCGACCCTTGCGGTGAGTCTTGCAGCAGGTGCCACACTGTCTAAAGCTATGCACTTGGCTAATGCGGCTGCTGGGCTTGTTGTTGCAAAAATCGGTACTGCCGTTGTTCATCAAGAAGAACTCCTAACGGCTCTTCATGCCCAAGATAGTCAAAATCATGAGAAGAAAATTGTTTCACGTGAAACAGCCAGGGAGCAAATTCAAAAATGGAAACGGCATGGTAACCGGGTTGTCTTTACTAATGGATGTTTTGATCTCCTTCATCCCGGTCATATCTTTCTTTTAAACGAGGCCAAAAAAGCAGGAGACCGACTTGTTTTAGGTCTCAATACAGATAGCTCCGTTCAAAGACTAAAAGGTCCTACCCGTCCAATTCAACAAGAAAGGGATCGGGCTTTTGTTCTCTCTTCCCTTCAAAGTATTGACCTTATCGTCCTTTTTGATGAGGATACGCCACTTGAGCTCATCCAAGTTTTAAAACCCGATGTGCTTGTTAAAGGATCTGATTACACAATTGACAAAGTTGTTGGGGCGCCTTTTGTCCAAAGCTATGGGGGAGAAGTTCTGCTCATTGATCTTATCGAGGGACAAAGCACGACACGCATGGTTACCAAAATGGCGGTGTGAGCTATTGCAAAGATAGCGAGTGGGCTTTACATTTTTATTCTGCGCAAATCATACTTAATTGATCATTTCCAAGAGTGCAGGAATGGGCCTTTATAAGACCGCTGTTTAAGTCAAAGCTCCCAACAAAATTAATTCCGTGATACTCGCATCGTAAAAAATATTTTTCCTCTTCTTTCAGAATACGTGCTGGTGCGTGGGAAGCAAATTCAGGAGTGCCAGTTTCCGGGGGATTCCATAAAGGGAAAGGATTTTGGAGTTTCCACCCAGGATAAGCAGCCGACCAGGATTGATTTTTCATTTCGGTAACTTGAATATTCTTGGGAAGAGGACAAGTTATCGTAGTGACTGCTTTTGCTATAAAAGGATGGGCGGATAGAGCAACCATCCCTAACAAGATTAAATGGATTTTTTTAATATTCATTTCTATTTTCTTTTCTTAAGTTATTATACGAAAGTACAACCTATATATTATAGAAAGTGACATAAAATGGTTAATAAAATACTAAGCTCAACCTAAATTTATCATTCCATTAAAAAAACAACTCGGAAACAACTCACGGTTACCAAGATAGCGGCGTGATTTCATTTGGGTGGTTTTTATATAAACTATTTGAAAGCCACTAATAACACTTAAGGATGATAATCCGTAATCTCAACATTATAAGCACCCTCGCCTGAAACCCATTCAAAACAGATGCGCCATTGGCCATTAATACGTAAGCTTGGTTGGCCCTCTCTATCCCCGTGAAGCACCTCTAGTTTTGCTCCGGGAGGAGTTAATTGCCGCAAATGGGACATGTTGCGTGCTTGAGCGAGAGCATACAAAATATCTAAGGTTTTTTTAGGATAAGATCTAACGTCTCTTGACTTCCAAATATCTTCTGTTTCACGATTCCCGAACGACCTAATGCTATTTTGAGATAGTTCGTCTTTTTCTCTGCCCTCAGATTTGGCTTCTGAACTTACCTCTTTCTCCTTTTCGCGTTCACCTTTTGTATTTTCATTACCCTTTCGGTTACGCTTTTTTTCCCTACTGGCTTCTTTCCTCGTATATACTTTTTTTAAATTACCGGAGGTACCATCAGTTATAGGGAATTCAAAAAATTCGCTTGTCCCAGACTTGCTATTCAAATCCGATCTCGCCATATTAAATGAGGCTTGCTTAAATTCTAGCTCAGCTTCATCTGAAAGAGATTTTAACCGTTCATAGCAATCTAAAATACTCTGGCAGTGAATCACAGGGTCTTTGGAATCAAAAGACCTAAGTCTTCGGTAAGTTGTCTCAATTAATTCAGCAAGATTATCTACCAACCTTAAAAAATCCCCATGGGTTTCAGGAGCTTGAGAGGCTTTGATCCATGAAAGCTTATAGTGTTCATCAAAATTTTGATAGATTTGTTTGGATTCCAGTAATCTTTGTAGAACTATTCCCTTTTTTATGAGGTTTCGTAGTTCTTCCTTGTTCTTTGTCCTGACTAGGCTGTCAACTTCCTCTCTAATCGAAGGAATCACTTCCTTAATAGCTTGTAAACAACCGCGCCGAATAGACTTAAATTCCGGTGATTTTATATTTATTACCAATTCAGCGAGGATGAGGGCATCTTCCTCGTTTGCGAAGCCTCCAGGGGCCCTCATTATGTACTCTTTAGCCTTTTTCCAGTCTTGCTTGCGGGCATAAATATGGGCCAAAATTCTATATTCCTCAGGTGATAGCTCACCGAGCGAACTTAAATAATTTTCTACTTCATCATAAAGTTTCAAGTGGTATAACGTTAGTGCTAGGTTAGTTTGCATATCACGTTTTTTTTCATTCGAAGAGTTTAGAGCGTTAGTCAACTTAAGAGATTGTTCTACATGTTTCCTAGCTCTTTCGAAATCTTGGCCAATAAAACTGAAGCTCCACATATATTCATGATGAACTGGATTGTAATCTTCTTCTCTTAAATTGAGGGCTTCTAGACCCTTTTGGTATAATTCTCTGGCTTTGTTGTAGTCGGCAGGGGGCCTGCGGGGTACATCGTCATGATCAGCAAAAAAGTAAAACTTTATAAAAGCGTCCAATTGTTTGTTTGCATCTTCTGGACGCAAGGAACATGCTCTTAAAAAAACATTTGTTGCCTTTTTATAATCCCTTAGTCCCAAAAAATATCTTAGCCCCAAAATATAATAAGCATAGTGAACACCATCTTTTTCTGGACCTTCTAGATCATAAGAAGCGAGATAACCATCTAAAAGCCAAATTTGATTATAGAACTCAAAATCAGGCTCTTCTATCTCTTCCTCTCCATCTGAAGGGAGGTCCCTTGATGAGATACGTTTCACTTTTTCATTAGTTTCGCTGGGATCTTTAGTGAGTTTTAGAATGTGGTCATGGATTTTTTTGAGAGCGGATAGATCAAGAAGGGATAAATTACTTTTAACTGAGTCCAGTAACTCCTCTTTTGTGGACGTGGGGGGGATTTTTTTTCGAAATGCCCTGTGCCGTATTAATAAAGTCTCTACAAAGTCAGAAATACCCCGTGGGTTCTTTAGGTCTATCGATCCTTTATGTGAGCGATCCTTCTTTGGTGCTTTTTTATTCTCACTTTCCTCTTCGATATGTAAGTAGTGTTCAAGAAAGACATTTAACTCCTCCTTCGTTAGCACTTTATGATTAACTTTCTTTTGTACATCTTCCCATGTTACTTGGGTTCTCTCCTTTGGGTAACTTTCTCCTTTTTTTTCTTCTTTCCGATTCGTCTTTCCTTTTCCCTCTTTCTTTCCTTTGGTAGGGATGAAGTGAGAAGGACAACCCTCGGACCCATCTTCCATTGCACAAACAGAAGAAGTTCCTAACAAAAGAATCGATAAAACGAATAAAGAGGCCCTGCTTGATTCAAGTGCATTTTTAAAAAACATCAGAGCAAGTCCCATTAAAATAATATTATACAACACGCAGCGTACATAGATTAATTAAAATATTCAATAATTATTTGTACAATGTAAAAATTCTTTGAAGTATCCCCATTTTAAAGCAAATGAGCGAGTCCTACATCAAAGAAGTAGGATAATCTATGCCGTAGAGCCTCTTGCATTTATTTATTTTCTTGATTAAGTAATACATGTAATTTGAATAAACCTCTTTCTTCAGATTGATGTTTCTAAGGAATTGTTATGGCCGTTTTAGACATTTTAAGAGCTCCCGATCCTCGGCTTCATGCGATAGGTATTCCAGTCGAAAAAGTCGACAGGGGTGTACGCAAAACCATGGACGATTTATTGGAAACTCTGTACCATAAGAATGGAATTGGTCTTGCGGCCATTCAGGCTGGTATTCAAAAAAGAGTCGTCGTCATTGATCTTGGTGAACGAAATGGTATTCCTTTAAAACCTCTGCTCATGGCAAATCCTGAACTTCAATGGGTTTCTCCAGCCACCCAAAAAACACAAGAAGGGTGTCTTTCGGTGCCAGGGTATTATGAAAATGTGGTTAGACCTTTGGAAATTCGGGTATCTTATTTAGATGAAAATAATCAAAACCAACTTTTATCAGCAAGAGATCTACTGGCTGATTGTATTCAACATGAAATTGATCACTTGAATGGTGTTTTGTTTATTGAACACATCTCCTCCCTTAAACGTCATTTAATATTAAGTAAGCTTCGCAAAGAAAAAAAACAACGAAGGTAGTTTATGAGCCCAAAAACAACGCGCCTCGCCTTTATGGGGACACCTGACTTTGCCGTTCACATCCTCAAGGCTCTTTTGAGTGCTCACTATCAGGTTGTTGCTGTCTATACCCAACCTCCTCGTCCCATGGGACGTGGGTATAAAATCACTCCAAGTCCTGTACAGGAACTTGCTGATTCACACAATCTGTCCGTTTTCACCCCAGAATCATTAAAGACTGAAGAAACCCAAAACCAATGGAGAGCCTTGAATTTAGACATAGCTGTTGTTGCAGCTTATGGCCTCATATTGCCAAAAGCAATCTTAGAGGCTCCCCACTTGGGAGCAGTGAATGTTCATACGTCACTTCTGCCCAGGTGGCGAGGAGCGGCTCCTATTCAGCGGGCGATACTCGCTGGAGATATGGAAACCGGTGTCACCATTATCAAAATGGACGAAGGCCTTGATACGGGGGATATTTTGCTCACAAAAAAAGTGCCCATCGAAAATTCAACCACCACTCCCCTTCTTTTTGATACTCTGGCCCATTTAGGAGCAGAAGCTCTTTTGAGTGCCCTTCCTCCTTATCTTTCAGGTGAGCTTCACCCCATCCCCCAACCTCAAGAAGGGGTAACTTATGCTGCAAAACTTGAAAAAGGGGAGGGTCATTTGGACTGGTGTTTGCCCGCTTCCTTGCTCGAACGTAAAGTACGCGCTTTAAATCCCTGGCCCGGAACGTGGTTTGAAGTCGGGAAAGACCGTATTAAAGTTCTTGAGGCCCAGGTCATTCCAGAAAACTTTCCCCATCCTCCCGGAACGGTTTTGGACGATCAACTCACCATTGTTTGTGGAGAAGGCGCCTTGCGGCCTTTATGGGTGCAAAAAGTGGGGGGATCTCCCCTTTCTACGGAAGCGTTTTTAAGGGGGTATAATCTCCCATCAAAGCACCTTTCTCATGCCACGCTTTAAGCTCACCCTTGAATATGATGGAACCCCTTTTTCGGGGTGGCAACGACAGACAGGGGTTGCAACAGTTCAAGAATCTTTAGAAGAGGCATTTGCAGATCTCCTTGGAGAACCTGCCACCGTTTGGGGAAGCGGGCGAACAGATGCAGGTGTTCATGCGAGAGGTCAAGTGGCTCATGTGGATATTGCAAAACCCTATAAGGCTTTTGCCATTCAAGGAGCTATCAATAAACGTCTGCGCCATGTGCCCATTAGTCTTTTGAACGTTGAAGAGGTTTCTCCTGATTTTCACGCCCGTTTTTCAGCAACTGCACGCATCTATGAATACATTATTTTAAATCGGAGAGCCCCTTCCGCTCTTGAAAGAACGCGAGCGTGGTGGGTTATTCATCCCCTCTCTATTGAGGCCATGGCCGAAGCTGCAACTCATCTTATCGGTCATCATGATTTTTCTTCTTTTCGCGATAGTCACTGTCAAGCGTCTTCCCCTCTTAAAACCCTTGATGTTCTTTCAGTGGAAAAAAGCGAAGGAGTTGTCCTTATTAAGGCCCGCGCCCGCTCGTTTCTCCATCATCAGGTGCGTAATATGGTGGGCACCCTGAAGCGCGTCGGTGAAGGGGTATGGACACCTGAAAAAGTTAAAGAAATTCTTGAAGCGAAAGACAGGCGCTGCGGCGGCCCCACCGCACCTGCGGAGGGGCTTTATTTGACAGAGATTTGTTATTGAAAAAGAAAGGGGCTTTTCACCAAGCTTACTCTTCGGAGAAAAACTGCTAGGGAAATCATAAACAACTTCATCAAAAAAATGACTTTTTGTTAAAAAAATAGTTTGTGAATTTAAATATATATCCTACCATTATCTTTAGAATTTTTTAAAAAAATATAAAGAATGATAAAGAAATTATCACCCCACGACAGATTTACACGCTCTTCCATGAGTCATCCTAAAGTTTCAGAAGAATTTTTTCAAAAACACTTGCCAGAAAAAATTAAGGATATAATGGATTTTTCTTCGATTGAACTTCAGAAAGAAAGCTATATCGATGACAAATTAAAACAGCAAATCGCACATCTACTATTTTCTGTCAAATTCAAAGGACAGCCTGATTTCCTGTATATCTTGTTTGAGCATGCCTCCAGTTCTGACCCACTTCTGCCATTCCGAATGCTTAAATACATGATTGCCATTATGGATCATCATCTTAAAATCAAGAAAACTCATAAGCTTCCACTTGTGTATCCGATGATTCTGTATACAGGAGAAAAACCATACGCTCATTCTATGGATCCTTTTGATCTTTTTCCCCTCGATGAAAAAGAACTCGCGCAAGAAACTTTAATGTCACCTTATCATCTTATTGATTTGACACAAGTATCAGACCAAGAGTTGAAGCATTATCTTTGGTTCGGCACCCTGGCTCGCGTCTTAAAACATATTCACGATCCAAATATTTTGCCTTTTTTCATGAGCATTCTTGATGACTTGGGGGAGCTTGAAAGCCATGGAGAAGAAAGTTATATTTATAGTATGATTACATACATAGTCGGTGTAGGAGAAACGTCGCGCCAAGAAGATTTGTTCCAAGCCATTAGAAAATTGGAATCGGTCAATGAGGAGAAGATTATGACACTCGCAGAATATTTAAAACCAGAGGTTTTTAAAAGAGGAATTGAAAAAGGAATCGAAAAGGGAATCGAAAAAGGTAAGCGCGATGTAGCTAAGAACCTTCTTTTGAAGGGAATGAATCTTGATGATGTAGCTGCAACAACTAACCTTCCTAAAGAAGAAATTCAGAAGCTTCTAAATTAAGATTTTTTAATTAGAGACTTATGTTGGAATCTGTCAATAAGGAGAAGCTTAATTGAGATTGAATCCTGCTCACACGAATTCGTCAGAAAGAGATTCCGGTGTTTCACCCATTTCAATCGTCTTTTCCCATTTTTTCAAGGGAAGACGATTTCCTCAAAAAATCGTGTAATAAAATACATTAGATGTATAAGCCTTTCTAGTCCTCATCCCTGATTAAATCAAAAATTGGGCATTTGATGACTTGAAATATTTCGATAACTTTGGCAAAAGGTATTCATGAAAAGAATTTTTGATATCCTTATTGCCACAATCATTTCTGTTTGTTTTCTTCCGCTTATTTTATTGATTTCGCTCGCAATCAAACTGACCACTAAAGGACCCATTATCTATTGGTCGGATCGGGTAGGAAAACATAATAAAATTTTTAAAATGCCAAAATTTCGAACAATGAAAGTTGATACCCCACCCCTTGCAACCCGACGTATGACTCAGCCGGAACAATATCTGACGCCGATCGGTCCTTTGTTAAGGAAAACGTCTCTCGATGAACTGCCTCAACTTTGGTCCATCATAAAGGGAGACATGAGTTTTGTTGGTCCCCGCCCCATTCTTACAATTGAAGAAGATCTTCTTGCTTTACGTACCCAAGAAGGCATTCATCTCCACAAGCCAGGCCTTACAGGATGGGCTCAAATTAACGGCCGTGATTCTGTCACGATTGAACGACGTGTGGCTCTTGAAAAAGAATATATGGAAAGACACTCTTTTTTCTTTGATATCTATGTCTTCCTTAAAACGATCCCAAAGGTGCTCTTTAAAAAAGATATTGTGCATTAGGGGTCTTACTTATGGTAAGACACGCCATTTTCTCATCAATCTGTACCCTTCTTCAGGATTGCGAGGAATATTATATTTTCCGTATAAATACATGTGTATTTCTCGCTTTTTTGCTTCTCGATCACCCTCTATTACCCATGTTCTATTGAGCTCAATGACTTCTTTAAGTTCCGTTTCGTGCTGATAGTGTCTTATTTTGAAAGATTCGAAATTTTTGCGAAGTTCGTCAAGTTTCTCAAAGTGACGTTCCCTCGCGGCTTGATCGCCTTCTTGGGCCCATTTCATATTACGGGCAAAGGCTTCTTTAATATTGAATAAGTAACCATTCGTATCATTATAATGGCCATCAAACTCACGTTTTCTTGCCTCGAAGTCTCCTTCATCTACCCACGCAGTATTAAGGCTAACAGCTCGTTGAGGAATACGCTTATATCCATCTTTTCCATTTAAAAGACCATAAAATTGGCGTTCTCTGGCCACTTGATCTCCTTTTTCTGCCCAATTGCTATTACGTTTAACTGCCTTATTTGGATTGAGTTTGTAAGCACCTTTGCCTTTTAAACGACCCTCAAATTCTCGCCATCTCGCAGTTTGATCTCCTTCATCAGCCAACTTACTATTGACTCTCGCGGCTTCCTTAAGATTCTGTTTACATCCATTTTTTCCTTTTAAAAAATTTTGATATTGTTTACGCTTTGAATCTTCATGCCTCGGTTTTGACTTCAGTAATGCATTCCACTCGTCCCATTCAGAGGTAAGAGTGTCCCTTACGTTTCCTACGGGAAACCACATAGCGTGGAGTTTAATTGGAATTGCCTGACTGTATTCTATGAATGAATCGTACTCAGCAAAAGAAGGATAAAAAGTCCAATCTTTAGAGGCTGACCTCACTCTGATTCCAAAAGAGATCGTTTTAGGGCCATTCTGACCTTTCATTCTCTCAATTACAACATCTACATAGGCACTCAACGCTTTTGCCGTATTTTTTAAGACCATTATTTGTGAATACCCTCGAGTGCCTTCTGTAACGGTCTTCAAAAACCATGATGTTTTATAAAAACTAAGATGATCTCTCACAGAAAGATAACCCATAATTTCATGCAAAATTTCTATAGGAAAATTTTCTAAGCTCCCTAAATTTTTGAGTTTTTCATTTGATCTTAGTTGCCTGAGTTCCTTAAAGTTTTCTATATTTTTGGGTTCCTCTCCTAATCTGAGTTCCTCTTCTAATTTTACTTGCCTAAATAGAATTCTTTGTTCTCTTTTTTCAATATAATTTTGAATGTTGCTTTCTAAAGTCGTAGACCCAAGAATAGATTTTGACTCACTAAGAGCTTTGAGTGTCTCAATTTGACCTTCCATAATTACCTTTTCTTCAGGGATTGTTGAGAAATGAGTTATCCTTTCCTGAAGCTTACCAATTTTCCGCTGAGTATCCTCGAGAGTGGCTTCAACTGGGTTAAACCTCCCAGCGTTCAAATGGGATGCTGTGGAAAGAAGAAAAAAAACAAAAAGAACACTAACTTTTTTCATAAAACACTCCATTTTTTAAATAATTCTATTTTTATATGATATTGATTTGTGATTTACAAAGAAAAAATAAAAACATTAATACTACCTAAAGTTTATATTTCCATCCAAGTATTCCTCTTGACCCTACCGGTTCATGATGAGTAGTGTAGCTTCATGAAAACTGACTTTCAAACTGTTATTTTAAACCTCCAAGAATTCTGGGCTCAGAAGGGTTGCGTTATTCTGCAGCCTTACGATGCGGAAGTGGGCGCAGGCACATTTCATCCCGCCACGACCTTAAAAGCTCTGGGGCCAAAGCCCTGGCGTGCAGCCTATGTTCAGCCTTCCCGAAGGCCGGCAGATGGACGCTACGGAGAAAATCCAAATCGGCTTTACCGTCACCACCAGTATCAAGTTCTCTTAAAGCCTTCTCCCGATAACGTTCAGGACATCTATCTCGAGAGTTTAAAATATATTGGCCTTGATCCCCTCCTTCATGACATTCGTTTTGTGGAGGATGACTGGGAAAGCCCGACCCTTGGCGCTTCAGGCCTAGGATGGGAAGTATGGGGGAATGGTCAAGAGATTACCCAATTCACCTATTTCCAACAAGTCGGGGGCTTTGCTTGTGATCCCGTTCCAGCGGAGTTAACCTATGGGCTTGAACGTCTTGTGTCCGTCCTCCAAGGTATCGAAAATGTCTATGATTTGGACTGGAATAGCCCTGAAGGAGAAGCCCACATGACCTATGGGGATGTGGCCCATCAGATGGAGAAAGAGTTTTCTGCTTTCAGTTTTGAACACGCAGATGCTCCCATGATCTTCCGCCATTTTGAAGATGCAGAAGCCATGTGCCGTCATCTTGTGGAAAATAAGCTTGTCCTACCTGCGTATGAATATTGTCTGAAAGCCAGCCATCTTTTCAACCTCTTGGATGCTCGCGGCGTTTTAAGCGTCACCGAGCGGGCGAATACCATTGGTCGAGTGCGCGCCTTGGCTCGTCAGTGTTGTGAGCTTTGGATGGAGAATTCCAATGGCTGAATGGCTCTTTGAAATTTTCTCAGAAGAAATCCCCTCTCGCATGCAGCCAGAGGCTCAAGAACAATTGAAGACCTTGACGGAAGCCCTTCTAAAAGAAAAAGAACTGCCTTTTGAAAGCATTAAAACCTTTATTACCCCCCGCAGATTAACCGTTGTCGTTGAAGGGCTGCCTCTTCAGACCCTCCCCATTCGGGAAGAAAAAAAGGGTCCCCGTGTAGATGCCTCTCCCTCAGCTATTGAAGGTTTTTTAAAAACGGCGGGTGTCGGACGCGAAGACTGTGAAGTTAAAGAAACCCCTAAAGGGTCCTTTTTGTTTGTGGTAAAAAATGAACCCGGTCGCCCTACGCAGGAAGTTCTCTCCCAGATTGCACCCTCACTTTTAGAAAAGTTTCGGTGGCCCAAATCCATGCGATGGGGAAGTCTTGCCGTTACCTGGGTTCGGCCTATCCGTGGCCTTCTCAGCATCCTCGACGGACGGGTTGTCCCGTTTTCTTATGCAGGACTTGAAGCATCGAATAAAACCAGAGGTCATCGGTTTTTAGCTCCTGAGCCTTTCACAGTCGATAACTTTCAGGATTATGAGAAAAAACTAAAGGACCATTTTGTTATTTTAGATTGGGAAGAACGTCAAGAGCTTATTCAGAAAGAAATCACACGCGTCGCCCATAACGTCCACCTAACACCTCTTGAAGATTCCGCTCTTTTGGATGAGGTTGCTGGCCTTGTGGAATGGCCTATCGCTTATGTGGGAGCAGTGGATAAGCATTTTATGAACCTTCCTCCTAAGGTTATCACAACACCGATGCGTGTTCATCAACGCTACTTTCCCCTGATGGATTCGAAACAAAAGCTTGCTCCTTTCTTTGGCGTTATTTCCAATAGTGAAGGTAGTGACCGTGGGAAAACGATTGTTATCGGAAATGAACGGGTGTTAAGAGCCCGCCTTGCGGACGCCCAATTTTTTTGGGAACAAGATCAGAAAAAACCCTTAGAACATTTTAACACGGCTTTAAAGACCCGGCTTTTCCACCAACAATTAGGGAGCCTTTTCGATAAGGTGGAACGGTTGGTGAAACTATCTTCCCGCATTGCCAAACATGTTGGCGCGAATCCAAAACTTGTGGAACGCGCAGCCCTTCTTTCTAAAGCCGACTTAGCTTCTCAAATGGTTGGTGAGTTCCCTGAACTTCAAGGTATTATGGGATGTTATTACGCTCAAAACCAAGGAGAAGCCCCCGAGGTTGCACGTGCCATTGAAGAACATTATTGGCCTAAAGTTTCGGGAGGAGAGATCCCTGATGCACTCCCAAGTTTGATTTTGGCAATTGCTGATCGCTTGGATTCGCTGATGGGCTTCTTCACCATTGGGATCACTCCCTCAGGGTCCAAAGATCCCTATGCCCTCAGACGAGCAGGCTTAAGTCTTATTGCTCTTTCTTTAAATCCCCACTTCAGTCTTTCTATGATTGAGGTTTTAGGCTGGGCTTATGATACCTATCCGTGGTCTGAACTCACGCCTTCGCTTCTCAAGACCAAAGAGCAAGCGGTTTCAGATGTCTGGCAATTCCTTTTGGAAAGATTTAAGTTTGCCTTACGAAACGGTCAGGGAAGCCCTTATGATCACGTTGATGCTGTGTTAGGCGTTGCCCATGAAAACCCCACCTTTTCAGACCTTGCCTTGAGGGTTCAAGCCCTTGACAAACTTATGGATGGGGAAGATGGGCAGAATCTTCTCTCCGCTTACAAAAGGGCTTCCAACATCCTCAAAATTGAAGAAGAAAAAGATAAGCAACTTTATGAAGGTCACGTCAAAGAAGAGGTGTTAAAAGTTTCTGAAGAAAAGGCCCTTTTTACAAATCTATCGATAAAATCTCCTAACATTCAAGATCTTGTGGCAAAGGGTAATTTTGTCAAAGCCGTTCAGGACTTGGCGACACTCAGACCCTATGTTGATCAATTTTTTGACAAGGTGGTGGTGAATACGGAAGAAGGTGACCTCCGGATAAACCGCTTACATCTTCTTGCATATTTGAGAAAAACCCTGCATCAAGTAGCAGATTTTTCGAAACTTGAGGGCTAACACATAAAGGAGAGGACATGATTGCAAAAGATTTACAAGATAAATTGATCAACATTGCTAAAGGAGCTCAAGAAAAAGCCTATACTCCCTATTCAAAATTTCCAATTGGAACGGCCCTTATGACAGAAGATGGCGATATTTACACCGGATGTAATATCGAAAATATTTCCTATCCACTCACCAACTGTAGTGAAAGAACGGCCATTTTTAAAATGATTTCAGAAAAAGGTCCAAAGGGAAAAATTAAAGCCATCGCTGTCACAACAAAGGCAGATATCCCTTGCAGCCCATGTGGAGCCTGTCGGCAAGTGATTCAAGAATTTAGCACACCTGACACAGTTGTCATTTATAAGGGACCAGGCGGACTTGTTATGGTGCCTATAAGTGAGCTTCTTCCAGGTGCTTTTACAGAGTTTGTAGCAATAGATAAGGATGGGTCTTCAAAGCGTATCCAAACGGGGGCGTAGACTTTTAAAAGTGTTCTCAAGTAATGAGAAACTCATCATCACAAATTTAGTTTGTAAGCTTCCTTCAATGGCTTAAAGGCGTCATTGAGCTGTTGAAGGGTAAAGGGATTCGTTCTGGGCATCTCTCTTAAATATCTAAGAATATCTTGAGGTTTCCTGAGATTCTTACCAACCCCACCACGTAAAAAATCCTTTAAACCGAGAAGATAAAAAGTGTAATTAGCATATTTGCGACCATCAACTTCTGTAGCTAGGAGAGGCGAGAAATTCATGACTGAAGATGGCGTCAGATCACCTGAATATCCAAAATCAACGAATACCACATGCTTGTAACAAGAAGTAATTAAAACATTACAAGACACATCATCATGCTTTACTCCTCTTTGCGAAATAAAATTCAATTGGTCTATTAGTGATTGAACAAGGGTCAATCCGGCATTTACATCATCAAATTTTAATTCATCTCCCTCACATTCTGCTTTTATCCATGGCTGTCGTTCAAGGTACCTTGACAAGCACTCCCCATCCACAAACGGTATAATAAGATAAGCGTTAGGAGTGGACGTATCATGATTGTCCGTTTTTCGCCAAATACCATAAAGTCGACCTAAGGCTTTTAAATTTTTTACTTCTTGGTGCATTTCTTCTTTATCAACAGTCATGTACCTTTTTTTAGCAACTACGAAAGCACCTGTTTGAAGATGTTTTCCTAAGTAACATCTTCCATCGTCTCCTCTCCCTAGGCACATTCTTGGATCAATCCAATAAGGTCCCAAAACAATAACTTCGTCTTCTTTCGTGGGAAATTGATAAGAAGGGTGTTCCTCACGGTGCTTTTCTAAAAAACTCTCTGATAAAGTTGTGGTAACCACTTGGTAAGGGTCATCGGGATCAGGGATAGGGTTTCTTTTATTGAAAATACAAGTGTAGAGCGTCTCTTCTGTATCTTCCATGGCTTTTAACGGGAACGAATAAAGATAGAAAAGTGAAGCACTAAAAAACAAAACTTTTAAAATAATCTTCATAAAAAACCTCTTATAAACAAGTCATTATTCCATCTTTCACTCAGGGAAAGATGGCTCGGTGGTCAGGATGGGTCTTCAAGACACATCCAAACAGGGATGTAAGGCTTTAAGAGAGCTTCCCCACATGGAAATTCTCTTCCGGATTTCATCGCTTCGACACGAAATAGCGCCAGGCCATTTGAGCCATTGTGAGAACGCATTTCCCCGACAGAATCACCATCCAAAAAAATCTCCGTTCCCGTCTCTGGAGCTTGTCCTTCAATGGTGATGGGAAAAAGTCTTTTGCGAACAAGGCCACGATATTTTGTGCGGGCCGTCAGTTCTTGCCCCATATAGCATCCCTTTGTCCAGCTAATAGCATTCAACTCATCTAACCCAGACTCAAGCAAGATCGCCCGTTCAGGAATCAAGTCTTTTCCCCCTTCGGGAATACCGAGTCTCAGGCGATGGAGATCATAGTCTTGAGGCGTTGCAGGCTGAAAGTCTTTGGTCAGAGACTCGCTCATAGTCCGCGCGCCAAGATCAACAAGACGGGGGTCGATAAAGACATCCTTCTGAGCAGCACCTGCTTCTTTGACAAGATTGAGAGAGGTTGCAACTCCATTGCCCCAGATAGCAAAAACCTTAAGATCTGGACGCGGTGTAAAGGTTACTTTTGAACGCAACTTATAAAGGCTTAGCTTTTTCAGCAAACCTTCGAGGCGGGCAGCTTCTACATCTAGGAGGAAAGCTCCATCTCTTTCCATAATAAAAAAGTCATATAAAAATCGTCCCTGTGGGGTAAGAAGGGTTGCGTAAATGGCATGTTCGGGTGTCACGAGGTGAATATCATTAGAAATCAGCCCCTGCAAAAAGGTGGCTCTATCTTCCCCTTGGATTTCGATAATCCCGCGATGGGGGAGATGGGTCATGAGTGCTGTCATTTCAATAACTTAAAATGTTAGATCTAGTATTCGGATCTAAAAATTTTGAGAACATAGCTTATTCACTTTCATCATAAGTAATATTTAAAAATCTCACATGCTCATTTTAATTGCAAGCATCTCTCACCAAAAGTCTATATCAAAGCTCTCCCGTTAATGATTTTGGGAAAGGAAAGCCCTTATAATTGACATAGGTCATCATCCCCGCTTCTTGATGATAGACAAGATGACAGTGGAGGAACCAATTTCCGGGATGGATAGCGTCAAATTTAATTTTCACCGTGGAGTGTGGTAAAACCAAAACCGTGTCGCGCATAGGACCATCTTTCAAAGACTTACCATCAATTTCTGTCACTTCAAAGGTATGGCCGTGAAAGTGCATCGGGTGGGCCATCTCTGTCTCATTATGAAAAACGATTTCGACTCTTTTATTCGGGGTAATCTCAAGGGGCGTCACATTGGGCCATTCTTGGTTATTAATCATCCAAATATACTTGGCCATATCTCCTCCAAGATTAACGCTCAATGTTTGTTCGGGTTTTTTTATCTGCAGTGGATCAAGGGCTTTGTATTGTCTTTCTTGAGCATAGTTTAGGGCACCAGCGACTTTTGTGGCTTTCTCACTTAAAACTGGAATTTGCATGTTTTGCGTTGCGAGAACGAGCCCTGTTTGCATATTTGTTCCTTCCCCTTGTGCCAAGATGGGATAAACCCCTTCTCCCTTAGGGATGTTCACGAGCACATCGAGTCTTTGTGCCGCAGCCACTTGGAACTCCGTGCCTTGCAATGGGGTAACGGATTGGCCATCCGTTGCAATAACCTCACCCTTTAATTTCCCTGTGCTCACAAAAAAATTAGTGGCAGCGGCTCCATTAATGATTCGTAGCCGAACCGATTGACCCGGGGTTACGCGGATAATTTCTGGGTCCTCTAAGGTTCGATAATTGGTCAAGTAAGCATCGTACTTCACATCGTTTAAATCCCGAGCGGCAGGCATTTTCATGGAAGTGCCCTTCATTCCTTTTTTGAGGTCTTTCAGAATTCTTTCTGGATTTTTATAGCTAAAGTCCACCAAAAACATGGTGACGTCTTGGGGGTTGTTTTTCGTTTCTTCCCCATCACTGATGATAAATGGGGCTGATAAATGTTGCTGAATCTGTAAGCCATAGTGGGAATGCATCCAATAGGTCCCAGATTGTTCTAGCTTAAAGTGATAATGATATTCCTCCCCAGGCATAATAAGAGGTTGGGTGATGGGAGTACCATCTTGGTTATTGGGAAGAATGAGCCCATGCCAATGGACAACGGTGGGCTCGTCCGTTTGATTTTTGACGATTGCATCAAACTCTTCCCCCTTAGCCCCATGATAACCCCAAGTCCCATCTGGCTGTTCAATACGAAAGAGTTCTGTTTTTTTCCCATTCACAACGAGGGGTATTTTTTTAACGATTAAAATCGTGGGTTGTTTTGAAGAGGAAGCGTCGGCTACCCCTGTGCTCAAGGAAATCCAAATAAGCGCTGCAGCCCATAAACCTATTTTCATAGGAAGTCTTTCTCAGTGATTTTTACAAATCCTATCACATTTTCAGTAAATACTCACCCTCGATTCATGACCCTGGTGAGAAAAGAGAAACCTTATTTGGCTACATTCGCTTTTATTACCTGAAGTATTCTGGAAATTTTTCTTTCAATACGTCTTCCATGTCTTTGGGATAAATTCCATGTTTCAAAAAAGTGATAGCAAGAGCCTTTTTGGCCTTGGGATGCAAGTATTCATGGCCGGAAAGAATGAGCATATCTTCTTCTATTTTCTTATGCATTGAATCTTTTTTATTTACGGTTGCTTTTTTATGAGAGCCCTTTCCTTTGCGTTTACTATAATCTTGCCCGAGCTGTCTAAAAAGAGTTTCTATTTCTCCAAATGAAATTTCTGAAGACTTCATCTTTGTAGCACCGGTGGAAGCTTCAAAAAGTTTGACGAGGGTACTATACGCATTGCTTGATAATAGATCCTCAGCAACCATAATTTCTTCAGGCTCTGCTTCCTTTTCCCCTTTTTTTATAGTTGGTTTTTTTTCTTTATCCTTTGTTGAAATTGACGGGACCTTATGTGTTTTATTTTTTTCTTTCCCCTTTTCTTTCCTATACTCCCTCTTGTGATTGTTTACGGCAGTTGGATCACTCGAAGGGAAAGTATCCTCAGAAGAAGAAACCGGTGTAGCATTAGGTTTTTGCTGCGTTTTTTTGGGTTGTAAAGAGGGTAGACTCTTTACATTCACTGCCGCCTTTTTGATAGCAACAACGATAGCTTCTCTTCCTTTTTTATTCTTCTCTCTACGGTGAATGATGGCATTTTCCTGGACTCTTGCCATAACATTCATGGATTCTTTCTTTTTTCCTTGTTTTTTAAGATGATGCGCTATGTTGAGCTGAATTTTTTGCTTAAGCGAAAAACTATTTGTGCATACTTGAAGCCGTTCCAGTGCTTCTATAGCTTTCGTCCAATCTTCTTGGTCTTTATAGACAGACGCTAAGGTTATCCACCCATAGAACGAATAAGGATTTTCTTCGGTTTCTTGTTTTGCAAAGCGAAATTGTTTGTCAACATCCTCTGTTTGAGAAAGGCAATATAAGTAAAAATCATGTAAGCCTTCATCAAATCCAAGTTTTTCATCTTGTAATATTTTTTCTGCCAAAGAAATGGCTAGTTTTAAATGATGAAAATCTCCTGCTTTGATACGAGGCCAAATAGAATCGCTGAGATAATCATCCGCTAAAGCAGGGAGTTGATATTGATTATACATGTCTTTTACGAAAGCGGAAAGCTTTGGACGAGGAAAGGGAGAATTTTTCGCAAGCGCATAAGTATAGCTGGAAATCGATCCACATACCTCTGGATATTCCTCATGAAGCAGAGACAATAGAGGATCTAACCTTGAAATTAATAAAGGCACATTAGTTTTGGAAAGCGCAGTTTTAAATTTTACAAGTTTTTCAGTACCTTGTTGTTTTTGTTCCATAACTGTTTGGAGTAAGTTTAAAAGTTTGTCAACGTCTCGTGCTCCTCCGGGTGCGTTTAATAATAAATTATAAGTCCTTAGGCTTTCTTCGTGTTCGCCGCTTGTTGTAAGTTGGTGAACATAATTTTCTCCTAGTTCAAGAATGTCATCCGGCTCAAACCGTAATAAATTTTTAAAAGCCTCTTTTTTTTCTTGTGGAGAACTTGCATGAAGGAAAACATAGCGTGCTCCTTTCAGTGATTCATCACCTTCTTCCGGTGTATGCTTTGAAAACCCCGGCGCGGAAATGGAAGAGCTCGTCATAATATAGAAAGAAAACAATAAGGCAAAAATATTCTTTAACATATAAAAAATCCAAAAATTGAGTAAAATAAAGCAAATTTTACTCATCTTTATTAAACTGTCAAGTTATTTTTTATATATATGACACTCGGTATTTAATAACCATATGTAATCCAAAAGAACAAGGGATAGTCAGGGCGGAGGTAAGGTTAAGGCCCGGTGAGAGCGCGCCAGAGCCCATAATACGGGGCGTTTAAGTCCTCTTTTTTGCTGTTTTATAAACAAGGTCATCCTTTCTAATTCCAACTGCAATAATAAACACCTCGATTTCTTTTTTGTTCATCCGATAAACAATCCGTGTATTGCCAACACGTATGCGCCTGCACCCTGCTAAATCTCCAGTCAGAGCTTTTCCTATTTTATGAGGTTCACCCTTTATTATTCTTTCATCGATGACTTTTAGAATCCGCCTGGCTTCTGCATAACCAAGGATTTTTAAATCATATTCAACTTCTTGATGATAAATGACCTTCCACATTTTTACTGAGGGGGTAACTCAAATTTTTTAACCATAACTTCATGTGAAATTGATTTTGTCTTATCAAAATCTTGGAGTCTTTGGCGGGCAACCGCTTCAATCCTAAGATCTTCTAATTCGTCAAGAATAGCCTCATAAGATTGAATATTTAGAAGAACAGCCGCAGGGGAATTATTTTTCATAATGACGTAATGATCCTGCTTTCCAGAAGTCAATTTATTTATGATATCCTTCGTGGATCTGATCATATCGGTTATAGAAATTGCCTCATTTGCTCTTTCAATTAAGGCTGTCATTCGTGCTTCTCCATACATATTATTATCGTACAATAATACGCTTATAATTTGTTTTTGTAAAGTTTTTTATATATCTATATTGATTTGTTGGGCATATAGAGCCATTGTGAAAGTTAACTTATATAAGATGTTTTGAGATGGAATGGCAAGACGAAGGGATTATCCTTCATACACAAAGCTTAGGCGAGCGCAAGCAGGTCGTCAGCCTTTTTACAGCTGCCCATGGCAGGTGCGCTGGTGTGCTGCATGTAAGCCAAAAGAATAAAGGATGGGTCCAGTGTGGTGGAAAGGTTAAGGCCCGGTGGGGGGCCCGCCTTGAAAATCACATGGGATCTTGGACGCTTGAGCCTTTACATGCCCATACAGCCTATTTGCTCGATGCGCCAGGCCCCCTTGCTGCCCTTTTAAGTGCCGCTTCCCTTTGTCAGATTGCCCTTCCCGAACGACATGCTTACCCACAGCTGTATGAAAGATTTGAGGCTTTGATCAAAGACCTTGCCAGTCCCCTGTGGGCGCGGTCCTATGTCTTTTTTGAGCTCTCTCTTCTCGAAGAACTCGGATATGGCCTCGATTTGAAAACGTGCGCTGTCACAGGTTCAACAATGAATCTTAATGCTGTTTCCCCTCGAACGGGGCGTGCTGTATGCGATGAAGTCGCAAAACCGTATAAGGAAAAGCTTCTTCCTCTTCCTACTTTTGTGTGCCAAGAAAACCAGGAGACAACACTAGAAGATAAAGAAATCCTCGGCGCGCTTACTCTCTCAGGCTATTTTCTCGAGAGATATCTTTTAGGTCGTACCCAACCTGCTGCAAGACTGCGGTTGGTGCAACGTTTCAGGGTAAAGTAAGGAAATGCGCATGACTGTTCTTCGGGCTCACTTGCCCTCTTGTTCATAATAAATCTATACACCAAAATGAGTCGGCCCTTCATATCCATTCCTAAAACATTTCAGGCAACCGATGATCGCGATACTTCCCCTTGTGAAAATAGGGTACTATAAAAAATCTAGTAGACATGAAAACGTCTATTGACAATAGAATTATATAACCTACAATTCTACTAAATTAATAATATAAAAGGGGGGCGATTATGAAAACTTACCTCAAATCTAGCGTGAGTGTATTTGTACTTCTATTCACTTTTTCAACCTTTACACCTTCTCTGGGGATGGAAGAACGAAAAGAAGAAATGCCAGATAAAAAAGCTGCAAAAAAACTTGGGGAGCGTGATGATCAAACTTCCAAAAGTAGATTAAACTTAGCCTTGGCTGACCTTGAGAGCAAAAATCCACGACGCGTCAGTGGGGCTGAAGTATATTTAAAGAACATTCTCGCGCTTAACCCCGAAGGTAATGAAAACTCTGTAGATAAAGCATTGAAGAGATTAAAAGCTCTAGGAGTATTAGTTGGGTTTTACATTCGAAATAATAAAGAAGACGATTTTCGGGCACTATTACCCTTAGTAAACAGTGAAGAGTTAGAGAAATTTATCCCTTTCACTCTTCAAGAACTACCTAATTCTTATTATCCTTTTACGGTATTAATTTTAGAAGAAGTAAACAAACGACTTGAGGGTGATCGTACCCGCTTTAAACCAAGAGTAAGATTGGATACAGCTTCTTGTATTGTTTCAGCCAAAGATAAGGAAAGGTTTACTCAAGCCGAGGCGTATCTTCAAGAAGTACTTGATAACCCTCCCGAAAATGATGGAGATGCTTTCTATTCTAACCATTCTACTTATTTAAACTCAGAAAGACCTAGAGCTTTATCAACATTATTTAGATTATACGTTGAAATGGGTGACAATGAAGCTATTAATAAATTGCTCTCTGCTCTTAACCAAACTGATTTAGTAAACCTTATCACACCATCTGTTTTCAAGAATGATTACGGCAGAGATAGTTTACCCGAGGCCTTGATTTCTGCTCATTATTTTCTTCCCGCATTATCAATTTTAACAGAAGCTAATGGACGGTTAAGCCTTTTAGGGGAGAACCACCCCCTTCTTCTTAGAATCGGATTAAATATTACAGAATGTATTCTTGGAATTCATGATCAAGGACGATTCTTAGAGGCTGAGAGCTATATCCGTAAAGTAATTGATCCTCAGGGTGAATTATCTTCCACTCCTGGAGAAAACACTACTTGTGTTATGTCAAATCAGAATGTTGCTCGTCATTTACAAGCAGCTCTTCAAGTCGCTCGAGGTCAATTTGAAGAGGCCTCTGGATATCTAAAAACCTTATCTGAGGATAATGAGTTCGCTTGGTTGAAGGATACTGTTCTTATAGCGCTCCAAGGGCAGGCCAACAATCCTGCTTTATCTAACGAATTCATAGCATTAGTTGGAGCTACAAATTTCCCGAATTTTTTTCCATCTCCTGAGGAACTAAAAGGTGAGTTAAAAAAAGGAAGAGCTTCTTTAAAAGTTAAAGAAATCATTCTACAGTACATCACCTCTAACAAGTGGTTCTTTGAGATTGCCATTAAAAGAGGTCTTTTAGATTCTGCTGTATTCGAGCAAGGGTTACACGAGCTTTCTCAACAAATGTCTTTAGATACTTCTGCAATGCTCAGCATTCTTTAAGGAAGGGCAAGGCCGCTCGGGCTTCGTATAAAGTGATTTTTTGACGGAATGAGGGAGGGGGAAAATCCCCTCCTCTCTTTAAGGGGTTTTTATTCTATACGCTTCGCACTTGAATATACCTTATTTCTGGATCACCACGCTCCCTTTGGGGCTCGCGAAGCCTGTCCTCGCGAAGACGAGGAACGAATAAACGTCCCCCTCTCATTCCCCGTTTTCACGGGGACATGCTTTGCGGGGAGCTTTGCTCCGAAGCAATCCAGGCATCTTCAAGTTTGTTAGGTATAGTTTATTGCATGAGTTTTTCAAGTTCGGAGAAGGTGAATGCCTCCACACTGTGAAACCCAACCAATTGCTCAGAGCCATCTTCGAAAACTACATTATAACAATTGGCCAGTGGACCTGCGAGTCCTCTTGTTTGTTGTAGTATAACACTCTTTACAGGTGTGGGCTTAGGGAGAGAACTTGGATAATACCCCCTCCAAGTCATGTCTCCTATCTTTAGAGAGACGTGCTCGTTTTTTTCATGAGACTCTTGAAGGAGTTTTCCATTCAATGAAATATTTTCCATATTGTTGAGTTGTACACAAGTAGAAGACAACACCATTTGGTCGATTGACTGCAACAAAATCACCCCCATTAAGTTCCGGGGGCTTAATCCCTGCTAGAGAAGATTCAATTTTCGGATCTTCCTTTTCTTTCTCTAAAGTGACGGCTAACTTTACAAGGTTCAAGGTTGAAGGATCAAATTCATCGGGTGTTTGAGGGGATACGTGCGGAGGTAACTGACGAACAGTTTTGCTTGCTGTGAACGATTGATCTTTGTCTTCCATTGCAAATGCTACTGTTGTTCCCATCAGGTTAACTAAGATAGCCGCTACGGATATTGTCTTAGAATCTATCATAATATGCTCCCTTTAATTATTAAGGCTTCTTATTCCTCTTATCGTATTTTTAATATGATAGGAATAAGAGTCATTTAAACCCTATCGTATTAAAAATTTTTACTCAATACTCATTCGCTTAATTCAACCTAATTCCCCAATCTAAAGAAATCCTAGACGCGCTCACGCTCTCAGGGTATTTTCTAGAGTTTTCTAAGATAGGAACAAGCTATGACAGTTCGTGATGTTAAGTTAGAAGAAGCTCTAGGAGAGCGGTATTTATCCTATGCGCTTTCGACAATTATGCAACGTTCTCTTCCTGATGTTCGGGATGGGTTGAAGCCTGTTCACCGAAGACTTCTTTATGCGATGCGAGAACTCAAGCTGGATCCCAAGTCAGGCTATAAAAAATGTGCTCGTGTTGTCGGAGATGTGATCGGTAAATTCCACCCTCATGGGGAAGGGGCGATTTATGATGCAATGGTTCGGCTTGCCCAAGACTTTGCCGTACGTTTACCTCTTGTCGATGGGCAGGGAAACTTTGGGAACATTGATGGTGATACTGCCGCTGCCATGCGATACACGGAAGCACGTTTAACTGCAGCTGCAGAAGCCCTGATGGAAGGGATCGATCAAAACGCCGTTGATTTTAAGACAACCTATGATGGGGAAAATAACGAACCCGTTGTCATGCCCGCTGCCATCCCCAACCTCTTGGTCAATGGAGCAACGGGAATCGCTGTGGGGATGGCAACCAGTATCCCTCCCCACAATTTGAGTGAAGTGTGTGATGGGCTCATTGCCCTTATTCGCAATCCTCAAATTGAGATTAAAGCCCTTGTCAAGCTTATCCCTGGCCCTGATTTTCCAACGGGGGGCCTTCTGGTCGAAAGCCGAGAGAATATTCTGAACGCCTATGAAACCGGACGTGGGAGCTTTCGTCTACGGGCCAAATGGGAAGTGGAAAAGCTTGAGTTTGGACAATACCAAATTGTCGTTACAGAAATCCCTTATTTTGTTCAAAAATCAAAATTGGTCGAGAAAATTGCAGGACTTTTGGCCGATAAAAAGCTGCCCCTTCTGGGGGATATGCGGGAAGAATCAACCGATAAGATTCGCCTGATTTTTGAACCAAAATCTCGTACGGCCGATCCAGCTGTTTTAATGGAATCCCTTTTCCGTCACACGGACTTGGATAGTCGAATTTCCTTAAATATGAATGTGGTAGATGGGAACGGAATCCCAGGTGTTAAAAACCTTAAACAAGTCCTCGAAGCGTTTTATCAGCATCGTCTTGACGTTTTAGAGCGTACCACCCGATTTCGCCTTGAGAGAATTGACCATCGCTTGGCCGTTCTTGAGGGATATCTTATTGCTTACCTTAATCTCGATGAAGTCATTCGATTGATTCGCGAAGAGGACGACCCCAGTCCGATCATGCAACAGCGGTGGGGCCTCAGTGAGATGCAAGCAGAAGCTATTTTAAATATGCGTCTTCGGAGTTTACGGAAACTTGAGGAAATTGAAATCAGGCGGGAACATGAAACCCTTTCCCAAGAAAAATCAGGATTGATGGCTCTTTTAGACACACCCTCCCTCCAGCGAGAAAAAATTATTCAAGGTCTTGAGGCCATTAAAGCCCAGTTCCCCAAAAAATCAGATCTGGGGCGCAGGCGGACTCTTCTTTCCGATCCTCCGGAAGACATCATTGTGCCCATTGAAGCCATTGTTGAACGGGAGCCGGTAACGGTTGTTTGCTCTCAAAAGGGATGGGTGCGGGCGCTTAAAGGCCATACGGTTGGAGCAGATGACATTAAATATAAGGATGGGGATGGAGAGCAGTTCCTTCTAAAGGCAGAGACAACAGATAAACTCCTAATCTTCACGACACTCGGGCGATTTTATACTCTCTCTGTTGATAAGCTTCCAGGGGGCCGTGGCCACGGGGATCCCTTGCGACTAATCATCGACCTTACGCCTGAGGAAGATCTTGTGGATCTTATAATCCATTCTCCTCAAACTGAGGATGTGAAAATCCTTGTCGCATCCTATGATGGGAGGGGATTCATTACCTCTCGCGCAAGCCTTGTGGCTCAAACGCGGGGGGGCAAGCAAATCCTGAATGTGGAAGGGACGAAAGCCGCCCTCTGCAGAGAAGTCAGCGGTGATCACATCGCCATTATGGGTCAAAATCGCAAGCTTTTGATCTACAAAACCGAGGAAATCCCTGAGATGGTGCGCGGTAAAGGAGTCATTCTGCAACGTTACAAGGATGGTGGATTGTCCGATGCAAAGTTCTTTACCTTATCGACAGGTCTTTCTTGGAAAATCGGAGAAAAGACACGAAATGAGACAAATCTCCTCCCTTGGCTTGGCAAGCGAGGGCAAGGGGGAAAACTCCCCCCAACGGGCTTTCCGAGAACGAATCGGTTTTGAGGGGTGGATATTTTTGTATACGCAAAATATGAGGGGCTTGTGTTGTAACATCAAGCCCCCTAATCTTTATTCTTTTTTAGAAAAGCATATAATGCTTTATTGTTTTTTTCCGCATACGCCTACAGGAATGGCATCACAATTTCCACACGGTCTCCAAACTTGGGTTCTATTAAATGCACAGCAAAGTTCTTGGCACTGATAATAGGGACATTGTCCTTCTTTTATTTTCCCGCCACACTTTTCATCACATATTAAACCTATTGAAACTTTAAAACCGTCACATCCGAAGGGTTCTAATGATTTAGCTGTTTTATTGATACAATTAGCAATTCCTCCCTTCTGTTGGCATTCCGAGAGAGTGCAGTTTTTAGATATGTTATAGACTGAAAGCTTATCAAAAATCTCCTCACACATTTTATTCTGAGCTCCACTGGTACTAGTCTCATTCCCCGCATAAACAGCCGTAGATAGAGCAAAAGCAAAAATCCCAAGGGATATCCATCGCCATAATAATTTCATCTTCATTTCCTCCTTAATTTTTATTATGTCGTGTAAGCGTAGCATTAATATCTTAAAAAAGACTTAATTTTTATCTAACCCCCATTCACCGAATTTCGAGGCCTTTTTTGCCAGCCGTTACATGGACCTTTTCACCATCATGGATTTTTCCTTCTAAAATCATCACGGCGAGGGGGTTTTGGAGCTCTCTTTGAATAACACGTTTCAAGGGGCGAGCGCCGTAGGTGGGATCATAACCTTGATCCCCAAGCCAGGTGAGGGCGAGATCACCCACATCAAGCGTAATCTTACGCTCCTTTAAAAGATTCTGCAGACGTTGCAATTGGATTTCCACGATATGCGTCATATCCTCGCGAGACAGACGACGGAAAAGCAAAATTTCATCAATGCGATTAAGGAACTCGGGACGGAAAGCACTGCGGACAATATCCATCACTTGGTTACGCACTTTTTCTGAAGGCTCTCCTGGGTGTTCCGCGAGAATAGAGCTTCCCAGATTCGAGGTCATGATAATGAGAGTATTGCGGAAATCGACGGTTCGGCCTTGTCCATCTGTGAGACGCCCATCATCCAACACTTGGAGGAGAACGTTAAACACATCAGGATGAGCTTTTTCAATCTCATCAAACAAAATGACTTGATAGGGCCTTCTGCGGACGGCTTCCGTTAAGGCGCCCCCTTCCTCGTAGCCAACATAACCAGGTGGGGCTCCAATGAGGCGGGCAACGGAATGCTTTTCCATATATTCAGACATATCGATGCGTGTTAAGGCTGTTTCATCATCAAAAAGAAATTCCGCGAGGGCCTTGCTCAGTTCCGTTTTTCCGACACCCGTGGGGCCTAAAAAGAGAAAGGATCCAATGGGTCGGTTGATATCCTGGAGGCCTGCACGAGCGCGCCTTACGGCCTGACTGATCGCAGAAACAGCTTCCCTTTGTCCTACAACCCGCTTTTGAAGATTTTCTTCCATTTTAAGAAGTTTGTCCCGTTCTCCCTCCATCATTCGGTCGACAGGAATGCCTGTCCAACGAGAAACAATGGCCGCAATATCATCGGCCGTAACCTCTTCCTTGATCATGAGTTCATGAGAATGGCTTTCAGCCTCCTTTAATTTTTTCTCAAGATCAGGAATGACGCTATACATAAGCTCCCCGGCACGGGTGAGGTTGCCCTCTCGTTGCGCGATTTCAAGTTCATTCCGTGCTTGATCAAGGCTTTCCTTTAGCTTCTGAGATCCGGCCAGCTTTTCTTTTTCAGCCTTCCAAGCTGCCGTTAATACATTCGATTGGGATTCAAGGTCAGCTAGTTCTTTCTCAAGCTTTTCCAACCGTTCTTTTGACGCTGTGTCCTTTTCTTTCTTAAGGGCCTCTCGCTCAATTTTCAGCTGGATAATGCGGCGATCGAACTCATCAATTTCTTCTGGTTTAGAATCCACCTCAATGCGGAGACGACTTGCGGCCTCATCCATAAGGTCAATGGCTTTATCAGGTAAGAACCGATCAGTTATATATCTGTTGGAAAGGGTGGCAGCGGCAACGATAGCCCCATCCGTAATTCGGATTCCATGGTGAAGCTCATATTTTTCCTTCAATCCTCTTAAGATTGAGATCGTGTCTTCAACCGTTGGTTCTCCTATAAAAACAGGCTGGAAGCGTCGGGCAAGGGCTGCGTCCTTCTCAATATGCTTACGGTATTCATCAAGGGTCGTTGCACCCACACAATGAAGTTCCCCTCGCGCTAAAGCAGGCTTGAGCATGTTTGATGCATCCATGGCCCCCTCTGCTTTACCTGCACCAACTAGCGTATGGAGCTCATCTATAAAAAGGACAATCTCGCCTTCTGCATGGGTAATTTCTGAAAGGACAGCTTTAAGGCGCTCTTCAAACTCCCCACGATATTTAGCCCCTGCAATCAAAGCTCCTAGATCAAGGGCCATCAGACGAATATTCTTGAGGGTCTCGGGGACATCTCCCTTCACGATTCGATGAGCTAAGCCTTCGATAATAGCTGTTTTGCCCACACCTGGTTCGCCAATCAAGACTGGATTATTTTTTGTCCGTCGCGACAGAACTTGAATGGTTCGCCTGATTTCTTCATCGCGACCAATGACAGGATCTAACTTTCCTTCACGTGCGAGAGCTGTTAGGTCAGTAGCATATTTTTTAAGAGCATCATATTGGGATTCAGCCGTTGTAGAATCGGCACGTTTCCCTTTTCGCATGGTTTCAATAGCAATTTTGAGTTTTTCCGGGGTTACACCAGACGAACTCAGAATTTTTCCCGCATCTGTATCTTTCGAAAGGGCGAGAGCTAACAGAAGAAACTCAACGGTGACAAAGCTGTCGCCCATTTTTTTAGCTTCTTTTTCGGCGAGTTCAAAAACTTTGCTGATTTCGGGGGCTAGGAAGGCTTGTCCAGCACCGCCTCCTCCAATGATTGGCAGACGGTTAAGTTCTTGAGTTGTGAGTTCGAGGGCGCGTTCTGGATTCCCTCCTGCGTTGCGGATGAGGCTTGCGCAAAGGCCCTCTTCATCCTCCAGGAGGACTTTCAGAAGGTGCATGGGTAAAATCCGTTGATGCCCTTCCCGTTGGGCGAGCGTTTGGGCTGATTGAATAAAACCTTGGGAACGTTCTGTATACTGATTAAAATTCATTTTTTTCTCTTTGCTATCGTGAATTGGATTAGGGCTAAGGGGAGACTCCTCTTTTGGGCCCTTATTTTTATATAGTAACTCAAAAAAGATGAAAAAAGGGTTAGGGAATGAAAAAAGGTGATACAAGACTCATTCACGCTCAGACTTAATATTATTTTAATAATTTTATGTCATTACTTTAATGGTATAAAAAAGGAGAAAATTATGAAAAAGAACATATTAATAGCTCCCGTATTTTTTCTCGGCATCGGCGCAATAATAATGACAGTAACACCAGCTTTTGCTGATCTGGCGACGTGCACTGATAGCATGCACCAATGCATGAACGCCCTTAATAGTGGTACGAGTACTCGCGACGAATGTCGTGCTGCCTGTCAAGCTTGTATAAACGAGTGTGCCGGCTTCAATGTAGGTGGAGGTTGTCGAGGTGCTCATCAACGATGTGATCGATAAATTACATGCTTCTATGACATGAATTTCCCGTCACGAGCGGCGAGACGCCTAAGGGACAGGAGTCATCCTAACCTTAGAGTGTTTTTTTAAATTCTCATCTGAAGCTCCATAATTATTTGTTTTCATAAATTAAAAGTTCGTCTAAAATCCACCTCATGAATATGAACATACGTAATCTTCAGAGGCTGAGTCAAAAAGCCCTTGCCCCTTTTATGGTCCTCTCTGTGATGGGGTACTTTATTTATCACTCCATTCAGGGGGATAGAGGTATCCTTGCTTGGATGAAGCTCCAAGATCGTCTACTTCATATACAAAGTGAGTTAAAAGAAATTACGCAGGCTCGGCAGGAGCTAGAGGAAAAGGTCCATGACCTGCGTCCCGAAAGTATTAATCGTGACCTTCTTGACCAGCAGGTGCGTCTTCAATTGGGGTATACGCGCCCGGATGAAATTGTCATTTTAAGGCTCGATAAACCAGAGAGTGACTAGGCGTTTCTTCACCTGATTTTAGAAATTACTTCTCCGCCCCTTGCATTATCAACACCACAGAGATCCCGGACTGAGACAAGACCACGAAGTTTCATGTGATGATCGAGCACGGGAAGTCTGCATACCTGTTCAGCTGCCATTCTTCTGGCAATCTCCTCCATTGAATCATCTTCAATGCAATGAATAACCGGAGAAGACATGGCTTCTCGAACTTTTGTTGTTTTCGGATCTCCTCCCTTTGCAAGGCAGCGAACAACAATATCCCGGTCGGTGATAATGCCAACGATTTTGTCTCCTTCTGCCACCATAACAACACCTGCAGCATGTTCTTTCATTTTTGCAGCTGCATGGGTTAGTGAATCCGAGGGTGAAAGGACATAGTTTTCGTGTCGCATGATATCTTTAACTTGTGTCATGTGAGCCTCCCTTTTGAATTGAGCTATTAACTTGATCCTCCCCGGAGGTGTCATCCTTGGGCTAGAAATGCTAATGTTTCCCTTGGAAAACAAAGCATTTCTTGCCCAAGGATGACACCGGTGGGTGAGTTATAGGAATTTTACGCCCAAGCCATTAAGAATTTATTAAAAGTGGAAAATTTGTAACCCCTCACCCGCCCTTTGGGCGACCTCTCCCCTTGTGGGAGAGGTCGCCCAAAGGGCGGGTGAGGGGGAAAATATACTATGATATCCCCAACCGACCCATGGCCAAAAACTTGGCTCGCCTTCGTTCACGGACAGCCTTTCTATCCAATAAAAGGAGGGGTTTAAGGGCCTTCTCAATCGCGTCACCAACAACTTGAACCGTAGCTTGTGGACTTCGCTGTGCCCCACCGAGAGGTTCGGGGATGATAGTATCGATGACACCAAGTTGCTTAAGATCTTGAGCTGTAAGTTTTTGGGCAGCAGCAGCTTCTTCTTTCTTATCCCGTGTTCGCCATAAAATGGAAGCACATCCTTCAGGTGAGATCACTGAATAAATGGCATGCTCTAGCATCATGACAACGTTGGCAAAGGCAAGAGCGACAGCTCCCCCCGATCCGCCCTCTCCAATCACTGTTGTTATAATAGGCACTTGTACGGCAGAACTGACTTCAAGGCTCCGCGCTATGGCCTCAGATTGTCCCCTTTCTTCTGCTTCAATTGCCGGATGGGCGCCGGCCGTATCGACAAAAGTAAGGATAGGAAGCTTAAATCGGTCAGCAAGCTGCATTAAACGCACAGCTTTCCGGTAACCTTCAGGTCTTGGCATTCCAAAATTATGTTTGAGGCGAAGCTCCGTATCTTTTCCTTTTTCATGACCCATCACAACGACGGGATGACCGCGAAATCGTCCAAGACCTCCAATAATGGCCGCATCCTCCCCAAAGTTCCGATCCCCGGCAAGAGGGATAAAATCGGTGATTAACCCCTCAATATAATCACTGGTATGGGGGCGTTCAGGATGGCGGGCCACCAGTACCTTTTGCCAGGGAGTAAGATTTTGGTAAGATTTTTTGAGGAGCTTTTCCGCTTTCTCTTGAAGGCGCTTAACTTCACTTACAATATTGACTTCCCCATTTGAAGAAAGATGGCGAAGCTCAGCAAGCTTGCTTTCAAGCTCAGCAATAGGCTTTTCAAAATCAAGTGTGACGGGCATCGATTCTCTATCCTAAAAAACTTAGTGATTCTGGGTCTGAATCTAAACACCTCCGGCTTTAGGTTCAAGTAAAACCTTACTTATATAAGTACAGTATTTATAGGGAGTCTTGAGAAAATTTGATTTTAAAATTCTGATGAAAATATAAATTTTACTTCTTCTATTTTTTTGTTTAAATAATTAATAGCTTTTGTCTTATAGGCTTCAACTTGGTGTATTTTAGTTTTATTCTCATTATCTGCTGCCTTACTAGATTTTAAATTTTCTAGTTCTTTAAGAACCATTTTACTTTCAGGATGATTATTTTTTTGAAATATGACAAAAGCCTTACGCAAGAAAGCTTCACCCATTTCTTTATAGCCTTCCGAAAAATAAGTTTGTCCTAAGCTGTTTAAAACTTTAGCAACTTCGATGTGGTGACTTCCATAATATTCTTCATAAATCAGTAAGCTTTTTTCAAGAAAACTTTTTGCATTTTTATAGTCACCTAGGTCTCTGTAAAGGTTGCCTAAATGAAGACGTGCCCAAGCCGTACTGATATGATTTTCACCAAACTTTTTTAGATTAATCCTGAATCCGTGTTCGAGAAGTTCTTTTGCTTTTGAATAATTTCCTAAAACTCTATAGGCGCTTCCTAAATGGATAGAAGACCAAGCCGTCTCAATATGATTTGTGCCAAAATGTGCACTATAAATTTCATTTCCTTCCTTAAGAAGAGCTAAAGCTTTTTCGTAATTTCCTAATTTTTTATATGCGTTTCCTATGCATATATAAACTAAAGCCGCTTGTTGATTCTTATAGCCATAATATTCATTAACAACTTCAAGTGACTGATGAAGAGCTTGAAGTGCTTTTTTCTGATCTCCCAAAATCCTATAAACATCACCTAATCCAACGAGAACCCAAGATGTATAAATGTCAATAGAACTATAACGTATTTTATATATAGCTATTGCTCGTTCAAAAGTATTTACGGCTTCATGATAATACCCCATCCTTTTATAAAGAACTCCAAGTTGAGCCAAGACCCATGCCACTTTGATATGACTCTTTCCATATTTTTTTTCGAAGAAAGCCACTCCCTCTTCAAGAAGACTTTTGGCGTTTCTATAATGACACATCGCTCTATATAGGATTCCCAAAGAAAAAGTGGTCTCAACTGTCTCTTCATTTTTATCACCATAATGTCTACGATAAATTGTAAGACTATTTTCAAGAAAAGTTATACCTGCATCAAGTTCTCCCATACTTTTGTATGCCAAGCCTAAAGCTCGCATAATCCATGCTGTTTTAACATGTTTATTGCCGTAACATTCTATGCAAATTGAGAGACTATTTTTCAATATTTTTATTGACTGTAAAAACCTCCCTAAATATAAATAAATGAATCCTAATTTCCCCTCTAAGATACATCTTTCACTAGCGCTGATAAATTCAGAATGTTTCAAAAATGTTTCAATATGACTCACAACGCCTTTTATCCTAGGGATATCGTCATTAAGAATAAGTTTATCCAAATATTGAATTAGAAAAGAGGCAAGAACATCTAATTTTTTCTGCTCCTGTTCCTTCCTCTTTAAATTATTGAGGTAAATAGAACAAACCTGTTGGATGCTGCGATGAATAGAAAATTCTGAAATTGATTCATTTTCCTTAGATGATTTTTCGAGAATTAAAGAATGCCTTTTTAAATTATAGATAAAATTATCCGTGATAATTTTACCTTTAAACTCCTCCAAGAGCTCCCTTGGAATATTTTGAGAATCTAAGTGACTTATAAGCAATAAAAGACCTGCAAAATCTGGATGTGTTTCTATAAGACGCTGTAAGGAGAGAGCAATAATTTTATATCGTGTTTTCGTATAGAGGTTTGATCCTTTTAATACCGTCTCTAAGACATCATTAAATTCATTGCTGTAATTATTTAAATTGTTGATGTAGATAGGAAGAGAAATATTTGCCGTTTGTATATAGTCTGCCGCTAAAGTGACATCTAAGGGAAAGGGAGGGATTTCTTTTAAGGCTGCCTTTATTTCTTCAACTTGAATAGGTACTAAAGGCTTTTTATCATTATGCTTCATAATCCGCATAAAAAGATTTAGCATTTGATCTGGATCTAATCGACCCACTTCCATTGAGTCAGTAATGTAACTATTATTTTGAATATTACTGTCTCTTGTCGTTATGATGATTTTGCCTTTTCCCCATGTTTCTACATCATAGGGAAAGTACTTTTGTATATCGAGGAAGCTCTCCACATTATCAAAAACTAAAAACCACGGTGACCGGGATTTTAAGCGTTCTTTTACAAATTGAATATGCTTCTCTTCTCTTGCAATAGGATCTTTAATCTCTATGAGTCCTTTGAGAATTATTTGATCTTCCTTGGTTATTGAAAGGACTTCCGCAAGTTTTTCGAATGATGCAATTAGACTCGCTTTCGTTTCTGCGTTAATCTCCCAAATCGTATTCATTTTTTGTTGGCGAGCAAACTGACGGGCCAAAGTTGTCTTTCCAGCTCCTCCTATTCCTACTAAAGCAACCGTTTGGATGCCTTCCCTCTCCTTAAATTTATTTTCTAGCTGAGCGAGTTGCTCGGTACGATTCAGGAGTGTCCTATCACTTGGAAGGATAAGATCTGACCGAATCAAATGACTGTCTTGGCCAGTCTCACGATCAGGACTTAGAAACTTAAAAATTATAAAAGTTATTAAAAAAAGAGAAAGAACAATTGAACCGATTTGCAAAAATCTACGTTTTTTCTTTTGACCCGAGAGAGAAGGTTGAGAAAAAGGTTTTTCTGGTTCATCTTTATCTTCGCCTTTTGCAAGAAGGTACCGCTGGTCAGCAATCTTATTGTTTTCAAAGGATTGATTAAATGTTAGAATGGTTTCATCAAGTTCAACAGATGGTAATAGTTTTTTTAAAAGCTCCAAAAACAAAAGATAATAATTTCCTTGCTCATAAAGATCGACATATTCTTTTTGAGAATCATCTTTTTTAAAGAAATCTGTATTGAAAAAAAGAAAAATGGGCAAAGATTGAGGCTGTTTAGGTTGCTTGATAAGATAGGGAATCTGCTTACCCTCTTTTCCTTCTTTTTCATCAAGTAAAACCATAATGCCTACGATGCTTAAATGTGTTTTTAATAAAGGAATAAAAAAATAACTCTCTTCTTGATCCTTCCAAAAAACGAGAGAATAGGTGGGAGTTTCAAAGTCAATGAGTTTAGATATTTGTTCTAAAACGCATTCGAAATCTATGAAAAGCAACAAATTGTTATAGTACATCTGGAAGGTATTAATTTTATTTGATTTCTCAATAAAATCAATGATTGCTTCTCTTGAGTTAACCTCCAATTTTAACATGATATTTCGAAGATGAGTTGCCACAGTTTTAGGGGAGATTGATAAAATACGTGCAATTTTTTTTGTTGACCGTCCTTTAAAGAGGCAGGCTATCACATCGATTTCTCGACGTGAAAATCGAACGTTATCTATTGTTTCGAGGTCATTAAAATAAATTTCATCGGGTAAATAAATAGCATTTTCTTGCATAAAATTTTCTTTTTTCCCCAATGCCTTCGTTTTCCTACATAAGGGTTTATGCGGCTAAGAATTTTTACCTAAGTCTAAGTCTTAGGTCAACTTTGCCGATGGGTAAACTTCAAATTCTCCACAAAACTCCAAGGTGCGCTGGTGTGCAATTAAAGGGCAACGAAGCGTTCCAAGAGAAATACCTCTCTTGTAAAAATTTAACAAAATGGAGACCAAAAATGGAAAAATATAATGCAAACATAAAAAATGGATTAAAGACCTCTCGCAAACGTGGATTAAAGTTAACAAGCTTATTATTGGTTTCAAGTTGTTTATTCCTGAGTCAACCTCTGTATGCGATGGAGGAAGGGGATGATAAACCTCTAATGTCGCCAGTCCGGCCTTCAAGGCCAGTGAGTGATGTTAATTTAACTGTTAACGCAAAAGCACCCATTAATATGAGAAAGTTTATTGGGGGAGGGATAGAAGTGGTTAGCTATGGACAACTCATTTTCTGTATAGGTTCTCTAGGCTTAAGAGAATTTGACTGCCAACAGCAAGCAGACAATTTAGAAAAGTATAAATTTGTACCACAAGTAATTGCTGCAGCAGGAAAAATAGGTTTGGGAGCCTGGGATGTTTATCAAACAAGAGACACAAAACAGATAGGCGGTGTGTTTAGAGGTACTGCAGAGTTACTATCTTTTTTTATAGATCTGCAATCTTCCAGTTACTTTTCAAAAATGGCAGATGAGGAGCAAGACAAAATAAAGAAAGAAAGTGAATTAAGCTATCACACAAAATACTATTACAATGAGATGAAGGAACATTTAAATGAGCAATTAGAAGAAATAGATAAAGATATAGGAGACGCAAAAGAACTTTTAGAAATTGAGAATGAAACAGCACAAAAAAAAGGTCATGAAAGGCTTAGAGCAGCAGAGAAGAAAAAAATTAAAATTGAAAATAAGTTAGATTCCATAGATAAAGAATCTAAAAAACTAAAAGAAGAAGTCCATGACGCTAGCCAAAAAATATCTTTGACTAAACAAAAAATAAATAATCATGAGAAAGGAGCTCACCTCATTCAAGTCCTTGGAATATTAGCAGAAGAGTATATTCAGAAGGATGAAGACGCATTTAAGGGAAATTATGGCAAGGTTGCAGGCGATTCTGTCAGTCTAATTGGTTCGACAATGACAGCTGCCTTTAAGGCTGATCCTTTAAGAACCATTAAGTATGGAGAACCAATACTGAAGTTTTTGCGGCCCATATACGATAAAATCGTTAATATTATGGAAGCGAATAAGAAAGTTTCAGAAGTAGAAAACCATGAGGAAAAAAAGGAAAAGGAAAAAGCATGATGAATTTAAATGAAAAACTAATGTAAAGAAATTTGAATCTTACATTATCCCCAATGGGCTTTTCCATTGGGGATGGGTTCCCTATTCCATTGGGGCCACTTTCACATCATCTATTACAAAAAATAACCTTATCTTAAAACCGTGAGAGGTCTTTTTCCGTAAGGCATTGCTCTTTCACTTTCTGGCCAAAGCTCTTTAATTCATCCATCGTAAGAGAGGTTTTTCCAGAAACAAAGGTCTCTTTAATCATTTTGTTGAAACATTTTTGAGCAGGACTATTAGCGTTATCTTCTAAAGTACTTATCGCATCTTCATCATACTCGAACTTTACGATATCTGAACCCTTGTAACTTACTGTTCCAACACAACAGACAGCACAATCAGAAAAATCAATATTCGTATCAGATTTCCCTTGTGTGATCGAATACAACGCCCAAGGCGTTACGTTCTTCTTATAGGTCAAGACTCCATTTGTGAAGGCTACATCAGAAAGGCCTCCGTTACACCGATCGCCTGCGTCTATTTCCGTCATAAGGACTATCGAGTCTGGATTTTTTTTAAAAGCATCAATCGCATTAAAGTGTCCTGTTCCCCCTCCAGACCATTCGGTATAAATCAAATGAAAGACGGGCGGTTCATGACCGGGGAGATGCATCGGGCCTAAGTACTTATAATAAATATAAGAACCATCTGGAAAAGAATAACCAAGAAACCCTTCTTTAAGTTTATCAGAATTAAACTTTTTTTCAGTTTTTTGACAAGAATCTGTTTCAAGGAAAACAGGCTCAAGGCGAACCTCGCCTCCTACAAACTTCTGAATGCAATCGGGTTGGATTGGCTTTCCTTTATAATCAAAACCCTGAGGGAGGGGGAGCTTCGATTCTGCTTCAATGGGTCTTGAAGCTAAAAGCAGGATGCTGATTCCTGCCAACACATATTTCATTCGTCTCATCTTTCTATATACTTTCCAAACTTAAAAATATCTTATTTCTGGATCGCCACGCCCCCTTTGGGGGCTCGCGAAGACGAAGATGGGAAACGTCCCCCGCTCGTCTTTGCGAGGAGCTCTGCTCCGAAGCAATCCAGAAAACCTAAATTTTATTCATGAAGAGTATATTTATTTCTTATTCACCGTTCCGCCTTTGACTTCCCCTAGAATCTTTACTGCTTCCCCCTGTTCTACAATTCCTTTTCCAGAGTCAAAAGTGATGTTCCCATTTACGACAGTTTTTCCCTTCAACTGAAGAACTTGTTCATTAGCTTTGCTCCCTTTGACAATAATATCGTTAACCTGAACGTCATCTAAGGAAATTTCATCAGCCTTGATTATCAAGTTTTGAAACTGGCTTTTTTTGGCATCAAGGGAGCCTGTAATGTCGGTCTTTCCCTTCACCGTGAGATTAACGACTTCAACAGAGCCCTTCACCTTCAAGTCCTGTAACTCACCTTTTTTAACTTCAAGGGGTCCCGTAATATCTGCGCTCTCGCTGACCGTAAGGTTCGTCACTTCAACAGGACCTTTGACCTTAAATTTCGTACAGGTTATATCCGTAGCATCGAAAGGCCCTGTGACTTTAAGACTCCCAAATTCGCCCTTTTTACTCCCTGATATGGGACCTGTAATTTTTGTATCACCCTCGACTTTAAGCTTGTTAAATTCGAGCGGACCCTGAACGACGAGGGATTTTGCTTCCACTTCGTTAAGATTCGTTGGGCCGTTAAAAGTGGCATCATTGAGCTTTTCTTTTTTCATATTCGCAACCCCAGCGAAATCTTGAGCTGGAGCCACGTGAGGAATACCCATACTGCAGATAAGTAAAATTAAAAACTTTTTCATCGTTCTCTCCTTTTGAATTAGATTTAAGCTAACCTGCCGCCTCTCCTTTAGCAAGGGGATGAAAGGCTTCAACGAGTTCGGTTAGCTCGTCTTGGGCAACGTGTGTATAGATTTGGGTCGTCGATATATCGCTATGTCCTAAGAGCTTTTGAACGACGATAAGATCCGCCCCATGACGCAAAAGATGGGTTGCAAAAGCATGTCTCACCGTGTGGGGAGAAAGATGGGTTGGATTAAGGCCAACTTTGAGGGCAAGTTCTTTTAAAAGTTGCCCAAATCGTTGACGTGTTAAATGTCCTTGTTGACCTGAAGAAGGGAATAACCAGGGAGACTCTTTTCCTTTTGCCAAAAACCCGGATCTTACTTTTAAATACTCTTTTAAGGCATCAAGAGCAGCAGGCGTTAAGGGAACCATCCGATCTTTATTTCCCTTCCCGCGAATGATGAGAAAGGGTTTATCACTTTTTAGAATTTCTATGGCAGTCACAAAAGGAAGAGAAACCAGCTCACTAACCCGGAATCCACTTGCATAGAGAATTTCCAAGAGGGCAGAAAGTCGGGTTCCTTCACTTCCTCCCCAAGCTTTTGTACCTTCTAAAAGGCGATCCACATCCTTTTCACTCAAAATGGACGGCAACTTGCGTCGGTAACGTGGTGCCTCTATCAAAGATGTGGGATCTTCCTTAACATCACCCTCACTCATCAAAAATTTGTAAAATTGCCGCAGGCAGGAAAGTCTTCGGGCTACCGATGCAGCCGCGAGATGTTTTTGCGTTATAATGTAATCTTGAATATCCTTAGAGGCCACAGATTGAGGCTCTTTATTCTTAAGAAATCCAAAAAAATCTCTTAAGTCTGTTTCATAGGCACTTAAGGTAGATCTCGCGGTTCCTTTTTCTGCAGCCATCATCTCTAAAAAACGATCGAGGGTTGGCATTTAATCTCCTAAAAGAAGGAACTATTTTTTCGGAGCAAGCTTTTTCTCAAGAGCGAAGTTAATAGTCTCAATTCCTCCACCCCCTTTTTGAATGACAGAGGCATATTCTGAACGTTGAGTAATGCCCATACTAATGCCTGCTAATATCACATCATAAATGCGAATCTCGTTGTTTTTTTCAAAAATTTTCCAATCAATGGTGATGGGTGAGGCGTTCGGCCTTATGATTTGAGTGAATACTGTAATCCCCCCATCAGGTTCTGGGCGAGAACCAAGAATTTCAAACCTTTCAGACGTATACTCTTTAAAGCGCGTTGCATAACTGGCAACAGTTGTTTCTTTGAAAAGGTTTAAAAACCTTTCCCTCTCCTCCGGACTAGCTTGTTTCCAATACCGCCCCAATACAAACTTACCAATGGCTTTGACATTAAATTTTGTTTCTAAAATGTCCCGAAACTGATCCGCACGTTCATGATCTGAAATTGACTTGTCCGTTAACAGATCAATAACTTTTTTTCCAATGTCGCTCATGAATGTTTCTGCTTCGGCGCAACCGAACTCAGCATTAACTCCTTGGGTCCAGATAAAAAGAGACATGAACAGTATCATAAATTTTTTCATAAATATGGCCTTTCCTATACCTTATTCATCATCAAGCAGCTGGGGTAGCGGCAGCATTTTCAACGACATCGTCATCGCCATCATCTGGACAAGGAGACTCAAGAGTCTGCCTATATCCATTAGCGAGAAAATTACGTCTTTCCGTATACCATGCGCGAAAAGTAGCATAAGGATCGATGCTTTTCTTTAGATCCGAAATAATATCATCATCTGATTTGGCATCTATGATTTGAGCACTTGTTCGAGAATTACTATAAAAAACGCTATCCCCAAAATAAGCCACCCAGTTAATGGGATCACCAACAAAATCCGTGATTCGCCCACAGGCATCGCGCACATTAGAAGGTCCAAGGATGGGAATGACAATATAAGGACCCGTATCAAAACCCCAGCTAGCGAGGGTTAAACCAAAGTCTTCCTTCTTATAAGGAATGTCCAAACTCCCAGAGACATCAAAGATACCTGCAAGGCCTACGGTAGAATTGATCAAAAAGCGCCTGAGTGTATCCTCAGCATCCTGCGCTTCTCCCTGTAGAATATTATTTGCAAAAACAACAGGTTCGGTCAGATTCCGCAAAACAAATCCTATGCGATCACGAATATCTTTAGGAAAAATTGTTGTATAGATTATCTTAAGAGGATCGAAAAGAATGGTATCAAGGTCATTATTTAATCCAAAAATAGCACGGTTAACAGGTTCAAACGGATCATTCGCTTCAAGAGATGAGCAAGGTTGGCAGACCTCTTGCTTTTCGACGGAGGAGGAAAATTGAAAAATCCCTCGTGGTTCCTGGGACTCTGCATAAAGTATTTCGCCGGAATCCTCACAACTCCCACCTGCTTCTTCAGCATATGAGGGTGAGAACATCAAACTAAAGAGAGAAAGAACAGTAAAAAAAATCTTCATGGGACTTTCATATCGTTGTTTACGTAAGAGGAGTGTATGCTTCTTATTGTAAACTGTAAAGATTCTCATTCAGTTCTCACGGTAAACGCATCTAAATTAATCCTCGCAAGGTGTCATCCTTGGCAAGAAATTGCTAATGTTTTCCAAAGGAAAACATTAGCAATTTCTTGCCAAGGATGACACTACAACTCGGGCAAATTCTTTTAGTTTTCATTGATTTTAGATGCGTTTACCGTGTTCAATTCTAATCATAAATGAGCTTTTTAAGCGCCTCCATCACCCGTTCTACGGTTGCTTCATGGGCATCATCATTACTTTCCACTGTAAGATCTGCTTTTGCATATATTGGATAGCGACGCTCGACCATTTCTTCGAGGATCTGTTTGGCATCTCCATCAAAAAGGAGAGGACGTGTATCCCTTCGGATAACGCGTTCGTACAAGACCTCAGGATCCGCTCTTAACCATATAGAGATAGCGTTTTCTTTTATCAGCGCTCGGCTTTCCTCATCCACAAATGCACCGTCCCCGGTAGAAATAACCTGAGTTTGACCACTCAATAAGCGTTTAATGACACGCCGTTCCGCATCTCTAAAGGCCTTTTCACCCCACGTTTCGAAGATATCGGCCACAGAACATCCCGCTGCACGCTCTACTTCTTGATCCGTATCATAAAATGGGACCCCCATTTTCCGAGCAAGGCGCCAGCCGATACTACTTTTCCCAGCTCCCATCATACCAACAAGAACTAAAGTTTTTGGTAAAACAAGACTTGCCGAATATCGTTTCGGTTTTGCTTTCATTCCTTTGTAATCTCTCTTAATTTACTTTAACATATCGAATTAGAACGCAAGAGGAAACACCTTTCATCATGGAATACAATGCAACTTCACACGCCTAGAATAGCGATATTCTCTCAAAAAGAAATGGTTATCTTTAAACCTCAAGGTTTTTGGGTGGCAAGAACTGCGAGAGAGACGGAATTTCTTTGTGCAACCCTTCTCCAAAAAGTCCTTCCGAACAATCTTGTTTTTGACCTCACTGATCTTCAAAAATTTGATACGACAGGCATTTGGCTTTTGTATAAGACCTTTCAATCCCTCAAACAAAAAGGCCATCATGTTGAGCTTCAAAATGAGAGTGAGGCTTTTCTGGCACTTTCTTCGCGACTTGCTACGTATCAACCTTCCCCAGAAAAGATTCATAAACCACCTTCAATTATAGAACAAAAGCTCGTTGAGTTAGGCAAAGCAAGTATAATTGTTGCGCAATTGACCAGAGACCTTATCACTTTTTTAGGTGAGGTCACAGTCACGCTATTTTTTATTCTTTTTCACCCTAAACACTTCCGTTTTACTTCTATCCTGGCCCACATCGAACGGTTTGGTGTAAATGCCGTCCCTATTATTTCAGTCATGTCCATTGCCCTCGGACTGGTCCTTGCCTACCAAGGAGAGGAACAGTTACGGCGTTTTGGGGCTGAGATTTACACAATTAATCTCGTTAGTATTTCTGTTCTGAGGGAGGTTGGAATTCTTATTACGGCCATTCTGATAGCTGGACGTACGGGAAGCTCTATCACGGCCCAAATTGGAATTATGAAAATCAATCAAGAAATTGATGCGCTCAACACCTTAGGACTCAATCCAATGGAGGTTCTTATTATTCCCCGTATCCTAGCTCTCATCTTTGTTATGCCCCTATTAGCTTTTATTTCTGACATCGCGGGACTGATTGGGGGCGGGATTATGGTCGTTTTATCTTTAAATGTCTCTACTGAGCTTTATATTCATCGAATTGGGGAGGCGGTTACAATGGGTAGCTTTTGGGTTGGGATATTGAAAGCTCCTTTTTTTGGAGCCATTATCGGCGTCGTTAGCTGTTTTGAAGGATTGCGTGTGGAAGGAACGGCCGAAAGCGTTGGCATATGTACGACCCGTTCCGTTGTTGAGGGGATATTTTTGGTTACCTTAGCTGATGCTCTTTTGTCCGTCTTCTTTTCAAGAATAGGAATTTAAATGGACAATCCGGATTCCATCATTTCTATCCACGGTCTTGTCACTCAATTTGGAGAGCAAATTGTTCATGACCATTTAGATTTGGATATATCTCGAGGTGAAATCTTTGGGATAGTGGGGGGCTCTGGTTCCGGTAAATCCGTCCTCATGGGAGCGATTTTAGGACTCGTGCCCATCAAACATGGTATCATTACTGTTCTAGGCAAACGGGCAGGCACCCTTGAGAGAATCATGAAGAACCACTTGCAATCTCACTGGGGAGTTTTGTTCCAGGGAGGAGCCCTCTTCAGCTCTCTCACTGTTGGAGAAAACATTCAAATTCCCATGAGGGATATGGAAGATATGCCGAAGGATTTAGCCCTCGAAATGGCTTTTATCAAGTTGAAAATGGTGGGGCTTGAGGAAGGAGATTTCTTTAAGTATCCTTCTGAACTTTCGGGTGGTATGGTGAAAAGAGTTGCCCTGGCACGTGCTCTTGCTGTGGATCCAGAGATCTTATTTCTTGATGAGCCCACAGCTGGCCTTGACCCTATTTCGGCTGCTGCTTTTGATGACCTTATCTTGACCTTAAGAGATAACCTAAACTTAACTGTTGTTATGATCACCCATGATTTGGATAGCATCAAACATCTTTGCGATCGCATTGCAGTCTTAGTTGACAAACAGGCAATTGTAGGGACATTACATTCTTTATTGAATAACAGTCACCCATGGATTCGCGAGTATTTTCACGGAATTCGTGGACAAGCCACTCTTGCGGAGTTAATGGAGTAAGCATGGAAACACGGGCTGGATATATGATTGTCGGTATTTTTGTCCTACTGTCTCTAGCAGGCATCTTAGGGTTTTTCTTATGGATTGCAAAAACAGACTTTGACGAAAAGGTAAATTATTACACCATCTATTTTCCAGGGTCTGTAACAGGACTTACCATGGGAGGAGCTGTAAATTATCTTGGAGTCCCTGTCGGAACCGTCAAAAAAATTAAGCTTGATACTGGCAACCTTGAGCGCGTGAATATTACGGTTGCGATTAAGGACAATATTCCTATCAAAGAAGATGCCTATGCCTCTCTCGAGCTGCAAGGACTGACAGGGTATAAATTTGTACAAATTTATGGGGGGAGCAAAAACAGTCCTCTCTTAAAAGCCAAGCCTGGGCAAAAATATCCCGTCATTCCCTCTCGGTATTCAGGTGTAGAAGAGATAATGACAACGTTGCCTCGGCTTGCGAATAAGCTTACAAACCTTGTCGATCGTATCAATGCCACCTTTAATGAGGAAAATAGGCATCGATTTTCTAATACCTTAAAAAATATAGACCGGCTTTCTCACCATCTGGTGGAATGTTCTGATCCCCTAAAAAACTTACTCAATAATTCAAACGCCGCCATGATAACATTTGATAAAGAACTCAAAAATCTGGGTCTTTCTACCCAAAAAACGTTAATTAAAATAGATTCCGCTGCAGATGATTTCGGGAATTTTATAAAAGACAACCGAGCAGCACTCGATGCATTGACGCAAACTGGTTCTTATGAAATTCTCCAAACTTTAAGTGATACGCGGGAAATGATTACAACGGCGACACGATTCTTTGAAAAACTTGATGAAAATCCAAGAAGCTTGCTGTTTGACTCTCAACGAAAAGGAGTTTCAGTTCCGCAGAGATAAAAGGAGATAATAATGATGCGGTATATTTTAGGGTTATTATGTTTATTAATGGTTCAAGATCTTATGGCTCAAAATTGTTATCAACAGCCTCCTATCCAGTCGCAATCGTGGCCGTGCTGGTGGAACAAAGGATGGGCAACGACGATCTTTAGTGGCCCTTTGACCTCACAAACCTCAAGCAAAATTATTCGTAGGCATGATTTTGGAAAATCGGGAATCATTGCGCTCGCTATTTCTAAAGAGATAGCAACTTACTTGAATAATCGTCTCGGTTTTGAACTTGAATCAGTAGCTGTACAGCATTTCGGACATCAAAAACATTTTGAGGGAGCTCCCATTGCCATTATTGCCCGTTGGAAATGTTTCCCATGGTACAAAACCCTTCCCACAACTCTTGCGATCGGAGATGGAATAAGTATTGCTACGCGCAAGCCTAAACTTGAAGTTAAGAGACGCGGAAAGCATGATTCGGACAAAACATTAAATTACGTCATGGCAGAGGCAACGTTCTCTCTTCCCTGTTATCCTCAATGGGCTTTTGTTTTACGTTATCACCACCGCTCGGGAATGTTTGGAACATTCCATGGAATTCATGATGCTTCAACCGTCCTTGCGGCAGGGGTTAAGTACTGGTTTTAGGGATATTGCATATGCGGTATGGAGGGAGTTATGAGCACCATTAGTTACGCATTTCTGATCGACTTAACAAACGACTTGATCATCTTTCCCACGAATTAGACTGAAACAAAAGCTATTTTATACGCCAGGCTGTTGAAGAATTTCTTGAAGAAAGAGAAGAATCACTTAAAACCCCTCACCCGCCCTTCGGGCGGGTGAGGGGTCTTTCTAAACAGTTACAGCACTAGGTTGTGCCAACAATCTCATACCATTTTGATTTCAAACAATGAGCAGGAAGACGAGGCGAGGGGCGCGGAGCGTATTCAAATACGTAAGCACCCCGAGTCCGAAGTCTGATGCACTCATTGGAAGAAAGCGAATTGGTATCAGACGCGCATAAGCGACGGCCCATGTGCCTTAAGCCATTTTTGACAGGACTTGTACCCTGGACATAACTCTCCCACGACTTTCCAAAATGCCCGGCTATGATTCATATGAAGGAGATGGGCAGCCTCGTGAATGCACACATAGTGAGCAACCTCTGGTGGAGCAAGAATGAGTCTCCAACTCAGGGAAATTGTTTTACTTGTGGAACAGCTCCCCCAACGGGATTTTGTATCTCGGATAGTTACTTTTTCAATCCGTTGTCCCAAGGCTATGGCTGCTTTTTCCACATAAGGCGTAAGAATCTTGATCGCCATTTTCTTAAAGACATCATACAGATCTTTTTGCCCACATCGTGGTGGTAAATGAAGGGTATGGGTTGCTTGACAAAGAGATGGCTTTCGACGCAAAGGATCCACCCTGCACTCGAACATCGTTCCATGAAGGGAGACTTTTTCCCCTGGCTTGATGGAAATTGTTTTTGCAACCTTTCTCAGTTGATTTTCTACCCACGGCGTACACCGTTTAAGAAATGCGGTGATTTGAGAAGAGCTCACACGGGGAGGAACCGTTAATACGAGAGAGACATCTTTTGGAGATAGCCGCAAAGAGAGCCGCTTTGCTCTTTGGCTAGGCTTATATTTAAGGGGGATATCTTGTCCCTGACATGTAAAAACTGTAACCATTTCTTTCCTCATTACTTACCTTGAGCGTCATTCCGGGACTTAGCCCCGGATTTAATCCGGGGTTAGTACCCGGAACCTAGTAAGGATTGTCTGGTTTTTCAAGGTTCCGTGTATTAAAAAAATCTAAGACCCTTTGGGTTTAAGATTTTTTAAATCCCGGAATACCGTAAAGTGTGACCTGCACCACTACCCCGACGTTAACGTATGAATAACCTCCTCCTGCCCAAAAAGATAGAGAAGAAGCCGCGCTCCTTGACCTTGCGGTGACTGGAGATGGGGATCTTCTTTCAGTAACCCTTGCGCTGCAAGATATGCTTTCTCAAGGAGAGGGCCACATGTCAAGGGATCTGCAAGTTTATAGGACGGTAACCCGCTTTGTTTTGTCCCAAGCACATCTCCCCCTCCCCGCAAAGCTAAATCTTCCTCCGCAATCCGAAAACCGTCCTCAGTCTCACGCATCACCTGAAGACGCCTTTTCGCAATCTCAGAGAGGGGATATCCATAAAGCAAAAGACAGTGAGCCTCAATATCCCCTCTTCCGACTCGTCCCCGTAGCTGGTGGAGTTGGGCCAGGCCAAAGCGCTCTGCATGCTCGACAACCATAAGATTCGCTACCTTTATGTCAATGCCAACTTCAATAACGGTCGTCGCCACAAGAACTTGACACGCTCCGTCCTTAAAAGCAGCCATAACGGCTTCCTTCTCTTCGCTCTTTTGTTTGCCGTAAACAAGTCCCACTTTCTCTGCTCCAAGAAGGGCTTTAAGATGCTCATAGCGATCTTTTGCAGCCGCTAAGTCCAGAACTTCCGACTCCTCAACAAGGGGACACACCCAATAGATTTTATGTCCATCAGCCATAAAGCGCTTAAGACCTTCGCACACCTCATCAAGGCGATTCAGGCCCAAAACACGGGTTTGAATGGATTTGCGTCCTTGAGGCTTATCTGGAATACGAGAAACCTCCAAATCACCGTAGGTTGTGAGACGTAATGTGCGTGGGATAGGAGTCGCCGTCATCACCAAAACATCCACGGCTTCCCCTTTTGCTGTTAAGTTTAAACGTTGTTCCACACCAAACCGATGTTGCTCATCAATAACAACAAAACCCAAGTTTGAAAACTGAACGGCCTCTTGCAAAAGGGCATGGGTTCCGACAACAAGATGGATCTTTCCATCGGCAAGGTCCTCATAAAGAGAAGCCTTCTTCTTCTTTCGACTGGTGAGAAGGGCTACTTCAATTCCGACTTGCCCCCCGAGAGCTGCCAAGGTTTGAGCATGCTGGTTGGCGAGAATTTCCGTTGGAGCAAGAAAGGCGGCTTGGTAGCCCGCCTCAATAGCATCTGCAATCGCCAAAAAAGCCACTAAAGTTTTTCCCGATCCGACATCTCCTTGAAGTAGGCGAATCATGCGAGAGGTTGACGCCAAGTCAGCTTCAATTTCTTGTAAGGCCTGAGTTTGACCTGGGGTTAAGGGGTGACCAAAGGCTTCCAAGATCTTATTCTTTAAAACCCCTTGGAAAACAATAGACTTTCCCGACCGCTGGGCTCTTCGCACAAGACCCAAGGCCAACTGATCAGCAAAAAGTTCATCAAAGGCCAGCCTCTCCCGGGCAGGGTGATGAGGCTGGAGATCTCCCTCATTCTGAGGGGTATGGGCCTTCTCAAGAGCTTTCCGCCAGGAGGGCCATGGGCCTTGATGGGAGGGAGGAATCCACTCTGGTAACTCTGGCGCTCGTTTAAGAGCCATTTGAACGAATTTTTGAGCCTGACCTTGGAAGAGACCTGCCGTTAAGGGATAAAGAGGACTTTTCTCTTGCCAATAGGGGGCAACCTCAGCCGGAACAATCCGTTCAGGATGGGGCATTTGCCACATTCCTAAAAACCGATCGAGTGTCCCACAGATCAGTCGCTTTTGACCAACAGGCAGTCGCATTTCAATCGTTTTCGGATAGGCCTTAAAAAAGGTAAGGTCTATGTAATCTCCTCCGACCTCACACACGACCTTAAAAGGTTTTCGACTCCCCTGAAAGGGTGCTTCATACTCAAGGATACGCACAACCAATGCCACCGGCTCTCCTTCCCTGCACTCTTTGAGTGAGCTTTTTAAAGGAAAGTGAGCGACTCCCACGGGCAAATGCCAAATCATGTCAACAACACGCAGGATACCTAGTCTTTTGAGAGTCTTTGCAAGGGCCGGGCCGACACCTTTCAAATTCTCAAGAGGGGTATAAAGAGGGAAGAGAATTTCTGGACGCATGAGACGAAAGCAATCTCCAGTTTACATTTATGATTTTATACAATTCCCACAAAAAATCAAATTTGGAATTGGTCATTCAGCACCCAGCATTTTTTCCAAAAACGTCATTGCGAGGACCCCTGTGAAAACGGGGGGACGAAGCAATCTCGTGCAGCACTGTATGATTTTGTCTAATTTTAATTGTACTTAGTCACTTAAAACCCCCTCACCCACTGCTTCGCAGTGACCTCTCCCACGAAGGGGAGAGGTGATTAAGTGCTAGCTGCATTCACTACTTCCCCTCTGCAAGTTTTTCCATGACCTCATCAGACATTTCGAAATTCGCAAAAACAGCCTGGACATCATCATTGTCTTCTAAAACATCGATGAGCTTTAGAAGAGAAGAGGCCTTTTCTTCATCCACAGGGGCTGTTGTCTGTGGTTTCCAAATAAGTTCAGCTCCTTCAGGATCCCCAAATTTGATGATGAGGGCATCACGGACCTTAGAAAAGTCTTCAAGACTGCATTCAACCTCATAGGTCTTATCTGCTTCTTCAATGTTTTGGGCTCCCGCTTCAAGAGCCGTTTCAAAAAAGGTGTCAAAGTCAATGTTATCTTTAGGGTAGCGAATGATACCTGTATGGTCGAACATAAAGCTAACGCTATTGGTTTCACCTAAGTTTCCCCCAAATTTTGTAAAGGCAGCTCGGACTTCACCTGCGGTACGATTTCGATTATCGGTGAGGGCTTCGACAATCACAGCCACCCCCGCTGGACCATAGCCTTCGTAACGGACTTCGACATAATCCGTCGTGTCTTCTCCGCCTGCCCCTCGCTTAATCGCCCGCTCCATGGTGTCTTTGGGCATGTTGGCGGCTCGGGCTGCAATAATGGCTTGACGCAGGCGAGGATTGGCATCCGGATCCGGACTCATACGGGCAGAGGTTGTTAGTTCTCGGATAATTTTCGTAAAAACCTTGGCGCGTTTTTTATCCTGTGCCCCTTTCCGATACATAATGTTTTTAAATTGGGAATGGCCGGCCATGATGTCCTCTTAAAATGTTTCACGTGAAACAAAATATGTTGGTTTTTGAGGAGAAGAGCAAGTCTTTCTCGTATGGCGAGGGTCTAAAGACATCGTCATTCATTTAGGATTGGGCATTGCCTTGGTTGGTCCTTTTGGTTTTTGTACCCACTGTTGTGTTTTTGGCTTCTTTTTTGGGGTTTTACCTTTATCTTTTTTAGGAGTTGTAGGTGGAGGTAAAGACGCTCGCGGCGAAGATTTGACAGGTTTTTTTAAATTTGCACCTGACTTGCTTTTAGTCGTTTTGGATGGAGACCTGAAAGTTTCCCTTTGTATCCGTTCTTTTTCTTGTTTTTCAAAGAGTTGATTAAAAACCTCTTGGTAAGCTTTTTCTCTTGCACTCTCTAATGAGCCTATTCCCTGGCCACTAACATCCTCTCCAACTTTTACACAAATTTTATAGGTATTCTCGGGCTGTACCTCGCCATCTTGGGTTAATTTAACATCAGGAATTAATTTTTTATCGCTTAACTCTTTTAATATCGATCTATGTTGTTTCTGAGGATCGATAGTATCCTGACCAACAGTTCCATTTTGAACAAAATGATTACACACTTCACGGGCTGCATTTTCAGCGGCTGCTTTTTTCGTGGATCCAGAACCTCGACCAATAATCTCATCGGCGATTTTAGCTTCAAAGGTAAAAAGAGGGGAGGATCGATGGATAACTTCTGGAGTGAATGAGAACTGAAGATTTTTTGATAAGCAATATTCATTTATAAATTTTGTATAATTCTGTTGTTGAGTATCAAGTTCTTTTGGGGGAATAAGAGTTTCTTGTGCAAGAAAATTAATGGCAGCTCGGGCTGCATCTTGTTTTGCTTCTTCAACTGTCAAGCCTAACCCTTTTATAACACTTCCAATTTGTGCCCCAGAAACGGTCGCTACAAAAATCGGCACGTCCGTTTCATGTATTCCGAGTGAAAAATCATATGATGGAGTATCATTCCATGCCCTCGTTAGAATTTCTCCAAGTAAAGATTTTGTGTTGATCGAGCCTATATCTTTCTTTTGACATATATCTTGGATGATTTCTTTAAGATGAGGCAAGATATTAATGCCACTAACTAAAGGTGATCGAAGTTCTTCTTTTTCGCTCTCTCCAGATTTGCTTCCATTCTTTTCTGCGACTTCCTTTAATTTCTCCAGTAAGACATTATCATCTAATATTTTCATAATAAATTTTTTTGAGTTATTGAATCCTTTCTTGCTATCATCTCGATAAATAGCACCTATGAGCGCTTCAACGACGTTGCAATATTTACACGATGAACGCTCTGGAAAAGGTAAATACTGTTCAATATTTAGATTACGAAGATAAACGTCTGCCAATGTTCTATTTTTAACAAGAGAAACACATAAGTCATGATGGGTTCCTGTGTTTTCTGTAGGAAATAAATCCTGGAGGCGTACTGTTATTATAAGTTCGAGTACAGCGTCACCTAATTTTTCTAAAAGTTGGAACCGTTGTTTTGGGAACTGTAACCTTTTAGGAAGTAGGGGACGTAAAGCTTCTCTTAGAAGATTTTCATTTTTAAACGTATAATGGATATCCTCATATATCCCTTTAAAATCAATAACTTGTTCTCTGGAAAATTTCTTTTCATCGAGCGGAAAACTTTCCTTATTCATTGCTTCAACATTGTCTACAGAAAAATTCCATAAATTCAAAATAAGTAAGCAATAAAAAAGTTTTTTAATAAGATGAGATGTGGGATATGTCTTTTGTTTCTGGATCATTGAACCTCTCTCATATTTTATTTGTTCATTATTTTATAGAACAAAATATGTGGGTTTTTGAGGGAAAGGGCAAGTCCTTCTCTTATGGCGAAGTCTATAAAGTAAATTAGTTTAATCAAAATTACTCAATGTTGATAAAAAAATGAAAATATGTTTTGCATCTTAAATTAAGTTTGATACGATAAGACGCAGTGCAAGGATGCAACAACCACCCCTGCACTGCTAAACATAACAATCCCAAGAAGGAGGACTATCATGCCTAACTCGAATATATACACACATGACATTTTCATCAAACGCTTAGAATATCACCTTAAGAAATTATCTGAAACGCTTCAACAAATAGACATCTTGCTCTATAGTGCAGGGCAATCCTGTCGCGAACTTAGCCGAATTTGTAAAGATGAGTGTGACTAAATAATACCGTTTGTATGAAACAAGTGGTAATTTAGGATGATGAGGTTTTCCTGATTGCTACGCCCACTATGTGGGCTCGCAATGACGAGCTGGAAGAACCGTCATTGCGAGGGCGATAGCCCGAAGCAATCTCATTCTTATTCCAAAAAATTGCTTCGTCGTTACACTCCTCGCAATGACGGGTCTCGTAGGATTTTTATTCGTAGACTACCGCCTTGACGTCAAGGGAGGACTCCAAAAAATAAATTGACCTCACTTTAATCCGCCTGCCATTGCAGCTCTTAAATCCATAATCCCTCTTCCAAAGGAGGAAGGATGATCTGTTGGTGCAGCCGTACTCAAAAGTTTCTCCATTGCTTGAGGAACCGTAAGAGTGGCATCTTGTTGAAGAATTAATGAAAGGGCGGACGTTACAAGAGCGGTCGCAGGAGAGGTTCCAGTGCTTTTTTCATAGGTTTGTTCGAAGAAACTTTTGCAAGTCTCCATATCAAAGCTTTTTTTAAAGGAAGCACTTTGAATATCTTTTCCGATTGTCGTAATGAACCTCTCTTGCAAGAATCCCGCCCTATTACTTCCGGAAGCTGTGTATCTCTTTGTTCCAAAGCAAGTGTCCTCCATAAAGGTTTCCTCTCCACAATTTTCCCCCACAGATAGAGAAAAATCCAATTTCAAACGCTTGGTTTCCTTTGTTGCCTCATTATGAGAGTAAACTTGCGATTTTGCCATTGAATAAAGGACTTTTGCAATGACTTTAGGCTTTACCCCTTCTAAAAATAGGTCTTTTATAATAGCTTGACACCTCTCGTTTCTTTCGATCAGCTCCTTCATTTTCTGCTTAAATAAAGTTCCAAAGTTCTCTCGAAAGAAAATCAGTCTTTTTTTATTGAAATCTGTTCGTAATCTCTCTTTCCATTCTTTTTCTTCTTGAGCATTTAGAAAGCTTCCGCCCGTTTTTATTTTTTCTCTATACAACGTTTCAAATTCTTCCTCGGGAAACGCCTCGAGTGCCCTTAATGTCATGTCTTCTGCTAATTGATCTTTTAAGGAAATAAAGTCAATAAAATTAAGCCCATTTTCCTTTAAAAACTCTGTCAGTAATGACATTAACTCTTCAGCATTTTTTTTCCTAATTTTACCTTGACTGCCTTCGTGTAAATCTCTAGCCATTTTATCTTTTTCATTTAATACCTGAATGTCTTCTTCTGATTTATCTTCTGAAAGTGCGAAATCATAAAATTCCAGTTCGCTTTCCTCTCTAGACGCAGCTACTAGTGAAACCGTTTCCTCTACACTTTTTTCTGTCGTTTTACTTTCACTATCTATTGTCGTTTCTTTAGCCATTTTACCTACTTCATCTTTATCCGTTTCACGTAGATTTGAAGCATTCCCTACAATAATAAGTCTTTCTCGAATTTTAGGACGATCAAAAAGTCTCTTAAAATTGATAGAAGCCATTATAGCCGCTTTTCTTTTGCCTCTTACGGGTGAATATTCCTCTTCGATAGCTCCCCGAAAAGAAGAATAATCAGCAAGTATTTCTGCATCATTGCCTGCGGCAATAACAATTCCACAATCTTTTTTTACAAGGATATCTTCGAATCTCTCTAATTGAGCGTCATCAAAAGAGAGAGGGGTTAAAGACATAGAAATGAGGCGAGCATTGTCCAGGTTTTCAATATGATCTAGGATTTCCTCATTGGTCTTTGATGTAGAAACTGGCATGTGAACAGGATATCCTATTGTCTTGAGGGTTACATCAAAGGCCGCTCCTTGATCTCTATTCTCAGGTGAGGAGTTTGCTTTAATAATACTCGCCATTTGTGTTCCATGAGTTCCCAGCTCTAAACGAGAATAAATAAGATCTGATCGGTATACTTCTTCAGCTTCCCCCCCAAAGGCCTTATGTTCAGTTAAAACGGGTGAATCTATCACAACAACCGTTACACTTCCTGTGATTCCCTTCTCATGAGCTTCTGTAAACCCCAGCTCTTCAAGAAGCTCCAGTTGAACAGCTGAGAGATTAAATGATGCAAGGCTCATTGATCCTGCTAAAAGAATTTTTTTGAGATTTTTGTTAAAAATCTGTTGTGTCGTACCCATTTGTGATCACCCTAAATATAAACTACATAATAATAAAAATAATTTTTTATTTATAATATATATAGTAATAGTTTATACTATTACAAGTATCTCTATAAAAAATAACAATACTATTATAATTTCTTTCACAAAACCTATTGCACCACAAAAAAGTTGACATCTCCCGAAGTCTTCCTCATATATTAAAATATGAAAATGAAAAATGTATCTCTCATTTCCCATCAAATTATTATTAGCAGCTTGCGCTGCTAGTTCCCCTTTCACTCATCCCCATATTTTATTAAGTTACTTTTAATTCTTTCACTAAAGAGGAAGCGATGTCTCATTTTCATCCTTGGGTTATGTGGTTTTTTGCCGTTTTATTTTTTTCCTACCAATTCATTATGCGTGTGTTTTTGGGCCTTTGTGGCACAGAAATTATGCACAAATTTCAAATTGATGCGACGGACTTTGGGTTACTCGCCTCGATGTATTATTATGGTTATGCAGGGATGCAAATTCCAATTGCCGTTCTCCTGGATCGGTTTGGCCCCCGTATGGTCATTTCCCTCTGTTGTTTGGTCTGCTCTGGGTCCATCTTCTTATTTTACTGGACAGACAACTGGACTCTCGCCCTTTTAGCTCGATTTTTGATTGGGGCGGGATCGGCTGCGGGCTTTTTAGGAACCTCTAAGATTGTTACTTTATGGTTTCCTTTCCATCACTATTCTCGGATGATTGGACTCTCTTTTTCCATCGGATTATTAGGGGCCATTTATGGAGGAATGCCCGTCGGACACCTTATTACGCTTTATGGATGGGAAAATGTGCTCCTGATCATAGGGGTAGCAGGACTTGTGCTAACAGGACTTCTTATCCTAACGATTAAGCCTTACAAAATGTCTTTTCTTCATGAACCCCCCATTTTCCTCAAAGATTTCAAATCTCTCTTGACGATGCCCTCCCTTCTTCTCCTTGCTCTCGCCAACTTTTTGATGGTTGGATCTTTAGAAGGATTCGCGGATGTCTGGGGCGTCCCTTATTTAATGACGGTGTATGCATTCATCAAAGAAGATGCGGCGTTTATTACCTCTTCTATCTTTACAGGAATGCTTTTTGGAGGGCCTATTTTAGCGTATTTTGCTGAAAAATTTAAGAAATCCTATCAAATAACAGCTCTGTGTGGCCTGCTCATGGCTGGAATTTTCGCGTTGATGCTGCTTTCAAAGGGCAGCCTTAGCCATACATCATTAGCGATTCTGATGTTCATCGTAGGGGTTCTTTGTTGCTATCAAGTTCTTGTCTTTTCCATAGGAACGTCCCTTGTATCAGCCAACTTAAGAAATATCACCGTTGCTTTCTTAAATTGCATTAACATGTTGGGAGGATCCTTCTTTCATACTACCATTGGTTATCTGATGGACTTCTTTTGGCTGGGACAGATCCTAGAAGGCCAGCGTGTTTATGAGGCCCATGCCTTCGGATATGCTTTATGGATCATCCCTTTAACCGCATTCATTGGAGGGGCTATGGTTTGGCTTTTGCGGCCTGTTGGAAAGGGGAGCAAGCGCAAACAGAAAGTCGCAGAAGCAAGTCAGCTTGTCAGACAAAAAAGTATGAAAATCAACGCGGAGTTCGAGGCTATCGAAAATGACCCAGAAAGGTAGTCGTGTAATTCTTGGTTGATCCGCTTATTTCGTAATCCCTAGATCGTCATTCCCGTCCTCGCGAAGGCGGGGAACACGGGAACCCAGGAAAAATGTTTAAAAACAAAAAATTATGTAAAATGATTTGTGACTTTAATCGCACTTAAACAATCCCTGGGTTCCCGCTTTTGCGGGAATGACGACGGAAGGTGGTAAAACATGGTGGGTATGCTCTTATAACTCCAACTTACAGAGTACTGGGGCATGATCCGAAGCCTTTTCAACATCACGCATTTGTTTATCTACAGAGACTTCCTTTAGAAGATCCGCCGCTTGGGGAGAAAGGAGAAAATGATCAATTCGGAGGCCAAAATTATTCTGCCAAGACCCTCTTTGATAATCCCACCAGGTATAAAGTTCCTTTTCATTAGGATGCAAAGCTCGAAGCGCATCGGTTAATCCTAAATAGAGAAGAGATCGGAACGCTTCTCTCTCAGCGGTGCTGCATAAAATTTTCTCGTGCCACTCTTCGGGATCATAAACATCTAAATCGCTTGGTGCGATATTAAAGTCCCCTCCCATCACAAAAGCTTCATCATAGGTCAAAAGTGTTTGGGTATGGAGGTAAAGATGTTTTAAAAAATCAAGCTTATAGGCGTACTTATCGCTCCCCACTGCCATGCCATTCGGCACATAAACAGAGGCTACTCGCATGCCCTTAATAACGGCCTCGAGATACCGTGCTTGGTCGTCCTCAAATCCAGGAATCCCTTGAGTCACGTCCTCAATGGGGAATTTTGACAGGATGGCAACACCATTATAGGATTTTTGACCATACATAGCGATATTGTAACCTAAGTTTTCAATCTCTTCACTGGGGAATTGATCATCAATAACTTTGGTCTCCTGCAATAACACAATATCCGGTGTCCTTTCTTTTAGCCAAGAAAGCAAAAGAGGAAGTCTTGTCCTAATCGAATTAATATTCCAGGCTGCAAGTGTAAACATAGATAAACTCATACCTTCTTAAAAAAAATGGTCAAGAGAAAAAATTTTTAATTAAATATTAAATGTGTTATGGTTAGAATTAAATTAGAAAGAACTATATTCCCACAGGGGGAGGAAACAATGACCATAGAAATTATGAAAATTTTTAAAGAAAGCTTTAGAGATGCGCGAGAGCACAAGCTTGAATGGGCAAGAGTTGCTTGTGCACCCGTGGTTATATGGCTTATAGGCATCATCTTTATGTCTCTTGTCTATTGGTCTGTAGGCCTCTGGTCCTTTGATGCTCTTGTGAGCCAAATGAAAGGAGAATCATCCTCTTTCGAACAGCCCTTTATCGCGACCTTTGCACATGTGGTCTATTATATTACCTACTTCATTGCCATCTTTAATCTGTACATCAATGGATTCCGCTACGGCGTTCTTGGAGAAGGTGGGGACCGCTGGTGGGCTCTTCATTTGGATTGGCGTTTTGTAAAAATGATTTTATATTCGATCTTAATCGGTATCTTAGCGACCATATATATTCTGATTACCGGAGGTATTGCTTTAGGAGCTCACTTTCTTGTGGGGAGCACAGCCTTAACTGTGGTTTTAGGAATTCTGTTCGTTATTTATGGTATTTATTTGGCGCTCCGTCTTTCGTTGACCTATCTTCTCATTGCCATTGATCAAGAAAAGCCTATAAGAGTCAGTTGGCGTCTTTTGAAAGGCAACGTCTTGCGCGTGTTGGGACTTCTCATTTTGATTGGGATTGTTATCTCTCTCATCGGTCTTGCAGGTATCATCGTGCTCGGTATTCTGGGATGGATTCTTTCCTTAATAAGTGTTTGGTTGATCGCAATCCCAATAGTCCTCTTCGCCTTGTTTAGTATCATTCTGTGGTTTGTCAGCTGGATTGTTGGCACCAAGGCCTTGTCCCTTGTCTATAAGACTTTTACATCAGGTACAGCTTTCTAAAGCCCCCTTCCTTCGATCCCTCCTCCAAAGTCCACTCGTTAAAGAGTCCGGGCGGGGGAGGCTTCGAAAAAGAAGCAATCCAGAAACTTAACACAAAAAAGAAGCCCTCTTTCATAAATTGTTTCACGTGAAACATTTTGTGTGCTGAAAATGATTGCGTTGTCGCTTTCGGCCCTCCTAAGGCTCTTGCGCCACTTGAAGAGCTATTTCATCACGACTCATAGATTTTTTATATTCACTCACATTGACTATGGTCGTTTGAGTCCCAAATCATATAAATCTACACGCAAGTCTTGAAAATTATCTTGACATCAAATTTAATAATGATTACTTTGTTTAAAGTAAGAAGAATAATTAAGAGGAAAAAATGCGGAAGCGCTTTTTATTTTTAGGTTTTATTTGTTTTTCTGTGCCGGCTTTAGGCGGATATGACTATGTTGACTTTTGCGATTTGAATTTTTCTCACAGTCCTCAACAAAAAATAAGAGTTATAAAAGAAGAATCAGAGAAAAAGTTATCCAATATTATTGCTTTTGGCTTCAGTAATAACAACATAACTTCTGTAAACTTTGCGACCCTTACAAACGAACTTAAGCCAGAACAGTTTACTAAAATTCAATTGCTTGATCTGTCGGATAATCAAGTTGATGAATCTTCTGCAGAGTCTCTTGCTCGTTGGTTGCGTCTTGATTCCCAGCCATATATCAAACTTACCGGAACACCCGTAGCAGTTAAGAACGTTGCTAAACTTTCTAATAAGTTTAAGGAACTTTATCCTGATGAGGCCTCCTCTTTTATGGAAAGAATTATTTTTATGTCTCGAAACTATGTGGCAAAAGCAAGTCAAAGCGTTCAAGTTTATCAGAAACTAACCTCTCAAAATGTTCTCCCTCACAATTGGACTCAAATTCATAAAGAATTTTATGATTCTGAAGTATTTGCCCATCTTTTAAAAGAAAGAGAGTCACAGCGGTATAACTTGGTTATGAGAAATATGCAGCATCTCTCAACCTCCGCCAGACGTTCTCCCACACCTATCAATCCTCAAGAAGAAGGAATCGGAGAAGAGGATCTCCTGAATTTTCATGATGCTCTTACGGTGGTTACTCATTAATATTTAATTTAATTATATATGGTTTATGTTATGAAGTTTAAAAGATTATTTTTTCTCCTGTTGTTTTTTATTCCTTTCCAAGCTCTTGTTTATTCAACAAGTGGAGTTTGTGGTTTTGGAGAAGAGGATGATGATTCTGTATACTTAGGATTTAGACAATTTGGAAAGTTTGGTTCAAACCGGCATGATTTAGATGCTATTCATGATGCTTTAGCAAAAGAAGAAAGTTTGATTACGCAAGAAGTTCGAAAAAAAGACCCAAAAAACAAAAACAATATTGTTTTGGGGTGCCTTGCAGTTATTGTAGAAAATGAGGATGGGCGAATAATTATTATAAAGAAAAAAATAAAGATTTTTAAAGAAGGAAAAGAAAAATTAAGAGCATTTGAAAGTGCTGGTAAGCTTATTCTGAAAGATAACAAGGCTTTAAAGAAATATTCTTTTGAGGATGAACTTGCTAAAGTTCCTGAACTTGTTGAGCATGTAAGTAAAATATGGGGTAGAATAAAGGAAGGCGACTCCTCTCAAAAATGGATAAAAAGAGAAGATTTTTCTCCAAGGGAAAAAGATATTTGGAAAAAGTTTAAAGACTTACAAGCGGGACTTTGGGAAAAGAAAGAGCAGCTGAAAAGTTTAATTGTTGAAACAGCTTTAACAAATTATACACAAGGGATTTCATCCTTAGCATTAGACGTTGCTTCTTCTGAAAGAAGAGAAGCTCATCACCAAACAGAAACATTAAGAGATCGTATTCTTGTTAACAAAACGAAAAGCCCTAGTGAACTCCTTAAAATCGCTGAGAAAGAAATTAATAATAAACGTAAAGAGTTTGAACAAGTTGAAAAAGAGTTTGAAGCATACGCCACAATGATTTATAGGTGGTTTTGGCATAGTGAACAACGTCTTATTCATTTTTTTTCCAGCCCTATTAGTGAATCATTCTGGGAATCTCTTCTAGATAAAGTACAAGGAAAAGTTAAAGGGGCTTTTTTGCATCTTCATTCTCACTATAATCTCTGCCCCACATGTCGCCGGGCTGTTGCACGAGCTTCTGTTCCGGGAGGAATGCTATGGAAAAGAATGCAAGCCAAACTAGCACCACAAGAAGAAACTTTCTTTTTTAAGGTCCTTGCTTCGTTCCGTGTCCAATACGGCCCTCAAGACCCACGGACAAATGAAAAAGATTGGGTTCCTCATAAAGTATTTGCTTCTGCGGGAAGTGCCGAGCTCGTTTCTTCTCATACAGCACCCCCCCTTTATTTAAAAAAGGTATGGCTGGGAGAGGAGGAAGAACAAGAAGAAGGTAACGACTATATGGCTGCTTGGAGAGCTCACCTAACGTTACAAAGAAAAATAAAAAAAGATAATGTACAATATCAGAGAGAGTTGCATTCTTTTCTAGAGGCATATGTAAATGACTTTAAGGAGAGGATTGATCTTATTAAAAAGCGTCGACACCAACCTCTTGTTCAGGATGCATCTTTATTAGTACCTTCTTCCTCATTGTTGCCCCAAACAAAAATACCCGCAAAAAAAGAAAGATCTAAAGGAAAAGAAAAAAGAAAAGGGGAAGGAAAAGGAGAAGCAAAAAGAAAAGGAGAAGAGAAGGGGGTAGGGAAAAACGATTAGGTTGAAAAAATTTGAGCACAAAAATTTTGTGAGATTCACGAACATCGTTTCAATTTTTTGATGGTATAGTCTGCAGATAGTTGTGAAAAATCGCTTGTTCTTTCGACTGGGATCGTTACCTCTCTCATAGGTCTTGCAGACATCATCGTATTCGGTATTCTGGTTAAGACCTTTACGTCAGGTAAGGCTTTCTGAAGTCGTCTTTCCGGGATTTAAAAATCTTAGACCCTTTGGGTCTAAGATTTTTTTTAATACCCGGAACTTTGGAAAACGATGAACACAGCCTAAGTCCCGGAATGACGCTTGTTAGGAGAGGAAAGGATTAAGCTTCAATACACTTTACAAAACCTATGACTCTATTTTAAGATTTTTCTGCATCCTACGTCTCATCCATAGGCCTTAGGATATCACCTTTTATAATAACCGATCCCTTGAGAAAACCAAAAAGTTTAGTTGGTTTCTCTTCATAGGGTACAAGCTTTGCTATGGGAATGCCACGCTTTGTAATAACAACCGTTACATGCTTTTGTTCAGCAAAATCTATCAATTTGAGGCACTTGGCTTTAAATTCTCCTGCACTAATTTGAATCATGGAAATATCCTTGGTTACATGACCATAGTCATTTAAAATATAGCATATTTGTAATGTAACCCCAGTTTTGGATAAGGAGTCACGCAAACCTACCTATCGATTTCAGAAATGGTGTCATCCTTGGCAAGAAATGCTTTGTTTTCCAAAGGAAAACATTAGAAATTTCTTGGCCGAGGATCTATTTTTTAAAAGAAAATCTCGAACCAATTTTTCACTGGATATCTTAACACAAGATCCTCGGCTAAGAAAAGGTAAGCCCTCGCCTAGGCAAGGGCAACCTTTTCTTGCCAAGGATGACACCGAGAAGGGGGAAAATGATTTTTTTCTCAATGAGTTACATAAAAACAACGGATTTCCTTATCCAAAACTTGGGTTAATGTAAAAACAAGAGATGAAGGTTCGATGCCTTACTACCGGACATATTTCCCAAAATCGTCATTGCGATCACGCCGTCGCGCGAAGCGCTAAGGCGGAGAAGAAATTATGTGCAAATAATTTATTTGTGGCCTCTGGATTGCTCTCACCACGAGGTCTATGGAACTTAGCAAATATAATAAACGAACTGTAACAAAACGTTATGTTTTTTGTAGTTGAATGCCTGGTCTCGAGTGTTTAGATCAGGTATCTTAAATAATACACTCGATTCGATTGACTCTTTAAACAAGAAGTTGAAAAAACAATTTAGGAAAGCATGCGGAAATTTTTTGGAACAGATGGGATTCGCGGACAAGCAAATTCTGAACCTTTAACACCTCACACTCTGACCCGCTTGGGACAAGCAATTGGTCTTCATTTTATGCGGGGAGATCACCGGCACCGAGTGGTGATCGGAAAAGATACACGCCTTTCAGGCTATATGGTTGAATCAGCTCTTGCAGCGGGTTTTGTTTCCGTGGGAATGGATGTAGCGACGGTTGGCCCCCTACCAACGCCGGCGGTGTCGATGATCACCCGGTCCATGCGAGCCGATTTGGGGGTCATGATTTCTGCCTCTCATAACCTTTACGAGGATAATGGGATTAAGCTTTTTGATCCAGATGGACTTAAACTCTCCGATGAAGTGGAAAAGGAAATTGAAGCTCGACTAGAGTCTTCCTCTTTTTTGGTGAGTCCGCCTTACCTAGGGCGGATGATCCATTTGGATGATGCTATTGGTCGGTATGTTGAATTTGTGAAGGGGAGCCTTCCCCGTCACACCCATTTTGAAGGGCTGCGCGTTGTTGTTGATTGCGCCCACGGTGCGGCATATAAAGTTGCGCCTCTCGTTTTAAGAGAGCTCGGAGCGACCGTCATTCCAATCTGTATTACCCCAAACGGCCAAAATATCAATGAGGCATGCGGAGCAACCTCTCCTCAGTTAATGTGTGACAGAGTTAAGGAGGAGAAAGCTCACGTGGGGATTGCTTTTGATGGGGATGCAGATCGCGTCGTTTTTGCGGATGAACTTGGGGGTCTTATTGACGGTGATCAAATTATGGCTCTCATTGCAACGGATTGGGATGACCGTGGGCTTTTAAAGAGAAAAGGACTTGTCACAACACACATGTCCAACTTAGGCTTTGAACGGTATTTAGAGAATCGTGGGTTATCTCTTGTGCGCACCGCCGTGGGAGATCGTTATGTCGCTGAAAAAATGAGGGATGAAGGATATAACGTAGGGGGTGAACCCTCCGGGCATATTATTCTTTCTGATTACGCAACCTCAGGTGATGGGCTTTTGATGGCCCTTCAAGTGCTAACCGCTCTGATTCATAAGAAAAAGCCAGCAAGTCAAGTGATGAGGCTCTTTACCCCTCTCCCTCAAATTCACAAAAATGTAAAATTACTGCCATCGCTTCTGCAACTTCCAGAAGCAGAAGTCATTTTTGAAAAAGCGCGCAAGAAACTCGGAAAAAATAGTCGCCTTGTGGTCCGCCCTTCCGGGACCGAACCTTTAATTCGAATCATGGCGGAAGGTGAGAACGAGGGGCCCGTAAAAGCAATCGTTGAGTCCATTGTTAAGGACCTTACAGCTCTTTCACAACAGGCTGTAGCTTAACCTGACTTGGAGAATTCTGACTTTCTTACCTCAAACTGCAGGTCGTTAAACGTACAATTTCCCTACTAACCCTCTGACATATTTCCTAAAATCGTCATTGCGAGCCTCTGTAGGAGGCGAAGCAATCTAAGAGAAATAGTTATACAGTCTCTAGATTGCTTCGGACGTTTCACGTCCTCGCAATGACGATAATGTATTGAATTTTCTTCATTAATTAAATCTGTCATGTTAAAATTTCCCCATAATCTCCATGACATAGCAAACCTGGATATGTTATATCCATGATCTCTTTTGGTGTTTTTAAGTGGTTGGATGTGATGATCTATGGTTGCAATTAAGAAGTCATTTAAGAAAAACGCCGAAAATATCCTCCTCATTGATGATCCTTCTCTTGCTCTGATTTATAAGAATAACTGGGAGAGTAGAGTCACTGAGGCGAGGAAAATGCCCCTTTAATTTCCTCCACCATCTAATCAAGCCTAATATAGTAAATTTTAATAAAACTTTAATAAAATTAAAAACGATATTTGTTGACTTCTTTAAAGAAAATCCATAGAAACCTTTTAATGTTATTTGTTTAGTAATGGTAGGTTACATGTTACATTTTAGATCTCTTATTCTTTTATCCGCGTTAACTCTTCTAGGAACTCACCTTTCTGCTATGGATGATGAGATAACAGACTTTCCTTCTTCTCCTTCGTCTTCTCCTATTGAAGAGATTGAAGAGTATACGCCTCCTCCTTCTCCTTCCGTTGAGGATATTGACGAATATAATGAAGAGCTCATTCCAACCCCCTCAAAAAGAAAGAGAACTTTACAAAGAAGCGGCGTGAAAGATTCTTCGAGAATATTAAGGGAACTTTCTAGATCTCAGCGAAGGCCATCACGTCCTTCACGTCAAGGGGATGAATCTTCTCCAGAGATTTCTGTCGAGGGTGAGAAAGAAAATGTGTCACCACCTTTACGGAACAGAGTTATCCTTCCCGGAATTTCCCAACCCGTCAAAGGTGAAGCTAAGAAAAGAAGAATAGATAATTAAAGTTCCTATTCTTTCTCTTACTGTAACTACTCCTCTTCCTCACACATGGTGTCATCCTTGGTAAGAAATGCTAAGCTCTCGCTTTCGCAAGAGCAAGCTTTTCTTGCCAAGGATGACACGGGGGGGGGGGGGGGGAGTCGTTACAGTAAGATAAAAGATGAATAAAATATTTAGGAACGTAAGGTATCACTCTCCCAAGGAAAAACGATCCACGTGTCTTGGCTCACTTCCATCATAAAGCTGTCTACATGGTCTTTTCCGTAAGGTTTCGCATAGATAGCGGCTATGTGGGCTTGAGGGAGCATATCTCGGACAATTTTTGCTGTTGCACCCGTGTCAACTAAATCATCTACCACCAACCATCCCTTTCCATGATCTTCGATTTGACAGGATTTAATGATGATAGGATCAATTTGTTCATCATTTTCATTATAACTCTCGATGCTGATCGTATCGACCTTTCGAATTCCCAACTCTCGAGCAACAATGGCTGCGGGTACCAAGCCTCCTCGAGTGATGGCAACTATACCATTCCAAGTTTGGCCTTCATTCAGGCGCCAGGCGAGGGCACGAGCGTTGCGATAAAACTCTTCCCAATTCACTGGATATCGATGGGCCATTCATAACTTCCTTCTCTATGGATTAAGCTCGTCTTTTACGCCACCTAAAAATGAGATATCCAATTCCGCCTCCGATCAGAATAAGACCGAGAATAATTTTAGGTAAAAGTTCCAGTTTGTCCATAATAAGATGGGCAAAGTAGTAGGCTATAACACAGCTTCCAATTGACCAAATGAGGGCTGCAATGAAATTTAAAACCATAAAGCGCTTAACACCTATACCACTGCTCCCAATAATGACGGGGCTAATGATGCGAATTCCATAGATAAAACGGAAGCTCAGGATAAAGAAAGTGTCATAGCGATGTAAGAGTTGAAAGGCTTTATCAGCTCGGGGTTTGAATGAAGGAAACTTGTCAATGACATGGTTTCCATAATGTCGACCAACGTGATAAAGGGCTTGATCAGCCATAAGTGTACCCAGAAAAGAAACAATAATAATCTTAGGAAGGGATAGGTATCCTTCGTGAGCAAGAAATCCTGCTACAAAAATAATAGATTCCCCTTCTACCATGGATCCTAAAAAAACGGCAATGTAACCCCAGGTTTCAATAAACTCTTGCAAAGGAGAACTCTCATTATGTGATGACTGCGAACCTTAAAATAACCTATACGTTAGATGGTGAAAAAAATCAAAAGAATACAGTCCGATGAAATGATCGACAGGATTGAATCTTTTAACATAATGGTTTATCGATAGGGATTAGTGCGACGACTGTTTAGTTTGGTCTATTCCAAGTCCCCCTCACCCGCCACTTGCTTCGCGCGTGGCGACCTCTCCCACAAGGGGAGAGGTAATGCAGCGAACACTTAAATCACCTCTCCCCTCGTGGGAGAGGTCGGCCGAAGGGCGGGTGAGGGGGGGGGTAAGTGAGTGGGTATAACTGGAAATTAGGTTAGGCAAGATAATATGGTCACTGTGCTAAAAATTTAGCGTTTAATATCGGATGAAAAACTTTCATGATCCCCTCCTCTCTCCTCAACCGTCCTTTCCTTCCCATAGCCACAGATAGGCTAACCTTACGCCCTTTGGAAGAAAAGGATGCGGAAGCTCTGGCCGCTCTTGCAAATGATGCACGTATTGCAGAAAGGTTGGCGCGCCTCCCCCATCCCTATGCTCTAGCAGATGCCCATCAGTTTATTGCCTATGCTCGGATGGGAATACAAAAAGGAACCCACGTGAGTTTGGCCGTTATTCGAAGGGCAGATCAAACTTTTATCGGCGTTGTAGGGCTAGAGGAGGAAGTTGGATTTTGGCTTGGGGTTGAGTTTTGGGGGCAAGGATATGGGAAAGAGGCCGTAAAAGCCCTCATCCATTTTGCCTTTTTTACCTTACAGCAAGAAGAACTTAAAGGATGTGCTCTTGAAAATAATTTAGGCTCTCGCCGCATTTTTGAAGACCTTGGTTTTACTCAAACGGGAACAAAGGAATCAACCTCCGTTGCTTATGCAGGAACAAAACCTGCCGTTACTTACGCCCTCTCTCGCAAAGACTTTATAAAGCGCTATAATGCCATTAAACGACCGCTTGTGGGGGTTGTGGCGGCGGCCCTCATCAATGATAAAGGAGAGCTTCTTGTCACAGAACGCCCTGAGGAGAAATCCCTACCCGGTATTTGGGAACTCCCAGGAGGAAAGATGGAGACCGGTGAGACGCCCGAATATGCTCTCATACGAGAGCTAAAAGAAGAGCTTCACATCAATGTGAGTGAAGAAGACCTTCATCCCTTAAGTTTTGTTTCCTATCGTTACGACACATTTCATATGATCATGCCCATTTATTTGTGTAAGCGCTGGGAAGGAATTCCTCATGGCGCAGAGGGGCAAAAGCTGGCTTGGGTAACGTATTCCGATTTAGCCCGTTTTCCTCTTCCACCAGCCGATATTCTCCCCGCCCATCACCTTGCGGATACGTTGAAAGAGCAAGGGGTGTGGAGCTAAGATAGTTCAAGATGGATTAAATAGTTAATCTTCCTTTACATCCATACTCCGTAGCAAATGATCCTTTTCATGTCTTTTTATTCGTATTTGTTGAGAGCAGTAATTAGCCTCTCCATCAGCCCCCATACGTACAAATTGGTCAATCCTGGACTGAAGATTACCAATTTCTTCATCAATCTCAACGAGTTTTAATTCCTTCTTTTTTCTTTCTAGTAGTTGGTAACAGTCGTTAACATCCCCATCAGCCCCCATATTTACAAATTGGTGAATTTTGGACCAAAGATTTTCTATTTCTGCATTAATCTTAGCGCGCTTCTCTTGATATTCATTTCCTTCAGTTACCAGTCTGCGTGAGGCGCTTTTTTTATCTGCATCATCCCTTAAATCAGGACAATCTTCTCCTTTTTTTGATGCTTCTACAGTAGTAGCGACTGTAAGCATCATATTCATGATCATCAAAAATTTTATATATGTCTTCATCCTTTCAATCTCCTCATAAAATAACTCTTAATTTTCCTTCTCGGTTGTATCCTTCCCCGTTTGGAACGCGAGATACCCAAGACTTGTATTTTCTGGAGACTCGCTTAGCATTTTAGGTATCCATAAATCAACAAAATTGTTAATCTCCAAGAGAGTAAAGGAGAATTTTATAAAAAATTAATATATTCCTACAGAAACAGTCAATAAATTTTACTCATGCACGTTCACTCATATTCATGTGAATGAAGTAGAGTCGGGGAGAAGAGAATTCGAGTTTTTGTAAAATCCCCGTTTCAAACTTGAATTTTACATGAATATATGTAACTCTATGAAAATAAATGTCTTTAGGGATATAAAATGTTTCAGCGTGCTCTAACACCGACGCTTTTAAAAGCCGCATCATCATTCCCTGTCATATTTTTGACAGGACCGCGGCAGTCTGGGAAAACAACGCTTCTAAAAAACACTTTCCCTGACTACACCTATGTCTCTCTCGAAAGACCTGATGTTTTAGAAAGGCTTCAAGCTGATCCAATAGGATTTCTTCAGAACCATGCTCAAAAATGGATTCTGGATGAAGCGCAAAGGTTTCCTCCCTTATTCTCTTATCTTCAAGATCGAGTTGATCAAGATCCCCAAAAAGGACATTTTGTTCTCTCAGGATCTCAAAACTTCTTATTGTCCCATCATATTAATCAAACTCTTGCAGGGCGTGTAAGTGTTCTGGAACTCTTACCTTTGAGCTATCAAGAATATCGAACCCATTCCGATCTTAAGGACCTGGATATATGGTCTTTTTTATTTTACGGAGGATATCCTCGCCCCTATCAAGAAAACATTGATCATCACTTATGGATCGGAAGCTATATCCGCACATATGTTGAAAGGGATGTCCGAGATCTTTTGAATATTAAAGATCTCTCAAAATTTACCACTTTCCTTAAATTGTGTGCAGGACGTCATGGGCAACTCTTAAATTTAAGTGCTCTCGCCGTTGATGCAGGCATATCTCAAACCACAGCAAATGAGTGGCTCAGTATTCTTGAGGCCTCGTATATCCTATTTCGACTAAAGCCTTACTACAAAAATTTCAACAAGCGTATGGTTAAGACTCCGAAACTCTATTTCTATGATTCCGGCCTCCTCTGCTATTTACTCGGAATTGAAACCCCTCAACATTTAGCTCTTCACTCACAACGGGGAGCCATTTTTAAAGGCTTTGTAATTACAGAACTTTTAAAGTACCAATTTGCAAAAGGTCACCCTTTCGACTTTTACTTTTGGAGAGACCACCAAGGGTTCGAGGTTGATCTTTTAAAAGAAAAAGGAGAGGAACAGGTTACTTTTGAGATAAAGTCTTCTAAAACTTTTCGACCAGAATACGTACAGAATTTGATGAAATGGTCACAGATTTCTTCGAACACGAGAGAAAACTCACACCTTGTCTATGCTGGGGACCAAAACTTGACCTTCCAAAACTTTCCCGTTTGGGGATGGAAGTCACTTGCACAATGTGCCCAAAAAGCACTTGAGCCGTCCCCTCAATGATGCTCCTCGACACTGCGTGTGCGCGTCAACAATGTATACACGACGGGAATAACAAAGAGGGTAAAGAGGGTTCCCACAGTCATTCCCCCCACGATGACAAGACCAATTTGCTCACGAGTTTCGGCACCTGCTCCACTTGAAAAAGCAAGAGGAAGAGCTCCGAAAACCATGGCAAAAGTCGTCATCAGAATAGGCCGTAGGCGCAAGCGAGAGGCTTCGATCACAGCCTCAAAAGGGGATCTCCCTTGTTCTTGGAGCTTATTCGCAAAATCCACAATAAGAATACCGTGCTTTGTGATCAACCCAATCAGCGTAACAAGACCTATTTGGCTATAAATATTTAAGGTTCCAGTTGGCGTAATCCATAAAGTAAAAATAGCTCCCGCTAAGGAAAGGGGAACGCTCAGGATGATAATAAAGGGATCTATAAAACTTTCAAATTGAGCCGCCATAACCAAGAAAATAAAGGCAATAGCAAGTCCAAAGATCAGGTAAATCGTATAGCTTTCCTTAAGGAAGTCACGGGTTTCACCGGAAACGGTTGTTGTATATCCTGAGGGCAGGATTTTATTTGCGACGCCCTTGATATCATTTAGAACCTGGCCTAAACCATACCCTTCTTTTGTTGCAGCATCTAACGTTACAGACCGCATTCCATCAAAGTGACGAATTTCTGGCGTTGTGGTTACGGAAACTATTTTTACGAGATCAGAAAGGGGGACGATCGTTTCCTTGTTATCTCTTGAGCCTCTTACGGTCATATCTAATACATGTTGAGGGGATCTGCGAAACTGTTCGCCGACCCAGACTCTTACCGGATACTGCTTACTTTCTCGCTCAAAGGTCGTGGTCTTGCGTCCCCCAATCAACGTCTCCAGCGTCTGTGCGATGACCTCAGGCTCAATCCCTAAAGTAATGGCCTTCTCGCGATCGATTTCTACCTTATAATCTTGCCCCGGCTGTCCTAAATCAGGATCTATCTGGCCAATGCCTGGATGCTGAGCCATAGCTGCCCAAACCTTTTGCATTTGATGCTCAAGCTCTTCGTAAGAGTGACTTGTTTGAATCACAAAGGAAAGATCAAAAGCACTTCCTCCTCCTATGACGGAACGATTTTCACACCGGGGTTTAACTCTAAGCCCAATAATTTTACTCATTTCAGCGGTTATCGCATCCTTAATGTCATTACAACTTCGGGTTCTTTCTTCCCACGGGACCATGGTATTTTTAGAATAAGTATAATCTCCGACCTGAACGACTGTCATTCGCTTGACGAGTTCCGGTACAGAGGCCAGAATTTGGTCCATTTGAAGAGCATATTTTTCAATATATTTAAGGGTAGCACCATAGGGCGGAAAAGCACTAGTCAATAAAACACCTTGATCTTCCGCGGGTGTAAGCTCTCGCCTTAACTGAAAGACAGCAAGATATAAACCGATCCCTGCCACGAAAAGACCTATGAGCACGACCCAAAGCCTTTTATTTAAAACACGCGATAAGAGGCTCCCATACCCTTGATCTAATTTGTCGAGCCAAATGCCCATCTTCTCATCGAAAGCTTGATAAGCTCGCGCAAACCTATTTCCATTGGGCTCTTCGTGGTGATGGGCGATAAGGAGACGAGCGCACATCATTGGCGTTAAGGTTAGGGCCACAAACCCTGAAATAATAACGGCTCCTGCAAGGGTAAGGGCAAACTCAGTAAACAGCTTTCCCGTAATTCCACTTGATAGGGCAATAGGCGCATAAACGGCCGCCAAGGTCAGGGTCATCGCAATAACGGCAAAACTTATTTCCCCCGCACCTTTAATTGAGGCCGCCATGGGTTTCATGCCGTCTTCGATATAACGATAGATATTTTCCAAAACAACGATCGCGTCATCCACCACAAGTCCGATAGCCAAGACGAGGGCCAGGAGGGTTAAGATATTGATCGTAAATCCAAAGAGGTACATTAATGCAAAAGACCCTATCAATGAGACGGGGATGGTCACAAGTGGGATCAACGAGGCTCGGATTGATCTTAAAAAGATAAAAATGACCAGAATCACAAGAATGGTAGCTTCCCAAATCGTACGGAACACATGATCGATTGATTTTTCAATGAACACGGTTTTATCGGAGGAAATTTCAAGTTCGGTTCCTGAAGGGAGTCTTTCGCGAATTTTAAGAACTTTTTCTTCAACTCCCCTTTTTAATTCAAGAGGATTGGCGACTGACTTTTTAACAATCCCAATACTAACCGCATTTTTTCCATTATAGCGCGAGGAAAATCGTTTATCTTCCGAGTTAAGCTCGGCATATCCCACATCCTTTAACCGAATAATTCGCCCATTTTTTTCCGCAAGAATCAGATTATTAAATTGGTTGGGGGTTGTAAGAGGTGAGATTGTTGTCAGGGTGAATTCCCGCTCTTCACCAGTAATTCGTCCAGCTGGTTTTGTGAGGTTTTGTCGCTTCAAAGCTGCAGCCACCTCTGGTGCTGTGATCCCAAAAGCATTCAGTCGAATCGGGTCCAAGACAAGGTGCATTTCTAAGTCACCACCCCCATAGGGATCAACGCTTGCAACACCTTTAACTGTTTCGAGCTCACTTACCAAATACCTCTTCGCATAATCGGCCAATTCACTGACGGTTTTCTTATCACTAAAGAGAGACAGATAAATGAGAGCTTGTGCATCAGCATCAGCTTTCTTGATGACAGGATCGTCTGCATCATCAGGAAGCTTGCTTCGAGCTTTTTGAAGGCGATCGCGCACGTCAGCTGCAGCAAGGTCAATGTCTCGATCGACCCTAAAAGTTAATTTAATAATGCTGGTTCCTGCTTCACTTCTTGAACTTGAATAATCAAGCCCCTCGACGCCTCCAAGAGCTTCTTCTAAAGGGCGGGTTACGGTCTGTTCAACAATTTGAGGGCTCGATCCCTCAAGGCCAGTTGTCACACTAATGACGGGTTTATCAACTTCAGGAAATTGCCGCAAAGAAAGGCGTGTGTAAGAAACAGCGCCCACCATTAAAATAATAATGGTCATAACGCTCGACAGGACAGGACGCCGGATAAGGAGTTCTATAAATTTCATCTGCTTATCTTATTTTGCTTTCTCTTGATTAACAACCGTCACTTCATCGCCATCATGAACGTTAAATTGGCCGGCACTGATAACAAGATCACCGTCTTTAACGCCATTGGTGATTTCAACCTCATTCCCATCTCGCATTCCAGAGCTCACATTTTTTTTGACAGCAACATTATCCACGACAAGATAGACATATTCCTCTTCCCCTTCCCGTTCGATAGACGCTTCTGGGATAAGAACGGCATCTTCTATTTTTCCTGCAAGAACGAGGACACGTGCGAACTCGTTCGGACGATAAGCCAACTCGGTATTTGGCATTTCCGCCCGAATTGTCACGGTTCGTGTGGCCGCATCAATTTCAGGAGCAATAGCCTTAATAGTCGCTTCTACAGGAAGAATATCAAAGTCTTCTATCGTAACATCAACAATGTCACCCACATGAACATAAGGTAAATAAGACTCAGGTATGTTAAAGTCCACATAAATGGGGTTTAAATCGACAACGGGCGCAAGTTCCGTGGATTCTGTGACATAAGATCCCACACTATACTCAGTTAGCCCCATCACACCATCAAAAGGCGCTTTTATGACCGTATTATCGAGACTAATTTTTGCTTCATCTAAAGCGGCTTCAGCCATTTGCATTTCCGCAAGGGTCTTATCACGCATGGCAATCGTTCCAAAGTTTTTTTCTAAAAGTTTGATAGCCCGCGTATACTCTTCCTTTTTAAACGCAAGGTCTCCTTCGGCTTTCTTAACAGCTGCCTTGTAGATGGCGTCTTCTATCTTAAACAGAGGTTCTCCTTTTTTAACGTTCTGACCTTCTTCAAAATAAATTTTTGCAATCTTTCCTCTTACTTCCGGCATAAGGACGACAGATTGAATGGCAGCAAGATTCCCGACGGTGCTCACACGCCTGAGAATAGACCCACTTTTAGCTTTTACGGCTTCAACAGGCGTGGGTTCTTGCACAGGTACTTCAGGGGCTTCCTTTCCTTTTCTAAGCCAGAGTATAGCTCCAAGGCCAATGGCACATATAATTACTGCTATTATAACCTTTTGATATGTTTTCATTTTATATGTCTCTGCCTAAAATAAACTTAAAATTTTAATAGATATGCTACTATCTTGATACCCTATCAGATAAGTTCTTAACAAGATGCTAAAATTTACGTAAGGAATATTAACATGACACAACACCATTCTCTCCGTCTTGCTGAACTTCTAACGTCTCGACTTTGCCACGACCTCGTCACGCCGATTGGAGCGATTAATACAGGGCTTGAGCTCTTTCAAGAGACTTCTCCTGACCATCTTACTGAAACTCAGGAAATTTTAAACTTAATTCTTCATAGCGCCCAAACAGCATCCGCACGGGTTAGTTTTTTTAGAGTGGCTTTTGGATATAGTGGAGGAAGAGTTTCCCTCGGAGAAGCCCGACAACTCCTGGAGAATTATTTTATGCGGAGCAAATTAGAATTTCATTGGAAAGAGCCTTTTCAAAAGGATCTCACACTTGATGGTTGGGGTCGCCTCCTCCTCAATGCCGTTTTGTGGATAAGCGAATGTGCCCCTCGAGGAGGATCCTTATCTATTTCTTCTCCAAGTGAAGAAAAATCTGCCCTTTCTCTATGCCTTAAAGCAGACTCTATTATCCTTCACCAAGGTACAGTGGAAGCGCTTGAAGGGAAATCTTCACCTCAAGACCTTACCCCCCGAACTGTTCCTTGTTACTTAATCCATTGTCTTGTTAAGGAAAATAATTGGAAAATTATCTTTCATAAATCCTCTTCCCCCGCCGAACTCATTTTAAAGATTGAGGGAGGGGAGTAAGAAATGCAGTCATCAAAAAAAAGGGAGAACCCGGGCTACACTGTTCTTGAGAAAACTTTAATTTTCTTGGGTGCCCAGTGTTTTCTTTTGCCATTCGTTGTAAACTTCACGAACTTCAAAAATTTTTCCCTTATCGTTCACACATAAGCCCACCATGGTTGTATGTGGTCCCATGTTTTCGCCCTCCCATTTAAAATGGATGGTACATATATTTTGTACCGTATCAGCGGCACTCCATAAAGTCTCTAATGTCCATTTTCCTACAGCTTCACGTGCATTATTCATTTGAGCAGGAAGCATACTGGATTGGGTAAAAAGGGTTGTGCCATTTTCAATCTTCTTACATTCTGGAGCAAAGAGTCGAGAAACTCTTTTTTGCGTGACTGGCGCACCTGATTCCCCTATTTCCTTTAAAAAATCGACATAACTTGCACCGATGGCCATTAAATTTTTATAATTCATATGGGAGAAACTCCTAACAGTTTCGCCACGAAAGTCATCTGCATCATTCTCCATAGCAATAGCATTGCTAACAGACATAAGACTCAGCAAAACAAGGGCAGACGTTAAATTTTTTTTAAAGTTAACCATGGGATTCCTCTAAGGATAATAAATCTTACTCCACATTTGGATAAGGAATATTCCTTCTTTTTTCAAGTTTTTTCCTCGCTAGTCGTCACTTTTTTTGAAGATAATGTTTTGAGCCTTCTCTAAGGAAGTTAAGGACGGTTTAAATAGCATAAGATCTGTATCCACTCCCTAGAGCGGTTTCTTTTAGTTCTTTAACAATTTTGACTTCAAAAGTGAAAACCGGATAATCTAGATTCATATCCAGTATTCCGGTGAAGTCATGAGAAATTCTTTTAGAGGAATTCCTTGCCCTCCAATTAAGAGTTTCTTTTGAGGGTGAAATCTTTGAGAAAAGGCTTCCATTCCCGGGAGACTCGTCCTTCTTTGACTACTTTTAACCTCAAGTGCTACCAGATTTTCTCCTTTGCGCAGGATAAAATCGACTTCTTTATTGCCTTCTCTCCAGTAAGAAACCTCGATCTTGGTTCCAAGTGTCGAATTGATTAAATGTGCTCCTATAGTTGACTCTACAAGTCTCCCCCACGCTTCTCTGTCCTCTTGGGCTTCCTTAAATGAAAGAGAACCCTGTGCAGTTATCAGTGCAGTATTGAGTACCTGAAGCTTTGGGCTTGAGGCTTTTTGCCGCACGCGTTCAAAATAGAATTTTGGTAACCCCATCACGAGTCCTGCTCCTGAAAGAAGTTCAAGATAATGAGCCAAAGTTGTAGCATTTCCTGCATCTTGAAGTTGCCCTAACATTTTTTGATAAGACAGAATTTGTCCTGAATAATGACATCCAAGTTCAAAAACGCGCCTTAAAAGAGCAGGTTTATGAACACGCGCCATAAGCATGATATCTCTCGAAATGCTTGTTTCTATGAGTGAATCAATAACATAACGGGACCATCTTTCTTCATCTTCAATTAATACTGCTGCTCCTGGATAACCACCAAAATAAATATATTGTTCTAAAGTCCAACCAAAGGCTTCATGACATTCTTTAAAGGACCAATGGGTGATATGCGTTAGTTCAAAACGCCCCGCGAGGCTTTCTGTTAGTCCCTTTTGAACAAGAAGAGCGGAGGACCCTAGAATCATAACTTTTAAATTTAAATCACGAGACGTATCCTCATCCCAAAGCCTTTTTATAGCCTCTGACCAATGTGGAATTTTTTGAACCTCGTCTAAAATAAGTAAAGCTCCGGAAGATTTTCCTCCTTCCATCGTTCGTAATCGACCTATTTCCCATTGTTGTTCTATCCACGAAGAATCCTGCAAAGTAGGCTCATCAGCCGAAGCATAGTGGGAGGGGAAAGAAATTGCCTCTTTGAGTTGGAAGGAAAGAGTTGTTTTTCCGACTTGACGTGGACCTGATAATACCTGGATAAAACCCCTTGGTTCTTCTAGTCTTTTAAGGATCTTGTTAAAAATAGGACGTTTGTACATAGCATCCCTCTCTTTTGTTCATTATATTGAACAAATTTGTTCAATATTGCAAGGAAAAATTCATTGAATTTTGGGTGTATAAAAAAAGCTTGCAAAACGTGAAGACATAGTTAAGAATATAAGGGAAAGAGAATATCTTTCAATCTAACTCTGATATTCCCCTTAATGGGATGAGAGTGTAACAATCAATATAGAAGATAGTTCATGAAACAAGCTGGTTATTCCAAGCGGCCTCAAAGCCGTTCTTCTGATCGTCATAGACCTCATCAGAAACAAACAAATGGTGATTTCGGTGAAGGTAAAATGCGAGGCAATCCGCAGCAATCTGTTGAAAAATACCTAACTCTTGCCCGAGATGCAGCGTCATCGGGGGATCCTGTAAGTGCCGAAAATTACTATCAATATGCCGATCACTATTATCGTCTGTCTTTGGCGAATCGCATATCCCGTTACTCTCCACCTCCTGAAAAGCGCTCAGAGCGCGGAGAAACACAATCCCCTCCTTCAGAAACCCCTTCCGAAGGGGCTACTCCATAAAGCGGACTTATACCAAATAAATAAAGTAGAAAATCCTTCTAAATTAACTTTTTTGTAATATTTCTTCTGTATGATTTATTTTACATTGAATAATACTGTTCAATGATTAAATATTAGAGGAGATACCTATGAAAAACACATGTAAATATCTATTTGTAATAATGCTTCCGTTTCTTTCCAATGGAATAGCAAAGGCGGAGGCTAATACGTGTAGCGAATCATGTCAGAAGGGATACGACGCATGCTTCGATTATTGTAAACAAAGATTTGGCTCTGATGCCCAAGCCTGTAACATTGGATGTTATAAAGCTCGTGTAGAATGTTCGAAATAATAGCCAATCGTTAGAAGAGGGGAAGACAAGTGCTTTTGGAAAGACAAAGTTGAAGTATAAAAATGTACCTTTTCTCCTCTCAGTTCGTCTTTGTGATCTCACTGTAGCGAGAAGTGCTGAGGCTGAGAAGCAAGTCAACCTTCTCAAATTGTTTCACGTGAAACAATGGCTAGTACCATTGGGGTGAAAGGTGAGTTATTACAAAAACTTACAACGTCCCAAAAAGACGATCACCAGCATCCCCAAGGCCTGGGATAATATAGGCTTTTTCATTTAGTTTTTCATCTAGGGCTGCCGTGTAAATGGGTATATGGGGATATTTTTCGTTAAAGACGCTGACACCCTCAGGAGCCGCAACAAGTGCCATGAATTTTATATTTGAGGCTTTGGCGCCATGCTTAATAAGTGTGTCGACCGCAGCTACAGCAGAATTTCCCGTTGCTAGCATAGGATCCACGAGAAAAAAGATACGACCATTTGCATTCGGAAGCTTAACCAAATATTCAACAGGTTTTTTTGTTATTGGATCTCGATACATCCCAATATGCCCCTCATCCGCTTCTGGGATCAGTTCTAAGAGCCCATCAGCCATGCCAAGTCCTGCGCGTAAGATGGGAATGATAGCAGGATTGGGACCCGCAATAACGGGAGCTTCCATAGACGTAAGGGGAGTCGTAATCGTTTCCTTTGTAAGGGCTAAATCACGGGTGATTTCATACCCCATGAGAAGAGCAATCTCTCGAAGGAGCTGACGAAAGGCATGCTTTGGTGTATTGACTTTCCTCATTTGTGTTAACTTATGTTGAATGAGAGGATGGTCAATAATGTGCAGATTGGAAAATGTTGAATGGATCATCGTCGACAATTTAACCTATATTTGAGCTCATCCTTACGGGATTTCTCTCTGCACATCAAGTCTAAAATCAACCTGACCCTTTCATTTCTTCGATTTCCTTTTAAGAAACTTATGCTCTTCTGTTCTTAAACTTACTTCAAAGATTTTTCTGGAAATTGTTCTTTCTAGAAGTTGCCTTTAATGAAAATATTTTTTCCAATCCGCAAATCTTTAAGGATGTTTCGTGCTAAGTTCCATCCTGTTTTATAAAAGAAACCGAATCTGTCGGGTTTGTCGGTTCTTGTTCAGATATTTATAACGAGGGGCTTGCCGAGGTGCTATAAGAGATACCCATTTAAAAGAGTTCTTGTTTGCAAGGCTCAAAAATGAAATAGCTATTTTCATCTATATATTCCTCATATTTAACATCCCTACTATTGTCCTTCAACAAAGTGTTTGCGACATGCAAATAATCATGCCACTTTTCATTTTTTATTACGTTTCCCTGATCTTTTTTTAGAATCTTAAAGTAGCTTCCTGACATAATTGACTCATAAGAATCCACAATCCTCCCTCTCTCTCTGTGGGGGCCAGCAACATATAAATAATGTTTACGTGCAGGATTCATTATTAAGATTCCTTCCTCATTCTTTTCAAAGATAAAAACACTCGCTGAAGAAACACTTTCATAAACTTTAATAATACCTTTTTCATCTCCTTCTTTGTAAGAAACAGACATATATAAATTAAAACGCTTTGACTTTATATAATATCTTCCTTTCAATAAATCATCGTTTGGATCATGCTCCATTGCTAACAGAGATCCTGAAAAAAATAATGACAAAATAACTAAACAAAGACTCTTTTTTATTTGATACATTAATTTCTCCATACTTAGTGCATAAAATTTTAGATGCCATATCCCAAATCTATCTACTTTATATACTATAAAGTTGCAATCTCACAAGAAATCCTTTTGTTCTTCGATTTCCTTGAGAGTAGATTGAAAAACATCGAGGGCAAAATCGATTTCTTCCCGTGTAATAATAAGGGGAGGTGCAAACCGAACAACCGTATGATGGGTGTCTTTCGAAAGAACTCCTTTTAAGCTCATTTTCTCACACACTTCTCTTGCGCTGACGAGATGCTTGTGAAAATCAACACCAATCCAAAGACCCATCCCACGGACTTCTTTAATCAAAGGGGAATCGATTTGTTGAAGACGCATCATCAGATATGTTCCTAACTCAGCCGCGCGCTCAGCAAGGTGGTCTTCCTGAAGTATCGTAAGGGCCTCATGGGCTACAGCGCAGGCCAGAGGGTTGCCACCAAAGGTCGAACCATGACTGCCCGGTGTCATCAGGGAAAGGATTTCACGGTGGCTTAAAAAAAGAGAAATGGGTAAAATTCCCCCTCCCAAAGCTTTCCCAAGAATGATCCCATCCGGTTTGATATTTTCATGCTGAAAAGCAAACATTTTCCCTGTTCGTCCCAATCCGGACTGGACCTCATCGAGGATCAACAACACATTTTTTTCTTTGCAGATACGGTGGACGTCCTTGAGCCACCCTTTGGGTGGAACGATGATTCCAGCTTCTCCTTGAATGGGTTCGACCAAAAAAGCACAGGTGTTTGGGGTGATAGCTTCTTCTAAAGCTTTGGCATCTCCAAAAGGGATAATTTTAAATCCAGGGGTAAGGGGGCCAAAATCTTTTTGATAGAGAGGTTCTGATGAAAAGCTAATAATCGTCGTGGTTCGGCCATGAAAGTTATTATTAGCGGTAATAATTTCCGCTTTGTTTTCAGGAATTCCTTTAACTTCGTACCCCCATCTGCGAGCCACTTTTATAGCCGTTTCCACAGCTTCGGCTCCTGTGTTCATGGGAATTCCCATCTCAAACCCAGAGAGTTCACAAACTTTTTCCAAAAAGGGACCCAGCTGATCCGTATAAAATGCACGAGACGTCATTGCAAGCATTTGAGCTTGTTGGTTTAAGACTTTTAACAGGCGAGGATGAGCATGACCAAAACTGACTGCAGAATACGCCGTCATCATATCAAGATATTTTTTCCCTTCGATATCCCATAGCCAAACCCCCTTTCCTTTACACAAAACAATGGGAAGAGGATTATAGGTGGGAGGGCATCTTAAAGCTTCTAATGCAATATAATCTCGCGTATTCATACTGACCTCCCTTTTTTTGGTGTAAGATTTAAAAGTAAGTCTCTCATAAGCAGAAGTGTTTTACTATCCTTATCCCGATCCGGATTATATTCCACGATCTCGAGCGTTTTAAATGAGGGGTCATCTTGAATCCTTGAGAGAGTAGGCAAAACTTCTTTTGCTTTCAAACCCAAAGGGGTAGGGGTTCCAACACCAGGTGCTTCTTGAGGATCAAAAGCATCCAAATCGATGGAGAGTCCAAATCCCTTCGTGCCCTTTTTTACAAGATGAAGGGCTTCTTGAAAAACAGTATCAAAACCTCGGTCTTCAACTTCTTGCATAAAATAAATACGTACACCTAAGCGTTTAAGAAGGGCTGCTTCTCCTTCTTCATAACTTCTGACGCCGATGAGACAAATGTGGTGAGGGTTCAGAATAGGTCCTTTTTCTAAGATATTGACGATCGAAGGCTCCCCAAATCCGAGTAAAGCCGCAACCGGCATGCCATGATAAGCTTCAGAAGGAGTTGTTTTCATGGTGTGAGCATCCATATGAGCGTCAATCCATATCAGACCAAATTCCTGTTTTGCTCGAAGATGATGGACAACTCCAGCCCAAGTCCCCACAGCAACTACGTGATCTCCACCGATTACAACTGGAAATTGATGGTCACCAAGAGCTTGTTCCACTGAAAGAGAGACACGCCGACACAGATCCTCAATATACGGTAATGTTAAGAGGCCCGGGGGAAGATCACTCGCGAGAGCGCTTTTGACAGGGAAAAGTGTCTCTTTCCAAACCCAAGGGGATTTAAGGGAGGATAAAACGCCTGAGCTTAGGAAGGTTTCAGGCCCCTTTTCTGTTCCCCGAATTTGAGCACCCCATCCAGATGCAGATCCAATAAAGGCTATAGTCTTCATAATATTTACCACATGATTCACAATGAATCTCTAATATTAATTATATAGATTAAAAGTTAAGGAAGTTTTTCAATGTTATAAATTCATTGAAGAGGAGTCGGAAAGATAAAGCCGACCTTAAGAGTTGCGAGGTCGCTTATAAAGGAAACAAGGATTCTGTGTGTGTATGCTCAATGTCATTCTTTCTGTTTAAGAAAGCTAAATGAAAAAGTCAAGAGGATCAAATTTTATCATCCAAGACTCTTAAGCTGGGTTTCAATTATGCGTATGTGAGGAGAGTCGGTTGGAAAATTATTTTTTACGACTTCTAAGGCTTGTTTTAAATGAGCTTGAGCCTCCATCTTGTAACTCTCGGCATGTTGATGATCTCCGTTATCATCAGCTTGCATTGATTTTTTTAAGGAAAGTTCGGAGAGATTTTTATAAACCGTATAAATCTCTGGGTGTTCGCTTTTCTGGAATGCTTCTAGGGCTTTTTGGGTAAGTTCTTCTCCCTTAGTTATATCACCCTCCAAATAACTAACACGACCAAGATCTCTCATCACTCGCGCCGTTTCAATATGATCCTGCCCGTAGTGTTTCACATATGTTATATAACTTTTGTTTAAACAATCCTTCGCTGCTGAGTACTGACCAAGGTCTTTAAAAACTCTTCCTAAATAAGTTAGAGAATGAGCTATTTCTATGTGATTATTAACTAAGTTGTTTTCGTAAATTTGCAAACTTTCTTCAATTAATGATTTTGCTTTTTCAAAATCACCAAGTTCACGATAAACGTTTCCTAAATGTTTTAAAATAAAGCAAATTCTAACGTTGTTTTCTCCAAATATTCTTTTATGAAACTCGAGACCTTGTTCAAGTAAGTTTTTCGCCTTTTCAAAATGACCTAATGCTTGATAAATTCTGCCTAAGTATATATTTGCACGGACAACTTCAATATGATTCTTAGGAAAATGCTGTTTATAAATTTGAAGGCTTTGTTCAATAATATTTTTAGCTTTCGCAAGATGTCCAAGTTCTCGATAAACATTACCTAAATTAGCTAAAGCAAGAGCGCCATTAATTGGGGTTTTAGAAAGATGCCTTTCAGAAATGACAAGAGCTTCTTCAAGAACCTCCTTTGCTTTTTCATAGTTTCCTAAGCTTCGATACACGTTGCCTAAATATCGAAAAACCTGAGTCATTCCAGCATAATGATCTGGGAGATTCTCTTTATAGATTTTTAAGCTTTGCTCAAGGGTTTCCTTTGCCTTTTCATACTGTCCTAAGTCTTTATAAACATTACCTAATTGAGCCAAACTAAAAGCAATCGAAACATAATTCTTTTCTGGAGATTTATATAAATTTTTAAGACTTTCTACGAGGAATTTCTCAGATTTAACCGGGCTTCCCATATAATAAAAAATGAACCCTATTTTACTCCCGATTGCTCCTTTTATCTCATCGGTAATAAGGTGGCTGTGTCCAATCATTTTTTCACAATGATTTAACATCAAACTCATCAGTAGAAAATCTTCCTTATCAATGACTTTAGCAGTATACTTTTCAACCGCCTTTCCACACGCATAAAGAGGTAATTTGTTTTCTGTTAAGTTTAAGGCTTTTGTCAAATAATCAAGGATAATGTCTCGTGTGCTCACATGAAGTGAAAAAGTAGCAATTGTCTTGTCTAAGTCATACAAGGTAAAAATAGTTAGAGAATACTTCTTCAGATGATGTATAAAACTATCAACGGCCAAATTGTTTTTATATTCATACAGTAAATCGAGAGGGATATTCTTAGAACCTAACAAACTTATTAATAACAAGAGATCGCTAAAATCTACATGGGCATTGATTATCTGCTTTAGGGATAGAGTAATAATACTGTACCGGGTTTTTTCATAATTGCTTACTTCTTTTAAAACATTTTCTTGTAGTTTATCAAACTCATTATTGTGAGTACTCATATATTCTATGTACTTTTCATAAGGAATTTTTGTTTCCTTCAAATAGTAAGCAGCAACAGAGACATCCAGAGGAAAAGGAGGGATTTGATTTAAAAATTGCTTGGCTTCTTTGATTTTAGAAGCAGTCAATTGAGTCGGAGATCCTTTGTTCAGAATTTTAGTAAAAAGATCTAATCGTTGTTGTTCATCTAATTCTCCGAGTATAACAATGTGGTTAATATGACTATTGTTTTGGATATTGCTATCTCTTGTTGTTATAATAACTTTTCCTTTTCCCCACCCGACCTCTTGTGGAAAATATTTCTGAATGCTCCCAAAATTTGCAACATTGTAATAGATGAGGAGCCAATTTGGATATGACCTCAATTTTTCTCTCACATAGAAGACAATTTTTTCCTCTCGTTCCTGAGGATTTTTAATATCCTGAAGGGCCTTATATATTCTTTTGTCCTCTTCCGATTTGGAAAGAACATAACCAAGGATTGCAAATGAATGAAGAAGGGTTTCTTGCGTTTCTGCATTCATCTCCCAAACCACAGGTGCCTTTTGTTGACGGGCATATTGCCGTGCCAGAACTTTTTTACCCGATCCACCAATTCCTACGAGAGCAATGGTTTGGATGTCCTGCCGCTCCTTTAGTTTCTCATCAATCTCAGATATTAATTCAGGCCGATCAAGTAAGACAAATTTTGCAGGAATGATAAGATCAGAGCTTACAAGAGTTTCCGATGAATTTTGATTTTCTTGTCCATTTTTACCTTCTTTAAAGGAGATAAACCCTGCACTTAAACAAATAATCAAAAAGACCATAATCGCTATAGGAATCTTCCATTCTTTTATTTTTAGGAAAACTTTTACTTGGAAGGTGGAAAAATCATTTGCTTCCTTAAAGTCTGGCACCATGGGGTTTGTCGATGAAGGCGACCCATTACCATCAACAAGTCCTTTAAGCTGACTTCTTAACTTCGCAAAGATGTCTTCCAAATTTAAGGAGGGAAAGAGGCTCTTGAGAATTCCAAAAAAAGAACAATAGTAGTTGATAAGTTCTTCCGAATCTTTCGGAGCCTTACCAGGAAAACTTTTAATATTCTCCTTTTTTTCCTTCGTTTCACAGATTAAAAAAATGACTGTGTTTGCGCTCTTGATTTCCTTCTGTGGGATCTGACAAAAGTCTTTATTTGATTGAATTTCCTTCTTCACATTTTTAGGCAGGGCATACATCAGAAAATCTGAAGAACGATTTTCCCTATCCTTGGTGAGAGAATCTAAATTTTTAAGCCCATTCTTTACTTCAATCGTGACGTTAAGCCCCGCGCTTTTCAAATCATGTTCGAGCTGGAAAATAGAAGCAGCATATTTTTTTTCTTCAGGTCCATAAATGAGGACACAGGTAGAATTTTTCTTTTTAATCCGTGAGGATGCCTCTTTTAAACTTTGTTCAAAGGCAGCATGACAGATGAGTTGGGTGTACCGTTGCTTGAGAAGAGAAACCTCTTCAGAACTTTCAATAAAATCGATGATACTTTCTCGGGAATTACACTCGAGTTTTTGCATAATGTTACGAATATGGTTTTCGACTGTTTTGGGAGAAATGGAAAGAAACAAAGCTATTTTTTTGGCCGTTCTTCTCCCAAGCAGACAAACAATAATGTCTATTTCTCTTTGAGTAAATTTTATGCTGCTGATTGTTTCTATGGGTAAAAAATAAGGTCTTTCTCGGAAATTATCATTTTGAGTCGTCATAAAGTAATCATTTCTTCCTTTGTTTTTATTTGAGCACTCCGACTTGTGAATTAATTATTAAAGGAGGTTTCTCTTGGACCTCAATACTCTAATAGAGGAAAATTTTTGTCAAGATCGGATAGGTATCTCTTACCTAGGCATCACTTTTGGGTATTTATTCCCGATAGGTGCTGTTCTCTATTTCAAATAACCTGTCATGTACTTGCTGTTATTTTTATTCACATTAACGCCAAGTAAATCAACATTAAACATGAAAGGAACATAAAATGAAAAGCAAACATCTAATACTATTAAGTATCCTTCTCTCTCAAGCCGCGCCTGTGTGGGCGATGGATGATGATGGCAGTCAAAACAGCACCGTGACCGCTCGCCAAAATCTACCCGTACGAGGACCAGCAGCTGTTGCTCTTCTAAGAGACGCGATCAATCATATGGAAGCTTCAGTTGATCAAACTTTGACAACTGCACGAAACCAAGCTCCTCGGTTTTATGATAAGAAAGTCTTTGTTGTCGGTGAAACAGGCCATGGCAAAACAACTTTTCTCCATGCAGTAGCAGGCATTCCATTTGATGTAATACCATCTCGGAATGGACGGGGCTTCTACCTTGATGTACCTCTTCAGAAAAGATTGGCTGGGACGAATATAGGTCATACGAGAACGGTAGGTACGGTGGCACCTGCCACTGTGATTGATCAGGGACGTCAAGCTGTTTTTATAGATTGCTTAGGGTTTGGTGATCCAAGAGGTCCTATAGAAGATGTGGCAAATGCTTTAGGAGTTAAGAAGCTCTTTGAACAAGGAACCCAAGCTAAGGTTCTATTGGTTATTGAAGAAGAGACACTAGCGACTGTAAGGGGTAACTTTGTGCCAGACTTACTCAACCGCCTTGCCGAGACCTTCCCAGATGATAACATGCTTCGAGATAGTGTGCGCCTTGTCATCACAAAAGCAACTCAAGGCTATAGCCCACAAGTTGATTTAGGAGATTGGAGGAATCACGCACAAACGGGGAACCGTGCTAAAATTCTCATTGACTCTTTCTTACAACGCGACAGAATCTTCAAATTCTTGGCGCCTATTTCTCAAGGGCGTTATGATGGCTTTAATAACAACGACTTTGCCAGAGTATTAGGAGTTGATGGATATACTCTTAATCCAAGAGTTATGCCTGTGCTCAATCCTGCTGCCAAACTGTTGATAGGAGATACAGTAGATGAACTCCGGAAAGAAGGCCGCAGGTATTTAGAAGAAGACGCTTCGGATCACATCCAAACCATTTGTGAAAGCAAGATTAATGATCGCACAAATCCTAACCGCGCCATTGGAGCCTTACGGACAGATTTGCGAGCTTTAAGGAGCGATATCCTTGCTTTAACGACAATGGATGATTTTAAAGACCCCTTACATCAGATTATTGGGGATAATGATGTATCCGGTCAGAGACAAATGGGTCAGCCTCAACTTATGGGGGGGCTTGCTCAAAGTGTTGAGTTCCTCCAAGAGCTTGATCCAACAGTCCATACACCAGAAGATTCATGGAGATCCGCTTTAGCGCCCATTGCGGGAAGCATTGAAGTTCTTGCTGATGATCCTGTTGTAACTGAAAATCAGGGAATTCTCTCTCTACAAGGGAGGCTTCTGTCCATTGAGGATCTGGTCATTGGCAAACAACGTTATCCTCATAGTACATTAGCTAAAATGTTCGCCTCAAATACCACGTTTGCTAACACTCCGATTCGATATGAGAATATGTCTATTGCCATATTTTCTCCTAAATTGAATTCTCTGAAACCCACGTCAATTGATCTTAGTGGAGGAGTTGGAACGCATAAAACATATCCTCAGCAGGCAGGACAAAATGGCGGACACGGCACACCTGGAGCCCATTTCCTTGCTAACATTGCTGCAGAAGATGGTCTAACAAACCTTACCGTTCTTGCTAAAGGTGGGAATGGAGGAGATGGTGCGAGGGGAACAGACGGCGCCCATGGAGCTGATGGAAACTTGGATCATGCTGCACATCATCAAATAAGTACCGGACTTCTTCCTTACGGATGGGGTTGCCATCATGGCGGTGGACATAGCGCTGAAGGTCATCACATTCGATCAGATGATCTTAGACACCAACTCGATCTGAGGTATACTCAAGTGCTTTATCATGCTCAAGGATCAGCCGGATCTGCAGGTACTGATGGTGGTCATGGCGGGCAAGGTGCTCCCGGAGGAACGGCTAAAATTGCAGGAGTTGCATGGAATCCCGTTCCCGCAAACCTGGCTAACGGCAGTTCTGGTAGCCATGGAGCTGGGGGAAATCCTGGTTCAAATGGACGCAATTGCGCAGGGGAGGAACACATAGGTCGCCACCTTGCTTACCAAGCACTCGTTGGGAAAAGCGGTTTTCTAGGGACTGGGCCTGGCATATATGCAGATCGACATATTGATCTTTCTAATAAAACAATCACTGCAAAAAGCCATGTAGGCAACAGGGTAGCTACTGCTGGTGGCAGCAAGCCAACGGCTCCTCATGGAAAGGTTCCTGCAGCCATTTCTGCGATTGATGAGAATGCTTTAGAGGCAGAGTATAGGCTCTTCCGTACAGCAGAACTCGCCGATCCTGATGCAAAGCGTTTTGTTCGGGACCACTAAATAAAGACCAGCCCTCTTCGAGCTTTTAAAAAAGAAAAGACGAGTATTAACTCGTCTTTTCTTGCATTCAAGCGCAGTGCACATTGGCTTTTCGATGTCTACAAAACCAAAATTTCTTTTTCTCTGTTGCGTCCCAGGGCTATTCCCCTTATTTTAAAGGACAAAACTTTAGGAAAGGTTCCATGACTCAACAAAAAGAAAAACATAAAGATACCCTTTGGGAAAATGTAAAAGCCCTTATTTATGCTATCATCCTCGCGGTTCTTATCCGTACCTTTTGGCTTCAACCTTTCCATATCCCTTCAGGTTCTATGATTCCGACGCTATTGATCGGAGATAACTTGTTCGTTTCAAAAACTGCTTATGGGTATAGCCGTTTTTCCATTCCTTTTGGCGGAGAGATCAATTATTTTTCTGGGCGCATTTGGGCAGGAGAGCCAAAACTTGGAGAGATTGTCGTTTTCCGTTCCGTGGTAGAGCCCAATACGGATTATATTAAGCGTGTGGTTGGGTTGCCTGGTGATCGGATCCAAATGAAAGAAGGTATTTTGTATATTAATGATGTTCGTTGTCCTCTTGAACCCCACGGTGAGTTCAAAACGGTTAATGATGATGGAACGGTTTTAGTAGCGTCTCAATTTGTTGAAACGCTCCCCAATGGGTTAAAACATCTTATCATTAAGCAAGTTCCTTTTGGGGAAGGAACCTACGACAATACGCCCGTCTATCATGTACCACCAGGGCATTACTTTATGATGGGGGATAATCGAGATGGATCAAATGATAGCCGCGCACAAGGCGTTGTTGGCTACATCCCATTTGAGTATTTAGTAGGCCGTGCGAGCTTTATTTTCTTCTCAACGGGCGGTCACGTCGCTCTTTGGGAGATTTGGAAATGGCCTTTCACAGCTCATTACAGCAGAATCTTCAATGGCATTCATTGATGAAAGGTTTGGAAGAGAATTTAGGTTACACATTTAAAGACCTTTCTTTTCTTGAAAAAGCCTTAACCCATCCCAGCGCGCTTCCACCAGGACAAGGGGTTGATTTTGAGCGGCTTGAGTTTTTAGGCGATCGCGTGCTTGGGCTCATCGTGGCAACTTGGCTTTTCAAGGAATTCCCTCGCGAGAAAGAAGGGGATTTAGCAAGGCGCTTTGCGGGCCTTGTTCGAAAAGAAACGTTGGTTGAGGTTGCTCAATCGATTCACCTTGACCAGGCGATGATCATGAAGAGGGAGAAAAGCTCATCCCAGCAAAAGCGCATGGACACCTTATTATCTGATGGGTGTGAAGCGCTTATTGGTGCTCTCTATTTAGAAGGAGGGCTTGCGGCCGCCCAATCTTTTATTTATCGACATTGGGACCATTACTTCAAAGGAAATCATGAACCTCCCCGCGATCCTAAATCCATCCTTCAAGAGTGGGTACAAGGGCACCGGAAAACCCACCCCAAGTATGTGGTGATTGAATCCTCAGGTCCAGCTCATGCACCTCAATTTATCGTTGAAGTCCGTGTGGAAGGCCTTGACCCTACCCGGGGAGAAGGCTCTTCCAAAAGACGAGCAGAGCAAGAAGCAGCCCAACGCATGTTAAATGTTATTGTTGCTCATGACTAAGTGCGGTTTTATAGCAGTTGTAGGGGCTCCTAATGTAGGTAAATCGACCTTAATTAATGCCCTTGTCGGTAGCAAAGTTACGATTGTTTCGCCAAAGGTTCAAACCACTCGTAATCGAATTCTGGGCGTTGCCCTTGAAAGAGATACCCAGCTTATTCTCGTCGACACTCCCGGAATTTTTGATACACCAAAACGACGTCTCGAAAAAGCGATGGTACGCAGCGCTTGGGATAGCCTAAGGGATGCGGATGGCATCATGGTGATGATGGATGTCAGCCAAAAACACTTTGAAGATACGGAAATGATCCTGAGTCGTCTCGAAAATTATAAGAAGAAAGCCGTCCTCGTACTCAATAAAATTGATTTAATCCCAAGGGATAACCTTTTGGCTTTAGCAGAAAGATTCTCTCACCCGTTGATCGATCAGATTTTCATGATCTCAGCCCTTAAGGGAGATGGGGTTCAAGATATAAAGCAATATTGGTCGCGTCAGGTTCCGATCGGTCCTTGGCTGTTCCCTGAAGATCAACTTAGCGATCTTCCCTTACGATTTTTGGCGGCTGAGATTACGCGGGAAGAAATCTTTAATCGTCTTCATGAAGAACTTCCCTACTCCATTTGGATTGAAACCGAATCTTGGGAAGAATTTGAAGACGGCAGCGTAAAGATTAGCCAACTCATTTATGTCCAGAGGGAAAGCCAAAAGCCCATTGTTTTAGGCAAGGGAGGCCAACAAATCAAAGCCATAGGAGCAGCTGCCCGAAAGCAGCTCATCGAAATTCTGGAACGACCCGTTCACCTTTTCCTACAAGTCAAAGTCAAAGCCGGCTGGATTGAAGATCCTCGTCTTTATAAGAGTATTGGGTTGGAGTTTAAGAGTGGGGGGTAATGCATATTTAAGATATGAAAAATAAATGAATATTTTTTGATAAAAATATTTAAAAAAAGATTGCATTATAAAAGAACGCTGGTACGCTTATAAGCGTGGCGAGCAGGTCCAACCACCTGCTCGTCACTGAACATAACAATCCCAACAGGAGGATCATCATGTCTGACGATAGTATTACCATATCTACCCTTTATCTTAAAAGGATTAAGCACAGGACAAAGCAACTTTCAGAGATTGCTGACCAAATGATGGTAGCTTCTTTTTCCTTTAAGCAAATCTGTGAGGAACTCAAGGAAGATTATAAAAAATTAAGCGGGTGGGAGTAGTAATTTAAATAACGAAGCACTTTGTACTTAAACCCCTCACCCGCCCTTTGGGCGACCTCTCCCACAAGGAGAGAGGTAATTTAAGTGCTCGCTGCACGACCTCTCCCCTTGTGGGAGAGGTCGCCACGCGCGAAGCAAGTGGCGGGTGAGGAGGGCTTGCAAAATATGGGACATTATTTAAGAATTGAAGTACTACCTAAATAAAAAAATGGGTGATCCCTTTAACACTCGTATCCTGAGGCTCATACCCAACCTATAGAAGGGAGCACCAAAGGAATGTTAAAGGACTTACTCACCCACTTTAAATATAAACTTTGTAAGAAAATTTGTCCAGCGACCTGCTCATCTTTTTCTCCAAGTAAAAGTCAAAGCCGGCTGGATTGAAGATCCTCGCCTATATAAGAGATTGCTAAAGCCAAAAAATATATACAAGATTTTAGGAGATAAAAGATGGAAAAGTTAATTGAATACAAAGACTACCTAAGTCAATCCCTTAAAGATCCTGAAGAAGCAGCTGAATATTTAAACGCTGCGTTGGAAGAGGGAGACTTATCTTTATTTACGTTAGCTTTAAAAGATGTTGTCGATGCTCTGGGTGGAGGTGTAGGTGCGACTGCAAAGAAAAACCACCTCAATCGGGAGAGCCTTTATAGAATGCTTTCTAAAAATGGAAATCCTCGATTGACGAGTTTAACATCCGTCATGTCTTCACTTGGGCTGGAAGTTCACATTGTTTCAAAAAAACGAAGCCCTCTCCGTCATATCTCTGCTTAATGAACTGCAAAAGGTATCACCTTGCCTCCTCCTCCAAAGCCCTATAATTCACTTTTCCCGAGCCTAGGAGGGGGAGACTCTGAAGAATACGAATAATCCTAGGCAAAGAAAGTTCCGACAATCCTTGGGCTTTCCAGAAGGCAATAAGCATCGATCTTTCAGCTGAAGCATAATTCGTGAAAAGAACCAGTTGTTCCCCTTTTTTAGGATCGGGACGTGCAATAACAGCATGAATATATCCTGGCCAAAGGCGGAGAAGTGCTTCTTCCACAGCTCCAAGTGAAACCGTTTCTCCACCCACTTTAGCAAAGCGTTTGGCCCGCCCCAAAAGACGCACGTACCCTTCTGGATCAATATCAACAATATCTCCCGTATCATACCATCCCTTGGGGGGTGGAATAAGTTTTCCAGGGGATGCGGCTAAAAGATATCCTACCATAACATTTGGACCCTTCACCCAAAGACGTCCCCCTTCAGGGATGTCTTCAACAGATTCAAGACGGTGGGGAATTCCAGGTAAAAAACGCCCCACCGTGCCTGCCTTATAATGCATAGGGGTATTAACACACAAAACTGGTCCTGTTTCCGTTGTTCCATACCCTTCAAAAATCCGAAGCCCAAACTTATCAAACCACAGATGTTGCGTTTCTTCTCTAAGCTTTTCTGCCCCCGCAAAGACATAGCGAAGAGAATGAAAATCATAGACATGGGCGACCCGCCCATACCCATTTAAAAAAGTGTCTGTTCCAAACAAAATCGTGGACCCCATATCGTAGACAAGCTCTGCCACAACTCTGTAATGCAGCGGAGAAACATAATGAAAAGTCCGAATCCCAGAAAAGAGAGGGAGAAGCATCCCCGCTGTCAAACCAAAGGCGTGAAAGAGGGGAAGAACATTTAAAACCCTATCCTTTTCATTGAAATCAACGACAGAAGCGAGTTGAGCACAATTCGCTTGAATATTGTGGTGGCTTAAAACAACACCCTTAGGCATGCCCTCAGAACCTGAGGTAAATAAGATCACGGCCCGATCGGAAGAACAAACCAGATTTTTATAAACCCTTTTTGGGAAAAGCATTCCATAAAGACCTTTCAGTTTATCCGTAAGGCGAATTTTTTTTGCCTCATCCTCAAGATAATGAATATGAATTTTATGGTGTTTTAAATGCGCTACTGCGTCCAGAAGGTGTGCTTTTTCAACAAATTGTCGAGAAGTAAACACTGAAGCAATCTTTGCCGCCTGACAAGCTGCTAAAAGAGCAGACGGGCCGCTTGTGTAATTCAAAAGTGCAGGCGTCCTCCCAGTGGCCTGAAGGGCCCAAAAACTTACAACAAGACCGTGGGTATTGGGCAACATAAGGCCAACCACTTCGTCAATCGTCGTCTTGCGAGCGATCACACGAGAGAACGTAAATACCTTCAATAAAAGTCCCCTGTATGTTAATGTTTTACGACTCACGTCTTCCAAAATAGGCATGGAGGATCCATGCAACTTGCAGCTTTCGAGCAAGGCCGCGAAAAGTGTCTTTTCGAGGAGACTTGTTACAAACATCATCCCAACCATCACATCATAAAGCTTCTCGCTCAAAGCCCTACGGCGTGCCTTCCCCACAAGGGTTGGATCAACTTTAAGGGTCTGCGAAGGAAGAATGGTGATTGTTATTTTAGGGAAAAGCTTACGAGGAACTTCCCCTTTGAGATGGGAGAAAAAGGTGTATTGAGCTCCATCAATACGAATGGGGAGAAGGGACGCATTAGCTTTTTCTGCAACCATCCCAGGTCCTTCATAAATTTTCATCAACCCTCCCGTGAGCGTCAGACGTCCTTCGGGAAAGATAATGACCTTATGACCCTTTTTAGCTTCTTCGATCACCTCGCGTAAGGCATAGGGATAAAGAGGATCAACGGGAAAGATTTTTGCTAAAACAAGGAAAGGTTTGATCCACCATTTTTGCGCCGTAAAAAGATTAATCGCAAAAATGGGTTTTTCAGGTAACACCGCTGCAATTAAAAGAGCATCGATGTAAGAGGTATGATTGGCAATAAGGATAACTCTCTTCCCTGCTTTCTCATAATTTTCGAGTCCCCAAACCTCCAGGCGAAACACAAAACGGAGGATTCCATAAAGGAAATTTCTGAGCACGGGATCGGGAAGAATTCTAATCATATAAAGGACCACAACTCCTTGGCCCAAGGTTGTTATGAAAAGAAGCATTGGAATCGACACAGTGAGACTTAAAAGGCAAAAGGAGGCTGCACTTGCAAAAACCATGAACCCTGCATTAATAACATTATTAAAAGCAATGACTTGTGAACGATGGCTAGGGAGCACATGGGTTTGGACAAAAGCGTAAAGAGGAACAATAAAAAGGCCACCTACAAAAGAAAGGGCAAAGATATCAGCCATAAGCCTGAGTCCTTGAAAGGACATTAAAAAGGAAAAAAGGGACGTAGCGGTTTCGGCTAAAGGAGATCCAAAGCTCGAAATATCGTACAAAAAGGGAACCATAAGAAGAGCTAATAAAGGGACATGCTTTGTTGTAATTTCCGCCTTAAAAAGCCAGTTACAAAGAATGGACCCCATCCCAATCCCAACGGTGAAGAGAAGAAGAAGAAAAATAAAAACGCTTTCTTCAACATTAATGACATCTTTGGCAAAAGCAGGAAGTTGAGACAAGAGAATCGTCCCCACAAGCCAAAACCAAGAAATGCCAATGATCGCTCTATAGACACGCTCTTCCTTTCGGGCGTAGCGGAAAAGCCGCCTGATCTCAAAGGTCCAGGATGTTCGAATTTTAAGATGGGGGGATCGTTTCGGAATCGAAGGAATCAGCCAACTGAACCCAAGACCAAGGATGGCTACGAAAAGCAATTGTAAGCTTAAGAGAGTCGAGGAAATGCGGAGGTGAATCATTAAAGCCCCACAAAAGGTTCCGAGCAAAATGGCGAGAAAGGTCCCCGCTTCAATATAACCATTACCACTCAAAAGCTTCTCTGGAGGAAGAATATCGGGCAAAATGCTGTATTTAACCGGACTAAAAAAAGCTGAATGGGTTCCCATAAAGAACAGCGCCGCTAAAAGAAAATATGGATTTTTATAAATAAATCCATAGGCGCTTAAGCTAACGATCAGGACTTCAGAGATCTTAACCCACCTTATAATAACGGATTTGTCGTATCGGTCCGCGAGTTGACCGGCAATTGGCGAGAACAAAAACGCAGGTAACATAAAAAGTCCAAAAGCAGCTGTCACAAAAAGAGAAACGGCTGTCTCGGACGTGGAGGCCAAATGATAGGTAATTAGCGTAACAAAAGCGGTCCGAAAGAAATTATCATTAAAGGCGCCTAAGAATTGCGTTCCAAAAAGAGACCAGAAGGATTTGTTTTGTATGAGAAGTTTCATCGTAACTCCTCACCTCCTCGTGCTCTCGGACAATTAGATCCTCGGGCAAGAAATGCTAAAGTTTTCCCTCGCCTTCGCAAGGGCAAGCCTTTGGAAAACAAAGCATTTCTTACCAAGAGCTTGTCCTCGCGAAGGCGAGGAATGACACCGTGTGTGAGGATGGGTGAGTGGCTATGTTTCATCAAAAGATACTTAAAGATTTTTCCTTATTTTAAGGATATCCTCTTAAATGGAAAAGGGAAAAATGACGACACCCCTGCCGTCATTGCGAGGCCACGGAGTGGCCGAAGCAATCTATCTAACGCAAGAATGAGATTGCCCGGGTATCTCTCCCCCTTAATCTTTAGGAGATTAGAAGACCACCGACCTCTTGTTAAGTATTTTCATAATTTATGATCTAGTAATTTTTCTAATATTCTCTATATAATAAATATCTAAATTTATTTTTTGGGAATTTAAATATGATCGTTAAAAGTTATTTATCACAAATGTTGAATCCAGTTGCTGTTTTCTCAGCAGCCCTTGTTTTATCTTTATCTGGACTTGCTTTCACAATGCCAAGTTGGGGAATGGAAGAACAAGACGAGGAAAAAAGAACTTGTTCTTCCCTTCCAAAATTACCCAACGGTCCTGAGGTGATGAAAATTGAAGAGAAACTTCGGAATTTTATAGCCTTTTTAAACGACCAAGATGCGCTAGAAAAAGCTGCACGCAACGAAGATTGGAGTCAAGATACGGTTTTATCCGCAATACTTGTTTTAAGGCTTGCTTCAGCTTCGAAGGAACAGGCAACTACTCTTTTAGATTTACCCGATGAGGCTCTACTCAACATCATAAACCGACCAGGCATACCAAAAAAAATGGCCCTTGTGTGCAAACGTTTTTATGAGCTTTCATGGGATCCAATGGTGACAAGAGGGATACTTTTAGACACGAAAGAGAAGCTTGAGAATTTTATAGCATTTATAGATGATGAAACGAAGTTTCAGAGTATTGTAGACATTTTATACAAGAGAGAGAAGCCTCTCCCGGGTCTGGATAAAGTACTGGCACATGTAATGCAGGATGATGCAGGTATCGAAAAACTTATAAGCGCCACTATTTTTTCATTCTCGATTATGTCCTGGAAGCATGCGCACGCTCACAACATTTTTTTTGCCAAAGAAGATAATAAAGACAAAGAAGGGAAAGCTTCTCCTGATTTTGAAGCATATTTTGAGAATAATGTATGGGGACCTTTTGTAAAGTTCTGGAGGAGGTTCTCCGTTATAAAGATAACAGATGAAGTTTCTTTTTTAATGGCACAGAAATTATTAAGTCTACCGGTAAAGAACGACTGATTAGACTCAAAAATATTTATTTAAGAACATCTTCCTAAAGGGAAAAGAGTGGAATGTTATTTTTTTCTGTACTATTTTTCCATTGACATTTGAGAAAAATATAGCTACATTGTAATTACAGGAGAAGAAAATGATAACTCATATTATATCTATCGGAAATTCAAAAGGTGTTAGGATACCAAAGGCCATTCTTGAACAGTGTGGATTCAAAGATGATGTGAGTATGACTGTCAAAGATCATACTCTTATCTTAGCTTCTTATAAGGAAAATCCAAGGAAGGGCTGGGAAAAGAAATTTCAGCAAATGGCTCAGAGAGGAGATGATGATTTATTAGATCCTCCAATTCTTGACCATTCATGGGATAAAGAAGAATGGGAGTGGTAAAACCTGAAAGATTTGATGTTTTTTTAATCTCTTTAGATCCTACCCAAGGGGCTGAGATTCAAAAAACAAGACCCTGTGTTATTATTTCTCCTGATGAAATGAACCGCCCTCTAAAAACAATCATCGTTGCTCCTATGACATCGCAGTTAAAAGACTACCCAACACGAGTATATGTCAAATTCCAGGGGAAAGAAGGAGAGATAGTTCTGGATCAAATCCGGACTGTTGATAAGTCGAGAATTATAAAAAAATTAGGAAGAATTAATGAAAAAACTTCAAGCGAACTCATCAAAGTTCTCTCTCAAATCTTTAGCTAACCCCATCTCTCAATTAAAATATTCGTTGAATCAAGTTCGGACTTTTGATGGCAAAAAGACGAGGGTCCAAAGGAATGTTGAGCTCTGTTTCTGAGAGAACAACGCGTGTTTCCGCACCTTGAGCGTCAACAACCCTCCATTCTGTAAGAACCACAGGATCTTCTTGAAAAACGAGGGTGATTTGGCCCGCCTCTGGCTCCTCTTTACGAACGAGGGAAACTTCTGTTGCATCATCTTTGGGAACAATGTTCGTAACGATTACATCACGATCAAAGTTAATGTTGGGCCTCAAAATAAAAGCCGCAGGCGTTTTGTCTAAGGAGACGTAATCGACCTGGTCTGCTGCCCTATCTGCTGTAATGAGCCATTTTCCATCTGCCACAATAAGAAGACTTGACGGGGGGTTGTATGTAAGACGCATCTTACCGGGTCGAGAGATTTGGATCGTACCCGTGACGGTCTGGCCATTATTGTTGATCTGCGTGAAATTTCCCGAAAGGGTTTTAAGCTCATTAAGATACTTTTCAAACCTTTGTGTGGCTTCAAAAGCACTCGCCATTTTTATAGAAAAGAAAAAGACTGTAAAAATATAGAGTAAAAATAACCTCCTAGATTGCTTCGGTTCCTGCGGAACCTCGCAATGACGGTTCCCCCTATTCGTCATTGCGAGCCCCATAGGGGCGAAGCAATCTAGTTTTTTTAAATTTTTCATCTTCATATTTAATTCTCCTGGGATCCTCTTCCAAGGACTTCCCGTTTGCCAACATGGTTAGGGCTGCTGACGATACCTTCTTCTTCCATTTTTTCAATAAGGCGAGCCGCACGATTATACCCGATTTTTAAGTGTCGTTGTATAAAACTTGTGGAAGCTTTCCCTTCTCGATAAACAAGGGCCAAGGCTTGTTGATATAGGGCATCTTCTTCATCACCCTCTTCACTTCCAAAATTGAGTTCAGGGGCAGAGGGATCAATGGTGATATCCTCGACATAGGAAGGCTCGCTCTGAGATTTCAAGAACTGAACGACTTTTTCCACATCGGCGTCTCCCACATATGGGCCATGGACACGCGAAATTCGCCCCCCCGATGCCATGTAAAGCATATCCCCCTGGCCAAGGAGTTGTTCAGCGCCTTGTTCATTCAAAATCGTACGACTGTCTATTTTCGAGCTGACTTGGAAGCTAATGCGGGTTGGGAAGTTAGCCTTAATGGTACCTGTGATGACATCTACAGAAGGACGCTGGGTTGCCATGATGAGGTGAATACCTGCCGCACGGGCCATTTGAGCAAGACGTTGCACAGCAGATTCGATTTCCTTGCCAGCGACCAGCATCAAATCGGCCATTTCATCAACGACAACCACTATAAAAGGGAGAGGCTCCATAGCGAGGGGTTGATCTTCGAAAATGGGTTTCCCCGTCTCAGGATCAAAGCCTGTTTGAATACGACGGGAGATAATCTCTCCTCGAGCCTTAGCTTCCAGAATCCGTTGATTATATCCTTCAATATTCCGTACAGAAAGTTTAGACATCGCTTGATAGCGGCTCTCCATCTCCCGCACAACCCAACGAAGTGCTACCACAGCTTTTTTGGGGTCTGTCACCACGGGGGCCAAAAGATGGGGGATTCCATCATAAATGGAGAGCTCCAGCATTTTAGGATCAATCATAATGAACTTACACCGTTCAGGGGGAAGGCGATAAATCAATGAGAGGATCATTGCATTTACGGCCACCGACTTTCCCGATCCAGTTGTCCCTGCAACAAGGAGGTGGGGCATCCGTGCTAAATCAGCAATAATAGGAGCTCCACCAATATCCTTTCCTAAAATAAGGGTAAGATGGGCTTTGGATTTTTCATAGTCATCGTGAGAGAGGAGATCTCGTAAATGAACAGTTTCTCTCGTTTTATTGGGAAGCTCAATGCCAATAACGTTCTTACCCGGAACAACAGCCACGCGTGCAGAAATGGCGCTCATCGAGCGAGCAATATCATCGGCTAGGGCAATAACACGGGAAGATTTTACACCCGCAGCAGGCTCTAGTTCGTAAAGAGTAACGACAGGACCAGGCTTGATGCCAACAATTTCTCCCCTGATACCATAATCATTGAGAACAGACTCAAGGGCTTCCGCATTTTCTTGAAGAGAATCTTCATCATAGTCTAACTTTTGTGTAAAATTTTTAGGTAGATATAAGAGCTCGAGGGGGGGGAGTTGATAGGGCTCCCCTCCGTAGAACGGTTTAAGAGAGGCCGGTTGACTAGGAGCTGCCTTTCGCGGCTCTGACCTTACATACTCCTTTAATCGGAGCCCCGTATCCTTGGGAACTTCTTTGACTTCCATCCCATCGTCTTCAAACAGGTGTGAAGAAGGGGCCTTTTTCACGGGTTTAGATTTTTGAGGTCTTTGCTGAATGAATGAAAAAAAGAATTTCAAATGAGAAAGCTTAAGCCCACTTGTAACAAAAAGAAGCGGAAGGCTTAAAACAAAAAGGGAAAGAGAAAGAATCAAAGGAGATAAAGGAATTTCACTTAGGCTTTTAAACAGAATATACCCCAAAGCACCCCCTTTTCCCCAAAAAGAAAGACTCGAGAGAAGAAGGAAAAACCCACATAGGAAAAGGACACTCCGAAGAAGAAGGGACAACCCTTTTGGATGGGTAAAAAGAAAAAGCCCCAAGATAAGGAAAAAGAATGTCAACACATAGCTTAAGGACCCAAAGAATTGCAAAAAAAGGTCGCTTGTAATGGCTCCAAAAGATCCCAAAAGGTTCTGGATCTCGCTATCGGCTGCGAGACTCCAGGAAGGATCTGTAGGGACATGGGTTAAAAAGGACACACTTAAGGCGAGAGCGAAGATCAAAAAGCCGAGACCCGTAAGCTCATAAAGCCGATTACGAAGAAAAGAAGTTGCTAAATTTTTTGATCTCGAGAAAACCATAAGTGAGGAAGTACACGAGTTCTTTTAAGGGGTCAAGAAAAAGGGAAATGGCAAGCATTTCCCTTTTGCATAACGTTCAACAAAAATGTTGATGCGCTTATTTTGCTTTTTCTTCAGAAACTGGAGCATCAGCTGGATGCTTAGCTTCATCTTTAGAAGAATCAGTAGTAACTGCTTCTTCAGCGTAGATTGTTGTCTCTTCTTTAGGTTTGTCAGCTGCTTGAGCAACAGTCAATGCACCCAAAAGAACGAGTAATGTATAAGCTAATGACTTCATAGTGTTTTTCTCCATAAATAAAAATACCTCTAAATGAGGCGATCTGAATATGAGAGGAAAAAATGGGTTTGGCAAGCGAATTTTTTAACTTACACTCATTTATATTATAATGAGGGTTTATAAGACCTTTCGTCATCTGGCATGAAGCCTGTTTGGTCCAAAGTTTCCTTTAAAGCTTTCGCCAATTCAAAGGCAAGTCCCCTTCCCATATAATGGACAACCGTGATTCTTGAGTCTTCCCCCATCTTATGTTGGCGAAGAGAAATAATAAAAATGTTATGCTTAAGAAGCGTTTTGAGGACATTTTGAACGTCCTCTTCTTTCATCGCAATCTCTCCCAACATGGCAGCTTGCTTATCTGTTCCTACAAAGGCTGCACAAGCCTCTACACCGTCATGGTGATGCATTTTTGTTTTTCTTTCCCAGGTAAGTTTATAGACACCGTCCTTTAAGGTTCCCCTCTTTTCAAAGAGGTCTTCAATATCTTTTACTTTAAGAGTGGATTTATCAGAATTAATGATAACAGGGGGCCGAGCCCAGATTGTTCCTTTGCTGGATTTTTTTAATATTTCGAATGTTTTTCCAACGGCCGTTGCGAGCTCTTTAATCGGCCCCTTTCCTTCAATATGCATTAACATGATTCGAGGGTTGTCCCAGAGATAATGGTTATGAAGAGCAGTAATACGGAGCCCATTATCCAAGGCTTCTTTCATGACAAAATTGATTTGATCTTCAAATAAGACCATCTCTCCCCTTACTTCGCCTGTCCCACTGAAAGCAGCCCAAGATGTAAGCCCTAAGGAAGGTGTTAATTTAACACCAGCAGCGCTTCCTTTAAGATCACTGTGCGGAACGGAAACTTTAAAAACATTTAACTCCGTGTCCAACTCTCCCTTCGCTCCCGTTAAAGTTTCGATTTGTTGGGTGTTGAAAAGGGAAGCATCACCTTTTTCAGCAGAAACAGGTGAGAAGGTAAAAAAAGGGAGGATTAAAAGGATGATTCTTTTTTTCATTTTTCATTCTTTCGTGATAGATCTTGAGTTATATCATACCATTTCGCTTTCCAACAATGAGCAGGAAGACGAGGCGAGGGGCGCGGAGCGTATTTAAATACGTGAGCACCCAGAGTCCGAAGTCTGACGCACTCATTGGAAGAAAGCGAATTGGTATCACGAAATTTGATGGGCTGTTAATCCTATATGATGATTTCCCCCCTCACCCACCCTTCGGGCGACCTCTCCCACGGAGGGGAGAGGTGGTTTGAGTACTGGCTGTTATTACCTCTCCCCTTGTGGGAAAGGTCGCCCGAAGGGTGGGTGAGGGGAACTATGTCCTCATCTCTTCTCAGTAAGGATTAATGATCACGATCTAATTCTTTCTCTTTCAACAATTCATCATAGGTCACTGAAATATTTCTTAACGTATCCCGGGCAAGAGTAAGTTCGACCCATGCCTTGGATGTCAGATGCTTAACAGTGTCTAATTCTTGAGAGAGTTGTTGAGAAAGATACTCGAGTTGAGCTATGGTCATTTTAGACATGATAGATCTCCTGTTGATCTGTTGTGTTAGCGGCGTAATTGTGTTGATCCACGATTACGTCGCGCTATCTCAAATGAGATAACTTTTTCAAGTTAATTCTTTCTTTCATGTGAATCAAGATAAAAATTTCATTAAATTTTACATAATATGGGTGATCATTTATCCTAGCTCTGTGGTAATATTTATTTTCATGCAAGCGTGCCTTTTTAATGATTGATCCCTGGCTCAGGGACAACAGATAAATCAACCCTTAGGTGATCAAAAGTCACGGAAGGGCGAATTTCACCGCTTTTCTTGCGATTTAATTTTACTAAACCATAGTGTTCCATCGTCTTAAGAGTGCGCGAAAGATTGCTCTTTTGCCGTCCCGAAAGTTGAGCAAGCTCAGTCATAGACTGAGGTTTTGATTGGGCGATAATTTCAAGAAGCAATTTATTCCGCGTCGAGAAAATCTGTGCCAATGATTCTATCGAAGAAAACCAAATCTTAGGATCGCTGGGTAAGGGTTTATACTCTCCTCGCGCAATGGCTAAGGTTTTTTCTTTAATTTTTTCATATGGAGCAATCCCTACTCTCAGAATATGAACATGACTCATCTTATTTTTTCCTTTCTAAAATACGATCTACATCTTTCCAAAAATCCCTCAAAAGCTTTGCCGCATCTGTATAGACATAATGTACAATCTTGCTTCCCTTATGCATGTGATCATGGGCTGTAATTGAAGGTTTAGATGGAGTACCATGAGCATTATCATATCCTAACACTCTTTCTCCGCTGAGTGCGTGAAGAGTTAGAGAATACTTAATACCATGTGGTTTTGTTTGGTCTTTCTCAACTCTTTTTGCTTCTATTTTCACCCAATATCCTTCACCTATCTCAGCTATAAAGCCATCTAAATCAACAAACGTTTCAAGAAAATAATCTTGCTTTTGATCCATATATTATCCTATCACAATTATCATCAGATGATAACTGTTTTTTTAAATTCTTAAAGAAAGGTGAACGTCCATTTTTTGGTGATTTCTTCCTTGTGATAAACTGCGTAAACCATAAGTTGAGTTATCTATATAATTTTATCAAAATTATCATTTATTTTACTTTTATCAAGAAAAACTTCACTAAATTTTATACAACGTGGTCATTTTTAGCTAAGTGTAACGACTCACTAAACCATAGTGTTCCATCGTTTTAAGAGTGCGTGAAAGATTTCGTTTAAAGGATATCTCACGAAAGGCTTATTGAAGCTAAGAAACGCCCCCTCACCTCTCACTTATGGGAGGTAAATTGAGTCATCTTACATTTTCCTCTTGAAAACAAGTTCATCCTGGCTATGATGACCCCATTAGTTAAAATGCGGGCGTAGCTCAGGGGTAGAGCACAACCTTGCCAAGGTTGGGGTCGAGGGTTCAAATCCCTTCGCCCGCTCCAGCCTTCGCTGCTTTGCAGCTACGGCTGGCAAGCTAGCAAGAAAAACGAAGCGACGAAGGCTGCGGGGTCGGACTTTATTTAATTTCAGCATAACTGTGTTGCAGATAAATTCTTAACACATGAGCACTTTAGCTCCTCCTCACCATCTGTTACACTGCTATACTGTAACACTGAAAGAGGGGTTCATGACTGGAAAAGATCGCAAGCGGGAAGAACACAAGCTTGAAATTCTAGATCAAATTGCCAAGGGAATAAAACTGAAAGTGCCCCTCAAGCTCAGGAAGGCTGCGAAAACTTTTGCCGAAATATTTTATACCAATGTATCTATTGACGACTTAGAAGAAGTTTCTGTCGAATCTTTAATCACATCTGTTGATGAGATGTGGAATTTTAGCCTTGTCCGAGCGCCAGAACAAGTTAAGATCCGCGCTTTTGTAGAAAAAAGAGAAATTAAAAGCAATATCCTTCCCAAAACCATTGTAGAAATTGTTAATGAAAATATGCCCTTTCTTGTTGACTCGGTAACTGGGGCTATCAATAGCTTAGGATACTCGATCCATCTTGTGATTCACCCCGTGATGCAAGTTGAACGAGACAAAGACCATATGCTCAAAGCTATTGCGGAGCGCACTGCAGAAAAAGAAAAGGGAAAATATGAGTCCTTTATTCATTGTGAAATTCTAGAGCTTTCTTCCCCTGCAAAGCTTAAGGTCCTTGAGCAAGAAGTTGCAAAAGCTCTTGAGGATACAAGGGTAGCTGTTGAAGATTGGACAAAAATGCGAAAGCGCCTTCAAACGGTGATAAAAAGTTTGAAGAAACACCCTCCCCATATTTCTAAGAGTCAATTAGAAGAAACTCTTTATTTCCTTGAGTGGATTGAGGATAACCATTTTACTTTCTTAGGATTTTGCGAGTATTCCCTTGTCCCAGGGCAAACAACAATTAAGCGCACCCTTATTCCCAAAGAGGGGCTGGGTATTTTAAGAGATCCTCGCAAACAGGAAATTACCCATATTTTTGAGGGAGTTGAGCTTAGCTCTACTAACCGTCGCTATATTATCGAGCCTGATCCTCTTCTTATTACGAAGACAACGCAAGTTTCCCTTGTTCACAGGCGAGATCCCATGGATTCCATCACCGTTAAGCGATTTGATGACCAAGGTAATGTCGTAGGACTCTATCAGTTTATAGGTCTTTTCACATCAGTTGCTTATAGTCGAAGCGCTCGTGATATCCCTCTTTTACGACGAAAAGTCTCCCGTATTCTCGCACGGTCTGGTTTTTCTGAGGATTGGCATGATGGAAAGACACTGGTACATATTCTAGAATCTTTCCCTAGAGATGAACTTTTTCAGGCTTCTGAGGACTGGCTTTTTGACACGTCAATGGCGGTTCTCCAACTTCAAAATCGTCAACGTCTGACCCTTTTTATTCGTCCCGATAAGTTCGAACGGTTTGTATCCTGTCTCGTCTATGTGCCTCGGGAACGATATGATAGTGAGCTTAGGCAAAAAATTGGAGAAATCCTTGAAAGAAATTTAAAAGGTAAAATCACGAATTGGCAAACCCAGTTAGGTGAACTCGCCTTTGCTCGGATTCATCTTACGCTCAAGCTATCCCAAAAAGGAAGTTTATCTTATGACCTCCCGTCCATTGAGAACGAGCTTGTCGAAGCCTCCCTAACTTGGCGCGATCATTTACATAAAGCCCTTTTGATGAGTTCAGGAGAAGAGAGGTGCCAGCAACTCTTCGAGCGTTATGGAGCAGGCTTTAGTAAAGGCTATCAAGAACGATTTACAGCAGATGAAGCCATTATAGATATTTCTGAAATCGAACAAGCTATTGCGAAATCGCGCTTGAGATCTTACTTAAGCCGGACAAAGGAAGAAGATGAAAGCAAGCTACGATTTAAAATTTACGCGTTAGAAAAACCCGTATCCTTATCCGATGTTTTGCCTGTTTTGGAAAATATGAACCTTAAGGTTCTGACCGAAATTCCTTTTTTAGTTAAACTTAGCGACAATCGAAAAGTTTGGATTCATGATTTTGAGATGCAAACGCAAGAAGGTGATCCTGTCGACTTAGATCATATTCGTGATCATTTTTTGGAAGGGTTTAGCCGTATTTGGCGTGAGGAAGTCGAGAACGACGGTTTTAACCGTCTTATCATTCGAACCAATTTTGGATGGAGAGAATGTCAACTTTTTAGAGCCTATGCAAAATACATTCGCCAGCTTCAAGTGACCTTCAGTCAAGCTTACATGGAAGAAGTTCTTTCCAAATATCCTCACATTTGTCACTTCATGCTTCAACTCTTCTTTTGCCAATTTTCCCCTGAATGTAAGGAAAATCGAGAGAGTGCCAGAGAAGAAATCGTGAAGAGAATAAAGACACTTATGGAAGGTGTGGACAATTTGGATGAGGACCGCATCCTCTCTAAATTTGTGAACGTCATTAGTTCAACACTCCGGACCAATTATTATCAATTTAAAGACGGAATCCCAAAGCCTTATGTGTCATTTAAAATTGACTGTTCAGCGATCGATGAAATGCCTTTGCCTCGGCCGATGTATGAAATTTTCGTTTATTCTACCCGCGTAGAGGCTGTGCACTTACGCGGAGGTAAAGTGGCACGTGGGGGAATTCGCTGGTCTGATCGAAGAGAGGATTTTCGAACAGAGGTGCTGGGGCTTATGAAAGCCCAGACAGTAAAAAATGCAGTCATCGTGCCTGTAGGCTCGAAAGGGGGGTTTGTTGTTAAGCACCTGCCTGCTCGAGAAGACAGAGAGGCTATGTGGAAAGAAGTTATTGCCTGCTATCAGACCATGATTCGCGGGCTCTTAGATATTACAGATAATATGCAGGGGCAGACCATTGTTCCTCCTCGCGGAGTTGTACGACGCGACGAAGATGATCCGTATTTAGTTGTCGCTGCGGATAAAGGAACATCCACCTTTTCGGATTACGCCAATGATATTTCAGCCGAATATAAATTTTGGTTAGGAGATGCCTTCGCCTCTGGCGGATCAACGGGTTATGACCACAAAAAAATGGGAATTACAGCAAAAGGAGCCTGGGAGTCTGTAAAATGCCATTTTCGAGAAATGGGCATGGATGCCAATAGAGAGAAGATTACGGTTGTTGGAATTGGAGACATGTCAGGAGATGTCTTTGGGAACGGGATGCTCCTTTCACGTCATTTAAAGCTCTTAGCTGCCTTCAACCACATGAGCATTTTCATTGATCCCAATCCTGATCCTGATAAAAGTTATCAAGAGCGAAAGCGTCTTTTTGATCTGCCTCAATCTACCTGGGAAGACTATAACCCTGCCTTAATTTCACAAGGAGGAGGTGTTTTTGATCGTAAAATCAAATCCATTACAATAACTCCAGAAATGAAGGCTCTTTTTGGAATTCGGTATGAGCAGCTGACACCCTCTGAATTGATTCGTTATATTTTAAAAGCTCCTGTTGAGCTCATATGGTTTGGAGGAATTGGAACTTTTATCAAAGCAACCCAAGAAACCAATATCGAAGTGGGTGATCGAGCTAATGATGACCTTCGGATCAACGGAATAGATGTGCGAGCCAAGGTCATTGCAGAAGGAGCCAATCTAGGAGTGACACAACTCGGCCGTATAGAGTACGCCAAAAATGGAGGTCGTCTGAATACGGATGCGATAGACAACTCAGCGGGTGTTGACTGTTCAGATCACGAGGTCAACATTAAAATTCTTCTTCACCAAGCGATACTAAAAAATGGATTAACATTAAACAAACGCAATGCTCTCCTTGAACATATGACAGATGATGTATCACGTCTCGTTTTGAAGGATAATTTTTGGCAAAATCAAGTGATTAGCTTCGCTAGAAGCCAAGGCATTAACCTTTTAGATGAGCAAGCACGATTAATGCGAGATTTAGAAAGTGAAGGGCAGTTAAATCGTGCTCTCGAAGCCCTTCCTGATGAGACGGAAATCGTGCGGAGGATAGCAGATAAGCAAGGACTAACACGTCCCGAGCTCGCCGTTTTATTGGCATATTCTAAACTTTCTTTAAAGCATCAACTTATTCAGTCTGAGCTACCTGATCTCGACATTTTACATCCGAGACTACTGAATTATTTCCCTGAAAGGCTTCAACATGCCTATAGGGAGGAGATCATAGACCATCCTTTAAGGCGTGAGATTACATCGACGCTTTTCACCAATAGTATCGTTAACCGTATGGGCATTACCTTTGTCCATGAAATGAAACGTCAAGCAGGGGTTGAAGGCGCAGATGTAGCACGAGCCTACTTGGTCGTGAGGAATCTTTTAGAACTTGTGTCACTTTGGCGGGATTTGGATATGATGGAGTCTCTCACCCTAACGCTCCAAACCGAGCTTACGCTCAATATTTATGAGAGCGTTAAACGGTTCACAGATTGGTTTTTAAGATATATGATCGAACATAAAGATATTGGAGAAACGATTAATACCTTCAAACCAGGATTTGAGATCCTACGTGAAGAATTAACGTCTTTTTTCACGCTACAGCAACGCCAAGCTCATGATGAAAAGTGCCGGAATAATGAACATTTAGGGGTTTCTCCTTCCTTAAGTGAGAGACTTATCGCCCTAGACCCCCTTGTTTCTGCACCGGATATGATCATCTTGAGTCAAGAAACAAAAATCGAAATTCACCTTGTGGCCCGCGTTTATTTTGCCTTAGGCCAACAATTAGGATTTGATTGGCTTCGTAAAACAGCCCTATCTCTTTCAGGAGAAACTCACTGGCAGCAAGGGGCTTCAAATGCCCTTATAGAAGAATTATACATGACTCAAAGAAACCTCACCTATCAGATACTGATGAGTGGCACGCCTTTCGAAAACCTTTTTACGAAAGAAGGAATACTCTCGAAGAATGTCATCCAAGTCTCTGACGTTGAATCGATTCTCTCTGATTTGATGAATGCCTCAACGGTTGATTTTGCGATGATGACAGTGATGAATCGAAGACTCCGAATGTTGGCTCATGCGGCTTGATTCAAATTGCTGGAAGGGTTCTGGTTTCTCAAAACCTTACAAAATTTGTTTCACGTGAAACAATTTGTGAGCGATGGCTCTGAGTCACAAGATTGCTTCGGGCTAACGCCCTCGCAATGACGCCGAAAGGTAAGTTCCGCCCCCTCCCTCCAACTCGTCATTGCGAGGTTCCCTGGGTACCAAAGCAATCCAGAAAAACATACTTTTATCCCCTTGACGCCCCCCTTATCAAAGCGCATACCATAAAAAAATTTACCCGCCTACGCGATTTATGCGTAAGTTTAGGGCTGGAAGTGGGCGGGTATCCGTCGTAGCCTTGGCGAAGACGGATAATGCTTCGGCGGGTGAAATCACGAAAGACTTCATGGGTACAAGCCCATGAAGTTTATAAATGAAAGGTGAAGTAGGATGTTAAGGTTTTTTTCGGTTTTATTTTTAGCATTGACTCTTTTTGGATGTGCTTCTGACTATGCACAAGAAGAACTTGCTCCGAGTCATCCAGACGACATTCAAAACAAGGGTTTGGGGAAATTCTTAGGAGAGGAAACTCTACATTTTGGCGGACCGAAAAAACGTGAAACAGAAGATACGGGCCTGGGTGTTAACAGCCATTTGTGGCGTGCAACCCTTGATACGATTTCATTCATGCCCATTGCTTCAGCTGATCCTTTCGGAGGAGTCATCATTACGGATTGGTATTCTCCTCCTCAAAGTCCTCAGGAACGACTCAAAATGAATATCTTTATTCTCGATCGACAACTCCGTTCGGATGGAATTAAAGTCAGTATCTTCCGTCAAGAACGGGATAATGCTGGTCAATGGGTTGATAAGTCTGTTGACCCCCAAACAATCCTGGATCTAGAGAATACGATCTTGGCTAGGGCTCGTCATTTCCGTACCAAAACAACAAAACGATAGAGAGCCTCATGAGCACAAGGTATAATTTTCGCGAATATGAAGCCAAATGGCAAAAGGCGTGGGCTGAAGCCCTCGTTTACCAAACAAAAGAAAAAACGCCTAAATATTACGTGCTTGAGATGCTTCCCTATCCCTCTGGCCGTCTCCACATGGGTCACGTGCGTAATTATACTTTTGGAGATGTAATTGCAAGATACAAACGTGCCTCAGGATATTCCATTCTCCACCCTATGGGATGGGATGCTTTTGGATTACCTGCTGAAAATGCCGCGATCCAACACGGCGTTCATCCTAAAGTATGGACTCTTGAGAATGTTCGTTTTATGAAAGAAGAAATCCAATCTTTAGGAATTTCCTATGATTGGAGTCGAGAAATTTTAACCTGTTCACCTGATTATTATAGGCATGAACAAAAAATCTTTTTAGATTTTTTAAAGCAAGGGATTGCCTATCGAAAAGAATCCTTTGTGAATTGGGATCCCGTCGAAGGAACGGTTTTAGCAAATGAACAAGTTATCGATGGAAAAGGCTGGCGTTCAGGTGCCCCCGTTGAACGTCGTAAACTTTCCCAATGGTTTTTAAAAATTACAGATTTTGCTCAAGAGCTTCTTGATGATCTCACCCATTTGGATCATTGGCCAGAACAAGTAAAAACCATGCAAGCGAATTGGATTGGTCGCTCAAAAGGAGCTCTCATCCACTTTCCCCTCATTGAAAAAGAAGAGGTTCTAGAGGTTTTTACAACCCGTCCTGACACGATTTTTGGGGCTTCTTTCATTGGCATTTCTCCGGACCACCCTTTTGTTGAAGAGCTTGCAAAAACAGCTCCTGCCCTTCATACCTTTATCACAGAATGCCGCGCCTTAGGCACAAGTCAGAAAGACGTTGAGACCGCAGAAAAGAAAGGCTTTAACACGGGCTTGACCGTTAGACATCCCTTTCTGAAAAATCACACGCTTCCCCTTTATGTTGCCAACTTTGTCCTCATAGATTATGGAACAGGTGTGATTTTCGGATGCCCCGCCCATGATGAACGCGATTACGAATTTGCCGTCAAATATAAGCTTCCCATTCTTCCTGTTATTAAGGACCCTCAGGAAGGACCTCTTCCTTATGGTGGTGAGGGCCTTCTCATCAATTCAGAATTTCTCAATGGCCTCACTGTTGAGGAGGCAAAAAAGGAAGTTATACATCGTCTTGTGACAAAAAAACTTGGAACAGCACAAATCAGCTACAAACTAAGAGATTGGGGAGTTTCACGTCAACGCTATTGGGGGGCCCCCATCCCTATCATCCATTGTACCCATTGTGGAATTGTGCCTGTTCCTGAGGATCAACTCCCTGTCACATTGCCTGAAGACGTCACCTTTGATCAACCTGGCAATCCTTTAGATTCACACCCGACATGGAAGTACGTTGATTGCCCTGTTTGCGGGCATCCTTCCGAGCGTGAAACGGATACATTCGATACATTTATGGATTCTTCATGGTATTTCGCTCGTTATTGCTCCCCACATTCTGCTCAACCTTTTGAGAGGAAAGAAGCCGAGTTCTGGCTGCCAGTGGATCAATATATTGGGGGTATTGAACATGCGATTCTTCATCTTTTGTACGCCCGCTTTTTTACGAAAGCTTTAAGGGAGTGTGGCTATTGGAACATTTCTGAGCCTTTTAAAAATCTTCTTACCCAAGGAATGGTCTGCCATGAAACCTATCGCGATCAGGCAGGCTCTTGGCTTTATCCCAATCAGGTAGAAAGGCGCGATGGTCAACTCGTAAAAATCGCAGATGGAACCCCAGTCAAGGTTGGGCGTTCAGAAAAAATGAGCAAATCCAAGTGCAATGTCGTGCCAGCCGCTAAAATTGTGGAAGAGTATGGAGCTGATACGATACGCCTCTTCATGTTGTCAGATAGCCCACCCGAGAGAGATTTTGAATGGACCGAAGCAGGCATTGAAGGAAGCTGGCGTTATATCAATAAAGTGTGGCGTCTTGTGACATCTCATTTATCCGATTTAAGAACCGTAAAAGCAGATGATGTGCCCCTCACTTTTACAGACAACGCCCTCGAAATTCGTAAACTCACCCACAAGACAATTTCCCTTGTCACGCAAGATATTGAGCGATTCCATTATAACCGCTATGTGGCCCATTTAAGGGAGTTTACGAATGCTCTTGAAGAATTTATTCCAAACGACGCCTCCGAATTTTGGACTCTTCATGAGGCTTTCCACACCCTTGTTCTTTTGATCTCCCCTGCTCTTCCCCATCTCGCTGAAACCTTATGGGCAGAATTGGGCCATCCCCCTTTTGTTGTGAATCAACCTTGGCCACAAGCAGATCCTGCATTTCTAAGAGAGGAAGAGGTGACTCTTGCGATTCAAGTCAATGGGAAGCTACGGGGAACACTTGTCATTTCTCCTGATTTAAGTGTAGATGAAGCCAAAGCCCTTATTTTGGACTTGCCCTTCGTTACGGCTCAGGTTCAAGATAGCCCAGTAAAGAAATTTATCTACATCCCAGGAAAGATTGCAAATGTGGTTTTATAAGCTTTTAATAAACTTAAGTAAGAAAGACTGGATTGCTTCGAAGCAAAGCTCCTCGCAAAGACGAGTTGAGGATATTTCCCGATTTCGTCTTCGCGAGCCCGTCCCCGCGAAAGCGGGGAACAGGGCGTGGCGATCCAGAAAATTAAGTTCATTGATGACTTCAGCACCTTTTTGTGTTGCGTCGCTCATAACGTCCCTAAGTCTCTGTTTTCTCCTCACAGCCTGTGGGTTTCGTCCCCTCTATACGCCCCATCAGGGATGCTCAACTATAGCGTACCCCATTAAAATTGCGACAATTTCAAATCGTGATGGACAAATTTTAAGAAATTATCTTGTCGATCTTTTAACGCCAGAAGGAACACCAGCCCACCCACAATACCTTCTTGAAATTATTCTAACCGATGTCATTCGGAGTATTGGGGTGAACAAGGATGAAACCACAAGTCGAAGTGAAGCCATCTTAACCGCCGCCTTTATTTTGAAGGATGCAAAAACAAATGCTATTGTTTATAAGCATTCGGCAAAAGCCATTAACTCTTTTTCGATCTTAAATCAGAATTATTATGCCGATCTGGTTGCCGAGGAGTATGCAAAGAAAGAAGCAACACGTCTTTTAGCTGAAAAAATCATGCTCCTTATAACAACTTATATAGATACCCATGAATGAAAATTAACTATTTACTCACCTGTGTCATCCTTGGCAAGAAAAGGTTGATTTTTCTTCGAAAAATCTTACCTTTTCTTGGCCGAGGATCTTATTGCCACAGAGATCCTCGGACAAGAAATGCTAATGTTTTCCTTTGGAAAACAAAGCATTTTTTGCCAAGGATGACACCGGGTAAGTGGACGGATGTGTGGTTACATGAAAATTAACTTTCCTTCGCTTTTTCAAACCCCTCTACACAAATATAATGTATTTTTTATATTTGGTAATGATCCGATTGTCTTTGAAAGAACCATTTCCTTTCTTCGAAAAAAACTTGTCTCTTCTCTCCACATCAAAACAGAAGAAGATTTAATAACAAATTCCTCCTCTCAACCCTCTCTTTTCGAGGATCAGACGCATACGCCCTCTTTGACCCTGGTTTCTCAAGTGACGGATAAAATTTTAAAGACTATGGATCAGATGAAGAATGGCCTTTACATTTTGACCTCTGAAAAAGCACGTGCCCAATCAAAGCTTGTAGCAACTTTTAGTCAATCCTCTATCTCTCTCGCCATTGCGGCTTACGCTTCTCCACTAACGACCTCAGAATTTGAGTTTTTAGTGGGGGAAATGAATCTTCCGGTATCCTTTAAAGGGATTCTCTTCAAAGCTTACCAAAACGATTATATGGGCCTTTTAAGCGTCCTGGAAAAAATTAAGCTGTATGGTGATGTTCCCGAAACCCAGTATGGATTCTTCTTGGAAGCCTCCTCATCTTCCGAGGAGCTCACCCCTCTCATTCATGCTTTTCTTTTAAAGGATAGGGAAAAGGCAGCACTTTTCTTTTCAAGTGTAACTTCCTTCGATTCTATCCCGTTCCTTAGAAATTTAAGTCGTTCATTTCAAACCGTTTTTGAGCTCATGCCTTTTAAAGGAACCTCAAAACCCATTTCTTGGCAAACCCTCACCTTTCCTGTTTTTTTTAAAGATCAACCGCTTTATCAAACAGCCCTTTCGCTTTGGCACCCGGGAGAGGTTCGCGTTTTTTTAGAAACGTTGCTTGATCTTGAACGACAGGTGAAGTTTTTGGGGTTAACCTATTCTCAAATGCAGAATAAGTTGTTAGCGTTTTTGCACCGTCCCCCGGATCATCCAGGTCCCCGATTTAATCGGGGAGATCGGGGACCGGGCTAAAGATTGCGAGGATCCCCGTGAAAACGGGGGGATGAAGCAACCTCTTGCCGATACACAAATTGTTTCACGTGAAACAATTTGTAAAGGATGGTTCTGTGTCACGAGATTGCTTCTCCGCCTTAGCGCTTCGCGCGACGGCGTGATCGCAATGACTGTTAGTCGGGGTTCGTCATTGCGAGCCCCGAAGGGCGAAGCAATCTCCTTCCGATATAAAAATTGTTTCACGTGAAACATTTTTGGGTGGATCTCCCTCGATCCGTCATTGCGAGGTTCCCTAGGAACCGAAGCAATCTTTTTCTTACGTTAAGTAGATTGCTTCGGGCTTCCGCCCTCGCAATGACAATTTTGGGTTAGTAGGTATTCACTCAAACCGTCATTGCGAGCCCCAAAGGGGCGATGCAATCTCCTTCCGACATAAAAATTGTTTCACGTGAAACAATTTGTAAGGGGTATTTCTGTGTCACGAGATTGCTTCGGCTCTTATAGAGCCTCGCAATGACGGAGTGGGGAAACTATGGTTTGCTAACCCCCAACCGTCATTGCGAGGAGTGGAACGACAAAGCAATCTAGTCCTTCTTAAAGAACTCTCTTTAATACCCTATCACTGAAGATTCGGGATGGCGAAGAGCAACATCATACTGATCAATCATATAGACAGGGATGGGGCTGGAAATTCCGTCAAACATCGGAAAGGAAACTCCTCCCATCATGACCCCACTATAAAAGGGAAATTCACTATACATTGGAAATCCACTAAACATCGGATAACCATTGTAGACTGAATATCCGCTGTACATTGGATAACCGCCATACATTGCATCGCCACAGTATAATGAGTTCATTTGGAAAAAACATGCATTTGCTTGTGAAAAGCTCCCCAGGGCTCCTATAATAAGTGCCATGTATAAAAACCGTGACATTTCTCGTACTCCTTTTATATTGACAATAAATACTCCACCATTACGTCTATTATCTCATAATATAATTAAAGACATATTAATAATAAATAAAATATTTATAAATAAATTTTGCGTCATTGCGAGGACCCCCGTGGAACCGGGGGGACGAAGCAATCTCGTTTAGGACTGACTTCCGGATTTCCATAAGACTTTTGACGTTTCAAACGACGACTTTTAGGTACAAATTGGCTCATATAAATCAATCCATTCAGGATTAATCGATTCAATGAGTCTTACTTTTTGTTTTCGAGGCCCGCCTTTCAGTTTCTTTTCGCGCAAAATAGCATTTTCCATATCATCAAAAAACTCATAGTAAACAAGTTTTTTACAGTTATAGCGATCTGTAAATCCTGGAGTAATTCCGTTTTTATGTTGAAATACGCGTTGGATCAAATGAGAAGTCACTCCTATGTATAGAGTTCCATTTGGCTTATTTGTCATCATATAGATTGCTGGTCGTTTCATTTGTCGTTCCTTGAATGGTGTGCCGTTTCCCAATTATCGGCGAAGAGTGTAACGACGAATCAATCTCATTCTTATTTCAAAAAGATTGCTTCGAAGCATACGCTTCTCGCAATGACGAAAGTGGATATCCGCTTGTTAACCAACAACCTCTTTGCGAGGAGATAACCATGAAGCAATCTCGTTGAACAAAAAAGAGATTGCTTCGGGCTACCGACCTCGCAATGACGAATGTGTGATAAACTCTTTCTAAGCCCCAACCCGTCATTGCGAGGCTCTGTAAGAGCCGAAGCAATCTCTTTCCTACCAAAAATTGTTTCACGTGAAACAATTTAGATTATAACCACCATCAATTCATACACTTAGTATATTTTAAACTCCGGATATTTTGCAGGTAGGAGTTGTGTTAGGACATTGAATTTCTTTATAATTTCATCCAGTTCAGTAGGGTTTTTAAAGGGGATCACAATCTTTCCCCCCATCCCTTTAAGGTCCAAATCAACGGCTACACCTAACAGATCTGAAAGATGTTTCTTTAAAACTTCCTTTTCCGGGTCCGATTCTCCCTGTGCGTGAACCTGATCCCCTCTCCTCAGCTTTTTTTTCGAAAGGATTTCTGTTTGACGAACGTTAAGATTCCTTTCAATGATCATTTCCGCTAAGAATTCTGGATCTTCAGTCCCTACCAGCGCTCGTCCGTGTCCAGCTGAAAGTTTTCCCTCATTTAAGCAATCTTTTACTTTCTTTGGCAACGTTAAGAGTCTGAGGGAATTTGCTATATGACTGCGGCTTTTCCCCAAAATACGTGATAGAGATTCTTGAGTATGGTTGAATTCCTCGGCTAACCGACGATACCCTTCCGCTTCCTCAATGGGGTTTAAGTCTTGACGTTGAATGTTTTCTAAAAGCCCAACCTCTAGAGCTTCAACGTCTGAAAATTCTTTAATAAGGGCAGGAATGTGGTCCAGCTCGGCTTTTTTCGCAGCCCTCCATCGCCGCTCACCAGCAACAATTTCATATTTTCCCCTATCTTCAGGATGCACACGAACTAAAATCGGTTGTAAAACCCCTTTTTCTCGAATGGAAGTTGCTAAAGAGAGAAGCTCCTCTTCTGAAAAATGATGGCGAGGTTGGAATCGACCCGGAAGAATCGATTCCATAGGAAGGATTGAAAGAGGAGACGAGCCCCTTTCTGTATCTCCTCCATCAGAAGGGTCGAAAAGGGCTGAAAGCCCTCGGCCTAAAGCTTGTTTTCTATTTTCAATCATGCAGCTAGCTTTCCTTCCCGATCTAAAATTTCTTTTGCTAATTGGAGATAGGCTTGAGATCCGAGACATTTAAAATCATAGACAACAGCAGGTTTTCCAAAAGAAGGAGCTTCTGCAAGTCGAACATTTCGAGGAATCTGAGTCTCGTAGACCTTATCTTTTAAATGGGTTCGTACGTCATTTGCAACTTGCATACATAAATTGCTACGAATATCAAACATGGTTAAAATAATCCCTTGAAGGTCAAGGCGCGGATTCAGGTTTTTACGAACTTGTGCGATTGTAAAGAGAATTTGGCTCAAACCTTCCAGAGCATAAAATTCACATTGGAGAGGAATGAGAACTTCATCAGCCGCAACAAGAGCATTCAAAGTTAAAAGTCCCAATGAGGGGGGACAATCGATAAAGATAAAATCGAAAGTTCTTATCCCTTCAAGGGCTTTGGCCAGAAGTTTTTCCCTGTCCTTCAACCCAACAAGTTCAATTTCTGCTCCAGAAAGATGAAGACTGGCAGGCATTAAAAAAAGATTCGGTATGGACGTTTTTTGATATCCTTCGTCGAATCGGATTTCCCCAATCAACGTTTCGTAACTTCCTATAATTTTCTTTTTGTCTGTAATCCCAAGTCCCGTTGTTGCATTTCCTTGAGGATCAAAATCAATCACAAGTATTTTTTTCCCGATTGTTGAGAAAGCCGTGGCTAAGTTTAATGTTGTAGTTGTTTTTCCAACACCGCCCTTTTGATTTACAACCGCTATAATTTTAGGCATTGGGGTGAATCCTCTTCGGATGTTTGATTTTTAATATTCTGCCCTTAGAATCAGTCAAACTCGGAAAAATTTCAAGGTCAAATTCCCACTTTTTTTGGGCATCAAGAATTTCCTTTTCAACTTCTTTTCCCTTTAAAAAAAGACAGATCGCGTTTGTTCTCATGAGGGGAACAGAATATTCCAAAAGAACAGGAAGAGGAGCAAGCCCACGTGCCGTGATGACATCTGCTTTTACGCCCTCGCTTAGAGATTCAATCCGCTCTCTTATTATGGTCACATGAGCAATTGTTTCACGTGAAACATTTTCCAAAAAGAGGCACTTTTTTAAATCAGATTCGACAAGCGTCACCGTCAAGTTTTGTGGACCAGCTATCGCTAGGACTAGACCTGGAAACCCAGCACCACTTCCCAAATCGAGAAGAGAGGCATTTTGTTTGGGGAGATAAGAAAGTAATTGAAGAGAATCTTTAAAATGGCGATCCCATAGGTGAGGAAGAGTCGATGATGACACGAGGTTGACTTTTTGTTGCCATTCCTCGAGAAGACGTTGAAAGGTCTTCAAACGCTCCATTGTTTCACGTGAAACATTCATGAGGGCTTTCCCAAAATCGTCCCCCGGCTCAAGGCCGGGGCTAAAGATTGGGAGGAGTGTAACGACGAAGCAATCTATTGCCAATACATAAATTGTTTCACGTGAAACAATTTATGAAGGATAATTCCTTTTCAATACGTAGTCTTAGATTGCTTCGACTCTTTTAGAGCCTCGCAAGGCATTGTTGAGTGGATGCTAAAGCTGGAAAGGCGAGTTTTAAAAAGCGATCAAATTTAATTTTAAGACTATATAGAATATAGAGCTCTGCCGTATGAAGCCATAAGATTTAATAGATT
>Ga0209935_1000203_pt1 | contig 200623 bp, 191 predicted proteins | sample ThiBio_1000_plan_2_FD_183958 | JGI IMG/M metagenome (GOLD analysis project Ga0209935, IMG submission 183958) | Wastewater bioreactor microbial communities from Cape Town, South Africa - Thiocy_cont_1000_plan (SPAdes) | ecosystem: Engineered > Bioreactor > Thiocyanate-remediating >...
ATACTATACTTATATTAGATCTACTCGAGATTCTTCATCATTGTTCACATTTTCCTATTTTATTAATGACAAGTTCGATGGTACGTAAGAAAATTTTACATATCATTTTTCATGTAAATCAATAAAAAAAACATTGTAGAGGATCGGATGTATTGTGTTTTTTTTTTCAAATAAATTTTCATTGGATAAAAATATATAAAGATAGTTGTTTATTATATTTACATGTAATTTCAATGATGACCGACGTTCATGATGCTTTAGAAAAATTTACTGATATTTTTGAACGAAAAAATCGAAATGAAATTATTAATGATTCGATAGATGTTGAATGTTTTCGACAGTTGGCAGGACGTGTTACACGTGGCTTGAAAGAAGAACATTTTACATATTTACAAAAAAATCGAACTGTCAAGAAATTTGCATGGGTTATGGGTGCTGATGGTTTAATTTTATTTCTACGTGAACCATCGAATTTACAAGTATTACATTCACTTGGTTTCGAAGATGTCTGGATTCGAAAACGATTAGAAGATGGCGAAAAATTTCGTCTTGGTATTTTTCCTCAATCCGATCAATGTGTTCCAGCAACATGGGATGGAATTATGACACTCATTGATCGTTATTATTCAAATAATATATCGAATAAAGTTCGACAACATATTGAAACATTGAAACAGATGACTTATGATGAAATTGAAGCACGTGCTCGGTTGTCATATCTCAATGGAGCATCCTATTTTGATGTGAATGAATTGGCTATTGATGGTTGCTCGAATGATCCTCGTTTTATGTCAGATGAGAGATTTGCTGAATGTGAAGGAACACTTGAGCAAACTCGAGGTTTTCTCTACAATCGATTAGGTCTGTCGGCTTTTTATGATGGAAGCGGTTTTACAAAGGATAAACATGGTCAATTGGCTGTACGAGAATATATGCAATTGAATATACCTGTTCGAGATATTTCAGGGTTTCGATATTTAAATTTACCAATCGATGATAATGAATTAACACCTGATGTTTAATAATAATAAAAAAAACAAAGTAGTTCGCCTAAAATGTTGACACAGGTGGACCAGTAAAATGTTTTCTACCCCAAATAATATACCAAATGATGCTAACAACAGCAAAGAAGATAAATAATACACTAGCATAATTCATAGTAGATCCAGTGACAGGTATCGATGTTGGCATAGTAAAAAGAACGATAGATAAAAGAATCCATAGGATAGTAATGATATTAATAGCATAGCCAAATTTCCCGAGATGAAATGGAGCATTCGTAACTAAATAACGACCTCGAAATAAAAGTATAAGAACAGGTAATCCATATGACGTAGATAAACAAATAGTAGCAACACCAGTAAACGCATTGAATGCTGCTGATGAACCGAGATAGATTAAACCTAATAATCCTTGAATTATCGTGGAAAGAAATAGAGCATAGAGAGGAACATCATATTGTTTATTTATTTGCGCCCAAATATTCGAGCCAGGCACTGCACCATCTCGACTAAATGCATATAAACATCGAGAAGCAGCTGTTAACGAACCTGTACCAGCGAAATATTGAATACCAAGAATGAGACATAGTAAACCAAATCCACCACCAGGCGAACCAGTTGCTTTCATGAAAATATAACCAATTGGTTGACCAGTTGGAATCGCAAGTAACGTGTCAATATTAGGCATAACAAATAGAATTGGAATGAGATATATAACACCAGTAATACCTGCAGCAACAACTGATAATACCATTGCTTTAGGTACTTCTTTTTCAGGATTTTGAACTTCTTCACACATTGCTGCTACCATTCCATAGCCTGTAAGCGTATATGCAGACTGAAGTAATCCAACAAAAAATGCCCATCCTGATGGCCACCCTGCTCTCGTTGTATCGTATTCTGTAAATACATAGGATGCACTTCTTCGTCCATTCTTAGCCATGATTAATACTGTCAATAGGATGATTAAAACGGATGCACCTGTCCAATAAACACAAATCGTATTAATAAGATTCAAATGTTTAGCTGCAAAAATATTCGTTAGTAAAGCTACGATCAATACAGCCCAATACATTAAAACAACATGCCAAGCAGCTGGCACATACTTTTCATTCCAAAGTCCAATAGCAGAAAGTAGTAATTGTCCACCAGAAAAACAAATCGATGTTGTTACTGTCCAATTGCCAACAAGACCTAGCCAACCTGTGATCCAAGAAGTCACTGGTGCCCATTGTTTATTTGCTAACATAGCTGACCAATAGTAGACACCGCCTGAAGTTGGAAATGTTGAACAAATTTCAGCTAAACTAGCAGCAATACATGTCGAAATAATAGTCAGTAATATCCAACCGTACAAGATCGTTACTGGACCACCGTCGGTCAGACCAATCGTCAAAGTAGCAGATTCACCAAATGGCACAGCCATAATCGCAAATGAAAGACCAAGAACTGAAAAGAATGATAAAGAACGAGGTAATTCTGCTTTGTAGCCCATAGCTGCTAATTTCGCATCAGCATCAGCATCTTCATTTTCTATCAAATTCGTATTTTCATTGACAGTTGATTCAGAAGAATCATGGTTAATTGTCGACATTGTGCTCAGGTAAAAGAAAAGCCATATGGTTGTTCTTATCTTCACATATACATTCAAACAAACAAAGATAATAATGGCCACATCATCGCTGTTATGTTCTCTTTTATTCAAAAAAAAAATGAAGACATACAATCATTATTTTTATTTTGTTGGCATAGCTTCAAATTGTTTTGCATCATCAATAGGTTTTTCCCAAGAGAATCTACTTTTACAATAGATTTCCATTGATGGCTTGGGTATTTCATCGAATAAACCTAATTTTACAATACACACACCTGGTATATTCGGTGATTGAGTATAAATAGGACTACCACAATTACCACAGAAAGCACGTTGAAGAGTCGTAGCACTATCTGTATTACTGTCTTGATAAATTTTTGGTTCACCAGTGATTTTAACAGTCGATTCTGCAGCAATAAGATTCATCGATCCTATAGTTCCAGTTGCTTGACGACAATTCTTGCAATGACATAGACCAGTACTAGCACTGGTAAAAACGTCTTTCGAAATCGAAACAGTTATCTGTTCGCAAAGACATTTACCTATTATAACCGAACTCATCTCTTTTCTCGTCGTATTTACGTATATATATATAAAATAGAAAAAGAAATATATACGTGCACTAAATATCAACGATAAGAATTTGTTTGCTTTTATGATTATACACATATTTTTTTATTCGATAGGTTAACCCACCTCCCATTTAGATCGATTAAGGTAAATATATTTACTGTACGAATATTTGCTTCTTTTCATATATGATCATTACCTTGCCTATTCGTTATTTACCAGTAATACCAAGGGCATGACGTACATATTTGAATTGTATAAATAGACGATGAAAAATCATCGATAGTAATTAGTTAGCTGCCCTCAAATAAAAATGCCTTACGTTATTAATGCAAAAGAAAAAGCTATTGATCGTATTCGAGCTCAAACCGATGAAAACCGAAGTCAGTTCATAATCAATACATTTTCGAATTATTTCCGTGATGGTATTGAAAAAAATCCAGCTGCATTTCGTGCTCGATTTTCTAAAATGGCTGCAACACCATTTAATTTCTATCGTGGATCAGCCATTTTATTCTATCAAGACTTACAAACCGATCAGGATAAATGGATAGCTGCATATCCTCCTGCTGGACAAATTTTCATTCACGTAAAACAAAACCTGTGACTTTTTTTGTAAACAAAATTTAAGCTCTTCGTCTATATATTTAGGGAGATTTACATGCTGGCAACTTCGGCACTTATTTAAATAATCATGGCAAATTGAATTTCGATGTCAACGATTTTGATGAAGGTTATTGTGGTCCATTTACATGGGATGTTAAACGTCTTTTAGCTTCATTAAATATTTTGATGCATAGTAAAGGATTTTCTGATGCAGAGATTCAACAAATTTTATGGACTTGTATCAGTGCATATGTCAAACAAATTGATATATTTTGTAAACAAAAGAACGATCAGTTTTCTTTGACTTTACAAAATACAACTGGAAAAGTCAAAGAACTTCTCAATGAAACACGTATTAAATCAAATTATTTGCATTTAAATTCTTGTACGACAGTTGAAAATTATGAACGAAAAATAACACGTTCGAAAACAGTCAAAGATGTTGATGACGATCTTCGACAAAAGATTCTTGAAGTAAAAATCGTTTTTTTTTGTCTGTTTTTCTAATTATCTTTTCTTTTTGTCGTGCAAAGGCATATAAAAGTTATTTGACGACAATTCCAGCTTATAAAAAAGGATATGCAATTAATTATCGTGTAAAAGATATTATTTCTCGGCCATCACCTGGTATTGGATCGTCAGGCAAAATTTCATATGAACTCTTACTCGAAGGTCCAACTGAAACATTAGAAAACGATGTGATCATTTACATGAAACCAGCATCACGATCAGCTGTTTGTTCAGTTATTCATAATCCTGAACTCGACAAATACTTCAAACATGATGGTATACGAACAGTTCTTTGTTCATATGCCATGCAAGCAGCAACACCACCATGGTTAGGTTATACAGTGATTAATAATATGCCATATATTGTTGATCAATTTACTCCGCATGCAGAAGATCTCGAATGGAAAGATATTAGTGATTTAAATGAAATTCTCGAACTTGTAACCTATTTAGGGCAAGCAACAGGTAAGATTGCTCTTTTTGAACAAGTAAATCGTCGAAATTGAATTCAATTCTCTAGCTAAAATTCATTGTGTTGCTGATTCGGATTGTATTAATACGCCTAATGATGTTGTTGCTTTACCATTTTCAATGATTCCAAAAAATACCGAAGCAACTATTCGAAAAGCAATCGGTAACAAACCACAAGAATTCATTGATGAATTAGTTCAATTTGGCATGGTAAGAATTTTAATTGAAAAATTTATCAAATTGTTTTTCTTAAATTTTAGGTCTACGGAAAATTGGTTCGTCGTGATCATCATCTATTCTTCGAAGCATTTCGAAATAAGAAAATACCCGGATTACAATAAAAACTCTTTCTCATCCCGTTCATTTTAGCAATAAAATTCATTAGTTTCTAACAATGAGAGTGCATGACCAAAATGTTCTCCAATTTGTTGAATATATTCTGACTGATAGACAATTTTGACACGTCGATCATCGATAGCAGAGAGACCTTGAATTGCACCGAGGAGAGCACCAATCATTGCTGCTACAATATTTGTATCACCTCCCATTTCTATTGCATTTTCGATTGTCTTAAATGTTACTGATTTTTGAACAATCAAGCCAATCACCATTGTTAATGTATCAACACAAAAATAAGTTCCACCTTGACTTACTGTAATTAAAACTTCATTTGTTATATTATCGATATTTTCTAGATAATGTTGAATTCGAATACTTAATAGATCTTTTTCAGTGATTAACTTGTATCGTAATTCGTATTGAGTAGAAAGTTGTTGTGCATACTGAAGAAAAGTTATTTTCTCTTCATGAGTCGATGGAAAATTATTTTTGAATAAAAAAGTACATAGATAAATATAAATTAATGCGGTTGTTACGGTTACTGAAGATGAATGTGTCATTCGACAGAGTTGTTCAATTAATTCTTCATCAATTTCCTTGTTTAAAATAAAAAAATAAAAAGCTAACGGCGTTAATTTCATAATAACACCGTTCCCAGTCGATATACCACCACTATTCAAATACGAACAAGTACGGTGAGCTATTTTTTCCATTGCATTCTTTGTTCCATCACCCCAACCATCGGTACATGTTCGCCATTCTCGAATATGTTCGTTGACGATATGTTGAATTAACGATATTTCTTCGGATTTATCTGATAAATGTTTAGTAATGGCATGCATAATTGCTAATGACAATTGAGTAGCATCACCCCATCGACCAGTTTGCCAATCTTTGGAGATGTGTGGATTTCGGCCAGCTGCATTCACAAATAAAGATTCATTGCTTTTCAATGACATTTGAATACTTGCGATTTGCGTAGGCGTTAGATTTTCAAATGGAATGCCCATGGCATCACCAATTGCTGTACCGAACGCTAAACCAAGAGCTCGATCTTGAATATTTTTCATTTCTACTACGTCTATTATTTTTTACAGATAAACTTCTTTATATATTTTTGTATTTTTCCACATTTTGCAATTCTTATCAATAAAAATATTACAGGAGATTCCAGTCATTCGATAAACATGTAAAACTTTGTTTTTATTTTACATAAAAATATGGTTGATGAATACAAGCCATCGAAAAATCCAGAGATGTATGTACGTTTGCATCAACGTGAATTAGAGAGATTTTTCGAAAAAGACGAAATGGATCAAATGAATGCCATTATTGACAATAGATTATATCTCGGTGCACAGCAAGCAGCTGGTTATCTAATGCCATACCAACGATCTGATCAAAGTTTACGGACGCAAGCATTAGAAAACTTATATAAATACAATATTACTCATATTGTATGTGTTTGTGGTGAAGGAGAAGAATGGCAATTGTATCAGAACGAAGGTATCAAATATTTAAATTGTAAATTAAACGATGGTAATGAAGCAATGATTGAAGAATCGTATCCGGATTTTGAAAGAATTCTGAAACTTAGTATTCCTTTTATTGATGAAGCCATTGAAACTGGGGGTGCTGCTTTAGTTCATTGTGCGTCTGGTGCTCATCGTTCTGCAAGTATTATTTGTGGTTATATAATGATAAAAAACAAAGCTAGATTAGAAGATATTTTTCCAAATGTTTTTCATAAACGACCTATTGCATGTCCCGTGTATTGGAAATATCTTGTTTATACATTAGAACCAACATTGTTCACTTCAAATTAAAAAGTTCAAAAAAAAAACAGGAAGTTTATTTTAAAAATAATAAATGCTTGAAGAAACTCTTCTTTTAACGATTTTATTTAATTTGACAAGAATATCTTGAGCACCGATATGTATTTCGTTTGGTGATTAAGCATTAATTCCGAAACCATATGATGAATCTTTAATATAATTATGTAAAGGCACATGACTCTTTTTTTATCATATTATAGGTGCGTGGTTTTCTTTTTTTTCTTATCTTTATGCTTACGAAGAAAAAAGATTATATTTACTAACGACACAAACATTTTATTTTTTATTTCGATATGACTTCAAATTCAAAATGTAGTGTGCATAATTGCCAACGTCTCTCGGAGGAATTACAATCCATAAATAATGAATTGAATAAATTCGACGAATGTATCGAAATGTTAGATGGAAATCAATTGGTCAAATCATCATTAGAAATGCTTACTAAATGGCGTGATGACAGTATTAAATTGAGTAACCAAATTTTTGAAATGAGACGAGAAAAACTCGAAAAGTTGTCAAATTAAAGACAATGATAAATTGTCGAAAATTAATCAACAAAATTTTAAGGATATTAAAGAGCTTAAAAATCAAGCAAACGAATGTTTACAACAAAACGATATTACAAATTTTCAGCTACAATCAATTAAGAAAAAATTCAAACGATTACACTTGGTTTAGATGGTTTATTTGCACCATCGGATAGATATTTTCGTGGTGATACCCTTTTATCACTCCAACATCAATATCAATTGAATAGTCTTTTTCAACGAAGGAAACAAATATGGAATTTGATTTATAAAGGAACACGAGATGGTTTTACACGAGACATGTATAAAAATTGTCAAGTAAAAAACAGGAAATGCATTCTTTTCGTCATTAAATCGAAAGAACAAGATGGACGACCAGAATATTTATTTGGTACGTGTTTTATTTCACCGAACTCTGGCATACCACTATATACTATATCTGAAAATGATTCATCATCTCAGCCAAGTGTATCCTCATACTCAGATGGATCAACAACTCGTGTTTATGCATGCATATATACGTTAACAAATCCATATAATATCAAACCAACTGCATTTCAAATAAAAAGGGTTCAATCGGCCTGTTATGGCAGCAAACACAGAGACCTTGTATATTTTCAAGACTTTTCCCAAGACGATATTATAATAGGAAATCATCACGACGAGGAGCTTAGTTCGTATTTTAATTTTCCAGAAAATTCCATAGATACAACTGGTCGAGGATGTGAATTATTCACGGGAGGAAAATATTTTAAGGTCAATGAAATTGAAGCGTATGAAACAGACCTTCAGTAATGTAGCTATTGGATGAAATACATTATATTCTTTTAAAACAAAACCGTAACTATGACAGTAACTCCATTTACCTGTCAACAGCTCGATGCAAATAATACGTCTATCTATGAGAATTTTCTTTTCCTCTTCTTTCACTTTTTCGGCGATAAAAAACAACGATGCAGAAATGCGTGTCATTTTATTAATAAAAAGAATTCTGAGAAATACGAACGTCATACTTTTACTGAATAGAATTTTTTTTCTAAAAATACTGTTTGATGGGTTGTGGAAGTAGTGCAAGTGCTCAAGTAGCTCCTTCGATACAAAATCGACCACCAAGTTCTCACTCAAAGAAAAGCATTGCATCGCATTCGAGTGCTAAGATTATTAAACCATCGACTCCACAGAAAAAAGTCAAGAATCCTTCGATTTATTCAGAATCCGCTACTAATGAAGAGATTATCATCGTTTGGGCTGATGCAAATATTGATCAATCGAAAAAGTTATACAACGATTCAATCACTAAACTTCAACGTATTACAAGTGCTGTTTATACATGTAGTGATTGTCAACAATGTCTCGATTATGTTGATAATATAACTGACAAGAAAATATTTTTAATTGTTTCTATTGAATTAGGCGAAGAAATCGTGCCTCTCGTTCATGATAAACCGCAGATTGAAAGTATTTATATATTCAGTACTATTAAACGACAACGAGTTCCATGGGCTCATCAATGGTCACAAAAAGTGAAAGAAATTTTATTCGATATGGAAACTATTTTTCAAAAGATTAAATTTGATAGTGGTCAAGTGGGAGATTTAACTTCGATTACGATTATTCGTCGAATGGATCTGCCAAGTTTAGTTGCCAATGAATTAGATCAATCGTATATGTACACACAATTACTCAAAGAAGTTCTCCTTGAAATGAAATATGATTCAACAGCTAAGAGTAAACTTGTTGAATATTGTCGAACGAAATATGTTGATAGTACTATGCAATTGGGTCTTATCGATGAATTTGATCGAGATTATCACGAGCAACTTGCAATTCATTGGTATACAAGAGAATCATTTCTTTATGTTCAATTAAATCGAGGTTTACGAACACAGGATATTGAATCGATTATGAAAATGGGCTTCTACATGCATGATCTTCATACTCAAATTGTTATTTATTATGAAGAACAGAGAAAAAGTCGTGCACAACATACATTTGCTGTTTATCGAGGACAAGCTATATCACATGAAGAACTGGAAAAAATAAAGACAAGTCAAGGTGGTCTTCTTTCGTTCAATAGTTTTCTTTCAACGAGTCTCGATGAAAAAATTGCGCTCACTTTTTGCAAAAATGCTTCAAAAAATCCGAATGCCGTGATCGTTTTCTTCAACATCGAAGTCGATCCTAAAATGTCGCAAGTTCCATATGCATTTGTAGGGAAACATGGCAAATATGACGAAGAAAGTGAAGTTCTTTTTTCTATGCATACAATTTTTCGTATACTGGGCTGTGAACAAATTAATAATCGATTTTGGCAAGTCAATTTATCTTTAACAAATGCCAATGATCCTGAATTGAAAGCTATTGCTGATCATATTAGAAAATCGATTGGTAGCGGTACACCACAAGATAAACTCGGCCATCTAATGCTACTAATGGACGAAGTCAGTCAAGCCGAAGAAATCTACGAAAAACAACTTGGTTCAGCAAACAAGGATAATTGGCGTCGACAAGCACATCTCAATCATCAAATGGGCTATGTTTACACTCAAAAAGGTGATTTTAAGACTGCACTTTCTTATTACGAAAAAGCACTTAAAACTGAACTAGAATTCGTGTCACCTGACGATTCATCGTTAGCTAGCACATACAACAATATTGCCGGAGTACATATATCATTAGGAGACTATAGCTCTGGATTAGTATCGTATCAAAAAGCTCTTGAAATCGAAGAAAAATCACTTCCTCCTGATCATCCAACGTTAGGTGGAACTTATAGTAACATTGGTGTAGTACATAAATCATTAGGAGATTATGGAAAAGCACTTTCGTATTTTAATAAATCTCTTGAAATTCGAAAGAAATCACTTCCGGACAATCATCCAGATTTCGGATCTATTTACAGTAATATGGGTGGATTATATCAAGGATTGAAAGATCATACAACTGCATTGAAGTACTACGAACAAGCGTTTACAATTCGAGAAAAATATCTTCCACCGAAACATTCGGATATAGCTAGTAGTTATTGTGATATGGGTTCCATTTATAGCTCAATGGGTGAACACTCCAAAGCATTGGAATTTTATCAAAAGGCTCAAGATCATCAAGAAGTAAATCTGTCTTCTCATCATCCAGACAAAGCGACCACGTATAATAATATTGGATCTGTATATGATTCATTAGACGATTATACTAACGCGCTTGCATGTTTTGAAAAAGCTCTTGAAATTCAAAAGTATACGTTTCCTGAGGATAATCCATGTTTTGCAACCACGTATAGTCATTTTGCTTCGGTCTACAAATCAATGAATAATAAATCGAAAGCATTAGAGTATTATAAACGAGCGCTGGAAATCAGACAGAAATCATTACCTTCGACACATCCTGAAATAGCTACCAATTATAACAATATTGGAACAGTCTGCAGTGATATGGGTAATCAAAACGAAGCTTTATCATATTATACTAAAGCACTTGAAATTAAACAAGCTTCTCTTCCATCTGAACATCCATCATTTATTACTGTTTACAATAATATTGGCTTGATTCATTATTCAATGAAGGAGTATAAAACTGCTTTGTCGTGGCATGAAAAAGCGCTTACGCTCTGCCAAAACAATGACCAGTTAAGTCAATCGAAAGAAACGGTCTCAACTTATAACAACATCGGGTCAGCATATCATGCTATGAAAAATCACTCTACAGCAATTGCAAATTTCGAAAAAGCACTTGCTTTGCAAACGAAACTATCTGTTGATGATTTAACTCTTGCGTCTACCTACAATAACATTGCCTCGGTCTATTATGATATTGATGATTATTCAAATGCCATTGAAAATTACAAGAAAGCTCTTTCGATTCGCGAACGATCATCTACTGTTAACGACCAAACAATGGCTACTACATACAACAATCTCGCTGTTGCTTATCAACAAATAAAAGATCACGATAATGCATTAGCTTTTCACGAAAAGGCACGAGTTATCCGAGAGAAATCACTTTCTGCTGATGATCCTGATTTGGCATCGACGTATGGTAATATCGGATCAGTTTATCATGCGATGAAAGATTATTCGAATGCAATTTTATTCCATAAGAAAGCTTTAGCTATTCGTGAAAGATCTTCGTCCAGTGATGATTCTGAATTGGCGACAACATATAACAGTCTCGGTGCAGCATACAGTTTCACTGATGACAAACAAAATACACTTGATTTCTATGAAAAAGCGCTCACTATTCGCTTGAAAAAACTTTCAGCCGATGATCCATCTTTAGCGTCAATTTATAGTGGTATTGCGTCAGTATATTATGATAAGGAAGATTATACAAAAGCTATCTCATTCTATGAAAAATCAATTAAATCTCGTGAAAAATCGTCCACTATAGACGAGCTCGGTTTAGCCACAATGTACAACAATATTGCATTTGCTTACAAACAGCTCGATGATAAAACAAATGCACTTGAAAATTTTCAAAAAACATTAGAAATTCGTTTGGAAAAGCTTTCACCTGATGATCCATCATTAGCATCGATCTATAGTAATATGGCATCGATATATTCAGCTATGGAAAACAAAAGAGCTGCAGCTGAAAACTATGAAAAATCACTTCGAATTCAAGAGAAACTACCCTCTCCTAATCACCAGCAAATGTCAATACAATATTACAATACAGCACGATTATACGAAGATCTGGAAGATTATCCAGCAGCCATCCGACATGCTGAATCATCTGTTAACAGTGCTCGCTTAGCTTTTGGCGATGATCATGATGAAGTGAAAGACAATCAAGCTCTAGTTGACAGACTTCGTAGTAGAAAATAAGTCATTTTTAGTTAACCTGCTTAAGTAGCTGAGTTATTTTATTTCAATAAAAAAAAAGACTAAACACCATCAAAAACAGTCACTCTTGGACGTGCTCTGATCTATATCCCATTGTATCACATAACGTTTTGCTATATCTCGTTGATAATATAAAACACTATGAATGCGATTGTATTGTGTTGATGTGAGAAAACTTTCAACGACACTCAACCATTGATCGATTTGTTGATTTGTAATAGCAGCAAGACGATTGATTGTTCGTGCGAGTAGAATTCGATCCGTAGACGATAATCTATTGAGATATCGATTGAATTTACGTGATTCATGTGCCGGATGAAATTTAGCAACAGAAACATGATTCGTATGTAATTTCGATGCAAATATACTCAAACCATTTCGTTTGCCCATTCCAAAACAAGCTCCATGATCAACAAAATGTACTTTTAATTCCGTTGTTTCATCATCGATCTTCGCTGAATTTGGAATTGTAATTAAAATATTCAATGGATTTCGATCGACATTTTGTATCAAACGATCAAATAAATCCATTGCTCCTATAATTGGATCACGCATAAGTCTTTGTCGTCTACGTTTCGGTAATTGATTGAGTGTAAATGTTTGTTCATTACCATTATTAACATCGAAATGTAGAGTAATGAGATTGTTTTCATAGATACCGATTTGAACTTTATTGATAGGCAAATCAAGTTCTTTTCCAATAGCATATGCTAACCATTCATTAGCAGCACAAATAAGAAGATCTTGATTTTTAATTAAAATTCTTTCACCGGTAGGATCATGCATCCATATTGAATTACTACTAAAGCCTTTATCTGGATTTTTACCTTCATAAATCCAATCAGATGTGATTTCAACAAATGCACAATTCACTGGATCATTATTATTTCGATCTTGTAATGTTTCATTTTGTTTAATCAATCCACGCTGTACAGTTTCTAGAATTAAATCACTTACATGATATGATTTAGCTAATGCTTCAGTCACATGCATGGCACCATTGACTATGGATTTAGCTGGACCTTTCATAAATACAACAAAATTATTTGTCAAATGTACTCGTTGTTTAATTTGCTTTTCATTTGATGCATCGGCCATTATCATTATAGATTATTAAGTACAAAAACCTTTCTTTTTATTACGGGTTTTTGAGTTATAAATCGTGTATACTCACTCTGACATCTACCGCGAATAGCGTAAATACGTATGAATCAGACACCTTGTGTTTTGACTCATAAAAAATTATTTGCGTTTTAATTGTCAATAAATCATGGCGGCGTATGTTGTACAATGGTTATCACAACTTCCATGGATAACTTATATATTATTTTTACTTTATATTTTCATAGCAGTTATTAAATCAATTATTCCGTTCGTGAATTTAAATTTTCTTTATTTTGGCAAGACATTTTATTCAATATCATTTGTGTATGAATTAATTCTATTTACTTCATATTCCAAAGCTTTAGAAAATCATTATTTACGTACAAATTATCTCATTTGTTTATTAACTGGTTCATCATTAATTTTTATAGTTTCTCATCTGAATATTTGCCGAATACGTTATTTATCTCGATCATTTGTTTTTTATCTCGTATGTCTATTTAATAATTATGCATATCCAAATGGAAGAACGATATTTCTACCGGGAATAATTATTAAAAACAAATATATGACAGGCATTTGGATATTTGTGAGTCACATTTTTCGAGTATTCGAATGGTCAGAATTCTTTCTCGGTATTTTTGTTGCTTATTTATTTAATAAAATGAAATATTACTTATGACGTATACATTTGTTTAGCATCAAATGAACCTTCATCACTAATTAAGCTTGCCAATGTATTATCATTGAGAACATCATAGATGTCATGCCATTGTCCATTAATCGATACATTTCGATTGATCAAACGTATTCCATGACTGTAATCTTTATAATAACGATCATGAGATACATAATTCAATGGTTGAATAATTTCACCCGATGGATACCACCATCCAACAATGGCAACATTCATCGGATGAGTAAATAAACCAACTGAATAGACCACATCTTTTTTATGTCCAGTAAGAAGTGGACCAGGTTGTCGACCAACGAGTGCAAGTTGAATTTTAGTATTATGAAAAACCATTCGTTCGGTTGACATCATTGTTGCATCGTAGGGTGGACCATTTGGACTTGGCGTTAGCTTAATTGAAGCTGCTTGCCAAATTTGATGTGCCATTTGTCTTGTCGGTAGAACACAAGTGAATAGATCAGCAATTTTTCTTGCTGTTAACGGGTTCAATGATGTTCGTAAATAATCATCATTTGTACCGACGGCAAGAACATCGGGAAGTACCCAATATGTTAATGTCAGACTTCCATTTGTAATTGTAATCGGAATTGGATTTCTCATAAATTCAGGAATATTACCGGCTAAGAATTGAGCAAAAATTAAATCTTCTCGAACCTGTGTTGGTCCAACATTCATTATAGAATTACCGAAATCAGTACCAGTGATATTAATTCGACGTGGTGGAATTGTAAATATTGGTGGATCATCATTTTCGAACGAAGATCCTTTTACTGATAGAATAATATTCGATAAAAATAAATTAAATAGAGCAAAAATGAAAATAGAATCCATTCAGCCAAGTTTAATTCGATCTGTTTTTCTTACAATCCAATATCGTTTTTTATATATATGTGAAAAATATCCACGATAAACATCTGACAATGACAAAAAGATAAATTGTGTTGTGTTTTTTTCTCATCTTTGAGTTGTATACAAAATGCTGTTCTTACAGGACATTAAAGATCTCTCGATTAACATTAAAGTACTCGTATCTACAGATAAGAAATTTAATGTGTAAGTGCAAAAGAAATAAACGTCATTGCATACAATGGAAGTTCCGTATCTTTGGTTTCCACTTTTTCTTTTTCTTTAAATTTTATTATATATCATGGTTGCGTTATAATAAAACTGTCCCTTTAAGACTGCAGTAGGTTGAAGGGAAATAATTGATGTACAAACTTATTCTGACACGAAAATGGAGAAGTCGATATCGGTTTTTATTCATCATAATTTTGGTTTTAATATTTGCATCATTTTCTATGGATACATCATCTGAATTTCTTGAAAAATCAATAAAAACTTCATATTTACATGATCTTATTCAAAATCTATCTCAAACAACAGTATACGAACAAAATGTCTTATCGAATATCAATCAATCGAAAATCTATTTTCTTCATATTCCTCGTACAGCAAGCGATTCAATTCGAACGCATCTCATCGGTCGAACGGCATTACTCGACGATCGAAGTTCGTATCACGATGGATCGTTTGAAAAGAATCTATTATTAACTGATGATGATATTCAACGATTCAAAGATTATTTTATTATCAAAGGTTTTTATTCGTACGATGATCTATCGAAATATAAAATCATCGATCAAAAAACAAATCGACTTATTACAATTTTTCGCCATCCTATTGAACGAATTTTGTCACTCTATGAATTTTCAGAACATGGTTTGTTATTTCCATCAGTAAATCGGTCATTGTCATTGAAAGAATTTCTACTATCAAATAATTCAATTATTCAATCGCTAATTAATAATAGTATGACTTGGCAAATAGGTTTTCATTTACTTATGAATAAAAGGCAGAGTTTTCTTCAACCGCATTCGATATTTGATCAAGCAAAAGAACATCTAAATCGATTTGAATTCATTGGTTTTTACGAAAATTTAATGTACGATTACAATGAGCTAAATAGTCGAATATTTTCGAAATTAAATCATCGTTCATATTGGCTCGATTTATTATTTAATCTTGGAAGTTGGTTTGGTTTTTATCGTATGAGAGTTTTAAAATATAGTGCACGTATCAAACACGATGAATCTATTCGAACAATTCTACATCAATTAACTTTTTATGATATGAAATTATATGATTATGCGAAAGAACATATTCGACATTTAGATTTTGTTATGTTTGAAAGTTATTTTCAAGTTCTATTATTTATTAGTTTAAGAATATGTTTCATTTTAGTTTTTATTATTGTTTTTTGTTTAGGAGTGAAAAATAAAAAATCTATCAAACGATTTTAATCGGTAATAGACTTTATTCTTCTTATTCAAAAAATAACATTCAGAAACAAGAATTTTTATCAATAAGAAATTTTTGTATACGATGATTGCCTGAATCAGCAACGTAGAGATTCCCTTCCGAATCGAATTGTAAATCAGTAGGCAAATTCAATTGATCCGAACGAAAACCAACGCCACGTCCTCCAGCAACGAGCGTACCTTTCGATTCACCCGTTGACCAACGCATAATTCGATGATTATTCGTATCGGCAACGTAAACATTTCCTTGTTGATCGACAGTAACACCACGAGGAGAATCTAATTGACTGTAATCAGGACCTTGTGAACCACCTGCAACGATTTGTTTTTCTTCTGTACCAATTTCTATTTTAATAATTCGATGATTCATTCGATCAGTTATATAAATCGAATAATCTTGATCGACAAATATTCGATCTGGTTTAATCAAAGCAAATGCAACAATTTGTTCGAGTGTTTTATTCATTTGCCATTTTTTTACTTCATTATCCGTCCAATCAGATGTATACAATGAATCATTACTATCGATACCTATGCCTGTAAATACGCATGACGAAAGAAATATTTCACCATGTTCGGCATTTAAACGCCATTGAACTACTCGTCGATTACGAAAATCTGTTATATACATTGTATCATTTCTATCAAGAACTAAATCAACTGGATAATGGAATTGATTTGTTCGATTTCCAGCTTGATTGCCTCCGGCAACAAGTGTACCATTCGAAGCGCCCTTGGTCCATTTCATAATTCGATTATTATCACAATCGGCAACATAAATTGTATTATTCTTATCGAGAAAAAATCCATCAGGAGATCGAAATTGATCGAATTGAAATCCAGGGCCTTTACCACCGGCTACGGTTATAGCCGATGAACGAAATTTCCATTGAGAACAATTCATTATTTTTGAATTCGATATACGTGATGTTTCGACATTCGATTGTTTTCCTAAGATTGAACCAAGAGTTATTCCTAATAGACATAAGATTAGAATTGCACTAATCGATGCGAGATATTTCTTTCGACGATACCAGACACGTTTCAACGATCTAAAATAATAGATCGAGTTACGTATGTAGATTGATTTTAAGAAATCGAACGAACATTTTATCCGGATAAAGTTGAGCATCTAAATAATAAAAGTTTTCAAAACAAAAAAAGCTATTTTTGTATATATGCATACTTTCAAATGGTGGCTCGAGTAACATCGTTGTTGGTAACATTTGTTTCAAATGAATAATATGAAGATCCGATGTTGGATTCAATTGTGATCGTACTTGCATATATGTGCCCGGTAGTAGAAGAATTTCATCTTCAGATTCAAAATATGAATGCCCGCTGATATTACGAGCATTTAAAACTTCAATAGAAAAAAGTGTTCGTGTGCCTGCTCTACCGAGATAGAGTTCATTTTCGAGTACAGTCAATGTCGATGTACACGATGAAAATGACCACCAAATAACTTCAGTTCCACGTGGAAATGCATCACTAACATTCTGTCGTATGCCACGCCAAACAGTTTGTGCTGGTACACATGGTAATTTAACAAGAGCCGTTAGAAATAGTTTTAAATATTTATACCATGGTCGTAATTGAGTTCGATCATTTGATCGAAGTATTTTATTAAGAATCGAATAGAGACTAGTACTATCATCAGTCCATTCCATGGTGTAGAGTCGTATGGCAGCTGATTCTTCGCATGTGAGTCCATCAGGTGGTTGTTTCGGTGTTGTATCGATAGCAAGCGCAACATAATTGAGTATATTGTCGACAATATCAACTAATGATCGACATGCATCGAATAGAGACGTTGGTGTTTCGTTAGTATAACCAATAATTGGTTCGAGTCCTTCGGGATCTGTTGGTTTATCATTGATTAAACGATTGTTTTGACGGTATAATGGTAATTCAATGTCTCTTCGCATTGATTTATGTTGAATAGAAAGTTAAGCTTTATTTTTTTTATATCCTTCTCTCTTCTCGTATAGATATATATAAATGACCTTCGTCGTCCGTCACAAATATGTTGACGACTGGATGATCACTCAAGCAGAACGAACAATCAATCGTCTGCAATAAAAGACAGAATTTTTCGACTACTATTGCTTTACCCTCAAAATTTTTATCTGTCTGCGAAGAGAATAAAGAAAAATGTCAGCACATGATGAGTACTTTAAAACTTCAGATGCGAATGATTAAAGTGAAGTTTATGAACAAGTCAATTTTATTCATAGAAAACAACAAAGAAAATATTCTATTCTGTATTATCAATTTTCAATAAATGTAACCTAATATCAATTTCATGTTGTTGTGCAGTTGAAATGAATCTTTTCGCTCTTTGTTTTAGCATCGAACGAGTTAATTTCTTGAATATGTTCGTTAATTTACGACGAAACGATGAGGATGTTGAAACATAAATAAAAAATGGTAAAACTGTATTAAAATACATGAGAAATGATTGTGTCATATAATTTATAAATAATTCAATTTGTTTTTGTTCTTTATTTTTTATATGATCTTTAGTAAGTATTCGATAAATAAGAAAAATTGAAAACGGCATCGTATTAATAAAATAGAATAATACCTCAATTAAAACCATTCTCATTAAATCACGATCACGTTTACGAAGAATTGTAATCGTTGTTTTTCTTGAGGGTGACTGTGATTGTATATGTGTACGCATTTGTTTTAAATTTTTCATTAATAAAAAACTAAAAATTAATATTAACAATGGAGGAATTATGCCAGCAAAAAAAAGATAATAAATCGTATAGATTAAAGTATAGAAATGATTATGAATACTGCACAACTGATTCTTAATTGAACGTTTAGATGCAAATTGTATAATAAATAAAGACCAAAATAATCCAGTAATGAAAATCAATCGAACAGCTATTTTGTATTGACTAAATGCTCGAATACGAACTGACATACTACTCAGTGCATATCGATCGAAACAGGCAAGAACTTTACATGTTCTCATCATTTGAAATGAGGCATGACGAATGTAGAATTGAAGTTTGCAGGCAATTTCATATTTCGTTCGAATATCAGTGTAATCCAATGAGAATATAATTGGTAGAATACCAATATCAAGACAAATGAGATTGCATATAGTCATTATTAATAAATATAATGAACAAGAATTTCGTCGTTGTCTAGCTTGTGCAAAAACAGCAATCGTTAATAGATTACCAAGATTTCCAAATGCAACATACGTACTCATACCGTATCTCGTCAGAAGTCTTTGGATATTATAAAAATTTGGGTACATTGCACTCGTTTTATTGAATCGATGTTTATATGAACGAAGAAAAAAAAATTTAACAACGACAAACTCTTCATATAATTGTTATTTAAGATTTTACTCATGTTCGTTTTTTTAACTTATATGATATATGCTTATATGTTTAAGTATCTTTTGTCTATATTATCTCCTACAATTAATTTTTATGTTTGACATGACTAACATGACATCTTATGAAGGACATAAAATGTTCTCTAGAATATCAAAACTCAAAACTAGTTTCTTTTTGTAGTTAGAGCATAAACTGGTTGAATAGCAGTAGCAGATGTTGATTGTACAGCGTCAATTGTTCGTATTTGTTTACCGGTCATATAAGCATAAAATTTAATGAATATCATTTTCAATTGTCGACGGAATGATGGTGATGTAGCAACATAAATATAAAATGGTAATGCTGTATTAAAATACATCATGAATGATTGTGCCATATAATTAATAAATGTTTCAATTTGTTTCTGATCTTTACTTTTCACATAATCATCGGTAATCAATTTGTAAACAAGATAAATTGAAAATGGCATTGTACTGATTACATAGAACATGACTTCAATTAAAACCATTTTCATCAAATCACGATCACGTTTTCGAAGAATTTGCGTGGGTTGACCACTTTCAATAGCTTCTCTTGTTGGCTGAATACGAGAACGCATTTGTTTTAAATTTCTCATCATAAGAATGCTGAATAACATAATAAAAAATGGTGGAAGTATACCTGCGAAGATCATATAATAGATCGTATAGATCATTGCATAAGTATCATCGTGAATACTGCATGAATTATTTTCAATTGTTCGTACCATTCCGAAAAAGATGCATAATAATCCCCAAAAAAGTCCACCGACGATAATCAATCGAGTTGCTACTTTGTATTGGCTAAACGCTCGAATACGAACTGACATACTGCTCAGTGCATATCGGTCGATACAAGCATAAACTTTGTAGGTTCTCATAATTTGAAATGAAGCATGACGAATGTAGAATTGAAGTTTACATGAAACTAAAAATTCCGTACTTATATCGATGTGATCCAATGAGAATATGATTGGAATAATACCAACATCGAGACAAATGAGATTACATATTGTCATTGCTAATAGATAGAGTGGACAAGGATTTCGTCGTTGATCACGTTGTGCAAAAACAATAATAGTTAATATGTTGCCTAAATTTCCAAGTGCAACATAGGTACTCATACCGTATCGTGTGAGAAAATTGGAGACTTGAGATAGATACGCAGTGGCTGCCATGACTGTTTTAATGAAGTGTTTGTTTGGAAAAATTCAGGTGCTTTTATTTCATAGAAAATCAAAAGAATGATAGTCAATGTAGCAGAAATTTCAAAAGCGTTGAAAGATGTTGTTTGTTGATTGTTTTGATGGAAAAATGAATGGAATGTGATTAAGTATGCTAAGCATTGAAAATGGTCTTACTGTCAAACGTAATTAATCTTCTAGCTATGAAAGTAAATACGACATACTTTTATTTCTATTCAGTGAATTATTTATAAATCTTCTTTAGCGATAATGTTGACATACATCAAAATTTAGAAAAATAATTTTTTATATGAAATATTTTATCGACAAAAAGAGAGAAGTACATTTAATACTAGTTAAAAATAATCGATGTGAAGATAGCATGACGAAAATAACAGCAAATAAATTTTCTTTTTTAATCATGCATCCTTCAAAATAGTTCCCAGAAATCTGCTCATTCAATCATTGTCGAAATAACGATGAAGCTTATTTATTTGCCATGTGCATTGTATTTACTATTTGCACATCATGTCTTTTCTGTCTATGTGCAAAGAACAGAAGAAAAAGAAAATTTATATTAGACATGTAAATTTGCAGTGAAGGTTTTTTTATTTATTCCCTTCTGAAAATGTTATTCAAAAGGGACTGTACTGATACACTTAATATCAAAATTGAAAACCATCATGCCCCTAAATAAAAATATAGGTTCGTACTTAATAGCTCAAATGAAACGAGCAAAAAATCGAATGAATGGCAGCATGAAATATTTGAATGCTATTATATTTGACATATTTGTTGAATTTTTAATTTTCTGATAGATCAATATTGGCCATATGTTGGATTATGATGAAACTGCACCACGATGCACCGTTTTTTTATTAATTCTTTTTTAATTTTCTGCAAATGCTGCGTCTCATTTACACGAGATTATAACAGAAATTTATTAATTGTGCGTAAAAGCATAAAATTGAAGAAAAAGAGTCGACATGGGTGGATACAGGTTTATCGATAACAATATTGACCAAATATTCCTCGATGCTTGTTCAAATATTTATCAATATACTTTAAAACTGAAAAGATGTGATTAAAATATAATCTTACATGATTTATATAGGTCGTAACTATAATGAGTTTATTGTTAGAGTAAGTTTTATGAATTCATTTTTAATTTCATTTAGTTGCAAAAATAAAATTTACTCACATTAAAGTCAAATATTTACACGGCATATTTTTCTTCAATACTATCAGATTACCATTTTTCTTCATACGACACTACTAACAGCATACGCGAGATTTTTCATCAAAATTTTGTGAAAGATGTTATTTTAAAGGTCATATACGTGTAAGAAGAAACGAAGAAACGAACATTTGTCCTCAATACGAATGCAAAGAAAAAAAACTCGACTATTTTTTTTCTTGCAATAGAAAAAAAAATTAAATCAGCTTGAAAGCAGCATTTTCAGTCGTGTTTATATTAAATCAAACAGCATCAATAGTTAATTATGAACAAAACTTTCATAATTATTGTGTTTATATGTATCATAGCTCAATTTCCTCTCTTATTAATTTACCAGCATTATTTAATTGCGAATCCAACAGCAAATAATTTAACATCATTAATGACATCATTTGAATCAATAGGCAAAAACACAACTTTTTCTTGCTCACTTGAATCACTTCGTCTTCGATATGAATTAGAATATGAACAACTTCAACATTTCCAATTAGGTCAAATTTATACAACAGCTGATATAAGTCAACGTTCGCAAAAGAATTTTATTTCATCCCTACCTCAACTACCATATTTCTATTCATTATGGAAATCATCACCGCTTCTTCCACGCATAATGACAGCATGTCAACATCAAGTTTACATTCAACTCTTACGAGAATTTGATAATGTTTGTCGTCAAAATGATGTTGAATATATAATCAGTCATGGAACTCTTCTAGGATCATATCGAAATCATGGTAAAATTATTTCATAAACAATCGAATTGTTATTTCTCTTTCTATTAAGATATTTTACCATATGATGATGATGCTGATATTTTAATTAATTCGAAATATTATCCGATTTTAGCACAATTAAGTAAATCGAATAGGAAAGCTCGTTGGCGAATCTATTTAAAATCACGTAAAAATATAAAATTCTTTTTTCGTAAATCACCATCAGCTGGACGCTATCAATGGAATTGGCCATTTATAGGTGTACAATTTTTTACTGATGATGCAAAAAATATCTATCTTCATCGAGCAATCGATAAGAAACTTATCTATCCGTTAGTTCTACGTCCAATAGCAGGCCTTTGGTTGCCCGGGCCACGCCGTGTACATGAATATTTAAATGGATTACGAAAAAATTATTTCATTAAATATTCTATTGATGAAATATGTATGATGAAAGCTTATTCTCATCAACATGAAAGAGTTCTATATAAACAACGAACGGTTAATTGCAGTCAATTGTATAATACTTATCCGTATATAAAACGAACATGTGAAATCGATTTTTGTTATGAATATTTTATGTTAAATAATGTTACGAACTTTTATATTTTAAAAGTGCCCAATTATAAATAGTTTTATTAAATTTTGAATAATAATCTTTTCTGACACCTATCGATAGAAAACTATATGTAATTGGTTATACTATTACGAGTCAAATAATGGGTAAAAATTTTGTTTTTTTCTCTTGAGTCATAAGGTTATTTCGTCATTTCGACCATATAAAAGCAAATTTTTTTGCTTGGGGATTCATTTTTTTATTTTCCCAGTAGAAGACAGCGTATGTCACATTTGCTTAATACAAACGTAAACGAATCGGATATGCCCTTACGACAAATTCGTCGTATTCAATTCGGAATCTTATCACCGGATGAAATCCGACGAATGTCAGTGACAAAAGAATCGATTATCCATGCGGATACACTTGAAGGAGGAAAGCCCAAATCACAAGGTCTATTAGACCCACGTCAAGGTCCAGCAGATCGACATTCAAAATGTTTGACCTGTTCAGGATCTTATGACAAATGCCCAGGCCATTTCGGTCACATAGAACGTCAGTATATATACATACCCTTTTGAGTCGTAGTAGTAAAGTTTATAGTTCAGCCTATTTTGTATAGACAAGTAGCTAAATACTTCTTTGTCTTTCATAGTGAACAAACCAGTCTATAATGTTGCATTTCTACCGCAAATTTTTAAAATTTTGCGTCATGTTTGTTTCCATTGTTCGAATTTGTTGTTTACGCCAACCGATTCGAAATCAGTTGATATATTGAGAACGAAAATTAAAACAGTAAAAATTTGTCCAATTTCAAATTCGATAGAAGGTATAAGTCAAAGTATTGGCTGCGGTCGACCACAGCCAATATATCGTAAGAAAGGTCTTGAGATAACTATAAAATGGAATGAATTACCCGATGAAAATATTGAACGTACATCGATATTATCGGCTGAACAGGTTCTTGAAATATTTAAACGAATATCGAACTCGAATTGTAAGTATTTGGGTTTGAATTATCAACAATCACGACCCGAATGGATGATTCTAACGGTTTTACCCGTTCCTCCGCCAACTGTTCGTCCATCGATATTATCAGCGGGTAATGTATCAAGTCAAGATGATCTTACATATAATTTAGCACGAATCGTTCGAACAAACAATGACTTAGCAAAACTTAGAGAACGTGGTGCAAGCTCAATTGTTATTGGTGAACAAATTCAACTTTTACAACATGCTTGTGCATGTTTAATTGATAATGATATTAGTGGTGTACCACCATTACAACATCGAACAAGTGGTAGACCATTAAAATCGATTACGGCTCGTTTGAAAGGTTTGTTAAATTTACTTAAATTGACAACAAATTTTTGTTTCTCTAGGAAAGGACGGTCGTATCCGTAATAATCTCATGGGTAAACGAGTGGATTTCAGTGCTCGATCGGTAAAATTTTTAGAAATTTATTTCTTTTTGTTGTTGAGATTAATTGAATATTTTTGTTAAAAGGTTATTACACCTGATCCAAATCTAGCTCTCGATCAAGTCGGTGTTCCTGAAAGTATTGCAAAGAATTTAACTGTTCCAGAATATGTCACACCATATAATATCGATCGTTTACAATCTATAATTAAATGTAAACGAGCTAAGTATGTAATATCAGAGAGTGGCGATCGAATTGATCTCGCTTTTCGTCCTGATCCATCGAATATTTCATTGAAATCGGGTGATATTGTTGAACGAACCATGATGGATGATGATCTCGTTGTATTCAATCGTCAACCGACATTACACAAAATGTCGATGATGGGCCATCGAGTTAAAATTCTTCCATGGTCAACATTTCGATTGAATCTCTCGGTTACAACACCGTACAATGCAGATTTCGATGGCGATGAAATGAATCTTCATTTGCCACAATCATTAGAAGCCAAAGCTGAACTATCAGAATTAATGATGGTCTCACGACTTTTAATAACTCCTCAATCGAATCGACCTGTTATGGGTATTGTTCAAGATACGCTAACTGCCGTAACCAAAATGACACGTCGTGATGTTTTTATTGATCGAGCTGAAATGATGAATTTACTCATACAATTTCCATCATGGAATGGTCAAATACCAACACCAGCTATTCTCAAACCAAAACCTCTATGGACTGGCAAACAGTTATTCTCTGTTCTTCTACCTAAAGATGTCAATTATCAAAATAATAAATCATCCAATTGGATGTCACCCGATGATACTAAAGTCTTAGTTGAAAATGGTCAATTACTATCCGGTATTCTTTGTAAGAATACATTGGGAACAAGTTCAGGTTCATTAGCACATATTATTTTTACGGATTGCGGTCATGAACTAGCTGCAAAATTCTATTATCACATACAATTAGTTGTTAATCATTGGCTGTTAACTGAAGGACATTCAGTTGGTATAGCTGATACAATTGCTAATGATGAAACATATCGAACTATTGTTGAAAAAATTGAAAATTCTAAAAATGAAGTTCGACGAGTCATTGAACAAGCACAATGTCATCAATTAGTAAACACGCCTGGCAATACATTTCGGCAGACATTTGAAAATCAAATCAATAAACATTTAAATGAAGCTCGAAATCAAACGGGTTCATCCGTACAAGAATCACTTTCGCCCTTCAATCAATTCAAAGCCATGGTTGCGAGTGGTGCTAAAGGTTCATTGATAAATATTTCACAAATTATTGCTTGTGTTGGTCAACAAAATGTCGAGGGCAAACGAATTCCATTTGGTTTTAAAAATCGAACATTACCACATTTTATTCAAAATGATTTCAGTCCTGAATCGAAAGGTTTCGTCGAGAATTCTTATTTGAAAGGTCTCGAGCCCACTGAATTCTTTTTTCATGCTATGGGCGGACGAGAAGGTCTCATCGATACAGCTATTAAAACAGCTGATACAGGTTATGTTCAACGTCGTTTAATTAAAGCCATGGAATCGATTATGGTTAATTATGATGGTACAGTTCGTAATCAATCGGCTGATATCATTCAATTTCATTACGGTGAAGATGGATATGCTGGCGAATCCGTTGAATTTCAATCGATTATTTCATTGAAATTATCCGATCAAGACTTTGAATTTGCATGTAAATATCAAACAGATGAATTTTCAATAGAATTAGAACACGAATGGCAACAATTATGTCAAGATCGAATTGATCTTCGACAGATCTATCCACATGGTGATGATTCACAAATTGTTTTACCATGTAATATCGAACGATTGATTTGGAATGTAAAGAAACTGTTTCAAATTAATAAACAAACACAATCGGATTTATTGCCAACAGAAATACTTGATAAAGTCGAACGATTAATTCAATCGACAACAAAAACAAATCAAATAATGAAAATACTTCTTCGATCATCACTTTGTACACGACAAATTATTCAAATTCATCGCTTAACATTCGATGCTTTCAATACATTGTGTGGTGAAATTGAAACACGTATTCATCGAGCTGAAATTTCACCTGGTGAAATGGTTGGTGTACTGGCTGCGCAATCTATTGGCGAGCCAACAACACAAATGACATTGAATACATTTCATTATGCTGGTATATCAGCAAAGAATGTTACACTTGGTGTACCACGTCTTAAAGAAATCATTGATCTGACGAAAAAACCCAGAACACCAACGATGACATTGTTCTTCGATGAGAAAATTAAAAACGATAAGAAAAAACATCACGATCTAGTCAATCAACTCGAATGCTGTACATTGAGACATTTAGTTCTTCAATCGAGCATTCTCTATGAACCAGACCCGGAAGAAACAAGTATCGTAGAAGATCAAGAATGGGTACGTGAGTTTTATGAATTACCTATTGATAATAGCAGTAATGCTTATCCATGGGTATTACGTTTGGAACTTAATCGAAATAGATTATATGAAAAATCATTATCAATGGAAGGCATTGCTTCGAAACTATCGATTGAATTCGGACGATGTATGAATGTTATTTTCAATCATGATAATTCTGACAAACTTGTTCTACGTATTCGGCTGACAACTGACATTAAAACTGAATGGAAACTTGACGATACAGTTGACACAGATGGCGATAGTTTTCTTCGAGATTTCGAAGCCTATCTATTGTCGAAACCAATTCTATTAGGATGTGATCCTGTATCGAAAGTTTATCTTGTCGATTCAGATAAACATCCATTACAAACATGGCAAAAACGATTTGTTTTGAAAGATAATGGTACAATTGAATCTGAACAAGAAACATTTTTAGTCACTGATGGTACAGCATTTCAACAAGCACTGAATCTTGAGGGTGTTGACTATCGTCGATCGTATACAAATGATATTATCGAGATTTTCTCTGTACTCGGTATTGAAGCTGCGCGAAAAGCAATTGAACGTGAAATTACTCATGTTCTCACATCGAATGGTTCGTATGTAAATTATCGTCATTTGGCATTACTTTGTGATGTGATGACAACGAATGGATGTTTAACATCGATGAATCGTTATGGAATTAAACGAGCAAATAAAAGTCCAATTATGAAATCGACATTTGAAGAAACAGTTAGCGTTTTAGTTGACGCAGCAACACATTCTCAAATAGATCCGTTGAAAGGTGTCTCAGAAAATATTCTACTCGGGCAATTAGCTCGAATGGGTACAGGCGCATTTGATGTGTTGATTGATGTGGAAAAATGTAAAACAGCTATGGAAGTACCATCAACAGACGATGATGGTCCATTCCAAAAATTAATATCCAAAATTGCGATCAATGAATTCAATACACAAAATACAATTCCACTTACACCTTGGACAATAAATTCAATGACACCATCTTATACATCAATGTCACCATCTTATACGTCAATGTCACCAGCATCTAATTCAAGAACTCCAGTTCATTTTCCGACTAGTCCATCGTATATTGCAGTTACTAGTCCTTCAATTTATTCGTCGACGAGGTATCAGTTAGACTTGTTTTAAATGTCTTTTCGAATATGAATCGTTTTCTTTTGTTTCAGTCCATATTCTCGTGTTATATCTTCAACTAGTCCACGTTATAGTCCTTCTCCTTCGTCACTATCGCCACGATATACACCCACAACTCCATTATATTCTCCATCACGAATTCCATCGTATAGTAAGTTTTTTTTGTTAATTTAATCTCGCTCATTTTATATTGATTTTATCATTAGATCCAATGTCGCCTATTTATTCACCATCGCAATATAAGTAAGCATCAACATATAATTACATAAATCTATTATTTATTTTTAGTCCAATATCACCGGGTTATCATCCAACTGTGACAACACCGGAGTTCATGGATCAGGATTAAGTCGAATATTATTCTAAACTTGTATATAAACTTTTATTTGAATGTAGTTTAATTTTTAAAAATAAAAACCTATATAAACAAGTGTTTCATCTCGAAAATGTTTTCTAATAGTTTGCTCCGATTTATCGGATCCGTATATTTCCCTAGCTTTTCGTCTGAGTACTCCATAACATCTCTCTCTCTCTTCTCATTCTCCTTTCATCTTTTGTTGTGCTTTGATATACATCATACGTACTTTATTCGTACCGGCGAACAGGGATATGATGTACATATAAATTAACTAAATATAGCTATCGGAAACTGTTCGTAGTAATTCTCTATGATAGTTTAGGTAGTGATTAAAAAGAATCAATCCATGATAAATCATTCAAACGAACTATCTTCATTATTAAATATTTACATAAAAGGTTTTATTTTTTCTGTGATCCATTTATTATAGGATTATTTATCACAAATTCATGAAACCTGTAATAATTAGCTTTTGACGACCTTAACCAATAAGACGCGGCTTTAACAGCTGACTCACATCACGCTTTACACTGATGAATGCAGATTTTTTTTCACGATGATGAATATCACTGAAGCGCAACGAATGTTTCTCCTTGACTAGCTTCATTGCAAAAATCATAGATTATGAAAGAAACGAGACACGACAATGAAAATAACAAAGCTAACAATATATTTTCACTTTCATCGTCAGTTTTTAAAAAGTTACATTGGATTTATTTGATTGCATATACTTTTACACAAGGTATGATCGAATGTATTTATTTGATTAAAATAATCTTTTGTATTAAAATCCAGCGGGTGACAGCTTACCAGGAGCATATCGATATGCTATTTTGGCTAGTTATAATCTAAGTCGTTCAACAATTGAAAAACTAAATGTTATTTCTCAGTTATCATCGATATTAATTGGTACTTTTTCGATTTCACTTTCTGATCGATAGTAAAATCTTTACAATTTAAAAAAAAAGATATTATAATTGATATTTGTTTATAGTGGTCGTCGATTTTTTTCTATTATTTGCACGGTGTGTTATATTCTGAGTAATTCTACATATGTAAGTGTTATTTTCAATTTCTATTCAATGTCTGTCATATTATCTTTGAATATAAAAGAATTTTCCCATGTTATGGCTTTTGATAATTGGATATATATTATGGGGTATAGGAATGGCTGCACACGATACTGCACTTGAAGCATGGTTATTTCAAGAATGTCGACAGCGCCAACTGGATATATCATTTGTACGACAAATATTACGAAATTCATGTTAGTTAATAACCATTAACCATTTAGAAATGATTGAAAATATTAGATAACTTATTTTAGACTTGGCTTATGCTTTTGTCGCGATATTGAGCGGCTTTTCTTCACAATTTCTCGTCGAATTCGGTGGATATGCGTAAGCATTCGGCTTAATATTTTGAAAACTGGATTTTCTTTTAATTCTTATCTTTAGATTACCTTTTAACATATCGAGTATACTATGGTTATCAGCATTATTTTTTATGTGGGAATTTTGGACCGAAAACTATGGCACTCAACATACAAATAGTTTAGCGACATTTGTTATTGCTTTTCGTGTCATACGATCAGGTAAATGATCGTATTCGAAATTTCTCGATTTTCATTTTAACTAGATCCTCGTATTACTATATTTGGACTATCGTGGGCTTTATTTGAAGCAGCATTTCATATATATATTATTGAATGGACCCCTACATTGCAACAAGCAAGTCCTGAATCATTGCCAATCGGATTGGGAAGTATTTTTACATTGATGTGGGTATGGTATTCATTATTCTATAGTTCTTATGAATTGAATTTTGTTATAGATTTTTCAATTAATCGGTGTTTGTCTTTTTGGGCCACTATCAAAATTTATTCGAGAACAAACTTATATGATGTATATCAATATTTTAAACACCTAAATTTGATTAGATGAACAAATATTTTAGAGTTGTATTTTTACTAGCTGCTATCGTATTCTCAATCCCAGTATTTGTTCCAAATGTAAGAAAGAATCTAGAATTATTTTCTATTGATGAAATATGATTTCACTTTGTTTTAGTCTTTCATCGGAATTTTAATAGGTTTCTTAGTGTTCGAAACATGTACGGGAATTTTTCGTCCAACTGTGGGTGTATTAAGAAATTTATACTATCCTGATGAAGGTATTGAACAGTTCTATTTGATAATTTTATTCATATCAAATTATTTAGTACGAGTAACAATTATGAATTATATGAGAGTACCATATATGGTGCTTATGTTAATCGTTCTATTGGGTGTAAGATATGTTCCATATATATATTCAACTGTATCTTTATCTATATTTTAGCATTTTCAATTACGTACAATATGGATAATGTGTGTTTGTTTCATTGTCATTGCGATGATATGTATGATTATTTTAAGAAAGTAAATTATTCTAGTGGACTAAGATAAATTTTAATATATACGTATGATATTTAGTTCAAAAATGCCTGAAGAAAGAGTTAATATGGAGGAAACAGAAATATTACTCCAAATGGATCACGTAGAACTTCAGAGCCTGAAATAAAACAAAACAAAAAAATCGATCATTCAATAGCTTTTTGTTGTTCTTGAATTTTTCTTCTTTCTTCAAAATCAACATTGCTCGACATGTGCATGTAAAGAAAATGACGCTTGTATTTTTTGTTTCGTCGTTTATTTTCTTTAAAATTGTATGAAATTATGTATAAAATAAAACATTCATCGTTTTGTTTGATACTTATTTTCCTTCTATTTGGATTTCCTTTTTTCTATAAAAATACTTCCACGACTAATTACGAAAATCCGAAGTCTAGAGAAATCGAACAGGTTACAAGAAGAGTCTATCATAAACTTTTATTATGGGTTGCAGCTTATGGATCAGCATCCGATCAATATGTTGTGCATCATCTTGAAATGTGTCGAAATATCTGTGAATCATCACAACCTCATAGTTATATAAGATTATTCGTTGGTACTTGTGCTAATAACTGGAATGTAGCAGAAGCTTTACTTGATTTTCGAAAACGAAATAATGATCGAATAATTAATGGAACAATCAATGTCAATATATCACAAAATTTGATGTTAACTGAACATTTCAATTGGTCGTGTGTAGAATTTATGATTGGTTGGTATCAGGAAAATTTAGAATTGGCACTTCCATTTCAACATCGAGAATATTTTCGTGATCATCAAAATGAATTCGATTGGTTTTGGTTTACTGAAGATGATATTTTGTTTCATAGTGATACGTATTGGGATTTATTTGATGATACATCATTTACATTGAATAAACTTTCAATTGAACAAACAAATCATTTATTAAATCTCTATGCTCAGAATGCAACACGACCGAAATTATCTCCATTGGGACGATATTTTCTTCTTCCGAGTGCACTTCGTTTTGAAAAACCATCGACAAATGAAACTAGTACAACAAATGGCTTAGAACTTTGGAGATTAACAGATTTAGCACTTGCTGTTCAGCCGATGATTGAAGCATTGATTTTCTTTAAAGATCAATGGTGGATACAACCGAGTAGTCCTCATACAGCTTATTACATCTTACCTCGACAACATATTACCGCCATATCAAAAGAATCACAATGGCTCAATAAATCGAATTCTCGAAATCGAGAATTTGTTTCAAGTCATTGGTTATCACATTTTGGATATATTCGAATTACATCAATTACGAATTATAATCAATATCTTATACATCATGCGAGCAATAGATATTATGATGAAATTAGTAATCTACCAGTAGCTTCGATATTTACTCGTCAGCTAGGTTTTAAATATCAAAAGAATAATAAATTTGTTCCAAGAAAAGAATTGATCAATGCACATCTATTAGATTATACGAATGAACATCAATCTGATATTGGTTTATGTTTTCCGTTATCTTTCTCGCCAATTCCTGGAAAATTACATTATGGAAAGCCTATTTGTGAGAAACTGTTGACAACTTTAAATAAAGCAATGATAAACTAAAAAATCTCTCATATTCCTTATCAGATGACTAACATTTTATATTGCGCCATGTGATACAAAAAAAGAAAAAGAACATTTTAGTAATTTTTGAGTACAGAATGCTGTTTGATGATGATGATGATGAAGAAACATCATTATTAAATCCTCAATCTCCTCGTTATGGAATCAAATGGAAGCTACGAAAGTTTTGTGATAAAAATCTAGCCATATGTCTTATTATTGCTAGTATTGCATGTGAACGATCTTCATTCTATATTGTCGACTATCAACTTACGTCAGCATTACAGTTTCATCCTAAACTCAAATGGAATGATAAAAATAGTTCTACTGCTTATTATATTTTCGAAGGTAAACATTTCCTATTACTGATTTATTCTTATAATAATTATATATATCGCATTATTACAGGAGTGAATGTATTAGCAACATTTGGTTTTGCTCTATTGAGTGATATTAAACTAGGTCGACTGAAAACATTGATGATTGGTAGAGTTAATTTTTTGTTTCGTTTTTTTCTTGTTATTTTTATTTATCAATTAGGTTTCCCTATAATTCTCATTGGAATGATATTAATGACATTAGTTGTAACAGAGGATTCATCGATATGTAGTTATGATTGCTACAGCCCATTATCCGATAATACTTGTATTAATTTAATTATCCCAACACTTATTTTTATTGCAATAGGATCAGGAGCACTTCGATCTTGTTTAATTATATTCGGTGCAGACCAAATAAAAAAATCGAAAATTACATCACGATATTTTGATTTTTGTGTTATTGCTTTTAATATTGGTGCTCTTGTTGAAATATTAATGGACGATTTAGTCACGCAAGATTGCTCAAAACGACATTTTATTATTTTTTTCATTGGTACTTGTTTATTATGTGCATGTTATCTTTTGTTTCTTATTGGTTGGCGATATTATTATATTGTTAAACCAAATGATTCAGTTCTATATCATTGTATACCAGTTATAAAAAATGCATATGCAACAAAACGTCGATATAAAAAGAGACGATATCGATTAAATCTTGAATCGAGTTTTACAACAATATCTCACACCAATGTCGAACAAGAAATTGAAGAAATTATGACAACTGATCGACGAAAACCAAACTTCCTCGATATGGCACGTGAAAGTAATCGAGGCAAATATAGGGATGCGATTGTTGATGATGTTAAATCATTTCGAATTGGTATCATTCTTTTTATTCTTATTTTTCCCTACAAAGTCATATTTACTCAAGTTTGATTAACATTTGATTTCTGATTCACACACTTCATTCATTTTTGTTTTCATTATTAGTTTTATTCAGTTCTTGGACTTCAAACAACACAAATGAGTAATGCTACAGCTACTTCTGCAACTTTAACTCTCTTCGATAATATTGAACCAACTACAGCTATATGTGCGTAAACTTGTTTCATCAATTTATAATGTACAATTATTTTGTAATTTAGTTTCTATTATACTTCTGAATATATTCTGTTATAAAAATATGCATGGTTCAAATCGATTCTTCACAACAACAATAAAATTCGTATTGAGCATGTTTATTGCAATTCTTGCTATGTGTTCAGCCGGTACCATAGAAATAATTCGACAAGGCAACTGTCCTATGAATCCAACATTGACTAGTTCTAATTTAACGATGTTTGCTCATGTACCACTAGATACAATCATGGGTATTGCTCAAGCATTTAATCTCTTGGCTAGTTACGAATTTGCTTATTTTGTTGCACCTCGATCAGCACAAAGTACTTTCATGTCATTTCATACAATTACAATTGTTGCAGCATCATATGCTGGGGAGGCATTTGACGACATCTTTGCATCACATAATTACACAATAAATTTTACAGTAAATATCGAACTTTCAATTGAATTATTTTCCTTTCTTTCTTTCTCAGTGTACATCTGTTCGTGAATATGGTTGGATTTATCCAAGTTATTTCTTTCTATTCGCTGTTATTCAATTTATTTTTATAATTTTATTCTTAATCTGTGACAGAAGATTGAGAATTACACGATACAATCCACAACATATGGAAATGGTTCCAATACATTGATTAATTTTTTTAAAATCTGTTAAATTAAATATCATAATCATTTTCTCAAATAAAAGTTGCATAATTGTACTTTCATACTCATTGATCGATAAAGATTCGTCACCCTCACCCTCATTTTATTTCTATAGGCCCATAACCAATAAATAAATTTACAATTAAAATACAAAAAAAGAAACTGCTTTTCACTATCCATCGGTGATTGTATTCGATTCAATATCACATCAACAATCACATATATCCACATCCCCTATAAACACGTTACTCTACTGGTTGCACTATCACAAGTCATATGAATAGCATCAAGTCGTTACCGGGGGGCCACATCCGAATAAGATATACGGTTCTGAATGTGGCGGATCTCCTTCTAGACAATGATAATATGCATTAGCCGTGCCTGAGCCTCCAGTATAATCGCTACCATCGCAGCGACAGTTCGAAGAACTGCATGTACGATTAGTATTCGCTGCATCACAACACATGTCACAAGTTGAAAGTGGTACCTCGGTCACTACTGTAATGTCATCCACTGTGGTTACCAACTGAGAATCTGTGTGACCTTCCGTACGATCATCGACTGTAGATAATGATGTAATTACGGAATTGTATTCAGTAGTAGTTATCATCATAGCAGTAGTTATGAGTTCAGTGTGGGTTTCTGTACTTAGTTCATCACTTATTTCTGCACTTGTTACCGCTCTGGTTATGGATTCCGTTGTTTCAGCTATTGTAGTTTCCTGGACAGTAGATTCATCACCTAGTCCCACAGTTGTCACTGCTTGCGTTATTATTTCCGTTGTTTCAACTGTTGTTGTATCCTGGATAGTAGATTCGGCGTGTGTTACAGATGTAGATTCATCACTTAGTCCTACAGTTGTCACCGATCGCGTTATTATTTCCGTTGTTTCAGCTGTTGTACTATCCTGGATAGTAGATTCGGCGTGTGCTACAGACGTAGATTCATCACTTAGTCCCACAGTTGTCACTGCTCGCGTTATTATTTCCGTTGTTTCAGCTGTTGTTGTATCCTGGATAGTAGATTCGGCGTGTGTTACAGATGCAGATTCATCACTTAGTCCTACAGTTGTCACCGATCGCGTTATTATTTCCGTTGTTTCAGCTGTTGTACTATCTTGAACAGTAGATTCTGTGTAAGCAGGAGAGATACGCTCATCAGTGCTTATTGCATTTGTGACTGTTGTGGTTATGATTTCCGTTCCTTCAGTTGTTCTAATATAGTCCATACTAGATTTGATGTGGATTGGAGATGTAGGTTCATCACTGGCTTCTGCATTTGTTACCGCTCGTGTTATGATTTCAGTTGCTTCAGCTGTTGTAGTATCTTGTACAGTAGATTCGGTGTGTGTTGCAGATGTAGGTTTATTGCTTATTTCCGTATTTGTTACCACTGGTGTTGTAGCATCCTGGACAGTGGATTTGGTGTGGGTTGAAGAAGCAGATTGATCACTGATTCCTGCACTTGTTTTCTCTTTTGTTATTATTTCAGCTGAGTCAGATATTGTAGTAGATTCGATGTTGGTTGAAGACACAGATTGATCGGTGATTATCGTATTGGTTACCGATCTGGTTATCGTTTCAGTTGCTTCAAGTGTTGTAGTATATTCAGTACTTGATTCAGTGTGGGTTGAAGACGAAGATTCATCACTTATTTCACCGCTTGTTGCCTCTTTGGTTGTTTTTTCAGTTTCTTGAGGTATTGTCGTAGATTCATCAGTGGTTATTGAACTTGTTACCGGTGTGATTAGTTGTTCAGTTGTTTCAGAGGTTGCTGTATATGTGGTTGTGACTTCGGGATTGCTTGGAGACGTGAGTTCTTCACTGATTACAGAATTGATTCGCGTCGAAGTTGTTGTTTCTACTAAGTCGTTTATTGTAGTATATTCAATGATGAGTGTGCTGGAGCTTTGTGACATAGGTTCTGCAGTGGTTTCGGGATTGTTCTCCAATGTTGTTGTTGCACTGCTGACTATGATTGATGTCATGATACTTGTGGATGTCTCTGCAGTTACTGTGTTGGTATTCGTAGTACTTGTTGATTGATGTGTGAATTCGTGTGTGTTGTCACTCGAAATATCAGGAATTTCAGTATTAGGTTGCGTAGTTATCGATATATCCGTTATTGTGGATGTGGCTGTGATGGCCGTTGTAGTTGGAAAGCATAATCTGCTATAAAATCTTTTTTGGACTGGCGGATCACCTTGCCAACAAGTGAAACGACCTACAATACCTGCACCATCATCGCGCATATGTGGGCCATTGCAGGTGCAGGATGAACCACACGGACGATCGTTATTTTCCGAGTCACAACATATAATGCAGGCTTCAAGTGTTGTGGTTGGTATGCTGATTGATGTTGTGCCTGTAGTGGATTCAGTTGGGACGATTGCAGTTGACATACTAGTGGTTGCATCGATTGATGGTGCGGTTGTGGTGGGTTCAATAGATGTAGTCGGAAAGCATAATCTGCTATAAAATCTTTTTTGGACTGGCGGATCTCCTTGCCAACAAGTGAAACGACCCACAATACCTGCACCATCATCGCGCATATGTGGGCCATTGCAGGTGCAGGATGAACCACACGGACGATCGTTATTTTCCGAGTCACAACATATAATGCAGGCTTCAAGTGTTGTGGTTGGTATGCTGATTGATGTTGTGCCTGTAGTGGATTCAGTTGGGACGATTGCAGTTGACATACTAGTGGTTGCATCGATTGATGGTGCGGTTGTGGTGGGTTCAATAGATGTAGTCGGAAAGCATAATCTGCTATAAAATCTTTTTTGGACTGGCGGATCTCCTTGCCAACAAGTGAAACGACCCACAATACCTGCACCATCATCGCGCATATGTGGACCATTGCAGGTGCAAGATGAACCACACGGACGATCGTTATTTTCCGAGTCACAACATATAATGCAGGCTTGAAGAGTCGTGGTGGGTATGCTGATTGATGTTGTGACTGTAGTGGATTCAGTTGCGACGATTGCAGTTGACATACTAGTGGTTTCATCGATTGATGGTGTGGTTGTGGTGGGTTCAATAGATGTAGTCGGAAAGCATAATCTGCTATAAAATCTTTTTTGGACTGGCGGATCACCTTGCCAACAAGTGAAACGACCCACAATACCTGCACCATCATCGCGCATATGTGGACCATTGCAGGTGCAAGATGAACCACACGGACGATCGTTATTTTCCGAGTCACAACATATAATGCAGGCTTGAAGAGTCGTGGTGGGTATGCTGATTGATGTTGTGACTGTAGTGGATTCAGTTGCGACGATTGCAGTTGACATACTAGTGGTTTCATCGATTGATGGTGTGGTTGTGGTGGGTTCAATAGATGTAGTCGGAAAGCATAATCTGCTATAAAATCTTTTTTGGACTGGCGGATCTCCTTGCCAACAAGTGAAACGACCTACAATACCTGCACCATCATCGCGCATATGTGGACCATTGCAGGTGCAAGATGAGCCACATGGAAGACCGTTATTTTCCGAGTCGCAGCATATATTGCAGGCTTGAAGAGTCGTGGTGGATATGCTGATTGATGTTGTTATGGTAGTGAATTCAGCTTGAGGGATTGTAGTGAGCGAAGTGGTTGTAGTAGATTTACCATCGGTTGGTGATGTATTTGTAGTGGATTCGCCATTGGATGGTGGTGTAGTTGTAGTGGATTTACTATCGGTGGGTGACGTGGTTGTAGTAGATACCCCAAGGGTTGGTGACGTGGTTGTAGTGGATACACCAATGGTTGGTGATGCGGTTGTAGTGAATTTTACATCGATAGCTGGTGTGCTGGTAGTTGATTCACTGGTTATTTGTGGGGGTGTTGTTTGGGAAAGTGCACCTATGCAATAAATGGATGAAATTGGAATACTATGCTCGAATATGGAGTATTCTTCATTCACTAATTTAAAATCGATAATACCGAACTCAGCAAAGACACTTAATTCAATTGACACGAAGGCTCCAAGTTGAACACCACCAGGACAGTCTTCCGAACTTTCATCATATTCTGCGCTGGCACCGAGAGTTCCAGTAGCTGCTAAGCCCGCAGTTGCTTCTATAATTCCACCGAAGGCCTCAAGTGTTAATTCGATCCGTGGTTCAACATAAACGCCAACCTCAACTACAGCCTCACTACTGAAAGAGAATTTAGGTTCGACATGATCTGGATCCCACCCAGTCGATTGAGACTTGTCGGGATGTTTCATATCGATTTTTGTGTAAATTCTCTCCCACGTAACATAGGCACCAAATGTGGCATTTAAATCTTCGCCAATCTTAACAGACACACCGACTTCTAATACTATTTGAGGTCCTAGAGTAAACACTCCGGGTATATTGATATTAGTAAGTGGTATCGTAGCAACTTCGATTCCTTTTTTTATAGTAACTGCACCAACTAATCCGCCAACTGCTTTAGCTACGATTTTTCCGGTTGTTTCAACATATCCTTCATTCATCACTGTTTCAATACCATCTTTTCCGAAGTCGAATCTACCATGTATGTCGACTGTTCCTTTTATGTTGCATTCCATGCACATGATCCTTAAATCTTCTATCCGATAAATTTGAACAGGGTTATCATAACCAATATTAATGTTAATTTGTGCATTCTTTTCGTATACACCTCCAAAGATAGCTGTTGCCACCACCTTTCCAACTTCTGTGACAGTATCTATCACCGGTTTAACTGCATCAACAACAGTATCTACTACAGGTGTAAATACATCAGCAACAGCATTAACAGCGTCTTCTAAAAAGCCCCAGAATCGTTTATGTCTGACCAAATTCTTGGAAGCAATTGACATCCCTATGTTTCGACGGTGTTGATGACGACGACGACGACGACTCAGAGTACTCATTCCTGTTCGATTATTCGAAAGACGTTCTCGTGCAAGTTTAAAGACTTCATCAAACTTGGCGTTTTGTTTAGCACTAAAACTTTCAATAATAGTAGGACTGGCTTGATCCGAACTTGTAGCATTTTGTGCTACAGGATTAGCATCAATGTCGCTGATATTTTGTCGACCATATCCTTTTGCTGCTACACTGTTAGCCAACTTATTATATGCAGTTTTATCATCATAATTTCTACCATCTACAATGTCATATAGTAAAGCTTGCGAAAAAGAATTATAATAACAGCCAGCTTCATCATCCGTAGCTGAATCGTTACTTCCATTCAAGTTAGCATAATAAGCATTGTCAAGATTGACTGTTTTATTGCTAAAGAATAATGGATTTACATATTCAACATCGGGTGAATATGGTTGTGGGTCGCCGGATATTGTAGAATTAGTTGTTGCATTCGTAGTTGCATTATTACTTGGTCCAAATGTAACACTGACATTAGTAGACACGTTTGCGATTTCAGATTGAGTGAAATTGGCAGCCACAGTAAGTAAGTTTGTATCATAAATAAATCCATTTAGCATAAAGACATCATTTGCATTTTCTGATAAACATTCACCTTTGATAATCATAGCAATACCTGTCTCGGGCCAACCAAGAGTTTGTGCAAATGCATCTGCATTGCCAAATCCAAAGACGATTGTTTCATTCGTCATATTATAGATATATATGAGCGAACTATGATCGAATACGATACTTGGAATTTCGAATTCAAAATTAACAGTTGCTGCATAAGAATTAATGGGCACCGATCGATCTAATATTTGTTCATAATGTAAACTTTGTGATTTGCTTGCTCGAAGATTATCCAGTGATTTTGTGTCAATCGACGGATCCACAACTGGTAACAAGATAGCATTTGATCCCCCGGTGATCGATGCTGATGAACCACTATAAAAAAGATCGATCACTAAAAAAAATCATTTCTTGTTCGTCGAAACAAAAAGATATTTATTACGAGATGAACCAGTAAATTGTAACTGAGCCAGTGTGACATCAATTGCATGATTAATCAGAGAATTTGAACAGGATGTTGTACATGAAAATGTACAACTAATTTTGAAAGTCGTATATGATTCTGAATCATGTTTTTGTTGATTCACATGAATAATTTCATTGGGATCAGATATTATTGTTGTTTGACGACGAACCTAATTCAAATAAAAATTGTAATTTGTTTTTCTCGTTTAATCTCTTCAAACAATCATACTCGTCGCTTTTGCACCGAAGTTATTTTGCAATTGGCACCAGTTTGAATTGTTGAATTATTCATAATGGTTACCTGCATTTTCTTTGTTTTTCGATCTCCATTCAACTTCTCTTGAATCTGTGAAATATATCGAAATAACAAATACAAATTGTTTGTTTGTTTTCTACTTACGATTGTTCGAATCATTGTTAATTGTTTTGCATCGAGTGAGCCACCTTTGATGAGAGCCATTTGACTTCCACCTGCTCTTCCGAATGCTACTTCAATACTCGATGGAAGTTCATATGTCAGCGTGTTGATTTGTGGTGTAAAATCTAAATGAGGCAAAAAAATCTTCATTCTGTGATTATTCTCCTATAAGAGGTGTAGTAATACTCACCAACATCAATAGTCTTCTTTGGAAGGTATAATGGAATGAGAGCCACTATAATCATTGCTGCAATAGCAAGTGATACAAGAGACAAACACCCAATAGCCAAACATGTAAACCAAGAACTATGGAAAAAAAAACGAAAGCTATTTGAATTTATGAATGTTATGAGATTTTACTTTGAAGTAATCACATTCTTAGTTACTGTTTCATCTCCTTCTTCGATTTTTCTTTCATCAAACATTGATGCTATTATTACTGTCACCGATTTCAATTCGATTTATTGTTTGCTTCAAATGCTTTGGCTTTTATGTCATTTATCTCCGATGATTTTCCCCTAGTTATTTTTATCATTGATATATACACAATTGTTTACGTTCTCTTTCGATATAAAATTTTCCTCCAATAGTTTTGATTATAAATGCACGCATAAAAGATCCATTCTTTTTCATCGATGATTAGTCCTTCGGTAACTGAGTTTAACTGCATTTTGTCCTTAGTTATTTCTACAATTACCTGTATTCTCTTTCGATAGAACGAAACGTTTAGCTCCGTGGATTTTGATCAAAAATGTATGTAACACCCAAGTAATTATGAAAAAAAATGTGAAAAAAACGATATTCTATTTTCATGTATGAATGTATAATTCGTTTATCAATGAGTAATAAACATTCGATAGTCATCATACCGATTGTTATTCACTGAATAACCAAGTGACCTTTTGAAAAATACGAAAGAAAAGAAGGACTCATTTTTGTCGTTCTCTTCTGCTATATTTCGTTCTTTATTCATAAAATTAATTCTGGTAGGTGGATCGTTTTCTTTCACTGTTCTCTATATATAATGCAAGTATCGACTTATAAATATTCTTCTATTCTCTTTTTTTTTCTCTTCCTTGAGTAATCAGAAGTATTCGTCGATCGTATATTCATATACAAAATGGTGAGTAATACCACAAGTAGCTCACAAGGAGCATCTCTTTCACAATTTTTTACTACACTTGCTGTTGCTGCAGCGATTGCAACTATTCAAATAACAATTTTTATTCTCATTCGAACGAAATGTCGTCGAATATACGAACCTAAAACATTTATTGGTGATAAACATCAACGTACTCAATCTCTACCGAAAACATGCTTCGGCTGGTTACCTGCACTCTTACGAGTATCACAAGATGATATCATTCGTACAGCTGGCCTTGATGCCTATTTCTTCTCACGATACATCTACATTCATGCTTTTTTCTTCTTGGGTGCATTCGTTCTATTAGGTGCTATTCTATTTCCTATCTATACAATCAATGGCAAAGGTGAAACATTTAATAAAACTGGTCTTGATCTGCTTACATTCGGTAATATTTCACCGAATTATTCCTCACGATATGTAGCACCACTCGTGCTTGCCTATGCCTTTATTGGTGCATTTATTTTTTTATTATATCGAGAACTGAGATTTTTTGTAAATAAACGTCAAACAATTCTTCGAAGTTCGACATATCAAACAAAGATGAGTGCACAAACAATTCTTGTCACAGCTATACCAAAACGTTACATGTCACATCGTGTACTCTATCGAATATTCAATCAATTTCCTGGTGGTGTCAAATATATTTGGTTGAATCGTGATCTCGAAAATTTACCTGATAAAGCACAAGAACGTTCGAAATTCGTCGAAAAATTAGAAACAATCGAATGTAAATTAATACGAAATATATTGAAGAGTAAGTCGTCAATTCAAAAACGACCCACTATGCGAACTGGCTCAATACCATTTGTTGGACAAAAAGTTGATACAATTACTTATTATAAAGAACAAATTTCTCAACTGAACAATGAAATCGAACGAGCAAAATCAAATTTAAATTCCTATAAAGTACTTAATTCAGCGTTTATTCAATTTCATAAACCAATTGCTGCTCATATGGCTGTACAAACTGTTATTTCATCGATGCCATCAACAATGACGCCACGTTATAACGATATCAAACCAAAGAATATAATTTGGTCAAATTTAAAATTAACTTATTATGAAAAACGATTTCGTGAATTAATTGTATTAATTCTAACTATTCTTCTCATTATTTTCTGGTCAATACCTGTTACTTTTGTTGGTATTCTATCTAATCTAACTTATTTAACTGATAAAGTAACGTTTCTTAGTTTTATCTATGATCTACCAACACCATTACTTGGTCTAATCACAGGTCTCTTACCGACAGTACTCTTAGCTATTCTAATGGCATTACTTCCAATTATATTGAAATTCTTAGCACGATTATCAGGCGTTCCAACAACAAATGCCATCGAACTTTATGTGCAAAGTTCTTATTTTCTTTTTCAAGTTGTACAAGTTTTTCTTGTTGTAACTATTTCAAGTAGTATTACAAGTGTCATAACAAAAATCATTCAACAACCGCCACAAGCTCCAACTATTCTTGCAACAAATATTCCAACGGCAAGTAATTTCTTCTTCAGTTTCTTAGCTTTACAAGGATTGAATATAACTGCAAGTCTTCTCCTACAAATTGTTACATTAATCTTATTTCCATTACTATCAAAATTATTTGATAATACACCAAGAAAAAAATGGAGACGTTATTCAACATTGACGACTTTCAGTTGGGGTTTTACATATCCTGTATTTACAAATTTTATTGTGATTACTCTTGTTTATTCAGTTATTGCACCTCTCATACTTCTTATAACTGGTCTTGTCTTTCTTTTATGTTATATTGCTTATGCTTATCAAATATTTTATGTTTCAAATTTTCCAGATGATACTGGTGGTCTTCTATTTCCACGTGCAATCTATCAATCATTCACTGGTCTCTATCTCATGGAAATTATGCTTGCTGGCTTGTTTTTCTTAGCACAAGATCAACATGGTTCTCAAACAGCTATTCCTCAAGGTATATCAATGTGTGTGTTAATAGGAATTACAGTCGTTATTCACGTTGGAATGCAATCAAATTTTCATTCACTTGTCTATAATTTATCTGCGGATGCAGAAGAATTATCAACAGTAAACCGTCCACATTTCATAGACGTGACAACACAATCAGAAACAACTGCTGATGAGTTACATGAATATAGAATGAAAACTGCGTATATGCATCCAGCAATACGTGATTTAAATCCAATTATTTGGATTGCAGAAGATGAACTAGGTATTACTGCTGAAGAATTGCAACGTAGTCAAATGTCCGAATTAAATATTATGATGTCTACACGAGGAGCATATTTTAATGAAAAGATGAGAATTAAAATCAAAGAATCACCACCTGATCAGTTAGAATTAATCGATTTGAATGTTTGATTATACTACTTTTAAAATAAAAAAAAATAAAACTATACTCTAAATATGAAAAGTGAGTTTATTTTCTGAATAATGCTGTTATAATTGTTGTTGCCATTTCATTTGTATCAGCTAATGATTCTGCAGTAGCACGTATTTGTGAACCAAGTAAATCTCCATTACTATCATTACTCATACTATTCACTATATTGAATGCAACTGTCGGTGCAAGATAAATTAATTCAATAATAGCATCTTTTTTAACACTCATATCTAAATATGAATATCTTAGTGTAGTCATAATCAATGGTCGAGACACTCTTGTTACTAATGCATGTATTTCGTAAGTACATCGATCTAAAGTTAATTTTGTTCGATATAAATCTTTCATTTGTGGACAAACCGTATTGAGAATGGTTTCTAATTCACAAACATATTTATGAAATAAATGTTCAGCAAGAATATCCGATGTTTTGTCGACAATTTTTTCAAGATCAACACATAATCGTTCACGAATTTCTGTATCAATTGGATGTGCATTCATTTGTAATTTCGATGGTGTATATCGTTCAAACATACGTTGTTCAACGGGAAATGTACGTTGACTGAATTCAACAGTTAAATTAAGAAAAGTTGCACGAAATTTCTGTTTAATATCGTCAATAAAATTGGCACGTTCTTTTGTTATAACTGTTGTATGCCAACAATTAGCTTGTTCGAAAGCTGGTTGAAAGATTTTCTTTTCATAGATTTGATCCCAATTTTCTCTATTCTGTTGTTTAATATAATCATCAATTGATATTGTCGAACCGAGATTTGACGGTATTAATTGTTTTTCTTTCATTTTATCTAAACGTTCAATAACAAATCGAGTCAATCGTAATTTGCCCATGTCAATTAATTGTTTTAAATGTGTTTTTGGCAATTCATATTCAATAAATTGATTGAGACCCTGTTTCGTCTGTTGAAAACCATGCAAAATCTCATCGCCAAATGTACGTAGTTTTCGTTCGATAACACGATATTCTTCCGAATTTTTATCCAGAATTTGTATTCGTGGACAAGCAACATAAATACGTTCGGGTCGGAAATGTTTTTCAATAAGTTCATTGGATGTTTTTTCGAGATGATCACGATAGATTGCCGATGTTTGACAAAGATCTAATTTAGTTATAATTGCAAATGCACGTGACATAGCTTCGAAATGATTTCGTTGAATTTCTTGAAGAAGACTAATTTGTGGTTCAGTTAAACTTGGTTGTTGACCGTTAGTTAAGAAAAGAAATGCGTCAGCTGACTTCACAGCGTCAATACCTGCATCACGATGTTCTTTTATTGGAGAATCAAAACCAGGAACATCGAGTAATTCATAATTTCGACCTGGTAATTTGTCTGTATAAATAGCTACTTCTTTAACGATATTAACGTAAACTTCACCGGTTATATATTCAGTTAATTGTCGAATAATAGCACGATGTTGTTTATCAACATCACTGATATTTGTCAAACGAAATTGTTCTTCAGGAAATTTCGATTTTAATATGCTACGAGCACGAGAAACATCTTCTTTACGTTGTAATAATTGATGTTCACTTTCATCAGTTTTTCTTGTCATTTGACTGAAAAATATTTGAAATTCTTGATCATCATAGAATTTAACTGTTGCAAGTAATTCTCGATCATTATTATCTGTCGGTGGTGGTGGTTTAAGTACAGTTCGAATTTGTGTACATCGTTCACTTGCTGTTGGAAGTAATTCAAAGCCGAGTAACGCATTTATAAATGTTGATTTACCGGCTTTTTCTAAACCGACAATACAAATCGTATGCGATGATTTATCATTTAATCTTTTTAAACTTGAAAGTTTGAATTTAAGATCACTAATATGTGTATCACTCGTGCTTATATTCATTTCTTTATCGAGATATTCTAAATATTTAATAGCTTTCAAATATTCTTCAATGAGTGATTGAAATCTTTGTTTCATTTCATCGATTTTATCTTCATGTATTTTTTCGATATAATTGTCTAAATTATCAAATGATTGTTGAGATAGAATTGTATCTCGCACTTTTTCGAGATATCTATAAGTTGATAAAAGTTTTCGTATTCGTTCATTATTATCATATTTAATATTTGTTAATTCTTGTTTGTCCCATTTATCACTTAATTGATGCTTAAAATGATCACGTTGTTGAATAAATTCTTCGAGAAGTTGTTGAAGCCAACGATCCACTTTAAATTTCAAAAAATAAATTCTCTTTTTGGATTAGATTGACTTACTAAGATGCAAGATTTCTAATGGTTCAACACCATAATTAGCAACAACATTTCGAACTTCAACCATATCATCTGATATTTGCCTTTCAGTTGTATTTGCAGCTTGTGCACTCTGTTGATAGGCTGCTTGTTGTGCAGTTGGATCGAGTGTTGAAAATGAAGTACCTGATTTAGCCGTTGGTGTTGAAAGATAAAATGATGATGTACTACGACGCATACCGAATGTATGATTATTACCAGTATTTGAACGTGTCGATGCATCAGGAGTCGTAGCAGTCAACGGTCCATGATCAACATGACGTGATTTATCTTTATCTTTGTCTTTTTTTCCAAACATTCAAACAAAAAAACAGAAGAAAAGTAACCGCCACTACAAAGTAAACATAATTTTATATTCTTCTTGTTCGATTCGTTTTTTTCCTCTTTACTGATGTATGTTAAGTTTATTTTTCGAAACCACACAATAACAAGTTGTCATGTCTACGATTATCGCCGACAGGCTGTTTCGCTTTGCAGAGCGTCTCGAATCCTTTTCAATGTATCCATTGTATTTGATTGACTTTGAGATCGTGTTTTACTCGTTGTTTTTTCTTTGAAAAGTAAACCAATACGATATGCATATGACTACGATAGAATATTGAATAATAATAGCACAGAGATATGGAAAAAGACTTTGATTAGTAGTTGAAGAAGATCTAGTATAATAAATTGTTCGTTTGTTATATTCAAATGACGAAATATTATTTTTTTCTTCTCAACAATGCTATTTAATACATGAACGAATACTTTATTTATGATAGAAAAATAATAGTGGAGTGGAAATACTTCGAGAAATCAATTATTAATCGAAGTTCTTATCGTTTGATTCCATGTTCTAATACAGATCTTTTCGTTTGTTCATTATACTGTCCGTTATTTGCGTGATATAAAGCAGCCGTTTCTTATAGAAAAAAAAACAAATAAATATAATTTAATGAATTAAAACAATGAAACGTATATGTACCAGTATCAACTACATCGGTTAAGTCGGGTTCGTCAATAAGCTTAACGACATTTGTTAAGACTGTATGCAATTCAGTTGTTGGTTCCCAGGTTTTTGTCGAGTCCAATTTAGCAATGCAAATTTTGCCTATTTAAAGACAACAAAAGAAAAAAAACATATTCATTTACTTCACATACGTATCATTCATTACCATTTTTGTGTATATTCGGATGACGAATACTTGATCTCATGTAAAATGAGGGTGGTGCGTGCGGATATGTATAAGGTAATAGCATTTCTACTCGTAGACCACGATCCGAAAAGATTGGTTTCGATGGATAGATTAACATCATGCAGCTAGCATGTGGAACATTTGCCGATGGAGATGCAGCGGTACTTAATTGTTCTGTTGTTGGATTTGTAACAGTACATTCTTCGGAAAACTCTACGATTTTAGCAAGTTTTGAATTTGGATCATGTTCTGATAGCCAATTTTGAAGAACATTATATTCTCTACATAAACGTCTTAAGTCAGATGGCGTTGCCATAAGATATCTGAAAAGACAGTGATTTTTTTTATAAACAATTTTAAGAAGTTTCAAGAGAATGATTTTGGCTTTGAATTGCTTCTTTTGTTTTATATATGAGTCCATTTTCGCCTTCGAGTATATTCAAACGTTCACGAAAATCAGGTTCGTTTGAGTTCGGATCCGTTTTATCACGTCGATTGGCTGCTATTTCGAGATTTCGAGCATGAATAAAATATGGTAACGCGTATTTTGGAGCGTTAATTTGAAGAAAACTTTGACCATGTTCAATGAAATCATAAGATATATCTCGTGTAAGACGAACTAATAGGTCAGTATGAAATTCAAACAATCGTACCATGTGTTTATAATCATCTGCCCAACCGACATGACCGAGGAGATTGTGTGCAAAGACGTAAACTTTATGTACGTAAGGATATTCATGATCACGATCACGAGAAATTGTTGGCACTAAAAATCGTCCTATTGATCCTGAACATATAATATACACTTTTCTGCTTTTATTGTGTTTGATTGCACGAATTGTATCGTCAATTGTTTGAACAGTAGTCACTGGAACTGCATTCTGTTCAAGTTCTTTCTTTCCGTCATCTAATATTTCCATATCGATTGGATCTACTGGTTTCTGTTCGATTGCAGCAATCGTTTCATTGAATTCATTCTTCATCGAACGATAACTGTTTTCATTTTCAAAATTAATATCACACCAAATAATCTTTATGTGCGAAATATCCATCACATTCAATAAAAGGTAGTCTGTTGGAAAAATCCAATCGCAAAAATAATAACCCTATAGAAGCCGAACAGAACAGAACAGTGCATAAATAAAATATATTGGTAGAAACATGGGCATTTAAAACTGTTTACATTCGGTAGATGTCGATAATTTATGAAATAATGTTATTTAAACATTTGAAATAGAAGTTATATTCTTATCAATTTTGAAATAAAAATGAATATCTGTCTCTGATGAAGGACCTTTTGATGCTCTTTTTGGTGATGTTGGCTTTGTTCAGGTCAATCAAATATGCAACTAACTGTTAATTAAATTATTCGTTTATTAAATTAAATTAATCGAAAATTGGAGATTAATATGGCATAATCGTACGAATGGTAGTAAGGGTTCTCAATTTCCATTTGGTTTTTTTCAAGTTCTTAGTACCGACTCTCGCGTTCTGGGCTTGGTGTTGCTTATGATCAACAAATTAAATATCGAGGTCCAATTGTTGAGTCTGTAACATATACAAACGGTAGTGACACTGCTGTCAGTGATATCGATCTATGTAATAGAGATGGTTTCGAGGTTTTTATTTTATTCTATTCTATCAATACATTGTCGATAGTATGTTTGTTGTCTCACAGAGAAATGTTCAAAAAATGATTATCTTTGGGTTCCATCGATAATTTCAAATAAAAATGGTTTAACATTAACAATTTCAGTTAATAATACATGTATTGGTCAACCATTATTTAGTATTCGATATCTTTGGCATGAAACACCTTGCCTATTCAAACAAGCAGCTCTCTCTCTCTCTATAGTTTTACGGATTCGAATTTACCTGCACCACCATATTAAAAACTTTTTTAAATATATATTTATTCACATACACGCTCAACAGAAGGAAAAAAACATGTAATGAACATTTCTATTGAATAAGTCTTTCTTCTTCATCTTCTTCTTCATATCCAAAATCACGTTTCGGCCGTGAGATTGATTTCTGTACGGATTCAGAATGTTGTCGTCGACGACGACAATAAAACGATAGATATATCATTGCAACAATACTGCAACAACCACCAACTAAAGTTAAATAAGTTAGAGTTGTTGATCGTTCACAATTTACTGGTCGACGAATATAATAAATTCCTAAGCCAATCTGTACTCCAGCCATGCCAAATATGAGAATAAGAAAGATTATATTAAAAACTTTTCCACAACCAGCCATATTCAACAGATAGAATATTTTGAAAAGGTCACTTACAATGCAAAAAACACACGAATAATATTTACTTTTGCACAGGTAAATCGTTATGCTAACATGAATAAGACTTATTTTTGTTATCTTTCTCATGTCCAGATAAAATCTTCTAATAACTAAATCACATTGAAAATTAAGCATTCTCCAATTATTTATTTTTCAATTTGTGAACTTCTTATCTGATATTGTACACTACACCTTCTTTCTCTTTCTCCTTCTTCTTATCTTAGCATATAAAATGAAAGTCACACATATAAAATGTACCGAACTGTTTATTCGTTTTTAACATGAATACTGCCGAGGTAAATTTTGATTTCAACACATATTTTTATTTCGATTATTACATTATAATATAGAATATCAATCAATTAACAACTATTTGTTTATGTGATCATCATCATAATCCAAAAGAAACAAAAAGCTATAAAAGATTGCGAACAGATTTTGAAGAATCAAAATTAGGTCAAATTATTGATTCACAAACATTATCTGTTAACGAATATTTTCCACAATTATCACTCGTGCATATTCATTCCGATATAAAACAATCAAATCTTCTTGAATATATCAATGAGAATATTATTGGCAAACATTTTCTCATTCAAGGACCATGGGGAGTTCGTCAAAGTAGAGTAGAAAACAAAAAAGATCTTGTTTCAATATAGATTTCGATGAATTAATTCTAGTGATCTATGCAGATTATACAGCATCGGGAAGATCTTTGAAATTTATCGAAGATTATATTGAAAAATATATTTTACCATCGTCAGTTTTTCTTAAAACTTCTATTGTACTTATATATCCATGTTTGATTATTAGATATGGAAATACACATAGTGAAAATAGTTTCTGTTCTTCTCAAACAACAAAATTTCGTGAAGAAGCTCGAGATTTAATTAAACAATCAGTTCATGCATCCGAAGATGACGTTATTATATTCGCTGGAACTGGTAATGTAAAATCAAAATCGAAGATATTCTGAAAGTATTCGTTTGCTTTTGATATAGGTTCAACAGGTGCAATACATAAATTAGTCGATGTTCTTCAATTAAAACACGAAGAAAATCGAGAGAAATTCATCGTTTTTATCAGTGCATTCGAGCATCATTCGAATATTTTACCATGGAAAGAAACAGGCGTTCAGATTCTTCGTATTCCTTACGATAACCAAGGTCTTCTCGATCAGAATATTCTTAAACAACAATTAGAATATTATCATACTCAAACAAATAAGCAAATTATTTGCACATTCAATGCTGCGAGTAATGTCACAGGTATTATGACCGATGTTGATGCAGTTTCAATTCTTGTTCATCAATATCATGGTTGGATCTTTTGGGATTATGCAGCCGCTGGTCCTTATCTCAAAATCGATATGAATTCATCTGACTTGGCATATAAAGATGCAATTTTTATTTCAACACACAAATTCGTTGGAGGCCCAGGAACACCTGGTTAAATTTCAATGATTTTTCTTTCTACAATCTTCATAAAATCGTTTTTTTTTCTCTCTCAGGTCTTTTAATTGGTAAAAAACATCTATTTCAAAATTCAATTCCTTGTTCATGTGGTGGTGGTACAGTCAATTTTGTAACACGAACAGAAATCGAATATATTCACGATATTCAAACACGTGAAGAAGGCGGTACACCGGATATAATCGGTTCGATTCGTGCTGGACTCATTTTTCAATTAAAAGACGCTGTTACAGATCAATTTATTGAAAAACGTGAAGAAGAATTAGTAAAGAAATTCTTTGATCGATTAGGAAATCTTCCGACATTGATCATACTTGGCTCACAAACTGTACCTCGTTTAGCAATATTTTCATTTTTAATTTCAATACCACAACTAAACAAATATTTACATTATAATTTTATCTGTGCTTTATTAAACGATCTATTTGGTATTCAAGTACGAGCTGGATGTGCTTGTGCAGGACCTTATGTTTTAGTAAAATTGAATTGAAGATAAATTTACGAGTATTTCGAAATGTTCTATTTTTAGGATTTATTAGGAATTAATAATACGACAGCACATATTTATTCAACGTTTCTATCCGAAGATTCGAAGTAAGATTTAAAGAAACATTTTTTTTTCTTCGAAACGAAAGAAAATCATTTCAGTGTACGAATTCTATTAATGAAACCTGGTTTTACTCGTTTGAATTTATCATATTTTGTCAATGATCAAGAAATCGACTATATTCTAAATGCAATCGAATTTCTTGCCTATCATGCTTGGAAATTTCTACCATCAGTGAAATCCTATAATATTATTTCATATTCAATAATCGAATTCTTTTCTTTTTTTGATTTATTTTAGTACACATATGATCCAGTTACTGGCGTTTGGCGTCATCGAAAATTTTTGCCAAATACTTATCATAGTTTGAAACGAATTCATTATGATCATGGTGAAATGGAAGAGATAGCTTCCGAAGCAAAATCAATTGTCAATAATATTGAACAACAACAAGAATTCGATATTGAACATGATCCGAAAATCAATATTCCTGATAAATATAAACAGTTTATTTGGTTTGCACTACCAAAAGATATTATTTCAATGAAAACGAACTGTCTTGTAACTGCTGATAATCTGTAAATGCTTGTGCATAATTTTTATCTTTGAAAGGAACACATTTAAGATCGAATTCTTTTTCATTTTGACCAATAAAATGTCGTGCAAAGCATGTATGTGTTTTCTGCCATGAGAATGATTTTAAACGGTATGCTTGTACAGTAAATTTAATAATAAGACTGTCTTTTATCAATTGTTGTCGAATATAATCTACGAATTCAATTATTTTTTCAACTTTCATTGACGAAGATAAATGAAAAACAATTTCGTCTCCACATAATGTCATACATCTCACATCAATTTCCTTCTGGTCAAAACAACGAAGAAGAGTGTTTTGATAGATTTTAGCTGTATAATCCGTCCATAATGCTTCTAATCTGTAGTATTCAGGTAATTTACCTAAACATTTCATGCGTAATTTTTTGCTATGAATAAATACAGATTTTGACCCAACAAATGTCGATAAAAAATCTGGCCAAGTAGGATAAATTGTAGGATCGATAGCGTGCATGTGCTGTAGTATTGAGAAATTGGCTGATTTCATGTCAATGCTGAGAAAGATTTCATTTTCATATTTTTTCTGATAAACTTGTTGAGCAATTGGAGTCGTTGAAGATTTCAATCGAGGATTTTTTCGAAGTTCTTCATAAGCAGAAGTGTTTGCTATTAATTCCTGTATAAATCGTGGTAGACAACGTTCAAAACGTTGAACAAAAGCGAGTCCATGCCAATCACACAATTGATTGAATTCGTTCCATTCGAATGATGTTTCAATAGCTGCTTCTTCTGGACTTAAAAATCGTCCTGTAAAATTATCAAAAAGTTTTTCTCGATCTCGATGACATTCTTTTTCTATTTCGACATTCATTAGTTTTGTTTTCGCAAGTTGAATCGTTGCTAAACGATTATCATTTTTGTCCGTAGTCAAATCTTCGTACAGTACATGATATTTAATAGTTAAAATCGTCAAAATAACTCGATCGAATGGCGTCGTATTCGATAATTCTAAATCATTATTCGATTGATTCAACCATGTTTGTATTTGTGCTTCCCATTGTTCCCATTGAGAATAAATGGAACTATTCATGTCGAAGAATATTTGTGAATAGAAAAGAAAAAGCAAAAGATATATGTACGAATAGAGGCATCTGTCGAAATATTTGTTTTTCATGACGTATTTCGTTTACTTTCTGATGAAAGAATAAAGTTGTGCAATTATCTCATCGAAAGTTTAACTCTTCACCTTCAACGAAGAATGAAAAAATTTTTCAGGATTCAAACGGTTAAAATTGTTAAATGGAATCGTGGTTAACAATAAGAAAACGATAGTGTAATTTCCCACGTTAGTGTAATAAAGGAAGGGGAAAAAAAGATAAGATGTAAATATCGATTGCTTATTTTCTTATGTCATGTTATGGGAGAAACAAAATACAAGGAATAGTCCCATGTCCCATCCGATACTATATATAAATTCGTTTCTTCATTACAACTAAACAGAAAAAAAAATGAAGCAAGCAAGTTTATCCTACTGTTTGATGTTGATTTTTGGCATTGTATTTTTATTTCAATATGCGGCTGCTCGAGACTTGAAAGAACAAATACAAGGTCGTAATCCAACAGAAATCATTGATGAACAGAGACGATTCGAAGAAAAAGCACGAGAAATTTTATCTCGAAGAAATCCAATCTTTGCAAAACCTAATACGAGTACACCAACAAACAAATTGATTGAAACAAATGAAAAATGTCAAAATACAAATTCGAAATGTTCAGGTAAATCGAAAAACGAATACAAAAATTAATAAAATTCTGTTTTTATTCATTTGCAAGATCTCGCTCATTCTATCGAAACACATTTTGATGCTGTCGAAAAGAACGTCGAACTCTTGGAGAAAATCGATAAAAATCTACAGAGTTTATTGATGACATTAGCAAATTGGAAAGAATTTTGTGGTGAAAACGAAAACGAGCAAAATAGTGCCAATGGACATACCGTAATAAATTCAAAATTAGTTACGCTAAAACCTTTACGTCAGTGAAATTATACAATGAATTCTCTTGATGTTTTTTTTTCTTAAATTTTTAGAATCTGATGGTGATGATGATACACCTATCGAAGAAACCACTACCACTCAAAAGAGTACTACAACAACACCTTCAAACACAAACAACAAAACTTCACTGAATGATTCAAAAGCTGATGATCCTGGTATGCTGACTTACATAGATTCATGAATCTAATTTGATCTTTTGTAGAAATTCTCTATAGAACTTTCGTTGGAAAAGACAATGAGATGGCAACAATCACATGTGATCCAAAGAAAAATCTTGTTATTACAATAACTGGTGCTTATTATGGCGTTTCTGATTTTACTAAATGTCCTTCAACACGACATGAACAAGTTCCAAGTAAACGAGGTGATCGAACAGATCAAGTTCGAGGTTTATGTGGTACATCGGTAAAATCACGCTGTTCATTTTCGATTAACGCTGCATCACTTGATGATAGTTGCCCAGGTGTAGCTAAAAGATTACGTGTTAATTACTATTGTTCAGCACCTGGAATTCTTGGTATGAATAGCAGATAAGGATATCAAATGTTTAGAAATAACTTTTACGTTTTTGTTTCTCTAATCTAATTTCACATCTTATAAATTGATTTATGCGATGATAGGAAGGAAAATAAACAAAAAGTCTAAACAGTCTACATTAATGTCACGGTCAACTCTATATTATTCAGATAATGTGTATATAAACAACAAAATGCCCTCATATCTTGTCATCAAATTCATCTGTCATACGTGGATATGTCTCCATCCTATATAAGAGAACAGATTTTTCTTATATTATAACATATTCAAATATGCATAGACTCTCTACACTTCTTCTTGTTTTTCTTGTCGCTGGTATTTTTGCTGCGAAAGATAAAGATGATCAACCATTGACTATAACTGGTAAGGTGCAATTTCCCGGTGGTTCACGTTTACCAATTGAAAAAGATGCTCAATTAACTGTTAAATTACAAGATGTATCACTTATGGATGCACCCTCAAAACTTATTGCACAAACAACAGCAAAACTTGTTCGATTTCCAGCAAGTTTCACTATCAAATATTCATCAAAACAAATTGAGCCATTCAATTCGTATTCATTAAGTGCTGTTGTTGAAAATAAAAAAAAAGAATTACTATACATAAATGATGTTAGTGTTCGAGTACAACCAATTGGTGCTGATCGAACAAAAACAAAGGATATTCCTGTCAAACAAATTAAAAGTACAGTATACTATGAAAAATATGAATTTGATTTTGTTATTGTGTTTTTTGTTCAGAATTTGAAAAGCCTCAATTTCAATCTCCAGTATTATCAAAGAAGCAATGGCCTGAATTAGTTGGAAAGAAAGGTGAAGATGCAGTCAAAATAATCAAAAAACAAACAGGCTTCAAGAATGTGCGAATTGTTAAGCCAACCGATCCACTCTTTCAAGATCCGAAAAATAAATACATCTTCGTTTATGTTGATGGAAAAGGCATCGTTCGATCAGCACCAACAACGAGCTAATTGACAAAATCAACATTTTCTATACGCATATTTTTACCCTCACCCTCAATTTTATTTTATATACTTTCACCCTAGTAGCGTGTTTGACAAAAAAAGAAATAAAGTTTGTGCCTATCAGTTAAGTATAATTAATAGGAACCAATGGAGCTAATCCACATGATTCATATTTTGCTTTTAACGCCGTTAATCCTTGTTGTCCATTGATAATCCAAAGTTTCACTAAGCCTGTCAATGGATCCACACAACCAGCAGTATCATATGCCCATTTTCCACCTCGATAAAATTGCAAATATCCGTTTCCAAACATCCAAAACATGATATTCGAACCACATGGCATATAAGTTTCAAGATGTGTTCGAAGTCGTGAATAACCTTGCGTTTGAATATTATTGTATGTATGAAGATAACGATGATTCACTGCATCTTGTATAACAGCAACAGTACTTTGATTTGTGAGTTGTAAATCATAGAGAGCAAAAGTCGACGGTTGAGTTTTTGATAAATATTGAGCCGAAAGGTAGATATTGTAATTATTGCCAATTATAACAACAACTGATGTATTCGATTTCAGAGCTAACTGAAAGTTACCAATAAATTTGGGGAAGAAGAGTGGATTAGTAATATCAACTAGTAAACCAGAATTTGAGGTAGTATTCGGTTTGGAAGTTGTTGAGTCAGATGCTTGTCGTTTATATAGTTCATGGTTTTGTTCATTGACCATTAAGAAAGTGGAATCTACATTTGTTGACTGTAAACCGAGAAGACGTACGATAGTTGGTGATATAATGCCAATGCATATTGCCGACAGACAACAAATGAAGATTGGTGTTATGTATTTCCGGACTAAATTCCAGTATGTTCTACACAAATATTAGAATTATTGATATTAATGTGAGAGGTACTTACTCTGTGATAGATTGTGATTTAATAGTTTCATTTGTTTTAACCATATTCAAATGTGAATCAGTTGTCCAATCTGAAAAAGAAAAGAGCAATTGTATAATCATCGAGAAAAATATAAACATATTAGTCATACGTATATTTGTGATCAAAATCATTGAAGCTAAACGTTTTGTTTTATCAAAAGAGAAGACAGGTAGTTATAAAAATAACTAAAGATAAAATGTCCTTAAACTCAATTACCGAAGAACTAATCATCGGAGAGAAAATAAGGTTATTATGTTTATTTCTGTAATCAAAACTATTTAAGTTATCTATGTGAGTGTCCTGTTATTTTCTTTGCCTTCTAACAAACACATTAAAGAGATAAATAATCGATACATTTATATTTGAATGTATTATGCCGTGCTAAATATTACATGGATTCGTGTAGATGAAAAAGAAAAAGACTAAAGGGAGGAGACAGAAGGAGATTTTTGAATGATATTTTGAACAATATGAATTCGTGTGTTGAAATGTTCAGCTGCTAATTGTTGAACATTTTGATTTGTTGCATCTCGATCAATTCGACATTGTTCTAATTTATGTTCGATTTCTTCTAAAATATTCGTAAGAAGTATTTTGGCATGATAAATTCGGCTTAATGTTTCGCTGATTTTGGTTTTCATATGAATATCGGTCCAAATATTATCAAACACCAGATTAAAGACGAAATTATCTTGTTGAACATATAATTCAGCAATAAACGAAAGGTCAGGATAGATTTGTCTTGCCTGATTAATTAATCGTTGTGCTTGAGCTGATTTATTTCTTGCTCGTGCTAAAGTTGAATTCATAGCAACATCGGCAAATGATGAATTGGAAACGATATCAAATGTTTTCATATTCAAAGCATCGTTAAGTGCTTGATGACAGAGATGCAGTGATTCATGAGCTTTTTGTAATAATTCGCAGACTTGTGATAGAATACGATGTTGATTTTGTAAATTACTGAGATCGATTTTGAGATGTTTCAATTTTTCTTCAATCAGATCTTCGTCAGGATATGACGGAGTTGTTCCACCAAAGAAACTTTCTAAGAGTTCATCTAGTATTTGTTTGGTTTGTGTATATTGTTGAAAAGTTTGTTGACATTGATTCACATAGATTTGAGCTGCAGTAATTTGTTCATTGAGAATAGTCAAATGTTGTTTTTCTTCTTGACACTTTTCAAATTCTTTGAGCCAAAGCTTTTCTTGTTCATCTAATCGTTGTTCGAGTTGACCACGAATCTTCAACCAAACATGTTTCACACTTGGCCCTTTGACATTAACTAATCGTTTGAATTCTTTGTCAGCTGCAAGATGAAATTTATCAATATTCTGTTGTGTAAGATGAAGTTGATTTTGAAAATCAATTAAATACGATTGCGCCTGAGCTAATGCACTTTCACTCGATTGTGTTTGTGATAAACGATCGAAAAGAATGGAAAATTGTTGACTTTGACTTTGTATTTGTTGTTCAAGTGTCATGTTTTGAACTGATTTTTGTTGTAATGTGATGTTGAATAAAAAAAAGAAAACTCCTCTTTCGTGATTCGACGCTGCCAATAATTGTCTAACTCGATCATAAATAATTATATGCGATTGCATGACGTATATATATATATATACGAAAGAAAATTACAAAAATGGTTTAATTTAGTATAATAATAAATACGTAAAAGTATATGGTATTTTTAGCAAGCCCACATGAGTTTCTTTATCAAGAAGAGCAAAGGAAATGTCAATGAAGAAACAGATGTCAATGAAAATCGTTGAAAAAAAAACGTGTTTTTTTTCAGAACAAAAGAAAATGTCATGGATAAAGTACTTATTCTATTTAGTTTCTGTACACAAACTCATAGGTTTACCTCAAATAAATCTTTATCATACGAACGATATAGTAAACGAAATACAATCTATATCTCAATATCATTGTATTCGTTTGTATCCTAGAACAGATATAATTGTGCATTATATTGAATTGATGATATTTTGTTTGGGTGAATCACCATTGAAATTTGATATTGACGAAGAAGATTATTTTCCTAAATGGACATTCGATGAATTATTAAAATTAAATATTACAAGTGAACAACTATATACTTGGTCGGCATCAATTGATCTTATTGAAGATTATCGATTATTATTAGTAAATAAAACATTCTTTAATTGTACAGATTTTAGATTTGGTGATCGATGTGAATACGAATTGATAGTTGATCCAATGTTATCTTTCAATTTTTCATTAGAAGAGTATATTCAAGAATATTATTATCAATTTGGATTTAATTATCAAATTACATGTTATGTTTATCTCGAATGTACTTATCGTTTATTTAGTTCTGATTGTTTATCATGGAATGAAATTTGTGATGGAAAAATCGATTGTTTAAATGGTATTGACGAAGAAAATTGTCTCGAAATTGAAATAAATCAATGTCAAATCGATGAATTTCGATGTCAAAACGGTCAATGTATACCGCTAATATTCCATTTCGATCGTATTGGAATCGAAGATTGTTATGATGGTTCAGATGAAAGAGAATATCATGATCTACTCTTTTCCAGATGTCAACTTAAATCAGGACCATCATTTGCATGTGAAGAAGTAATAAGTTCAGTTAGTGTTCTTCATAAAGACAAGAAAAAAGATCGAATTGATAAGTATGCTGAATTAATCGATATTCCTGATCGACCGGTTCTATTTGGTCAGATTTATTTTATTTATCATCCAAATTTATGGATATGCTATGTTAATAATTCGGATTTCGATCAATTTTTCAATCAAATAAATAAGAAAACTTTAATTAATAATAAAATCTGTATTGATTCTCAATTTATTTTCCAATCAGAAGAAACTTTTCAAACAAAAGAAGAGTTCTTTCGGTACAATATTATGAATTTAGAAGAACATTTACAAAAATATCATTTACCTTGGAATTATTCATCGATAATATGCAATCAAAGTTCAATGTATCAATGTTTGCATACATTGAAATGTATCTCAATTGATCGTATATTGAATTATGATGTCGATTGTCCTTATGAGGACGATGAAAATTTAACATTAATCTTAAAATCAAAAACATTACTTGAATATTTGGATAAAACGTATTTTAAATGTCAAACAACTGACAAATATATTTTACAACGAATGATAAATGATAAATATTGTGATTGTACAAAAGATCGCACGATCTATTGTGAAGATGAAGATCTACATATCGGATATCTAAAGAAAACAATTGTCTTTCAACATATTTGCGATGGTTTTATTGATATGGATCCATTGTTAATTGATGGAAAATTTGAAAATGATGAAACTAATTGTGAACAATGGAATTGTGATAATTTATATACACATTGTAATGATACTTGGAATTGTCCAAATGGTATCGATGAAATGAATTGTCCATCAACAAGATTTCGATGTGTTTCAATACAAACATATCGTTTTATTAATTTATCTATTGAAAAAATCAATGATCACATCATAGATTGTATTGGTGGACATGATGAAATCGAATATTGTACATCGAAAAATCAATATTGGGGCGAGATTTTTGAAATCTATCCGGAATTTGCTTGTCGAAAAGAGAATTCAATTATTTGTCTTAGTAGTCATAGAATATGCGACGGAATTATCGATTGTGATGATGAAACGGATGAAGTTTTTTGCCAAACAAACAATGGTCCTTGCACACATTTCGAAATTATTCGTTCAGATATTGAAGAATATATATGTAAATATACATTACCAAGAAGAAAATGGGATATTATACATTTTACAATTGATAATCGATCGACTAATGAAATCATCCAAAAAAATACTTTAGTATTAAAAGCAAATGATGAATTTTTACCTGTTAATAAAGAAAATCTCTGTCATCGCGGTGTAAGTGTTCGTGTTTGGTTAAATAATCAACAAAATCGAAGTCGACAAACATGTTTCTGTCCATTGAGTTACTATGGTCCGAAATGTCAATATCAAAACGAACGAGTTACTTTAACAGTACGATTTCGTGTTTATGCCGATTCACAACGAACGATTTTTTCTATTTTAATTCTTCTTAGTGAAAAGATATCTCATGAAAAATTCGTCATTCATTCATACGAACAAATTCAATACTATTCATTGAAAGATTGTCAAAAAAAATTTGCCATGTATTTAACTTATTTAACACGACCTAAAAATCGAACTGGACAATATCAAATTGAATTACATTTCTATGAAATCGAAACGTTTACCTATCGTGGAATGTTTATTTATCCATTGAAATATTCATTTCTACCTGTTCATCGTGTTTCATTATTAGTTGATATACCAAATAGCAAAGAAACGAATAAATACACTCAACAACAGCAATTATGTGATTGTGCACAAGATGCTCGATGTTTTGGAAAAACAATCAATAATCGATCGATTTGTATTTGTTCGTTGAATAAATTCGGTCGACGATGTTTACTTGATTATTCAAAAATGCAGAAATGTCATAATAATGGTCTATATATTGCAAGATCTGATCAAGAATTTATCTGTCAATGTCGACAAGGTTTCCATGGTCCTCAATGTGAATTTACTGAGAAGAAAATATATTTTCAATTCGATCCAATAATCGATATTTCACAATCGATATTTATTCATCTGATTGACGTCACACCAAATGAAGTGGTTCGAACAACTTTATTTCAAACGAATCTTTTTAAACAACAAACATTTTCAATCTATTGGTCTCAATCGTATCAATTGATTTTTATTGAACTTTCAAATAAACAATATTATCTAACAAATTTAATTCAAGACACGACTACTCATTTAATTACTCAATCGAATCGTTGTTTTAATATAACCGAATTGTTCAATAGAAATTTTCATCAATTACATTTAATTCATAAAATTAAATCCTATCATTTACCATGTCAAAATCAATCATTGAATATATCTTGTTTCTATGATGAATTACATATTTGTTTATGTTACAATTTTTATCATAGACAACGTTTAGCTAATTGTTTTCGTTTCGATCATTATACGAAATTTGATTGTTTCGGTCGAAATCAATGTGAAAATAATGGACAATGTTTACAAGATAAACAAGATTGTCCGACAAATTCTATGTGTTTATGTGAACCTTGTTTCTATGGACAAAAATGTCAGTTTAAATCGAATGGTTTCGGTCTATCACTTGACGCAATTATTGGCTATCAAATTTTACCAGACAGAAACTTTTCTTCACAACTATTGAGTATTCAGTTAAGTTTAGGCATTACAATCGTTTTTTATCTTATCGGATGTTTAAATAGTCTACTATCATTAATGACATTTCAAAATAAAATAACACGTGATGTTGGCAGTGGTATCTATTTATTTGTTTCATCAATAAGCAGTTTAATATTAATCAATCTATTTCTATCGAAATATCTTATACTTTTATTAACACAAATGACTATTCTATCGAATGAATTATTTATTAAAGTTCAATGTTATTGTATAGATTTTCTTTTAAGAATTTGTTTGGTCTATAATCAATGGTTAAATGCATGTGTTGCTATTGAACGAGCTCTAACTGTAAGACAAGGTCCAAAATTTGTCAAAAGTCAAAGTCAACGAACAGCAAAAGTACTTGTTTGGCTTGTTCTTAGTATTATTACTTGTTCGTATATTCATGATCCAATAAATCGAGGATTGATTATTGAAGAAAATAATTTCGATGAAACGAAAAGAATTTGGTGTATTGTTTCATATTCATCACCGATTCAAATCTATCATTATTTTATACATAGTTTACATTTTATTTGTCCATTTATAATCAATATTCTTTCAGCTATGATTTTAATTTTACAAAAAACACGACAACAGAAAAAAACTCAAATTAAACGAACATTTAGAGAAATTTTTCAAGAAGAACTTCATAAACTTCAACATCTCATCATTGGTCCAATTGTTTTAATTATTTTACAAATTCCTTATTTACTTTTAACATTTCTTTCGAAATGTATGAAATCAACGGATGATTTTTGGATATTTTTAATTGGTTATTTTATTTCATTTATTCCATCGATGCTTACATTCATTATTTTTATTTTACCATCGAAATTTTATAAAAAACAATTTCAAAAAACCTTACAACAATGCCGAAAATATATTCATTGTAATCGTTTTCGATAATAATGTTTTTCGTCATCAGTAGTAAATTGTTCATTGATAATTTGAAAAAATGCATCGGTTTGATACTGATCAACACTCATTCGATGTTCACCATTAATAATCAGTTTGTAATGCATTGATTTTATCATCCAGTGCGATACTTTTTCAAGAGTAAAATTATGCACGTTTGAAAGTTGTAATTGTTGTAATTTCGAAGAAATATGACCTAGGGGAAAATTTTCTTTTCGACGATAAGTTGCTGTTTCAGATTTTGGAATTGAATACGAAATAGGACGATATCCACCACAATCATCGCCATTGCCTACATATGTTGCATTAGATGAATGTGAATCAACCAGAACAAAGCCATCTCGTTTGATCAAATAGTAGAAAAGATCAGTTTGATGTTTTTCTACAGTAAATCTATATGAACTAGAATAGTCGCGACCATTATTGTCAAGTCGTATGATTTCAGTAGAACCTTCAATAGGAGAATACGTTGGCTGTCCATTATATAGCACGCTATGTTGATGATATTGTTTATCTTTACGAAAAGCAGTCCAACTATCAAAATTGACGAACTGCATTTTGTGTTGCAAATGCATATTCCTATCGAAATCCATGATAGAAATGAATAAAAGTATGTTATGATGCATCACTTTAAATAGCATCCTACTTGGTTTTTTCCTTATTTAACTTAGAATGATGCAAGAGTAATTACTATCTCATGACGTTTTTTTTTCTTATCATTCCAACGGACTGAATGTTTACTAGAGATTTCTTATTTAGACAATCGGAATTTTCACTCTCAAGATAGTTTATTAGTAGATTGATGGATCAAAATCAATTCTCATAATCATAATATCCAAGTTAATATGTTTCATTTTTTCTACTAAATGAAATCCTATTTTAGTATATAAATTTGCTGCATCTTCAGTCCATAACCATACATGTGTATAATTTAATTGTTTTGCCGATTCAAGTAATTGTTTAACTAAAAACGTTGCAATACCCTTTCCACGATGTTCTACTTTTGTATAAACACAAGCCAACCATGGTGTTGTGTTACTATAAGGACTATTCGTAGGCACATCACATTTTTCTAAAGCAGCTGTTGCAACTAACTTCTGACTATTCTTATCCAATGCAATCAATAACAATGGTATTTGATTATAATTACAAGCATGATTGTCTTTCATATCTTGTATAACATCTTGTAAACTATGAAGTCCAAAAGCATGATAAGTACTTTGCCATTCATTATAGAAAATATTTGCCATTTCTTCAATATATTCAGGTTTATCTGCTAGAAAATGAAATGAATAATTTTCCATCAGTGATTCAGCCTTGTCATTCATCTAAAACAATCTTATTGATTCGACTAATATTGATTTTAATTTTTACATCTTACTTTCGTTTTCAACTTACAATAACGAATAACATTTCAAGATAACGGTTTCGTTTTTTTTCATATAGTATAATCGAGCTTTTATCTCGAAACGAAGAATTACGTATTCTTTTTCTTATGTTACACTCTTGATTGGTTATTCAATAATAATTATAGCATATATATATATAACGCATGAATAAAATAAGAAGAAAAAAAATGAATCGACTTTTTTTTTCTTTCTTTTCTGCATATTCATCTATGATTGCATACGTATTAACAAAAACGAACTACATTTTATTTGACACGACAAAACCAATATATGGAAGAATCTGCTAACAGTAAATATTTGCAAGACACACGCAAAGAAAAAATCATTCAACTCGATCAACTCAAATCTGGTGATCATATTAGTTTCTTTCGAAGTGATTTATCCTATTCACATCATGGAATTGTACATGAAGTTCATAAAGATAGTCTTATTATGATACATTATTTTAATACAGCTGAAAACTTTTGGAATAGTTTAATAAAAGGATCATTATATCTTGCTGAAGTTATTCGAAGTGAATGGAAAGTTGATTTACATAGTTGTACAGAAGAATTATATTTACATCATTACGATGAAATCAAATGTTTTTCTAATGAAGAAACGATTCGACGTGCTATAGAAAATATTGGCAAACGTGGTTATTCATTATTTAGTAATAATTGTGAACATTGGGCACGATGGTGTCGAACAGGTGATGCGTATTCGGAACAAGTTTATAATTTTTGTCATTTTATTAAACAGAAAACAGCGACACTTTTCATTGTCGATCCAACAGCATTGTTTGTTAAAGATCTTACGACAGTTGCTACGGCAAGTCTCGGAACATTTGTGAGCAGTCTTGGATCTGGTCTCGTTCTTGGCACTGTGGAAACGATTTCGACTTGTATTGATATTAAGAAAAAACACAATGAATTACGAGCCGGTAGTTTGAGTCAAATGGCTTTTAAAAAATACGTTGTACGACGAGTTACATCAGCATCGACTACTGTATGTAACAATTTTCGATCGAAAAGTATAATACGTAAATATATTTTTATTAAGATTGCTGGAGGAGTTGCAGGCACTATTGTTGGTACGATTCTTATTCCTGTGCCTATTGTCGGATCCATTGTTGGTGGTATGATTGGTACTATAAGTGGTAAAATTTTCGGTGGCCTAGCAGGAATTCCTCTTGCAAAATTTGTTGAATTATACGATGAATATAAACATAATGATTCCAATGAAATACAAACAATTTCACAACTATTGGTTCGATGTTTAATAACCGATGTCAACGGAATTAATCGACAACAAACAACAGAATCATCAGTACTTCATGAATTTCTCGAACAATTGATAAAACAATATTCATTTATAGCCAATGAAAAATGTCTTCGAGCCACTCAATTGGTTGAAAATATTTTTTCTGATTCGATTAATTCTGAATGTTTTGTACTCACACCAGTGCCAGATAACAATGCACCCGAAGAATTTGCTTCGATGCTTGATTTACTTGTACTACGATGGCCAAATGAAATACCACAACCATGGAATGAAAGTAACGACGAACATATTCTTCACACAACTGACTGACTGCAAATAAAATAATACTTCTATATGTCCTGTCATCTATATAGAAAGAAAAAGATTTTTTTTTCATTCGACATTTGCATGTAATGACTGATAAGCGTGTTCGTTTGTGTTTTATTGTTTGTGATGGTGGACCGGCAGGACATTTTGCTGAATTTACTAAATATCTAATTGCAGACAATCGATTATCGATCGATATTTATACAAATGAAATTCATCAAGCTAAATTCGAAGATTTACGTAATCACGAAAGAATTCGAATGTTTCATTTTTCACTTCATGGAATGAATGAATCTGACGAAGATAATTTAGCAACGAAGATTATTGAAAATTGTATGAAAGAAAATGTGGACAAAATTCTTATCGATATTGGTAATCAATTCGATGTTAAACTTGCTCGAAAATTGACAAATACGATAGACTTCTGGTGTTATTATGATAATCCCGAAGAGTATGTTCCAGGAGGCTATTCGAATCGATGCATAGAAATGATGAGTTTATGTCAAAATATTCTATTTGCAAATAAAAATTTAGCTCGACTTGAGCTTGATGAAAAAATCATTCGTGGAATTGGTTATTATCCGATTGAAATAGCAGAAAAATTAAAACAACGTCGTGAATTAGAACGAACTCAATTACGAGATAAATATGGATGGAAAAATATTGAATATATATTCATTTATTTCGGTGGAAATAATCAACTTTATTATGAACTAGCATTTCCACATTTTCTTTCTTTACTTTCACAAATCGATCAGCAATCATTGCATAATACACTTTTTCTTTTTCATCAACATCCAGCTGCTAAAAAAGACAACTATGATGGGAATTTATTTCAAAATTGGCTCGAGAAAAACTCACATATTCAAGCAAGTTTATCGCAATTGACTAGTGATGAAGCACAGATTCTAGCTGATGGAATTTTCTATTATCAAACAAGTATGGCATATCAATTTGCTCTGATTGGAATACCAATTATGCAAGTTGCTCATAAAATCTACAAGGATATTCTAGTTCAACATAATCTATGTCATACAGCAATTGATTTAAATCAATTTGAAAATGGATTGAAATTATTTAAAAAACAAAATAATTCAATGGAAAATAAACAATTGATCTACGATGCTATTGGATATAATAAGAATTGGTTGAAGAATTTTCGAGAGATTGTTTTACATTTTGAATAATAAATGAACTAAACTAAGGTGATAATGGATCAAGAAGTAATTGCAATTGTTCATGACGATTATTTGGTAAATAATTTTCTGCACGTAATATTCGCATAGACCAATATGCATTATTATCATTTGATATTTTACGTGTAATAATATCTTTTGTTAATTCAGAATTCGATTTATGTACATGTCCATTTTTCCAACCATGACATAATTCGGAATTAAACCGTGCTGCAGCTAGAATACGAATTAAACGAGCATCATTGTATGATGTATATTTATTTGCTAGATTTTCGAAAGATTGACTTGCTTTGTCAAAGATTTCATCATTGGTTAATGTTAAATCTGTGAAAATATTCATAGTTAAACAAAATTCACTTTCAATTTGTGTACGAAGATCATCCGATGATTTTGTTTGAAAATAATCGATAAGTTCAGATAATTCAATGTTATTTTCGAAGATTTCAGAATATCGAAGTAAACATATAGCTAAATGTATACGTGCTTGAAATTGATCGAAAATCGATGCATGTTTATCGGAATAATCGATCGAACGACGAAATTGTTCAGCTGAATGTTGAATATAAATATGAGGAAATGGTTGACACCAATCGGCACGTCTCATCTGCATCGAACCAAGAACATTTAAACTAGCAACTAGACCTCTCATATGACCCAATTCTTCTCGAATCTCAATAGCTTCTTTCATTAAACGCATAGCAAAATCAATATTTTCGATCGTTTTTGCTAATTGATATTTATTTAAAGCTGTTTCATGTAAATTTAAAGCTTTCGTATGTAATAGACCTTGTTTCGGAATGGATTCAATCCATTGTCGAGCTATATCCGATGGTTCTGGACTTGAAGGTACAAATCGTCTTAATTGTGCTAATAGAATAGCAGCATCATGTGCAACATTCTTATCTCGGCTAGAAATTGAATCTTCTGGTTTACCACATTGATCTAAAAGTTGTTGTAATTCAGTAATGGCAATAGCTTGTCCATCACATTCAACAAATCGTTTCACCATTGCCGTTATATATTTTGATTTTCGATTTGCCCAAGATCGTAATGAGAGAGGTGCAGTTTTAGCTGCGTCGATAGCTTCGTTCATCGCTTGAATACGACCAGTTCGATCTCCGATTTCAATCGATGCTTCAGCAGCTGCTATTTTGGCAACCGAATATTCTCGTAAACCTCGTCGAGATTTTGTTGCAGCATAATCGAAATATTTTTTTGCAAGAGAAAAATACGATAAATGTGAAAGCATTGCACCACTAACGATATAATTTTGCCAAGGAGTTGGAGGAGATAATGTATATTCTTCATAGGATTCCATTCGATTGATTTCATTGTTTTTTTCAGGAAGATTTAATGGAATAAGTTTTAATAGAAATTCAATTGAATTATTTGTTGTAACAACAGTTAAACGATCGGCAATACCCCGTTCATGCCAAGCATTAGCCATGGCTATCAGAGCACGATCAAAACAAGCAATAACATTCGGTGAACTTTGAGCAATTTCAGTACCATTCCAAAACACAGGCTCACTTATATCGTTGACATGTTGAATCCAAAGAACATTTTTGGGTTGTTCGACTGTTTTCAACCAACGTGTTACATCAAAATCATCGGTACCTGAATAATTAAGAATAAGAAATGGTCTGGTTTCTAAGAGATAATGTAAGAACATTCGACGTTCATTGGATTCACGTGTAAGAGATAATCGTTTGAGTGTAACTATTGGACCGCCATCTTCATCGGCTCGCATCAGAACTTTTTCATTATTCTTCCATATTGCAACAGTACCATGTATTTTCCATAGACCGACGAAATCAGTTGATCTCTTATTGGATAGAATCGAATTGTGTACTTTTTGAAAATGTTCTTCAGTACAGAATACATCAAATGGTACGATTTGTTCATTCGTACTAAGATGAAAACGACCAGCATCTTCAATTAAATGATCGAAATTTGTTGTGACAATTGTTGATGTCAATGCTAACATCGAAAGAATCTCATGTGATTGATCAATAGCTGGCGTATCAGTTGTGAGAACATCTAATAGGGATAAATTTGGATCGATATATTGTTGAAGAATATCGAACACGGTTTCAAGTCGAATACGTGGTGGTCCTTGGAAAAAATGTGGTTCGATTATGTTCCAAGCTGTTTGTTTGTCATTATTATCATCAAGAGAAATATTTGTGTAACGTTTGACAAGATTCTGTAAACCAATCGATGATAAACCTGAAGCTGAGCCAGACAGAATGGCGAATTGTTTCGAACGAAACATTGAAAGAATATCATTATTTTGTTCGAGATTGTCTGGCCATTCGAATGCTAAAGATGGACATGATGTAAAATGAGTTCGAGTTTTTTGTTGTAGTAAATTATTTTCTGAAAGACTTCGAATTTTTTTAGATTCTTTTCGTTTTCGAATAATCTTTGGAGGACAAGAATTGACTCTTAAATAACGATTCTGTTCGGAAATAATTTGTTGAAGTAAAATATCGGAATAAGTTCGCCATTCGAACGAATCTTTCGGATCGAAGCTCCAAAACCGTCGATAGTTACTCATTGCAAACCTTAAATATGCACATACCAAAAAAAAACGGAACCTTGATATTATTCATAAAAATATTACGCATCAGTTAACCGTTCTATACAGTGTCGAGAACAGAATACGTAAAAAATGACGAAATGAATCACTCGTGTTTAATGTAACGTATTTTGTTTTTCTCTTTCAACTAAATAATCATTGCAAGAATAGTACGTTGTATCGACACGTAAACAATGTCGAATAAATATCAATGGTTATGGAAATCGAATGCCAATCCATGGGAAACAAATGAAGAAGAAGAAGAATGGACAACATATTCTGATATTAAAATGACAATTATCGAAGAAGCTTTTCAAGCAAATTTGCCGATTGTAGATATAGATGAGTATATTATTGATCTCAAAAGACTCTTGCAAATTCACAAAATCGATACAACGAAACAACGACCTATTAAACGAATATCAGATAGAAATCTTCAATGTTTAAGAGAAGAACGTTTTAGTTTACCAAGTCATGATTGTGTGAATGCAACGAAATCTTTTAAAAATGAAGGTCAATATATGACACCGAAATTTATTGAAGAATGGTGTGAAAAAAGTTTCGATTTAACACTAACTGAACGTGCAGAAAGAGCAGCCGATGGTATACGTTATGAAGCTCATCTATTAGGACAAGATTGTGAAGGTGAATGGTTAGCTAAACAAATTTTAGATGTTAAAAATCAATCTTGGGAAGAAATCTCATTACGTTGTCTATATTTATATACAAGAGAATGTTTTCTCTATAAATTATTGAATCAAATATTGCGAGAAGAAGATTTATCGAAAGTGGATACATTAGGACCTTTTTGTGATTTTCTTTGGAATAGTTTTTCTTCAGATGAATTAAAAAAGCAATATTCATATAAAGGAATAGTTTATCGAGGTGCAACATTAGAAATGGAACAAATAGAAGATTATAAACGTTCACTACATAAATTTCCAAAAGAATGGCTTGGATTTTCATCCACTAGTAAAAATCGTCAATTAGCTGAACTATATGGTAATACACTAATTATTATTAATATTCCGTCACAATCTCAACATCTTGATATATCAACTGTATCGAATTTTCCTGAAGAGCAAGAAGTTTTATTAGGAGCATCATCATGTTTTCAAACAGAAAAGGTTCTATTTGATGAACAAACGAATAAATATCATATTCATCTTCGAATAGTATGGTGATTTAATCTTTAAGAAACACGTTTCTATTTTTCGTTTTGGCATATGATCTATAAACGAAAGACAATGTTCTGGAAATTAAGTATTATAACCTCTTGACTTCAATCATGAAATCAAGCCAAAACGTATGTGAGTTCCGTTCTAGAAAAAAATTTATAAATCTACTTTTTTTTCCGAGAAATGTATTATATGATATTTTTTTTGAAAACAAGAATTCGATCGTATTCTCTCTGAATTAATATTTTAATATACTTTTCCTTCATATGCGACTCATTTAACTAATTGGAGACTTCCTTTTAGCAAATTATTCTTCTTCAAAACTAAGAAATAAACTGAAGCCAACAAGATTTTTTTTTAATCTTTTCTTATCAATATTCATAATCAAATACGCATACTTATAAAGCAGATAACAATGGGCATTCATTTGTTCTATATATGAGATCGAAATTTCATTTTTATTATTGAAAATGTTTCGATAGATAAATACAATAGACTTTATTTATTATAGTCACAAATTTCTGTTTTCATTAATCAATTATGAGGACATTTTCATAGTCTTTTTAAAAATAGAATGAAAGAAAATCTTTGTGAAGATTCATATCGTTAGTAATGTTATTATGCTCTTCGATGCAGACTTACAATTATTTAATTGCAGTTCAGGAAAAAAATGTTTTCTTTTTTCTTTTTTCTATTGTGTATGAATAATAACAAAAGAATAGTTGGGTCAAACATTTTCTGAATATATATTGAGAGTAAAAATTTTATCCATGAAAGAAAATTCTTTACAAGTCACTTATAAATTATCTGATAAACCAGAGAATTAGCACGCAGTAAGGGCATTTAAGTAAAAGCAGATTGAACTCTAGACATTTTTTTTACATGAACGTTCATTCTATTAAGAATAAAGGTAAGTGCAATGTTTCTAATTGACTGTATGGTGTTTTTCAATTCAATGAATATATAAGTTTCTCATTTTGAGTTTTTTTTCTCTAGAGATACAACAATATGTCAATATCGAATATTACCGAGTCTGATGTGGAGTCAATTCGAATGGTGACGATTGTATTCGTTCGATTTTGGTCTCTTTTTTTAATATTTCTTGGTACAATTGGTCACTCATTAAATCTCTATGTATTTACACGTCCAAAATTACGTAAAAATCCGTGTGTACGTTATTTTCTTGCAGCTACCATTAGTGGTATGATTGTTACGTACATAGTTATTCCTTTACGTCTTCTTCAACTTGGATATCAAATTGATCTAATTGGATATTCAAATGTAACATGTAAAATTCTTTCGTTTATTGTATTCTGGTCAAAGTATAGATATAAATTTGTAGTTAACAAAAAAAAACATGACGATATTTGAATTGTTCTAGAACACAGACATCATGGTTTATTGCACTTGCTTCTATTGATCGGTAAATTACGACAAACATTTAAATATATAAACATTTCATAGAATTTTTCCACTGGAATTTAGATTTTTATGTAGTTCAAGATCGACATGGATGCGTTCATTTAGTAATGTTCGTATATCTTCTATTGTTATTCTATTTACTGTTTTAATATGTGCTATTGCAAACAGTTATGTATTAATTCAATATAAGATTAAAGATCAATATGCTAAAATTCGATGTCCTTCAAATCAAAGTAGTCCAGCACTTCTTCATGGCATATGGACATTGATAGGATTTAGTTTGGGTTCGCCAATTATTATGCTCATTTTTTGTTGGCTTACAATTCGACAGATACAACGAATAATGAGAAAATATCATATTCGTAATTTGTATACTTTATCGAATGGTAAAGAAATCAAACAAAAATTCGAACGATATCAAAAACGTTTGCAACGTTCTGGAAGTACTGATAGACAATTAATTCGAATGATGCTCGTGCAATGTATTTACTTTAGTTTATTATCGACTCCTGTTGCAATCTATTGGTTGTATTTAGCAATAGAAACTACTAATACTACTCATAGATACGATATTCGTCGAACTGCTATCACTGAATTATGTGGACAAATAGCTGGTTATTTGTCAGTGACAAGTGCTTGCACAACATTCTGTGTTTTTACTCTCTCAAGTCCATTGTTTCGTCGAAAACTTAAATATTTATTTCATAATTATCTGCGATCAAAACAGATATTCGTTTAATGTGTATTATCTGTTTCTCTATAACTGTATGAAAGAACAAAAAACAAATAGTGGTCCATTGTAGACAAGAATTTTTTGTTATCACTGGGTATATTGAAAGAAAGAAGAAAAACGAAGTTAAATATTGAGGGTGACGTCATGAGTAACGAAAATGGAAAAAACACACATATTTGGAAATTACACAGTTTAATCTCAATTCTTGAGATAAAGTGAATCACATATTTATAAATATTGAGAAACGACAATAATTTGTTTTAATTTTCTTGTTCACACATAATATGTCAGTATCCAATGCACCTCGGCAAGATAGATTTGATTATTCTACACCGATTATTACCCAACAACAATTTTATCAAACAAACTTTCTGAAGCGTTATGACCAGACAGAAAAACATCCGGCAAAAACATCTGTAATTAGTTCTCTACGTTCGTTAACTGATAGTAGCAAAAATTTTGAAACCATTATACAAACAATAGAAAGTATACCGGATGGACACGATATTACTCGAACATATACTTCCGATTTATTTATTGCACATCAAAAATTCTATTGCTACATAAACGAACAATTGTGTCGAGATAATATAGATGTAGTATCAAAACTAATGCCGTTGATTCGTAGAGCTACTCGTCAAATTAATTATAATGCACCTTCATCAAATGTAGTGGTATATCGTGGCATGACATTAAATAGTAGTCAAAAAGCATTTTTTACCAATGGCACTGTATTTCGATTTCCTGGTTTTACTTCAACATCAAAAGCTGAACATAAGGCAGCAATTTTTGGTAATACTTTATTTGAAATTCATATTTACGGTGGATGTTTACAAGTACGAGATGTATCAACTATTTCGTTCTATCCCACTGAAGAAGAGTATTTATTTTCTCCTTACTCATTATTTCAAGTTACCGGTGTCAATGGTAATCGAATTGTTTTAAAAGCAATCGATAATTTAAGCAAGATTGGCATGTAACTTTGAATCTTCTTTTTTTTTAATACTGTATAATAAACTGTAGAATAATTAAAAGTTTTTTGTTTTACATTTTATTTCAATAGTTCTAGTTCTATATATCAAGTACATCGATGAATTGTGAAATTTTGAGCACCATTTACAATTGTTTCAGCACTTTTACATGCAAGTTGATAACAGCATAGAGTCAATGGACTGAATTGATCGTCACCACATACAGCACCTTTGAAAAGACATTGTGGATTGTCTGAATCACCCGGATGATGCTAGAAGAAACATCAGAAATACTAAACTAACACTATAACAATAAAATCATATTTACATACATCAAATTCATTTGTTTGTGTTCCTTGTTCGAATATGGACATATCCAATGGCCATGGTTGACCGGACCACATTGCCCAAATGCTATGATCTTCATATTCATATCCTGTATTCGGATGTAATAACATGGATAGATTGCCTCGGTTTTGCATAAGCCAAGGAGTAATCAAAGGATAATATCCGAGTGGAATGAAGATTGACCATTCACCACTAACGAAAGGTCCACCGATAAGTGTTGTATTTTCTAAAAGATAATGAACTATATAGTTAATATAAAAGAATCTTGTCTTAGATACCAATATCATGATCATTGATCATACACAAATATCCATAATCATATCTATCTGTACAATCAGGACCGAGAAAATTTTGAAAATGTTCTCGAGTTCGATTACGAAGTATTAACGCTTCTTTTACAGACTAAAAATGTGATACATTTCATAATACAATATTTATTTTTTTTATTCAATTTATACATACATCAGGATTGAAGAGTGTATATGTAATATGTATGTGATAACTTATAATACCAGGTGGTGGATTTGGAAGTGTACGTACGCCAGTATTTTTACTTTGTTTCATTGCAACATGTGGATAATATGTTGAATGAGCAGTTAAATAATTGAATATGCATAGAACGAATATAATCAAAATTGAAACTGACGTTTTCATCATGATGATTGAAGAAAATTATTTTTTCAACGAGTCCAACTGATAGAAGAAAAAAAAAAGAAAAGAAGGCATGATTATATAGCTACGTAACATGACAAGTTTTTCTATTCTTATGACACAAGAAAAGAAAGCCAAATAACAAGTTTTATCTTTGTCATGTCATTATTAGAATAAAGTAAAGCAAAATATTCATAGTCATCGTTGATATGCATTTCCTGAAATGATGAATATTTATGTAGTCATTGTAGTTTCTTTTATATTATTTTCGGGTTCAAATTGTTTCAATTCACGAAATGATATTCCCGAATGTAAATCATCATTACGTGCTGACAATTATGATATAGTTATTATTGGTGCAGGTGCTGCTGGTTGTATTGTTGCTAGTAAACTTGCAAATGCTTTACAAATGAATATATTATTAGTTGAAGCAGGTATTGAAACGGGAAATAATGATAATACAAACATTGCAGATCCAGCTCTCTGGTTAAATGTTGTACATAATGATACATTAGAATGGAATTTTCAAAGTATTCCACAAACTGAATTAAACAATAGAATTATAGGTCTTGGCTTTGCAAAAGGTACTGGAGGCAGTGCTATGCATAATGCAATGGGTTATGTTCGAGGTGGTCAAAAATGGTAATAGTAAACAAACAATTTTCTTTTTCTACTTTTGTATTTCTATTTAGGATGGATGCTTGGAAAACTGATGAAGGTGCTATCGGTTGGAATTCTGAAACATTGACACCCTATTTTGATGCTGTAGAAAATATTTTAAATGTTGTCTATCCTGCCAATGATACACAAGGTTTAGTTGATAGTATCTTTGAAGCTTCGAGATCAATGGGATTTCCTTATAATCCATCGTATAATCATGGACCTGATATGCTTGGTATTGCTAATTTTGTTATGAGTATTAATAATGTTCAGAATGATTCGAAATTCAAACAAACAAATCTTACATACAAACGAGTGACTTCCTATGAAAAATATCTTCAAACAAAAATGCCAAGTAATCTACATTTGGCTACAGGTCTTCAAGCTCTTGGTTTTAATTTTACAAATGGATCAATTCCGAAAATAAGTCATGTCGAATTATATAGTCAAGAACATCAATGCAAATATTCGATAGCTGTTCAACGAGAACTTATACTTAGTGGTGGAACAATTAATTCACCTAAACTTTTACAATTGAGTGGTATTGGTAATGCAACTCAATTGAAATCATTAGGCATAAATGTTGTTAAAGATCTTCCTGGTGTTGGTCTTAATTTTCGTGATGATCTTGTTGTTAATTTAGTTTTTACAACAAATATGACGAATATCGAAAGTCCACCAGCTTCGTTCTTAAGTGCAGTCTTATTTGCTGCCGATAAGAGTACTCAACAAACAGCAGTAAAAAATGGCAACGAAACAGGCTCATTAACAAATATTGAATTATTATTTAGTACAGGAAATATGATAGGAAATTCCTGGCCAACTGATTGGCAAAATTCATTAGTTCTCTCACCGAATATTCAACAATATAAATCACGTGGTACAGTAATGTTACAAAATACGAATCCTTTATTGTCACCAGCTATCGATCCCGCTTATTTGAGTGTTTCGTCTGATTTCGATCGAGTCATCAATTCGATTAGATTAAGTCGAGAACTTTTATCTCAACCAGCTTTTTCAAAATGGAATTTCAAAGAAGTTTTGCCCGGATCAAACTATCAAACTCGTGATCAATTAATCGAATGGATTCGTACGAATGCAACAACTGGCTTTCATTACATTGGTACGTGTAAAATGGGCAGAGATACACTATCCGTTGTTGATCCCCTCAATATGAAAGTTTGGGGAGTAGATGGTGTTCGAATTGTTGATGCATCTGTTGCTCCATCATCTTTTTCAGCGAATACACAATCACTGACTTATGCAATTGCAGCTCGAGCTGCAGATCTCATCCTTTCTGAATACACAAATAAAACATAAAACTTGAATGAATTTTACCATACAGTGAATAGTGACATCTTTTCGTTCGTTTGAAATTATTGGAAGAGAAAATAAAAAAAAGATAAAAAAAATTATAAACTTCGTTCTCCTTCATTCGAACAAAATGACGAATACGAGTACGAATTCAACATCATCATCAGATAATCGTATATTTGCACCATTGAATATTCCGTTATATCGTCGATGTCAAACATTAACTATTGTAGTTTGGTGGATATTGCCATGGTTTTGTTTATTTCTAACTATCACTCTACTTCGTTCGGATAGTTGGCTCATATCCGGTGCCATGCTTCTTTATCTAATATGGATGGTGACACTTCGTAAACATCCGAAACAAGGTGGACATCGACAACAATGGCTTCGACGAATTACCTGGTGGAAATGGTATGCTGGTTAGTAGATGAAATGAAAACAAAGACTCATTTTCTTTTTGTGTTTATCTAAAGGTTATTTTCCAATTCATTTACATAAAACTTGTGATCTTCCACCGGATCGATCGTATATATTCGGTTATCATCCGCACGGAATTATTTCTCTTGGTGGTTTTGGTAATTTTGCAACTGAAGCAACAGGCTTTGAACAATTCTTTCCAGGGATTAATCTTCGTTTTCTTACACTGGGTGCAAATTTTAATATTCCATTTTACGAAATGTTTCTTAGTATGATGGGCATGTGCGATGCATCGAAAGAGTCCTGTAATTATATTCTACGAAAAGGCAATGGCAATAGTCTTTTATTAGTACTTGGCGGTTCGAAAGAAGCGCTCGATGCACGTCCATCATCGAAATATCTTTTAACATTAAAAAATCGTAAAGGTTTCATTAAAATTGCTCTTGCCAATGGTGCTAGTTTAGTTCCAATATTTTCATTTGGAGAAAATGATTTATACGAACAAGTACAAAATCCACGTGGTTCAACATTACGAACGATTCAAACGTTTTTACAACAGAAAATGGGCTATTCGTTGCCATTATTTCATGGTCGTGGTATATTTCAATATAAATTCGGTATTCTACCTAATCGTCATCCTATTGATGCTTATGTTGGTGAACCTATTGACGTACCTAAATTATCTTCCGACGAAATTACACCGAAAATTGTTGATGAATATCATAAAAAATACATGGATGCTCTTACACGTCTTTTTGATACGCATAAAGCTAAACATGATAATGCAAATGCAACGATTGTTTTCGTTGATGATGAAAATATTTAACTTTTTTTTTAATATTATTAAATAAAGACAAAAAACGACTTTTATTTGTCTTGACTTTCTTTTTTGCCAAGACGTCTTTTTGCAATACGAGATGTTTCTGGTCGAATAATAGGCACTTCCATATCATCAGTTGTTTCACGTAAACTAGCATTTGCCGAACTAACTAAAAATAACAAACAGAGATAAATTCAATTTGTACATTTATTCTTACATTCAGTCTAAACAAAAGAAAATTATGAGGAAAAACAAATTCGAAGAGTTTCAATGATAATTACTTGAATTTGATTCAAATTTTCAGGATCGACAAGTGAACTCATGTCAATCGATCGATCAGATACAAATTCACTTAACCATGATGATTGTAGAATTTCATCAATTGTAATACGTTGTTCGGGATCAACCATAAGCATTCGTCGAACCATTAATTGAGCTTCTTCCGAAACATCAGCCCAATCATCTTCGAAAAATTCATATCGGCCTGCTTTAATTCGACGTTCCATTCCTGGTGTCAAACCGTTTTCATCATGTTTAGGATAAAACGGTGGATAACCACATAGAAGAATATATGTTATCACACCTAATGCCCAAATATCACAAGATTTATCATATCTAACGGATGATAGAATTTCAGGTGCAGCATAATATGCAGTAAAACTAAATTACAAATAAAATGACTAAATCATGAAGCATTTATTGTTTTACCATGGAGTTACTAATGGTAATACTTCGTTATTTCCTTAATAAAAATAAATATACGAATTCATCTATCGAATAGATTTCTATTTTCATACCTTGTTTAGCAAATCCGAAATCTGTGAGTTTCAGAATTGCATCATCGGCATTACTTGTAAATAAAAGATTTTCTGGTTTTAAATCACCTGTTAGCCGAAAGAAAAAACATTTGCAATTACTTCCACGTTTACTTCACTATGCAACTCACGATGTGCCTAAATAATATAAGAGTATAAAGACTTTTCATGAAACAACTCTTACAATATCCATTTTATGTAGATGAGCAACAGCTTGAACAATCATGGAGATAAATCGAGCAGCATCACGCTCAGTATATGGTTTTTCTGATCGTTTTTGAATTCGGTGGAAAAGTTCACCACCTTCCATACTATTCAATGACTTAATCTATTATTAATCAAACGAGAAATGCAAAGATATTTTTACCGTTCCATAACAATTAACAGACAATGTTTTCCTTTGTGATTGTTTTTCTAAAAGAACGTTTGTTTTAAATATAAAATTCAAAATCGATAACTTTTTACATAAATATCAATGATTTGAACAATGTACGGACAATCCTCGCATGCTTTTTTATGCATTAAAATTTGTCGTCGATTAAGATCTGTATCGATGAGAATCTATTGTAAAATGAAAATATTCAATCGATAGATATGTCTGTCAAACTATGGAAATTAAACATCTACTTTGAGAGCACATTTTTCTCCTGTTTGTCGATTTTCGCATTGGTAGACTTTACCACTAATACCCACACCTAAACTTGTGTGGGAAAGAATATAATCCTCATTGATAGAATTGTGTCGGACGGGAAATGGAAATTGTTTGGAAGTACTCGACGAGCTAGAATATCGTTCATTTGTTGATACGTTTAGTCTGTCTTTTGAGTAAAACTTACTCTTGCGTTGTAACTGAATTGTTATCCGTCATTTCTTAGATTTAAAATGCTCTAAAATGAAAATTATACATCGATGTAACACACTTCCGATCACATGTCAAACCATTGACTTGACTCTTTTTCTTTTGGTTGCATTGTGCAACGAGGAGAAATAACATGAGTCAATAAAAAAGGAAAAAAAAGCTTTTTCTTTTCTTTTTTACCCAAAATTTATGTTTTTCTTTTACATCGACTTCGATAAGAAAAAGAACGAAGTAACTTTATATAGTGTTTTTCAATTTATTTACATATAAAAAATCTCGAACAGAATTAATCATTGAGACATTTTTTTTGCTGCACGTTTTTTCGCAATACGAGATGCTTCTGGTCCTTGTATGACTACCTGTGCGTCATCGTCAGGCAAACGTAATATCTCATTTGCTGAGGCAACTAAAAACCAAAAAACAAGACGAAACTTTCTTTGTATTTCGATGAATAAAAATACTCACGTTCAGTCTAAAATAAAACAAAATTAATTGTTATTTAATAACAATATTAAAAGTCACATACTCGAATTCCATTCAAATTATCACTATCATCAAGTACACTAGTATCAATTGTTCGTTCAGAACCAGGTTCACTAAGCCATGAACATGTTAGAATCTGATCAATACTAATACGTTGTTCGGGATCAACAGTAAGCATCAATTTAATAGTTGATTTAGCGTCGTCCGAAACATTCTCCCATCCAGGACCATCAAATGTATATTCACCACCTCGAATCCTTCGTTTCATACCTGTTGTTAATTTATTCCCGGCATTCGAATAAAACGGTGGATAACCACATAAAAGAATATACATGATGACACCTAATGCCCAAATATCACAAGATTTATCATATCTAACGGATGATAGAATCTCCGGTGCAACATAATACGCAGTATAACTAAATACAAACAAAATGACTAGTCATGAATCGTTTATTGTTTTACCATGGTGTTACTAGTGGTTTTGATTCGTTCTTTCCTGTAATAAAAATAAATATACAAATTCATCTATTGAATAGAATAGATTTTTATTTTCATACCTTGTTTAGCAAATCCAAAATCTGTGAGTTTCAGAATTGCATCATCGGCATTACTTGTAAATAAAAGATTTTCTGGTTTTAAATCACCTGTTAACCGAAATGAAAAAAACATTTACAATCACTTCCGTTTTTACTTCATTATACAACTCACGATGTGCCTAAATAACACAATAGTATAAAGACTTTTCATGAAACAACTCTTACAATATCCATTTTATGTAGATGAGCAACAGCTTGAACGATCATAGAGATAAATCGAGCAGCATCACGTTCAGTATACGGCTTTGTTTTTCGCTGTTGAATTCGATAAAAAAGTTCACCACCTTCCATACTATTCAATGACTTAATCTATTATTAATCAAACGAGAAATACAAAGACATTTTACCATTCCATAACAATTAACAGACATCTGTTCGAGCCTTGCATATTATTCTAAAATATTTACAAGAATGATTTTGATTGAAAGTTTACAAAAAAAGAACTAAACAGACGTAAACATCGACGATTTCAACAATATATGGACAATCTTTGCACGCTTTTAAATGCATTGTAAGTTCACGTCGACTGAGTTCCGTATCTTTGAGAATCTATAATTTTTATATACTTATATATATATATATATGATTGATCAATTTATAATACTTTAAGAGCACATTTTCGTCCCGTTTGTCGATGTTCACATTTATAAACTTTACCACTGATACCTTCACCTAAATTCATATTAGCAAAGATTTTGTAATCATCATTAATACAATGTGAATGAATATTAATTAAAGATTTTAAATCATCTGTTGTAGTTGCAGTTGCCATTTTGATTTATAAACGTCTAATAATAAAGCAAATACGAAGATTATTGTAACTTGCTTCCGTTGCTATATACCATAAATAATCAATGAATTAGAGGAGAGAACGGCAAAAATAGTCAAACACGTGTCGGATAGAAAGAAAAAAAATGTAAAGAACTGATAAAAAAACACAACATCGACGTTCGTCAGATAAAGAGAAAAGAAATAAACAGAAGAACAAAAAAAACCCGATCGATAGATCGGCTACATCTATTATTCATTCGTTCGAAATAGAATATATTTAGATTGATGCACTAATGCAATAGGAACATAAACTTATTCCACCGGCAGTTGAATTTTTCAGAAAACAACCGCCACCACCCTCAGGTAACCGAACAGTAAAAACGACACAGGTTGGTGTCACAAAACACCATTCACAGCACTCAATATAAGTTGATACCGCTTTAGATATGATATCATATCCAGGATAAGCAGTCCCATTGAGAATATTTAAGCTTAGACAATCTTTATGTGCTATTGTAAAATAGAAAAAGTTCAATCAATACTGATGTATGCTAATCAATATATTCTACTGACTTGTTGTTGTTGTAGTTGTTGTTGTAGTACTTGTTGTTGTACTTGTTGTTGTTGTACTTGTTGTTGTTATGCTTGTTGTTGATGTACTTGTCGTTGTAGTTACTGTGGAAGTTGATTGTTTTCGAGATAAACTAAGTAAAAGAGCAGCTAAAATAGCTAATAAAGCCATTAAACAGCAATATAATACACATAATAGCCACAGATAAAAACCACAACGTCTTCTGCATTTTCTTCTTTTCTTCGAGGATTTTTTTCGATATTTGATAGCTTCTAAGAGTGTCGAAAATGGATCTCTTTTATGAGTTACATAAATAGTATTCAGAGACAAATTAGACGTTTCGATATTTTCTTGCTAAAGATTTTTATTAAATATATATTATACGTATATACATGTATCGATATACTTACGTGCTCTGGATCATGTGGTATTGAAAGCGGATAATTCTAAATAAATAAGATAAAAAAAAGAAAATCTGTTTTAAAGAGAAATATTATGGCCAATTGTTGATTTACCTTCTCCTGCTTTGGACGAACCGATACATGAATTATAACTCTACTTCCCTCCCTACTTATTCTACTCATAGCTGAGAAATAAAATTAAAATAAAAACTCTCACACTCTACCTTATTTTGCTTATGAAATTATACTGATTCCACACTTTCTTGGCAAACAAGCATGCAAAAGAAAAGAATAATCTATAATTAACATTATTCGTGATGGCGAGGTACCTGTTCCCTCATAGATTACCTACAATCGCATTATACTATTTGATTTTATATGTAAATCATACCATATTTCTATTTGGTTCCTGAAAATTTATGTATTATATGACTGTCGACACATTTTCAAATCAATCTATAGAAGTACTGATAAATATTCTACATTTTATTTTTGAGAGATTCATTGTTAATGTTATTGTTTCTTACTCTTCGGATTATCAAATAGTAGTCGATTAGTAAGATATGCTAAAAATAATCGACCCCCTACATAGTTTCGTATAATGTTTCTATTGGAAAAATCATTCGAAATGAATCATTCAACAGCATTACTCAACCATGATGTCACATTTGGCGAATAAAAACAGAAAAAATTCAGAAAGAAACGAAAATCTCGATCATCAGTGCCAACATATTTATTTGAGTATATCTCGAGGAAAAAGTACTATCAAAAGATTTTCATCCGATACATCACGGTTTCTTCTACCCACATTTCGTCGTCCGAACTATAGCCAACTGAAACGAGAAAAAGTTACAGATCAAGAAGAAAAAGAAACATTCCATCGATGGACAAAAGAAGATGGACAGTATTATCGAATTATCAATTCTGCACTTCTCAATGATGATCCCAATGTATTAAAACACGAATATTCATTTATTAATAATCTACGAACAGCAATTAAAAACAGTAATCATCAAGCTGCAATGAAATTATATCGTGGTTTCGCTATGCCGCGTGGACTCGTTAAACAAGAATATACAATTGGTTCACATTTTTTATGGCCAACTTTTACATCGACTTCAAAAAACAAAGATATAGCACATAGATAAACTTTTCGCTAGATTTAATCGTATTTGTATTTAAATTTTTTTTGAATCATAATCTTGAAGAAACGATAACTTTCTTTAAGATTGTATTCTTTATTTAATACCCTCACCCTCACCCTCACCTTCAAGATGTTTTTTCTTTCATCGTAAAACTTTCAATATAATTGGTTTACATGATCGTTCCGTTGCTATAGAAATGTTTTTCTTTTTCTTTTTATCACACCCGTCAGTAAGCTAAAATAAACGAACTCGACAAAAAAGTTTTTTTTTTGTTTCTTCATTTTACAATATACTTAACTAAAAATGTCACGAGGAACTCGCGGAGCTACCGACAAATTTTCCTGTGAAACATCACGATTTCTTCTACCAACATTTCGTCGTCCATGTTATCGTGAAATCATGGATACACCAGTTCAAGATGAAGCAGAACATGACATATTTTCACGATGGACTAAAGAAGATGGACAATACTATGCCAAGATTAATTTAGCACTTCTCAATGATGATTACGATGTATTAAAAGAAAACGTTCATTTTATTAATAATCTACGAAAAGCAATTAAAAATAATAATCATAAAGATACAATTAATCTTTATCGTGGTCTATGTATTTCAGCTGCACATGTCAAACAAGAATATAAAGTTGGTCTACAATTTCTTTGGCCGACATTTTCATGTACATCGAAAAATAGAGATATAGCACATGTTTTTGGTGATTATACATTTGAAATAGAAGCCACTGATAATGATTGGACATATCGTGCCGATATTTCGAAATATTCAATGTTTCCTGAAGAAGAAGAAGTTGTTTTCTATCCATACAGTGGTTTTATAGTCAAAAATATAATTCCCGATGCAAAAGTTATTCAATTAAAATGTATGGATACATTATCAGTAGAAGAAACATCAGAAAAACGTATTCCAGAGACCGTTAAAATATCCGATGAATCAAGAAATATGTTTGTTTACTTCTACAAGAAATCGAATGAAGTTCATTGGTGTTATGCAGATAAACCTGAACAAATGTATCTTATTGCTGGAAATCAAAATGGTTATTGGGATGCACCGTATCGTTATCATCATCGTCGAGGATATTTTATTGATAAAGGAGAAAATATTTGGGAAGAATATCAAAAAGATCAATTGTTTGCTAGTTTTCATCGTGTTTCTTAATTCACAAAATATAATCATGTTAAAAGTTTCTTGAAATTCTCTAAAAATTCTTGTAATGACAATTGTCCATCTCCATTCTCATCGAATTGTTGAGCTATTTGATCGAAAGATATACCTTCGATACGTTCTCCAGCTAACGTTATACCTTTAAGTGCTTCGGAATGTGATATAAATCCATCTTTGTTGACATCAACATCATTAAATGCAAGTCGTAATTCAGCAAGTACAAGTGGATTATCACATGATTGTGTACTTGCTTGCATGAACTCTTTAAATTGAGGAAATGTGATAAATCCAGTATGATCACTTAATTCAGCAAGATATGTGTCGATAGTTGCCGTACGAAAACCTTGAAATGAACCAATACCAAAAACGACTCGTCGAAAATCATCGACCGATATTCTTCCTGATCGATCTAAAATTATGGAAATGAAAATTTTCTATTTTATCGATTGAAATCGAAACAAACTTGTATCGATCGAATCGAATTCTTTACGAAGATTTTCATCAGTTGACATTTTGTTTTTTAATCGGTTAGTAATGCAATTGTCTACGTCAGTGAAAAAAAGAAAGAAAGAAAGAAAGAAAGAAAGAAAAAAAAACGAAAAAGAAAAGACATATACCTATGTGTAATCATGATGTGCATATATTTATTTACTTCCTTCGTTCGCTCTGATTCACTTTCTCAAGAGTCATGTTTGGATGGTTCACAGATGAGAAAATCATCGTGACTCAGGTGGCTCGATTGACGGTATATTTAAATGCATGTAGAACATTTTGTTAGCATATAGTAGAAAATAATATTATACAATGCATTTATATAAAGCACATAATGACATACGACATAACCACCATCTTTCTCCGTTGAAAGTAAATAGTCGATTGCAACGTGCAGCACAAAAACATGCCAATTGGATGGCAAAAAATAATCAAATGACACATACAGAAAATATTCCCGGTCGTGTAACTGTTGCCGATCGAGCTGATCAAGCTAAATATTCCTATGCAATGATTGCTGAAAATGTTGCATTTGGTCAAACATCTGTTTCTGCTGTTATGACCGGATGGATGAATAGTGACGGTCATCGAAGAAATATTCTCAATGGTAGTTACACAGAAATTGGTGCAGCTCTTGCCAAAAGTTCAACTGGACAAAACTATTGGTGTGTTGTTTTTGGACGACGAAGATAAGAAGAATATTATAAATGTTCCTTTTTTCTTATCTATCGATATGACATTTTGTGCAATATATTAATAAAATGAAATGATAAAACAAAACATTTCACTATTACAATGACTGATCTAGTTTCGCTCACTTTAAATGATTTTTTTTATAATAGAATTATCAGTCGATCAAGTCGATTTGGTAGTCTATCGTTACATGTAGTTACATGTCCTCAATCGAATGAAATCATTCAGCTATTTCTCACTGATTATGCTCTTGTTACATTAACACGACAATCATTCGAACAAATAAGATATTTATTATGGAAAAATTCGAATCGATTTCGTACAAATGAATATATCGAATGGTCATTGATTGGTACGAATCTAATAGAAAAACGTCGTGAATTTCGTGAACAAATTGATCTCTATAAAACATATGATAATCAAAAAAATTTCATTACGCGAATTCTTTTAGAAATTATTGATTATTATTTAAATGAATATATTTGCAAACATGAAGATTTAACTGATATACAACGAAAAAAAATCGAAGATTTCTTTCGAAATGCTATTCATGAACAAAATTACTTCAAATATTTTATCAAAGCTTATACATTCACAAATGATTTTCATCATATTCTCAATAAACATTTAGCTCTATATATCTTAGATTATTTCGAATTAGAAAATCAACGTACAATATCAAACTATCGTTTAATTAATTGTTTAATTCATATCATAACATTAATTATTAATCATCCTGATATCGATCGATATGATTATCGTGGAATAACTTATCGTGGTTCGACAATGAACGAACATGATTTAGAAGCCTATCAAATTGGAAATCATATTTTAAATCGTTCGTTTGTATCAACATCGAAACAACGAGAAATTGCTAAACTATTTACGAGTAATAATACTCGTTCGGATGATAAAAAAATTCCAGTTCTATTAAGATATCGAACGAAACAAAAACGAACAGCAATTGATATTGAAAATATGTCAATAGTTAAAGATGAAGAAGAAGTTCTCATTTTACCATTTTCTGTTTTTAAAGTTACGCAACGAAGTTCGAACAATGATCAATCTATGATTGAAATTAACTTAGAAGAATGTGAAGATAATCAAACTCGCAAAATTCAATATAGTTTAGCTATTGGTTTTGGTTTATTGATTATTCTAGCTTCGATTTTAGCATTATTATTCGGTAATTATGCAGGAAATAATAGTGATAAACAAATCCAAATAAAACCGACTTGTCCATCAATATCAATTATCGATCGATCTCTCTGGAATGCTAGTAAACCATTCGATACAACATTGTTACCTATTCCTGTTCCATATGTTGCTATTCATCAAACATTAGGCATGGAGTGTTTTGATTTTCTTAGTTGTGCTCATAAAATACAAGATTTCCAAACATCTCATATGTTAAACTATACTTGGAATGATATAGCTTATAATTTTTTAGTTGATAGTCATGGCGATATTTACGAAGGTCGAGGATGGAAATATGAAGGTGCACATTGTCGAACATATAATTCTCGATCGATTGGTATAGTTATAAGCTCTTTTTCTTTTAACAAAAACAAAATCTAGATTATATGATTTTCAGGAATTGCTGTAATCGGAGAGTGGACGACAAATACGCAACTAGATATATCAATAACAGCGATTAAGTCTCTTATCGAATGTGGTATATCAATGAATTATATTCAAAAAAATTATACTATTCTTGAACATTGGAGTAATACGATTCCGGATTGGATTTTACTTCGACTAAATCGTACTCGACATGATCTACAGCGATGTGCTGTCAAGACATAAATGTTTTTTTTTGTCTCTATTTCATCAAATATTTAAACTTCAGGTTTTTTTTTCTTCGTATTGTGATAAGATTAGTGACTTTTTCGATGGATGCAATAAAACAGAGAACATTATGTAGAACTTGCAAAAGAAATATTGGACAATTTAAATGCGAAAGTTGTAGAGAAAATTTTTGTATTGAACATGTTACTGCGCATCAACAAGAATTAAATCAACAATTAGAAGAAATTCTCAATCAACATCGGATATGTAAACAAACAATTGAAAAAAATCGAATTGAATATCAATCGATAATCGATTCTATTGAACAATGGGAACGAACATCGATTGAAACGATTCAACGAGTGGCGAATGAAGTGCGCTTGAAATTAGAAAATGAGAATAATCTAGGCAAGACCATATTCAATGAATTAAATAATTTAACTAGACAAATACGACAAATTCAACAGGAAAATGGTTTATTTGAAAGAGATCTTCGAACATGGAAAATATCCATTGAAAAAGTAGAAAATTATTTGAAAAATACAATCGTACCTAATCGTATTATCGATGATCAAACAAAACCATTGATTTATAAACTTCAAATTGTTCCAAAATTTTCTGAAAAATCAATAATTGAGGAGGATCATTATTATCAATTAGAACCAGTTGCTAGTCTAGCAAGTGAACGATTTTTTCATTGTCATGGAAATGCTCGAATTGCTGACGATGGCCAAGTTGTTATCAATGGATCTGCTAGTTTTTTTGGTACGGAAATACGTGGAATAAGAGAATATTCCGATGGACAACATGATGTACGTCTGCAAATTGAAAATAATCCATCGAAAATTTGGATTTTTATTGGAATTATTTCTAAAACACAACGTATGGGTGGAAACCTATTTACATCATCATCAGTCTATGGATGGGGTGACTATCATGATTATTTTCTTGCTGGTCATCGACAGAATTCAAGTTCTGAAGTTCTACGTACTCATACTCTTGAAGAAGATATTATTAAACTATCTATCGATTGTCAAAAACGATTTATTCGATATACAAATGAACGTAATCAAAAAACTGAAAAACTGTCTATTGATCTAGTAAAATGTCCGTTTCCATGGCAATTATATCTTAGTCTCGGTGGAAAAGACGATCGAATTCGGTTGCTGAATACTCTAGCATTTTTTTGACTTTGTTTTTATATCGATGTTTTTTTTTTGCGTTCTGTCACTGAGATGAAAAAAACAAGGTATACAGAACAGATAAAAAAATGTAAATGCACGCACATGGTTGTTCTTTTTCTTACCACAATTCTGCTACATCTACATTTATGACGACAAATACTCCCGTTGAAGTTCGAAATTATTTCAAATTAGATTATTTATCCGGTCGTTCACATACGATTCTTTGTCGATTATTTAAAAGTCGGTATAAACAACTTAATAATGGCGCAGAATGGGATGATACATCGACGAGTGGTGCCAGTTTCTGTTATAATAAAGATTCTATGACCAAAGTACAACAGACATCCATCAAAGACGGAGATTCTAGAAAATGGGATTTGACAACATTAAGTCAGCTATTATTAAAAACTATGCAACCGGTAAACACGATGACTCCAACGGAAATTCAACAGTTTAAAACTGAAGATGATTTAATTTTCAAGTTAAAAGATACTCGAAATATTTTAGCTCATCTTTCATCGAAATCGTTGTCAAATGATGAATTTCATCGACATTGGGCTGATCTATCAAAGATTTTAGTTCAATTAGGTGATGATGAAACCGAACTCGATAAAGTCAAAGATAATACTCTATTCGAACCCAAAGAACAGCCAATAAACGATTTAAATCTTTCCGAAGCTGAAAAACTATATGCATCAGGAATGATTGCTCATAGGTTAGACAATTTCAGTGAAGCTGTTACTCTATTTATAAAAGCAACTGTTTTACCTGGTATTTCAAATCATGATCGTGCAAAATATTATTCTCAATTATCTGCTAGCCGTTTGGCACTATACAAACAAAAGCAATGTAATCCAAGTCCGTTTTTTATGGACAAATTTTTTGATAAAGACGATCTACGATATTGTGCTTTGCACGATGCAAAACAAGCACGAACTCTTTGGAATACATGGTGGCAAGGACATTATCGTGTTGGAAAAGCTTATGTTGCTTTGGATGAATATGAAAGTGCAATTAAATCATTCGAACGAGCACTTGCTCTTTCCCCGAATGATGAAAAAATCGAAAACGCTTTAAAAGAAACTCGTAATTTACACGAACCACAATCAACATCAGATAGTTCCGATACAGAACGAATGACATTAATTATCAATCCAAAATTAGAACAAATAAGTTTCGACGAACTCGTAGAAAACTATCCAGCTGGTGCTAATACTCTCAAAGGACATCAATATGCACATGGAACTGCAGATGTAAAACAAAATTTCGAAGAAGCTGCAAAATACTATGCTAAAGCATCGAACAATGGTAGTGCAGAAGCAATGTACAATTTAGCCTATCTAACTGAGCATGGTTTAGGTGTGAAAAAAGATCATGGTTTAGCACTTCGTCTTTATATGCAAGCAGCGAAACAACCGCTTGTGCATCCATATTTTGAAGATAGTGATAATATTGGTGTGAAAGAAGCTGAAAAGCGTTTAGTTACCATACGAGAAAATAATATTCAAACGGATGAAAATTCTAAAGAAAATGCAGAGATTTCTGAAGAATTATCTACTCCAATTGATGAACAACCTACATCGACATCATTTAAACCAATCTATAAATTAGCAGGTCAATCGCGTATACATGATTATAATGTTTTAAATGAATATGCAGAACGTGGCTGGAAAACAGCACAAATCATGCGTTCGTCTCTCGAACATTTCTTTTTAGCGATTAGTTTCATTGTTGATACAGATGATTTAACTGAAAATCAACAAAATGAATTTGTACATGAACTTTCACAATCGTATCGTATTGCACGTATTGTTATTGAATTTCCTACTGATCGAATGCGTCAACAAACTGTTCATATTGTCAATGAAGTACTTCATCGTTGTGGTTTACAATACAAAACTTCAACTTCACAATTAGATGAAGATGTTCGAATCTGTCATATTGGTTTACATCGACATTCCGATGAAAGAATCGAACAATTTCTTAAACAATCCATGAATAAATATCCGAAAACAATTTTCTTTATTGAATTAAGTATTATCAGTCGACAATTACAAGGTCATTATGAAACATCATTAGATTTAGCTAATAAAGGATTAAAAATTAATCCAAAAAATTGTGAATTATTATATTTACGAGCAGTTGCATTACGTTATCTTGGCACTAATATAACCGAAACATTAAAAGCTTATGAAACATTTCTCAATCTTGCACCAATCGATCATCGAAAAGTACCTGAATCCTACTATGCAATGGGTAATTGTCATTTGTCTACGGATGAATCACAACATATACAAAATATCATTCGAGAACTGTACAGTAAAGGTGAAGATGCCGAGAAAAAACAAGTACCATGTTTTCTTCCATATAAATCCGAGAATAAACAACAGCTCGAAATGAGACTTGAACAAACATCACGAATGAACAATGTGGATGAGTCAACTTCGTCTTCAAATGATTCGACACAACGTTTAACAAATCCTGAACGAATTGAAATGATTTCAAAACATCGTCAACGAGAAAAACAAGGATACAATTCACGATCTTATCAGAAATCACAAGTTAAAACAACAACAAAAAAATCATTGATTGGTTTAAAATCAATGTCAATAAAACAAATGAATTCAATCAATGATCATATCTACGAAGGATATGTTCTTGTCGTTACAATTATCGAAGAAACTCATTCATGGAATCCATTGATTCACTTGATTGTTGAAGACGAACAACATGATTGTCAAGAATTACATATTGATGATTTTCCTGAAACAAAAGGTGAAAAATTAGTTTGTACAGTATATACAATTGGTAGTAAAATGCATATTATTAATCCGTATCGAAAAATAATTGGAGATAATATGAAATCAATAATCTATGTCAATGATTTTTCATCGATTATGATGCAAAATGAATCTGAACGCGTACTAAATATGTGTCGTTGTTGTGGAAAATCTAATTCACAATACAAATGCAAACGATGTCATAAAGCATATTACTGTTCTCAACAATGTCAAACGACAGATTGGCATATTTATAAACATGAATTTATATGTTCTTCCTAGATACCTAGTCGGTTTTTTTTATTTATTTAAAAAAAATAAATAATAAAACCTTATACTAACTATTCAAAAATATAGAAAAATGCAATTATTTTGAATGTGTGAATCCGTTACGCTGGTTCATGTCCTGTTCCTTCGGCGTCACTGTTTGAGCTTTCATCATCGTTCAGTTTACGCAGTAATTCAACTTCTTGAATCAATGCATCGATACGTTTCATGCCTTTAGTTTCACGCACCGCCTGACGATCATCCGTCTTAATATTTTGCTGCATTTTGTCGTATTGATTCCACAGTATCTTTGCCCAACTCAAATGCTGTTCGGCAGCTTGTAATTCATTACCACCACGAAGTCGTTCGCCTCTCATAATAAAATATTCTGCAATATCACGTGTCATACGTTCCAATAAGTCTTGTTCATTATTGAATGCTTGGAGATAATCCAAATAATCCATTATCCATTCCATATGATAGTCAATACGCAAACAAAAAATATATATCGAAACGTATGGCTTATCAGTAATTGGATCGGTGAACACATGCCGATATCGCTCAATGATTTTTGGTATAGCTTCTTTACCCATTGAACCAGAAGTAATGAAAAATATATGTTTGTCTTGATTCTCTTCGAATGCTCGAAGACAATCATTTTCATTATCAACCGGTTGCAGAAGAAAAATGACACCATTGAAATTCGTTATAATGGGAGTGTTTCCATAAATTGACTTATCGTAATCTTTATCAGCTAGCATAGTCCAAGTTTGATGGGTTGGATCAGTATTACTTCCAAAAGCTCTTTTTAAACGCTCGCAATTTTCTGGTTTACCAATATGCTGATCGAGCCAAATGATCATATGATTAGGCTTTTCAGGATCATGATTTGATGATGTATCAGTTGCTTGTCTTGCTGTTGCCATTTTAAATAAACAATGCAATCGAATTACACTATATTTATAAATAAAAATAATAAAGTAATGAGACTATCAATAATTTTATTGCGAGTTTAGCATGTGAAAAAATTATTATATAGTATATAAAAATTATCAAACAAGGTTTTTTCCAAGGTTTTTTTCTAAAGCATCACAATATAAATTAGTCACGTTCTCTTCCTTGGGTAGAAAAAAACCTTTTTCGATTCTATATATACCATGTAATCATGTTTTTATGTTTGTACGAAATGTCACATGTTAAACTCGCAATAAAATGATTGATAATCTCATTACTTTATTCATTATTGAATGAAATTAACATACTATATTTCATGATGAGAATCTTTAGTTTCAAAATGATTTGTTAAACAATTCATACAAATAAATAATAGCAGTAGTATAGAGGACGTACCTGTCCGTGAGTGTTAAGAAACATTTTGTATGACTTTTCTTTACGAAAAATACGTTTATTCTATTATTTAGAAACTTGAGATTACAATAGATTGAACAAAAGCATACATTCATAATGTCGGTTGAACCGAGTTTAAAGAAATATTTTCACGTCGAAAGAGTTTTCTAATCCATTTTTGACATTCAGGTAATAATGCAAAGCATACCCATGGTAAGAATAAGGGCACACAATATATCATATCAAAAGCAAAAACCGATGCCGAATCACTAAAAATCGTTGATGAAGTTATTTGTTGTGCAACAAAAATGACTATTGTAGGCGACCATGAAATAAGAAATACCATTGAAACTACGAGTAATTGTAATGCCATTCGAGCATTTTGTTTCCATGTAAGTGGTCGATTCAAACGACGTTTTTCATTGAGTACACGTATAATAAGTACTATATTCGACAGAATAATAATGTATATCGGCAAATTATTATGTATTAAAGCATCATATAATGCTAAAAATTTACTATAAACAACATAACAAGTTGCAAAGCCGCATGTATTCATTGTATATGGCCATTGTGTGCCATCACATGGATATATAATAATTAAAAACAGATATATGACTAATGGATAGACAATACAGATAGTAAGAGGTATAAAATAAAATAAAAGACGATATAAACGTCGATTAAATAGATGAGATTGAAATATTAGAATATGTCGTTGAATCGAAAATGTAGCCATGAGTAATTCACTAATTAAATTCAAACTAAACTCAATATATGTCCACCATGTACAATAGCCTGGTGTTGCTGGAATTACTCGACCATGGTAGAAAAAATACACAGGCATTGGTAGATCGATCGTTAGTTGAATGAAAGCAACTATGACTAAGAGAAGAAGAGTTTGATTGTGAAGTATTTTCAATTCTCTTTTATGTTTATAAAAAAATACAAAAATAAATAGACTAATGATAATTGCAGATAATTGTAATATGATAGTAACATAAAACTTGCTTCGATTGATAATAAAATTTTGATTTTCATCCATTTCCATGCGTTTTTTTTTCAAAGTGTCTGTAAAATAACTTTTTTCTATAGTCTGTCTGTCGGTCGGTCGATCCAAAGTTCACATCACAATAATATACATTAGTTTATTTATCTATAGAAATAATAATTGTTCATCAAAATTAAAACGGAAGAGTGAGACGAAGACGTGCATAATAGAATAGTTAATCAGAAAGACTTTTCACGTGTGTATAGTCTTTAATTATGTTATGATGTCAGAGATTATAATGGATCGAGTCACTGGAGTACAAATAAAGAGATTTGTTTGAAAACTCACGAGTTTTACTCGATAAACTACTCGTTATAATTCAAGTCGGATAGAATATTTTATTTTATTAAGAATATGAATATAAAACAAATTTTTAAGTTAAAACTGTCTTCTTCGATGCGCCATGTTTGCATACTTTGCGTCCAAAAATAACAATTTCATGTAATGCATATAATTCAACAAATGAATACACTAATAAAACAAATGGCGTCGATAAATAATGAAAAACATTACGTAAAATAGATATATCTTCTTCTATATTCAATAATTTTGGTATGAAAATATCGATTAAAAATGGAATTAAAAATATTAACATTTGAATGCCTAATAGACTGTATAACGTATAATTAATAACTATTGGAATATCTTTAACAAGTAAAAACATAGATAACATTGAAGTTAAACCAAATAAACCACTTGTACAAAGAAGAATACCATAATAGATGATAAAAGAAATGGCCCAAGAAAAAGCTGCTGATATTGGCATACGTTTAGCTTTGATTGTAAAATAATGAAATACTTCTGCAGCACCAATTGTCCATCGACGTGCTTGTCTTGTCCATTCAATTATTTCTTGTCCGATTGTTTCACCAGATGTTGGACCACTCAACACAGGCATAGGTATCATTGATATTCGTAAACGCTGTTTGGTGACACCCATCCAACGAATCAAACAAATAATATCATCCATTTGATAAGCTGGATGAATGTAATTGCCAAGTATAGTTAAACTCAATGAATATGAAAATATACTCATGGTATTAATATTAAATGGAATCAATGCGCCTAGCATGAGAAAACTTCGTAATAAACCTGTTACACGTGTAATAAAAAGTGACTGATCAAGTTTCCAATTGTAGAATAATGGTGATTGATATATTGTTGTTAGAGCTGGTCGATTTTCTTTGAGATATCTTGCAGTAAGAGCAGCTAGATAATGTCGAGGAAATTTCGAATCAGCATCACATGTTGTAATTAAGATATTATCAGTATCATTTTTATCGATATTCATGTCTTTAATAGCCATACGTAGAGCATAGTTTGAATTCGAACATTTACCTGGTATTTCATTAGGTAAATTCGATGGATGAATAGTGAAAATTAATTGTTGAAAACCACAAGACTCAAAACATTTTTTGAGATATTGGCATTTATTTTCTTTGTCTGGTGTACGTTCTTCAAAGCCAACGACCATGGTTATTCGATTGATTTCAGATTGATTTGCAACTGTTTGAATAGTTGCTTCTAATAGATCGATTGGTTCTTTATAACAACTAAGAACAACAATATGTCGAATATGTTTACCATCATCGATACAATCATAATCTGTACGAAAATCATGAGAACGATTCATATAAAGAACAATGACATTTTTTACAGCTAGTAAACTAATAACTAGAACAGATTTACGTGACAGATAATGAACAAGATTCATATATATCACTTACTGATCCATATAAAGATGAAAATAAGCTGGATGAATGTTATGGTATAACATGCAATTGTATTGGAAATAAATGGAATCCAAATTGGAAATGGTACAATTAACCAGATGATAAAATTAAAGAGTAAATTCCAACGACATCGTTGGCTTCCTGATTTAATATCACGATGGAAATTTTTGTCAATTTCAATTGCTGTATGTGGTAATGTTGATTTTACAAGAATGCCTTTGTCATCAATAAAACCATCATTTTGCACGCCTGATTCCATTCTTTTTTGTATATTACATGATCATCAAAATGAAAATCCTCTATATTAATATACACTGAAATATCCATAACAATTTTGCAAATATTTGAACAAAACTAACTATAATCCTTCATCGGGAAGTACAAATGAATCATTTCATTTGATGACTCAAAATTATGTTCGTACATGTTATTTAAAAGTACATCGATAGACAAAACCTATTCTGTATTATTATTAGACGTGATTTTTCACGCAACTATTGAGTACAAGGCAAAGAAAAGGAACAGAAAAGAAATCCGCCCATGTTGATATTTTTATTTTATGCGAAAGAAAAACAAAAAAGCTTAATCCGAATCAATACACCTACATATAAGTTCAAAGATTTTCCTGTGGTAACAACGGATGATTATCAATCAATCGATAATGTGGTGGCTCGCCAATATGCAATGTTTTACAAGCTAAATTTCGTTCATAATATCGTCCTGAAAGATCAAAATCTTTGCTAATATCATAATCTTTATTATTCGTTTTCCATTCACATAAACATTGTTTAACATATTCTTGAAGTTTAATTGGATTGATTTGATATTTTTCATAGAGAATATTTGCAATTGGTATAATATGTTTTGTATAAATCGAATGATGTAAATATAATGTTATTAATTTTCTATCGCCTTCTTCGAGATTTCTCAATAGTTTATAACTAATCTTGTGATTTGCTGGAATTTGAATGCCATACGAATGTAATTTATCTAGATGAACTTTTTCACATTCAGCATCTCGTTGAAGAAGACCAACGAAGATTTTCTGTTGAAAATCAAATAGATAGATGACATTTTGCGTATGAGAATCGGGTAGCCAACCTAATTTCATTAAATCTAATTGAGTATGAATAATTGTTCGAGTGATATTTTCAAATAATTGTTCACCATGAAAACCAAATTCGATCATGCTTTCAAAGAGACTTTTTCCTGGTGTAAGAATATTTCGACTTGTTAGTGCACAAGCTGTTATTGGAGTTAAATGTTTCGGTATACCTCTTATCGATGAATTACTAATTGCATCTTGTAAACCCTCACGTATTAAAAATGTTGTTCGTTCATCGTTTTTTACTTGTGCTGCATAACGAGTTAATTGTACCCAATAGTTGTTTGGCAATAGTTGTTTTTGTGCTAATTGTTCGACGATTTCACTGCAAGCAAGAATTTCATGTGCTAATGACCAATCGATTGTTCGTAGTTCGGATGTTATTTGTGCGGGAAAACTTGTTTTTATTTGATAATCATCAATTTGATCGATTAATGAACGTTTCGAAAGAAGTGTCATTGTATTCAAATGACGCTGACATGATAGTGATGGATTAGTTTTTTGAATAAGTTTGAATGAATACGGATGAAGTGGAATTAGACCTTGTTGAAGAAATGAAAATTGTTCTTTTAATCGATCAGGAATTTGACCGGATGATTGAATATCTGCAGGATTGAATTGAACAAGATCTAATTGCGACGAACCATGTTCGAATGCAACTCGAATCGGATGATATTCAATTGCATTGTCGATTTCACCAAACATGACATTTTTCAATGGATTACCTGTTGATCCATCGATATTGCCACATGTGTCCGATAGAATGAAAGCTTCACGTTGTGGTAATTGACTGAATAGTCGAGCTAATTCAGCTGGCTTTTTTAAATCAGAATAATCGAATTTTTTATTTAAAATTTTTTCGAATAGATTTAATATTTTTGGTTGTTGAGTTTGACTTTGTTGGTAGATGTTTTCGAGAGATAGTGTTGAGTAAAAATTTTCCTTTAATAATTTGATTTGTTTATCATTGAAACCTAAATCAACTAAATCATCGATGGTTGTTAAACGATGATTGTTAATTAATATCGAATCAGAATCAATGATTTCGATTTCAGTTGAAAAAACATTTCGTTTTGCTTTAGCACGAATTTCTATTAAAGATTCGTTCTCGGTCTTTAAATTCGGCAATTGAGCAAATAAATTTTCATTGTCAAATTCAATTGATATACTCAATTCATTGATTAATCCAGAAATAAAATATTTCATTGTTAATTGAAATACTGCGTCGTTATTTTCTTTCGCCATCGATGAAATGAGTTTATTTTCTTATCGTACTTTAAACTACAAAAACGAACCAATAGGAACGGAAAAAATATAGTTTTTCGTTGTGTGTCACTTCTTTTGCGTTCTATCAACGAAAAAGTGACTCACTTTATATGAGTTACATATGAATTTATTATACAATAATTAGCAATTATTCTTCGACAAAGACTTCACAATCGACATGAATCAATAATATCCCCAAAGTTCGAATTCAGAATATTGAACCGAATTCTCATAACCTCGTTTTGTAGTTACCAATAGTCGATAGCTTTTATAAGCAATTGAATTAGAAAAATTCTTGAAAGCTCCATAAGTTAAACGAGGTGTATTTGGATCCAGATCGATTCCAGTTAAACCACCATAGATCAATGTCCAAACGGAACCTGTATTTAATGCTGTTGAATTTGTACCTTCAAGAGTGATGGTTAATGGATCACGTTGTGGAGCATCATTGGCCACGCCAAAACGAAAGCCAACAGCGATGGTACCGACATGAATCGTAAGTGTAATGAAAAAACCAGTATCAAGTCCTCGATCGTAGGAGGAAAAAGATTCTAATCCATTGAGTCCGTGATTTAAATATTTGGTATTTAGATCTCTATCGATGGCACTTGGTGCTCGTTCGGAGAGATATTGAGAATATACGCCATCGGAACCACCTGTTGAACCACCAGCTGCTGTATCATATATAGCAACAATAGGATCATTTGGTCTTAACAATGAAATAATGGGAGGACGAGTTGTTGTAGCTATGTAGAACATATATAAACATATGAATAGGTGAAGACTGGTTGATTTACCTGTACTTGTAGTAGTAGTAGTAGTTGTTGTTGTTGTGGTTGTTGTTGTTGTTGTGGTTGTTGTACCTTTATTTAATTGAAGAAATAAAATAAGCAATGTGCCAATGAGAGCACCCAAAAGGATACAGGAACACAGACAAAATAATATACGACGATACCACCATTCACCACATTTTAGTCCTCGATTTCTTTATGGAAAGTTGATATTTTCATATAATATAAAAGAAAATTCGATTGTTGTACATACATTTTCTTTCGTTGTCGACGAACTATGTCATTTCGATCGTCGATCGTACTTTTCGGTTGGACAATACTCTTAACACTTGACGAGAAACCCTATAGCGAACAGATATTGTATTTTTTGTCACTTTCAATAAGAAAATGAATATATCGAAATATAGTTCCTTTACATTTGATTGTATTGAACTGCATTGATCGTTTGATTGTCGAATAAAACCAGGGTTTCTTTTTTCTGATAGCGAAATTTTTATCTAGTTCGAAAAAATGACAAAAAAAAGATTTCGTCTTTTCGTCTAACTAATATACTTACAAAATCAGTCGATCTATTTTTTAATTCTTGTTGAGATATTCTTTGAATTTTTGGTAAAGTTTTTTGTCGTTTTACTCGAGTACTATTGAGTGTATCTGTCAGAGATCTCACTAGTGTTGGTCGTACCAGCACAATCTGTGATGATCTGCTGCTCATTGTCCTCATGATGAAACTCAAAGTAAAAAATTCAATAAGCGAGATATTTTTATTGTATATATATATATATTTACCAAAGAAAAAAGTCAGACAATCTATGTTGGTTTCTTTACGATGAAAACCTCAAAATAAAAAAGGTGTAGTTTTTTGTAAAATCTGTCTGTCTGGATACATTTATATTCATGACAGTAACAATTATTATTATTCGTCTTTATTGTTTGTTTTTCTTTGGAATAAGTCTTCGCTTTAATTAAATAGAAAGGAAAGGAAAGAGAGACAAGAAAGAACTAGTCATGTTGATTAACTATGATTAAAATATGAAAATGAAATTTATGTGTACTCAAACTCCTTTTCAACACAATTTATTTTTATTTTTTAAAGTGAAAAATATGAAAAACCAATGGATAAACTATCTATGCTTTGATTTGTTTTGAAAGACCAGTTGGAAGGATGTTTATTTTGCGTGTTTTAGCAAAGAAAATATCTGTAAACCAAGCAGGTACAACCGATAATGGAAAGAAGACGAATTTCGATTGCCAACCTGGTCGATAACGAATACATGGAGCTGTACTAACAACTGCATGTTGAAGTGCTCGTACGACTTTCATTGGATCTTCGGCATATTTTAAAAGAATATTATTTTGTGTTGCTTCTAATTGTCGTTGAAAATATTCATCACCCCAACGTTGTCGAACATCATCTGTTAATTCATTGACTAGTTTTTGTACAGATAATCCATGTTTTTCAATGATAGGTGTACGCATAATACCTGGTTCAATAATACTAACACGTAAACCCCAAATACCCATTTCACGTCGAAGACAATCAGAGAAAGATTCGAATGCAAATTTCGATGCACTATAAGCAGAATTTGCTGGTCCAGATATGAAACCAGCAACTGAACAGACATTGACTACACGTGAATCTTGTTTAGCTATGAGTAATGGCAGAAATGCTTTTGTCATTGCTACATGTCCAAAGAAATTCACATCCATTAGATTACGCATCGTATCAACTGACACACAATCGATATAACCATGCGTAATAATACCAGCATTGTTGACAAGAGCATGAAGAATATTTGTCTTTCGTTGAACTAATTGAAGAGCTGCATCAATATCTTTTTGTTGTGTAATATCGAGAGGAAAGATGATTGCTCGTGATGATAATTTACTTGAAAGTAATTGTTTATTATTTTCACTAAAGATACCAGCGAATACATTAAAACCAAGTTTATCAAGTTCGATAGCTAATGCTTGACCGAAACCACTATCACATCCACTAATAAGCACGTATTTACCATTTGGATTGATATTCGGTGCTGGAAAATAGTGTTGATATACCTGATAAGATATATAGAAGATTATAATAGCAATAATGAGAAGCATATTCTTTTCGTCAAGTCAACTAATCTTTAAATGAAAGAAAATGAATATATTTATATAGTGTGTGTGTGTGTGTGCGATATTCACACCTGTCGTTCTCTCTTTCTCTTTCTTTGATGTGATGATACGTATGATAAGAAGTGAAACAAATGACATGATGAAATAAGAATATTATCTATGCTCTATTTTAAAAGTGAACTTTGCTGTGTCACTAACGTTTTTCCATAGTCCAATTAAGTTCGTTTATTTTATATATAAATCAACTTTGTATTATGATTTGAACATTCATTCGAGTTATTTTCACGAACAAATCTAATCTGTTCATCAATGTAGAGTATCAACAGGATAGTCATTGTCACACGATTTGTTGATGTATTAGATACAAATGTTGTTTGATTTTCTACTTTTACATGATAAGTTACAGGAGAGCTCATTGAAACAATTTGAGTAGTGTGCATCAAAATACAGAAAGCAACACATAAAATTCTTAAAATATAACTTCGTATCATTATTTGTTTTCGTCGTCTGAGAAATAAAGCACGCTTTCATCAATGATATATACGTATAATACGTAATTGTCATCACAAACAAAAGATAAGAATGTGCTGACAATGACAATTCCATAAAAACAAAAATAAAGAATTTATGTTATGTTTCAAGTGTTTGCTGAGCCTTAGAAGAAATATATTTTAGTTTAATGTCTTCTTGTGGTAAATATACGAGTGCAAACCCTAGCGGAAAAAAAACAATTATGATATTTTTATCGTTTTCGATACCATTAAACTCGTTTATAAAGCGGAAACAGTATGAAGTAAAAAGTTCATTGATATAGTTTCATTTAAAATGAATATGAAGTCTATCTAATAGCTCTTCATTTCTAATTGTTCATGTCGAAGTAGAGAGTCAAAGTACCAGATTTATACGAAAAAATATTTTAAAAGCTTATTTTATTGCTCTACGTTTGCTAAGATGTCTTCATATCCGTTAGAAAAGGAAATAAAACGGAATACATACGTCGAAATGCAAATCCATTACTCAAAAGTTAATGCATCCGTTGATTATTCATATTGAATAAAAAAGAATGAATACAAAATTTAGTCATCATTCTTTTTTTTTCTCTGTCGATGCCGATTGCAATTAGGGTTCTGTTCATTTTTTTTTCTATCAATATTCAAAATGCAAACTAATCCGATAACAGAAGAAAACAAATGTCTTTTTATGATTAGTTTTCTTCTATATTTCCTGGGACGTGGAAATGAAATGCATTAATTAAAGGTTGATGTTCTCAAACAAACGAGTGAATACCTGTTGTAATTAAAGTCTTGTGAGTTTTATTCAAGATATTTTGAAGAAGACACGATTAATTACTAATATTCATAATAAGACACAAATGTTCTTTTTTTGTCACAGAATCAGAGATGCAGAATTAATATCAAATTATTCTTTTTTTGCTTTCTGTTTTTAAATGGCTGCATATTTGATCTTAATCTGAATTTTCAGAGGTATCGAACTAGGATAATAGTCGAGAAATTGTTTTCCGTTCCATCGTTTGTAATTAAAACCTTTGATCACGACTTTTGCAGAGTCTGTTTATATATATATATATATAGGGTAAATTATTAATTTAGATTTTATTCAAATAAAAATAAAGAGAAATGTCCTCGACGAGCATGACTGAATTTAGTTATTTTGTAATGCAATTTAATCGAATTGTACCGCCTATTATTTTCATTTTTGGTACAATCGGAAATTTATTAAGTATCATCGCATTTTCCAGTCGTACACTCCGTAAAAATCCTTGTGCAACATATCTTTTTGGATTAGCTATTGCTCATTTAAATAATCTTATATTTGGTTTACTTTTAAACTATCTCATCGATGCTCATGGCATCGATTTACTTACTATTTCTATAGTTTTTTGTCGTATTCGTTTTTTAATTTTGCATTGTTCAGTTGTTCTCTCATCATGGTTTATTATCTTAGCTGGTTTCGATCGATATTTCATCAGTTCAATGAATGTTCATCGACGAAATCTTAGTACTTTGAAAAATGCACGTCGTACCGTTGCTGTAGCTGTCTTACTTTGTTTCATACTCTATGCTCATATTCTCGGATTGTTTACTATCGAACAAACACCAACAAACAAAATATGTTACGCACAATCGGGAACTTATCGTATATTTTATGATTTTTTATTTTTTACAACGTTTAGTTTCACACCACCGTTCATAATGATTGGTGTTGGTGTTGCAACTTTATATAATACACTTCACGTACGTCGACAAATTGACGTCGTAGAAAATAATAGGAGTGTCAAATCAACTACATCAGCGAATCATATCAATCATTTTCACCGAAAACATCGACAATTTATTAAAATGCTTCTTATTCAATTGACTTTTACGGTCGTTTTAACGTTACCGATTGCTGTTCAAAAACTCTACGCTACATTCACAAACTCGATCACTAAAGATTCTTATCGAATATCAGTTGAAAATTTCTTCGCTCAATTCGTTCGAACATTGACACATGTCAATAGTGCCATTGGTTTCTATTTGTAAGACATCAACAAATTTCAATCATCACTATTATCACTTCAATTTGTTTAGATATACATTATCAGGAAGCGCTTTTCGTCAAGAAATTGTTTTAATGATAAAATCAATTCTATTTATCAATCATAATCATCGACACCGACCTGAACGAATAACTGGTGTTCATACAGTTATGGGTGAGACATTTCCCGAACATTCACTTTTGACGAAAAGACATTAGAAACTGAAGCAGGCGTACTTTTTCTCTCTTTCTGTCCTCGAACACTGCCAATTATCGAAGCTCAATAAACGAACAGACAAGGCCTCGTTTTTTTTATCGAAGCACCTAAATTCACTTTTAATGACGTTGCTTTATTAACGAGATGTTTGATTTCCATAGGAGAGAAAAATGTTCTTTTTTTTATTTAACATACAATGTATACATTTAAGAAAAAAAAAAGTGGATTAAATGAAAACAGATTCACTTGCTTGATCGAAATTATTTCGTATCAACCAATCAGCACATTTCATTGTTGCTCGTTGAAGATATTGACGAAATTCTTCGTCCATTGTCCATGAAATCTTTTTCTTATCATCACCATTCTCATTTTGTTTATGAATATGATTTGAATTCGTATTCGTATTTGTTTGTTTACAACTAGCATGACGTGTAATGAAATGATTTGCCGATATGATTTTTGATTTTGTTCGTTGATCAACATCAATAGGAGATGTTTTGACTTTGGAAAGAGATTGATGTCGAGCAATAATTGGTAGAGAAGTTTTTTGTTGTATTTTGACTGAATGTTCTTGTGGAAGATTCGAACATGTTGAAAGACGATTCAAGCGTAATTGTTGACTACGTTCAATTAATTTCTCTGGAGACACTTTTGAAAATGATGGTGTCGGTGTTAGATTAGTTTGTCGATTTGTTTGAGTAAGATTTAACGGATAAACATCGGTGTAGTCATAAGATGAATGAAGAATAATGCGTGGTTTGTTTCTTTTATTACTTAGTCCATTTGAAAAATTATATTTTGTCGAAGAAATATTTGTCGAAACGAGTAAACCTGTAGCAGCCATCGGTTGTTTTATGGCAAATGAATTATTTGCTGTCGGCTTTTATAGACATCGTTTTTTTTTCTTCTATTAGGTCAACCTAGTTTTCGAACGTAAGAAAAAAAGCAATAATTTAATTAATCACCTAAAATAGCACTTGACGCATTGAATGGGTTTCTTAAGCTAACAACGCTCTTGACAGCTTGCATGTAAATCGTCGATTAAAGCAGAAGAAAAAAAGAGAAAAAAAAATGGTGATTTTTTTTTGCCGTGAGAGTTTATTCGAAATAGAAGGAGAAAAGGCGAAACAAAATTTCGTGCGTCATATTATTAATGTTATTCTAACATAGAAGTCAAGTCTGGAGCACTTTTTTTCATTGCTTGTTAGTAAGCAGAACGTACACGAATATTTCGATGGTGCTAGATGTGTTTGTGGATCACGATCGCATCATGTTTTCATTCATAGGAAATTTATAGTTCTTCAATAGCCAGACAGTTCGTTATGAGAGAGAAATCCCAAGATAATGAACGATAAGTATTTGTTTTTCGTTGTTTTAATGTCTACTGTTTGCAGTCGAAATGAAAAAATAACAAGCAAAAATAGTGATGTTTGAATAGAGCATCACGTGAGTATCTCCGTTGAATACACAATTGAGTGCAATACACTTTTTTGAGAGACAAGGGGATAATATTGACATAATATGAGTCCGAAAATATACAAGGTAAAATCCAAATAATGTATAACTGCGTCGTTACGATTGACTAAAGTGTATTTTTAAATGAATTAGCTTAAATAATTATTGTCATATTGAAAAACGAGGTGGTCATCGATATCTTCGACCGTCACATTGTTCGAAATTTGTTCTACAACAAGGGAAACATCTTTTCTTCGATTACGAACGGTCATATAGTTACCATGGTACAGATCCAAAAAACGTACAAAGTATAATAAAACATAGTCTGACAATACCCGGTAGCAAATGGTTCGGCGTATGGAAATGGAATTTATAGTACAAAAAGGACAGAACTAACTGATATTCATAAACTTTATGATGGTGAAATTTCAAGTGATGAAATTCAATGAGTAACACGAGACGAAACAGCCTCACCCTTAAGAATAAATGATTTAAAAAGAAATAAAATAAAAAAAAGCTTAAATGTGTAATTGATACTTTTTTTTGTTAAAATATATACTCCGTAGTGAAAGCAAATGAAAAGATTGCCTAGCTTATAAAATAATGACGATTTTGAATTTGTTTTTATTGAGTATATATACACTTGTTCATGGGAGTACTTTCAACGATGTAGGAAATAGTATCAGTTTGTTATTAGGCAATGGTAATGGATCATTTCAAAATCAACAAATTCATCAACTTGCTTATCATCCATCATTCATTGCTAAAGGTGATTTTAATAATGATTCAAAATTAGATTTAGTCGTCGCAAGTAATAGTGACAATAGTGTAAATATACTATTCGGAAATAATAATGGAACATTTCAAAATGGAACACGATATGCAACTGTTTCTTCACCTTTAGCTGTCATTGTTGCTGATTTGAATAACAATAATGAATTAGATTTAGCTACATCGAATTTTGGTAATAATACTGTTAGTATATTATTAGATGATGGAAATCGAAGTTTTAAAAATCCAATAAATTATATAATAAATGCTTTTCCAATATCTTTGACAACTGGTGATTTAAACAGTGATAGTTATTTAGATTTAGTTACATGTAATATACATAATGGTAGTATTAGTGTACTTCTGAGTAATGGTAATGGGACATTTAAAGAATCTCAACTTTATGATATTACACATAATCCTTCATCAATCATAGTAGATGATTTCAATAATGATCATAAATTAGATATAGCAATGGCACATATTGATACTAATCATGTCAGTGTATTACTGGGTAATGGTAATGGAACATTTCAATCTCAAAAAATGTTTGAAATTAGTTCGAAATCAACATCGTTGACTGTAGCTGATTTCAATAAGGATAAAAATCTCGATATTGTTGCAACTGATTTTAGTGAGAAAAGTATTAGTGTATTATTAGGCAAAGGTGATGGAACTTTTCATATAAGAACAACACATGAAGTTGGTCATAATCCATCATCGGTTACAATCGGTGATTTTAATAATGATTCGATGATAGATCTAGCGACTGCAAATTATGGAGACAATAGTGTTAGTATTCTATTAGGTAAAGGCAATGGTGAATTTGAGAAACAAGTTAATTTTCAAGTTCAAAATAATCCATCTGGTATAATTGTTGGTGATTTTAATACAGACGGTAAACTAGATCTTGCCGTAGCAAATAGCAATGTTTAATATATTTTTATTCAAAAATAAAATTTAGTAGTTCGATAGATTTAAGAATGCCATATGACAACATTCGATGAATTGTATACTTGTAAATAGGGAACCGTAGGATTGAATACTAATTTCGAACCTGATGGATTAGTTCCTGTTGCCCAAAGCGCACCTTGATCACCATAAATAACTATATTACCGTCACCTTGAAATGAAACGAAGCAACCTTTGTTTGTACATGTTTTTCCAGTAAGTGAAGTACTCCATAGCAATGTACCTGTTCCAATAGCACCACTGTATATTGCTAGATTTCCATCGTTTAACAAAGTCAGATAGAATGAGATATCATCGACGATTTGTCGAATGAAACTACCATTTTCAAGACGAAACGATGGATAGAAATCATAGGACGAAGCAAAGATAATATTACCATTACCATCGAGAAATGTGAAATAAGCAGTTGAATTAGCAATACGAATTGAACTCAAACCTAAACTATTGTTATAATCTGTTGGCCATGAAGCAATAGTCATATTATTGTTTTGATAGATAACTAGTTGGCCTTGATCGTTAAATGTTAATCTACATCTTTTATTATTACAATCATGGCAGCAAGTGTTCGATGCCCATTTGGGTGTACCATTTTGAGATAGAACTAGATTTCCATCGTCTTGTAGGGTAAAGATTGCATTTTGTAATGTGATTTGTTCACCAGAATACAAATTCAATTGTCCTGCTTGATACGTGTATGTCGCAGATAAGCCTGGCTCGATACATATGATGTATTGTGCCCGACCGATGACAAATTCTGATTGCAGTTTTCCATCAGCGCGGAGACTTTTTAAGAAAGGCATCGGTGGAGCATTGTTCGGTGTATGACATGCTGAAGTAAATGCACCACTGTATTTTGCCGTTGATTTATTATCGAGAACAGTAAAGTTGCAAGCACCCGATACAATAATACCATAACCCATATTATCGCCTTGAATAACATTGTTCACAACAGTACCATTACAATTGAAGTGAGTTACGTCATCTCCCCATACAGCTGGACCAATAGCAATACCGGTTTTTATGTATGCAGATTTGGCCCAAACGGTATTACCAGTAACAATCGTGCCGGTATATTTTCCAGAGTACGGTGCATAATCGACCATATTAATACCTCCTAGAAGAGTACGTGTTTTAGCAATAATAGTATTATTTCGAACAGTAGTGTAAGGTGCACCAAAAATGACAATGGCACCATCAGTAGCATCAGTAATGACATTATTTTCTACCAAACTCGATGTGCATGCCATAGATATACCATCAGCCCAATGACCGGACGAGTTACCCGATGGACCAATATCATTGTTTGTAATGGTTGCATTACGACATCCGTTGGAACCACTTTCGGTGATGTGTAAACATGACCATCCTCGTGGTTCATATGAATGAACGTGATCAACTAATTGATCGGTATTAGAACCTCCGATTTCAATATTACCACTTCCAGGAAATAAACCAAGAGCTGGTCGATTACCATTAACTTGAATGTTACGAATTCTTAAACCTGAACAATGTTCGCAATTACCAAAAATAGCAGCCGTTTGATTAACACCTGTGACTACGAGCGTAGCACGAGTGTCATCTGTTGGATAGCCTTGAGTTGATAATTCTTGATTCAACGCTGTAAAAACAACCGGTTGTTTCAAGTTGAATAAAGCACTAGGACAAAGAGATACAATAGTATTCGCTCCGCCATTCTTAAGTAAGTTGTTGATGACTGTCTCATCTCCACTTGGAATACATGCTGTAGAACAAAATGGTAAAAGAAACAGAAGATGATAGATATGAAAATACAACTGTGTCATTCTTAAAAAAAGTGTATGTGTTGAGAAGAACTACACAGAAAAAAATATATAAATATAACACGATATTCTTATCTTTATGAATAAGTACACAAGTGTTATCATATCAGTAAGAAGAGAAAGCATTATGAAATCAGTTGGACAAATAATTTTCTTGATTCTACTAATAATATTCAAAATTGTCCCTGCAGACAATTTAACATTTCCCGATTGTATATCTTCACGTCAACGTGCAAATGATTTGATTAGTCGCATGACAACAGCTGAGAAAATCACACAATTAGTTCACAAAGTATCTGCTATAGCTCGTTTGGGCTTGCCTGAAATGATCTGGTGGTCTGAAGCTTTGCACGGGATTGCTTTTCCACCTGGTGTTACATTTGGTGGTGATCTACCTGCAGCAACAATGTTTCCCATGCCTATTCATTTCGGTGCATCATTCAATATGACTTTAGTTCACACGGAATATCAATATATTTCGTGATCCACGTTGGGGTCGTGGACAAGAAACACCCGAGGGTGATATCGATCAAGCATCGATACGAGCATTTACTGTTCTTGTTCGTCTTGGCTATTTTGATCCACCTGAACAACAGCCTTACAGACAAATTACAAAAGATGCTGTCGATACAAATCGTTCGAGACAATTAGCAATGGAAGCAGCCGAACAAGGCATTGTCCTATTGAAAAATACTAAACAGCTAATATAGCACAGATTTTAAAAGGAAATTATAATGGTGTAGCACCGTTTCTAGTCGATCCACGAACTTCATCATTACAATATACCGAAGGTCATAATATAAACGTTTCTTATACATACGATTGTCATGTATCCGATGATGATCAAAGTGGTTTTGCTGCTACTATTGAATTAGCTCAAACATCGGATATTGTTCTATTTTTTAGTGGTATCAATCAATCCATTGAAGCTGAAGCATGTGACCGAACTTACATCCATCTTCCAGATATTCAGCTAGCTCTCATTCAACAATTGGAAAAAGTTAGTTGAACACCAATATATGTCGTTATTGTACCAGAATCTGATATGCAAATGAGACCATCGACAACAAGTCCAGGTCGAACCTATAAATTCTATCGAGGTGAACCAGTATTTGAATTTGTTTATGGTCTTTCCAATACGACATTTAATTACTCATGGACGAATCAAATAACAAATACAACATGTATTAATATTAAATCATTAATTGGCAATGATGAAAAACGATATCATACACAACTCTTTCGTGTCAATGTGACAGATTAGGTGACATGGCAGGCAGTGATGTTGTTCTAGCATTTATGACGCCACCGCAACAATCACTTGTTGATCCATCACCGCCAATTAAGAAATTATTTGGTTTTCAACGTGTTTTTCTTGAAATCAATCAAACAAATGAATTGTATTTTCCATTGAACATTCGATTGTTATTAACAACAGCAGGAAATGATTCGAAATGGTTAGAGCCGGGTTTATATCATATTTTCATTGGAACACAACATATGCATATAATTGATTTGCAAGGACAAATTCTACAATGGTAAATTATTTGAATTTTTCGTGTAAAAAGTCAATAAATTGAGGAGAAATAAATAATAAAAGAATGCTATTTCGATTGTTTAACATACGATAGAATGCTTGAATATCAACCGATAATAAAATATTAATTTCTTAATTTTCAAACACTATTAATCAAAATGTTTATTATAGAAAAAAAAATGACTGAAATGAAATCGATATGATTGTCAATAGTGTTCTTCTTTCAAATTATAAATCTCGAAATTTATCTGTTGCTGTAACTAATTCATGAATAATACCCGGTTCTTTGGTTGAATGTCCAGCATCATCAACCCAATGTAGTTCACCTTTTGACCAAACTTTATGTAAATCCCAAGCAGTACGAGCCGGACAAACAACATCATATCGACCTTGAACAATAACACCGGGTATATCTTTAATTCGATCAGCATTTTTCAATAATTGCCCATCTTCATCCATAAATGCTCCATGAACAAAATAATGTGTTTCAATTCGAGCAAAAGCCATAGCAAATTTAGCATCATCCGTTGCATGAGCAATGTACGATGGATCGACATATAAACGTGATGTCGCTAATTCCCAAACGGACCAAGCCGTAGCTACTTTTAATAATTCATCTTGATTTGTGCCTGTTAAACGACGATGATAGGCGGACATTAAATCTCCATGTTCAGCAAGAGGTATTGGTTCGAGATATTTATCCCAAGCATCGGGAAAGATCATTGAAGCACCTTCTTGATAAAACCATAATAGTTCCTTACGACGACAACAAAATATTCCACGTAAAATCAAGGCTTTAACACGATCAGGATGTGTTTCAGCATAAGCTAACGCCAATGTCGAACCCCAACTACCACCAAAACAAATCCATCGATCGATATTAAAATGTCGACGTAATTTTTCGAGATCATCAACTAAATCCCATGTCGTATTTTCTTCTAGACAAGCACTCGGCGTCGAATTACCAGCACCACGTTGATGATAGAGAATGACTCGATAGGTTTGAGGATCGAAAAATCGTCGATCTCGTACGTCAGTACCACCACCTGGTCCACCATGAATAAATACAATCGGTTTACCCGATGGATTGCCCACTTCCTCGTAATATAACGTATGAATATCAGATACTTTCAACATACCTGTATTATACGGTTCAATTTCAGGATATAAATCACGTAATTGTTTCGATTCCGATGACATTTTCAAGAAGAAAATACTACAAAAAAAGAGTGAATTTGTTATGTTTTGCTTTGCTTTAAAAACGTCGATTTTAATATCATGATGATGAAGAAAAAAAAACGTAATGTTTATCTTCATGCTTTTTATTTAACAAAATAAACACGTGTCCGAAAGGAAAGGAAAGAAAAAGAAATCGTAATGTTTCTTTTCCTTTCTCCTTGTTATCAATTGGACTATATTTTGTTTTACGCTTTCTTTTCATGCGTATATTTTCAAATTATTAAATCGTGTATCGGCTGAACCACGAACATTAGTTCAGTTTGCAGGATTTGCTTTAGATAGAGGTCGTCAAGATGAAACTGTTATGGATGAAATTGATAAATCATCGAATCAATATCTTATTTGAATAGATATAGAGAGAGAGATTGAAAAGAAACTATTCTAAAGGACAAATGGAATTGTGGTTAAAAACACGAGTTAGAAAAGTGTCTGTGTGTTGATTTAATGTTTTCGATTGGCATTGGAAATGGCTGTAGCGATTGCTTGTTGTGCTGCCGGTTTATTTTCTGGTTTCAAAAGCACAGCACGATATCCTCCTAGATAAGATGACAATCGATCCCAGCAGTCAAGACTGCGCGTTTCCACGAAAATGCATCGCATCCGTCATAACGTATCAAGATTCGTTGATCAGTAAGAGTTACATAATTAATGTTACCACAGCAATCACTAGCACATTCTTCTGATGTCCATTGATTTAATACTTGTTCACCTGAAATCAAGCCAAAACTGCCGTGTAATTGTTTGAGGGTGTTGAGGATGATCTTTAAAATATAAAAAATAGGATACTATGTTGATATTTATTTTATAAAACTTCTATATGAACACGTTTGATTGTCGTCATCAATTGAAATTTAATATTGCTCGTTAGAAATAATATCATAAAAGTTCATTTGATTGTCTTTTTATTGCAAAATGTCTATTTTGCATCCATGGATGATACTATTAATTCTAATCGGCAAAATAATAACGGGTAAAAAGCAAATTAGAAATGATTTTCTTTCATCAAATCATTTTTTGATTTCATTCAGAAAAAATGACACCATCTACTCATACTCTTTGGGAGTTAAATGGTACTCTTATTGCCGGATATCCTACTACTAAACCTATCATACCTCTTGGTATAACAATTACCTACGATGATATTTTATATATTAGTGATTGTGGTCATCATCGTATCGGATATATACCAGTTAATTTATCAAGCAATATAACTTTTATCGAAGTCTCGTCAGTTTCTTCAACATGCGTTTTGCCGTTCGATGTTTTTGTTAAAAATAAGTCACTCTATGTTCTTTGTTCGGAAAGTTTTCAAGTACGAAATATGTCATTAAATGGTTCTGATTCAGTTGTGGTTTTAAGTTTCGCGGGTACAGTAGGACAATCACGATATTTTTATATAGACAATAACGATAAAATTCATCTTGAGATTCACTATTCGTACTTAGCACAACGTATAGAAGCAATGAAAAAATTTCCGCCTCCCGATAAAATAATTGATTGGTTGACAAATCGTTTTAATTGGCCATCTCATCCACAAGGAATTTTTGTTAATAAAATTGGTAGTGTTTATATTGCAGACTACTTCGGTCATCGAATATTAAGAGTGTTACCTGGAGCTGAATCGACAACTGTTGTAGCTGGTGACGGAATATCGGGACTTGATTTAACACATCTCTATTATCCAACACAAATTATTGTAGATGACGAAGAATATATCTATATTAGTGAACAGGCGAATCGACGAATTACGAGATGGACACCTTATGCAGTTTTTGGCGTATGTATTGCTGGTTGTGCACATCCACATGCAGTTTCTGCGATGAATATCATAAGTCCATTATCATTCGCATTCGATAGTAGTGGTTCGCTTTATGTTAGTGATGGAAATACAAGAGTGTTGAAATTTCAAGCTCGTATCAGTCCGCAAAGTAAGTATTTATTGTATTTATCGTTTACATGATTTGTTTGTCTTAATTAGTTTCCTACAATCAGCCTAAAATTTGTCCGAATGCAAAATGGGATTTTAGTGGTAATGCTAATAACAAACCAAATACATTTTTCATTGATAATAATGATACCATCTATGTAGCGGATTGTGAAAAAAATCAAATTTTGATTTTGAAAGAATTCAATGGCAAAATAATGCGACAGTTAGATGTTCCTCTGTATATAAACACTAGTCTATTTGTGACACCAAATGGAGATGTTTATTTTGAAAATGGTAATAAAACAGGTCAAATTGATAAATGGCTGCATAATTCAAAGAACAGCGAGCTTGTTATGATGGTTGATGGGCATTGTAATTGTTTATTTATTGATATTGATGACATTCTGTATTGTTCGATTAGTGAAAAATATAAGATAATTCAAGCTTCACTGACTCAAGCGGATCCGACGAAACCTGTAATTCTAACTTCGTTTTCGATTGATCAACCTGGAGGAATCTTTGTAGACCGTTATCGTAATATGTATGTGCCCAATTTAAGAAGTAACATAATTCAAATGTTTCAACCAAGATATCAACACGGATTCACATTAGTTGGTTATTCAGGAGTAGGAAATAAGAGTTTACAAGGACCGACTGATGTCATACTCGATGCTTATGAAAATCTTTATATTGCGGATACTGGAAACCATCGTATTGTTCGGTTTGGACGTAATGGATTGGAAACTATAATTTATCACAGTGATATTGAACCTCATATCATCCGTTTTGATAGCCAAGGTAATTTATACGTTCTCGACAGATTCAAGAATCGCATTCAAAAATTTCTTTTACGACCTGATTCTTGTGGTAAATACAAACTCATTTATATAATTTAAACAAATTAAATAACTCGATAAAATTATAGATCCATCGAAAACAACAACCGACGCCACAATACTTACAACATATTCGGGTACAAAGATTTCTTTTTTTGCTTATTCGATCAATTTTTTTAAAATTTTTAGAATCATTACCTGAAATTTATTTGATTCCATGGCCATGTCCAAATTCAACAAATATCGGTATTAATTGCAGTTATCCAGGTGAAGCATGTGATTTGCTTCAATTCTGTTTCAACAACGGCACATGTATTCCAACAGTGACTGGTCAAAAATACAACTGTTCATGTGCACCTGGTTTTACTGGTAATCAATGTCAAGAAGATCGCCGTCCTTGTAAACGTTTTCCTTGTCAAAATAATGGTAAAATATAAAATCGTTTTCTTCTATTTTGTATAAATCGTATACGTATACATAGGCACTTGCAATGAAACATCATCGTATCCATATAGTTGCATATGTTCATATGGTTGGGAAGGAGATTATTGCGAAAAAAAGATTAACTATTGTCATAATATATCATGTCATAGTCATGGTGTATGTCGTCCATTGATTGGCACGTATAAATGTGAATGTTTTGATGGCATGTACTATGGTGATCATTGTGAATTTACGACAAGAAAAATCATTATTATTCAATTTGTTGCAAAATCTTTCGCTTATGTTGGTATTCTTGCAATGGTTTCTGTGGCAATATTTATTCTTGTTATGGATATTTTGAAATATGGTTTTGGTATCGATCCAGTACATGAAGAACGAGAAAAACTTCGACATGAAAAACGAATGAAACAACGTCGAGTTTGGACATATCGGTATATTTACGTTAACCAACCAACAAAATTTGGTAGACCAATTAAAATTATGAAAAAACAAAATATTTCCTCTCATATGAAAAGAGCTACTGTTCCGTTATAAATAATTTGCTTATATTTTAATAAACGTAAAAGAATTTTAAGATGTCTCTGTCTCTTGTTTATTGGGAGAGTTGAGGGTGAAAATCAGCCTTGGTCGTGTAAAACTTTTAAAAGGTCGTATTTATATGCGCCATCATGGGAAAAAAAGTTTCATTGTTTAACGAAAAATAAACCTGGAAAAATGAAGATTCTTTTGTTAAGGCTATTGTAAGATCTACATAGGAACATCAAGCGTGTAATATGGCGTTAGAGGCGAAGTCTCAGTTGTTTCGCTCTTGCGTCGACTATTGCTTTTGTGTAGCACTCGTTCACAATGAAATTTTCAACAAAACAAAAAGAAACAAGTATTGAAAAGGGACTTTATTGGTATAAATAAAGAGCTATATTATCAACATATCCGTTGTTAACATTTCCACCACGACGATTAAATGTAACAAATATCAAGATAGATCGAGTACTAGCAGGAACGATTCCACCTGCTTGTCGATGTAATAATTTAGAAACACTACCTCGATCAGTTTTACTCACAGGTCCAATAGAAGTATCATTACCAACGGCTATTCGATTATCACTATTGAAGAATGTAATAGTGACAATTGCGCTGTCCTCTTGATCCTTATGTCCACCTATCCAAGCTGATAAATTATATCTTATTGATTGAGCATCGACAGCCGTAAAATTAATTCGACCATTGAGATCAATTGTTTGCCACATGCATGTTGTAGCTGAGATGTGTCCAAAAAAGTGGCAATTACCACGATCACTAATCATATAGCATGAAATTATCAAAAGAAATTCTGTATGATTGTTTTACCTGGGTCCTACTGATGAACAAGTTAAATCAGCATCAGTTGAAACTCCCGAGGTATCATATTTAACTTGTGAGACTGGACCACTGAAATTCCAATATGTCGGACTGACTATATCTTTATTTGTTGCACAAGTACCATTTTCACCATTACCGTTTTCTACTAAATTTCTGGCCATTGCTAGAAAATCAAATTTTACTCTCATAACACACTCAATGCAATATCTTTAATTTCTACCTGAAAGCAATGTCACAGTAGTAGTTGTTGTTGTAACGCTAGTGGTTGTTGTTGTTGTGGTTGATGTAGTAGAAGATGTCGACGTAGTTGTCGTCACCGTTATAGTTGGACATGTATGTATGGACTCTATTTTTATTATAGCATTTCATATTTTTAAAAATAAAGTCTTACTTCCACTGCTCAAATAAAGTGTTAAGAGAACACCAAGTGCAGTGCCTGATACTAACATTCCAAGAATTAAACCGCTTGCCATTGTTTTACATGAACTAGTGCAACATCTGAATAAAGAAAAAGAATTACCAAATAATTCGAATAAAAATCATCGAAAAGTAAATTACTGAGAAGAATGAGAAGCTTTATCTCTGCTGTACAGTTCATGTTCTTCATATTCATCGCTTCGTTGCGTCGTCGCACCAGTAGATACATTTTCGCAAATACTTCGTTGATCGAATCGCATGAAGAAGCCCTTAATTTTGACTTCGTTATCTGAAAACAAACATTCAAATAAATAGTTATTCATATTAGTTCAAATTAGGCGGACGAAATTTAATGTTTTATTTTTATTTTTTTCTCGAAAACCATAATAATAATAATAATAATTTATTATGAGTTCTTTTGCGCTTTGAATTGAATTATTGTTCTATAATTTCATATGATCAGCTTCCATCAATATGCATATAAAGCTAAATTATCGAGGTATCCATTATTAGTAGTTCCGTAATCTAAATTGATCGTCACACACACTAACATGGATCGAGTACCTGTAGGAATAGTTCCACTTGCTTCTTGATACATTAATTTTGTAATACTCGTACGATTCGTCGCTAATATGAGTCCCAAAAAAGTATAGCTGCCACTTGCTATGTGTCCGGTACTATTGAGAAATGTCAATGCCACAACAACATAATCATCTTGACCAGCAACGCCACCTAACCAACCTGATAAATTGTATCTTACCGTTTGGTTGTCAATTAATTGAAAACTGATTTTGTCACTTAGATCAATGGTTTGCCACATGGATGTTGTAACTCCATAATGACCAACAAAAAAGCAATTACCAGCATTACTAATCGATATAGAAAAATATGACAGTCAAGTTTTCATTTTTGTATTGTACCTTATCCGTGGAGCATTTTTATACTCAGGAGTGAATGCTGTATTAGTGTAGTACACTTGTGTAATCGGTCCACTGAAACTCCATCCTTTCGGACTCGATATACTAGTGTTAGCTGCGCAGGCACCTGTCTCCGCATCACCATTTGTAATGAGGTTTGTATTGAACACTAAAAGCATCAAACTATTCTCCGTTCTAAAAGTTTCTTTATCTTACCTGCAGGAATAGTAGTCGTAGTTGTTGTTACAGAAGTTGTTGTCATGCTAGATGTAGTCGATGTTGTAGTTGATGTAGTTGTTGTTGAAGTAGAACACGTTGCTGAAAATCGAATTGAATTTAAAGCATATTTTTAGAAGAAAAAACACGAACAATCATATCGATAAAATTCTACCTTTAGCATGAAAAAATAATGCTAAAATAATACCAAGGATAACGCCTGCTATCAGTGCACCAAAGCCTAATCCTACAACCATTGGCTGACAACAACAATCACTACATGATCTTCAACAAATATTTTCATTTTATTTACAAACAAGATAGTCACCTACTGAGAGTTGCGACATGTTTTTCTTTTTTCGAATCGTTCATTTTGTTGCTGTTTTTCTTCTTCTTCGTGTTGTGGTTCTACTCGAATCGATTTTGATTCCCAAATACTTCGTTGTTTGAAATTCATTCTTAATAATTAATCAGCAATCGCTTGTAGATAAATAACACTACGAACAAGTTCACTAACCACAGTTATGTTTATATTTTGTCAATATACGCCAGACAATCAGATGAAGTGATTGAAAATAAGAAAAAAGGTTTCGTTAGTCTTTCCTTTATTATAAAAAAGTATGCCATTTTTACATGTTCTTATAGCCAATCAACACGCCCTCGAGCATGATAGAATTATTATTTTATGAAGTCTGAAAAATATACATAAGTAAACATCTAAAAATGTTGTTCGTTCTGTCTGGAATTCATTTCAATGATTGTAGCAGTCAGTGGATTAGCAACGAGAATCATATCATCACATAATCGATTGACATAGCCAAATATATGTTTACCCACTTAGCAGCCTACTAAGCACATGCTGCAGCCGAAATAACCACACCAACAACAACTGCATCGAAGGAACCTCGAGTCGGTTTCACTTTCATCATTGTTGCTGTAACACAATTTTCCAGTACTGATACTAGCTGGCATATAATCAGCAGCTATGAGATAGACTTGTCGTTGTTCAAGATCATTATTAAATCGTACTAATAAACATTGTCGTTTTAATGTTTGTTCAATATAAGTTATCCAACCATATTGTTCATAACGAAGTTTTTCATCAAATACTATAATAAATAAATATCACAGTGTTGCTGTTTCATTATCATGTCCTTGAACATCAAGAATAGTTACGACTGTTTTTTTTCGAAGGAATCATCAGTTGAAGTAAGTGCACAATCCCATTCGATCATTTGTGCATGTATCGATAGAAAAAATGGATAAAATTCGGCATCATATATATCCGCAAGTAAACATTCACATACACGAATATACAATGAGTCAAACGTCATTATTATTATCTTCATCAGGTATTGATATCACTTTTTTTATATTCCATTTGACAATTATATAATTGATTGGTTAGGTCTTGCTTTAAACGTGTAAGAATATCTGTTAATTTCTCAGTCATAATATGAGTATTCTCGCTAACACGATGAATTTGTGTCCAACCAGAATAGCGTTCAAGTGTTGATGATATGTGAGACTTAGTAAATGTCGTTGTCGACATTCAATATCACATTAAAGGTCAATAAGATTAATTTTGGATGATTCTCTCGAGGATATTCGTATAAATAATACATGTAATGAAAACATTCCTTTGTATCATTATGCATTTGTACGGAATTTCCACATTGATTGCAATAGAGTCGATTACATTTTGTATTGATACATTGACGAGAAATACGTTCGTCTTGAATTCTAAAAGAATTTAAACACAATGTACATCAATCATAAATCTAAATATCAAATGTAACTAAGATTTAATTCGATGAAAATAAATAATATTCAAGTACATAAAAATAATTATCAGCTCATTTTTTGACGAATAGTTGCCCGTGAAAAGTGAAAAAAAAGTTATCAGCCTATTCGAATATTTCCAAAAATATGCAAAACTTCTCGTATCCTGTAAAATTAGATGACTGTCCTGAGCCACCATTCTAACCTCAGAGAAAAATATAATACAAAATTATCAATCCTCACAAGCCCATAACCATATATACACGACCGCATATGCTTCATAAAATATATAAAAATTCGACACTTTATTTCAAATCATAGTGATCTACTATACACTCAACAATTTGAAGTACATCCATCAACTTATAACAGTTACTGCAACCGAAACAACTTCAGCTACTCCAAAATTCCAACCACTCACAAACATATACAACGACATTAAGATGAGAAAATTTTTCCATGAACCTAATCATTCTCATGAATACAACTCCGGCTTCTGAATGGACTAGAATTATTATATCATGCAGGAACAATATTTTAATCTTTCACAAAATTAAAATATTCCTATGTCGAGGGACTTTGCTTTTGTGTGACACCCGTTCACAATGAAATTTTCAACAAAAAAAAAGAAACAAGTATTGAATAGAGACTTTATTAGTGTAAATTAAGAGCTATATTATCAATATATGCATTGTTAACATTTCCAAGACCACGGTTAAATGTAACAAATATCAAGATAGATCGAGTGCCAGTAGGAACGCGTCCACCTGCTTGTCGATATAATAATTTAGAAACACTACCTCGATCAGCTGCACTCACAGGTCCAATAGAAGTATAATTACTAACGGCTATTTGATTATCACTATTGAAGAATGTAACAGTGACAATTGCGCTGTCCTCTTGAGTCTTATATCCACCTATCCACGCTGATAAATTATATTTTATTGATTGAGCATCGACAGCAGTAAAATCAATTCTACCATTGAGATCAATTTTTTGCCACATGCATGTTGTAGCTGCGACGCGAGCAAAAAAGTAACAGTCACCACGATTACTAATCATATAGCATGAAACTATTCAAACAAATTCTATATGATTGTTTTACCTGGGTCCCGCTGATGAACTACTTATATTAGTATCAGATGAAACTCCCAAGGCATCATATGAAACTTGTGAGACTGGACCACTGAAATTCCAATATGTTGGACTGGTTATATCTTTATTCGTTGCACAAGTACCATTTTCACCATTACCGTTTTCTACTAAATTTCTAGTCATTGCTAGAAAATCAAATTTTACTCTCATAACACACTCAATGCAATATCTTTAATTTCTACCTGAAAGCAATGTCACAGTAGTAGTAGTTGTTGTAACGCTAGTGGTTGTTGTTGCTGTGGTTGATGTAGTAGAAGATGTCGACGTAGTTGTCGTCATCGTTATAGTTGGACATGTATGTATGGACTCTATTTTTATTATAGCATTTCATATTTTTAAAAATAAAGTCTTACTTCCACTGCTCAAATAAAGTGTTAAGAGAACACCAAGTGCAGTGCCTGATACTAACATTCCAAGAATTAAACCGCTTGCCATTGTTTTACATGAACTAGTGCAACATCTGAATAAAGAAAAAGAATTACCAAATAATTCGAATAAAAATCATCGAAAAGTAAATTACTGAGAAGAATGAGAAGCTTTATCTCTGCTGTACAGTTCATGTTCTTCATATTCATCGCTTCGTTGCGTCGTCGCACCAGTAGATACATTTTCGCAAATACTTCGTTGATCGAATCGCATGAAGAAGCCCTTAATTTTGACTTCGTTATCTGAAAACAAACATTCAAATAAATAGTTATTCATATTAGTTCAAATTAGGCGGACGAAATTTAATGTTTTATTTTTATTTTTTTCTCGAAAACCATAATAATAATAATAATAATTTATTATGAGTTCTTTTGCGCTTTGAATTGAATTATTGTTCTATAATTTCATATGATCAGCTTCCATCAATATGCATATAAAGCTAAATTATCGAGGTATCCATTATTAGTAGTTCCGTAATCTAAATTGATCGTCACACACACTAACATGGATCGAGTACCTGTAGGAATAGTTCCACTTGCTTCTTGATACATTAATTTTGTAATACTCGTACGATTCGTCGCTAATATGAGTCCCAAAAAAGTATAGCTGCCACTTGCTATGTGTCCGGTACTATTGAGAAATGTCAATGCCACAACAACATAATCATCTTGACCAGCAACGCCACCTAACCAACCTGATAAATTGTATCTTACCGTTTGGTTGTCAATTAATTGAAAACTGATTTTGTCACTTAGATCAATGGTTTGCCACATGGATGTTGTAACTCCATAATGACCAACAAAAAAGCAATTACCAGCATTACTAATCGATATAGAAAAATATGACAGTCAAGTTTTCATTTTTGTATTGTACCTTATCCGTGGAGCATTTTTATACTCAGGAGTGAATGCTGTATTAGTGTAGTACACTTGTGTAATCGGTCCACTGAAACTCCATCCTTTCGGACTCGATATACTAGTGTTAGCTGCGCAGGCACCTGTCTCCGCATCACCATTTGTAATGAGGTTTGTATTGAATACTACAAGAGCCAGACTATTTTCAGTTCTAAAAGTTTCTTCATCTTACCTGGAGAAACGGTAGTCGTAGTTGTTGTTACAGAGGTTGTTGTAGTGGCAGTTATTGTTGTCGTGCCAGATGTAGTCGATGTTGTAGTTGATGTAGTTGTTGTTGAAGTAGAACACGTTGCTTGAAAATCGAATTGAATTTAAAACATATTTTTAGAAGAAAAAACACGAACAATCATATCGATAAAATTCTACCTTTATCATGTAAAAATAATACTAAAATAATACCAAGGATAACCCCTGCTATCAGTGCGCCAAAGCCTAATGATACAACCATTGGTCGGCAACAACAATCACTACATGATCTTCAACAAATATTTTATATTTTCATTTTATTTACAAACAAGATAGTCACCTACTGAGAGTTGCGAGATGTTTTTCTTTTTTCGAATCGTTCATGTTGTTGCTGTTTTTCTTCTTCTTCGTGCTGTGGTTCTACTCCAATTGATTTTGATTCCCAAATACTTCGTTGTTTGAAATTCATTCTTAATAATTAATCACCAATCGCTTGTAGATAAATAACACTGCGAACAAATCTACTAGCCAACTTTATATGTATACTTTATTAATATATGTCAGACAATCAGATGAAGTGATTGAAAATAAGAAAAAAAGTTTCGTTAGTGTTTCCTTTATTACAAAAAAATATATGCCATTTTTACAATTTCTACATCTTCTTAATCAATCAACACGTCCTCGAGCAAGGTCGAAGTATGATTTTATTTTAATTTAAAAATACACATAAGTAAACATCGAAAAAAAGTTGCTTGTTCCATCTGGAATTCATTTCGATGATTGTAGCAGTGAGTGGATTAGCAACGAGAATCATACCTTCACATACGTCAGCCGAAATAACCACACCTCCAACAGCTGCATTCGACGAATCTCGAGTCGACTTCGCTTTCATCATTGTTGCTGTAACACAATTTTCTAAGACTGATGTTTGTAAACAGCCTTCATCAAAATGTTTATTTAATTTTGATTTGAATATTGAAACTGGAAAGGAAGATACTCATTACAAAATATCAAAGACATGAAATCAGTTTTTTTTATTGATAAGATTATTTTTGCAAATAAAAAACAATTTTTTTTAGCTTTGAATAATTGAATTAAGTACAAGCAGGCCAATAGCTTCAATGGATGTATATTATATGGATCAGGTGTATTAAATTTCACTGATGCATTCACCGGTTTGCCTAATGTCGAGTTCACAGCTGTATATCCATCATTCGTAACAATCAATGGGACTTGTTCAGCAACAGTATCAATCACACTGGGATATGTTGCAGCTAGAAATGCAGCTAAAACATCAAACATCGTGCTTGTTCCTGTTTTGGGACTAAATGGTTTGAGTGCTCCATTATGTTTACCACCATTATTGTACCAGACAGTATAAGAATCAATGATCAATTGAACATGTTTACTTTGATTACGATAGGAATAGAATCTTTCCAAAATTGGTCCATAGAATTGCATAAAAATAGTTGTATCAAGTGGTGCTAAACCGAAATAAGCCCATGATGCATTGAATATCTTGAGGGTTGAGAGTGTTGAGGGTGAGGGTGAGGGTGAAAACCTCGTCTTGATAGTAGGAAATAAGAGTTTACAAGGACCGACTGATGTCATACTCGATGCTTATGAAAATCTTTATATTGCGGATACTGGAAACCATCGTATTGTTCGGTTTGGACGTAATGGATTGGAAACTATAATTTATCACAGTGATATTGAACCTCATATCATCCGTTTTGATAGTCAAGGTAATTTATACGTTCTCGACAGATTCAAGAGGTGCATTCAAAAATTTCGTTTACGACCTGATTCTTGTGGTAAATACAAACTCATTTATATAATTTAAATAAATTAAATAACTCGATAAAATTATAGATCCATCGAAAACAACAACCGACGCCATAATACTTACAACATATTCGGGTACAAAGATTTCTTTTTTTGCTTATTCGATCAATTTTTAAAAAATTTCTAGAATCGTTTCCTGAAATTTATTTGATTCCCTGGCCATGTCCAAATTCAACAAATATCGGTATTAATTGCAGTTATCCAGGTGAAGCATGTGATTTGTTGTCAATTTTGTTCCAACAGTGACTGGTCAAAAATACAACTGTTCATGTGCACCTGGTTTTACTGGTAATCAATATCAAGAAAATTGTCGTTCTTGGAAACGTTTTCCTTGTCAAAATAATGGTAAAATATAAAATCGTTTCCTTCTATTTTGTATAAATTGTATATGCACATATGTATAGGCACTTGGAGTGAAACATCATCGTATCCATATAGTTGCATATATGCTTATATGGCTGGGAAGGCGATCATTGCAGGGAAAAAAAAGACTAACTATTGTCATAATATATCATGTTATAGTCATGGTGTATGCCGTTCATTAACTGGTACATATAAATGCGAATGTTTTGGTGGTATGTATTATGGTGATAATTGTGAATTTACGACAAAAAAAAATTATTATTATTCAATTTGTTGCAAGATCTTTGGCTTATGCTGCCATTCTTGCAATGGGTTCTGTGGCAAAATTTATTATTGTTATGGATATTTTGAAATATGGTTTCGATATTGATCCAGTACCATGAAAAACGAATGAAAAAACAAAATATTTCCTCTCATATGAAAAAAGCTACTCTGCTGCTTTATAAATGATTTGCTTATATTTTAATAAACGTAAAAGAATTTTAAGATGTCTCTGTTTCTTGTTTATCGGGAGACTTCTCCAACATAATACGAATGTCAGCATGTTTTGTTAGTGATATTTTGCGAGATCCAGTTTGAGTATTCGTCAATATAGTATCATTGTTGATCTTATCGATTGTTTTATTTGAATTTTCATCCGGTGTTAGTTTTTCTAGTAAATAAGAAAAAAAAAACATTAGTTGTCAAAAAATTATTTGATTTAAATTACTATCCACTATCATCGGTGGATTTTTATTCATTTTAACACGTTCCATAGCTTTCATCATCCAATCAAGTGAATGAATTATCTGAATGCATAGATGAAATTCTATAGAAATAAATATAACTATATATGTTATACGTACTTCATCAAGACGATCTTCGATTTTTTCTACACGATCTGAAAGATCTCGATTATAGTTTATATCTATAAGTGTAAGTTTTTCATTCAATCGGCTAAATTCCACTCGATTTTGTTTGAATTCTTCCTTAAAATCAGACGATACTTCCGTTTCCGATCTAGAATCGAAAACTAATTTCGATTTATTTCAAATTTTCTCTTATAAATACTCTGTATTTGTTGATGTTTGTTTTAATGAAGCTATAATTTGTGTGTCAATCAATCGTCGAATATAATCATTCGTTGAATATCGTTCGAATTCAGACCATGCATCATTCAAACTACTATTATCTGGAATCATTTCTAAAAAAAACGAAATTAAGAATGTTTTTTTTTATGCATTTATCGACTTCGATCATTTACTAAAACAACGTGAATGATGTTGCTCTTCGTTGCCAGATTGTTTTTTTGCACGCCAACGAGAATGACATATACTGATAAGATATGTAAAAAATGTCAATGGAGGAAATAGTGCTGGTCGATAGTAATAATCGCGTACAAATGAACATCGATCATATGCCCATATATATTTAGCCTGTTCTTGAATATTATCAATCGTAAAACTAGAAGATATAGTTTTCTTTTTGCAGTTATCTCAAATTCAAACTACAGGTTTTCACATACGTAAACAAAGCGATTAGTAGATTAACTAGAAGAATATTGACAAAAAGCATATGAAAAGCAAACATAACTTGAGTGGCTATAGTTGTTCCAGCATCAGGTGTTTCTTCAAAACGATAAAACAAACAATAGTATATGCGTAGACAAAAAGTCTCAAGTTTATTTTACCATCTAAAGATTGAAGTTCACCATCAAAACTGCCGAGAACAAAATAATATACTGGATAAACTATTTTCGAAAAGAAATTTCGACCATCAAACTCAAGTGTTCCATAGGCTATCATTGATCGTGATGCTATTCCGTAGGCAAATATAACAGTAAGAATGAGAAATACGAAGAAAACCAAATCACTAGTCTACAGTTGTATTCAATATAAACCAAAAGAAATTCTTTTTTTTTCTTCTTCTAAAATCAATTACCATTTTTCGAATCATAACCAATTTAGGACCAAGATTACGTGCTATACCAATAAAAAGTATCGAACGAATAAACCATAGTTCTAAATCATAAGCCATTATGATTCTATAATTAGCAAATTTATTGAATTTATATCCTATGTATACAATTATTATATTTATACCTGGCAGCTGCAAATTCGTCAGGATCTCGAATAGTAAAACGTAGTATTATGCCAATAATGAATAATAAGAATGAAGGTATGATCAGGAATAAATTCGACATTTGATTATTCAAATCAAAGTATGTAAAAAATTTACCCTTCCAAGTAACATCATCTTGAGAACAGTACTAAATATAGAGAGAGAAAAACTTATTTAATAGAGAGAAATTTAAAAGTTTAAATACTTGACGAATTTCTTCAAAAAGCATCGATGCGACAAATATAATAGTTAAAATTTCTGTCCAATGAATGTCTGGTTTATCTTCTGATATAGGATCAAATGAATAGAGTAAAAAATAACTGAAGAAAAGTAAGAAGAGAGCATAACCAAACTAAAATAAATTGATTAGATTTAACACTGAGAAAAACAATCATTTATTATACTCACGCAAGTATAGAAATATTTAACAATAGGTCGAGTATGAAAATGTATAAAATGTTTAAATATTGATTCATCATTATGATAATCGTCAGTGTAATTGACACCATATTTTTTCAGTCTAGAAATTCTTTACTGTTTATGTACTGTAAAATAAAGAAAATCGAACTCTTACGGTCGTTTAAGTGATAGTCGTTTAGTAGTCTACCGATGAATGAATAGAAACACGATTATATAAATACTAAATTCCACTCAAATTTACTTTTACAGCGTGTTGTTGTTGTTGTTGTTGTTTTCTTTGTTGTTCTTTACGTTTGTCGTATAATGAGAATCCAAACTGTGCAACACCCATTGTCAATAGATTAACAAAAAGACGCCTACGTTCTTGTGCAGGATTAATTTTATCATACCAAATATTTGTTAGCAAAGCTTGACATGCATCTTCATGTAAAAATTTTTTAGCATCAGCAATAACGGCCATTTGAAGGCATGTGATTTCGCCGTACATATCAATCTGTCGCATGATCAATTCACATGCTTTTCCGTGATCATAAACGTAGGAACAATGTATGCATTCAATTGCAATGTTTTCAAAATCATCTGCTTCAGAACTCAATTGATCTTGTGAACGTTCGTCCGGCGCATATTTTATGAATGATCTAAGAATTTTCGAAGCAATTAAAGCTGAACAAAGACGAATTTTCATTTGACTTAAGAAAACTTTTCCTAAATTGAGTTGACGAGTAAGTATACACCAGAGAAAGAGATCACGATAAATGTATTCTCTAACATTTGTATCTTCGGGTTTCTGAACATTTGAATAAATTGGTTCCATAAAATCACCAACTAAAATCGTTAATACTCGTGTTAAATTCTTACACAAATTCATTTCTCTTGTCCATTCAATATCTTTATCGATTTTTTTGAGTAGATTCATTTCATCTATCTGTAAAAAAAACAAAGAAATATATCGGTTGAACAATTTTATTAAACGAATCTCTCACGTGTTGGGATCTGGCTATAAAATATAAATTTTTCAAATAATTTTCCAAAGTATTCTCATCGAGTAGAACAGTAAAATCAATGCCTGCTTTGAAAAGATCATTAATTAATATCACCGATGATCTACTATTAGTCAATGCGTTATGTATTAAATTTCGATTATTTTCTGTCTAAAGAATAATTAAATTTAAAAAAAAAACAACAGTGCGCTGTACAATATTGATGATATGCTCACATTTTTCTTATCTTTTCGATGTATTGAAACATTTTGTAGATGTGTTTCAGCTATATCACTAATCTTCCATCGGCATGCTAATTCGATTCGATCATCTATCAACATGCTATGCTGATTTATACCTTGTGAGAGATTATCTTGTGCTAAATATCAATGTCAAAATCAAAATGAAAATCATTATTTTTCAGTATTAACCTTTGATAAGTGCATGGTAGATCTTATTTTGGAAGGATATTGTTGAATTAAAATCGTAAACATAGATCAATTCTCGGTATGGTTTTGAAAGACAACTTGTAAACCAAAAGATATATTTGGCAAGTGCAGTTGTTTCTTTGATATTCAATAACTCGTCCATAGGTAATCTCTTGCCAATAACTGCATATTCTTCTTGTCGAGTTATTTCATAGAATTTTCGTAGATCTTTGATAATTTTGAAGGCCAAGTTACCGAATGGAGATAAAATTTGACGCAAAGTTTTATCCCTAATGTACTGATCTAATAATTGAGCGCTCAATGCATCGTCATTGATTTCTAGATCACTCCCATCTTCATCATCATTAAACCATTGACAATAGTTACTTTTCGATGTTTTATTTTGTGTTAATTTTAAATATCGACAAAATTTATTTGCTAATGGTCCACTCTCGTCAATAATGACGACTGGAATGCTACTTTTGAGACTTCTATACATCAATTCAATTGCATACAGATTACCACCGGCAAGAGTAGCTATTAATGGTACTAAATATAATAGATATTTACATAACATATCAGTTAAACTATGCAAAGAATTCTAATGCTAACTTTTTCGCCGTGCTCCACATGACATTTGTTTTGCTAATGCTGAAGCAAATTTTCCATTATCAATTGAATCATGTGTACCATCATCGAAAAAAATATAATGAGTAAGATTCGATTCTAAAGTTTTTCTGCCAGATCGAACTGATTCAGTTTGGTTAGTTGGTCGATCACGAATATTTCCCCATTTTCCCACACCAATTGATCGAAAAGTTGTTTGATTATTTTTCAATCGATTTTTGTATGTTACTTCGCCAATTATTTGCGAAATATTATCCTCTTTATAACAACTCGTGATAATACATGCTTCTGTATAAAGAAGTTAATAATAAAGGTGTTTTATCAAAAAAAAAATCATTAACAATTTGTTTTACCTGATACTTCAGCAGCATGTGCAATTCCTTTCAATAGTTCTTCTTCGAGTTTAATATTTAACGATGTAGTTGACTCGCCTATCATATTTATAATCATTTTTGGTATATGCATGTCCGGTACTCCTAACAATAGTAAACAGATTTGATCAAGATTTGTCTTTATATCGCAACGTAAATACTACAAAGAAGATCGAGAATTAATAAACATATTTAGTTTGATTTATATGAAATGGACTCATACAGGAGCATTTGAGTGAGGTAATTCTGAAAAGCAGTCGGCATCCATCTCTTCTGTATCTTTTTTCCAATTCCATATTGTTGATGTATTGATGGAGTCCTTTTCAGTCTTATCGTTATGAGCAGAGCGCGGTCGATTACATATGCACCGATTTTGATCAATCCTAAAGGTGAAAAGTAGTGATGTAAGGAATGCATTCGAAAGTAATGAATTTCATACTCTTGTTCTCTAAAGGTTTTACAAGTTCGCTGTTTTAATTTTAATCGTTCGACAGTACTACTCCAAGCGTTGGTATTTTTACACTATATATAATTATCAAAGAGAATTTAAGAAAATAGTTTTTAACAAGAATTCACAAGGCATACAAGTTCCGATGTCACTCTTGCGTTACAATTTGTGCTTGCCATAGAAAATGTAAACTGGGATTGAATACGTCAAAGAAATTTTGACTGAGAATAATTCAACTTTTTTCTCTCGTCGTCAATTTTTTCTCAGTGCAATTTATTTCCCAATAAGGGTACATACGGAACATATACAAACAAACATTTTTTTGATTTTTAATAGATTGCATACTATTTGTCCTTCACTCAGATTTCTTCCATAGCTACAATTCTCTTTTCATTCTTTACAAGTTAAAGTATGGCAACGTATTTCAGCTGTCTTCAAAATTTAGATAATATCGTAAATCAATTGAAATTGGTGGCTCATTTGAAACAAGAATCTAATAATGGAATACATGACTTTATTGAAGCCGATATAAACAAAATTTGTGATAATTTGATAAACATTATCAATGATAGTAATGCTGGTATCACACCTGAAAGGCAAATTAGAAATATGCTTATGATATGTAATATGTTATTTCGTATTTATGTATTTGATAAATTCTGTAAAATTACGTCTTATGAACGATTTCGAAACGTGAGTGAAATATGTTTTGAACAACTTGGAAAATGTTTCACAGCAAAATTTCATCATAACAATCATGCAACAGAATTACTAAATTTAATTCTCATAAATTTTGTAAATGATAATTTGATGGATCAATGTCTTAAGCAATTTTTCAAAAGTGAATCAGTTTCCAGAACAGGTAAATTATCCCATATATATATTTGATAATATTTTAATTGAAAACAAAGAAGTATTTAAAATTTTCTCAGCAGTGGCTGAAATCCTTGGGATTCGGAATCCATACGGAATCCTTGGATTCTTTGGAATCCTTGACTTCCTTGGAGTTTTTTACACCCTCACCCTCAAGTGGAATCCGTGGATTCTTTATGGATTCCGGATCCCAAGAAAGTCGGACAGGTCTCAATTTTCTATAGATTTTGTGGTAACCCCTGAGGACCAGTCTATGATTAACAGTGTCCGGAAGCTGACATCAAGAATGATCAAGTTTGCTGCCTTAGTAGTAGTACATGCCAATATTCAATTAGTGGAAGACTTTACTACTAATTATACGAATCTCATGAATATTCTAATTATATTTGTTGATGATATTTTTAAAAACAGCGAAAATATACTTGAATATAATATGGATATTATCTGGTCTATTTTATTACTTGGATGTAATTTAGCTGATAAAACTTCTTTAGTCCCGATATTTGTCGACATTGAGTGTCCCAAATTAACAGTTAAATGGCTCATAACTGCATTCAAATGCAAGGGCAAGGCCAAACGTTTGATTAAACCAATTATGGAGAATATGTACAATATATCGAGACACAAGGACGGACTAAAAGGATTAGAAGATAACAAAGCTTTTGAGACTCTAATGGAGTATAAATCATATATAAGTGATGTGGGAACAAAGACATTAATAGATATGTTTAGTATGCTATTAATTTTATTATGTACAAGCGATAATGATCAAAACCAAAACCAAGACCTAATTCTTCCAGCCAGTGTTAACCTACTTCTCAGTGTTAAACTCGCCTACGCCAAGGACGATTGGAGACATAATGGTTGTCATCTGTCGGAATATTTATATTGTCTGAGACTTGCATTTTCCAATGAATCAGTTATTAAACATGTTTTCGATTCGTCAGAAAGCGATGTGAAGTTCTTTGCAGATTTTTTGTGTTCTACATATGGAATAATGTTTAATCAGAATGCTGATGATTTGGAAAAGCTCGTCATAGAATCTTTATTAGAAATAATATTATCTTTATCTAATATTGAAACATATCGGCGTGAACTTTTGTCTCATAGTACTCTATATATTTTTATTCAAAGCCTTTCGAAACAACAAGGTCACGATGTTGCCAAGCGTATATGGACTAATTTTGAAATTGAAGAGAAAAAAATAAAACCTTCTGATACAACAGTGAAGCAAAATGCTGAAGGAATATTCATCAGTTACAATTGGGCCAATAGATCGTTTTGTAAAAAGTTTGTTGAAGAACTACGCGAAGTTATTGCTATTCCTGTTTGGGTTCATGATGAATCTACGAGCCAAGTTCAAGATACATGGGAGAGTATAGCTTCGAGCATCAATTCTGCAACGATCATGATTGTTTTAGTCTCCACTGCCTATGGTCAAAGTGCGAGTAACCATTTAGAACTAGTATATGCATGTTCCATAATCGGAAAAGAATCAATCATTGCTGTCGAAGCCGAGTCTAATTTTACATTTAATCGGAGTTGGTTAGAAGTACGGCTAGCGGATTTCAAAAAATACCCTTATATCGAGGACCCCAAATCATTCGTGGATGGTATTGTTAATAATAATGATACACTTGCCAAGTATAGAAAACCAACGTCAACGCTTAATCAATCGGACAAAAGTATTCAATCAAGTGTATGCACCATTGCCTAAAAACAAAATTTTTACTATGAACACTATACAGAATATAGAATTTGTGTGATTACATTATTTTCAAATGACTTTTCACTTTATTCTCTTCCATTTATAATCTCAAAATAAAATGATTGATATTTGTCTCTACAAAAATGTTTATTTAGTTTTGATTTGAATATTGAAACTGGAAAGGAAGATACTCATTACAAAATATCAAAGACATTAAATCAGCTTTTTTTATTGATAGGATTATTTTTGCAAATAAAAAACAATTTTTTTTTAGCTTTGAATAATTGAATTAAGTACAAGCAGGCCAATAGCTTCAATGGATGTATATGGATCAGGTGTATTAAATTTCACTGATGCATTCACCGGTTTGCCTAATGTCGAGTTCACAGCTGTATATCCATCATTCGTAACAATCAATGGGACTTGTTCAGCAACAGTATCAATCACACTGGGATATGTTGCAGCTAGAAATGCAGCTAAAACATCAAACATCGTGCTTGTTCCTGTTTCGGGACTAAATGGTTTGAGTGCTCCATTATGTTTACCACCATTATTGTACCAGACAGTATAAGAATCAATGATCAATTGAACATGTTTACTTTGATTACGATAGGAATAGAATCTTTCCCAAATTGGTCCATAGAATTGCATAAAAATAGTTGTATCAAGTGGTGCTAAACCGAAATAAGCCCATGATGCATTGAATACAGTTTGTGCAGCAGGAATATCAATATAGATATTGTATTCTTTGCTTGGTTTACTACCATTTCCATAGCCCATGTAAACAGATCCAGCCATTGAAAATAATCGAATTGATTTCAAGATTTCTGGATCTAGATTTTTAATTGCATGTCCAAGTGATGTTTGTGGTGAAATCTCGATAACATTGTAGATATTATTTGGATTGGCTTTTTGTAATTCTTTGACTAAAGCTTCTTCACCATTTTGATACAAGATTCCACCATCCTTTTGAAATTGATCGAGAGAATAATCTTCTGCCCATTGAAATTCATTCACAGACTCGGCACCCGTATTACGACCGATTGCTACTGGAACGTCAAATCGTTTGAATATAGCCAATGTTTTTGCAGCGATTTGTGCTCGAGCAGTCGTATTAAAAGTTGAGCAAACAACCAATTTCAAATCGAATATCGATGGATTCGCTAAGATATAAGTCAAAGCTACTTGATCATCATAATCAGTGCCAATATCTGTATCTAGAATTGTAGGTGTTGGTGCCGAATAAATTCGGCTTAACATCATTGTAGAACATAGAAATAATAAGAATAATTTATTATTCATGTTGAGTTTTTTTTTCTCGGTTTATTCTGTTTTCAAATGAAGGTGAGATTTTTATTTGAGATAATGATAAAAACACATGAATATCACGAAGAGGTTAGTACTTTGTTTTATCTATAATAAAAGTAAATACTGTGAAAGTAAATAGTCAAAAGTTAATTGAAATTCATTTTGTCTTCATTTAAGCGTAAATTGATAGTAGATACCATCACCAATTAAAGACATTGCTTCTATTGACTTGCAATCGGCTCTATCTCCCAAAGCAATAAAATGAAATTTTGTTTGTGGAAATTTTTTGCGATAATCATTCCACTCTATGCATTGAGGACCCCATGGTTCAATCGATGCACGATTTTGGTGCACATAGTAAAATGGACTAACATAGCTCTGACACACAATACAAACATCAGTAGCATCGGGATGACGTTTCATACATTTTTCTATATCATCATGCATGTTAACATTTCCTCTCTGAATTTCTAGGCTGTCTAGCCAAGATCGGACAGAATTTGTTTGATCTGACGGAATCCACGTTTGAGTGCACCATTGGTCTAAAGTATTCCATACTGCCAGAGAGATATTCCATTTGTTTTTTTGGCATTTTTCGAAAATTTCCCAATATGAACGTTTCAATACATCCATTGTTTCTTCAGAAGTATTACCGACGACAACGACATGCGCACTTTCTTGAATTCGATCTATGCATAAGCTAAAACTTGACGAATGATCATCAATTATAACATATCGTGGTTGACGTGGAATATGAACTGGCGTGGCGCTCGGCTGTGGGATAGAAATAAGTTCCCTACTTCCTATCGGTATTTTATTTCGTGAGGCAGACAAAGAAACGATAGAACACTCAGGAAGTGGAATTTGTATAATACCTTTACTATCAGTTTGTCCATTTAAAGCATAAGACTGGCTTTCGTCGAATCCAAATCTGCCAGATACTTCGGCTCCATTAAATGCCTCATCATTTTTTCGAAATGTAATATGAAGAACAGTTGCGTATACATCAACATATGGTACATCAACAGAACCATTCATTATTTGAATTTGAAAGTTATGCAATAATAGCATCGGTTGTGTTACCGAACAATACGCTGTTATATCATAATGGCCATCTTCAAGATCCCGTATATTAACAAAACCTTGTGAATCAGGCCGAAGATGCATATCAGAATCACAATCTCGATTACCGAATTTTCCAACGTGTAATTCGATATTTTCACAGGGTGGATTGATTGTGAAGCCTGTTTTCTTTTTACTTTTACCAACCTAAACGACATAATAATTTAAATACGATCATCAGCAACAACAACAAAAAACTTCCTACACGCCAGTATTGGGTGACAAATTTCTGGAAAGAACTAATTGCTTGATTCGAAAGCATCAACCAGATAAGAAAGAAACATTTTATTAGCCAATATATTATTAATAAATTTGCAAAATTGAAAGCAAAATATTCAAATAATCCAAATGATGCATAGATCACCCAATAATTTTCCCATTTTGTTCTACTGTATTTTGTCGGTAAATGAATAGCTAGCATTCTGAAAGATATAAGTATATTATTCATTCCAAATACTATGAAATGAAAATCAAGGTTGTAAGCTTACGAAGCATATACAGGATAAACAAATCCAATGAGATTGCATAATACATCATTATGCCAACCAAATATTAAATAAATTGAAAGAAGACCAACGAGACCTAATGCCATTCTTTCACGTTTAATATTTGTTTTATTTTCCAGAAAACTCCAATAAGAATTCGTTTGACCATTATACAACAATGTTCTCAAGTTTTTATCGATTGTATCAGTAATTTTATTGATTATATTCGTCATATTCTTAAAAGCCGAAAGAAAATCAAGAAGAGAATACAGGATGAGAAAATATTTATTTTGTTCCTCTGATTAAAAGATTGAAGTAAGCACGATCAAGTTTGTCATTTCAACGAACGACAACAACAACAATCATGTACTACATTATATTTTTATAATAAAAAAGGAAAAAAAACATCGTGATATCTCCTCGTTCTCGTTCGTTCTCATATTGTCTTTGACTCAAAACATATAGAAAAAATACCCAACCAATTGCCCATATATAAAATGCTGTCGCAATTATTTTTCCTGTGAATAAGTCACTTTTATCAAACAAGTAGGCATGTTTTTTTCCTAACACGATTTCTTTCGCTGTGAACTTCGAAAGTCGTATTTTTTTACTTACCTATCGTGGAAAAATGTTTGCGTGTTGTGAAAAACTGAGGAGAAGATGTTTTTTTATTGGTGCATTTTTAGAGAACAGAAGAAAAAAAATTTAAATACGTATATATGAAATTTACTGAGTAAACAAAGAAAAAAAAAGAAAGAAATCGATTCATTTCCATTTAAAAATATGCTTTGTATTTAGATAAAAATAACTGAAAACACGAATATTACGTATATAGTTTACTATTATGAAAATTAAATTGTTTTTCGGACTTTTAATTATCAGTAATTATATAGCAACATCGTGGATTGTATTAGCTGATAGTACTATTGCTCCTAAGAAGTCCTTTAAGGAAGGGATTCACGATCTAGAAAATGAAAGCGAACAACTTTGTTCCCATATTCAAGAAAAATCATTGGCCACTATTAAACAATTCAAAAATCTGATGCAAGATGCTCATATTTATTGTCCAAATCGAGAAGAACTAGAAGTTTCATTATACAACATTGCAGTACAAGCAGATACACACTATACCGATGTAACTCAACAATTATCTACTTGCAATTCAATTTTATATGTGCTGACAAAAAGTTTAGAAAGTGGAAATTTAGCCGATTTCTATTTGAAAGAAGGTAATTATTCGATTGTTACCAACATTATCGACAAATGGCATCAAACCGTTTTAAATTTTAAATCTGAAATACACACCCAAAACGTACCATTGGACATTATTCTCAATAATAAGAAGACCTTTTTTATGACGATTGGTTATCTGGACTACTCAAGTCCATAACCACCTTATTTACAGTATTAATTAGTTCGGTGGTTCTACTTAAATTCTGTACAATGGCTAGTTTAATTATTTGAATTACAGATATCTTCCATCCACTTAATATAGACACGCAAGATGAGCTGATGAAATTGCAGTACAGAAGAATTCAACAAAAAGTTACATATATCGTATGGTGGACTATTTTTTTCGGACTAATTCTGATTACATTAATATGGTATCCATCAAATATCTCGATTTCCAATCCAACTCGATATAATTGGTATCCTGATGCCGTTAAAACAATAGATAATATGAATGTCAATAGAGAAGGTATTCATGTCTTTGTAGCAATTCAAATTAGTAAAATCAAAGAGTTGCAACGTTATGTGAACCTGTATTATGATGAGACTGTTAAAGAGAATACAAATATTCTGATAAGTAATCTTGCTACAGGAATTAAACAAGCAAATCAAGAAATAGCTGATCTATATATAGCAAGTGAACAACTACCTTCAGCATTCGATCAAGCATATGCAAGCATTGAAAAAAAAGCCAAAGATATAGGTCGACTTGAACAAGCAAGTGGTTTATTGAAAGCAGTGAAAGAACTCAAGGAAAAAGACGAACATCTTCGACGAACTGTTAGTATATTAATGACCAATCAGAAGACACTATTGCCCATCTTGAAAGAGCAAATAAGCGCTATGAGGACGTATGTTCACCAAGGTTGCCTATTGGATTTACATCATATGGCAAATGAGCATTTGAACATTACTATGGAAATTGACGGCAATCTATACAATGTAGAAATTGCAACAAAGAGTATTATAACAATAATCGAGGATGATAACAGTAACGGAATGAAAAAAATAATTGAAGAATTAAAAAGTCAAACTGTTGAGGATCAATTTAAAGCTAAAGTTTATGGAGGCTTGTCGGCCGCCGGCGGTGTTTTCGGAAGTGCTGGTTTGGGAATGATAGCACTTAAATCTGGATATGCAATTGTTACAATTACAGCAACAGCTATTGCTGCTCCCGCTGCCGCTACTATGGGTGCAATCGGAGCATTAGCTATGGGTGCACATTATGCTTTTCAAAATCGCGAAAAATATGTCGATGCAGCGCTTTATCAAACTGAACTTGATATTCTTGAAGCTCAACGAGGAAATTTTTTTGTCAAAATGAAAAATTTACAGGAAACAGTTAATCAACAACAAACTGCATCGAAGAATGCCCAAGATGCTTTAAATAGGATCGCCGCACGTTCTACATCTTTTTCAAAAAACATCGCTGGCTATGAATTACCAGCTGAAATACGAAGTGCTCTTAGTAATGAACTACTCCATATTCAGCAACAATACAGTATTATGAGTAGTACATTTGAGCAATTTAAGCCATACACAACCGATAAAAATCAAAGACGTATAGCAGGATAGCAATGTCTGACTCATTTTTTAAATTAATAAATAAAAAATATGACCTGATCAGATAGTGTCTTAACATATGTCTACTACATGAAGAAGCAGAAAAAAGAACGAAGAAAGAAAAAGAAACAAATTTGTATACTAGTGTGAGAATATATTTCTTCATTCGCGTCACGAATGAGCGAATATTCAATGATACATCACTCTTATCACCTTTTTTTCTCGTTGGAGAAAATGACAAGGTAAGATTTTTTTCGTCTTCTTCCTCTTCCAATTACAATCTTCTCTATCGATCAGAAGTAGAGAAGAAAGAGGATACATAGTGAATTGATTATAAACGATTATCATACATTTGCATACTTATTAGAATGCCTGAAACGGTGTTTGATCCAAGGTCAATCATCATTCGAGAAGAAAAACGTACGTATACGTTTTTTTTTCGAATTGAAATCTAAAGTAATGGCGGATTTTTTATTCCATTCTAGGTTTCTGTCGAAGTCCACAGTTTAGTTCTCGACTTCCTAAACGATTAACTGGTATTGTACATCCAACTGATTTTCAGCAGTCAATTAGTAATATCAATTGTGCTAGTCGACCAAATCTTGTCGAGAAACTCATGATTTTGTCTTTATTTTTAATATCATTCATTGGTTTACTTTTATTCATCGCCGGTATCATCATCAAAATTATTTTGAGTTCAAATCTATGGATTACATTGATGTCAGTTGGTCTTGGATTTCTTCTTGGATTTTTAATCATTGCAGTATTTGTTAGTTCACAAATATCACGCATTTGTGACACTCGATTAGATAGAGCCATAGAAAGTGAAACAAAAAAATATGCAACAAATTTACCGGTACCTATTCGTTGGCGATTAGATCTAACTATTTACACTCGACGACTTAGTACTGCTTCACCAACAGATATTCAATACTATGTAAGCTATTAATTATAAATCTATATTTTAAATTCGAATTTATTTTTGTGTTTTTTTGTTCTCGATAGTTGCTGATTGAGATTGGCCGAAATATTAATACTGAGAGTACATGTTCGCAATCAAATTTATCAGACCAGAATCCAAACAGAAAAGAACCATTACTCATTCATTCTGTATAATATTTTTTTGCTTAAGACATTTACTTATATCAATAGATGATTAAATAATTTGATTCCGCTTTAAAGCGCATTACAGAATGAAAAAGAAATCCTTCTACTATATAAGTATCGAGCAGAAAAAGAAACAAATTGCCAAACATGTCGATTATTAAAATATCTCTCGTTCTACTCCTAGTGATCGTATCAGTGACAGGTTACAAGATTTCGATTTTTATTCCGAAATTCTAATTTCCTTTTTTTCCTTTTGATATTGTAAATAAATCTAGTTATTGATTGTCGAAGTATACGTAAACGACGTCAAGTACAAACGAATACAATTCCTCAAACGGCAAGTAACATTTTCTCGTACGGTTACAATGCGATTCGTGATGGAGTTATGCCAGCGATTAATTCGAATATAAATCGACTTTCTCAAACATGGGATATTTATAAACAAAATCTCAATCAAGGCATCGATCGGCTCAGTCAAGGTTGGAATCAATTTTCTCAAAATTTCAATTGGAATCGACAAAATCAATATCCATACAACAATTACAATAGTTATGGTTATAACAATCAACCATATGGTTATGGTTACAATAATCAACCGTATGGCTACGGTAATGGTTATCCACCAAATAGCTATCAAAACTATGGCTATGGTTATAATCAACAACCATACTATTATGGACGAAACATGCCAGGACCACAACAACGTTACAAACGAAATATCAAGAAGAAATAATAAACTAAAAATGTCTTATTTCTTTTTATCTGAATAAATAAAATGAGACCAAAAGAAAAGATGCGAACATTGTGAACATTTAACTCGATCACAACCACCATTTTTTGCGATAGGTGATCGACATTTCGGACAAGGTAATGTATTATCTTTGATCCATCGTTCACTTGTACTATTTCTCAATTGACGTCTATAGATATACATTAAAATGAGAAGAAAGAATTTATGATAATCACAAACTGTGCATTTCGTCGAGAATGCCAAATAGATTCTGCATTACCATGAAATAAAATAAGACGAATATGTTCTTCGGATAGAAACGATCGATTTGAACAATTCATTTCTGGACATGTTATTTGATTGACAATTGAAATATGCAGAAGGTTCATTACATATTTATACAGACAATTGTCACATGTATATCGAACTTGACCTTTGTGAGAACAAGTAGTATCAAGAGGAGTTTCAATACGATAAGCTGATTGTAATGTTTGTACTTGGAAACAAATCGAACAAGTTCGTTTAACTGGTGAAGTTAATCGAATTAATGGATAGGATGGTTTATATTCTTTCAAATGAATAAGATTAAAACCAGTTTTATAAACTAAATGTCCAACTACTTGAAAACATGTTCCTGGTAACAGTAAACTATAAAACAATTATATAGACAAAAGATTCATATAATAAATTTTTACATTTCTCTGTTCGTTTGCTGATAAGAATAATTAGTTATATCTTTGCCTTGAGATGTTTCAATAGAAAATATAGTACACGGAGAATCATGTTCTGAACATAACGATGTTAGAGATGATGTACAAATAATAGCAGCCCACCAAACGCGTTTTTCACGATCTTTGTAACGATCACATAGATCGGATTCTTGATAATACCAAATGGTTCCGCTAAAATTGGGTAATTTCGATAGTGCAGTAAGAAACAATCGTAGATAAGGTAACCATGGTTTAATTAAATGGCGATCTGGATTTTCGAGAATTTGATTGAAAACTATTGAGAAATTGTTAGTTGATTTAAAAAGACAAATCGATGCTGCTTCGTCGATCGAAATTTCATCATGTTTACATTTCTTTGCAAATTCAAGTGAAAACTGAATTGCTGTTGAAAGATCGTCAACAAAATTATGTAATGTTTGACAAGCTTCTTCTAATGAAAGAATATTTTCAGTATTCTCATCAATAATAGGTTCTAATATACGAGCAGAATTATTTCGTCGACTTTCGTCCATAGATGATGATTATACAGATTCGAATGAAGAAAGTGTTTGTTTAAACAGTAGAAGAAAAGAAGGAAAATTTTTTTTACCCAATATGTTTATTTTAAAAAAATGACCTTATGATTTGCTTACATATTTTTCGATTTAAAATGTATGTTTAACAGCATTCTAAAAGACACTACCGACACCGCGAAATTAATAACATATATTTGTCTTTCATCATAAGAGGAATAGTAAAGTAGTTGATTTTTTATTTTCCATTTTCAAATTTGATCTGCATGAACATCTATACAGAGGTTAATGGTGTACACATATTCGTCCTTACTCTCAAGATAGTAAACTAGAGGCATCTACTATATTCTGCTCATTGGCCTTATTACTTCGTAGATACGAGAGAACTAAATAAATCAGTTTTACTTTTCAAATAGTTGATTTTTGGATTTAGTGTTATTCACAAAGTAAGAACCAATTGGATAAAACAATTAGCCAACATACTTATTTATTATACAGATAAAAGGTTACTCAGTATACATTATTTTAGGTATCGTCTAGTCGAGTACAGTTTGCAAAAGAATCCAACTATGGAAAATAATCATCAAAAACTTAAAGATCGTGTTGCAATTGTCACTGGAGCTGATAGTGATATTGGTCAAAATATTGCAGTTTCATTTGCTAAATCAGGTGCAAATGTTGTTATTACTTATCGATTCGATGAAGATGGTGCTAAAGAAACAGCAAAACTTGTTCAAGATGCAGGTGGCAAAGTTCTAATTGTTAGAACTGATGTTGGAGAAGAATCACAAGTACAATCTTTATTTGATAAGACATTATCCGAATTTAAACGATTAGATATTCTCGTTAATAATCCTGGTATGAATGATACGGGTAAATTATTGCATGAAAGTAGTTTGGATGAATGGGATAAAATCATTCGAACAAATCTTCATGGACCATTTCTATGCTCAAAATTAGCTGCCAAACAATTTATTAAACAAATCTACTCAAAAGGCAAAGAAAAAGCAGAAAGTCAAGGAAAACAAAGTGGAATTATCATAAACATATCCAGTGTTCATGAAGATAGTGCTCTTTGTAATTTAACACGTGCTTTTGCATTAGAATTAGCTTCATATGGCATACGTGTTATTGATGTTGCACCTGAAAATGATTTTAACAACGATGAATCAAGAGTCAGTCGACGATAAAAAAAAACACGTCGTGAAAAAGAAGCACAAATTTCTATTCAATGAGCTGGAAAACCCGACAATGTTGCCAATCTAGTCACATTTCTATGTTCGGATGATGTAAACTATTGTACAGGTTCGATATATTTTGTCGATAGTGGTTGGATGCTCAATTTAATCATGCATTTATTTTTACGACATTTCAGTCGAGCAGATTGTTTATTAGATTTCTTTTTTCGTTGACTAAAATTTTTGAAAATCAAGAAAAATAAGGCAAAATCTTCGAAGCAATATCGAAATTAGTGCTTGTGCCTTTATCCATAACAAGAATACGATCACTATGAGCAACAGTATTTAATCGATGAGCAATTGTTAGTACAGTTCGATCGCTAAATCGATTGGCAATAATTGATTGAATTAATCGATCAGTTTTCTTATCAACATTTGCTGTTGCTTCATCGATTAAAATAAACTTTGTTTTCTTAAGAATAGCTCGAGCAATACAAATCGAATGACCTTGCCCGATACTTAAATTACTACCTCCTTCACTAATAGATAATAAAAGACCATCTGTATGTTCAGATGCCCATTGTTTCAGTTGTACCGCTTCGAGTGCCATCCAACATTGCTCATCTGAATAAATATTCAATGGATCGATATTATATCGAAGACTACCAGTGAAAAGCATCGGTCGTTGAGGAATAATACTGAAACAGGATCGAAGTTTGCTGAGTGTAATTTGATTGATATCGACATTATCAACAAGAATTTGACCATCGATTGTTGCATCATCGATAAGACGTAAGATACATCGAAATAGAGAAGATTTTCCAGCACCTGTACGTCCAATAATACCAATTTTCTCTCCAGACGAAATAGTTAAATTGGTATTTTTAAGAGCCATCTCCTGACGAGTTCGATAACGCATCGAATAGTTTCGAAATTCGATCGTACCATGGTTCGGCCAATTTTCAGATAGTTGAATTTGATTTTGAGAATTGTGATCTATTTCACGTGGTAATCTTGCATATTCAAGAATACGTTCAGCACTTATCATCAAAGCTTTAGCTTCGCTTAATTTTCGCATGCTCCATTCACACCATGTGCTAATACTCATTAGACTAAGTGCGAGCAATGAAGAATTAATTTGATTATGAAACATCAGAATGAAAATAATGAAGAACAGTATGTACGAATTCACAATAAAATCGATCTTTAAACCAAACCATTTTAAAGCCGCAACTCTAGCTATGCATGCTTTTGTATTCGTATCGATTCGATTCATAAACATTTGAAACCATTGATTTTCAACTTTAAAACTACGAATTGTCGACAAACCATCAAGTGTTGCCGATAATTGAGCATAAATGGGACTACGAGTTACACTTTCCAAACGTGCTAGTGGATAATTCAATTTCATATAATAATTATGCAGCATCCAAAATGAATATAATATAATTAGAACTAGAAATATATTCCAATAGTTAGTATAGCTTCAAGTATTGTTGCAGGTAATAATTCATCTATAACTTGTTGATCTTTACTTGTGCGATTAAGAATTCGTCCCGATGGATTCGTTTTATAGAAATGTAATGATGTATATAATAATCCTTCAAGCATTCGACTATGAAGATAATCTGAACCATTCAATATATGATAGAAGAAAAATAGACTACGTATTAACAATACAATCAATGTCGTTATCGTCAAAGCTACGTATACATATCAAGGGGGAAAAGCCGAAGTACGAGTGCTCACACTCCCACAGTACTCCCATCGTACTTCCATGGTACTTCCACGGTACTCCCATCGTACTCCCATGACACTCCCATCGTACTCCCATGATACTCCCAGGTACTTCCACTGTACTTCTAGGAGTACGGAAGTAGATGAAGTGTCGCTTTTTCCCCCTTGGACAAATCAAACTTGATTGGTAATTTCGATATTATATTCTTTCTGTGCACGTGCAAGATTACTGTACGATAGGTTTTTCAAGCACTTTACCTATATAGTCAGTAAAACCAAAACCTTGGTAGAAACTATAGTAATATATGATGACGTATCTTGCAAGAGAAAATAAAATAAAAGGAGAAAAAAGATGTACAGAGTATTTTCATTGAATATACAAGATACAAGCAAGGTGCGTGAGAAAAATAAACGACGATATTTAACTTCAAGGTAAAAAATAGTATCCCTTGTGTACAGTTAAAACTAGTTTTCAATATTAACAAGTACGATAGCTATCATTTAACGTTTTCTCTCAAACATATTCAATAAGTCACATTTTTATTGATAAAAAATATAGTAATCATTTTCAATCCATTTATAATAATAATTGTCAAATGATTTAATTGTTTTTAAGAAAATCTCTAAATTATGTCGAACTATAATAGATACACATGGCAATTGTAATAAACATAGTTTTGGAAGGATTGTTTGTTTTTTTAAGAGAAGAAATCCAAGACTTTGTTGATATTCACGTTGATAAAGTTTCAATGTTAAATGTTTTATTTGTGAACATAAAGTAATAAAAAAATTGATAGTTTCGACTTCGAATGTGTTATTTATAATAAGATGCGATATTCTGTTATTCTTTGAAACATTTCGAAATATTTCACTTTGTTGAATTTCTTTGATATCATTTTGTTCACTAACATTCCAATTAAATTTAAAATTCAATACTTGTACATTTGACATTGCATTTAATAAATGAACAAATTGTTTCATAGAGAAATGCCATTCCGTTAACGTTAAATTTGTTAAATGTTTTATAGGCATTATATTTGTAAGCATATTTGACAGATATGATGCACTTCTATCGAACATAGTAGAAAAAACCAAATGAGTTGTACGTGGAAAATAATGATTGCATTTTAACATTGCTTCTTCATTACGAATAGTTATGTGTTCAATATATTTCTCTGCGGGAAATTTTATCAGATTTTTATCCAATACGTATTCTTTTCTATTACAAATAGACAAACAGAATAATAATCAATCAGTTTATTTCCTACATACCTTTTGAAATTAATCGAATAGAATATTACTGTAAACATACTATGTTTTTGAGATAAACTATAATTATAATCAAAAAGCCATGTTCGTTCCGCCCAAAACGAAGATGAGAAATCATTTAGAATTCGTTTGTATTTTGTATGAACATTCTCGCTAGTTATTTCAGTGCCAAATTGTGTTTCATATTGAAAATCAAATGAACGTAGTTTCGACATTGAATTTATGATCAATTCTTCCCATCGACGAGCATTCAAATATTCTTCATCGTGATGAAAAATCGATATACGTAGAACTTGCAGTTGACTAAATAATTGTTTACTGATCAATTCAAATTCTTGAAAAGGAATTGTAATATTATTAATTTGAACTTTCGCCAGATGATTCCATCTTGATGCATTGATGTCAATTGAAGATAGATGAAACAGATCAGTTCGAAGTGATCCAATAAATAAAGTTTGAAGATGAGGAATACATGATGGTAAAGACAGGAAATTATCAGTCGTAACATCAGCATCGATAACGATATGTTCGATTGAACTGGTTAGTTTTGAATTGAACGAAATAGTTTGATTTTGAAATGATGCTTGATATTTTACTTTGCAATATTTTAATTTTGATAAACGAAAAATTGATGTAAATGTTTTTTCTAAATTCTGTGTTGAAATAATAATTAATGTTGATAAATTCTCTAGCAGAGCTAAATAGCGTAGAATGTTGGGAAAAGATTTTGGATCGACGTCATTGAAAATAAGTGTTTGTAATCGAAGAAATTTGTTGACGATTTCATTCGATGAAAAAATGAAATCAATAAGAAATGGATTTTGTATGTTTAATGTTTGAATTCGATGTCTATTCGGAATTAGAAATTCACGATTCAATTCTTGAAAATTCATTTCTGTCATTAAGGATAAATTGACCTTGAGAGAAAGTTCAGATTTATGAAGAAGTCCATGAAAACGTTTATTCAAATCGTGAAATTCTGTGAAAATATCATTTGTATTGAGATAGCCGAAGATTTCGTAAAATATTTCATTTGGAAGATCTTCTAAACAAGTGCCACTACTTGATATTTTTCGTTTTTTACTCAATGGAAAATAATGAAACGAATTTGTTTGTCGATGAGGTTCTGTTGAAGCCATGTAATAAAAAAACCCAAATGAAGAAAAAAAGAAAAGAACATGTTCTTATCAGTCGCGCCTGCAAAACGTGACGATGTGAATCACAATAAAAGCTAAATGACAAAAAAATATTAAGATTGGACAGTATTAAAAATGAATGTTTATTGACAAGTATTCAATAAAAGACTAAGACGATCGGAACCAAGACTCGTCAAAACAATCAGATACAACAATCATCTGTGGAGAAGATCCTAATAAAATCGGTGTTTGCTCAACGAATATTCCATTTGCATTACCAAGAAGAATACTCGCTATATCATTAGTTTGATAAGTTATGACAAGATCTGCTTGATTATCATTATTAAAATCGCCACTAGCAATACCAAATGAACCGGCCATTCTTACTCTTACATCTTTTGACGTGAAAGAAATTTGACAAGATGCTAAAAAATAAAAATGATTTAACAAAAAAACATTTCTCTTATTTGAACGTACATCTTAATGGACATAATGTTGTCCATTCTATTGGCAAGCATACGTTTCTTGGTTGACAACATGAATTAATAACACAAACAAATGAATTCGACGGGCATGTGTGATTACTACTATGACATGGTTGTAAGAGTGAACAAACACTTGCAGGTGCACAATATTGTTGATTATTAATTGAACGATAATCGAAACAAGGTGTTGACGATATTCGCTTCATTTATCTGATAAGATAAAAATTTTCTTCGGTATTTTGTCTTTATAATAATCGATGATGATGAACGCACGATCGATTCACACTATCAAACTGGATATACTCTCTCATATAGTTGCGGCACAAAACTATCCAATTTGTATTTTAATCAGATAGTTACAGAAAAGAATTCAAGGCGGCATTAAATAAAGAACTATGATCCTGTCATTGTGCAAAGATAAACATTCTCTACCAACACATAGAAAACAATTAAATTTCGAATATATTATATGATTTACTCAGAAGGAATCAAGTTCCTTGACATTTTTATTTTGATGAAAAAAAATATTGTGCATTTGGCAATGTCAAAGTGTTTTCGTACATCTTCAACGTCTTATTTCACAATGTATGCATGAATTTTATTATTTTTTTATTATAAATTGATGATTAGTCGTCATATTTTATAACCAAAGGAAAATATTATAGGAAAAAATCGGTTTATCGAAATACTGATTTTGATAATTCGTATCGATTTTTGAATGAAAATCAATTTCATGTTCTCGTGCATATTTTTCAAATTGATCAAATTCTAATTGAAAATTATCCGTTCCATTCCATACGAGTTCACAAGTTACTAATTTTGATAAAGATTTTGTTAACATAAATAAATCATCTTGATTCGTAATCGAACAATTGACATGTTCAACATGTGAAAACGTTTCATAGAATTGTTTATCTTGTAGAAAATTATATTGATACGAATCCGAAGAAGTTACATATAATTGTTTAATCATTTGATTGAAATATGTACATAGATCGGCATGATGATAATATTTCGACAGATTTTCATTGTTAATTGTTAATGAAATTAAATGTATAGAATGTTGAAAGATATCGATGAGTAATGAAGGATTTATATAGATTTGTGAAATATCTAAAAATTTTAATTTGGAGAAATTAAGAATTTTGAGTAGAGAATCTTGTAAATTCGTTCCATAGATTTTCAAAGATGTCAGATTGGGAAAATACGATTGAGAATGATCTTGAATTAATGCTGGATTAATAGTCAATTGTTTCACCTTTGTGAAATTGGTAAATTGATTCGGATTGAATTGATAGCATTTAGCATAAAAAGGTACTGTGTAAATAGTAAAATGATAATTATGAATCGTATATTTAGTTAACCAATAAGATTGAAATTGTTGATAGATCTCCATCATACGATGTTGATTATTATCAGGAAAAAAACATTTGAAAATAAATTGAAATTTCTTGAGATGAGAAAGTGATTCGTAAATGAACGATTGCCATCGATGAGCATCAAGAAAATGTTCACTATACGATGAGCAAAATGTTAGATCAGTAAGAATTGGAGTTTGTCGAAGAAGAAATTCAATGATTGAAAAGTCATTTCGAAAGTCATCGATGGTCAATTGTTTGAGATTGTAAGCAGTTGATGTTTGAATTTTCATTTCACTATCATTTTCATGATAACGATGAAATATTTCAATGGAAAAATATTTCAATAAAGGTAAACATCGAATTATATGAAAATAATCGTTGAATGTACATTGAGCAAGTGTAAGATTAATGATCGATGATGTTTGATGATGAAATGAGAGTCGATCTAAACGTTCGATCGATAGAATTTGTAATTTCGAAAAAATAATTTCATTTTGATTCCACGATGATGAAGAACAAGGTAGAAGTTGAAATTTTCGAAGTAAAGGAAATTCGTTGAGTGAAAAATAAGAGAAGAATTTTTTACATTGATGATATTCAAATGAATTCGATAATTGAATTAAATGAATTTGATTTTTAATCCCGGATTCGAGCGATAATTTCGAACAGAATTGATTGAATACTGTTTTATTAATTCGATCGAATCGAATTGCCAATCGAAATCGACGAATAAGACTGCTAAAACGAATATTAAGCTCATCGAATGAATAGAATAATTCGAATGCATTCAAATATCCAAGACATTGATAGAGGATTTCATTGGGAAGATATTCAAATTGCGTTTTGTCGTGTAATTCACTCATTATAGTATGAAAAAAAACATCGAAGAGGGCTTGGCTCGTTAGGTAGTAAATCACAAGATTTATTTTATCCATGCGCTTATTTACGTCGAAAAAAATAATTTCATGTTTTTTTTTCGCGAAAAATCCGAACCAGAGAATAAAAAGGTAAAACTACATATGTATGAGTCATTGAAGTATATATTGCGTAGAATGTGACACATATAAAGTTAATTCAATCAATCAAAATCTTTTCGAGGTCTGGCAATTATATATCATCGTCATCACCATTGTTGTTGTTATCTGTTAAGAATGGACCTTGTAAAGTTCTTAATTAAACAAAAAGTACACAGTAAAGCATATTTTATTGTTGTTGACGTAAAATGTCAATAGATAAGAAGACGAGATACAAATAAAATGTTTTGTAAAATGAAGGTGCATGTAACAACGTGAATAAAAAGAACATGTAAATAAAGATAAAGACGTTTGACGAGCGAGCGAGAGAGAAAGAGCGTATATAAGCGAGAACGGATTAGGGGTGACAGTTTAAATAGTTTTTTTGTTTCATTGCGTATCATCATGTCTACAACAAATGTAACAACAATCACTGGAATCACCGTAGAAGATGTTCGTTTTCCAACATCGAAAGATTTTTCGGGTAGTGATGCTATGACACCTGACCCGTAGGTTTATTTTCAATAGTTAACCGTATTTAAAGTTTTATATCTATCTATATAGAGATTATTCAGCTGCTTATGTGACTATTCATACAGACAATCCATCACTTGAAGGTCATGGTTTTTCATTTACGGATGGTCGTGGTACGGATATTGTTTGCGTAGCCATAGCAGCTCATCAACATTTACTTGTTGGTCAGACATTAGAAAAATTTATTTCGAATCCAGGAGCATTTTGGCGTCATTTAACAAGTGATTCTCAACTTCGTTGGATTGGTCCAGAAAAAGGTGCCATTCATTTAGCGTTAGGTGCTATTGTCAATGGGCTCTGGGATTTATATGCTAAACAAGCTGGTAAACCATTATGGAAATTAATTTCTGATTTTACACCCGAGGAATTTGTTAAATGTATTGATTTTCGTTATTTAACCGATGCAATTAAACCCGAAGAAGCTTTGGAAATGTTGAAAAAACTTGAATCAACCAAAGATGAACGTATAAAACAACTCGAAGAACAAGGTTATCCAGCTTATACAACATCGGCTGGTTGGCTCGGTTATCCCGATGATAAAATTCGACGTTTATGTCGTGAAGCCATTCAAGAAGGTTTCACACATATTAAAATTAAAGTTGGACGTGATTTAGAAGATGATATTCGACGAATTAAAATCATTCGTGAAGAAATCGGATACGAACGACGTGTTATGGTCGATGCCAATCAAGTTTGGGATGTCGATCAAGCTATCGAATGGATGAAACAATTAGTTGAATTTCAACCCTATTGGATCGAAGAACCGACATCGCCCGATGATATTCTCGGTCATGCTAAAGTCTCTCAAGCACTTCGTCAATACAATATCGGTGTTGCTACAGGTGAACATGGCATGAATCGTGTTCTTTTCAAACAAATGTTACAAGCAAATGCTTTGCAATTCTGTCAAATTGATTCATGTCGATTAGGTGGTGTCAATGAAGTTCTTGCTGTACTTTTACTAGCAGCTAAATTCGGTGTACCCGTATGTCCACATGCTGGTGGTGTTGGTCTATGTGAACTTGTTCAACATTTATCAATGATTGATTTTATTGTTGTTAGTGGTACATGGGAAAATCGTATAACTGAATTTGTTGATCATTTACATGAACATTTTGTTAATCCATGCGTCATTAAAAATGGTCGATATATGCCACCAACACAACCAGGTTACAGTTCGGAAATGAAAAAACAAAGTCGAGAAGATTACGGATTTCCCAATGGTCCTATGTGGCAAAATCAAAATAAAGCTTAGAATGTCATTTTATTTTCAATAAAAAACAAAAGTAACATTAACATGAATATTCAAATATATGCATTAGTCTTGCTTGACTTTCTTTAATTACGACTATTTGTTCACGAACTATCGGGTAATTATTGACAGTTTCTATGTGTTGCTTGATTGACGATAGATCTCCATTCCATCCTTGTTGTTTTCTTTGTTGCATTCGATTTTGATACTCATCTCGAATGCCTTTTAGTTGATCGAGTAATTGTACATTGCATTGATTGATTTGAACTTTTTCAATGATATTCCTTTCTTCATTGATCAATCGATTGAAACTCTGATAAAATGGATCATATTTTGTATATTGAGTAGCTTCAGTTAGGAAATAAGCAAATTCAATACTTGCAATAAACAATGGTTCGATCATCGTACTCCATGCATTATTATCAGAAACATTAGCAACATATTTATAATCTAACATGTATTCCATAGGAATATGTTGATCTAAAGTACACGAGCAGGTCAAACATTTATCTTGAATTTCATGACCCATGTCAGGTAGAATTGAAAAAGGGCCACATTGAATAGGAACAGGATTACATGATTGACATTGAGTAGCTAGACGGACGAATGGTTTAGGATGTAATTCAATAGATTGTTTCGAATTTTTTAAAATCATATTTCGAAGAATATTTCGTATGGCTTCAGAAATTGGTCGGATCGTATGAATAATTTCGAATTGAATATTTTTAATCAATCGTTGTTTCTCATCTGTTCGATATTCGGATAAATTCTTACAAATATAATCCAAGAAACGATTCGATTCTTTAACTGAAACTATCCAACTATGTTCATATTCACGTCGATCAACAGCTTCAATTGGAACCGATTGTTGAAGTGCAGCTAAATATCGAAATGATTCACTATCGAAACAGAATGTATTCTCTTTTTTAAATTGAATTGTCGAATTTGTCAATGATGAAAGTATCGTTTTTAAACTCGAAGCGGTATCACCAGGTGTGAAGAACGTTGCACGAGTATTAGTAAAACAGAAAATGAAGTTTATACTAGCGTCAGGTCCTAGTTGATTGAGTAGTTGAGTGATAGACGATCGAAAAAATGGATTTATGTTCGTTTCATTTGGTTTAAATAAATAACAAATTGCATTTATATGTGGCAAACTATTGATATATTCGAGAATATGTTGCATATTTCGATCATCCTGCGTTGAACCTCTCGTATCGCCAAAACCAGGCGTATCAACTAAACGTATTTTCTTTCGTGGATTATTTTTTAATTGAAGCATATACGATCGACAATGTTGAGTAACAGATTGACCGAATAGATTAAAATTTTCATCGTACGATTGAAATGTATTCTCCAATGTAATTGTATATTCTTGAAATTGTTCACCAGCTGTCATTATAAATGAAATTGGAATTAAAATAATAGGTTGTTTCGATTCGGCTATTTCGAATGATTCATAATTTAAATAATTGACCAATGCATTGATAAATGTTGATTTACCGACACCTGTTTCTCCGAGAAGAACAATCGTTATTTCGATTTCTTCATCGATTGATGGACGAGCATTTAATTTTTTTTCAAATTCATGAAGATCTTTTTGTAAAAGTTTAACATTAGGATCATCGAGAGCATGTTTAAGTTCCAATAGTCCTTGTTCATCACTACGACAACTGATCAAATGTTTCGATATTCTTTCGATTTCATGTGTATATCTCTTTTTTAGATCCAACCATTTTTGATACATATCAAAGAATTGTTCTTTGACAGTATAGCTATTGAATAATACTTCGATATTTGCTGTTGTACGAACAATATTTAATATCTGGTTGAGAAGAATACTTGTAAATGGAAATGAAGGATTCATAAATGCAGCAGTTTGTTCTCCAGTATTTGTAAGTAAAGTCGAAAGAGGTTGCAAAGTATACGTCATTGGATAACTAACTACATTGTTTCTCAATTGAATCATACGTTGACATATAGTAAATAGATCGGTTAAAATAGTTAAATCATAAACATTCGAATAAATCTTTTCGATAGTGACCCGTTTCAACGAATCTTTATCATTGTCATCCACAGCTGATGTTTCACACAATTTTCTAAGGATGCAATCAATAGTTTCCTCTTCATTGGGTAATTGTACGATTACAATTGCGTAGAAACCCCAACTTATACTAGTTATAAAATGTGTAGCTGTTGATTCTACGAAAGGCAATGAAATTTCATTGTTATTAACGAATAGTTGTTCATCATTCACATATCGAAATGTAAGAATACGAGTTGTGGGATGTATAACATTATTATTATAACCTATCATCGAACAAATTTGACTTGTTTTCATCGATAAATTTAATACTAAACTAAGTTGTAGTTCCTTTTCGACGTCCAAGAAATCCAGAAGGTTTACTTTTTTCTTTGAATCACATTTGTCTATTTTGTATGTAAACGAATTTCGAATTTCAGCTTGCGTATGATTGTTCCTCACATTGCCTTGTCCAAGAACACAATCTCGACGAATATCATAGAAAGAACCCAATCGTCCACGATCGTCGATCGCAAACCGTGTAACAAACGTCATATTCTAAAATAGTTTTTTATTTAAAATATGTAACTTCCAACATATTGTCGCTTTTATTTGTGTATCTACACGTGAAAGAAACAGAACAAAAGAAAAATAAGAGAAATATTTTCGTTTTACTACCGAACAACACACGAACGAAAAAAAAATTCTATCATCGCTTTAAAAAAATTTTATATACGGAGGCGCTGGTAAGTTTGCATCAGTTGCACTATAAAGTGCTGCTTTTTTAAATGGACACGGTGTTTCATGCCAAAGATAACGAACACCATAGAGTTGTTGTTCGACACATGTATTATTGATTGCTACTGTTAGAGTTAAACCGTTCTTATTTGTAATTGGCGATGGAGCCCATATGTAATCATTTGTACAATTTTTTCCTTGACAGCAGACTTCAAAACCATCGGGAGTACGTAGATCGAGACCAGAAACAGCCGTATACGTAACATTGAGCGTTGGACTGTCTTTGGCATAGGCAACATTTTGTACGAGTGGACCTTGAAATTCGACTTGTTGTCCATAAGCAACAGATAAACCAGCACGAGAGAGACGATAACAAACATCATGTTTCCATCGAATATGAACACTAGAATAGAAATCAGTTCATTTCATCGATAGATAGATCGAGTTTGTTTGATTGTTTTATCTTTACCCATTAGGATCATCACGAAGATCGGCAGTTACTGCCATGAATACTTTAGGAACGACATTATTTGGCACATAGCCAACGTCAAATGTTTGACGCCAACGAATCCATGCTTTGCCACCCACAGGAATACTTGAATTCGTTTCAGTACCAATCTATATATTAACTAATAATTTTTCAAATCGACATGATTTCGATGAAAGAATTTACTTGAACGAAACCAAATGGAAATTCGAGATCCGTAATACCATTTGTTCGTTGATTCCATATTTCTCTCCAAGTGCCAATCATTTTTGCAAATGAACAAGCATATGTATCATCGGTACTTCCAGCGCCATTTCCTTCACCTTGATCCCAAATAACACCATAGATAACCAAACGAGTAAACGGATAAATCATGGAATTGAATAAACATGAATGATTAGTTGGTATAATAAATTCATCAACATCCAATCCATTTGTTCGATTACATTGTTGAAATGCTTTCGGTGGCATCCAAACTTCAATTGATGTTCCTGCCCAACTCGTAGCTATAAGTCCCATAGGTCGACCGCCTAATGCTTGATGAATCATACGACCAAACAGCCAACATACAGCTGACATATGTCGCATGGGAAGACCGCCAATACTAGCAGGTGATGCAACTGACCATGGTAAAACAATGCCGAGCACTTCCTCGAGCGGTATTGTCGATTGATTGAGTTCAGCAGTAAATACACGTATTTTTGGAAATTGGCCTGCATTAGCAATTTCTACTGTGGCATTATAAATCATACCAACTGTTAATTGCATATTAGATTGACCTGAACAAATCCATACATCACCAAAAAGAACATCATGTAATGTAATGGTTACGTTTGTTCCGTTGGCTGATGGTTGTGAAACATGAATATCAAAGGGTCCTTCGTCAGATACGGGATCTAATGTAACTGACCAAATACTTTCAGCTTGTTCATCAGTTGATTTAGCTTCGCTCATGGTCGTGTATGTTTTACCGTTCATCGTCAATGTTGTCAATGTGCTTGTATCACCATATCCCCAAACTATTGCTCGTTGTGGTGCTCGTTGCAAGACCATATGATCTTGAATGTAGTTAGCGAACCGTGGTATACCATTACTGAATTCATATTTACATTGAAATATAAACAATAAAAACCAAAGTGTAGTAGTTCGAACGATACTCATGATTTTTCTTTGTATGATTTTAGCTTTCTTTTTTCATTCCTAAATAAAGACGTGAGAGATAAACGAAGGTGCAAGTGTGATAAACTTTGATAACGTAATAAATTCATTTAGTTTATGTAAAACACTAGTTTGATGGCATGCAATTTAAAGTAACGAACTATGCCTTTAATTGAGAATGCATTTCAAGATACTAATGACGCTACAAATCACGGCTTTTAGGTCACTTCATATACTTTTCTATAAACAACAATGCACTTTGTAACCTTTAACAATCTATCTAGCATCCCAATACCCGCATGAAACTGAGATAACAACCTATATGTATGAAAAAGAATGTCCGTTTGTCTATTCGCTATGCATTTGACAATACTGTTTTCACTCTCAATGTGAATATCCGGTTTATTTCATAAAAAAATTATTGATGTCACCGAAAAACACCGTTTATCTCAAAGAGATAAACAAATCAGGTCTGTATCCCATGATACTACGGAAATACTGCTTGTTTTCATTTCCAATGAAGTTATATGAAAGGTCGAGTTTTGTAAGTGTCTATGGAGTGATTGAGTAGTGATGTGTGATATAAGTGAAAGAGTAGCTGTAAATTTACTGTGTTTGGTTTTAGTGCTTCAACAAAGTGTCGAGCACCTTCAGGTTCAATTGAGTTATATGAAAGGTCAAGTTGTATAAGTGTCTATAGACAGATAGAATGGTGGTGTGTGATAGAAATCCAAAAGTAGGTGTGAAATTACTGTGTTATACTGTAATGCTTGAGAAAGATGTCGAGCACCTTCAGGTCCAATTAAGTTATATGAAAGGTCAAGTTGTGTAAGTGTCTACGAAGAAATGAAGTTCATGTGTAAAAAAGTTTTGTTTCGAAGAAGTTTCGCTTGGGTGAATACATAGATAGTTGAATGTCTGGATGGAGTTTAGTAAACTAATAGTATTGTGCACTTACTTGAAATCTGTGGTATGAAGTTAGGATTGCATCTAATCGTTGGCAAATAGTGCTTACAGAGATAAATAAATCGTTGTCACTCATGTGATCGAATATTCGGTAGACTATGTCCAATGGTAATGTATGTAAGGATTCAGACATTATTGTGCGATTTGGATTTTGGTGAGTTTTAATCTGAAAGGATGATTGCATTATAAAATAGTTTATGAACTCTGAAGGTGGAAATGATCGTTGAATCCTTCGAAATCTCTAAACTGTGCTGGATGATGTTTGTGTTCATATAGTGTCAGTCGGATAGACATGAAGTTATGGACTTCGTTGAATGACTTAAATGTTTTGATTAGTCTAGCTGAGTGTATAGATTTATTTTGTGATGGTAAAGGATTGGTGAAAGGCGCATGTTTAGTAGGAGAGATGATGAAATGTGAGTGCTATCAGTCACAATGATAAGAGATGCTTGGTTCGACAAAGACAACCGGAATCCTACCATTGGCCAATATCCAACGAACGTTTGTTTTTGTGTTTTGCATCTTGAATAAAATATAAAATGAATATATAAGACCGAATTTTAGAGTCAGAATTTTCTAAAATTGAAACTAAACTATTGGTCGTTTTGTTCGACATTTGAGATAACACAACAAATTTTTTGTTTGTAATTATGAGCAATCAGACATTTTATATGATTGAATAAGCTTCTTTTCTATCTTCACGTCTGAAGATTATACGTATCTAGTTTATTTTCTCAAATATAAATCTCAAATTTTAATGAATTCTCACACCTTGACGAACTAATTCATTTTGAACGAGTGCAATATCGACTTCACTAGTATTAACACCTTGTTTCAACGAAATAGCAGCTGCAACCCCAGCACCTTGTCCTGTAACAGTACACGCCATCATATTTCTCATAGCTGCATGTGACACTTTATCTCCGGCAACACATCGGCCACCAACTAAAAGATTATCTACTTCACGAGGTACTAAACAACCGTAGGGTACTTCAAAATAGCGACCAGTTGTCGGCAAAATAATAATATTATAACCATCAATAAATTCAGGAAAAATACCAATACTATCATCGAATTTTGCTTGATTTTTAACATCATCTCCCGTTAAATTGTATCGGCCAATAATTTTACGTGAATCACGCGTACCTAAAGTCATACCAAAATTTCTCAATTTAGCTTTTTCAAAGCCAGGTACAATATGTTTCAACGCCATAATAGCATGTAAAGTTTCTTTTCGTCCTTCGATTTCAGCTCTAGTTAAATCTTGTACATTTGTACAATCATAATTTTTCAAGTAGACTAAATTAAGATTCGTTGCTTCACCGGCATCACTCAATGCCGACCATGATCCACCAATACTCGACGTTTGTGGAATGATTCCTAGTTCTTGAGCTTGTCGAAATTCTTTATCGAGATAAGGTGTTCTCAATTGATTTTCTTTGCCCGATGTTTCCTGCGTCCAAAATCCACCCCAATCAGCATACGTTGCTGGATTATCTTCTGTATATTGTAGAAATCGTTGTTTATCAACATTCGAACAAGAAAATATCGTACTAACACCTAACATTTCATCTTTCGGCGTCTTACGATAACTACAACCAGCTAGATGAGCAATATCGGCATCACCCGTACAATCAATAATACGTTTTGCTCGAATAGCTAAACGACCTGATTTACTTTCGGTAATAACACCAATAATACAATTATCTTCAAGCATGACTTCAACAGCTAGACAATGTAATAATAATCGTACACCAGCTTCACTTAAAAGATGATCAGCAACAATTTTAAAATAATCAGCATCTAAACATTGACTTTCATTGTACGGCCATTTAATAGTTCCACCCATTTTCGTAGCTATTCGTTCCATTTCAATGCCAATACCTCCTTGCGATTCAACTGTACCTTCATATCGATACCAGCCAATTGTTTCCATGCCTACTGTTGTAATAACACCGCCGAAACAACCGAATTTTTCCATAAGAATTGTATCTGCACCAGCTCGTTTAGCAGCTAATGCTGCAGAAATTCCCGATGGTCCACCACCAACAACAAGAACATCGCATTCAGCTAAGATTGGAATCGATCTTGGTATTTCTTGATAGAATGATGTATAATTCTGTTGAGTAGAACAATCAGATCGATTCAATACGAGTTCGTTCGTCGGATTGTGTCGATGGATTTCTTGTTGTTTGCCGCTCCATCGATCGATCATTCGTTTCGTACGTTGAACATATTTTTTGTCATCGTCAGCTCTATTTCGACGTAAATTATAGAAGCGAAAGACGACGATTGACAAGATGACAGTTCCTATCGCTATCAAATAAGTTTCCATTACAACAAAAAAAAAGAAAATAACAGTTCGTTATCAACAAAACGAGTAAACTTTTTTATCACTCTCCATTTAGGTGCAGTAAGTGAGTGACATCTCTATCGGATTGGTTCGAGAACTAGAGCAATCCTGTGCAAGCATAAAACTGATAATAATAATAATAAAAGGATTTTAGAAGAATAAAATATGAATGTGGACGTCGATGTGATTATTATTGGAGCTGGCGCAGCCGGTATTGCTGCTGCAGTAGAACTTCAGAAAAGTTCAGTGTCATATTTGATTTTGGAAGCTCGAAATCGTATCGGTGGTCGAGCTTATACCGATCATGAAACATTCACATCGACATCGGTTGATCTAGGTGGTAGTTGGATTCATTTATATCGTCCAGAGAATCCTATTTATCAATACTATCAAGAATATCTTGTTGATAAACAAATAGCTCATGTTAAAGAGAATGATGTTTATCGTTGTTTCAATGAACATGGCCAACAAATTTCGAATGAATCAATGAAACAAGCTGAAGAAATTTGTCAACAAATATTTACATCTTTAGAACAGTTCACGAGTATGAATGGCAATGATTGTAGTATCGAAGAATTTATCCGAGAAAATCATCCGCAATCAGCTGATCTATCGAATGAAGTCCGCAGTGTTTTAGGTTATTTCCTACACGATGTTGAATTATATGAAGCATCGAATTTAATTTCACTTTCTGCTAAACAATGGGAGGCATACTATGAAGATCTTTCCAATGATATATTCGTTCCTTTTGGATACGGTAGTATCATCGAACATCTCGTTGATAAATACAAATTATTAGTTAATCTCAATACAGTGGTGACATCAATTGACTCAACTGATCCCAATCGAATTGCTATTAAAATAGAAAATGATGATACAGTTAAATATTGTCGACAAGTTATTGTTACTATTCCATTAGGTTGTTTGAAACGAAATACAATCAAATTTGAACCATCATTACCCGATTGGAAATGTGAAGCTATCGATCGAATGGGTTTTGGCCTATTGAACAAATTAGTTCTTCAATTTTCTGAATGTTTTTGGGATTCAACAATGACTAGTCTCTGTTATGTCAACAGTCAACAACAGCATGATCGTTTTCTTTATACTAAATGTCTTCCACCACCAGCAAATATTCTAATTATGCTCGTACATGATACATTTGCTCGACAATTAGAAAATCAAACTGACGAACAGATATTGAATGAAGTAATGAATTTCCTTCGAACTATATTTCCACAATCACAAATTCCGAGTCCAATTCGATATAAATTTACACGTTGGAGTCAAGATCCTTTTGCCTATGGTTCCTATTCGAATTATCCAGTGAATACAAGTCCTCAAACAGTTGGCTTATTGGCAAAAGAAACAGCCGAAGGTCGAATTCAATGGGCTGGCGAACATACTAATGACACCGAATGGAATATCGGCTATATTCATAGTGCTATCGGTAGTGGACAAAAAGCTGCTCGAACTCTAATTGAACATCGAAATCAATGAATCAAATTCTTTTTCTTTATTAAAATAAATTATTTTTTCTTTGACTTTTCCTTGGGAGTTTCTTCACCCCAATCGTAAACAGGAACACAATTCGGAGTATTTGGACACGATTGACAAGTTCCACCGTATTCAACCGGCAATTGATCAGCATCGATATGTTGCAAAAGAGTTGTTGTTGTTTCAGGACCTTTTTTTACGACAAGAACTTTTGCTTTTGTCACTGGATCAAGCCATGGTTTGACAATATTCCAAAGAACAGGAAAAATCGATGGTGGATTAATAATAATCATATGTCCAAGTCGTTCAGGATAATAATTATTATCAATATAGATCGATTGTTTAAATGGTGGAAAGATCTTTCGTATATCCATACTACAACCATGTAAATCTAAAACCATTGTAAAATTTTCAATATGTTGACCTGATTGTCGACTACGTTCTCGTGCTCGTTGACAATTCAATTCAAGCCAATAGACATGGCATCGAAGTAGTTCTTCGGTTGTAAAATGACTTAAAATCTTATCGACATTGACCAGACCGGACTTTTCAACGTACAATGGTCGTTGTGCTTTTGTAAAACCATGATATGCACTTGGAATTATTTTTTGTAGAAGCTCAGTTCGTTGTATGGTTACTTGTTCTTCGAGAACTAAATCGACTTTATTATCGATTCGCCATTGTAACATTTCTTGAACCGATTTGATCGTATTTGTAACATCCCATTTTCTTGCTCGAAGATATCTGTGCAATTCATAATTCCATTCGTTTTCTTCTTCCTCACTATTCAATAATGTTTTTAAATTTAAACTTTGTTTATATTCCAAATAGGCCGCATATTTAGCTTTCAATTCATTGTAAACTGTCTGAAATTTTTTCTGTTGTTCAGCATTTAATTGATTAACATCAAACAACGGACCAATACTACTCATCATCTTGCACAACTAAATTTAATAACAATGACTGACTGACTGACTTATGAAATTTATATATCTCTACGTGTGCACTCGAGATAAGATGTGATGACCAAACAAAGGTAAAATTCATGTCACTTTGTTTTTATGTAAACATATTTGTTTTTGTATTAAATGTAAATTAACTGTAGTTTCCTGATTAAAGTACAGCTAAATTAGGAATTCATCGCCAATCAATCGCAATTTCGATAACCTCCTTGTACTTCAAAGAATTTTCGCTTGTCACGGATTTCTTTTACGTCTTCAAAGTCATACCTTTGATGAAAGGAAAAAGAACAGAACGAAAATAATCATTATTTATTCTGTGTATGACAGTGTTACTCTTTTTTATTTTTTTTCTCATTACATTTCATAGTACATTCAAACAAACTGAATTACTTGCCAACAGAAAAATTTCACTTAAAGAATCTCATCATCGATTGATTTTTAAACAGTAGATCTTATGGAACAAAAAACGAACACGAATTTTATCTGGGCAAATTTGAATGAATTCACAACATCGATTACATCGTTTTTATGTTTGCTTGCTTTTCTAACGACAATCCTCATGGAAATAATAATCGTTCAAAATCGATCATCAATGTCGCCTTATGTATGGATTACGTTAATCATCGGTGAATTTTTTCTTTTTATTGGCTGTGGTATTTATTTATATCGTATCATAAGAAGGATAAATGGTGCTCAGACAAGTGTAATCGATGATGTCTCTATGATTTGTATATAGAAGTTTCGTTTTTCTTGTTCTTTAAACTGATAAAATAAATCTCCTTGAAATATAGTCAATATTGACAAAGAAAAACTAGTCAATTTCTCATTTTACGATTTTATCAATTTTTTCAATGGTTAACTGTAAATTGAGAAAAATACTCAATTGTATTCTTATTCCATCGATTATAATCGCTGGAATACTTGCAATAATTATCGTCATTACTCAGTTGACTATCGGTATTATATTTCTCGATAAATGTCCAATTCGATCATGGATACCGATTTACAATCTAGTTTCAGGTTCGACAGGAATTCTCATCGTCATTTCAAGTGCTATACTATGGAGTATTTCCAAATTAAAAAAGATTAATGAAACATATTTACTCTGTGCTGCAATTGCACTCGTCTTAGTCACACTTTTTCATTTTGGATGGAGTATTTTTGGTGGTTATCAAACATTTCCACTGCGCACACAAGATGAAACACAATATGACGATCCCAATCTTTCGACTTACTGTAATCCAATTTTATATTGGATGACATTTTCGATATTAATTATATATATGGTTTTATTAGCTTTAGCTGGACTCAATGTTGCATCGGTGGCTACAGACGACTGATAATAGAAGAATTCTTAAGTTGTTCTCGGATATTTTTATTAAAAAAAATAAATGAAATGAAAAATTTACACTAGACTATATTATTAATGTCTTTGAACAAAATCTACGAGTGTTCGAGGTATTTGCTCTTGATATTGAATATGTTCTCGACGAATCAATCGAGCACATATACATTTCAATTTAATTTTCGTTTTTGTTTGAACTAATTGTTTTAAATCTACTCGTGATATGATATTTACAGGTGTTTCTTCTAATGCATTCGTATAATCGAGATGTGCACCTGCGTCACATAAAAGTTGAAGAATTTTTTCATTATAAACACAAACATTCGAAACAAATATATGTAAAGGAGTATTTCCAATAGCATCGCTTGCATTTGGATCAGCACCACATTGTAATAATGTTCGAACTGTATTATAGCATGGATATCTGAGAGAAAGAGAGAGATGAATTGAATAAGGAATTTTGTGATTTGAAAAAAAAACGAAAATTATCTATACTTGCAAATTTCATCGATAAATCGATGAGATGATGAGGTTGTTTCATTGAGACATAAATGAAGTAGAGATGATTCACAAATACGTGTTACATATGAATCTTGATTGATTGAATAGATTAATCGATAGAAAATCCGACGATTATTTATCGACATTGATGTACTAATCGAAGGCTATAAACAGATAAAGAAAAAAACGATCGAATATCAATTTCAAAAATTCAAAGAAAAATAATAAATTACTTGACTAGCAATAGTAATGAGAAAAAGTAATGTATACAAATGAAGATCAATATGTTCAGTATTTCGTTTGATTTCTTCGATTACAATTGTAATAACTGTTAGAAGTGCATCGATCGGTATTGCTGATGATTTATTTAACATGTCACAAAATAAAGCTACAAATTGGCGTATATCATCGGGATCAATAGGTATAGAATATCGTCGAATTAAATCTAATTCATACATCCATAATGGAACAGCTTCTTTATATCGTTCATTATCGGCTAAGATTGCTCCACGATAGATAACTGAATATCGATATTCATCACTATTTGCACCGAGTAAACGTTCACGTATTAGTAAAGCTTCGATATGCATATCATCGGAACTTTTTCGAAGTTCATTTAATTCTTCAACTGTTTGACATTCTTGTCGACTATTGAATACATCATTACGATTTGATTGTCGTAATTCTTTGGATAAATGATAATATTCTCGAAGTTCAAGTGCTTGTCGATAATATTCATATGATTGTTGCAAATCACATAGACCATGTTCAGCAGATGAAAACGAACTACCAAGTAATTCTTTCGCTTCAATTTGTTCAACAATTGAACAAACTGTAGCTATTTCATTAACAAAATTTGTTAGTCGTTTATCAGCTGCTAACATTAATGGTGACATTCGATCACACTTTGGCATTGTATTTCGTGCGCCATGACTCAATAAAAATTTCACGATTTCTAATGATTGTGATTTAACAGCGAAATATAATGGCGAACGACCATCATCATCACATTCGTTGACATCACAACCTAATTCATTAACAAGATAAAATGTAACTTCTAAATTCTTGCAATAGACACTTAACGAAAGATTTGTTTCGGTATTTTGTTTTTTAATATGAATATCGGCACCGTTTTGCACGAGATAATGAACAATATCAGCATTACCACTATAACAAGCACAACGAACGGGTGTAGAATTTGTACTTGTTCGATGATTAATCTCAGCGCCATGTTCGACTAGTTGTTTAACAATAGGAAAATTATTGAGTGCAACTGCTGCCCAAAGAACACTAACATCTCGATAGGTTTCTAATTTTTTGTCTCGATTATTGATTTGAATTTGATTTAAAATTTCTAAATTCGGTTGAAAACAATTTAATAACATCGAAATAAGTTCTTCGTATCCATTGAGACAAGCAATCATTAACAGAGTACATTGTTGATTATTTGAATAATTATAAATACGATTGAGATATCGATTTGGTTCAGACAGAGATAATAAACAGATTCGAAGTGTATTGAGATCGTTTTTATTGACTGATGTTAACAGTAAATCATCGTATTCATCCATGGATATTTACATAAACGTATATACTGTGTATCTATAAAGAGAAAAGAACAAAATGTCGAAAAAGAATCGAGAGACATTCGCACGTGGTATAGCAAGTTTCTTTTTTTTTTCTTCTCTTTCTTTCTGTCTATGACTCCAAGGTTAGATTCTATTTTGCTTTAATGTGCTCGATGTTTTTTGTTTTCTTTTTCTGACACATGAAACGACCTCGTTTTTTATTCAGATTTTTTTTGCACAAGAAAAAAATTGTCTTCGTCCAATGGCTTTTTTCGAACTAAAATTCCGTATGGTCGAATGGCTTTTGCATCAATAGTACGCCATACATCGCCGAGTTTGACAAAACCTTTGTGAACTGTAAATTGTTCAGGTTCAATTCGACATTGAAAAACAATTTGAAATTGTTCATTTTTATCGGCAGATATTGGCACATGAAATGGTAATGCATATCGATCAGCTCCATTCGTACAATGTGTTGTCACATATAAACCTGGTCGATCATCTTTCTCTATATTAGCCAATAGGTCACCTCCTTTGATTGTACTATCGATAGGAATAGGACTTGTGCCTTGAAAAGCAACAGCCCATTCATCTCGAGCATTGATATAACTAAACCAATTTCGATCGGTTCCATATTGATTTTTAACATTAATTCCAAAACGATACCAACCAATAGGCAAATAATAACAACGATTACCACGAGATAATTGTTTGGGTAGATTAGGCGTACGAAAATCGAAATTATACTGAAGATCTAAATCTTTCGTCGGTTCAATTTGAAAATAAGCTTGCAATGGTTTCCATATGCATTCGTATTGTTTCGGTATGACACATCGAAGTACTTCGTACATTGAAAAGTCTCCGATCGAAGTTAACGAACATTTTGCAAGTAATCGTTGAACGTATTGTTCAGTTTCTAATTGATTCACTGTTGTTATACCGAAATGAATTTGACTGATGCCGAATTTATTCGATAGTTTTTCAATGGAAAATATTCGAATATAATCGACTCGACAATCGAGTACACTCGAAAGAGCATTTCGAAATTCATAGACAAATGTACGCATTGTATCTTTCGATCGAGCAAAATCTTTCTCATAATCAAGTTCAAGTTCGAATTCGAAATGTGCTGTAACTAGAATATGACTGATCAATAAATGAATACTATTCAAATCGAACACATCACATGGTGCATCGAATATGCTCTGATCAAACATTTCATCCATATCAGTAAAACAAATCGTACAATTGTGTTCTTTAGTAAATTGATCAAGACCGATGAGCAATGTTTCAATTGAATCTTCGCCAACAAGAAGAGGATTGACATGAAAATCGGTTGATTTACCAATTGATTTTCGATAACATGCAATAAGATCGTACGGGCTAAAATCAGTTACTCCTTCTGGATAGATAGTCTCGTCTTTTGGAATACTGTTCATGCTTTTGAGTGTCAATGGAGTTTTAACATTTTTTGATTTTGACATCGATTGAAGTGAACGAGGTGATTTTTCTTTTCGTTTGATCGGTGGTAAATGATGTTCGATAGTTCGTGTCATTTTAACATTCGAATACAAACGCATGATTTCGTCATGTCGCATCAGTGTTAATTTGTCTAAACGTGAACGAAGAGTTTCGATGTAAAGTGAACATTTTTTGTCAAATTTTGCAGTGGGATTGTAATTGTTATAGGTTAATGAGAGAAGTCGAGCACGAGAATCGAAAATATCACGATTCAATTTATAGATTGTAGTAAAATCTCTCTGGAAATGTCGACTCATCATAATATATGAAATGAAATTAGATGTTTTGACAAATGAAATTTATATTACTCAAAAATAGATTAAATTCAATGTAATATGAAACTATATGTACGTAAGGCGATCAAATTCTGATTAAAGAAAAATATGATATTCAAACGAGAAAAGAAAATTATATTGTTCTATAATTAAATAGAAGTTTCTTTCTTAAGTAAAATTCCATAGGGTCGAACAGCTTTTGGATCAACAATACGCCAAGCTTCGCCTTCTTTAACAGGACTTTTATGAGTCGTATATTTACCAGGTTGTACACGACATTGAAAAACAATTCGAAATTGTTCACTTTTACCAGGAAATGTAGTGACAGTAAATACTCGTGTGTACAAATCAGAACCTCCATTACAATGTGTAGCAACATACAATCCTGGTCTATCGGCTTCGTCACCTATTTGTTCTATAGCTTCATCTCTCATTGCATCAACTTTCACAGCACTTGGTAATAATCCGTGTTGTACAATTCCTGTTACTGCTTCGGCACATGTTCCATGAAAAGCAACAGGCCATTCGCCAGGACGATTAATACATCCGAGCCAAAGTGTATCATTATCAAATTTATTATCGACATTCAATGCGAAACGATACCAACCAACAGGCAGATAGTAAGGACAACTGCCACGTGTGTCCTGTTTTGGCATGTGAGCAGGTCGATAATCGAAATTATATCGAGGATTTAAATCATTGGGTCGTATTTTTAAATAACTTCGAACTGATTTCCATGTAATTTCGTATTCGTTTTGTTTGACATGTTGCAAAATCGTGTCAGATTCAAAACCAGATTTCGCTCGAGTCTATGAAAACAAATTTAGAGAATTCAATTTGTTAAATTTGATATGTATACCTGCAGTTTTCGAGCAAGTCGTTCGGTCTTTTTGGGATCAGGTGTAGTCAAACCAAAATTAACATGACTTTTGCCGGACTTTTTCGACATTTTATCAATGGAAAATACGCGTACACTATTATTATCACATGATAAAACATTTGATATAGCTTGACAGAAATCAATCACGAATTGTTCGACATTTTCTTTCGATTGTGTAATTTCTTCATCATAATCGAGATTCATTTCAAACTGAAAATTAGCTGTTTGCACTGAATCTGCTGCCAGTAGATGAATACTGCCTAGATCGATTTCACCGAGTGCTGCTCGATAGATACTTTTATTGAATGTTTTCTCAGCTCCACGAAAACTTAACTCGGAATCATGTTGTTGAGCAAACGCATCTAAACCGAGAACCAGTGTTTCAACTGAATCTTCCGAAACAACAATTGGCTGATCACGAAAATTAGTCGATTGATTTGTAGCTCTACGATAACGTGCGACTATTTTATATGGATGCAAATCCTCAACCCCATCTGGATAAACGATATCACTATCCTCATTTTCATCTTCATCTTCTTCGTCTGATATATCTTTGTCATTCTCCTTCTCCGTATTTTCATTTGGTACCATGTGAATAATTGTTTTGTCTGGTTGAATATCAACAGTTGCTATTTTCAATTCAGGTGGTGGAGAAGGTGTCGAACGTTGAGGAATCGGTGACGATTCTCTTGATGATTCAGATGTCGTGCTTTCTTCCGACTCTGGATATGTCAATAGTGGTGGTTGTTCTTGTTGTTGGCGTCGGCGTCGTCGTCGTCGTCGTCGCGGCGAAGCTGACGCTGGCCGACTTGGTAAATTTGAATAAACTCTCATAATTTCTTCACGTCGTTTGAGTGATAATTTATTTAAACGTAGTCGAAGATTTTCTATTCGTTTCGTACGTGATTTATCAATTAACACGCCACGACTTTGTTCAACAAATAACATAAATAAAGCATGCTGCCGAGAATTCGTTATACGATTACTACATCGATAGATTTGCTCTAAATTACCAGATCTTGCTCGTGAATTCATTTGTACTAAACGTGCGTTAACGATCCAATAAAAAAAAGAATTGTCGCTCTCCCTGGTTACACTTTTATTGATACGAAAAAAAAAAGAAATGACAACGTTTCTTTTTCTCTCTCTCGGCTGGTTTGCAAGCAAAAGAAAAGAAAAGATTTCTATGTTTTCCTTGATAGTGATTTCGTGCATAGTAACAACATTTTATTTTCAGTAAATAAAAACAAACACGAGAATGGCTGAAAAATATGTCGATGAATCGAAGGTCATGCAACGTATGTCGGATTTTACATCGGAACCAAAACGTGTCCTACCACCGATCAAAGGTTACGAAAATCAACTGTTAGTAACACTTGAACAATCTGTCGAATCATTGCATTCAATTGTGTCCGATGTCGAACAAATGGTTTGGACAGTAAAACAAAATTGTGAAAATCCTTGCGATGGTCTTACTTGCGATGAATCAGCGTCGATTATGCTCTATACATTGGAATGGATTTCAACGGAATCATCGTTCTATTTTATTCTCAATCAAACATTACGAAATCAAAATCGAACTGAACTACGACCTTGGTTTGCCTATCTTCGATTGGTTATGCATGCATTAGCTAAATTACCATCGACATCATGTCGAACAATTTATCGCGGCATTCAACTTGATATGAGCAAAGAATTTGTTAAAAATTCGACGTTTATTTGGTGGTCATTTTCATCGTGTACATCAACAATTGATGTTATTAAAAGTTTTCTCGGCAATTCAGGTCCTCGAACAATAATTAATATTGAATGTGATACAGCAAAAGATATTAGTCAACATTCATTCTATCGAACTGAAAATGAAATTCTAATTTTTCCAGCTCGACAACTTAAAGTTATTTCATCGATTGATGTAGGCAATCAGCTACATATTATTCAATTGAAAGAAGTTCAACCACCATTTCCATTAATTTCAATTCCTGAAGTAATTCCTACATCATCTCCTTCGAAACCAATTAGTCAACCTTTGAATAATCAAAAATTAAAAGATGATATCAGTAAATTACAAGATCGATCAACTATATTGCTTAGAAACAAGAATTTAACTGATGATGATATTGAACTTATTGTTAACGAAGGTGTTTTAAAAAGGCAATGTACAAGGTTAATATTATCTGGTAATAAAGGTATCACATCGATTGGTGCATCGATTATAGGCAAATCTTTAGATGGAAACAGTTTGTTAACGACACTCGAATTAAATCATACGAGAATTGGTGATACTGGCATCGAATATCTTAGTAAAATACTCGCACGTAATACATCAGCATTGACAACATTATGGATAATGAATATTGAAATGACAGATACCGGTGTTGATTTTCTTGCTCAAATGCTCAAAACAAATCGAATACTTGAAAAAATACTTCTAGGTAAAAATAATATTACAGATCAAGGAATTCAATTACTGGCCGACGTATTATTTCGGCATAATCGAACTTTAAAAGAATTAAGTTTCGTTGATAGTCAATTGTTAAGTAAAAAAAGTGCCGATATATTCTTCAGTATACTTAATCAAAATGATACATTGATTAGTTTGAATTTAACCGATTGTCATCTCTTACAAAGTGGCAAAGAAAAACTTCAAAAATTTGCACGTACAAAAGAACATTTCGATCTCATCGTCTAACCTACATGCCTACCTACGATTTATTTTATACTCTCTTTCTCTTGTAATTGTAGGATATCGATCGTGTCTTTTCTTTTTTTTTCTTTTCTGCAATATACAATTTACACAACATATATTCGCCTTTTTTTTATATTAAAAAAAATCGTATAAACTTACCTGGTAAACATATATATCGATGAATGGTAAATAATTCTTGTCAAATCAATGAATCATTTCTGTTTGATTGATATAAATGAGTATATTTTCGAAGTGAAATATTTGTACTTTTCTTACATATTACATTGGCAATGTTACGGTCCGCCTTGTTAATTATATTTCTATTTCGTTATTCTAACGGTTTTATACCGACAAATTTAACTAATTACGATGCATATGGTATTAAAATTGCTATGAACGAATTTATTTTTGTTCAAGTTCAAAATAGTGATGTTTATCCAACATTTTTAATACAATTCTCACCATATAATACAACAGCATCATCATCATTTTCACGATGTGTTCTACCATTATCGAGTTTACTCGATTTTTATGTTTACACAATTGTTACTCCTGAAAATCGAACGGATTTCTTCTTTGCTGGAGAATTTATTAATAATAAAAATGGTACATTTATTGGCATGGCAAAATATCAACAAAATCGTACATCATGTTCGACTAGTTTTACATTTCTTTCGACATCATTTACAAATTATGATCATCAAGAATTCTATGTTATTGCTAATGAACGACAAGGTCGATTTATTTATGGTTTTTCGACAAGTTTTATTTACATATACGATTCAGAAAATAATACAATCATTCATCTTTGGAATGCAAATTTGACCTATCCAGATTCGACATTTATGCCACATGCTGTTGAATTTAGTGATTCATTCGGTATAATTGCCGGTTTTATTGCTAATCCTTTAAATACAGTATCGAAATATGTCCCCATGATTTATTTGATTAATTTCAATAGTACAAATCGTTTTCCTTTGATTGTCGATCGAAATCAACCGAATGCAACAGCAGATACTTGGCAAGATCTATTAACTAATTCCGATGCAAATACATATTCAGCTAAATATGACATGTCGATTAGTATAAATAAACAAGGTGAAATTCTAATTGGAATGCAATTTCTCAATCGAGTTTTTCTTTACGCTGTCGACACAAATCATCCAAATCAATTGAATTTTATCAGTCGAAATACCGGTGGAAGAAGTATTGGCAATGGTAAAGGTGTTGCTTGGTTAGATAACGGCATAGCAGCTATTTTAGTCAATACATATTCGTTTATATATCAATGGTCATCATCACAGATATTCTTTTATGATATTGCAAATTTCGGTTATAATTCAACTAGTTCAGCTCTATCATCATTTCCAAATAATCATCAATTATTACCACTTAGTTTTAGTCCTATTATTTTAAATATCGTATCTTCACCGTCATCATTAGCCTTGATCGATAGTGAAGGTAATGTTTTAATTATTAATCCAACTCAATCGGGTTATTATCCATTGGTACAAGATACTGGTTTGACACCAACATTTACCAGTCCATCTCCATGTCTACCAGGAACATATAAAAATCAAATAGGTGTACACGATTGTATGCTTTGTCCAAGTGGAACTCGAAATCCAGGAAATGCAAGTTTTGAATGTCTATCATGTTCATCGAGTTCGTATTGTTCGTTGGGTGCTGTCAGTGATGTTCCATTGTCGAGTTTCGAAACAATAACGCAAGTATTAGCCTATCCAAAATCACCTGAAAGTACAATATTCGATGAAATATTAATTCAAAATATGTTTAATATTGGTGAAGGTCATTGTCTCGTGGTTTCACCATTATTTTGGACATTGATCGTTGCTGGTTTTGTTATTATTTGTATTATTCTCATGGGTGTTTTGAAAATTTACATTAGTCATCCACGTGCAAAATACGTTCGACGTCGATTAAAATGGTGTTTTCGACATGTGGATTTGATTAATGAAGGCGAATTTTGGTTGGGAGGATTGCTATCATTTTGTGTGATTGTTTTAGTTAGTTTTGCTTATGCATTTAGTGCCGAATTTCTACAACAATATCCCATGGAAACAAGTTCGGACTCATACTTTGCTTGTGATTTATCATTACGTAATGCAAAATTTCAAACAAGTATTCAATCATTATCAATACCAGTTACCGATGAAGAAAAACAAATGGTCAATCTATTGAATAATCAATCACTGACATTCAATATTGATTTTGTTAATACATTAATGAATTGTGATGTTATTTCACTTCAAGCGCTATATGGAACACGGTGGATGAATACTCGTTGGTCAGAATGTTCGAATAATAATTCCATTTTATCACTTGCAATACCACTTGCTTATCAACAAATATCCATACAAATTTATCTTGCTAGTGTGCAAACAATTGGTGCTCTACGTATTGGTTTGTCGGGTCATGATAATGAACAGGAACGTTATCATTTACGTGAATTAAATTTTCGTCAAACATTTATGAAATATGGAGAAATCGTTGCAACTAGTCTACCGATTACTTTAGAATTGACAAAAGTCATTAATGAAACAATATCACTAACAGGTGAAGAATCAGATTTTGGCGGAATTTATATTCCAACATTTACCATGGATGAAAGTAGTTTATTCTATACGAAAGATCAATATATTCAATCAACAGATCAATCAACAGTAGTCATTCTTCAAATACATGAAACACCTTATTATGTTAAAAATGTACAAGAACCGATTGCTAAACGTTCAGAAATTATATTTCATAATCTATTATTTATAACTGTTTGTCTCGAAATATTTGGCTTGGGATTTCTAGTATATAAATTAGCTGTCAAACCATTATGTCAATTCTTTTTTCCTCGATGTTTTCCAAGGAAAAAGCATTCACATCAGGATGAACGAGAATTGAGTAGTACAGCATCAGTATTTTAAACAAACTTATTTATGGTTTTTTTTTAATTTCATATACAAATAAATTTCAATACTCGACGATTGTTTTATAAACTCGACTGAAATCCTTTTTCTCGAACAGATAAGAGTGCAAAGACTTTGATTATACATTACAAGGTCAAAGTTCTGTCTTGATTATATCGAAAATTTATTTTGTAAAAAAATAAAACATGTCTTTTTTTTCTAATGAGCATTCGGTTGTTCCATATTATTACGTGTTGGTCGTAGTCCGTTATATATCTTTGCTACTTCAGGTATTGAACGAATATCTACGTCGAATAAAAACCACATGAATGCGAAATTTTTATGTGTTTCTGCTTTCAGAGCATGACGTACAGCATCTATTGAATAAATAATAATCAAAGCCAAACAAAACATTGTGATGAATATCTCTGGTTCCGTTAAGTAAAATATTAATTGTGACTTTAACGTATTTAATTTGAATTGAATCAAATCTGGAGATGGCTCTTCGATGCAACTATACACGAAGAATATAGTAAAAAAAGTGAACATAAACCGAACAGATAAAATACACGATACAGTAGTTAAATTTATAAAATTTCCAATTTCTCGTCTACCACGAAAGAGAAAACCAACGATTCTTTCAACGTTCTCATTATTTATCGAAAACATTCTTCCTCGTTCAACAAGTTTTGTAAAAATCCATGTTTGCACTTCTATATCACGTAACGCAGACTTCATTTTCATAATCAACAAATTAATCAAGATTCGACGCATTATACCGAAAACGGTTTACATTTTTCTGTTTATTTAAAACAAAAAGAGTTTTTTTAAAAACGCAATCCATAGAAACAAAACTTAAAGCACACATCATGTTGATGGAGGACATGGTTTATTTTCGATAATGGCAAACATTTGTATGCGATTATTATTCATGTCACTAACGTATAGATTACCTTGACTATCGAAAGCTAAATCCGTTGTAATACTTAATTCATCACTTCGATTACCACCTTAATCATACATATATATGTGAATAGAAATTTTCATTGAAAAGAAGAATCTTAGTTTACGTACCAACTCCACCAGCAATTGTATCGGCTTGTAATGCACCAGGTCGATATCGTTGAATTCGATAATTATGTCCATCGGCTACATATAAAACTTCAGTTTGTTCGTCGAACCAAATCGCTTTCGGATGATCGAGCGATGAATTATCCCAACCGGGAAAGCCATCTTTCGATCCAGCTACAGTCACTCCTTTCGACGCATTTTTTGCCCATTTTTGAATGCGATTATTCTCTTCATCGGCAATATACATATCTCCTGTCGAATTCGAACGATAGATACCTGCAGGCAAAAATAAATGACTACTATCGACTCCTTGAATACTTCTTCGTCCAGCTATTGTCTCTGTTTGATTTGTTTGAGGTGACCATCGACTAACACATTCTTGAACACTTTCTGACACATAAACATATCCATCCGAATCGACAGTTACACCTTCACAAAAACTAAAATATCCACCGATTTGTATGCCATGAGTTGATCCTGGTAACCATTTCTGTACGTAATTTAAATATGGAAGAGTAATATAGATTATTGGACCTTGAATATCGTCAACGACATAGAATCGACCAGGATTAATGATATCTTCAATGAGAAGTTTTGGTTCTGAACCAGATTTATTCAATGATAATACTCGAATACGTCCTTCGAAATCACCATCGGATATATAGAGCAGATCTCGTTGCTTGTCAATAAATATACCTTGTGGTGATAAAACAACAATTTTCGATTGACCATGAGGATCAGTACCGGCGATCGTTACACCTTTTCGATTCCATTTAGCGCAAGGACTTATATGAATCGATGTTACGTACAGTACAAAAGTGAAAATAACTATTGAAAACACTAAAGCATTCATTGTCACGAAAATGCAAGTTTATGATACTATCTCTTATCTTTTATTATTTCGTTGTTTTTTTCAAAAAGTGAAATCTGTTTCATCATTTCATACAATGCAAAAAAGAAACATGACAATGTTAATTCCATAAAACTTCATAATCACTTGGTACACTAGTAATATCCATTGGATATATACCTGTATGATAAGTTTCTGCATCAATCAATTCAAAATGTTTAAGCAATGGAGGCTTGACTGTCATCCAAACACGACGATGTGCTTCCAACGGATAATATTCTGAGCAAGCTTCTCCATTTTCACTTTTTTCTTTAACATCATTTAACCATGTAGCTGCTTCTAAAGTAAAAAATTCCTTTGGACTTGACATATCATCATCATCACCACCACGATACAAAACTTTGTTTGTCCATTGCTGATAACACATGGATAAATGTGCATGTAATTTACGATCACGAGGCCAACCATTGAAAGCCATTGGAAGATGGTACTGACTATAATGATGATGTGGCTTTTCAATATCGAGCTGGATAGGTAATTCACATTTGACTCCACAACCAGGACAACGTGCTTTACAACCAATCGAACGAGAAATTAAACTACTGAATAAGTCATCAATAAGACGACGTAGATTTTCTTCAACCTCAGCTAATTGCTCGGTTAGAAAACTATCGACTTCACCTTCTTCAAATTCTAATTCACTGAAAAAACGTTTAAATTTTTCTGGATCATCGATTTTAGCTTCGATCTCAATTCGATTCGATGATTGAAAATCTGGTATAATCGCACGAATCTAATTTGTAACAAAACAAAACATACGTATAAACAATCACAATCAAAATAGACTAATACATTACATGTCTGATTATTTTTTTATGAAGTTTATGTGCATCATCACATCTATCTTGGAGAATAACATCTTTCATTTGAATCATACAAATTGTCATTGTTGATTTCATATCATTTAAATATGAATTCATTAATTGTTGACAAAGATTTTTAACTATTTCTTGACTAACTTCATAGGAAAAATCAATTGGTTCAAGAATATATTTCAAAAGAATTTGTGGATCAAATTCTTTGATCTGAAAACATTGTGAATACATACATCGAGCTAATGTTGTTGCATCCGTAAGATTATTTTGATAGAGTTTACAATGTATATCTTCAATTAATCGTTGTTGATTAATACGACCGATTTCACGAATTAATTCTTTGCCAAGTAATCGACGAAAAAGTTGAGCAATATTATCATTTCGTTCTTGATTATTAATTTGATCGATAATATTCTGTTGAATTTCACATAAATCATTTGTTGTTTCATTGAATAAGTCTTGTGTTCGATTTTCAAATCGTTGATATGTTTTTTCAATAAGTAAATAGAGAATTAAAAGAATTAAATCTCGTATAAATGGTGGACGATCAATATAATTCATATCGAGTCTACCCGATTGAATTTCATTATCGAGCATTTCAATTAAACTAATCATAAAATTCGGATCGGAATAGGAAAGATTTAATTCTTCATGATCAAATCGAAGGCAAATACGTTTAAATAATTCTTTGAAAACATATTCAAATATTTGTTGATTTCGATTCGTATCCGAAGAATTATTAAACCATTGAAGAATATTTCTATCATCTTGTGTTATTGTTTGTATCGGTGTCATGAGTGAATATAATGTTTGCGATTCAAAATCAGCAATATTTGTTAATGAACGATATCGTCCAATTTGTTCGAGATATCTTTTTAAATATTTATCAATAAGTGGTTGAAATTCTTGTATACTATTCAAATATTTGTTCGAATCTAATTTCGGACAGAGATTAAATGTTATTTGTCGACGTATATTCGAATTTCTTCTACCAGTTACAGTTTTATAAACACCAAGAACAATCTTAATAATATCATCTTTATTTTTCTTATACAATTGTAAACTTTCATGGAGTTCATATTTAATTTGCTCTACACGTTTATTTAATTCTTTAATATTTTGTTCGCTTTGAAATAATTCTTGTCGATAATAATCTCGATTATGATTCAATATACTTTGTAATGCACTTGTTTCAAGTTGACTAAGAAGATAGGCTTTCATTTGTTTAAGATTATCTTCGATTGCTTTCCATTGACTTTTCGTTTTACTAAAATATGCTTGTTGCGTTTGTTCACTATAGATTTGTTCGGCTTCTATCAATTGTCGATCGATTAATTCTTGAATTTCTTGTTCGCCTATTCGAAGAATATTTTCAATTGTATCATGAACAAGTAATTGATCAGTTTCATATTGATATTTAGCAACTATCTTTCGTATTAATTTACTACCAGATTTTTGTACCAAATTTTGTTGATCAAGAATAATACTTTCTGCGACATGTTTCAATTCATTATGGACGCTTAATTCATATAAACTTTTACATTGAAGTAAGCCTTCGCCAAGATCATCAATTGATTTCCAATTCATTATCAGTTTTGAATAGAGATAAAGATCACATTTTCGTCTTTCAATTTGTATTTGTTGTTCTTCGAGTGCTTGATAAACAGTTGAACGAAGTTTAAGAATTTCTCGAGCAAAGATTTCTGTTCGACATGTTTGTTGTATATCATATGTATCATTCATAATTTCATTGAATGCACTCGGCATGAGAGTAATATGTTTCATTTCAAGTTCGTCATCGACTGATAAACGAAGAAGTTCACCATTTTTCTGTATATTACCTTTCAATTGACCGAGTTGTTGTTGGAAGATTCTTGTATCACGTTGTGTTTGATCCCGAAGAACAAATAATAATTTCGGTGTAAATGGTGCACTTTGTAGTTGAATTTTAGCATACAAACTCATGCCAATAAGGTTTTCAAGATTCGAACTAATTTCACCTTTATGATTGACAATAACTAAATTTGAGGATAGAATAGCCATTGTAACCATTTGATTATCGAATATTGAATTTGATTCTTCGAGAGACATTAAACCTTCAGAATCGAGAATGATAATTGTTTGATTTTTATAATATGCTAAACCGAGATAGAGACCAATTGTACATCGGCCAGCACTAACACGAAAATTACAGCCAAAAGTTGAATTGAGTAATGAAGATTTAGCTGATGATTGTTCACCGATGACAGTTAGAATTGAAAGTGATTGTCCAAGATTTAATTTACTCAAACACATTTTTAATAAACGACTTGCACTTTGTAATGGTCGATTTCGAAGAATATGTAATGCAAAACCTTTATAAACTAATTCAGCTAGTTTCGTAGCAACAAGTTCGAATTGTATTTGTAATTTATCTTTTTCTTGAACCGAATATGTTGTCGATATATTATCCCACAAGGCAAAGAGTTCATCACAAAATAATCCAATTGTTAAATCGATATTCATTAAACGAGAATTAATTTGTTTTAGTTGTTCATATAAACGTTCATATTGTTCGGAAATCTCTCGAGTTTCTGTTGATTTTGGTTTTTTCAGTTCAGCTTGTCTTAATTTACGTAATTGTGCCCAGGTTTGTTCACGTAGACTTTCCTGTTCGTCGGATAAACGTCGAACATATTCTGTTCGCCAAGTTTTCAAATAGATTTCAACAATTAACAATTCGATATAACTTCGTTGAGTTAATAAATCAATCGTAAATCGATGATAATCATTTATTGGAATGGCATGTTTAGAAAAATCTTTTCTCATCATAGTTAATTGATTGTCATCGATATGCGAATGTTGATAAATGACTGGTGTGACAAGACGAAGATTTTCAGTCGTATCTGTCAGATGTGAAAATAAACGATCGAGTTCTTGTTCAATTGCAAATATCGGCTCGATTCCTCTGAGTACAGAAGTCTTTAAAAATGAATGTTGAATTTGAAAACAACTTCGAAATGATGTAGTTTTCGAGTTGATTTGTTCGAATAAATTTCTGAATGTATCACGAAGATTTTTATTTCGTTGCTTTTTAATACGTTGAACAATATTTGTTTGATTATTTAATTTTGGAGCTGATGTCCAATGAATATGTTCGAGATGTTCATATTTCAGTTTGAATTTTTTTATTAAATCGTTTGTTTTCGATGAATTATCATAGTTTGTATCGAAAATAACAGCAATTGTTGATAGATTGAAAGTTAAATTTTTCTCGATAAAATCACTTTGAAGATCTTGTTCAGTAAGATAAATAATTTGAACAGATGAATATAATTGAATCGTACGAAGTAATTTCTTATCAAAGATTTCACCGTGAATATCAAAAATAACGAATTTATTCGAAAAAAGAACGTCAGTACAACCACTTCGCCATGTTGAATCAGTTGAATCGGTAAAAAATGATTCTTGACGTTTATCATCGGACATATAACCAAGTAGACTGCTTTTACCAAGACCTGATGCAGATGGACTACCGAACTGTAAAAGTAAACGAAGATCGGTTATACAAAGTGTTTCCATTAGACAATTGAAATTAATTCGATAGCTGAAAGAAAAGATTTTCTTTTAAAAGACGAATTTCATTTTAAGAAAAAGAAAAGACATACAGCATTGTTTGCTTTGTTGAATCCCAAAGTCGATAGGTAAATGGAATGGGTAGATCATTTTTTCGAATGAAATTACATAGAAATCGTTGACTATCATGTGATATTGTTTCCAATGTTTGAACGAGTAACATTCGTTTCGTGAGAAAATCAATGATTATTTGATGTTGTTGATCGACTTTATCAGATGATTCCGATAGGCAATCGATAATATCTTTCAGAATATGATATCGTTTGAGACTATCAACAACGTATGGTGTTAATTGATTAGCAGGGGAATTTTGATCATTTAAAATTTCGATCATTTTATCTTCAGTCAATGGTTCATTGATAAGTGTGTTGAATGTTGGATGCAAAACGGTACTTTCCGGATTTAAACAGTTTGGTTTGAGAATGTTAAAACATTGTTCAATGGATGGTTCATTAAAATCATCTCTCGTTGTGTATAAACAGCAGTTGGCTCTCAGCAGATTAGATATATCGATTTCAGCACGTTCATTTTCTGCGTTTAAATCAGCTAAAGAAAAAAAAATCTATAGATTTTTTTATAAAATGAATTGAAAACTTACTAGTAAATTCTGTATCTAATGTTTCTAAGGATGCCGGTAAATTTTCAGAATTATTCTCAAATAATCGAATGACTTTCAATGCTAATATGTCGCCTGATAATTGAACAAATTTAGCACAGTCTATCACTGTTTTTGATTTGACATCTTGACCATTAATCTAAAATAACGATGTGATGATAAACTCAACTGATTATATCGAAATAAATGAATATACTTCAATTAAACGATCGTTATTACGTAAACCAGCTTTATATGCATGACCATTCTCAACAACATCTGCAAGTTTATGTAAAGTCGGTAGGTAACCTTCGACGGCATGAAATGAAACACCATTCTCTAGAAGTCAAAGGAAAACAGAAACATGTTAAACATAATTGAAAACAAAATTTTATCGTTACCACGAGCAGGTTGAACTCTGAATCCGAATTGTTCTTCTTTTTGCTTACGAAGTATTGCGAATCGTGTATTTTGAAATTCACTCATTTAGTATGTGTTCTACTTTCGTTTTGTTTTCTCTATTGTAACAATCTCTATATATAATCGAAGTAAGCACATACGCATGACTTAGTATTTATCTTTGATAATAAAATTTTCTATTCTTATCTCGAATAGAAAAGTAAAGTTTTATTTAAAACATTTTGATGATGAATAGAGAAAAAAAAGTTAATTCGACACATAAATAGCTCGAAGTTCTTGTTCGAGAATCCAACAGAGGTCATCAAATCGGAGTGCAATACATCCATCAGTAGGTGTCATATTTGGTTGAGCTATATGAAGAAAAATAGCTACTTTATTTTCTTTGTCAAAATTTAAATTCGAATCAGTGAGCATGTGCACACTATGAAAATTTTGTTGACTTTGATAACAGAGTAAAGTAGAAAAAGAAAAGAACAGGTGCACAATGTGTGATAAAACAAAAGAAGCTTGCAGTATACTTGCACAGAATGATAGAGGTGGTTATACGGTACCAACGCATGATCTCTATCCATTTCAATGGAATTGGGATTCAGCTTTTGTTGCAATGGGATTTGCAACATTCAATGTCGATCGTGCTTATCAAGAATTAGAACGACTCGTTGAAGGACAATGGAATGATGGCATGATACCTCATATTATTTTTCATCAACCAAGTGACACATATTTTCCAGGTCCGGATGTATGGAGAACTGACCAGCATCGTCAAACAAAACCTACTACATCAGGTATTACTCAACCACCTGTTTTTGGTACTGCTCTACGATATATTTATGCAAGACATAATATCCGAGAACGAACATTGATATTATTTAATGCAGCATTACGTTCTCATCGATGGTGGCTTACAGCACGAGATCCTGATCAATGTGGTTTAGTTGCTATTTTGCATCCATGGGAAAGTGGTAGTGATAATTCTCCTGCATGGGATGAAGCACTTTTGCGTGTATCTACAACAACGAAAACAGACATTCAACGACAAGATACAAAACATGTCAATGCAACTATGCGCCCACGAACTATTGATTATCAACGTTTTATTCATTTAGTCGAAACTTATCGCGAATGTGATTGGAATCCGAAGAAACAATGGTTAGCAGCACCATTCAAAGTGGCTGACGTTCAAATAACTGCTATTCTTGCACGTGCTACAGCTGATTTACTTTGGCTTGCATCGGAATTGCATTTAACTGAAGAAATGCAAGAATTGTCAACGATGCATTGTCGACTTATTCGAGGACTACAAAGTCGATGGCGAGAGAATCTCAGAGGTTTTGTTTCTTTAGATCTTATTTCAGGCAAAGATATTGAAAAATCAACTCAAGCTTGTTTTATACCTTTGATTGCATTGAAATTAGAAGATTATCAATGTGAAATGGTTCGTAAGGAAATTGATCGTTGGTGTCATGGTTTGATTCTCGGTGTACCTACAACGCCGTTGTTTTCATCTGATTTTGAATCGAAACGATATTGGCGTGGTCCAGTTTGGGCAATTATTAATTGGTTGATAGCAGATGGTTTGCGTTACAATCAATTGCGAGATTTAGCTGTTAATATCGAACGAAATACAATTGATATGATTGAACGTAATGGTTTTTGTGAATATTTTGATCCGATTACTGGCGAAGGATTAGGTGGAAATGCTTTTTCGTGGACAGCTGCTGCTTATCTTGTTTTGAAACATCGTCTGGAGCTACTATGAAATCAAATTTGTAACTGCGCATTTTATTATGTCAACATACTTTCCAAGAACATTTTTTCCCGCACCTATTTAAACATGCTCGTAAGAAAATAAAACAGAAACGTACTATTTACTTCTTACTATGAGTTGTGTTTTTGTTTTGTTGTTGAAGAAATAAATAACATAATGAAAAATATTGATTAGCTGTAGCTAATTATTAGATATTTTAAGAGTGATATTTAGCATGCGAATGATATCCTAACAACCAAAAAAATAAAACAAAAATCACATTCGGAAAGAAATGAAACTCAGGCATGTGTTTATATCATATCAAAAGTTTAATTAAATTTACATTCGTTTGATCGTATTATTTACATATTGCTCGGAAAACTGTCATCGTTATAAAATGTTTCAATATTGTTTCACTTTTGTCTCTATTTGACAAAATTAAGAGTTGAAAATCGATCAATTCAGTTCACAAAAGAGATACCAAAAGATGACAATGTTCTTGTTAACCTACATTTTCATGTGTCTGATTTTCTCAATAATCATCAATCCAATTAGAGGTAAATATTCACTTAGCATATCGTCCTTCATGCTTTCTATATAGGTTACGGATTCAATCAACCCAAATTCTGTTCAAATGCTACATGGAAAGCGAATGCTACAACTTTTGCTGGTGGAGATACGGTTGGCTGTGGATCGAATGTTGTTATGATTGATAAAAATAACACGATTTACTTAGCTGTTAATGGCAACAATCGATTTCAAATATGGTTCGATCGAAATTTTGCTTTATCGAAGAATTTTTCTGGTTTAACTACACCTCAAGGTCTTTTCATAAAAGAAAATGGTGATATTTTTGTTGACAATGGTGCAAATGGTCAAGTCGACAAATGGACAATAAATGCAGCAAGCGGTGTCAGCGCCATGACTGTTAGTTCGAAATGTTTCAGTATTTTTGTTGATATGAACGACACTCTTTATTGTATGCAACAAAGTCCCCGTAGCGTTTACAAAAGGTCACTTAACAGTTCTAGTCTCACTCCAACAACTGTTACTGGAGCCACTAGTTTTTCCAATGCGCATGGAATATTTGTTGATCTTTGTTTTAACTTGTATATAGCTGATTTTGCTAACAATCAAATTAAGTGTGTCGCAGCAGGTGCATCAACTGCAACAGTAGCCGTTGGATCAACTGCAGCTGCACCCCGAAATTTTGCACTTAATAATCCGATTGCAGTAATGCTTGATGGCAATAACTATTTTTTCATACTTGAATATAATAATAATCGTCTTCTGGCAGAAAGTTCAACTGGGTTTCGTTGCGTAGTTGGTTGTTCAGGTGCAGGTGGTGGTGCAGCCAATCAATTAACTAATGCTTATAGTTTTGCTTTTGACACCGATGGTAATATTTTTGTTTCTGATCAAGGAAACTGTCGTTTTCAAAAGTTTCTTATCGATCAAAATAATTGTCGTAAGTATATCTGATATTTCTAATACATACAAATTTTAATTATTTCCATTAGAAACAACAAGTATGTCTACCATATGTAATATAACAACCACCACTTCGACTAGCACTACTACAACAACTACTACTACAACCACCGATACAACCACTACCTCATCGACTAGTACTAGCACAACAGCTACTACTACAACCACAGATACAACCACTACCTCATCAAGTAGTACTAGTACAACAAGCACAGAATCTACTACCACTAGTACGACGAGCACGTCTGCAACGAGTACAACTTCAACAAGCACAACCTCAACAAGCACAACATCAACTACCACGACAACAACTACTAGTACGACGAGCACATCAACAACAAGTACTAGTACAACAAGTACGTCAACAACTAGTACTTCTACTACGTCAACAAGTAGCACTACTACTTCAGCAACTACTAGTACGACAACCACATCAACAACTACGACTGGTATGTTCCCATTAGCATTTGACAGTAAATAAATTGATTGACTATCTGTAATTTCCTTCTAGCCAATCAAACATTTGAATATTTTATTCCGAATAGTTGTTCGTCAACTGCTAGCATGGGTACCTATTGTAATACTTCAAATCTTCCATGTAGTAATCTTCAATCATGTCAAAACGATGGCACATGTATCAACACAAATACTACAAGTTATGGTTATATTTGTGCTTGTTTAACAGGTTTCAATGGTGAATATTGTGAACTTGATAATCGACTTTGTACACCAAGTACTTGTTGGAATCATGGTAATTCATACATTCACCCAAAAGAAAACAGCAAGGATCTAATTATAATTCTATTTCATTGTAGGTATTTGTCAAGAAATTCTAAATTTAACATATCATTGCAATTGTACTAATGGTTATCAAGGGAGCAATTGTGAAACTAAGATCAATTATTGTGGAGAAAATTCATGTTTAAATGGAGGTGTTTGTCGACCATTATTATCTAATTATACTTGTATGTGTTTAAGCGGGAGTTATTCTGGTGAACATTGTGAAATCGTTGAAAATAATCTTGAAAAACATCAAATACTCGCAAAATCGTTTTCCTATGTAGCTATGACTTCTATAGGAGTTGTTGTTGGATATTTTCTTAGCATGGATGTATTAAAATATGTGTTTGGCATAGATCCAATCAAGCAAGTACAACCAAAACCAAGTCGTAGAAAACGACCGAAAAGAAAGCAGGCGACATCGTTTGTACGATTCACTTATGTGGATGTTCAACCAGAAAACATTCAAGAATAACCAATTTATACTACACACGAAACATATATTTCTTTTTTTTTTGACTAATAAATCAATTAAACGGATACAAAAAAATCTTCGAAATGAATAGTTTGTGCTGAACTATGCGGTGCATTCCACAGTCCAAATTCAGATGCTGCTAAATGAATATGAACTATAATATTACCGTTTAGTTCGATTTCTACTTCTAATGCATATTCAGTTCGTCCTTCGCATGCTGATTGTAAAATTGCACGAATATCTTCGGTATTCAAATGAGCGACATTGTCTTTAGTTCGATCACACATACTTTTGTATCGAGTCATAGAACTTGAACCAATACTAGAGCCAAAATTTTCGTGTTCACTGTAACCATAAAGAAGAAAATGATTAGTTGCTAGTATACAATGTGGAATATAAGGTGGCGCTTGCATGGCTGTTCGAATCCGTCCACCATATCGATCACCTTCCAAGACAAATACATGGCCTTCATTGTTAGCTTTTGTAGCTAAAACAAATACACTTCCAGGTCCACAAACAGGACCTTTCAATTCACTTTCAGCTTGATTTATTGGCCATAGATTTTTATCTTGATTTAACTTCGGATCACAAGAGAATGCTTCAAAAGCATTTTGAACAACATCTTTCGTAGCTGAACGACCATCAATCGTTCGTAGAACATGCGTTGCTATGTACGTAGCAGGCGTGAAACCTCGAATTCGTCCACCGATTTGTGAAGGCCCAGCGTTTTCCATACAGTAGAAACCAGTTTCATTCACACCTGACAAAGTTCCAATTAAACCTGGCCATGTTAAACTAATATAACGATAGAAATCGTTCGATTGATTCAAACTATTATTAACTGCCAAAAGAACAGTTGTCGATACAGTAACACGTCGAATATCACATTCTCCATCCATATTTCTACCAGCAATGATTCGTTGATCAGCAGTTAAACTATTCCAAACAACAACTTGACTACAGTTCGGTTCATCTGATGAATTAGTCACAGTACGTGGATCAGGTTTAACTGTTCGACGTTCAATATACGAATTCATTGCCAATAAATCAATGAAATCAAAAGGTCGATTCAATTCATACAAAAATAAATCACAATCCCTTCGTGCTTTCATTCCATTTAGAATACCTTGAATTTCACGTAAATATTCGGAAGGATAATGAAAAAAATTTGCTGTTGGATCGACAAATGCATAGAATTCATTGTATTGTGTTAGAGATTGAAAGTTTTCTTCTAATAAATAAAAATAAAACCAATCGAGTATATGAGGTGCTAATAAAAATCCATGAGAATAGCCTCGATCTTCAAGTGTTGCAGCATTCAATTGCAATACAGGGATATGATTCATTGTATGAAAACACGCATGTTCTATTGTTCGAGGATAATTAGCAGAGAAAAATGAATGAGGTTTACGTAATATAATATTTGCATGTTCGATATTTGTATTCGAACTTTCAATTGTATGTTGAGCCCATTGGCTAGCCATTTCATTAGTTGTCCAACCCAATGCTTGTTTTTGTGGGTGTATGAGTAAACCATTGGTTTCTTCAGAATCTTCATATGCAAAAACTGAATAAATTCCAGCAGTTAGATTTTCAATTTTATAATCGAATTCATAGAGTATTACACGTGTATTCGTGGATATATTTTGCTCTTTTCGTTCAATTGTATATACCTTATTTGTTATTGCATGATTTTCTTTTGACACAAGAATTTCTTTCGTCATTTTTGTTTCGTCATCCGACAAACGATAATATTTCACAATAATATTTATTGGTGATTCGATGTGTTCATCTTGTATTGGACAAGCTAATTGATAACGTGTGATCTTTCCGGATATAGACATCTTTTTTTGTCAGTGTAAATTGTCGTTTAACTGCGAAGTTTTCTTTTAAAATAAAGATTTTTCTCGCTCTCTGAATGTCAACAATTTTAATGATAAAGAACGTTTTATCTATAGTTACTTAAATCGTATTTAAAAAATAATTTTCTTCTCACAAAAGTCGATCTTCATTTAAACTTAACAGCCTTTCGATAACATTATCTTTTAATTCTTGCATCGATTGATCGTGTTTTGATTACATCATCGAATGTTCGAACACGACAACGAAGTACACGTCGTTTAGCTTATATTTCAACAATTGTTGTTACTCTTTTTTGGACAATACTTCACATTCATATATTTTTCTTGGTCAATATTTTTCAATTGGCTCCGAATTTCTATTCATGTTTCTTTACTCCTGGTATTTATCTAACCATAATTTCGTATTATTCATTTATTATTCCAGCAGTTGTTGTTCGAATACTTCTCTTAGATACCAGTGTATGTACGATTTTTATTCTAATATTCTCATTTCTAATGATCTATATACAAGCTACTCAATATACTGTGAAAAGTCCTGAACAACAGCAGATCGAAATTTTTGTTCGATTTGTAATCAATATGCTTTTTTATATTCCTTATTGTACAAGTCTTTATACAAATTATATTGGCTCACAAACATTTCGAAAAGAAGTTCAAATGTTCTTGCCATGTATAAATAGATCGATGAATATCCTATCAAGATAAGTATATAATTTGTGAAAATCCTTCCAATTATATTCTACAAATCGATGTTTTTAAACACAGTTGTTGTTCGTATAAATTCATCTGTTCTTCTTTCGTTTCTTTCCATACAGCAGTAAAACGATAAGAACGAACAAAATATCAAGATCAAGGTCGAAAAAGTCATATAAACTATATGAAATGTCCTTGAAAGCCCAACGTAAAAACAATTGATGTTTTTTTTCTTCTTTCCTTTAAAATATATTTATTTAAAAATCGAAATAAACCAGAAAAGGTCAAATAATAATAATAATACATAAACTAAAGACGAATAATATCTAACAGAGGTTCTATACCTATTGCATATAAGATTATATGATAAAAAGAAAGAAAGAAAGAGAGTTCAATTGCGTTCAGGTGTTTTGCTTTAATTTGTTTTTGATAAACGTTGTTTTTGTTCAGCAATTTGGTCTCGCATTTCTTTTGGTAAATCGTCACCTAATTGATCATCGAGCCATTTCAATGTTTCATCGATATCATTCGCCCAATAATCATGTGGAATACTCATTAATTTATTCCAATCGACAACTAAACCTTGAAGATTAATTGAGCCTTCTTTCGGTAAGAGACCAACAGGCGATTCAACAGCAATATCTTCGTTATTCGTTCGACGAAGAATCCAGTCAAGTACACGAATATTATCGCCAAAACCAGGCCAAAGAAATTTATTATTTTCATCCAAACGAAACCAATTGACATGAAAGATTTTCGGTAACTAAAAAAAAAGACGAAAACTTTGCTTTTTTTGTTCGAAATGTTTTTTTTTCGTACTTTATTATTTGGATCTTTTTCGAAATCGAGCCAATGTTGAATGTAATGTCCGAAGTTATAACCAACAAAAGGTCGCATTGCAAATGGATCGTGCATGACTTGTTTACCTGTATGTTCAGCAGCAGCTGTTGTTTCGGATTTCAATTGTGAAGCAAGAAAAACACCGTGTCTCCAATTGAATGATTCGACAACAAGTGGAACACCTTCGGGTCGTCGACCACCGAAAATAATAGCTGAAATAGGTACACCAGCTGGATCTTCCCATTTCGGATGAATAATTGGACATTGTCGAGCTGGACAACAGAATCGAGCATTAGGATGACTCGATTTTTTCGTTTTATCTTCGCCTAATTTATATCGTTCGCCTGTCCATGAGATGATTTCGGTTCCAGCTGGTGTTTCATCTTCGAGACCTTCCCAGAAGAATCCACCATCGGCTGTTTCACCGACATTAGTAAAAATGGAATTTTTCATGCACGTCAAAAGTGCATTTGGATTTGTTTTCATGTTTGTGCCTCTAGAAGAATTTTCATAGTATTGTTTTTTTTTCTGTTTCGAAAAATCTTACGGTGCAACACCGAAGAAACCTGCTTCGGGATTGATAGCTCGTAATTCTCCTGTAGCTTTGTCGAATCTCATCCAGGCAATATCATCACCGACAACTTTAACTGTATAACCAGGAAGCGAAGGTGTTAACATAGCTAAATTGGTTTTGCCACAAGCCGATGGAAATGCGGCAACAACGAATTTTTCTTCGCCTTTTGGATTCGTAATTGACATGATTAACATATGTTCAGCCAACCCTACGAAGAGAAAATTTTCAAAAAAAATTCGATTTTTTTATTCGTATATTGACTTACATCCTTCGTCGTAAGCGATACGACCAGCAATACGAAGAGCGAAACACTTCTTGCCGAGTAAACTATTGCCACCGTAACCTGATCCGTAACTAATGACTTTTCGAATATCTGGAAAATGCGTAATCTAAATAAATTGACAGGGAAAAATAAACAACTAATTCGAATGATTTGACGTACAATGGTTTTTTCAGGGTTGCATGGCCAATTGTTAACGACTTTTGTTTTATGTGGACGAGGACAACCTAAGCGAGAAAAAAAAACAAAGACGATTTTGTTTTCAATCGTGTTTTTGAGAATGTTGTTATGTACCCATTGAATGAAGACATTTGACGAATTCTTCATCGTGTCGAAGATGTTTCCAAATTTCCGATGAAACACGAGTCATAATTCGCATTGAAAGTAAAACATAATTCGAATCTGTGACTTGAACACCGATTTTACTCAATGGCGAGCCGATAGGTCCCATGCTGAAGAAAAAAAAAGAATAGCAACTTCATTATTCTCTCGAAAAATGAGTCAAATACCTGAAAGGAATAACGTAGAGCATACGACCAGCCATACAACCAGGAAGACGATCGTCTAATTCGACTTTCATATCCGCTGGTGACATCCATTGAGCAAGAACGCATTTAGCACCTTCACGTGAGTGTGGTACTGATGCGTATTTATCTTCAGTAACAATGAAAGTTTTCGATTCAACACGAGCAACATCCTACAAAATCGAAATGATTGCTGTTTCTTTCTCTTCTTCTTTATTTTATCGACTTACACGTGGATCAGTCCAACAGATATAATTATTTTCGTATTTAGTTAATCTTGTTAATGTACCACGTTCGAGAAGTTTATGCGTAACCATATCAGCTTCTTCTTCAGATCCATCACAAATATATACACCACGAGGAGTACACAATTGTACCTTTGAAGAGAAATTCAAAATTTGAATATGGACATCTTTGTGTTTTCTCTCTTCTTACCATTTGTGCGACCCATTTTTGTACGTTTGGTGGTAAACTTTGAAAATCACCTTTGATGACTGGAATTTCGCCTAATTTTTGAATTGAAACATAATGAACTTCAACGAATGGAACATTGATATCTTCCATGATTGATTATTTTTGTTAAATCTACAGCAGCAAAAAAAAGAATATATATATATATACGTTTATTTTTCTCGTCAAACAAGTTATCGCAAAGCGTCTTTCTTTTTTTGTACTCGTATAGTGCGTCGACATGAGGTAAATGTATTCGCTTATATAGTTGATCGATGGACGTTTCGAGAACAGAAAGAAAAGAAAAAAAGATATAGAAACAGACGTATATACACAGCCGAAGAAAGAAATTGGGGTCGATGTACTGAATTCTTTCGAACGTTTAACCTTGAATTCTTGTAAATTTTTTTCTCGAAAATTAAAATAAATTCAGTACAGATCGATTCGAATTTTTTTATTTGAAAATATGAAAATAAAATAAATAAAAAAACGAGATCTATCGACCGTCGTAATAAACTGAGTACACACACCCTATTCTGACCCATCGTATAAAAAAAAGAAAGAGAGAAGAACGACAACAAAACGACGGAGAAAGAGAGAGGAGGAAAAAGATGGGATCGTATGGAGAAAATGACCTAGATAGTTAATGATTGGATGTTTTCGAAATTTATTATAGAAACTATTTCTATACATGCAAATAGATAAGTACATTTTCGGGTCATATTCGCATGCTTATCGTAAATAGTTTATTCTGTAAATATGCACTCAAAAAAAAACAGAAAGACGTATAGTTAATCATGGTACATTTTACATGAAGGTTCGAAATGTTTTTGCCATTCGCCAACAACAATTTTTTCTGTTTGATCGAGTTTTTGTTGTTGCTGATATTTGTCTAATTTTCGATGAGATTCAATCGGTTTTTGATAGAGAATATCCGTTCGAATAACATATTTAATACCAGATCGAACTTTCGATCCTTCATGAAGTGTATTATGAATATTAATAACTGCCATGCCTTGTTTTGGTTCAATAACATAAACAGGTTGTTTATCTTCAATATCACGAAGAAATCGGCAATGTTGCTTGTCAGGATAGAAACGTGTTTCACCACCTTCGAAATTCTCATTGAGATAAATGAGTAGAGTTAAAAATGAATGTTGTTTAAAACATTGTTGACTACCATCAGAATTATAATGTGTCACTGTTCGACTATAACTTCCATCCATATGTTCAGGATATTCTTCGTCTTTTTTATATTTATAAAATCGTAATCGATCAACACAACCAGCAATTGTCCATTCACGTCCGCCAATATCTTTATTAAAATAAGAATTGTCCGGCATCCATTCCATTGTTTGTGGTACTAGAGAAGACACTCGTTGAAATAATTGATCAGCTACTGTTTGATCAGTTATAACAGTAAATTCATTATTTCGTGCATCTTCACGGCCAGTTCGTCCATGGCCACCACCTAGACGAATAATTCGAAGAGTTAAATCGTCATTTTGACATATAGAAATCTACCTGAAACAGGACTCGGTTTAAAACCAGATGCTTCTGCTCGAGCAATTAATTGTTCACATTCATTCGTAGAAAGAAAATTCGAAATCGTACTAATACGTTCACCATCGATGAGTTGTCGTTGAAGACGATTCATGTTTCATTGTCAAAAGTATATACGTATACTCTGTCACTAAATATACCTTTCATCAGTATGACGAAATTACATATCATAATTCTTTGAAATATATTTTATTTTTATAATTAAAGATGTCGTTAAGTTACAACGATACACGTATAGAGAAAAATTCATTTGAACTTCTTTTCGAAATGTTTTCGGTACAATCATATTTGTATAACCTCCATTCCAACTGTGGTAATGCTAAAATTAAATATGATGGACTGAGAATATCCAAAACAGAGAGAACATAAAAGTAGATTCGACACAAAAATAGATTGATGAGAAATGATGTATAATTATGGTGAACTTTTAACTATCGGCAATATAAACTCTTTTTAATTTCTTTTCGAAATGTTGTTGATGTTAATAAATTTGTATAGAAACTCATGCAAAGCGGTATGCCCATGCTGAATAGACAAAAATTTAGAATGTAAAAGTCAATTTGCAGATGTTCATAAGTTTTCGTATAGTTTTGAGTTACTTGTTGATATAGAAGAAAAATAGCAAAGAAAAAACTGCATGATGCATAAATAATTATATCGAATAGTAACATAACTACCATTTGTCGTTCACGTGATGTTGATGAACGTGAAGTATTTCCAATACCACCACTTCGGCTTAGAATTGCTTGAGTATTCGGTCGAACACGATGAATACGGTGAATATTTCTTATCGGTAGAAAACCGAGTATAATCAATAAAATCAGAACAATAATTTCTTTGATGATAAAATAATACCCAATAAAAACAAGATAACTACCCGATGAATAAAAACATAGAAAAACGTTGGGAGCTATTTCGAAAATATATGCCATTATGATAGCATGAGTATGAAATAAACACCAGAATAAGATTCCACCAAAGAGACTCATGTAAGCTAAACGAAATGTACTCTTTTGTCTTGTAAGAGCATTTGAAGAAGTAACTAAAATACGATCGATCGACGCTAATATTAAACAAAATGGACTAAGAATATTCAATACGATGGTTATATAGATACGAAGACGACAACAAGACATATTCGATACACTTGGATCAATTTGAAATCCAGCATCTAATGATAAGGATAAAAATGATGCGAACATGTAGATAAAATTTAAGACATTGTATGTAATAAAATAGATTGTACATGGACTTTTTCGAAGTGATTTCTGCTTAAAAACAATTACATTGAATATACTTCCAACTAGGCCCATGAAAATGACTATTGGACTGACTATTTGATAAAGATATTTTTCTACTAATTGTAGAATCATAAGAATATTGGCCAAATCCATATTTGTTCGTTAAAGATAACAACGTTCTTTTTTCATTAAAAGTAAAAGTGCGTCAGAAAGAAAATAATATTCTTTGCTTTAATACGAATAATCTAACTTCCGACACATGCAAGTTTACTAATTAAAACAACAGGTGAAATTGAAATTCAATTCATGCTTTTAATTTTAAAAGCACTGCAGGATATCTATGTCTCCAGCATAGTTCTTGAAAACTCGTAAAGATTAAATTATTTAGATTTATGAAAATCAGTTTAGTTTTTTTAATTCTCTAGATTGCTAATCATTGACATTGAATAATCCATTTTAATTCTTGTCGAAATGTTTTTGATATAAATAAATATGCGTAGGATGTAATACAAAATGGTATATGAGCACTGTATATAGCAACTGATGCAAGGAATGTATCGATAGTTTTTTGTTCGAAAGTTTTCAATTGATTTTTTGTAATATCATTCCGAATAAGAACAATGGGCATAATTGTATTGAAAAGAATATAGATGCTTATGTCAACAAATAACATTCGAACTAATTGACGATCTTTTGCATTCGTAATAGATGAAGTATTTCGAACGATTCGTTTTTGTTTCATTTGACGAATATTTCTTATCGACCAAAGACCAAGAATAATCATTAATAAAGGTGCAATTATTTCTTTACCAAGTGAAGCATATGATACAAGTGTACTGAAATCATTTTGTTTTGGTACACAAATCGAACCTGTAACAATTGATTCGATTATAACCGCATAAATCCCAACAGGAATAGCTACTAAAGCCAAACATAGTGTTACAATAATGATGAGTGTATAGGCTAGACGACGAGTACTATATCGTCGTGTTGTTGCATTCGATGATGTGAATAGGACCCGATCAATCGATGCAAGAATTAGATAGAATGGACATAGAATATTGAATAAAAATGCAAGATAAAGTTGAACACGACATAATTCTAGATTATATGCTGTATGTCTAATATTATAACCCAAAGTAAGTGTTGGTGATAAAAATGATGCACATATATAGATAATATTTGCACAGCTAAATGCCAGTAAATAGATTGTACATGGATTTTTTCGTAAAGTTTTACGAGTGAATACTAATATGCTAAGTATACCACTTATAATGCCCAAGATAATTAAAATTGGACCACTGATACAAAATAAATCTTTTTGTATTGTAGAAAGTTTCAATATGAACTCGAAATCAATGTTGAGAGACATTTTATAGTTATTAACCTGTTTCTCTGTCAATAATAAAAAGTAAAATGAAATGTGTGTGTTTTTTTTCTTTATCTGTCAATCAATAAAAAGCTTCTTAGAGCAAACGGACTATAGAAAAAAAGAAAATCAAAACTAAAAAGATAAAATAGAATTGTTTATTGATGCAAACAGATGCTTGTCCATGTGAAGGTCGATTCTCAATATGAATTCTACTTGAATTTGTTATACAACAAGCATTATCAGGTATGGATGATAGCGTAGCATTAGGAAAATTTCGACGTACTCTTCGTTCATGAAGAAATTGTGGACCACGAAAATCTTCGTAGAAAATATGTGTTCGAAAAGTTTCTAATTCGATTTCAGTAAAGTCAATCGGTGTTTCGAATATTGTCCAAATAACATTTTCTGTACATGGTGGAGTTGTTAATGAACCTGAATATCGATAGAATTTATCGAGATGTTTACCCATTAATGTCAGTAAAGTTAAATTCATTGTTGTTTGATCTTTGATATGTTCTAAATGTTCAGCTTTTTCGAAATATTCCTGCCATGCAACTAATGTTGAATTATCTGTATTGTAAATCGATGATTTCGGTTTTTTGATTTGTCGATGTTCAACAGTTTCATTCGATGTTAAACTAGCTGGAATATTGCTCTGCATGAATATAGCAAGTACAGCAATACGTGTTTCAGCTTTGTTCGTATAAACAAAATGAATTTCTCCGGAAAATTTTTGACCATTTCTAAAATCAAGATTTACTGATAAATAATTCTCGAAAAAAAAAAGATTCTTTTACAATTGATGTTCACTGCCTGAAAGAAAATTTTCTCCCCAATGAAGATGAAAATTTTTGAAATAAAATGTTTCATTTAGACCGCCTTCAGATAGAGTCAGCGTAAAATTCAATTTATTTGCTTGTTCTCCTGCAACTGTATGTCCATTATTTGTAAGTATAAATGTTTGAGATAGATTATGATCCGGTGAAAATTGAAAAGGTGTAAATGATTCGTATGTTGTGCATTCGGTTTTGATATCAATTGGTGATTGAGATTTTGCACCACATTCTGGATATAAATATTTCCAAATCTCCGGTCCTAAACCACGATAATCCCAATGATGCCCACCGTCACCGGCATTCAAGGTATCGATGTAAACTACAAGAAACCAGGTCAGTTGATAGAGTAAAGTCATTTTTAAAAGCATCTTTTCGGTATTTGAAAGCTGATGCTTTTATACTTCTTGTTTTTCATGATTCCATTAATCAAAATAAAATATTTGGCATAAATTTGATCTCGAAAGTATAATATTCACTAAATTCGATCAATATTTATTTTGTATGTTCTTGATCACAAGTCAAGGTTGTTTATTAAGGCGGCTGACTGCAGTTTATTGCAGCAAGACGACTTATTGCTTTTAACTTGCTTAGTTAAGGCGGCTGACTGCAGTTTATTGCAGCAAGACGACTTATTGCTTTTAACTTGCTTAGTTGCCTAGCAAAATTCTTCTTCTTCTTCTTCTTCTCCTTCTTCTCCTTCTTCTTCTTATTCTTCCTACGGACGCATGAGTCATATTTCAAGTCAATAAAAAGTTCTAAGTAACTGTCCATTATTTTGAAGAAATAAAAAGATAGTTAGAATCCTCATAATCTGACGAGTTCACATCTGTCATTAATTTTTTAAAAAATATTATAGTTTACTAGATATTATTCATTTAATAATAACCAATAAAAAACAATTATTATCATTATATGGTCATAGATGAATCATGTTTAATTAACCACTTACATCATACACGATATATGCATACGTGATTTGATTATGTTACGTTTTATTTAACACTCCAATAAAGAGTTCATAAAAACGAAACATTTTCATTATGGCCATTCAAGTTTTGTTGTATTATCCTTGGAAAACGATTGACAAAAACTTTGTAACATAATATCAAATGGGAAAAATTTGTTTAATACTAAATAAATAAAAGTATTGCCGAGAGCATATGCAAATTTAAAAAGAAAACTAAAAAACTCTATATTGTACTTTTATTCGAGAAATAATATTAAACTTACGGCAATCCAATTCTATTTAAAAGAAAACTTTTCGAATAATCAGTTTGCAATTTGAACTGTTGATTATTTCTACTAAACAAAAAAATGGTTAAATCAACTCGTTCTAAAGCACTTGCAATGAAAGAAAATAATAGATTAAATTATTTATTGAAAAAGGAACGAAAATACAAGACTCGCGTTCGTTGGAAAGCTGTGCGTATAGCATTTTATATATTATTTCTATTTTACAAATCAAGAAATAAGAAAATTGACACAAAAAGTGTGATTACTATTGTTCCAAACCCGATATCCGTATTATATTTCTTAAATAATAATCGCATGTCAACAGAATATCCATATGTGAATAGTAGTTTTTCTAATGCAATGTGTTGCAACGAACATATCAATACTTCTGAAGAATCAATGCCTGATCGAGATTTAAATACCTTTAATTCATGTTTATCAATATTAGAAGTAGTTAAAGATGTTTTAAATAACCTTTGTAAAAAAGTATGTAGATTAGTATCTCGGCGTAAATATGCAACAAAAATAAAATCTTCGTGTAACATGCTTTCTAAAATAAGAGAACGAGCACGTCTTTCGTATCATAATAATAGGAACAAACGATTAAAACGGTTAATAAAAAGTTTTCAAAATTATCATGAAAATATCGGCTACAGTGAACATAAAAGATATAGACAAAGAAATACTTATCAGATAAATGAATACTATCGGAAGTACCGATGCCTTTATAGTAGAACTACGTATCATCAAAATAAATCTTTACGTAAAAAGAAAATAGGACACATGAGAGAAAGATATCAAACGAATGTTTCTATGAGACAAAACAAATGCCAACATATGCGAAATATGTATCGTAATAATTCATTGTTACGGAAGAATAAATGTGAGCAAACACGAGATATGTATCAAAATAACGAATTATTTCGCAAGAAAATATGTGAACAAAAACGTAACATGTATCGAATAAATGAAATGTTACGGAAAAACAAATGTGAACAAATACGAAGCAGATATCAGATTAATGATTTGTTACGAAAAAACAAATGTGAGCAAATACGAGATATGTATCAAAATAACGAATTATTTCGCAAGAAAATATGTGAACAAAAACGTAACATGTATCGAATAAATGAAATGTTACGGAAAAACAAATGTGAGCAAATACGAAACAGGTATCAGAACAATGAATTCTTACGAATACAAAAATGTAATATTGCACGAAATACGTATCATACAAATAACAATATACGTCAACAAAAAATCACCAGTATGTCTTGCAGATATCAAAATGATGAAATACGTACACGCAAACTTACAAAATTAAGGTCCAAATACAATCTTAATGAAAGTGTTCGTGAACACAAGAAAAATAAGGAACGTTTAGAATATCATATCTTAGAAAAAAGAAAGCGAAAACTTTTTTATCTTCGACAAAAATATCGAGCTAACTTAATAGATTTACAAAATAAAGCTCAGACACTATTGAATGGGAATGAAGAAGGAATTGGATCACAAAATGAAATTGAAGTAGTGCAAGTTTTGCGTGAGGCAAAAAGAAATCAAATGAGATTATATGAAATAATGGCCAGACAAATTCGTGAAAAATATTTGATGCAAGCAAAGAAAAAAAAACGTAAACTAACTTTTTATGAACAGCAATTTCGAAGTTTTGTTCAACAAATGCCAAAATATATTTGTAATGTTTGTCATCGTTGTATGTTTAAATCCGATGTTATTGTGTGTAACAGACAAAAGTATGAAACTAAATTCACCGAAGAAAATTGGTTATCAGCTCAGGAATGTTTTTCGAATGCTTATGTCGATCAGTTTGCTTTTGATCCTTGTCAAAGAATCGAATGGATATGCAAATCTTGTCATAGAGTTTTATCAAAAGGAAACATTCCCACACGATCTGTGTTACTAAATAATCTAATGGGTGGAAAACTACCAGATGAAATTCGCAATCTGAATGACCTAGAACGTCATTTAATAGCTATTAGATTACCTTTCATGAAGATGATCTCATTACCAAAAGGTGGTCAAAAAGGATGTAAAGGACCAGTTGTATGTGTGCCTTCTGAAGTACAAGATACAGTTAACAGTTTACCACGACCACCAAATAAATCTGCTTTTATCAGATTAAAACTAAAACGTAATTTAAATTATCGAGGATGGTACAAATATCAAATGATATGTCCCGATCGTGTTCGTGATGCATTACGAATTCTTCAAAAAATAAATCAAAATTATAACGAAATTGAAATCGATGACAATAACTATGATTATTTTCATTGGGATGAACATTTGACTAATATTACAAATGCTGATTGTAATGAAAATACAATGTCAACAGAATATGATTTAATCATGGATGATAATGAGATATTTCAGGAACAAACGCATAAAGATGATGATGATGATGATGATACTGAACGTGATCCAAGAACAAAATTTTCTATACCAACTGACACTTGTCTTCAATCAAATAATCCCGAAGATTATGTTGATTTCGAACAAAATATAATTTCAGTTGCACCTGCAGAGAAAAATCGTCCAGCTTCATTACTAAGAGAAAAAGGTTTAGAAGCAAAAGCTTTTCCACATTTATTTCCTGATGGAAAAAATACATATGATGATAATACGAGACCAAATAAAATAAAATTAAGCACCTATATTAATAACAGATTATTTAGTGCTGATTTTCGATATGCATCAGATCCTCATTATATTTTCTTCTTACAATATTTGAATGATATTCAACATGCTAGTTCAGGAATTAGTCTTCAATTGAGAAAAAGTTGCTCGAAATCACAATTTACTATTCAGAATATTATAAATAAAAATACATTGTCAAATATGT